>Ga0209125_1000005_pt1 | contig 484067 bp, 424 predicted proteins | sample BarGraIncub1131A_FD_184503 | JGI IMG/M metagenome (GOLD analysis project Ga0209125, IMG submission 184503) | Arctic peat soil microbial communities from Barrow, Alaska - Barrow Graham LP Incubations 11-31A (SPAdes) (version 2) | ecosystem: Environmental > Terrestrial > Soil > Wetlands > Peat...
ACCATTGCAACGGTGTCTGATCTTCAAACCATTAAGCGCTCAAAAACATATTCACAGGTAACCCGTTCAAACCGGAACACGATTGCCTGGAAGGTTTCTGAATGGATTCCGATCGACGGACCGCTTATGGATGAACTTACGCTAACTGCTACATTGAACGAGAAGTATATCCTGAATGAAGATCAAACTGTGATCAGGAATCTGGTGATTTTATTTGGCAAAATGACCTATCAAATGACAGAAATCCAAAGAGACAGGGGGAGCATTGCTTATTTGGGAGCAGAATAAATTCTTTGCAATCTAAATTCAGATTGAGATTAAATGGATTATTTGGATTACGGAAGAAATAGGGTCAGTTCCCATTTCTATTTTAATGTGTTCTATAAATTAAGGTGAATGATTGCATTAGCATTCATTTTGCTTATTTCCTTAAATCTAATACAACTGCGACTTTTCACAAATACTTTCGGAAATAAATAATTAATAATACCATAAAACACTCCGGTGCTGCAAGTGCTTCTATTGTAAAGTGTTGGACATACATATTTAAATTCGGGTGTAGTCATTTTTTCATTTGCGATTAAAAAAGACCACAATGTTTCAAGTTCATTTTTTGAAATACTTCTTTTATTTATACTACCCGTGTTTTGAACATTAGGAACGATGTAAATTATTTTTTCTGAAATAATATTTACACCCCCGAATCTATGTTTATGATTTTTACCACTGCGATATATATCTTTGCCTGCGGGAATATTCTGACAAAGTTCAAAAATAGTTTCAGGTAATAATGTTTTCATAATGTTTTTCAATAAAGGTAGTATCAATTTTAAAAATATGCAAGTTTTTATTAATAGGCCAATTGAGTCAATTACAATTAATTTCGTGTTAAAATATTTTAATTATATTGTTTGTAACAATTATGGCTTCTCTCGGGGCTTTAGAAGGATAGCCACAGGGGTCAACTATAGAACCAGCTTAGTCCGGATTATCCAATTTATCTGTGGTTTATAAATTACGCCCCCTAAACTCCATTTTCTGTTGTTCCACTTCTATGATTTTCCTCAATTCATCCTCCCTGGGCAAATTGAGCATATACTTATTCACAAACACCCGTTGAGCCAAACCGGTAGTTGCATATTTTACCAGGTTTTCATTTTTACTAGCGCAAAGAATAATACCTATAGGTAGACTGTCTCCTACTTGCATTTCGTTCTCTTTGTAATAATTGAGATAGACATTCATCTGACCCGCATCGGCATGAGTAAATACACCTAATTTTAAATCTATCAATACATTGCACCTCAATATCCGGTGCGTTCAAAGAGCAAACTATTCATAGCCCGTTGCAACTCTCTAACCGACCAGCAGTTTTTGATAGCCTCCATTTCGTAAAAGCTGCGTTTCAATGGTGTATCAGCTTTTAACAGTTCGATAATATGTGTAAAACTAAGTTGATTGATCAGTTTATCAGCTTCTATTTGAGATTTTCCAGACAGTGTCTGGAAAATCTTAGTCTCATCAGAATTTGTAGTTTCAATAGCTTGGCATGTTATACCATCTAATTTTGCGGACACTGTCCGCAAAATTCCAACATGCTGAATTTCTTTTAAATACAATTTTGCAGTCACTGACTGCAAAATGTTTGGATAGGCTAAATAAAATGATTTAAAAAGATAAAGGTTTCTTTCTGACAATCCGGAAACGTGTTTAGACCGAAATGCAATTTCTTAATATATTTTCTCTCCATAAACGGCTCTATCCGATCCGTTAAGTTCATACTCGGCAATATAAAAACCGAATAACCAGTTGCGGAGTGTTAATGCAGTATTAACCTGCCGTTGTGCCTGTTGTTTGAAAAATTGCTGGGTTTCACTTATTAATGAAACCAGTTCCTGTATATCAGCCATCTCTTTAATTTTTAAAATTAAATAAAAAAGGCAATTACCGAAATATAGAATGACTAGAAATCAAATTAGGTTTTCCAAAGATAATTAAAACATAACTTTTATGCAAGAAACAATTAATGAAAAAATGCTGATTACATTCGACAATATCAGGTCTGTTTTGTGGAATTCTATCCGCAAAACATGTTTCTCTTATGCTTTATAATCTCATTACTTTGTTTGATCAACGACCTGTGGTTCCGCCGCCCTCAGCAATTCTTCATCTTTTGAATTGAGCTCTCCTTTAAATGCCTTTTGGCTGAGCGAATGAAATCGAGACCAGGAAAACAACTAAAACATGCAAGTACAACTGTGTTGATTGAAAACCATTTTTCCTTTTTCTAACTACCCATTCTTTACTTTGAAAGGTAAAATCAGTCAGCAAATGGGCCATGATTTGCAATAAGAACAGATCGTAAATTGTCATGATACGGCTTGTTTAATCCTTACCTTTTCTTCAAATCTTGTTACAGCCTTTTCTATCGCATTCCACCCTGCACCCGTTGAGCGCTGATTAATGGCTGATTGTCCTATCCTGAGCACTCTGACCAGAAATGACTCCTCATACCCCAATAGCTTCAGATATAAAACCTCACATTGTTTAGCCGTACAGTTGCTGATCAAAACATCCAATAGTGCAAGTAAAGGAGTAATTTCATCATCCAATTCCTGATCATTTGATTTTATAAATAATGTATTTTTAATGATTACTTTTCCCTTGTTATAAGTCTTATTCTCACTTAATAATCGCCCTGCAAAGTAAATGGCTTCCCCGTCAAATATCCCGTTTTCAGTATCCAGTCTTTTTAATTCGCCAATCCCTATAGCCAAACGGATCCCCCCCCCAGAAACAGATTTAAAACCAGCCTATGTTATTGGTTCCTCGAGCAGTAAGCCTATTTATTTCAGTTGAAAAGTGGTTCTTCATCACTTAAAGTTATGAAGAATATTTTTTGGATTGACCTAAGCAAAGATATTGGTAAAAAGTTCATATTATATCTAAATTCAGAAAGAAAGTATCTATTATCTGAAATTTACAATAAATAAATTAACTAAAATTGCATTCGATGTAACTATTCAGTCCCTAAAATTAGTGATTAAATCTCAAGGAATATTTCCGTGTTAATTAAAGTTTTCCATGGCCGTATCTTCTTGAGCTTTTAATGAGCCCTGGTTTTCTTCTTTTAATTATTCGTGACGATTCAGTGTGTAAATTTAGAGCTTTATTTTCAAAAAATATTTATAGGTTAATTCACTATTTCTAAACGATATCCTCTTGAGCTTTATATTGGTTTTGTTTTTTTTGTATTTTTAGCTTCGTTTAAATCTCAGGGGGATTGTTTTTTATGTTCCAACGTTTTTAACAAAAAGTGGTTGCTATGTGGTGATAAATAGTGTATTAAACGTTTTTTATAAGAAATTAAATGTTTTACTTTGCCTCAGGTATGACAAAAGAAATATCCATAGAAGAAAAGTTTGCTATATTTTGGCGCCTTTTGGATATCCCGAGAGCGAGATTGACCGTCTAAAAGAACGTTTGGCCAAGTATGAAAACCCAAAGAATAGCAAGAACAGCAGTAAGCCACCTTCAAGTGATTTTCCTAAGCCTCAAAGGATCCAAAGCCTAAGAGAGCCCTCAGGTAAAAAACCAGGCTAAAAATTAGTGGCCTGTTCAGATCAGATGAAGGTGCTGAAAGATTTGCTGTTATCGGTTCTATTATTGATACTGCTACTAAAAACAATAGAAACCCTTTGCATATTACTAAGCTCTATGCTATGTTGCGACTGAATATGACTATTATTCTTATTACTTAGGTACCATGAAAAATAAATTATTTGTAATAATATCTATTTTAATTGTTTCTTTTGCACATTCGTCAAACATAAAATTTCAAAGCATCAACGAGACGTTTGGGGTATCTATGCAGAATGTTTCTTCAGTTTGTAAAGACGACAAAGGCTTTATGTGGGCATCATCCCGGAGTGGTGTAATGCGGTTTACTGACGATAGCTATCGTATGTACACCCTCCCATTTGAAATGCACAACGCAATAGTAGTAAAATTGATCTTTCAAAATTCGGAATTGCTTGCTTATGCCAATAATGGTCAAATATTTAGATATAATGAAATAAAAGACCATTTTGACCGACTGGTAACTATCCATGAATTTAATATTGGGATTGCAAATATTTTAGTGGACAAAAAAGGCACTTATTGGATAGGGACCAATTACGGACTATATAAATTTTCGAAAGGTTCTTTGAGTGCTCAAATTAGACAAGTGGATTTTAGGTATCTCGCGTGGTATAATGATTCTCAGTTGATTGTTGCTACAAATAAAAGAATAATCCTTCTTGATATCCATACTTTGCGAAGTAAGACGCTATACGAATACCCTTCCAATCGATCTTTTGATGTTACTAAATTGTTTTATGACAAAATCCATCACCGGTTGTGGATAGGCACTATGTCCGACGGTCTTTGTTATTACGATTTCAACAATTCTGGTTTTACCAAATCTGCAATCAAGGGTTTTCCCAGACAGCCTATATATGCCATTGCGGCTAATTCGGACTCTACTATGTTAATTGGTATCGACGGACATGGAATTTGGAAAGTTGATAAAAGCCATGACAAATTACTAGGAATCAATATGGAAAATATGGACGATCCTACGTCATTGCGTGGTAATGGTGTTTATGATATATTTTATGACAAAAAGAATGGACGGGTTTGGGTTTGTACGGTTTCAGGTGGAGTATCATATTTTGAACAAAATTTCTTACCGGTAATTCATATTACACATCAAATCAATAATAATAACTCGCTAACTAACAATTATGTAAATAAAATTATTGAAGATAGTAAAGGTAATCTCTGGTTTGCAACTAACGACGGTGTCAGTTATTGGGATGTACATACTGATAAATGGCGGACGTATTATAAAAACAAATCGGAACAGGCGCATGTATTTCTTTCTCTGTGTGAAGATGAAGAGGGGCGAATTTGGTGTGGTACATATTCATCTGGTATCTATGTAATTGATCGGCAATCAGGTAAAGAGATTGCACATTATACAGCCAGCAATACGAATGCGATAACAGACTTTGTGTTTGATATTTATAGAGATACCCAGGGCGATTTATGGGTAGGAGGCATCGGGGGTAATGTGTCCTGCTATCTGCATAAGGAAAAGAAATTCCGGCTTTATTCTTTCTCAAATGTTTATACTATTACCGATTTATCGCCTGGCAAAATGCTGTTTGGTTGTGCTTACGGCTTATCAGTTTTGGATAAACGGACAGGCCAAATAGAAACGTTTAATACAAGTAGCCCTTGTCAGGATGTGCTATTGAATAAAGGCTCTGTCTGGATTGGTTCAAGCGGTGATGGATTGATGCAGTTTGACCTGAAAAAGAAGTTGTTCAAAAAATTACCCATTCAATCAGAATTACCTTCAAACTTTGTTACCAGCATCATGGAAAAAGCAGGCTCTTTGTGGGTGGGCACTGAAAATGGGTTATGTAGATTTAATTTCGTAACAAAGAAAGCAACCAACGTTACGTCCCGATACATACCTTCTAATGTTTCATTCAACAGGGCTGCGCATTGCAAGTTAAGTAACGGGAGTCTGATGTGGGGAACAAATTATGGAGCCTTTATCGTTCGTCCCGAATTGTTGAATACAGATTCAATACACGGCAAAATATTCATTCAGGATATTCTTGTTTCCGGAGTGTCCATACGTGATAATAATATCTTCAAATTAACAGAGCCTTTAGACAATCTGCAGGAAATTACCTTGCCCTATGATCAGAATGACATAACGATGCAGTTCCTGACATTAGAGCAGATGCCAACGAAATTTAAATATTCGTGGATTTTGGAAGGGATTGATGAGGTACCAAGTACGCCATCTGATCACAAGTCTGCGAGTTATACCAATATTCCTGCTGGAAAGTATGTATTAAAAATAAGGATTTATGATAATTCTTTGTTGCAGTTGATTGCCGAACGCAGGTTTATCATTCGGGTTACCCCTCCTTTCTGGGAAACGTGGTGGTTTCGGTTTTTACTTTTTGCCGCCATTTTAGGACTTTTCCATTTTTCGATTCGTTTTTATCTTAATCGTTTGAAACAACGCCACGCTGAAGACAAGATGCGTTTTTTTACCAATGTTGCACATGAAATTCAAACTACCATTACACTTATCAAGACACCCCTTGAAGAATTGAACAAAATAACATTTCCTGCAAAAGAAAAGTACTATATTAACCTGGCAGTAGATCAGGCAAGACGTCTTTCCTCCACTGTTACCAAGTTACTGGATTTCCAGAAAACGGATATTGGGAAAGGTCAATTATCCCTTAAAACAATTGATATAGTTGCCTTGGTTCAACATCGTCTACTGATGTTTGAAGCATATGCCAAAAATAAACATGTCGAATTGATATTTACTGCTGTTCCAGAGTTGTATTGGGCTGCTGTAGATGAGGCAAAGATGGAACAAGTGATTGACAACCTGATTTCTAATGCCATTAAATACTCAAGTCCTGACACACAGGTGCAAATCTTGTTTGAAGGAAACAAAACGCATTGGATGCTTGAAGTAAAAGACTTTGGCATCGGCATCAGTCCTAAAGTTCAAGATAAACTTTTTCGGGAATTTTACCGGGGTGAAAATGCGATTAATTCCAATATTGTAGGGTCGGGAATTGGTCTTCTTATAGTCAAAAATTATGTATCGCTTCACGGTGGAACAATTCATTGTACCAGTCGAGAAAACGAAGGCTCTTCATTTAAAATAGACATCCCTTTTAAAGAAACGACCACATCAGATGTTCACCAACAAACCGAGATTACACCTCTTCCCACATTGTCTGATGCAGAACTGCTCACTGATAGTACCAGGAAAAAAATGAGTTTGTTAATTGTAGAAGATAATGGTGATCTGCTGAACTTTATGTTCTGTGCACTTTGCGATGAATTTAACGTTTCTGTGGCGAATGACGGTAAAATTGCCTGGGAAATGATCAAAAAACAGCTACCAGACATTGTAGTTTCGGACGTAATGATGCCCAATATGGATGGTTTTGAGCTTTGTCGTTTAATCAAGTCCACCTATGAAACTTCTCATATACCGGTAGTATTACTTACAGCGCTTGCCGGCAAAGCCGAACAATTACAGGGATTGGGGTTGGGGGCAGATAGCTATCTGACCAAACCATTTGACATGATATTGGTTACTCAGCGCATAAGATCTATCATTCAAAACCGCAAAGTTGTAAGAGATAAGGCTCTAAAGCAAATCAGGGAAGGGGGCGATGAAGTCCTTTATTCTAATGAATTGAACGATAAGTTTATAAAAAAAGCTACAGAAGTAGTGTGGGCTAATATGACAACTTTAGCATTTGGAAAAGATGAATTTGCTTCTATTATGAATGTTAGTGCCTCGCTTCTCTACAAAAAACTAAAGTCACTTACGGATAAATCTCCGAATGACTTCATAAAGACAATACGGTTAAACCACGCTTTTGAATTGTTGCAGGAACGTTCGCTTAGTGTAACTGAAATTAGTGAGTTATGTGGTTATTCAAGCCCTGATTATTTTGGGAAAGCTTTTAAAAGACTTTTTGGAAAGGCCCCATCCGAAATCAATTCCGATTGAATTATTACAATTGAGCTGCTTTAAACAGGAAAATGCTACAAGCTTTTATTCCGACCAATATAACTGACATGTGTATTTTAGGAAATTCATGTCAGTCACGATATGATTATTAGCCGGGTAAAGTCACCCCCGTTCCAATCTTTTTTAATTCTTTTAACTCCCTATAGAAGAAAATCTGAAGAGTCTGTTATTCTTCTTTTTTCACTCATAGTTTCCGGGTAAATGTAAAATTGTTCTTACTTTTTCATTATTTTATTGACTTATATTACAGATATTAAGTCGAATATGCTGGATGATTGCCTTTGTTGGCGCAATCGGAAATTTTATGACAATTATCTAAAATGTCGAATTAAATATCTAAAATGTCGATTCCGTCATCCAGCATCGTCCTATCTTTAGTGCCGTTAAACAACTAATTACTGATAATGTTTATTGTTTGCCTCAATTTATTTAAATACAAAAAAAAAGGCTAATTATAAATATAACATGGTTATTGTTTTTTTTCTAATTTCTCTAAAACAAAAATTTAATTAATTATTATGATGAAAAAAAAACACGTAGTATTAATGAGTCTGTTTTTCCTATTCCTCGTTGCATGTAGTAATGGCTACGAGAAGATAGTAAAAACGCCACCGGTGGTATCTAAGTATGATGCAACTAAGCCGACAACGCCGAATTTGATTGATCCTACTTTTGGAGTTATTGACCAGACCTTTATCATAGAAGGGAATTTTCCTGGTGCAATTTCAAACATGAAAGTATATTTTGGAACTAAAAAGGCGGTTCTTATTGCTACCGACGGCCAATCTATTATGGGACTCGTGCCCAAACAGCCTGAGGGTTACAATCAAATATCCGTAGTAATTGGGAAAGACAGCATCGTACCTGCCAAAATGTTATTCAAATACAAGCAAAGCCGATCAGTCAGGACCATTGCCGGAAAGCTGGGAACCAATACATGGATGGCTGATGCCAGTTACGCGGGTGCTGCTATGGATGCTGTAACTTTTGGTGAAGTACACTATGTGGCAACGGTTTCTGGTCAAACAAATGACAACATTTTTATGATTGAATCCGGATGGGGGAATAGATTGTTCCTGCTTTCACAAGATGATAATAAAATAACAAAACTCTCGACTCCTGATTGTTTAGCTGCACTGGCGGTTCCCAGTACCCGGGACAAGTTTTATTGTACCAGATTCTGGGATGGAGACCATCCTATCTGGATGTATTCGAAAGCAAACAGTTGGGCATTTATCAGCTGTGGTGTTACCGTTAAAAAAGCTGACTGGCCGGGTTCCAAAACACCTTCTACGACATTTGGCGCAGACGATAATTTATTATACCTCCTGGATACAGAAGGACGCATCGCTGAAGTCAATTTATCTGATAAAAGCTATAAAGTTTACACTACTGCCGCTCAGAAACCTTCAACCATAGCTGCAAGTAATTGGGGGGGCTTAATAAAAGGTGCTGTTCTTCCTACACATTTTGGCAGTTGGGAAGATTCATATATCACCTATAGTAAATTCCACAAAGCATTTTTTGTTTCTTTTAGTGCTGAAAATGCAATTTTCAAATATGTGAAGAATGACGACAATACCTGGACCTGTACATTGTGGGCAGGGAAAAACGGTGCTGGAAGCACTGTTGGCGACCGTCTCAAGGATGCACAATTCACTAATCCCTCAGGGCTAGTTGTCAATGCCGATGGAGATATTTTTGTATGCAACAAAGGTGGCTGCGCCTGGTGTAGTAACGGACATGTCATCAATAGGATTTCCGGAGATGCGGTAGAAGTGGTGGCAGGCATGACGGGCAGTATCAATCCATTGGTAAATGGCTCTAATCCGCTGGAGGCTACTTTCTGTGAGCCGCGCAATCTGGCAATTGATTTCCAAGGCAATTATTTCATTGCCGGAGGTAGCGACAGAGCGGTCAGGAAACTCTCTATCGAATAGAAAATTGTAAAACCATTAAATCGAATAGAAAATTGTAAAACCATTAATTTGATTAAAATGAATAAATATATAGCATTAGTACTTTTTATTGTAGCCAGTTTCTGTCAGCTGCCTGCTTATGCACAGTCCGGTTTGACTGTCAGCGGATCGGTGATGTCTGAAAAAGGAGAAGCGCAGATTGGCGCTACTGTAATGGTAAAAGAATCTCCCGGTAAAGGTGCAATCACAGATTTGGACGGTCAGTTTAAGATAACCAATGTACAAAAGGGCCAAACGTTGTTGTTCTCAATGATGGGATTTGAAAAGCAAGAGATCAAGATTGAAAAGACGGATGAACGGATGCGTGTCATCTTGAAAGAAACAGTCACTAATATGAATGAGGTCGTTGTCGTTGGACTAGCCACGCAGCGTAAGATATCTGTAACTGGTGCAATTACGAATGTAGATATGAAGGATTTAAACCAACCGGCTACCTCTATTGCCAATATGCTTGGCGGTCGTGTACCCGGTATTATTGCAACTACCGCCAGTGGAGAACCTGGAAAAGATTTTTCTCAATTCTGGATTCGTGGTATAAGTACATTTGGAGCAGGTTCAGGCGCTTTGATACTGATTGATGGAGTGCAGGGAGATTTAAATACCGTTGATCCTGATGATATTGCGAGCTTTTCGATATTGAAGGATGCATCAGCAACTGCCGTTTATGGTGTCAGAGGTGCAAATGGGGTTGTGCTTGTAACCACCAAAAAGGGTGTTGCGGGCAAACTCTCACTTAGTTTTAAAGCAAATGCGGGTCTTTCTTATTCTCCTCTAATGCCTAATTACGTGGATGCTAATACCTATGCAACACTTGCAAACGAAGCTAATATGTCGAGAGGTGGCGAACCTATTTACAACTCTGTCGATTTGGCTTTATTCAAAAATGGATTGGATCCCGATCTTCACCCTAATGTGAATTGGAGAGATGCACTCTTAAAATCGAGTACCTGGAATCAGCAATATCACTTAAGTGCTTCTGGAGGAGCACAAGTTGCCCGATACTATATGAGTTTGGGAGTTATAAACAAAGACGCTCTTTTCAAACAAGATGTAGGGGTTAATAAATACAACACTAATGTAGCTTATAAACAATACAATTTCCGTGCGAATATAGATGTCAATCTGACCAAGACTTCGGTCCTGACGTTGGGATTGGAAGATATAATGGTCAATCAGAACGCCCCTGGTATTGGGAACAGTACTGATTTATGGAATGCGCAAGCTAATATGACGGCTGTAACAACACCGATAGCTTTTACAACCGGTCAGCTTCCTGCCTACGGTCCCCTTAACAACCAGATAAACCCTTATGTGTTACTTAATTATACGGGATTTACGAAAATTTTCAATAACACATCAAAACTCAATCTTCAGTTTCAGCAAGACTTGAGCATGATTACGAAAGGGCTCAATTTTACACTTCTTTTCAATATGACCGATTACAACAGCATAAATACAACCAGGACAAAATCTCCCGCGCTGTTTTATGCCCTGTCACGAAAACGTGATGGTACGCTGGCTATGGAAAAAAGAAGAGATGCGTCAGATCCTGTATTTTCTGTAAACACGGGATCAAACAGAACATTTAATGGAGAGGCGAATGCCAATTACGAACGTGTCTTTGGACAACATCGGATTACGGGATTGGTACACTTCTTAATGGAAGATTATATCAGTTCTACTAACATGACGGATTTGACCGCGATTCCAAAACGCTACATGGGATTATCCGGTCGTGTTACTTATTCTTATAAAGATGCTTATTTGATTGAAGGGAACGTTGGTTATACCGGTTCAGAAGCTTTCGAAAAAGGGAAAAGATTCGGTACTTTTCCTGCCATTTCTGTGGGATGGGTTCCTACGCAATATGCATTTGTCAAGAAGAACCTTCCGTTCATTGATTTTCTCAAATTCAGAGGCTCTTACGGAATTGTAGGTAACGACCAAATGAGTACCAGATTTCCCTATCTGACACTGATGGGAGCAACAAACGGTAGCGGTATATGGAATGCAGGCCCCGGCTACACAGAAACTCAGGTAGGTTCCAATAACCTGATATGGGAAACTGCAACCAAAAAGAATTTCGGTATTGATGGAAAATTTTTAAGAAATAAGATTGACTTTTCGGTTGACATTTACCAGGATCTTCGTTCCGGGATTTATCAACAGCGGGCAAGTATCCCCGATGAAATGGGATTGGTAACATTACCTTTTGCAAATGTCGGCAAGATGAAAAGCTGGGGTGTTGATGGTCATATTTCTTTTACTCAGACGATTAATAAGGACTCCTATTTTGTATTGCGCGCTAACTTTACACAATCCAAAAATGTATTACTTGATTATGAAGAAGCTATCGTGCGGTATCCCTATCTTTCAGCTGTAGGATACCAATATCAGATCAACAGAGGGTTGATTGCGCTTGGTTTGTTCAAAGATGCTGCCGACGTGACGAACAGCCCTAAACAGACTTTTACTAACGTGGTTTTGCCCGGTGATATTAAATACAAAGATGTGAATGGAGACGGCATTATCAACAATTATGATATGGTTCCATTAGACTATTCCAGTACGCCACAAATAGATTATGGTTTTGCCACAGAATTCAAATGGAAAAATTGGAATTTAAGCATACTTTTTGAAGGAGTAGCCCGTGTAAAATATTTTAGCGGCGGAAATGGATTCTATCCTTTCAATGGTAAAGTTGTCGGTAATGTGCTGACTCTTGTAGCAACCGACCGTTGGACGTCGAGAGATATTTCAGGAACTGCTGCGACTGAAAATCCAAATGCTCGTTTTCCCAGGCTTTCATACGGCGATAATGCTAATAACGACCGGAATTCCACTTTCTGGCTAAACGATGCTAGTTATGTGAGATTAAAGAATGTTCAGTTATCTTATCAGATGAACCAATCGATTTTGCAGAAAATAGGGGTTAAAAGTTCTACACTCAGTTTAATAGGGGATAATTTGTATGTTTGGTCTAAAGTGAAATTATTTGATCCTACTCAAGCAAGTTCCAACGGAGCCCAGTATCCCCTACAAAGAGTTGTGACAGTTCAATTGAATATGCAATTTTAAAAAGACACACAGATTATGAAAATAAAAAAATGGATTTGCATTAAGTCGTTCTCTGTACTTTCAGTATGCGTTTTAGCGTTTACTTCTTGTGAAAAGTACTTAAATATCGACAAGTATGTATATGATAAAATGACAATTGACTCAGTTTTTGCTACCAGGACGAGAATTTTTCAATATGTTATCGCTACGGCTACATATTTGCCAGATGAATCTAAATACCTTAGCGACTGGTATGCCGGTGCCTATACAGCTTCTCCAAGCGGAGGGGCTTCTGATGATGGAATTCTACCATGGGCAGATGACAATCATGCGGGCGCTAAAATGGTCGTCGATGCTATTACACCAATGGGTACTGCACATATTAATCCCTGGCCTGATTATTACAAAGGTATCCGAAAGGCAAATATTATCCTTGCACGAATTGGAGGAAATAAGGATTTGACCGATGCTGATAGACAGGATTACACAGGAATGGCATATTTCCTGCGTGGTTATTTCTACTATAGCTTGTTGAAACTCTACGGACCGGTGCCAATTTTACCTGACCAGGCATTTCCTTCGGACGCTTTAGTATCGAGTGTTTCTTTTGAACGATCCTCTTATGACGATTGTGTGGAATATATTTGTGCCAACATGGAAAAAGCGGCACAAATGCTTCCCCTGGACAGATCAATATCCTATCAGGAAATGCCTACAAAAGGTGCAGCTTTGGCTGTAATGGCGCGTGTACGTCTGTATTCTGCCAGTCCGTTCTTCAATGGTGGAGCCAGTACAGTTAGTGAGTTCTCTAATTGGAATCGCAGCGATGGGAAACCTTTTCTATCTCAAAAAGCCGATCCGACACGTTGGGGTATGGCCGCAGCGGCTTATAAGAGAATTATCGACTTGAATAAGTATGCTATCAACACAACGCTTAAAATTACTTCCACAAAAGGATCCGGTACACTGGATCTTCCCAATACGAGCGATCCGAACCTGAAGACGAAAGCTTTCCCAGACGGAGCAATGGATATTGATCCATACAAATCGTATAAAACAACGTTCGATGGAAACTTGCGACCCGAAAACAATAAGGAATTGATTTACTGTAGTATAAGAGCTACAAATGACGACGCATTTTATTTCCCTACAAAACAGGCAGGTAACAGTACATACAGTATTACTCAGGATATGATTGACCAATACCGTATGGCGGATGGAAGACAATACAGTGACGCAACCGATGCAGAAAAATCGGCCAATCCAGTTGGAACAGGTTTGACTTTTTCTGATGATTATATACTTGATGCCAACAGAGCGATAATGCATGATAAACGCGAACCCCGTTTCTATGCTTCTATTGGTTTTAATTATTGCGTTTGGCCTGCAACCTCGTATAGAGGCACGGATAATAGTATTAAAAACTTGGTTGCAACCTATTATAAAGATGGAACTGCCATAGGGGGATCTCAAGACAATAGTAACCTAACAGGTTATACTTGTCGTAAATGGGCAAATCAGGAAGATTACCTTCAGTGGGAAGGTACCATTAAGCAGAAATTTTATCCTATATTCCGTTATGCCGAGACTTTGTTGGGTTATGTTGAAGCTATGAATGAAATGACAGCTCCATATACTGATCTAACAAATAATGTTACAGTAACCAGGGATCCTGCTCTAATAGTATCTTACTTCAATCAAATCCGTTACCGTGCAGGACTTCCGGGAATAACTCTGGCAGATGCTTCTAATGTAGTAACCATGAGAAACATTATTAAACAGGAATGGAGGGTTGAATTTTTCAATGAAGACCACCGTTATTATGATCTTCGCCGTTGGATGGATGCACAAAATGCATATCAAAGACCTGTATATGGTTTAGACGTATCTGCAAAAACTTCACAGCGTGCACAATTTTACTCTGTAAGGGTTTGGAATACCCTGGCATCGATGAAACGTACCTGGAAAGCTAAAATGTACTTCTTCCCAATTGATCAGTCTGTGATGGATAAAAATGGAAAGTTGGTACAAAATCCGCAATGGTAATTTATTAATAAAATAATTTTAGAAAATTATGAAAAATATTATATTATTGACATTAACACTTCTGTTGCTCTTTTTTGCAGGGTGTGATGTGAAATCTCCTATGGACAAAGATTTGTATCCTCAATATGTCTCTATCGTCGGAGCTCCGGACAAAATTGTCGATAGAGACTTGAATATTGGATATTTAACCGATACTGTGTCTATTTCAGTGGCTGTAAGCGGTTCACGTCCTTCCTCAAAGGATGTAACGGTCACTGTGGGTGAAGATAAAGATGCCGTTGCAACGTATGATGTAAAGAATCTTTCGGCTTTAATAACTCAGTATCGACAATTAGCAGCCGGTCTTTATACTTACCCGTCCAATAATCTGACGATAAAAGCCGGACAGATCTATAATACCTTTCCTGTTTACATAAAGCCAGCTACTCTTAGTTGCGATTCACTGTATATGCTACCGTTGAAACTAACTTCAACTTCGGCTTACACATTGAACAAGACCGATACAGTGGCACTTGTAAGGCTAAATATGGTTAATAACTATTCAGGGTTGTACTATATGTCCGGTATGATTAGGAATACGACAAATGTTGCGGATTCTATAGTGTATAAAATGTCGAGAAACCTGAAGGCAACTGACAATGGTCAAACGGTTCGGATGTATCACTATAAAAACGAATTTGTCCAAGGTGATATTGTAGATTATCGTCCTTCGAATGCACTCAAGATTACAGTGAATGCAGATAAGTCCTTGTCTATTGCCACCTGGAAAAATTTCCCAATAATAGCAGGAGGTGGGACATATTATCCTGATCTGAAGTTGTACAGCCTTTGGTACACATTTACCGAAAATGGGGTTATCAAGAAAACTACTGGTTATATGTATAAAGCGACTACCACAGCTGCGGCACAACGTGTGATCGACGACTGGATAGAAGCACATCCATTAGGTAAATAACAAGACGAAGGTGTCTGAAAAGTCTAGCGTATTTTGGAATAGCTAATCCAAATGAGACTTTTTAGACACCTTCTTTTTAAAATATTTCATATATCCATTAAACCGGAACTTTTAGATACCCGGTAAGTATTTTAATCTATCAACACATATATGCGTTTTTGGATGCAACTATTATATTTTCTATCTTTAGTGTTTCTGTATAAAACCAAACTAAGCAAGACTCCTTCATGAATTTTAATTGGGTAATCCTTTTCCCATTTATGAATATGGGCTGCCTAAATAGAATTTAAATCAATTTTCTCAAACTATGTTACCTCAAAACAAATCATTCAAAGTCTTTTTAGTTGTCACCATTTGCTCACTATTAACTATAGTCAATGTTCAAGCCCAGAGAGAAGTGTTAGCGAACTGGCGCTTTGAACAAATTAAACACCTTAAAGGCGATTCACTTTCATTCTCCGTTGTGGGTAAGCCTTTAACTTCTAATAATCGCGGTCCATCTGAACCACAACCATTTGTGTTCGATGATTCAGGCAAGGGTAACTTTCTGCAAGCACAGGGTTCAAACTTATCGCCTATTATATTCTCCGATAATGTACCTTCCGCCATGATCAACGGAAAGTCCAACAACCACTCACTTGCCCTGAAGAATGGCGAATATGTAATTACATTTGATCGTCCACTGGCTTATTACAACATGCAAAAAAGCTGGTCGATAGAAGCCAGTTTGAAGTGCAACTTACCTGGCACCGAACAGGTTTATCTTTGCAAGGAAGGAGCGAAAGGCCAGTTGGCAGGTGATGTTTCAATTGGTTTTGATAATATGTATAAAAAATATTTTGTTGAAGTGATGTGTGCCGATGGTGTACCTCGTCGTATTGTGGCTGGTGATGAAGTTGAAGCAGGCAAGTGGTACGATGTTCGTGCTCAGGCAGAATATGATCTAAAAACCGGTCAGACTCAACTTCGCTTTGAAGTAAAATCTTCGGATCAAGGTAATTTCAACAAGCCTTCCTCAATTACGTTCAAAGGCAATGCGCTCCGAAGCGATGCCGGTATATGGGTAATTGGACGCGGGTTTCCCGGAGGCTTTCCCAATAGTCTTCAGGTGCTCGATGGTGGAATAGATGAAGTTAAGATTTCAGGTGAGGCCCTACCTCGTGTAGCCGGTCAAAACCCACTTTTTACAGATGCTTTTACCGCCGACCCCGCAATTACAGTCATTGGAAACACGGTTTATGCCTATGTTGGTCAGGATAAAGCCACTGTGGGAGGATGGTTCAATATGCCCAACTGGCTCTGCTACTCAACTACTGATATGAAGCACTGGACTGCTCATGGTCCTGTTTTGGCTGCAAAAGATTTTGTCAATGCAAACAGCGGCTCAGCCTGGGCGGCTCAGGTAGTAGAAAAGGATGGCAAATATTATTATTATGTTACGCTTGACTGCAAGGAAGGTCACTTCATCTCAGTATCTGTAAGTGATAGTCCAACCGGACCGTTTAAAGAGGCGCGTCCTGGCAAACCGCTGATTACCGATGCGATGACAGCTGATTCACACAGACCGAATGCCGACATCGACCCTACTATTTTTATCGATGATGACGGTACTCCTTGGATGGCCTGGGGCAATGGCGACTGCTACATGGTAAAACTTAATCGTAACATGGTTGAGATCGATGGACCTATTATTAAAGTGCCATACCGAAATTATTCTGAAGGTCCCTGGCTTTTCAAACGTGGCAATCTTTACTACAACGTTTATGCAGCAGATGCACCTGGTGTGCAAGCTGAGCAGATTTGCTACTCAACCGCCAAGAAAATCACCGGACCCTGGACTTATGGTGGTATCATTACAGGACCCGCAAAGCACGGTTTTACAATTCATCCGTCGGTTGTTGAGTTTAAAAATCAATGGTATTTCTTTTACCATGATGGCGCTTATACTTTAAATGGTACACCCGGTGGCGATTGCCGACGTCAGGTATGTGCTGAATATCTTTATTTCAACCCGGATGGAAGTATCAAACCTATTAATTTGACAACCGAGGGAGTGAGTGTACCTGCAAAAGAATAGGGCAGAATGCATTATGCAAAAGATTTAATCAGCCAATGTTCAAACTGACTGGTTATTAATCGGGAAACAGTTTTGATGAAGAACCATTGTATGAACCCCCCCTTTTTTCTGGATGAAATGCATTAAATGTTGATCCACTTTTATGTAACTAGTTTTATTTAGTTATTATTCAGAAGGTTGTCGGTAGCTAAGCGAATGAAAGTGATGTAGGGAGGCCCCTACATTTATTATATGAACGCCTTCTTATGTAAATTTTCTAGTTATTCTTTGTAAGGTTGCATTTTTCAATGCATATGTACTACGGGGTTTAATTTCTTCGTTATCAAAGATTAAACCCCATTCCGTATGCTTTTGAGATCCAAAGCCCAAAGAATCGATCGTAAACCTCGTAAGTGTTTTCTACCCTGGTAATAATGTCTTTGTCTAAAAGCTGTTTCAGTGATGCCTGGACAGAACTTGCTGACTGTAAACCATGTTTTCTGATAAAAGTGGCCGAAGTCACTTCCAATGCTGTTCCTTCTTTGGCAATGGCAATCAATACTTCTTTTTGCCTTTCGGGTAGAAATGACAACATTCCCTGGAACATCTTTTCATAGGAGGATAGGATGTCGGCGATGGTTTCGGATATGAAAGGCAAATCGATGGTTTCCTCCCTTTCAACGATGGAATAGAGCCTGTTGAAGATATTTTGAATATACCATGTGTGGCCTTCAAACAAATCATAAACATGCTGAATATTCTCCTTTGAGATGGACTTGTTCGCATCGGTGAAATGCTTTTGTATAAACGGGATATATTGATCGGCCGGGATAGCTTCCAGATTGAGGACACCCACACTTTGGTAAAATGGTCGTGAAGCAGAGAAAAAAATATTTTGCATCATGTGCCTTTGACTGCCGGCCAGTACAAAGTTTGTGTTTTTACATTCCTGAATATGGGTCCTCAATAACGCTTCGATATTCTTTTCGTGATATTTTGCAATCTGTTGAAATTCATCAATTGCCACGACACAGCGTCGATCTGCAGACTCCATGTAACTAAAGATCTGTTCGAGCGAATACTCGGGAAGCCGAATCTCACCAATACCAATATCAAAGGAAGGGGCACCGGTATCTGCATCTAATTTAAAGGCGGGGCGCAAAGAGGTTATCGTACTGAAAAAGTGATCTAAAAAAGTTTTGCCTTTTGGTTTTAGCTCTTCGAAAATCTGTTTACCAAGGGCAAATACCAGTTCTTTAAGGCTGCTTGTGGCATATATATCGATGAAGAATGTGTGGTATTCATTGGCAATAACCTGTTGATTAAAACAATGTTTGATTAAACCTGTTTTACCCATTCTACGTGGAGAGATGATGGCTATATTTTCTCCATTGCGCATTGAACGGATGAGTTCAGCGCTCTCCTGCTCCCTGTCGCAGAAATATTCTGCTGACACATAACCACTCGTAATAAATGGATTTCTAATCTTGGTCATTATTGTAATTCAATTATGCAAATGTAATTATTTAATTTAAATAATGCAAATTGAATAACCCAGGGTCCTATAAGGAAAACTAAGCTAGTAAAAGACAGGAATTACTTTTTAATGGAAATTTTGCTTGCTATTAAAATGTTCGCTGGCGCTTCAACATGGAATGTTCCCGGTACTTTGATGCTTATCCATTGCTTAGGATTTAGTTTCTCTCCTGAACCTAAAACCAAATACCCATTTTTTCCATGAATATTTACATCCAGGGAATCGTATTCAGAACAATCCCATATGGCAGCTCTACCACCGTGATAAAACTCACCGCTCAATTCAAGTTTTTTTATCTTGTTATTATATATCTGTAATCCATATTGGCAATCATTGATTATTGATAAGGTATTGGCAATATAACCCTGAATAGTAGTATGTTGGGCGTTACTATACGACCAATTTTCATCAGGATTTGAATGGGGATAAATGGGGTCAGGCATGGGGTGACGTAAATCGTTATAAAATATAATTATTCTTCCCCCCAGTGACCTAATTCAAGGCTATTTTTCTTTTAACAGACAGAGAATCACATAGATTTTCTGTCTTCCATTTTTTTAGCATTTTACATGTGCAAGAATCTATCGCCTTTTTTATTTGATCATTATTTAAATTTGATGTGAAGGCTGGTATGATTAAAGCTAAATCAGTGATTCCATTCATTGGGTTTTTACTCAGTTCATTTTTATATTTGCCGAAAGATGTTTCAATTATATCAGAAGTACATAATAGTGTTTCTGTCCCTTTTTTCCTTAAAGGCACTATTGTGCTATTTGTATTTATATAATCTGTAAACAAGGCTTTAAACTTTTCATGCTTAGGAGTCTTCCTGCATTTTTTTATTAATTGAAGACATTTCTTTTTTGTGCTCCCGTTTAATCCGTTGTGTTTTAAAAGAATAGATGCCTGTTCAATTATCTCAATAATTTGATTCATCTCTTGGATAAAGGGCTCCATATTACCCACCCATTGCAATAGTTGTTTTTCTTCATTAGTTAAATTCTCTTTTTTTAATGCGGCTAAAACCTTCATGCCCCAACACGTTAAGACGTCTATATTCAAGAACCTTGATTTTGTACGTTGGTTTGGCGGTATTATATGTGCATGTTGAGTGTTACATAAATCACGTCTCATTTGTCCCATTCGTGTTGTAAGTTCAATGAACGTTACATCTTTTTCATACAGCTTTTCTAACATGATTGCTATCGCATGGGTAACATCGTATACATGGTGTATTCCGGATAATCTCAAAGCTTTCTTTAATGTCCTTCCTCCATCAGTGGTAGCATATAATACACCTCCTATTAAGGCTTTGCAGTTTTCCAGCTCATTAGAAATATCTTCCCCGGTCCATTTTTTATTTGATTTAATGATAATGGGTTCCATATCCTGAATGCATAACGGGCGAGTGAAGTCAATCTGACTTGCACGTATACCTAAAATAACCAATAACTTTTCCTGCCCGATGCCAATACTTTCGTCTAAAATCAAGACCCAATCATCGGCTCTGGTTTTTGGCTGATTAAGACAGTGATAGCCTACTTTTTTTACCCACAACATACCGGAAGAATGTGACGGGGTACTAAGTTCCATTTCCAGACAGATACTAAATATTTCTAGCACACTACTCATACTGCGAAAGCTAACCGAAGTCAAAACTTTGGCAGAAATAAATAGTTTTATGAAGACTGTGCAAAAGTGAGAACTTTTGGGCTTGTCTTTCTTTAAATCTCGGTTATCTGATCTATCTTTTTTTTAATAGAATTGAGTTTTGCGGCAAACTCATCATTCTGCTGTTTATAATCCATCGCTCTGTCGTACCAGCCATCTCTGCTGATTATCAATTCTTTTATTCTTTTCTTTAAAGCTTTATTCTCAACTCTGCGATCAATAGCACGATCTCTCCAGTCATTATTGAGCATTGTTTTTACCCCTGCCATATGCCTTGTATATTATATACACAAAGATATATAATTTTATTAATGGAACGAACATTATTTTTATTTATTGGCGATTTACGTCACCCCAGGTCAGGCACCATTTATTATTATCGAAACAAGTCGTTTTATTGTCAGAATGATCTAAATATCAATAGAATGGAATAGTTTTCTATTGCTTATCGTATTTCAAGACCTCTTCGTTGACATACTCCAGCTGGATGCCGGCATCGCGGAACATCTCTTCGGACTCGGAGCCGGAGTGGTAGCGGTATTCGCAGATCACGTGTTGGATGCCGCAGTTGATGATCAGCATGGCGCAGGTGCGGCAGGGGGTCATCTTGCAATAGAGGGTGGAGCCGGCCAGGGAGATGCCGAGCTGGGCTGCCTGGCAGATGGCGTTCTGCTCGGCATGAACGGTGCGGACGCAATGTTGACTGGTGTGGCCGTCCTCGTGGGTGACGGTTTTGAATAGGTGGCCGACTTCATCGCAATGAGGAAGCCCCTTGGGTGAGCCGACATAGCCGGTCACCAGGATCTGGCGGTCGCGGGCAACCACGCAGCCACTCCGGCCCCGGTCACAGGTGGCTCGCTTGGCGATGGTGCGCGCTACTTCCATGAAATACTGGTCCCAACTGGGCCGGATGTATGCTTCTGATTTATCTTCCATCATGATTGATTTCTTTTAATGCCGTTTCTACCTGTAAAGTTAATGCTTCTAACGTTCCGTTATTTGAAAAAACATAATCGGCCTGTTGGATGCAGGCATGGAGATTCTGTTTGTTGGGATCGTCGGAATTCATCTCGCGTTGTTCGTTCAGTATGAAGGTGTCGTAGGTGATTTGGTCGGTCTCTGAGTTACGGATCACCACGCGGTCGTAGCGAACCATGGGGTCGGCATCTACGGCGAAGAGGATGAAGCGGCCTTTGGTTCTCAGGGAATCGATCTCTCCGGGGGTACGGATACTCTCGATCACACAGTTATCGCCTGTTGAAATGGCCCTCAGTAAGAGGCAGTCCACGATATAGGAGGGTGAGTTTTGAGCGCGGAGATCATTGGCGACCAGGGTCATGGAGTCGCGGTTGACCTCGAGACCACGTCGTTCGATCTCTTCGATGAGGAATGCCCTTACCGAGAAGTGTTTAAAATGTTTTTGGTTAATCAGATAATCAACAATCGTTCCTTTTCCGGCACCCAGTGTACCTGTTATTCCGATAATCAGCATTGGTTTGGCTTTACGTTAATTTGTTTTTTTTAGCCCGTAGGGCTTTAATATCAATAGAAAACAGGGGGTCCCTCTCTTCTTCCCCGTAGGGGATCAATGTCAATAGAAAGAGCCTTTTTTTGTATATAAACATCCGTATTTCATGTTTTTATTTGTTGATCCCCTACGGGGAAAAGAGTGGTGGTTGCGTTTTTCTATTGACATTAAAGCCCTACGGGCTAAAAACACCAAAGAACACAAATTTCAAAACAGCTTTTTTTATTTCATCATACTCCGTAGACTGGCAATCCAGGCTATCTTGTCGAGTTCGATGGGATTGTAGTTTTCCATCAGGGCCAATAGGGCTGCCTCGTCCTCTTCAGCAATGAGGTTGGAACGGTGTTCGATCCTGACAAATTGTTCCTGAACGGTATGGTCGAGGAAGCTTAAAAGCTGATCCCAGTAATGATCGGTGTTGAGCAGCGCCATGGGTTTCTTCATCAGCCCAAGCTGGTTCCAGCTCATCACTTCAAACATCTCGTCCAGTGTCCCTATGCCACCCGGCATGGCGATGAAGCCATCGGACATATTCATCATCACATCCTTGCGCTCGCTCATGGAGTCGCAACGGACAAACTGGGTGAGACCGGGATGGGCGACTTCCTTTTCGATGAGGGAATCGGGCATGACGCCGATGACCTTGCCACCATGCTTTAAGGCCTCGTCGGCTATGATCGCCATCAGGCCAACATTGCTGCCACCATAGACCAGGGTGATGCCCCTTTCTGCCAACAGGCGCCCCAGCTTACGGGCTGCCGTTTTATAACTCTCGCGGCTACCGGCACTGGATCCACAAAATACACAAACTGAATTCATTTATACTTTGAGTTTGAAATTAAATTCTTCGGAGATTTTTTCTCTCAACACCTTTTTGACCTGCTCCATGTCCTGGGGCTGACCCAGTTCTTTTTCCAGGGAGGTAACGGTCTTATCGATAAATCCACAGGGGTTGATCATGTTGAAATAGTTGAGGTCGGTGTTGACGTTGAAGGCAAAACCGTGCATGCTGACCCAGTGACTGGTGCGAACGCCGATAGCACAGATCTTGCGGGTGCGACCCTTAATGGCTGTATCAAGCCAGACTCCGGTTGCTCCTTCGAGGCGTTCGCTTTGTATGCCATATGTTGTGAGGGTCTGGATGATGGCTTCTTCCAGCTTGTAGATATATTCGCGGGCGCCCTTGACGAAGTAACTCAGGTTGAGGATGGGGTAGCCTACGATCTGACCGGGGCCGTGATAGGTGATATCGCCTCCACGGTTGGTACGGACAAAGTAGGCATGACGGGCACGGAGCTGGAGGCTATCGACCAGGAGGTTCTCCTGCTCGCCACTTTTGCCCAGGGTGAAGACATGGGGATGCTCACAAAACAGGAGGTAGTTGGGGGTGGTCACTTCGACAGGCTCAGTGACCAGGTTGTTCTGTTTCTTGATTTCTATAATCTCGTTGAAGAGGTTCTCCTGGTATGCCCAGGCCTGATTGTATTCAACGGTTCCGAGATCACGGTATTCAACTTCGTACATTGGGTTTCGCTTTTTGCAGGTTAAACATGGCGTTCGGCATGATAGGAGGAGCGAACCAGGGGGCCGCTTTCGGCAATGCGGAAGCCTTTCTTGAGGGCTACGCGACCGTATTCGACAAACTTCTCCGGGGTGATGTAATCGATCACGGGAAGGTGCTTCCTGGTGGGTTGAAGATATTGTCCGAGGGTGAGGACTGTGACACCGGAGGCCAGCAGGTCGTCCATGCTCGTGAATAATTCTTCTTCGGTCTCTCCCAGACCAAGCATGATGCCTGATTTGGCCACGATGCCCGAGGCTGAGATTTGTTTCAATACCAGCAAACTACGGTCGTAACGGGCCTGGGGACGGACTTGCTTTGTAAGGCTGCGGACCGTTTCCAGGTTGTGGGAAATGATATTGGGACGGGCCTGGATGACCCGGTTGATGTCTTCTTCAACTCCTTTGAAGTCGGGAATCAGGACTTCAATGGTGGTACCGGGATTGATTTCCCGAATCTTCTGAATGGTCTCTGCCCAGATCAGGGAGCCTCCATCGGGGAGGTCGTCGCGGTCGACCGAGGTGATGACGCAATGTTTCAGATGCATGGAGAGGATGGATTGAGCTACACGTTCGGGCTCACAGACATCGACAGCAAGGGGGATACCGGTCATGGTGTTACAGAAGCGGCAGGCACGGGTACAGATCTCGCCAAGGATCATGAAGGTGGCGGTTCCGGCGGTCCAGCATTCACTCAGGTTGGGACACTTTCCGCTTTCGCAGATGGTGTTGAGCTGCTGTCCATGAAGGATCTCTTTTACTTTAAGATAGCTTTCGCCTTTGGGGAGTTTTATTTTGAGCCAGTCAGGTTTACGTCGATTCAAAGGAATGTCCATGAATATCAATTGTTTAAACTAATTGTTATTGATCAGTAAAATTAGGGATTTTTCTGTTGCTACATTTATAATTTCAATCGATTGATGAAGATAAACATAAAACCAATTGTGTAATCCATTTTCTCCAATATGTAATCACACGGAATGCTTATCTTTGCAAATATTCATTTTATAAACCCTATCCAATTATGAATAAGCTATATCCATTGAAATTTAAGCCCATTTACAAAGATAAAATCTGGGGAGGACAAAAGATCAAGACGCTACTGGGACAGGATGTTGGCAATCTGCCCAATTGCGGTGAAGCTTGGTTGCTGTCGGGGGTCGAAGGCTCACTGACCGAGGTGACCAATGGTTTTCTGGCCGGAAATGACCTGAACGATCTGTTGGAAGTCTATATGGATGATCTGGTTGGGGGAAAGATATATGACCGCTTCGGAGAGGAGTTCCCGATCCTGGTGAAGGTGATCGATGCCAACGACTGGCTCTCTGTCCAGGTTCATCCCAATGATGAGATGGCGATGGAAAGGCACGAATCACTTGGTAAAACCGAGATGTGGTACATCATGGCCTCCGATCCAAAATCTGAGCTCATCTGTGGTTTCAACCGGAAGATGGATAAGGATAGTTATATCAATGCACTGATCGATAAGAAAATCCCTGAGATCGTGAACCGGGAGGCCGTGAAGAAGGGGGATGTTTTCTTTATCCCTGCAGGTCGCGTACATGCACTCGGACCTGGTCTGTTGCTGGCCGAGATCCAGGAGACTTCAGACATTACTTATAGAATCTATGACTGGGACAGGATTGATGCTGCCGGGGAGTTCCGCGAACTGCATACTGACCTGGCACTTGATGCCATTGGCTTTGAGCAACAGGATGAGTACAAGACCTACTACAAGGAGAAGGACAATGAAACGGTGCCACTGGCTTCGTGTGAACAGTTCACGACCAATATTTTGCATCTGACCAAGCCGGTAGAGAAGGATTACGAGGAACTGGATTCTTTCGTGATCTATACATGTACGGAAGGGGCTTTCAGGCTGGAGGCTGATGATGAGATCGTTGAAGTCAAAGCCGGAGAGGCGGTGTTATTACCGGCTACTACCGGGACGGTTAATCTCTTTCCGCATAAGGAAAGCAGGTTGCTGGAGGTTTATATTCTCTGAAAGGAAATCTTATCTTTGCATCGCAAACAACATCCCTGATGAACCACCTCTTAAACCATGATTACAGAGATAAACCAATTTTCCCTTAAAAAGAATTGGGATGCAGCCATCGCTGGTCTCATCGGAATGCTTGTGATATATATGTATTCCAGGCATGGGGGCATCGGGTTATCACCCGACTCTATTGTTTATATCAGTACTGCCCGCAACGTTGTGCATGGAGGGGGGTTCTTTGAGTTCGAGGGGATTCCCATTACTGATTTCCCGATCGGCTTTCCAGCTTTCCTTAGCGCCATCCTGTTTATTACCAGGGTAGATCTGGTACAGAGCGGCCAGTATATCAATATGATCCTCTACTTTTGCCTGATCTACCTGAGTGGGGGCATCATCAATCACATCGCTACAAAGAACAGATGGATCAAGATTCCTTTCCTGTTCCTGATCGTATTCAGTCCAACCCTATTGAGTGTCTATACCATGCTGTGGTCCGAGACCCTGTTCCTGGTGATGATCCTTTTGTTCTTCATGGCGCTTCATATTTATGGACACAAAAAAACACTGCTCGCATTAGTGGCAGTAGCTACAATAGCAGGGCTCTCATGTGTGGTCCGCTATGCCGGAGTCACGTTGGTGGGTGCAGGTGGACTGATGATATTGCTGGACCGGAAACTGGTGATCAGCAAGAAAATCGTTCATCTCTTGTTATATGGTTTCATTGGTGTCTTGTTTCTGGCGGCCAACCTGTATAGGAACTATCTGGTGACGGGTATGTTGACGGGTGACCGTGAAAAGAGTCTCACTTCTCTTTTCCAGAATATCGAGAACTATGCCTACGTGTTTAGCGATTTCTTTTATTTTCACAGCTTCCCGATTATTATAGTCCTCTTCATCGGCACTTCTTTCATTCTCTTCTACATCTATTCACACATCATTCATCTTTATAAGACCAACCGTTACTATAACTACTGGAATATCCTGGGAACATTCTTCATTGTCTATTCACTGTTCATGATTCTTTCGGCTACCTTTTCGAGGTACGAGACATTGAATGTACGTTTGTTGTCACCACTTTACCTGCCTTGTTTGTTGCCTTTAACTTTTGTCATTACATGGTTAATCTCTAAACAAAAGGGATTGAAGAAATACAGTCTCATTTCGGTTTTTGTTTTGCTATTCGTTTTCATCAATATATACCAATTTAAAGACAACAACGATTTATACGAAATGGCAAAGGATGCAGGGATTCCGGGCTATGCAGAAGATTGCTGGAAGAATTCCCCGATACTGGATTACATAAAAAGTGATAAGACGCATTTTAAAGATGACACCAGAATCTATTCGGATGGCAATGAGGCGGTGTATCTGTTTACAGGTCTTTCGGCTGATCTGATTCCACATAGGGAATCGAAAAGAGAGAATGCTGACTTTGTGGAGGAACAAAAAAGTGATTATTACCTGGTTTGGTTTTACGACAACGCCAGTCCTGAGTTGCTCAGTCTTGAAAAGTTACTGAAAGAGCATTATTATGTGGAGCTGGCCTCGGCGCCTGAGGGACGGATTTATTATCATCCGGCATTGACTAGATAAATTATAATATCACCCCACTCCCCAGACAAAGCTTTGCATCCTTATCATAAATGACCCCAAACTGCCCGGGGGCAATTCCTGCAATCCTTTCCTGAGAATGGATGGTATAAATATTTCCTTCTTTATGGATAGTGCCTTTCGCGAAGTCCTGGGTGTGTCGGATCTTGAATGTGATGTCGCGACCATCTTCAAAATCTCCCCAGATGTCTTTGGTGATGAATTGCATGCCTTGTAAGCGGACTTCATTGCCATACTGCAGGTCAGGATCATAACCATTGGCAACATAAACGATGTTCTGTTCGGTATCTTTGTTCACCACGAACCAGGGTCCCTGACTTAAACCAAGCCCCTTGCGCTGACCGATGGTATGAAACCAGAATCCTTTGTGGGTTCCGATCTTCTTGCCGGTGTTCTGATCTATGATCAGCCCTTCCTTTTCACCCAGAAACCTGCGAAGGAAATCGTTGTAGTTGATCTTGCCCAGGAAACAAATGCCCTGACTGTCGCGTCGGGCTGCACTGGGTAGGCCTGCCTCAACAGCAATCTTCCGGACTTCATGCTTCATCATATCCCCGATGGGGAACATCAGTTTGCTGAGCTGGTGATAGTTGATCTGGGCCAGGAAGTCGGTCTGATCTTTGATCGGATCCTTTGCCGTGCCCAGCCACCAGAGGTCTTCGATATAATGATTGGTTGCGTAATGACCGGTTGCTATCTTGTCGAATTCTTTGCCATACTTCTCTTCAAAGCTGCCAAACTTGATCAACTTGTTGCACATGACATCGGGATTGGGCGTGAAACCACGTTTCACACTGTCTATCGTATAGGCCACTACCTGATCCCAGTATTCCTGTTGCAGGGAAACGATTTCCATCTTGCATCCATACTTTTTGGCAACCCAGGTTGTAATTTCAATATCTTCCTCTGCCGGACAGTCCATGTTGTCTTCATCCATCCCGATGCGGATGTAGAAAATGGTTGGATCGTATCCCTGCTCCTTCAGCATGTGGACCACCACCGAACTGTCAACCCCTCCCGAAACCAATGCTGCAATCTTCATGCTTTATGCTTCAACTAAATTGAATGCAAAATTAAGCAAAACAATGATGCGGTATAAAGTAGTGCCTTGTTTCGAGATGAATCTCTACTTTTTGAAACTGTTTAAATTACTGACAATCCGTTATAAATTCCCTGGCAGGAGGATTAAAATCGAATATTGATGCCCTACAGGCAAGAAGAAAATTCAGCCGATTATTAAAAATTAAGCTGTTTTCAGCAAACCCTTTGAATTCTTTTCCTGAATGGCTCTGAGCATATCTGCCGTCATGGTGGCCAGATCCCACTCGGGTTTCCAGTCCCACTCCTGGCGGGCACAGCTGTCATCCATGCTATTGGGCCATGTATCGGCAATCTGTTGTTTGGCTTCCTCGATTTTGTAGTCAAGTTTAAACCCCGGGATATGCTTTCTAATCTCAGCAGCAATCATCTCGGGGTCAAGACTCATAGCAGATATATTGAATGAATTGTGATGCTTCAATCGGATTGGATCTGCTTCCATCAGCTGAATCGTTGCATTTAAAGCATCGGGCATGTACATCATATCGAGAAAAGTGCCGGCTTTTAAAAAGCTAGTGTAACGGCCTGACTTGACGGCTTCATAATAGATCTCTACGGCGTAATCAGTTGTGCCTCCACCGGGAAGGGTAACATTGGAAATGATACCCGGATAACGTACACTGCGTGTATCCACACCAAAACGTTTGTGGTAATAGTCGCTCAGCAATTCACTGGTAACTTTGGTTACGCCATACATCGTACCCGGACGTTGAATGGTATCCTGTGGTGTGTTATCTAAAGGAGTTCCCATTCCAAAGGCAGCGATAGAGCTCGGAGTAAATACTGCGCACTTTGCTTCACGTGCGACTTCAAGACAGTTAAAAATACCATTGACGCCTACATTCCAGGCGACCTGTGGTTTAGTTTCAGCAACGACAGACAAGATAGCAGCCATATTAAAGATGGTATCGATCCTGTACTTTTTTACAATGTCGGCAATAGCCTGCTGATTGGTAACATCAAGTTTTTCAACCGGCCCCTCAAGATCCATGGGGTTGTCATAATGTATATTAATATCAGCAGCAACAACATTAGAATTACCAAAACGACGACGCAATTCGGGAGTAAGTTCGGAACCAATCTGTCCGAACGAACCTATAACAAGAATATTCTTCATAAATTATTGTAATAAAATATGTTCATCAAATAGATATTGACTCGTATATCAATGGCAAAATTAAAGATTTTATTTTTGTCTCAAAACATTATTAAAAATATAAGAATGAAATCTTTAAATACGATGGATGGATTTTTTAAAAACCCTACCTTTGTTGATATTTAAATTTATAACCAAAAAATAATATTGCAATGTATACCAGCTTCAAGGAACATCTCCACAAAGAGTTAGCCGACATCAAAGAAGCCGGCCTTTTCAAAAATGAAAGAATTATTGTTTCCCCACAGGGAGCAGAAATCAAAATCAACACCGGAAAACAGGTCTTAAATTTTTGTGCCAACAACTATCTGGGTTTATCTAACAGCCCGGAGCTTATTAAAGCAGCAAAAGAAGCGCTCGATACACACGGATATGGCATGTCGTCAGTTCGTTTTATCTGTGGCACTTCTGATCTGCACAAAGAGCTGGAAGTAAAGATTGCTGAGTTCTTTGGTACCGAAGACACTATTCTTTATGCCGCTTGCTTTGATGCAAACGGTGGTGTTTTTGAACCTCTGCTCAGTGAACAGGATGCAATTATCAGTGATTCATTGAATCATGCTTCCATTATTGACGGTGTCCGTCTGTGCAAAGCTGTCCGTTATCGTTATTCGAATGCCGATATGGCCGACCTGGAAAAACAGCTTAAACTGGCTCAGGCTCAACGTTTCCGTTTAATTGTAACAGACGGCATATTTTCAATGGATGGCAATGTCCCCCCATTGGATTCAATCATGAAACTGGCAGAGAAATATGATGCCATGGTGATGGTGGATGAGTCACATTCTGCAGGTGTAGTCGGAAAAACAGGTCGCGGCGTAACCGAGCTCTTCAACTGCAAAGGCAAAGTCGAAATCATAACCGGTACGCTGGGCAAGGCTTTCGGTGGCGCCATTGGCGGTTTCACTACAGGCAAAAAAGAGGTCATCGATCTTCTGCGCCAGCGCTCACGTCCTTACCTGTTCAGCAATTCAATCCCTCCAATGGTGGCTGCTGCCGGCATCAGGATGGTTGAAATGATGAGCGAAACCAACACGCTTCAGGACAAGCTTCATTCAAATACCGCCTATTTTGTAAAAAGGATGATTGAAGCAGGCTTCGATATCAAACCTACCCAATCTGCTATCTGTGCAGTGATGTTCTATGATGCAAAGCTGTCACAGGATTTTGCTGCAGAACTGCTTGAAGAGGGTATTTATGTCACAGGTTTCTATTATCCGGTTGTTCCAAAGGGACAGGCACGCATCCGGGTTCAGCTGTCGGCCGGACACGAACAGGCTCACCTTGATCAATGTATTGCAGCATTTATAAAGGTCGGGCACAAGCTGGGGGTGCTTAAAAAGCAGTAGAAATGTTAATTGTTCTAAATTTTCAGTAGGAACAAGGTTAAAAAATATATATTTGTATTATCTTTAACCTTGCATCCTACCGCAAATTCTTAAAAAAGATATTTAATAAAGCATGAAGCATACCATTATTTTATTTCTACTGCTGTTTACGTTAATCGGAACAGCAGCTCAAGCACAGATTGATATGGGTCAGAAAAAGAAGGATTCTTCTTTTGTGGCACCAGTCAATGTTCGAGATAACCCCGTTGCGGCTATGTTGGATAGCCTTGCTAATCTCCAGTTCTTCAGCAAATCCAACAATCTTTATGATCTGAACTATTCAAACACGCATAATTTTGCTAAAGATTTTGTTCCCTTTTATTCAGATGAAGTTTACACAGAACGTATTTCCCAATTAAGCAAGACCTCTCCCATTCCATTGATTTATAATCGTCAGGTGAAGGACATGATTGAGCTTTATGCTGTTAAGAAACGTGCTCTTACAGAACGTATGCTTGGTCTGGCTCAGTTATATTTCCCGATGATAGAAGAAATAATGGATAGGTATGGTATCCCATTGGAAATGAAATATCTGGCTATTGTAGAATCAGCGTTGAACCCTATTGCCCGATCACCTGTCGGCGCAGGAGGTCTTTGGCAGTTCATGTATGGAACCGGTAAACAATACAATCTTGATGTAAATTCTTATGTTGATGATCGTAGTGATCCTTACAAATCTACCATTGCTGCTTGTAAGCATCTGAACGACTTGTATAAAGTACACAAAAACTGGCTGCTTGTATTGGCCGCCTATAATTCAGGGACCGGTAATGTTACAAAGGCTATTCGCAGATCGGGTGGTAAGACCGATTTCTGGGAGATAAGCCCCTACCTGCCCGCTGAAACGAGTAGTTATGTGCCTGCCTTCATCGCCGTCACTTATGTGATGAACCATGCAAGTGACCATAACTTATTCCCTATCATGCCAATTTACAAGTACCATGAAATTGACACGGTACTCGTTAAGGACTTTCTCACGTTCGATGTGCTTTCAGAAAGATTGAATGTCTCGAAAGATGAATTATTGTTTTTGAATCCTGCATATCGCAAGGGTGTAATCCCTTCTACCAGCGATAAATCATACTTCCTCCGCCTTCCCAAAAGGTGTGTGGCTGATTTTGTAAATAATGAAGCAGCGCTTTATGCTTACAATCAACAGAAACAACAGATCAGTAAAGAGACTGTCCTTACAGCCCTTACCCATTCACAGGAAAGTTTCTTCCATTATGTGAAGAAAAGAGAATCACTTAAAAGCATTGCACAACTCTATGGGGTTACAGAAAGTGATATCAAGCAGTGGAATCATTTCACCAAACGTTCAGTCCATACAGGACAACGCCTGATCATCAACAAAAACACTGAACCTGAAGTCAACCTTGCATTAGCAAAACCTGTTGAGCGTGATACGGATAATCAAAAAGCAATCAGTAAAGTTGAAAGCCAATCTCTACTACAGGCAATGCATAATATACCTGCTAAAGATGACGCTCCTGTTACGACTACTAAGCTAACGTATCATATTGTAAAAAAAGGTGAGAAGATTAGTCAGGTTGCCAATAACTATGATGTCCGTGTTGCTGAAATAAGATCATGGAATAAGCTGAAGGGTAATGCATTAGCCGTTGGTAAGAGACTGAAGATCTATATAACGACTACCGAAGATCCTGCATTGGCTGATAACAGATCATCTAAGGCTGAAAAACAATCGACGAAGAAGGCCAAAGAATCTAACCAACCAGCTGAAGAGAATCAGTTTCATAAAGTGAAGGCTGGCGAGTCGCTTGCTAAGCTTTCTATGCTTTATAATGTAACCATTGATGAGTTAAAGGAATGGAATAACCTTGATAAAAAAGGCACCATCCTTCCAGGTCAAAAAGTGATTGTGAGTAAATCAGGTGATAATCAAAACGAACCTGCTTTGGCATCCAATGTTAGGGGAAGCAGAAAACAGAGCACACGTGAACAGGCTCCTGCAAAAACATATGTTGTTAAGAAGGGTGAAAACTATTCTTCTATTGCAAGAAAGTTCTCTTTGTCCATTGCTGATCTAAGAGATTTAAATCCCAAGTCAGGTGATAACCTGATGGTTGGTCAGAAATTAATTGTATCTGATCCTCAGGCTGGTGCCGGAAATGATAACTTGGCCCAGAATGACAATTCTTCGGACAACAAAAAACAACAGGGTAAAACCAAATACATTATCTATAAGGTCCAACCCGGCGATACGCTTTGGGGTATTGCCACTAAAAAGGGAACTTCCATAGATGATATTAAAAAATGGAATAACCTGAAAAGCGAAGAGGTCGTCGCCGGACAGAAGATTAAGATCATGGTTGCAATTTAATCTATTCAAACAAAGTATTAAGTGAAGGGTGGTCCGTGGGGCCACCCTTTTTTTACTGTATCGCATTTGGGTGCAATTGAATGATTAATTATCTTCGTAGATATATTCATTCATCATTAGAATCGTTCAAATGAAAGTCCTGAAACATTACCTTGTCTCAACCTTGATCCTTGTTATTGCAATATCCAATGTTATCAATGCACAAAATAACATGGGAAAATCACCGTTTGAATATGTCAATCCATTTATTGGAACCCAGGAGATGGGACATACTTTCCCGGGCGCTTGTGTCCCTTTCGGAATGGTACAACTCAGTCCCGATACCGACACCGTCCCCTATGCCGTAAACGGAGCCTACAATAAAAACGTGTACCGCTACTGCGCGGGATATCAATATAAAGACCCCACCATTGTTGGATTCAGCCATACCCATTTTAGCGGGACCGGCCATTCAGACCTTGGGGATTTTCTGATTGCCGCCACCACTGGCAAACTTAAACTCAATCCTGGGACAGCAGATAAGCCCGGCAGCGGCTACCGTTCCAGGTTCAACCATTCCTCGGAGACAGCACAGCCCGGATACTACAGCGTTAAGCTTCTGGATTACGATATTAAAGCAGAAATGACCACCTCTGCAAGAGTTGGCTTTCACCAATACACCTTCCCGAAAACCGACAGCGCTCACATCATCCTTGACATGACCCACGGGATCTACAATTATGATGGGAAAGTACTCTGGGCCTATATCAGGGTTGAGAACGACACGCTCGTTACGGGTTATCGTATAACACGGGGTTGGGCCAGGACCAACTACCTCTACTTTGCCATGACCTTCTCCAAACCCATTAAAAACTATGGCAGTAAGGATGACGAAAACCTGGTCTATAAAGGAGGCTATCGTAAATTCAATCAGGAGGATAACTTCCCCGAGATGGCCGGCAAAGAACTCAAGGCCTTTTTCAATTTCTCTACCCAGGATGGTCAACCTGTTAAAATTAAATTTGCCCTCTCTGCAGTGAGTACAGATGGAGCCCTTGCAAACTTAAAAGCAGAGATCCCCGGCTGGGACTTTGCCAAAGTCAGAAACGATGCCCGAAGACTGTGGGAAAAGGAACTCAACAAGATTTCAATCACAGCCCCCGAAGACCAGAAAGAGAGTTTCTATACTTCGATGTATCATGCCTTCATCAGTCCGGTTCAGTATATGGATGTGGATGGCAATTATCGGGGAATAGACGTTAATATTCACAAAGCTGAAGGGTTTACCAACTACACAACCTTCTCTCTCTGGGACACCTACCGCGCGCTCCATCCCCTCTATACCCTGTTGCAACCCACAAGAGATAAGGACATGATCAATTCCATGCTGGCCCATTACACCCAAAGCGTTCATCACATCCTGCCGGTCTGGTCGCATTTTGGAAACGAGAACTGGTGCATGATCGGTTATCATTCAGTGCCCGTGATTGTTGATGCCTACATGAAAGGTATCAGAGGCTTTGATGCAGAGAAGGCTCTGGAGGCCTGTGTCAGCAGCGCTACCTACAAAAGGTACGATGGGCATAGGCGAATACATGAAATACGGCTACGTACCCATGGACGTGAATGCAGTGGGCGCTTCCCTGACACTGGAGTATGCTTATGAGACTGGTGCATTGCACAGTTTGCAAAGGCGCTGGGCAAGAAAGATATCGAAGCCACATTTGCAAAGAGGGCCACGAATTACATGAACTTAATGGATAAACAGAGTGGATTCATCAGGGCCAAGAAGAGCGATGACAGCTGGCATGTTCCTTTTGATCCGATGCAAACCGATGGTGAAGGCTATATAGAAGGCAATGCCTGGACTTATTCATTGTATATCCCGCAAGATCCCAATGCACTGATTGCGCTTTCGGGAGGGAACAAGAAGTTTACCGCTCATCTTGACTCCCTATTCAACATGTACATGCCGGATAAATATTTTGCCCAGACCGAAGACATCACCCGTGAAGGGCTCCTGGGATGCTACGATCAAGGCAATGAGCCGAGTCATCATGTGGCCTATCTCTATAACTGGGCGGGGGAACCCTGGAAGACCCAATTTCAGATCCACCGGATAGTGGATAAAATGTATATCAATAAACCCGATGGCTTATGTGGTAACGATGACTGCGGACAGATGTCGGCCTGGTATATCTTCAGCAGCCTTGGATTTTATCCGGTCTGCCCCGGAAGCAATCAATACATCATCGGCAGCCCCTGTGTGAGCGAGGCCACTATGCAGCTTGAAAACGGAAAGTCACTGAAGATAAAAGCCAACGGATTAAGCAAGGAAAACATTTACATTCAGTCGGTTGTCCTGAATGGTATTCCTTTGAATAAAACATGGTTCAACCACAGCGATATCATCAACGGTGGTGAACTCATCTTCACCATGGGTCCAAAGCCAAACAAGAAATGGGGGACAGCTCCGGATAGCAAACCTTTTTCTATCAATTAAACTTCAAAAAAAGAATACTGCGTGAAAAAAGATGTAAACACTTACATATTAGCCTTTTAATTAAGCAATAATCGATAGATTCAAATCATTCAGTTTATTTTCAAACACTGTCAGATCTGTAACATCGGCAGCGGATACGATGTAATAATCGTTCTGATGGTCTTTGAACAACTGTTTGTAGTATTCAATTCCTTCAAGCAGGTTCTTTTTGAAGTTGTTGTACTTCTTAATCGTTGAATCAGCCAATGGCTTGACCTCATCATCTATCTGTTTCTTCAGGTAATCGAAATAAACCGAAAGCTCCTTTACAAACAGATTCGGACGGTCTGTACGTTCAATGACATTCTTACGGCCATAGATATGATCAATCATCTCCTTCAGCGTCATTTCGTGCGAGAAATAAGCCAGATTAGGTCCGGGGCAGATCGATACACCACGTGTTCCATATTCTGCAGGAAGATCATTCACCATGATAGTAGTTGCTGCTAAACCAAGACAGAGACAAACCTTATCAATAATTTTGGCATACTGTTTATCGTATTCAGCCTTATCGACTCCTTTTGCTTTCAGTTCGTCAATCTTGAGACGCTGGTATTGTATCGAAGAAGTACACATTGCCTTTTCAGAATATTCTTTACTTGAAACCAGAAAACGCTTTGTACAAACGGCACCGGGGTGTCCTGTTTTTGCTTTAGCCTCTTTTTCGAGGTCTTTGGTATTGTTGCGAACATTATTGAATGGCACTCCCAAAGGTGAAACGCCACTGATATAAAGGTCTTCTTCTTTTGCGTCAGCCAACAGTTTTATCGTTGCAGGATCTACGTTTGTAGCCTCGGGAACCAACAGGAATGGGGTTCCCCAACCGATAGAATCGAGCTTGTAGTAATCCATTAAGAAGTTGTGTTCGTCCGAAGTACCTACACCTCCCTGAGCCGTAACCTTAATCGGTAGCGGAGCATTGGGAACAGGTCTTCCTTTTTCTGTGAGGGCTTTAACAAACAAGGCATACATGTCATCGATGAGGGTTTCACGGTTCTTCTTAAACTCTTCCATGATAGGTCCCATCAGATAACCTTCTGTAGCAAAGGCATGGCCTCCGCAATTTAGTCCTGACTCTATTCTGTATTCTGAAATCCATAAACCCTTTTTGGCAAAGAATTTACCCTGGATGAGGGCAGAACGATAATCAGAAACTTTAAGGATAATCTGTTTGCGAAGCTTTCCTTCAGCATCGGGATAGAAGTCTTCAAAGCCTTCAAAATAGCTGCTCAGACGGGGATTCATCCCTGCTGACAGCACGATGGACGATTCAAGATCGCTCAATGCAAATCCCCTCAATGCAGCATGTGCGTCATTGTATTCTGTAGGAAGCTTTTCAGCGCCTTTATAATTCTCCTTATCAAGCTTGGTCATGATGTTAACATCAATCGAACCGGCCTGAAGGTTTTGCTGAATCCATTGCTGGATCTTTGTACCCTGACCAAATTCGTTAAGCTTCTTTTGATATTCCAACTTAAGAGTTGAGAAATCAGGCAATAAGTCAATATATTTTTCGAGTTCGCTTCCTTTTTTTTGCAATGAATTCTTAAGTTCATCCAGCTTATGCTTAACGACCTGATCGATCACGTTCAGATATGCTGTTATTCTTTTGGCCCTGAAATCATCAATTGCATCTGAGATAGCCTGAAAAGGGATGTCAAATTTAGTACTGTATATCTCCCTCATCTTTTCAATCAGCGTGTCATCAGCCAATGAAATCACGGAATCTATACCCAAATGTGCAACTTTAGCAGGTGTATCTACAGTAAATCCGGTGCCCAGTACTGGAATATGAAAGGAATGCACCTTGTTCTGAAAATCCATGGAATAATCAATTCGTTAGTAAAAACATACAAAGTACAGGCTTTTTTCCGAATAAATCAGCTTATAAATGTTAAAATTCTAAATAAATAATAAAACATAGATTTAAACAGTCGACATAATACAATGCGAAAAAGAGAATTAAACAATAACAATTGTTAATATTTAATGATGTATATCAACTATTTAGCAATTATCTACTCAGAACTAAACACTAAATCTCATTGACAATTTGTTATAAGAATTCCAATATTATTTTATTAAATGAATTTAATATTAAGTAATTTTTTACCCTATTTTCTTGAAAATAATTCCTCGTTTATTTCAACAATTTACTTATTCTGATCTACATTTGTTTTAAACTTATTATTTGGTAACAAGAACATACAAATCATGAGATCTTTACGACACATATTGACTTTATTTTTCCTGATAATAATAACAAATAATAGTTTCGGACAAGTTAAACTTGAAAATGAAATCTTATCAGGATTTGTTAAAAGTTACTTTAGTCATAATGAAAAAGATAAAATATACATTGTTTTAATGAAAGAGACCGTCTCTAATGAATTTGATACTCAAAAAAGATCATTATCCTCTTTTCACTATAATGGACCAGCAATTTTTCACATGGGCCTGAAATTGATTGATGCAATAATGTATTCTGACTTTATAGAAAAAAATAAAACAAAAATTGCTGTAGATACTATACGCAATTTTGAAGGCAACATATTATATCTTTCAGAGAATGAAAGAGACCTGATTTTTAAGAATCGTGGTTGGGAAACTTTTCGCTTTAGATTCGGTGAAAGGCCTCTGGTAAGTTTGTCCAGACCCGGAATAAATGTTAAAAAGAATAGAGCATTAATATATTTTGAATATTCCACGGATGGGTTAGCTGGTATCGGAATGTATGTGATTCTGGATAAGTTAAACGGGAAATGGCTGGTTAAAGAATCAATGGAAGTTTGGGAATCATAAATGGGATTAATAGGGACTGCCATCAAAACATATTATTATGGGCTGCCCCATTAATCCCATTTTAGCTTAGAAGAGATAATGGGGTCTACTACCTTTTTTTCTAGTGTGGATTTTGAATCTCGACTTTTGAAAATTATTTAATTTTCTTACTCTCTTTAGCTTCTTTTAAAATCTTTGCGTTTAGTGGACTAACAATTTTTTTACCGGTCTGCTGTTCAATTTGTTTTCGGGTATTGCCTGCTATCTCGCCTCCTTTTTTAGCTATTGCTTTACTATCATCAAACGTTTTAGGATTATTCTCTTTGCTTATTTCTGTGGTGGTGGCTTCGGCTAACATGTTTAACACAAGCTCCAGGTTCGTCATATTATCCCGCAGGTTTTCTTTCTTTAAACCTTTAAATTCTTTGTATTGCTTTACAGTGTTGCCGCTCCATGCCTGAGTAATAATATCCGTAAGTGTTGCAAATTCCTGTCCTTTTTTGACTCCTTTATTTTCCCATTCTTCGGTAAGCTCTTTTCTGACCTCAATACTTTTTAATCGTTGATTGACCCAAGAAGAACTGTAACCCAATTTCAGATAGTTCTCCATTGCCCTGTCAATTGACTTTTCGGGGTCCTGGCTTTCTTCAATTCTTTCGTAGCCAATTTTTGCCAGCCATTGTTTAAATGGTTCAGCGTTAGGTGATGGGATCGATTGAATAAGTCGAAACAACTGTTCAGTATCTGCAACATCGGTTAATCGGCTTTTCCCATCTTCGGCTTCCATTTTCAACTGTCCGATTTTATCGGACAGTTCACTTCCTTCTTTTTTTAACTTAGCTTTTAAATCGTTCCAATACTTACGGGGACGGTCGGTATTTGTAAGCGCTTCAATAACATCAATTATTGAAAAATACCATTTCTCTTGTTCCTCATTCCAGGAAGAACGTATTTTTTTGTTTTCAAATATTTTTAATGCTTTCATGGCTATAAATATGTGGAACAATAAGGTCGAAGATTTTAATTTAATAATCTCAAATTTAGCTAAAAATTCCTGAACCCGCAAATGATGTAAAAACCAACAATTTCTTTAGTAACAACTTTTTGATATGAGGAAACGCTCAAAAAACATCCCACACCAACATACTCCCCGTAGAATAAGTAACATAACCATCTGCCTCTGTCCTGCTATAATACTCGATCCCTACACACTGAAACACAGTATCCGTTTCGGTCAAAACAGTTCCTTCAGGGAATGCAGCTTTCAGCGCAACCGTAAGTGGCGTATTGATCGGAGTGTATTCCGAGTAAGTATGAGCGTTCGCTCCATTCACCTCGTTTAGCGGTGCATAGCTACGCTGGTTTTCTGAATAGGCATAGTCTGAGATTATGCTCAGGTGGATGATCACGCGGTAGTACTGTGGACTTCCGGGGACAAGTGACGGGGCGGGATTGAGCCCATTCACAAAGATAGTTGCCTCTGCACGTGATTCCGGATGACTGGTTTTGATACACTTTTTAAGCTGAAAGTCGATCTTCCGTTTTTCATGAAGATTCATAGCTTTCAACATCGTCCTGTTTGACGAGAAAGGGATCGCCCTGCGGCCACGTACCCCTTCTCCATCACTGAGGTTGATTTTCTTTACAACGTCCACCAGGCGCCCTGTAAAGTGGGCATCGCTATGTTCAGGGAGCAGATGGAGCAGTCCGAGACGGATTGCCTTGACAGCGATCCCGACTCCCTTGAATTCAAACATGTTTTCCCGGGTCCTTGCAAAGGCGGGATTGTTTTTGATCAGGTCAACATTGGCGCCACCCTTCTCACTGGCATAGATTTTAGGATCATTTCTATTCTTATAGTGACGGATGCTTTTGAAGCTTCCCAGGTATTCGATCACTCCAGTTAAATAAGCCATTTCATTACGATTTTAAATTCATATTGCTACTTCAGCACAAGAAAAACGCCCGAGGGAATTCATTCTTTTGCCGGTGAATTGTTTATTCCTTAAAACATTTGACGATTTTCATTGATCCGTTGTGCGGCAAAGCATAAGGTAGATCGTTGACCGTCGATAGGGCAAACTCCGCGCCCATTGCCACCACTACTGCTGTCCCGGGGATGGAAAACGCGGGTTCGTCCAGCGAGACCGAGAGGTTGACATCGCCCGGTATGCTGTTATTGGCGATCCAGTCACTGACTACTTTGCACGAAAGCGTTTCCAGGTCGGGGACTACCGGCTCCCACTTTTCATTTTCTGCGCTCCAGGCCATGTCGGATATCTGCGCGACGACCAGGTATAACCTGACCGCTAAGTATTTGCTCACCCACCAGGCATCCGTAGCGGGAACGAACCCGGGGATACTCAAAGTGACGGTTTTCTTGTCGGGCAGGAAGTTGATTTCATAAGATTTACGGATAAGGCTGCTGAGCGGGCGAAGTTCGTTGAAGTTGATCTGTTCGATCGCCTGGAGGTCCCTGCTGACCTCAATCCTGCGGAAACCCTGTGAGCTGGTCACATCCTTCCGCTGTATGATTTTTCCGGCAGAGGTGATGTTGTTGAAACAACGCGGATGCATCAGGTGCTTGAGATCAGAAAGGCTCTTATAGAGCAGGGATGCCCACACACTGGAGCCACCAAAATCGTTTGCATTCTTCCGGTTTTTTTCAAGACTATCGAGGGTCTCGAATTGATTCCTGGTATAACCTCCTTTTTTAGCCAAAATACGTTTTCCGGTTGCTGGATCATCATAACAGCGGAGATTTCCAAAGCTGCCGGTGAAGTCGAGAGGGCCTTTAATTGTAGCCATTATTTCATGTTTTAAAAGTTTTGTAAAGACATAAAGATAAACAATTCTAATCAAAATATCAAGGTTTTGATGTGGACATTGGAGGACATTGGTGGACATTGGTGGACATTTTGAGACATTTGTAAAGATTTTTAGTTAAATTTTTAACAGATCAAAAAATGACCTTCAAAAGAACAAAAAAACATTTCAGAAAAAGATCCTCGAAAGGACAAGCCGACCTGAGGCAGGGATGATGGCCAAAACTCCACCACATACAGAGCGGATGAAGAAAAGGTTCTCCGCACGATCTCCGCACCATTTCCGCACATTCTCCGCACCTTCTCCGCTTATATAGTGCGGAAAAGGTGCGGAGAACGTGTGGTGATTGTGTGGTAATCGGATGGAGTATCTACTGATGATCTGGAAATGGATCCGGGGTGATCCGGGAGTGGTGCCGGGAGGGTCAAAAGATTAGTTTTTTGTTAAAAATCCTGGAAGCAAATTTGGGAGTTATAAAAAAGAGTGTCAATTTCACGTATATTTTGGACCGCTTGTCCATCACAGCTACAGCCGAAAGTTTTTAACTAAAGCCGAAATCGTTGACAACAACATGGAAGAATTACTGGATAATATTGCCTCTGATAATCATGTAATTACCAAATAATATGAATTGAAAGTTGCGCTTGATGCGGCTTAGATTTAATGCGAAGCATTTATTATTTACATTTACACTGATAATATAAATTTATGGGAATAGCCGACGATTTACTACGCGCGTTTTTTGAGCAACACCCCGAAGCCAAAAGTGGAGGGCTGAGCTTGCCGGAATTGAATAAGTTAATGCAGGGATTTCAGCAGGGGGTCAACAAAACGCCCAATGCCGACTTTGATGGATTAAGTTCAGAGCAAATGCATTTTTTGTTACATGAGCCGTTTTCTGCAAAAGCTATACTGCAGTTTAATAAGGCGATGGATCAGCATCTGGAAACGGTTCCCTTATTCAAACTATCAGAATTACTATTGGCAGAAATAAGGGATGCAGGCAAACTCAAGCTGACCACAAAGGGAAATCTACCTGTGCGTGTGTGTGAATTACTCTTTAATCAGCAACTGATTAAATGGAAATACATGAAATATGTTAGCCGGGTGAGGGAGGAAGAAGTGCCATATTTAGGGCCTTTAAAATTCTATTTAATAGAAGAGGGGATCGTCAAAAAACGGAATAACACACTTTCTTTTACCAAAAACGGTGAGAAATTGATGGAAGGAAGCCAGACGGCGCGTTTTATCAGTTTGTTCTTTTTCTTTGCCAAACGTTTTAACTGGGTCAATTTTTATAGGCTGGAGGACAATGGAGAATGCGGGCAATTAGGCTGGGCTTATTCATTGGTATTACTGGGAAAATATGGTGATAAAGCCAGGGATAGCGAATTTTACAGCTTTAAACTGATTCAGGCATTTGAAAAAGAAATGTGGGATCACCGGGTTGACCCCGATTACCAGGGACGCATACAGTCCTATCACTGGGCCTATTCCATCCGTTTTTTTGAGTCTTTTGCCAGTTGGTTTGGTTTAGTGAACATCGAAAGAAAGCGAAACCCCCAACTCCCTATTTTTGATCAAGTAATCGTCAGTAAATCGAAACTCTTTGACCAGTTATTCGAATCGATTACTCGTGTAGACCAAAAGTAAATCTGCGCGAATCCAGTCCACATCCCTCTGTTATTTCGTTTAACCCAGAACGATATTCACAATCTTTTTGGGGACGACGATTACTTTTTTAGGGGTTTTACCTTCGAGGTAGCGTAGGGCATCAGGAGAGGCCAGCACGGTCTTTTCGACTTCAGCGGGGGACATATCAGCCTTTAGCGAGATGGTGAATCTGAGCTTCCCATTGAACGAAACGGCATAGGTACAGGTATCTTCAACCAGGAATGCTTCATTGAACGCGGGGAAAGTGGCAAAGGTGATACTTTCGGTGTGACCCAGCATCTTCCAAAGTTCTTCGGCGATATGGGGTGCGTAAGAGGCAATCAGGATGACCAGTGGTTCGAGGATTGCCCGTTTGTTGCATTTCAGGTCGGTCAGATCGTTCACGCAAATCATGAATGCGCTCACGGCCGTGTTGAACGAGAAACGTTCGATGTCTTCCTGTACCTTCTTGATGGTGCGATGCAGTACTTTCAGCTCTTCTGGAGTGGCATCTGTTTCTGATATATTGAAGTTGTTATCGAGATCATGAAACAGCTTCCAGAACTTGCGGATGAAGCGGAACACGCCTTCGATACCATTGGTATCCCAAGGCTTTGATTGTTCCAGGGGACCCAGGAACATTTCGTACATCCGCAGGGTGTCGGCGCCATATTTCTCAATAAGGTCATCGGGATTCTGGACGTTGTATTTGGATTTGGACATCTTCTCCACTTCCCAGCCACAGACATATTTCCCGTCTTCGAGGATGAACATGGCATCTTCAAGATGGGGCTGCCAGTTGCGGAATGCCTTGACATCGAGGATGTCGTTGTGAACGCAGTTAATATCGACATGGATGGCATCGGTAAACTGCTCTCTTCCTTTGATGTTCTTTGAGACAAATACAGGAACGATGGGAAGTGGATCGCTTTCGACATAGGCTGACACGTGATCGGCGTTGATAGCTGCCTTGATCCGGTCGATGATCCCATCAAAGGAATAGACAAAGTCCATCGTGTTGAAGGGGAAAAGAAGAATCTTGTAACCTTTCTTAGCGGCATATTCTTTGTAAGCCAGATCCACTTTATCCAAAGCGCCTTTTCGTTTGATCTCGATGATCAGTGAGGCCTCGGGACTAAAGAAATCGAAGTGACGCTTACCGTCTTTGTATTCGCGGTGAAATTCGACACCTAACTTTTTATCTTTAATGGCTTCCCAAAGATAGTACTCAGCCATCTTTTCCAGATTCGCCCTATAGGCAAAATTCGAACGACCCTGGATCATTCCCTGGTTGATCAGCTTCTGGAAGGGCTCATCCTGGATAGCCAGTCCCATATCGAACAAAAACTTGTTCCAGAAGCGGGAGTAAATCAGATGGCCAGTGGCATGTTCGGCGCCACCGATATAAAGATCCACATTCTGCCAGTAGGTCACGGCCTCGTGTGAGAAGTATTCCGTGTCGTTGTTGGGGTCCATGTAGCGAAGGTAATATCCGCTGGAACCGGCAAAACCCGGCATGGTGTTGACCTCAAGGGGGTAGCCCTCTTTGGTCTTCCAGTTTTTGGCACGCGCCAATGGTGGCTCACCGGTTTCGGTCGGCAGGTATTTATCGATTTCGGGCAGCTCAAGTGGCAGCTGATCATCGGCGAGCATGAAAGGCATCCCGTCTTTGTAATAAACCGGAAATGGCTCGCCCCAGTAACGCTGACGACTAAAAGTGGCATCACGCAGGCGGAAGTTCACGGTTCCATGACCGATCTTGAGTTCTTCAGCTTTCCTGATGATGGCTTTTATTCCTTCCTTAACATTCATTCCGGTGATGAAATCGGAATTGATCAGGGTGCCGTCTTTCGTATCGAACGATTCAGCCCAGGTGGAGGGATCGGTTGGTGTCTCTCCGGGACGGTTGACCACCTGTACTATAGACAGGTTATAAAACCTGGCAAAGGCAAAGTCGCGGCTGTCATGACCCGGTACTGCCATGATGGCGCCCGTTCCATATCCCATCAAAACATAATCGGCAATCCAGATGGGGATCTCGGCGCCGTTGAAAGGATTGATGCAATAGGCACCCGTGAAGGCGCCCGACACCTTCTTGACCTCGCTCATGCGTTCGCGTTCGGAACGATTCTTGGCCCAGGCCACATAAGCATCGATCTCTTCTCGAGAGTCGGGAGTGGTGATTTGAGCTACCAGCTCGTGTTCGGGAGCCAGCACCATGAAGGTGGCTCCAAATATCGTGTCGGGACGGGTGGTGAAAATCTCCATCGTCCCGGGATGGCCTTTGATGGCAAAATGGAGAGCGCCACCCTCAGAACGGCCTATCCAGTTTTTTTGAATCTCTTTGAGAGAATCACTCCAGTCCAGATTATCGAGTCCATTAAGAAGACGATCGGCATAGGCAGAGATCCGTAATGCCCAGTTGCGCATCACTTTCCGTTCTACAGGATGACCACCACGCACCGAGAGGCCATTGCTGACTTCGTCGTTGGCCAGAACGGTTCCCAGTTCAGGGCACCAGTTGACCATGGTATCGGCCAGGTAAGCCAGGCGGTAATTCATCAGGATCCGGAATTGTTCCTGCTCGTTCCAGCTGTTCCATTCGTTGGCTGTAAATGTTTCTGTGAAGTCGGTGGCTGCTCCTGCAAGGGCGTTCCCTTCTTTTTCGAAGCGGGCAATCAGGGATTCGATGTTTTCGGCCTTTTGGCTTTTCACGTTGAACCAGGCATTGAACAGGCGGACAAAAGTCCACTGGGTCCATTTGTAGTATTTTGGATCGCAGGTACGTACTTCACGGTCCCAGTCAAAAGAGAAACCGATTTTGTCGAGTTGTTCGCGGTAGCGGGCAATGTTTTCTTCTGTTGTAATGGCCGGATGCTGACCGGTCTGGATGGCATATTGCTCGGCAGGCAGGCCATAGGCATCGTAACCCATCGGATGCAGGACGTTGAACCCTTTGAGCCGTTTGAAACGGGAGTAGATGTCAGAGGCGATGTAACCTAGCGGATGGCCGACATGCAGACCGGCTCCCGAAGGATAAGGAAACATATCAAGGACATAAAATTTGGGCTTTGTGCGGTCTATGTCTGTTTTAAAAGTCTTATGATCAGCCCAGTATTTACGCCATACAGGCTCAATATCTCTGAAATTATAGTCCATGTTTACGACAGGTTATGCTTAGATTGAAACAACAGTTAATGAATTCCTTTTAAAATGCAAAATTAACAAAAGTTAAGGGATTCTCAATTATAAACAGATTAAGCAAATAGGAAAGAGGAGATCTGAATTCAAACAGATGAAAGAGTCGATAATAATTTGAAATTTTGTATCTTCGTAGCCGAATTGATACTGAATGACAAAGTACGCTGAAAAACTCACACTTGGCAGATTGAGAACTGCATATGCTACAACGGTGGTCAGCATTACTTTAGTGCTATTCATGCTGGGGTTGCTGGGGTTGATCCTGTTCTATGCAAGTCAAATCTCAACCCACCTTAAAGAAAACATCGGGTTTATGGTCATCATGAAACCTGAAGTGAATGAAGCACGCATTATTCAGTTGCAAAAGCAGTTAGAAGTAGCCGATTTTGTGAAGAGTTCGGATTACGTCACCAAGGAACAGGCAGCAGCCCAGATGAAAGACTATCTTGGAGAGGACTTTATCTCTTTCTTGGGTGTCAATCCGTTACTGCCTTCGATCAATGTCAGGCTCAATGTCAGGTACGCCAATAATGACAGCCTGAAGGCGATTACAGACCGGATGATGACAAACCCCTCGGTAAAAGAAGTCTTGTACCAGAAGACACTCGTACAGGAACTTAATGCCAACATCACATTGATCACTGGAATATTACTGGGATTCAGCATTTTATTATTGGTCATTGCATATGCATTGATCAGTAACACGATAAGGCTGGCTGTTTACTCACACCGGTTCCTGATCAGGAGCATGTTGCTCGTTGGGGCTACCCGCCATTTTATCCGAAAGCCATTTATTCTGAAAGGACTGGCCCAGGGAGCTGTAGCCGCATTGTTTGCCATCAGTATGTTGACCGCATTAATGATCATATTACGGAACGAGGTTCCCGATCTGATCGCGCTCGATGACTGGGTGGCTTTTATTTTTTTAGCCCTGGCCGTTATCTTTGCCGGACTATTACTGGCAGGGGTATCAACTGTTCTGGCCGTCCATCGTTATATCCGCATGAAAGTGGATGAACTGTATTATTTTTAACACACATTTATACTAAAATATTTTAAACCCCTTTGGAAAATGGCTATCAAAACCGATAAGACTGCTCCGGCAGAGAGGAAAGTAACTTCAGAATCGCATCCCATGTTTGCATTTGGGAAAGAAAATTACCGCCTGCTATTGATTGGCCTGGGCGTAATTGTTTTGGGTTTTATATTGATGATTGGAGGCGGATCGGATGATCCCAACAAGTTTAATGATGCCATCTTTGACTTCCAACGCCTCACACTGGCTCCTATCCTTATCCTTGGCGGATATGTGATCGAGATTTTTGCTATCATGAAAAAGCCTAAACAACAATAATATATGACTACATTACATGCAATCATAATTGGTATTGTTGAAGGCATTACTGAGTTTTTACCGATTTCTTCAACGGGTCATATGATCATAACTGAGTCGATACTCGGTATGAATATTGATGATTTTACAAAGGCTTTTACGGTTAGCATTCAGCTTGGAGCTATCCTTTCTGTTGTGGTACTTTACTGGAAAAGATTTTTTCAAACTGTTGATTTTTATATAAAATTATTAATCGCTTTTCTTCCTGCAGCTGTACTTGGCTTTTTACTCGACAAATACATCGATGAATTGTTGGGCAGCGTTTTGACGGTTGCCATCACCATGTTCCTGGGAGGGATTATTTTGTTGTTTGTTGACAAATGGTTTAACAAACCTTCGAGAGATCAGGAGATGACGGGTACAAAGGCATTAAAAATAGGCTTCTTTCAGTGTATATCCATGATTCCCGGAGTTTCACGCTCAGCCGCTACCATCGTTGGAGGTATGACCCAAAAGTTAACCAGAACAGCTGCTGCAGAATTCTCTTTCTTCCTTGCAGTGCCCACTATGTTTGCTGCCACGGTCTTTAAACTGTATAAGCTTTACAGCGCTAACCATCAGATATTTAATTCCGATACGATCCATGTTCTGATTATTGGTAACATTGTAGCCTTTGTGGTGGCTATGTTGGCAATTAAAATCTTTATCACCTATCTGACTAAACACGGCTTTAAAATCTTCGGGTATTACCGCATCATTGTTGGTCTGGCATTACTGATTCTTATCGCTATGCATGTTCCTTTAAACTTCGCATGAGAGAATTTAATTTCACTGACGGAGAGGTCCTGTTGATTGACAAACCCTACAAATGGACCTCTTTTGATGTAATTTCCAAATTACGCTCACACATCCGGGGACGACTTCATTTGCGTAAACTAAAGGTTGGACACGCTGGAACACTGGACCCGCTTGCTACCGGGCTGGTCATCGTGTGTACCGGAAAGTTCACAAAGCGTATCAACGAGTTCCAGGACGATATCAAAGAATATACCGGCACCATCTGTCTGGGTGCCACAACACCCTCGTTTGATCTGGAGAAAGAGATTGATGCGACTTTTGACATTTCACATCTGAATGAAGATCTGATCCGGGATGCTGCCCTCGGGTTTATTGGAGATATGGATCAGATGCCCCCACAGTTTTCGGCCAAGAAAGTAAATGGGAAGAGGGCTTATGAATATGCCCGGCAAAATAAAGAGATAGAATTACAGACCCGCAAGATTACAATATCAGAATTTGAGATTACAGGTATTCAACTTCCTGAAGTAGATTTCAGGATTGTCTGCACCAAGGGCACCTATGTCAGGGCTATTGCAAGAGATTTTGGTGAAGCCCTCAACTGTGGTGGACATCTTACCGTTCTCCGCCGTACCCGCAACGGGCTATTGAAAGTGGAAGATGCTCAGACACTGGAAGAAATCATGAATGAAATCTCCAGTTGGGCTGCTCTGGAAGAAAAAAATGAGGTTATTCAGGAATAAACTAAATGAATCCTTGACTTCAGCCCTCAAAAAGTCGTACCTTATACCTCCTTTAAGCAATTGAGTATTTGGTTGTCAAAGTACTTGATTTTGACTTAATTTTGTATTATTTTTGCAAACCTTTTCAACTTGGTCAACCAAAGGTACTAAAATTATGAAATTATCTCAGTTCCGATTCCATTTACCATCCGAATTAATTGCCCAACATCCATCAGATAACCGTGATGAGTCTCGTCTCATGGTTTTAAACAGACAAACTCAGACTATCGAACACAGGAAGTTTACGGATATCATGGATTATTTTTCCGATGGTGATGTAATGATTTTAAACAACACCCGCGTTTTTCCGGCCCTACTTACCGGAGAAAAAGAGAAAACCGGTGCCAAAATTACAGTTTTTCTGCTCAGGGAGCTCAATTCAGAGTCACGTCTTTGGGACGTTCTGGTAGATCCCGCCCGAAAGATTCGTATTGGCAACAAGCTTTATTTTGGCGACAATGATGATTTGGTCGCCGAAGTAATTGACAACACCACTTCAAGGGGACGTACCCTCCGCTTTCTTTATGATGGTTCATACGAAGATTTTAAACACACTATCGAAGTCCTGGGCAAAACTCCACTTCCTGAAGAATTGCAACGCCTTCGTGACATTGAACCGGAAGACAAAGAACGCTACCAAACCATTTATGCCAAAGAAGAAGGCGCCGTTGCAGCTCCTGCAGCCGGACTCCACTTCAGTCGCGAACTCATGAAACGTCTCGAACTTAAAGGAGTCAACTTTGCTGCCATCACCCTGCATGCCGGCTTAGGAAATTTCCGTACGATTGATGTTGAAGACCTAACGAAACATAAAATGGATTCAGAAGAAATGTACATTTCGGAAGAGACAACAGAAATCGTTAACAAAGCAAAGGAAGAGAAGAAGAGAGTTTGTGCAATCGGAACCACTACTATGAAAGCCATTGAAACCTCAGTCTCAATTGCCGGATTCCTGAAGCCCTATAAAGGCTGGACCAATAAATTCATCTTCCCACCTTATGATTTCAGTATTGCCAATTCGATGGTTACCAATTTCCATCTGCCCATGTCGTCTACCCTCATGCAGGTATCGGCTTTTGCAGATTATGATTTCCTGATGGAAGCATACAAGAGCGCCGTTAAAGAAAAATATCGTTTCTTTACTTATGGCGATGCCATGCTGATCATCTAATCTACCTGTTATTCATCATCTAGCCCGGTTAATTCATTTTAACCGGGCTTTTTTATTATTGTGTCGTGTTAATATATTCACAGAACTGTGTGAATCCATTCATATTTGTACAGCTTGCGGGTTGCAATTTTTAAAAGGGCTAATTTTAGCGATCGAATAACTTTTAAAAATTAATGATCAACGCTATATAAAAGAATACAAATGGAACAAAACGGATCAAGTACTATCAAATTTTTTAACGGAGAACACATTCCGGTTGAATTACACAAAGTAAGAATTGTCCAAAAGCTTTTTCTCAGACCTATTGATGACAGATTAGCCGCAATCTACAAGGGAGGTTTCAATACCTTCCTGCTGAATACCAAAGACGTATTCCTTGATATGTTAACCGACAGTGGCACCAACGCGATGAGCGATAACCAGCTGTCATCCATGATGCAGGCCGATGATGCCTATGCCGGATCTCAGAGTTTTTACAGGATGGAGAAAGCCATTCAGGATGTCTTCGGCAAAGAGTACGTTCTCCCTGTCCACCAGGGTAGAGCTGCTGAAAATATTATTTCCAAAACTTTCATCAAAGAAGGGGACGTCATTCCGATGAACTATCACTTCACAACCACCAAGGCACATATGGAAATGAACGGTGGCAAGATATTTGAAATCTATACCGACGAGGCGCTTAAAATAAAAAGCTCCCACCCTTTCAAGGGAAACATGGACATCAATAAACTAAAGTCCCTGATTAAAAAATATGGTGCCCCCCATATTCCATTTATCCGTCTTGAAGCTTCAACAAACCTTATTGGGGGACAGCCTTTCTCGATTGCCAACATGCGGGAAGTCAAAAAGGTTGCCGATGAACATGGAATACTGATACTGCTTGACGCCAGTCTAATTGGTGAGAATGCTTATTTTATCTCACAACGTGAAGAAGAATTTAAGAATACTTCGATCGCAGACATCTTGCTCACGATGTGTGGGTTATGTGACCTTGTTTATTTCTCCAGCCGTAAGGTCAGTTCAACCCGCGGTGGTGGTATCTGTACCAACAGCAAAGAATTATATCTGAAGATGAGGGACCTGGTACCACTTTTTGAAGGCTTCCTGACCTATGGTGGAATGTCGGTACGTGAAATCGAAGCGATGGCTGTAGGCCTTTACGAAACAACCGATGAAACTGTCATCAGTCAATCCCCCTCCTTCATCAAATACATTGTTGAAGACCTCGATAAGAATGGTATTCCGGTAATTACCCCGGCAGGTGGATTGGGGTGTCATATCGACGCGATGGGATTTCTTCCCCATGTGCCTCAGAAAGAGTATCCTGCAGGAGCACTTGCAGCAGCATTGTATATCATTTCGGGATGCAGGGGCATGGAAAGAGGTACGATCTCGAGTGTGAGAGATGAGAACGGCGATGATATTCTGGCTGATATGGAATTGCTGCGTCTTGCTTTTCCACGCAGGGTTTTCACTTTATCACAAACCATGTTTTTGATTGACCGTATCAAGTGGTTGTATCAGAACAGGGATCTTGTCGGCGGACTGGAATTTACTGAAGAGCCTAAAGTATTGCGTTTCTTCATGGGTCGCTTGCAACCTATAAGTGACTGGACCGAAAAACTGGTCGCCAAGTTTAAAGAAGATTTTGGTGATAGCTTATAAAGAATTGAAATATAAAAAGGCCGGCAAAGAAAACTTTGCCGGCCTTTTTATATTTTATAGATAAAGCTATTTTTAAACTTTATCTCCATCGTAACCCCATTTCAAATACATCGAACCCCATGTAAAACCGGCTCCGAATGTAGCCAGGATAATATTGTCTCCTTTTTTCAGGCGAGGTTCCCATTCCCACAAACACAGAGGGAGTGTGGCAGCGGTAGTATTTCCATAATGCTCAATATTGATCATCACCTTTGAAGGATCAAGACCCATGCGCTTTGCAGTAGCATCAATGATACGCAGATTGGCCTGATGTGGAACCAACCATGCCAGATCATCAGCAGTCAGGTTATGCCTTTCCATCATCTCAGCAGAGACATCGGCCATACGTGAAACGGCTGCTTTAAATACAGCCTGGCCCTCCTGATAAATAAAATGTTCTTTATTATCAATTGTTTCGTGTGAAGGAGGAAGGACTGACCCTCCTGCTTTTGTATATAAACTAGATCTCCCAGCACCATCGGTATGAAGAATGGAATCATAGATGCCAACACTATCGGTATTGGGTTCCAGTAATACTGCACCGGCACCGTCACCAAACAAAGCACAAGTAGTGCGATCTGAATAATCTACAATAGACGACATTTTATCTGCGCCTACGACGATGACTTTTTTACAGGACCCTGTCTCAATAAATTTTGAAGCTGTATTCAATGCAAAAAGAAAACCGGAACAGGCGGCATTTAGATCAAAGGCAAAGGCATTCTTCAAACCTACTTTATCACAGATGATTGCAGAAGTAGCCGGAAATGGATGATCAGGAGTAACCGTTGCACAAACTAACAGATCAATATCTTCAGGATTTGTGCCTGTCTTTTCGAGTAATTGCAAAATAGCTTTAGAACCCAATTCGGAAGTACCTAATCCCGGTGTCTTCAATATTCTTCGTTCCTTAATACCTACCCGGGTCATGATCCATTCATCGGAGGTATCCACCATCTTGCTTAATTCTTCATTGTTCAGCACATAGTCTGGCACATAGCCCCCAACACCTGTAATTGAAGCTCTTAGTTTTGTCATTAGCAGAATTACTTAATTATTTTAGAAAACTTGTTCGTCACGAATAGCGGAATAGGTGATCTTAGAGAGTGCTTCTTTGATCTTAACCGATAATTGTGAATCATGAATTTCATATGCCAATATGATCATATTCTTTATCGCAACGTCATTCGAAATGCCATGACCGACTACTACAGACCCATTGATACCCAGTAGGGGGATACCGCCAAAGTTTTCATAATTGAACCGGTCGAAATACTCATCAGAGAAACCACGCTTTTTAATGATCCGGTACATCGCTTCCATATTCTTCAAAAGGATATTGCCGGTGAAACCGTCACAGACAATGACATCAGCTTTTCCTTTCAGAAGATCACGACTTTCGACGTTACCGATGAAATTGAAATCCAAAGAACCTTTCATCATTGGGAATGCAGCCTGGCATACCAGGTTACCTTTGCCTTCTTCAGAGCCGATATTTAACAGGCCCACCTTAGGATTCTCCATTTTATAAACGCATTGTCCATACAAAGAACCCAGAATGGCAAACTGGTACAATATCTCCGGTTTAACATCGACGATAGTGCCGACATCAAGCAGGATACATTGACCGCCGTCTTCAGCTGGAAGGATGGCTGCGGTACATGGTCTTAGGATACCTTCAATAGTGCCTATACTATATACAGAACCCACCATCATCGCCCCTGAACTCCCTGCGCTGCTAAATGCATCAATCTCTTTGTTCTGCAACATGTTATACCCAATAGCAATACTGGATTTGGGTTTACGTGCCAATGCTTTGGTTGGATGTTCACCCATGCCGATTACTTCCGGAGCATGTACTATATCAAAATTTGCAGGATCAGCGTTTTCTTCCTGTAAAGAATTGAGAATAATAGACTCATCCCCAATCAATACAATACGAACCGTAGAAGGTAGTTCCTTATGAGCTAATATCGCACCCATTATGGTAGCCTTCGGTGCAAAATCGCCACCCATAACATCTAACCCAACTTTCATCAGATATCTGAGATTATGTTAAAAAAGATATGATTATTCTTAAGCTTGTGTAGCCTTTTCGATGGCCTGGCGTCCTTTGTAAAACCCGCATTCAGGGCATACACGGTGATACAATACTGTGGTACCACAATTTGAGCAAGTTGAGAATGTTGGTGCTACAGCTTTGTAATGGGTTCTTGCTTTTCTTGTTCTCGATTTTGACCATCGAAACTTTGGATTTGGCATATCATTAAATATTTAAACGTTTAAACTTAAGATTCAAAATTAATTATCGCTTGTATTATCCATTAATCCACGAAGAGAATCCCATCGCGGATCGATTGGTTTTATTGGTTTCAGTTCTTCAAGTTTTCGGATAATCTCGGGGTCACAAAGACTATTCCCTTCTTCATCTTCAGGATGAACAATTCTTAAAGGCAACGAGAGATTGATCAATTCATAAACATAATGAGCCAACTCAAACTCGTGTGATCCTTCAGGAATAATAATTACATCCTCACTCTCTTCCTCATATTCTTCACCAAACTTGACAAAAAGACGTCCTTCGGCATATACATCCTGCTGCAATGGCTCAAGGCACCGATCACAAATAGCTCCTATCCAGCCCTCGACCATGATGTCAAAGACCAGCATTCGCTCTTGTCTTTCAAGATCAACCTGAATTGAACCTTCCCCATTTGTTATCTCAGAATAGTCCAAGGCTTCAAAGAATTTATGATTAAATTCTAAGTCAAAATGGTGTTTTCCAAGAGGTAAACCAATGAAAGGGATTGCATAATTCTTAAGGTAATCCACGGTATGCTGATTAATATTTTGGTCGGCAAAATTATACATTTATATTATCAAACACAAGAAATAATCAATTTCTTAGTAACATGATGTACAATATAAGCCAACATTATTAGAATCAAGGATGGAAAACCATTAAACAAGATTTGAAATTAATCCTGTTTAATGGTTCCAGATAACCTCTTTTTATTTGATTAATTGTGGTTTATTTGAATGAATTTTCGAGTAGTCCATCTCCATTCAATTTTAGACGTTCAAAATATGTAGGAATATCTTTACCCAGATATTTATCAACATACATTTTTGCGAGATATTGACCTAACATAAATCCATGACCTCTGAGGCCTACAAACAATCCATGGTCGGGATCAATAAACATACGGGGTTCAACATAATAACCTGCCCACACTGCCTGGAATCCTACTGAAGACAAACCAGGAAACCAGTTAACAAATATCTCTGAAGCAATTTCAAGAAATTCTTTTGAATTTACTTTTAAGTTCTTATCAGCCTGCATATATTCGATAGCCGGAGAAGCACAACCAATAATCTGTCCTGTTTCTGCAAGCTGTTGTCCATATACTGCCGAGAACCCTTTATACTTGCGCCTGTCGATAATCATATCCAGTGGTCCGCCGTCTTTCCCCATCATTGGCAACCTGCGTGTAATAAAGGCCTGATGCCTGATAGGAAACAGGCCTGTTTCAAGCCCCAGCTGCTTCGTGAACTTCTCCCCTTCAGGGCCCATGGCATTAACAAAATGTTCGGCAATAATTTCTACATACTTCTTTTCATGATCCAGAACAAGGGCTTTATATTTGTCGCCCTCTTTGCGGATATCGATCAGTTGGCAATCTTCGAGAATCTCACCTCCCTTTTCAATTCCGATACGCCTGATCAGATCAATTACCCTTCCAGGAGTTGCCTGCCAGCAGTTATTTGTAATACAGGCAGCCTGATAAATGGAACCAAGGTCAGGATTGATCTGTTTAGAGATTTCATTTGCATAGTCTTTAGGTTCAATCATGAATGAATCGGACCATTTACTTGACTCATCGAGAGCCTGGTAAGTCTGGTCATCATGAGCAAACGTCACATAACGGGTCTGACGGAAATTGACATCCTGTATCTTCTGCAGATCCTTGAAGATCTCCAGATTATGCAAGGCAATATCGGCTATCTCGGGAAGACTGAATGCTGGACGCCCTCCTGCAATATTTCTCCAAGAGGCGCCACGGCCGTAATTAATCAGGGTTGGATTTAAGCCAGCCTCTGCCATATAACGGAACAGAGCGCTTCCCCCGATACCTCCTCCTGCTATCAATACTTTTACTTCACGCAGTTGATTGCTTTTGCCATTGGCGTTTACGATGATTTTTTCAAGGACTTTCTTTGGATACAATTCACCGATCTCGATCTGGTTTGAAAGAGGTCCACGTGGAGTGGCATCTCCTACAATCTGGATTCCTGAACCGGCCAGTGTAGATTTCAACCGTTTAATACAGCGCTTACCCCTGCAGGCACCCATCCCAAGCCGGGTTGTATGCTTGATCTCATCAACAGAAATGAATTTCCGGTCACCAATGGTCTTCATGATTTCAGAAAGACTGACATCATCACAATGACAGACATAGGTTTCTGTTTTCTCGCTATCCTGAGTTGGCTCAAATTCTATTGGTTCCGGGTAATTTTCCTTTACAATAAATCCCCTTACTTTGATAAGCTCTTCACCATGCATGGTCAATGAACGTACCCTGGCAACATTGGTCTTGTTGGGCTTCATGAATATCCGTTCAAGGATCCCTTCCCCGATTTTCTTTCCGCTGTTATCGACCAGGAATACTTCCGCATTTTCAGTGGCAGCATATTCGATGGGCAGAAATAGCCAGTCCTTTTTCAGGTTGTAACCAAAAATAGCCAGACCGGGACACTGATAGATGCAGTCCATACACCCGACACACTTATCAAAATCGAGTTGTGGAACAGTACTGGTCGAAGTCTTGGTAATAGCGCCATGAGGACAGGCAAACTCGCATGGATTACATGCAAAGCCATACAGGCAGTCGATCTGGACGAATGATTTCTCGTTCATCCTCGAAGTCGAAGGACAATGGGGTTCATTCATTACCTTGGTAGGATGTTGCTGTGAATCGATATATTCTTTTGATACAGCGAGATAATCATCATACTTGTATTTTACATCCATCTCATTGAAAATCTCGTAGGCAACCTGTTTCCCTCGCAGCACGGCGCTTGTGCCTTCCCCGATACGAATGGCATCTCCGGCACCAAAACAATCGCGGCCGAAGACTTCATAACCCTTGATGAGTAACTGATCGTCAGGAACCAGGCCTGTACATATATTGATGGCATCAATTCCCTCGATGATTTTTTCAGTTCCGGGAACAGCTTTAAAGTCTTTACATTGAGCAACAACAGCGCCAATGATACCATCCCGGTTTTCATTGGGTATTGCCTTAAGCAAAATATGAGAAGTGAGAATTGGAACAGCCAAACGTCTTACTCGGTTAGCCTGTACAGGGAAGCCACCTTCAAAAGGTTGTGCCTCGATGATAGCCGTTACCTTCGCCCCGGCCTGCATCAGTTGATAAGAAGTAAGGTAACCAATATTTCCGGCTCCAACTGTCAGTACATTCTTTCCAAGCAATGTGAACTCACTGTTCATCATTTTCTGAACAACTGCTGCCGTATAAACTCCGGGTAGGTCGTCATTTTCGAAGGTAGGCATGAAAGGTACTGCACCGGCAGCAACCACCATGTATTCTGCATCGACGTAGAAAATCTCTCCGGTCACCATGTTCTTAACGGCCACACGCTTTCCTTCCAATAGATCCCACACAGTGGAATTCAGAAAGATCCCGCTCCGGTCATCACCTGCCAGTGTCTGTGCAATATCTAAACCTCGCATACCGCCGAATTTCTTCTCCTTCTCAAAGAAGAAAAACTGATGGGTTTGCATTAAAAACTGACCGCCAATCTTATCATTATTATCGATCACAATATTGGCGACATTATATTTATTCAACATTTCGCGTGCAGCCAGACCCGATGGTCCTGCTCCAATGATGACAACACTGGTCTTGTAAATATTGATCGCGTTATCTGTCTTAAAATCCATAAAACCGGGCTGGAAATCATGTGGGATTTCCTGTACGTCATGGATTTCGTCAACTTTCGTAATACAAATACGTTTAATCTGCCCGTCCACAAGCATTTCGCAAGCACCGCATTTCCCAATCCCACATTCGAGACTACGTTCACGGTTTTTTAATGAATGACTGTGTACAGGGAATCCTGCCTGATGAAGTGCTGCTGCAATTGAAAAGCCTATTTGGCCCGTAACTTCAATTCCATTATAACTAAAAGTGTGATCAGCTGGTTGGGGGACTTCGAGAATTGGATGTTTCTCTATTCTATTCATAATAAAGGGAACAATATGTGGTTTAAAAATCAAGTTAAATCTTTTGTTTTCAAATAAATGAAAGTCGCGGCAAAATTATATTATTTTAATTTTTATTGTCAAACAGAATCAATAAAAATCCTTAATTAAACAAGGAAAATTGGCACCAAGAACCTACCATCAATTAATAATCACATCCTTATCTGTTTATTTATTCTTATTATAAATTGAGCGCCGTCAGATGTAGGGATGGCCCTTATAGCCATTCCTACACATTGTCTTAAAAAATCTTAAAATTCTTCAACCACTTATAAAAATCCTTTCCTTTACTCATTGCAAATAAAAAAAATAATTGTGATGAAAGATCCATAATTCAAACACTTAAAAACAACGAAAAACATTGGCCAAAACATCGTTTATCCAATGAGTGATCACAACTATTTATGATGTTACCTGCCTGAATACGCGGTTTTCTTCTACGCCAACTCCTCTAAATCTTTCGTTTTGAAGAGAAAGAGCAAGCGGTTTGGATAATTATTGGAAATTTATTCGTATTTTTGCACTTCTTTAAAAGTACATCTTAGATCACCCATGGAAAAACCGAAGGTTCTATTTGTGGCCCAGGAAATTACTCCTTATCTTAAGGAATCTTCCATGGGCTTGATTGGACGCCATTTACCGCAAGGCATCCAGGAGCGAGGGAAGGAAATCAGAACATTCATGCCCAGGTTTGGTAACATCAATGAGCGCAGAAATCAGCTGCATGAAGTCATTCGCCTTTCAGGGATGAACCTCATCATTGACGATACCGATCACCCACTAATTATTAAAGTAGCCTCAATCCAGTCAGCACGTATGCAAATTTACTTCATTGATAATGAAGATTATTTTCAACGTAAGTTTACGACAAGAGATAAAAACAACAAGTTCTTCAAAGATAACGATGAACGTGCCATATTTTTCTCACGGGGAGTACTCGAAACAGTGAAAAAGCTTGGATGGCCTCCCGATATCATTCATTGTCATGGTTGGATGACAAGTCTGGTCCCATTGTTTATCAAAACAGCGTATAAGGACAATCCAATGTTCAACGACACGAAGGTTATTTACTCCATCTATGATGATGATTTCAGCGAACCACTCAGCAAGGACTTCGCTCAGAAAATTAAAATGGAAGGCATTCAGGCTAAAGATCTGAAACACTATAAAAAACCGACCTATGTATCGATGATAAAGGCTGCTGTTGATTTCTCCGATGCCGTCATACAAGGTTCACCTGAAATCAATGCAGAAGTATCCGAATACATTACCGAATCCGGAAAACCTATGCTTACTTATCACCCAATGGAAACATATCTGGATGCTTTTTCATCGTTTTATGACAAAGTGTTGGAACCATAAGGGAGTAATGACTAAACCATAAACCTAAAAAACACTTTTCTCTTGAACAAACTCAATCTCTTACCGATACGACAGGCTCTTATTGCACTGCTGGCAATTTGTGCATTTACTGCCTGTACCAATGAACCAGATCTACTGGGATTGAATCTTACACCACAGGGCGACAAATTGAATGAATTGTATACCGACACTACAACGGTCATTGCATTCAATACCCCAATAGACACCCTCCGCACCAGTGTTTTGCCTGGTTACGGCGGAGCCAACGATAACACTATGCTAAGTGGCGCAATCTATGACTCGGCTTTTGGCAAAGTAGAGGCAAATTTCGCAACACAGTTGTGGCTCGGTACGCTTAACCCAACGATCGGCGTGGGTGCAAATGTAGATTCAGTCGTACTGCAACTGCCTTATGCAGCCTTATATGGCGATAGCGCATCTTCACAAACTATAAATGTGTATGAACTTGGCACCGCACTCCGCGGCGACTCCGTTTATTACAGCAACCGTTTTATTACTCCCAGTCCGTCATCATTGCTTTGCAGCCAGACATTCGTACCCAAAGTAAAAGACAGCGTTTCTCTGAATGGTGTAATGTTTGGACCTATGTTGAGGTTAAAACTGAGTAATTCGTTTGGGAATAAGATCCTGGCCGGAGGCTCCAGTCTTGTGACAGAGGAAGCCTTCCGCACTTTAATCAAGGGGTTATATGTATCTTCAACTCCAAAAGATATCATGGGGCAAGGCTCAATTATCACTTATGACCTTGCTGGCGCCAATGCCGGGATTAATGTTTACTATCACTCCCCGACAGATTCCGGCTCATTAAGTATTTATGTGAATGCAGCAAGTTCACAACGTTACAGTACTTTTAACTTTCATAACTACCAATTTGCCAATCCATTGTTTAAGTCGATGTTCTTATCCAAAGACTCTACAAAGGGTAGGCAGAAACTTTTCCTTTCCGGGATGAGTCCTAGCGATATCAAAGTATGGTTTCCCTATATCCTGAAATACAAAGCCACACAAAAAGCTGCGTTTAATCAGGCATTCCTGGTTATTGATGCGGCTTATACTTCCAGATATGCAAACCTCTATCCACCGGCACAGCTTGCTCTTTACAAGGTTTATAAAGATGGTTTGAAATATGCGGTCGAAGATCAGGCAACAGGTGTAGCAGCAGAAATATCCGGAACGTACGATACCATCAAAAACCAGTATCGTTTTGCAATCACACAATACTTGCAGAATATTCTAAAAGCCGGTAAACAAGACTATTATTTAATGATTACTACTGGTGCTCCCGGAAGAACAGCGCCTGATCTTATAATCCCGGGAACAATGGCAGGAAAAAAACGCTTTAGATTAGAACTGATTTATACTACTCAGAAATAATCTTTGTAATTTTTTCATATCTTTGCCGTATAATATGACTCTTAACTAGAAGCATATTGTACGGTTTTTTATTGAATTTATGTTGTTCTTTTTTTATGAATGACCTTTTTTATACAACTAATAATCTTTAAGTTATGTGTGGAATTGTAGGTTACATCGGGTATAGACCAGCCTATCCAATCCTGATAAGCGGATTGAAAAGGTTGGAGTATAGAGGGTATGATAGTGCGGGTATAGCTTTAGTTCAGGACGGTTTAAAACTTTATAAAACAAAAGGTAAAGTTAAAAACCTCGAGGCGCTTTGCGAGGGAATTTCACTAACCAGTACGATAGGAATTGCACATACCAGATGGGCAACTCACGGTGAACCCAATGATCGCAATGCTCACCCCCATTTTTCCCAGTCACGCAGTCTGGCCATTATCCATAATGGAATCATCGAAAACTACGCCACTTTAAAACAGGAGTTGACTTCAAGAGGATATCATTTCCACAGCGACACCGATACTGAAGTCCTGATTTACCTGATCGAAGACATCATGGTCAACGAAAATGTAGATCTCGTAAAGGCAGTTCAAATGGCTTTGAAGACCGTGATCGGCGCTTATGCCATCGCCATTGTTTCAAAAGACGATCCCGACACCATTATCGCAGCCCGCAAGAGCAGTCCTTTGGTAATCGGATTGGGCATCAATGAATATTTTGTTGCCTCCGACGCAACACCCATCATAGAATTTACCAAAGACGTGGTTTATCTGGGCGACGAAGAAATTGCCATCTTAAACCGTCATACCGGACTCAGGATAACAACCATCGCCAATGTTGAAACTACCCCTTACGTTCAGCATCTCGAACTCAGTCTGAGTGCACTCGAAAAAGGAGGCTACGATCATTTCATGCTTAAAGAGATCTTTGAACAGCCCCGTTCCATTGGTGACAGTATGCGTGGCCGTTTAAATTCAAAAGCAGGAACAGTAGTCCTCGGAGGCATCCGTGATCATCAGGAGAAGCTCATCAATGCTAAAAGAATCATCATTGTTGCTTGCGGTACATCCTGGCATGCAGGTCTCGTCGGAGAATACATGCTTGAAGAATTGACACGCATCCCAGTAGAAGTAGAATATGCCTCTGAATTCCGTTACCGCAACCCGATCCTCGATAAAGACGATGTCGTAATAGCCATTTCCCAATCCGGAGAAACAGCTGACACCCTTGCAGCAATTGAGTTGGCTAAACAAAGTGGGGCCACTGTAATTGGCATCTGCAATGTCATTGGTTCTTCCATAGCCCGCGCTACCCAGGCAGGATCCTATACCCATGCCGGTCCTGAAATCGGAGTTGCATCAACCAAGGCATTTACTGCTCAGGTAACCCTGCTAACTTTAATGGCCCTGATGATTGGCAGAGGAAAAGGCACGATCAGCGAAACAAGGTTTATCCACTTGTCAAAAGAACTGGAAGCCATTCCCGAAAAGGTAAGGCTTTCACTCGAAACCGACAAAGAAGTCAAAAAGATTGCCGTACTTTTCCAGTCACACCGCAATTTCCTTTATCTGGGACGTGGAATCAACTTCCCTGTCGCTCTCGAAGGCGCTTTAAAACTCAAAGAGATTTCTTACATCCATGCCGAAGGTTATCCTGCAGCAGAGATGAAACATGGTCCGATTGCTTTAATCGATGAGCACATGCCTGTCATCTTCCTTGCGAATAATAAGGATCTGAAAGAGAAAATCGTATCCAATATCCAGGAAGTAAAAGCCCGTAAGGGAATTGTCATCGCAATTGTAAACGAGGGAGACGATTGTGTGGATGGACTTGCCGACTACACCATCTCTGTACCAGAGACCGATGAGTTGTTGAGCCCGCTGGTTTCGATCATACCACTACAACTGCTTTCTTATCACATCGCGGTATTACGCGGTTGTAATGTTGACCAACCCCGTAACCTGGCTAAATCAGTTACAGTAGAGTAGTCAGGGACGGGTTCGATTTGATTTTTGTTTCAACTCCCTTTCCCCCATCAGGTACAAACTCATTGGTATTGGTGAATGATAATCTGGTTTTTGCAGCAAGCTCAAACTATATTTCCAAGTCCTTCGATTTTGGAACTACCTGGTCCAACCTTGGCGGTTCGCCTTCCGATATTTTCAAACTCATCTTCAAAACCGAAAATCTTGGATATGCTTTTGGAAGAGGCGACTACTCAGGTGGCGATTTTGGTCATAACTACGGGTCAATATTTTACACGACAGATGGAGGCGTAACCTGGAAAGGGAGTAAAAATATCCAGGATATCGGAATGATTCAATCAGCCAGTTTCCCTTCAGAAAATGTGGGCTATGCCGTCAGTGGAAGTATTATCATTAAGATAAAAAAGCTATAACCCGTCTGTTCCTGTTTACTCGATCGTATATTTTTTCATCCATACCCATGAATTTGAGTTCCATTATATCCTCTGATTTTCAAATCCGTTATTCATAACAAGTAAATATTAAACATCTATTATTATTTCCCGAAAACATTTGTATTCTTTGCATTATGTCTATATATTTATCCTCTACAATAGGATCGGCTAATTCAATAACTTGTTTTTAACTTCATTTTTTATTAATAACTATGATTATGAAACGATTAATATTATTCCTGATGTTAGTATCAACGTGCAGTCTGGTCTGTGCTCAACAGAAAGTAGCAGCTGAAAAATTAGTGCAGGAGGGAATCCAGTTAAACGCAAAGGGAGATTATGATGGCGCAGTTAAAAAATACGATGCAGCATTGCTTCTTGACGAAGCTAACCTACGTGCATTAACTGAAAAGGCTCAAACATATTTCACCGCTAAGAAATTTGATGAGTCGGTGAAAGTATGTAAAACCGCCATCCGAAATCACCCGGATGAACCTATGTTAAACACGATCTACCTCACCTATGGAGATGCCCTGGATGAACTCAAACAAACCGACAAGGCCCTTTCAATCTACGACGATGGAATTAAAAAATACCCTACCTTCTATCAACTTTACTTTAATAAAGCCATCACGCTGGAAAGAGTGATGAAACATGATGAAGCCCTGATATGTTTATATAAATCGGCATCCCTGAAACCCACTCTTTCCGGTTCGCACAATCTCATCGGTAGAATTCAGTTGGCTAAAAACCAAAGAATCCCTTCACTTCTTGCTTTCTGCAGATTCATGACCCTTGAACCCCTGACCGACCGGGCTAAAGAAAATCTCAAGAGTATCCAGACTTTGATGAAAGGAAATGTAGAAAAAACCGACGATAAATCCATCACCAACCATGTTGATCCGGCAACACTCGCTAAACCCAGGGAAAATTCTTTCTCAACCCAGGACCAGGTACTGTCGATGGCTGCAGCCCTTGATAATGACCCTAAGTATGCAAATAAAACAGAGGTTGAACAATTTATCCGGAAATTTGACAACTTATGTGCTTCTTTGAAAGAAAACAAAGCGAATAATTCGGGTTTTTATTGGGATTACTATGCGCCCTTTTTTATTGAAATGAAGGATAAGCAAATGATTGAAACATTCGCATACGTCAGCTTTGCTTCAGCAGATATGAAAGACGTAGCAGCATGGCTCAATTCGCATACTGCCGAAATTCAGAAGTTTTTTGATTGGTCGAAAGCCTATGTCTGGACCAAGATTTAAAACCTGTATTTATAAAAATTATTGATTTCCTTTTGAGTAGGAAATATAAACGATTAGAAAGGTCTGATGTTTTCAAGACCCTTTCACACTATAATATATTCTTCCACCCTACCTGTAGAGACGCAATATTTTGCGTCTCTACGTGCTGAATATTAAGTCATTACGTAATTATTCTCCAAAATAAAGCCCGTCTTGCTTTCATAACCAATTGATTATGTTGATATTATAGTGATAATATTTATCGATAATTGTGAGATAACCGGTATATAACTGGTATATATCCGGTATATAATTTATATATACCTGGTAGCTTAAATATAGAGTATATCCTGAATATCTTCTGAATATATTTTCATTATATTACTGTCATTAAACAATCATCAAACTATCATTACAACAATATCAAATAATCATGTTTCGATGTTTCGGTAAGGATAAACCAAGAACGGATAAAGGGTTCTGCCCACATTTTGCTCATTAAGCCCATGTATAACCTGGTGAATGAAAAACCAAGTTAAAAAACGAACAATCATTTAAGTTTTTTATTGCTTTCAGACAATTTGACCTTATCTTTATAACTGCTTTACAATTTGATCAGTGCATTATTTCTTTTCCGGATAATCCATCATGAAGATTTACTTCTAATTCAAATTAAAATGATCAGGAAAAACATTTTTACTCCCCTCATCTTCTTGATTCTCTTTGTTTATTCATGTGAACCCCTGGCGACCGGTTTCGCTGACCATGAAGATGCCCAATACTATTATGCGAAAACCCTTAAACCTGTTGCAGACACTTTCACGGTTGTAAAAGTAATGACCTGGAATATGCGATTTGGTGCTGGACGTATTCCCTGGTTTGGTGACGCCTGTGGAAATCGGGTGATTCTAACTGAGGACGAAATTTACAGTTCCCTTCAAAACATTGTTGACAAGATCAACCTGGTAAAACCCGATGTCCTGTTGATTCAGGAAGTCGACCTGAAGTCAAAAAGATCGGCTTATATTGATCAACTGCAATGGATCATCGATCATACTTATTTCAATTACGCGGTCTTTGGCTATCAATGGAAAGCACAATTCATCCCCAGTGATGGCCTTGGCCGTCTGGAAGAGGGAAATGCGATCCTTTCCAGATGGAAACTCAGTGAGGGAACGAGGATCCAGCTTCCATTGCGAAAGGATCAGGATCAGCTTACCCGCTACTTCTATGAACGATGTAGCATGGTGACCTGCAAGATTGATTTTCCGGGCCTGACTAATTTTTATGCAGTGAATGTTCATGCTTCTGCGTTTGCAACAGACGACACCAAGCATCAACATATCATTCTGTTTGAGAAAGAACTCGACAGGATCAATACTGCAGGTGGGGTGTTTGTGGCGGGTGGTGACCTGAATACGCTGCCTCCCGGTTCTGATTCAACAGATTACTGCATAGAGGATATGTGCCCCCAGGAATCATTTCACCATGTTGGAGATAATCCTTTTCATAAAGACGGCAGTAATTATACGCCTGAGGTCACCTGGCTGAATTCGCTCTATTCCAAATATACCAGCGCCGTTCCGACCAGTGATTATATCGCCAATCAAACCAAATATTTTTCCCATACCACAAGAGGTGAACATTTCTGGGACCGCACCCTCGATTATTTATTTACCAACATCCAGTGGGTTGATAAATCGGAGGTGACCCATCAGGATTTTACAAAAGAATCAGATCATGCCCCGGTAAGTGTTCTTTTTAAGTTACCCAAATATTAACAACGATGAGAAATATACTACTTCTGATTTTGGGTTTTTTCTTTTGTACCGGATTGTTTTCACAGGAAAATGCGACAAAAAATTACTGGACTGATGGAACAGCATATACCGTTGCAAGACACAGGTTGGAGATTGGGATTTTCACTGGTTCCAGATATGGATTAACCGATGATCTTGAGCTTTCTACGCACTCGCTGATCTCATTTCTCGCGTTGAAGTTGTCGGTAAAGAAGAGCTGGGGAGAATATGGCGGTTTTAGAATTGCGACTGAACATGGCGTTTTTTATCCAACCCAGTTTATGAGGCTTGTAACCCAAAAAGGGACAGGGGGTTTGATTTCGCCTGAGTTTACAATACCGCAATTGTTTGCTATAGATAACCGTGTCCTTGTCTCCTGCAAACCCGTTGAAAATACCATCTTAACCGCCCATGCCGGATTTACTTTTGCATTAAAATCCGATAAATTAGATTCCAGAACCACGATTGATCTTCCCGTTTTTTATCCCCGTCTGGCCATGTTTTATCATCAACCCGAAATCGATCTGGGTATTGATTTCCAGGGGAAAATTTATAAACGCTTTGGCTTCATTTTCGATGTGGAAAATTATCTGCTTCCCGGTTCTTCAAAAAACTATTTCCTTGAGAACAGTGGAATCCTGACTTACACTTCGAAAAAACAATCCCTTCGGATTGAAGCAGGATGTAAGCTCTGTTGGGGAAAATATCCCTCCGGAAACCAATGGAATCTGCTGCCTTTAATCGCTGTGATATTTTGATTCGGGTAGCAAAGAGTAAAATTATTATTCATGATTTATTTTTGTGCCCCTGATTTATAAACCATATCAATGGTAATTGCACTCGCGAGAACGGCTATTTTAAACTGGTCTGTGGCGTATTTGGGATCTATCGAAACATAGTATTTGTCGGCAGTAGTGAACATCTCCTGTGCAAGACCAGCCCACTTCTTGGTAATGGCGCCGATCTGAATATCAAAACCATTTTTGACCACAAAGTTTCTCGCCCTCCAGTTGCCTGTAATATTAAGTAGCACCGAATCATTACGATCAAAGATCTGAAAGGTGGGTTCAAAAAATTTGAACTTCTGCTGGATGGTTCCTGTAATGTTTCCCTGAGCATCCTGAATAAGGATTTTTGACATAAAGAAAGTCCATCCACGGGAGATGACAGCCTCTACCGCATTCTGAGCGTTTCTGATTTCTAAATAGAAGGGAAGATTTTTTTTATGGAAAATCACTCTCAGTAGTTTTTGTCCTCCGGTGAGTTTTTGATTTATAGAACCGATGACGTCACCTCTATCGTTATAAATTTTATAAATGTTACTGAAGTTCAATACATTTACTTTTTCATCAACGTAGTAACTGTTTGTTTCAAAGAAATTTGATTCCATTTTGCGTTGGATTTATTTGAATTTGTAGAGACGCAAAATATTGCGTCTCTACGAAATGATGATTTTTTTAGCCTTAGAAAAAAGGGCGACCACCAGGGTCGCCCAGATCCATTATTTCATCTTTTCAATCTCCTTGACAGCCCTTTCGTAGGTTGGATCGTCTTCGAGCAGGATGGGGAAGAAGCCGGAGTCGCCATAAACATCTCTGGCAATGTAAGCTTTCAACAAAAGACCGATTCGTGGTTGCATCTTTTTAGCGCTCTTTTCATCATATTTAACACTGTCTTTCTCGCCGCGTTTTACCAGTTCGGCCATCATATCCGGGGTAAACTTAAAGGAAGAATTGAATTTCTCGAATGTCATGCCTTTTGAATATTGTTTTCTGTAATTATCGGTGAGCTGAAAAGCATATTCAAAGATGACTCCTTTGTTGATCAATTGGATGTAATAACTAAAGTTCGCTCCTGATTCAACAGGAATAAAGATATCGGGCATAATCCCACCTCCACCATAAACAGTCCTTCCACCCGGTGTCTTGAACTTATCAGCTTTATTGAACTTATTGCTGTCCGCATTGGTCAGTTCACCATCGGTCATTCGCTTGTAGAAATCATTGTAATATTCTTCAGTGCCATTTTTGTATGAACGTTGTATGCAACGTCCTGTGGGTGTATAATACCGTGCAATGGTTACCCTGACAGCCGAACCGTCCTTGAAACTCAGTTGCTGTTGTACCAATCCCTTACCAAATGAACGGCGGCCTATAATCTTGCCACGATCATTATCCTGGATGGCTCCTGCAAGGATCTCTGCGGCAGAGGCTGAGCCTTCATCGATCAATATAACGAGTGGTTGCGTTTCAAACGTACCGTTTCCTTTTGCAACTGCTGATTCCTTTGGACTATGTAATCCCTGGGTATAAACAATGAGTTTCCCGTTAGTTAAGAACTGATCGGCAATGTGAATGGCCGACTGCATGATTCCTCCCGGATTACCTCTCAGGTCAAGGATTAGTTTTTTCATCCCTAAACCCTGAAGTTTCTGAAGCGACTGATCAAACTCGTCACTGGTACTTTCTGCAAACTTATTGAGCTTGAGATAGCCGACTCCCGGCTTAATCATGTAAGCGATGTCAACACTGTTGATTGGAATATGATCGCGGATGACAGTGAAATCGATCAAACCTTTATTTCCTCTACGAAAGATCGAGATGCTGACTTTCGTTCCCTTTTCACCTTTGAGCAGTTTCATCACCTGAGGGTTCGTTATCTTCTTACCGGCTACAACCTGTGCTCCAACTTTCACGATCCGGTCCCCTCCTTTAATGCCAACACGTTCAGAAGGACCACCACCGATGGTATTGACGATCACGATGGAGTCTTTTTCAAGCCTGAACTCAACTCCAATGCCTTCAAAACCACCAATCATTGGATCATTGACCTCACTGAAATCCGCTGCCGGGATATAGGAAGAGTGAGGATCAAGACTCTGGAGCATTCCTTCGATGGCTTGCTGATATAGTTTCTCGCGATTTACAGTATCGACGTAATTCTCGTTAAGGTAGTTTATCAGATTGTCAATTTTATTGCCCGATTTTGTTCCTTGAATTATACCCAGTGATTGGGTATTTGCTAATTTAATACCCAAAAACATACCGCCAATCAGTACCAATGCCAAAACAATTGGCAAGTAGAGCGGGATTTTTTTATTTTCCATAATTTTCTTTTAAAAGCAAACGCAAAGTTAGTGATTTGTAATGATAATTGGTCAACATATCCAATGACCCAACCCCCCTGTTTATCGAAAAGTTGAGACGATAATAAACCTATTTAAAATTCAATATTCAGATGAATAAAAGGAACCATTATTTACTAACTTTGATACATAAAGCAGAATAAGATTATTACCAAAACAATTATTTTAAGCGCTTGTTTTTTGTCAGTTGTATATTTTTAATATTCATTATATAAATAAAACTGTTCTATGAAACGCCAGATATTAATCAGAGATCTCACGCTTAGAGACGGCCAGCAATCATTATTTGCCACAAGAATGTCACAAAATCAGGTTGATCGCGTATTACCTTACTATAAAAACGCGGGTTTTTATGCGATGGAAGTATGGGGTGGGGCAGTACCCGATTCGATCATGCGCTTCCTGAATGAAGATCCCTGGGAACGGCTCGAATCCATCAAAGCCGCCATTGGTGATGTGTCTAAACTCACGGCCCTTTCACGTGGACGCAATCTCTTCGGATATAATCCTTATCCCGATGATGTGATCGAGGGATTCAACCGAAATGCCATCCGGTCGGGGATTGGCATCATGCGTATTTTCGATGCTCTGAACGATGTGGACAATGTAAAATCGACGATCAGGTTTGTGAAAGAGAATGGCGGAATTGCAGATTGCGCGATCTGTTACACAGTAGATCCGAAGTTCTCAAACATGGATCGGGTGAAAGCGTTGCTTAAAGGGAAACCATTACCTGGGAAAATATTCACCGATAAGTATTTCGTGGCATTGGCCAAAAAGCTTGAAGCTTCAGGAGCCGACATGATTACCATCAAGGACATGGCCGGACTCATCCCTCCCGGACAGACCGGTACGCTCGTCACAATGTTAAAGCAGGAATTAAAGATTCCCATTGATTTTCATACGCACTGTACTCCAGGGTTTGGTACGGCCTCAGTGTTGATGGCTATCATCAAAGGATGTGATATTGTCGATACTTCCATCCTCAACTTTGCAGGTGGCCCGGCTGCCCCTCCCTTCGAAATCATCCAGCTCTTCTGTGATAAGCTTGACATTTCGACCGGCGTTAACCTTGAGGCTGTTACCTTGATCAATCATCAGCTGAAATCGATCCGTGAGGAATTAAAAGCCTTTGACACTACCGGATTGTCGCCACTCGATTTTGATTTAGCCAAAGACACCCTCCCCTATCACATTGACCAGCTTTTTGATCAGGCCATTCAAGATGCAAACAGCGGAAAAGAAAAAGAACTGATCGAGGTCTGTCAGAAAATAGAACATTATTTCAATCTCCCCGAGCCCGATCAAAAAGTCAAGGATGCAGAGATCCCCGGGGGGATGTACTCCAACATGCTTTCTCAGTTGAAACAACTGAAACTGGAAGATCTGTTGCCACGTACCCTTGAACTCATCCCTTCTGTCAGGTTGGCTGCAGGATTGACCCCTTTGGTGACACCAACCAGTCAGATCGTTGGCGCTCAGGCAGTAAACTGTGCCATTGACGAGAACAAGGGACAGCCAAAGTACACCACCAAAAGCATTCAGTTTGTGAACCTGGTGAAGGGGAGTTATGGCAAAACACCAGTCCCAGTAGATCCTGAGTTCAGGTTTCAGATCGCGGGTGTACGTGAAGAGATTCCTTACGATACCCTGGCCCACAAGAAACAACCCAATCCTTTCATCGATGAATCAAGAGGAATCAGGCTGGCCAACAATGAAAAAGAGGAACTGTTGCTTGAGTTGTTTCCCAACGTAGCCAATGACTTCCTGTTGAAACACGTGGAGGCTACCCTAATGAAAGAAATTCGCAAGATGGAGGAGGAGAAACGGTTAAAAGTTCAGCAGGAAAAGGATGCCTATGAGATATTGACCCCGGAAGAGAAACAACAACGGCTGCTCGAAGGGCTGTATCATTTTCAATGGACTTCAAGCATGGAGGATTAAAAAGTAGGGGTGGCCTTGTGGCCACCCCTACTTTTTTATGATACCTTCGCTGCTATTGATTTATCCCCCTCTGCTTCGATGGTCTTGATCTTGTCTTTAATCTTCAAACCCGACAACACTTCAATATTCAACCCATCCGACAACCCCGTCTTGATATACCGTTTTACAAATTTCTGTACCGTAGTCTCAATTTCCACAAAAGGCTTGGTTCCTTCAAACTGAACCAGGCTCTCCGGAATAGACATGACCTTGTCACGACGCTCAAGAACGATATCGGCATTGGCACTGTAACCGGCTCTGATGAAACTATTCTTCTTCAGGTTAACAGCAGCCTTGATTTCAAACTGTATAGCCCCATTCTCAGCCACCCCCTTAGGAGAGATATGTTCGAGTTTAGCATCAAATTTAATACTGTCGATGGCGCCGATGGTTAAGATCAATGGCATACCCTCATGCAGTTTACCCACTTCGCTCTCATCGACCTTACCCTTGAAAATCATCTCACCCATGTCAGCAACGGTTGCAACCGTAGTTCCGGCGTTGAAGGTATTGGATTCGATAACTGAATTCCCAACTTCAACAGGCACCGTCAGTACCATCCCATCAATCGTGGAAGTAATCATCGTGTTACCGGTCTTGGCGTTTTTGGCTATTGCCCCTTCACGCACCAGCTGCAGATTATCCTGTGCTGAGTTAACCGACTCACGGGCTGTGCTGTATGCAGTCTCATACTGTTGGAACTCCGATGCAGCAATCACTTTCTTGTCGAACAGTTCTTTCTGACGGTCATAGACCTTCTTTGCATCGTCCAAAGTGATATTGGCACGGTTAACACGAGACTCGGCTTCGTTCAGACTTACCATGTTGGGGATGATTTTCACCTTGGCGATGATATCACCCTTGTGGATCATCTTGCCGGCTTCAATAAAGACATCCGAGATGATACCCGAAACCTGAGGTTTTATTTCGATTTCTTTGCGTGGATTGACAGACCCTGTGGCCACTGTCTTTTTCACGATAGAAGTCATTTTGGGTACCGTTGTCTTGTAAACAACCACTACAGGTTTTGACTTCTGATATAGAAAGTAAAGCGTTCCACCGAATAGTCCAACGAGTATAAGGATAACGAAGATTCTGATTGCTTTTTTCATAGCTATATAAATTGTGTGTTAGTTATTCATATCTTAATGCATCGATTGGTCTGACCTTTATGGCCCTAAGCGCAGGAATCAATCCTGCCAGGGCACCTGAAACAATCAGAATTAAAAGCGCCGAAATGGCCATATTAAAATCTACCTGTGGGTCTTTAAACCCTCCTCCTTTGCTGGATTCCAATGCCATATTAATCAAAGAAAGTACGCCTACTCCAAGAGAGAGTCCAATGAACCCGGCAACAGAAGTTAACACTACCGACTCTGTGATAATCTGCGACATGATGACGATAGGTGGGGCGCCAATGGCACGTTGAATGCCAATTTCTTTGGTTCTTTCCTTCACGATTACCAACATGATGTTGCTGATACCGATCACTCCCGCCAGCAAAGTCCCTGTACCGACTACCCAGACCAAAAGATCAATTCCGGTAAACAATCCTGAAACCTGATCAAAAAGCTCTTCCAGATTAAACTGTGCTAATGCATCCTTGTCATTGGGAGCCACGGTATGTCGTCTTTTGAGCATCGAGATGACCTTTTCACCCACAGATGCTGCTGTATTCCCTTTCTTAGTTGTCATTGCAAGAAAGCCTATATTCTGACCATAATTATAAGCCTTTTGCATAGTGGTGATAGGGATAAATACCGATTGTTGTTTATCCGCGCCAATATTGATGTTTTGATTCTGAGGCTTAATCGATCCGATGACCTGGAACCAGATCCCCTTGATGCGAATATATTTGCCCACAGGGTTCTCATCCTTATTAAAAAGGACCTCCTGTACACGATTTCCAATGACCACTACTTTCCTTGAATCTGTAACATCTTTTTCATTCAGTAGCCTGCCGTAAACAACCGTTACCGGATCGATTTTACTCCAGTCGGGAACATCTCCCATGACACTGAACTTGCCGCTCTTCACACCATACAAAACATTATCCCCGTCTCCACCATCGCCGCCAAGCTTTGGTGCTAGATATTCCAGTTCAGGAATATTATTTCGAAGTGCCGCTACATCTTCATTGGTTAAGGAAAAATAACGTCCGCGGGGTAATCCTTTATAGGGTATCGTGGTTCTTTGAGGCCAGATAAAAATACTGTTGGTTGCAAATCCTTTCATCGAATCGTTCACACCATTGCGTAGTCCATTACCGGCCCCCATCAGGACAACCAGCATAAAGATTCCCCAAAACACCCCGAAAGCGGTCAGGAAAGTCCTCATTTTATTCTTGCGCAGTGCCTCATAGATTTCCTGCCATCTGTCCAAATCAAACATAATTGGATTTATATTGATGTTTATTTATTCGTCTTTTAATGCCTCAACAGGCTTAATGGCTGCTGCTCTGCGTGCGGGTATAAAACCTGCTACAGCACCTGCCACAATCAACAAAATGGTTGCACTGATGGCCACTGACATATCGGCTTCAGGATTCAGGAAGAACTGGGTCTTAACCGTCTTGCTTACAATTTCAAGCACACCTATACCCAATACCATACCGATATATCCGGCCACTGCAGTTATGAATATTGACTCCTGAAGAATCAGGCTGATGATCGACCAGGGGGTTGCACCCAACGCTTTCCGGATCCCGATCTCTTTGGTCCTTTCCCTGACAACCACGATCATAATATTACTGACCCCAACAATACCGGCAATGATTGTTCCCATACCAATAACCCACATGAATATCCGTATTCCATTGAACACAGTATTGACTCTCTCGAACTGCTCCAATGCATTGTTCGTATAAATGGCTTTTGAATCATTGATGTCATAATGGTGCCTTCTGGCCATGACTTTTTTCAAATCTTCCTGGATGGCTTTACTTTGTTCTGCTGTAGTAGCGACTGTGGTAACGGCAATATTATGCAATTCGTTTGAACCTGAAAAAATCCGCTGAGCCGTAGAAATTGGCATATACAAGGTTTTCGAATCCTGATTCTGTTCATCTTTGGGTGTGAATACCCCTATCACTAGAAAAGGAATGCCTGAAACAGTAATATATTTCCCCATGGCCTCTTCCTTCCTGAACAGTTCGTCTTTTGCCTTAAGACTCATTACAACCACTTTATTGTATTGTTCCAGATCATATCTGTTAAAGAATCTTCCTGAGAGGATATTGATTAATTCAATATGGGGAAAGTCAGGATGCACCGCCCTCAAATCCATTGAAGCAAATTCTTTCTTGTAAGCAACAATAGAGCTTCCATTGATATAAAACCGGCCTGACTCATACTCTATTCCATTTACATGATTCTTGATAAAGTCGAAATCTTCATTATCGAATCTGATATTACGACCTATCTTATTCCCTTTATAAGCGACACTGGTTTGTCCGGGATAAAGTTGAATAGAATTAAGAGCACGGCTCTCAAAGTTCTTATGAACAGAATTCTCCAGTCCTTTTCCACTACCCAGTAGTATGATCAGCATAAAGATCCCCCACGCAACACTGAATCCAGTCAGGAAAGTCCTGAGTTGGTTCTTCCTGATGGTGGCAAATATCTCCTGCCACTTGTCAATATCAAACATAGCTTAGTTCGGTTGAGGGATGAAAACTGGATTATGCAGCTGATGCAGCATCTCGGGTGTCAGGTTGTTGTGCTCGATATAACCATCTTTTAAACGGATAATCCTGCGTGTACTGGCTGCAATGTCGTTTTCATGGGTCACGATGATGACCGTAATCCCGGTCGCATTGATCTCCTTGAAGATCTCCATCACCTCCTTTGACGTTGCGCTATCCAATGCTCCTGTAGGTTCATCGGCCAGAATGATCTTGGGTTTGCTGATCATCGCCCTGGCTATGGCCAAACGTTGTTTCTGACCACCCGACAGCTCGCTGGGTAAGTGCTCAGCCCAGTCTTTCAGCCCCATCATGTCCAGATATTCCATGGCCATCGTATTGCGCTTTCGGCGGCTAACCTTCTGATAGTAGAGTGGTAAGGCTACATTTTCGACTGCATTTTTAAAGGAGATCAGGTTAAACGACTGGAATACAAAACCGATATACTGATTACGCAGTTTGGCCGATTGCGTCTCGTTCAGTTTTTGGATCAGCCTTCCATCCAGATAAAACTCCCCCTCGTCATATGCGTCGAGAATACCCACTATATTCAAAAGGGTCGATTTTCCCGATCCCGAAGCTCCCATGATGGAGACAAGTTCTCCGGCCTCTATATGAAGGTCAAGTCCTTTGAGTACATGTAGACTGGTAGATCCTATACCGTATGATTTATGAAGATTGTTTAGTTTGATCATGACAATTCCATTTTATATTAAATGCTTTTTACAATTATCTTTGACTACATGTTTTCCGAAAAGTTACAGGATCCGGATAAAATGCATTAAATTTGATGCCGGCCTATAAAGACTTATATATTTTAACTTTTTTTGCTTTGAATATTTACACAAAAAAAAGACACTGGAAGTGGGTACTCTTCGTAATGGCTATTGCCATTGTTTGTGCATCTATTTATTTCACAAATATAATCGTTAGGAAGATTGCAAGTGATGAGAGACAAAAAATAAAGACCTGGGCCGGCGCTGTTCAACAAAGAGCGCAACTGGTCACGTTGAATCAGACCCTTTTCGGTAACATACAAATTGAAGAAACGAATAAAGTCAAAGCTTTAGCCATTGCCTACAGAAATATCGATCAATTATCATTGGATCAAAGCGACGATTACAGCATAGAAATCATCTCTCAGAATAATTATATACCGGTTATCCTGACTGATGAACATCAGATTATCACCAACCATCGAAATTGTAAGATAAAAGATGGTATTAAACTGGAAGGAAAATTATTGAAAGAATTCAGTGTCTATCCTCCTATCCCCATTACTTTTATAGGTGGTAAAAACTTCCTTTATTACAAGGAATCGTTATTATATTCCAACTTAAAAACCAAACTCAACGAACTGGTTCAGGGGTTCTTTGCCGAGATCGCAAACAATTCGGCCCAAGTACCTGTAATCATCACCGACTATACTAAAAAACATGTGATCCTGACCGGTAATCTGCCCCCAGCTCTGGCCGAGGACCCTCGTTATCAGCAACAACAACTCAAGGAGATGACCCTTGAAAATGACCCTATCCTCATCAATATCAGTGGGGGATTACAATACGTGTTTTACAAAGACTCCTGGCTGCTTACCCAGTTGCGCTATTATCCAGTGATTATTTTCATCGTAATCGGCCTGTTCCTGTTTGTGGCTTACCTCCTGTTCAGTGTTGCCCGTAAAGCAGAACAAAACCAGGTCTGGGTTGGACTTGCCAAAGAAACTGCGCATCAGCTGGGAACACCTTTGTCATCATTGATGGCGTGGGTCGAACTGTTGAAGATGCAACATGCTATTACCGAGGATACGATCCTTGAAATGGAAAAAGATGTCGACCGGTTACAGACTGTAGCAGAACGGTTTTCCAAGATCGGTTCTCAGGCTGCGTTGTCAAAAACCAGTATTACCGATCTGATCTACAATTCAATCGACTATCTGAAGACCCGTACCTCACAAAATGTCCGTTTTTATATCCTCACTCCCCGTGATGTGCAGATCTTTGCACCCATCAACCAACAGCTGTTTGAATGGGTCATTGAGAATATCTGCAGGAATGCTGTGGATGCCATGATGGGGAAAGGGTCTATCACCATCAACATCACCGATGAATTCAAGACCGTGAGCATCGACATCACTGATACCGGGAAAGGGATTCCGAAGTCTAAATTCAAGACCATCTTTAACCCGGGCTATACCAGCAAACAAAGAGGCTGGGGTTTAGGTCTTTCGCTTTCCGAACGCATCATCACCAATTATCACTCAGGCAAGATTTTCGTTAAGTCTTCAACAATTGATAAGGGAACAACGTTTAGGATAATTCTTAAGAAATAAATTTTCCAATTTGGCCGATTATGACAATGATTGCTTTTAAAAAACAACTTATTAAAATCGCACTAGTGGCTTGTTTTGCCATATTTACATTAATTTCCAATGCCCAGGTTAGATTGCCGCAATTGGTTAGCAATGACATGGTACTGCAACGCGATGTTAAATTAAAAATATGGGGATGGGCTTCGCCAGGCGAAAAGGTAACCTTAGCATTTATTAATAAAAGCTACCATACAGTAGCCGATAAAAGTGGCAATTGGAGTGTTGAACTTAAACCCATGAAGGCCGGCGGGCCTTATAGTATGGACATAACCGGAAGCAATCATATTGAGTTGAATAATATATTGATAGGTGATGTTTATTTCTTTTCGGGCCAATCTAACATGACAGTTATGATGGAGCGGGTAAAGGAGCGTTATCCTGAAGAGATTGAAACTGCCAATTATCCGCAGATCAAATACTTTTTTGTACCGACCGCTTCTGACGCGTTTAAAGAGCATGAAGATCTGCCCAAAGGAAACTGGGTAACTGTTGATCATCAACATATTCTGAATATTGGTGCAGTACCCTATTTTTTTGCGAAACAGCTATATGCTAAATATAAAATACCACTTGGTTTAATTAACTCCAGCGTAGGTGGAACGCTTATTCAAGCCTGGGTAAGCGATAAGGGTTTAAAAAATTTAGAGCCTTATGCTTCCCGGCTATCGCAACTTAGGGATACGGCTTTTGTAAACCAGGCTAATCGCCAAAACCGATCATTTACGCCACGGCTCCAGAGGGGACAAACAACCGAGGTTGATAAAGGGATGACTGAGGCTGTAAAATGGTATGACCCAAAGTATGAGGTACAGGGATGGCATAAATTCTGGCTTCCGGGATATTGGGAAGATCAGGGTGTAAAAGGTTTACATGGAATTGTTTGGTTCCGTAAAGAGGTTGATGTACCTTCATCAATGGCGGGTAAGCCGGCAAAATTATTTGTAGGCCGTATTGTAGATGCTGATGAAACTTATGTGAACGGCGTTAAAGTAGGTAACATTACTTACCAATACCCGCCACGTCGTTACAATATACCTGAAGGGGTGCTTAAAGCAGGCAAAAACATTATTATTGTTCGGATAACTAACACAGCCGACAAAGGTGGCTTTGTGCCTGATAAACGATACGAACTCACTGATGGCAACACCAGTATTGATATACGCGGTGATTGGTTATATAAAGTAGGAGAAGTTTACCCGCCAAGAACAGGTGGATTTGATGCTAATGGTGGTGGCGCCGGTACAATCGCTGTTCGCGTTAACCCACAAAATGAGCCAGCCGGATTATATAATGCTATGATAGCTCCCGCTGTAAACTACGCTGTTAAAGGCTTTTTATGGTACCAGGGAGAAGCTAATGCTGATAGTCCAAAAGATTATAATGCCTTAATGGCGGCGCTTATTAATGATTGGCGCAATAAATGGAATGAGCCGGATGCTCCTTTCTTTTTTGTGCAGTTACCCAATTATATGGAAGTTAAATACTCCCCATCAGAAAGTAACTGGGCCGAATTACGTGAAGCACAACGGTTAACCCTGTCATTATCGAATACCGCAATGGCCGTGGCCATTGACCTTGGCGAGTGGAATGATATTCATCCTTTAAATAAAAAAGATATGGGAGAACGTTTGGCTCTTGCTGCAGAAAGAATAGTGTATGGTGATGCAAACGTAGTTTATTCAGGCCCCACGGTGCAATCTTCTGCAAAAGAAGGGAAACAAATTACAATAACTTTTACTAATGTGGGTAGTGGTTTGATAGTAAAAGGCGGAGGTGAACTACAGCAATTTGCAATTGCCGGAGCCGATAAACATTTTGTTTGGGCCAAAGCTAAAATAGCAGGTAATAATGTAATTGTAAATAGCGATGAAGTGGCCGATCCCCAATACGTCCGTTACGCTTGGGCAGATAACCCCGAAGGAGCAAATTTATATAATAATGAAGGGCTGCCGGCCTCGCCATTTATGATAAATACAAAGCAATAATTTCAATAAAAAAATGAGCCAGAATTACAATAGTAATCTGGCTCCTTTGGTATTATGGATTAAGGCTTTTTAGTATACTGGTTGGGCTCACCGGGGGTAGGCACAGTGGCGTCATTTTGTACCATGAAGTCGTTGAAATTGTTATCACTATCGTAGCCGTCAGGATAACGGCCATAGCTTTTATTGCCTTGGTTAGCTGTCCGGCCCCTTCCGGCTCCCTGTACAACCACCTGGCTGCCCCCTTGGCTTTGGATACCCTCAAGAGTAGCTAGTTCCGGGCTGGTAACAGTACCGTTACCGCTTGAGTTACTTTGCTGCGAGCCGTAGACCATAGCATCAGCCAACACTAAACCTTTGGCCGTATTTAGTGCAATTGATCCTGCTGTGGTTGAAAGGGGTATACCAAACCATTGATTTGGCTTTTTGTCTCCCTGGTAACCCGCCACTGTGGTTTGACTGCTGATTATCGCCGTACCGGCATCGTGGTATTTGGCTAACTTACCTTCAAAAATTATGCCACTGCCAAGGGCTTGTACCGCGTCGCCACTATGGTGTATAAAACGGGTGGCCGGAGCAAAACTTATGCCGGTCCCTTTCCCATACACATCCACTCCTTTCATGTGGTTAAGTCTAAGCGGTTCGGTAAGCTCCACTTCGCCTGGAGCGCCGATGCCACGGGCAGGTGCCGTAACAACATTTACAATTCGTTTTACTTTAACTGTTTCTTTACGAGCACCGGTGTTTATGGTTAAGGTTTCGCCAACGCTCATATTTACGTTATCAGTAACCTTAATAGTCGTACTCCCTGCTTTTGCAGCTTCAAAAAGGGTTCCCTGGGTACCCGCATTACCAACTGAAGTAACCTTAGCTATTTCATAATTGCCGCCCAAGTCAATACCAATTTTCTGCCCTACTGAAAAACCTGCCGCGGTAGTGACCGGTATATTTGTTGACCCCAACGGAATAACAAGGCGCGAACTGGTAGATACCGGATTATAAAGCGTAGTTGGCGCAGATGCAGCAGTGCCAATATTGGCTATTTTATGCATCTCACCGTCAATATTAATTTGCTGGCCGACTTCTAAACCAATCGTGCTTTGTACGGTAAGTACATTATCACCTGCATTAGCCGGGGCATGTAAACCTGAGGGTGCAAGGCCAAGCAGGTAAAAGCCGTGGCCTTCAATTTGTGTCCCTGCTGGGATGGTTGCCAACGTAATAGGCGCCCAACCGCTTTGTGTATTAATTATTGTCCATTTTGAAATATCTACTGCCTTATCCGATGCATTGTATAATTCTACAAACTGGTTTGTAGCATTGCTGCCCGAAGTAAGGCGCACCTCATTTATTTTTACAGGTGATACACTACGTATACGCTGAGCGATCATTTCAGACTGGGCTGCTCCCCAACTTGCCTTTCCGGTTATATAACCTGCATCGTTTGTTGCGGGAGATGTAACTTTAAATTCGGCGCTAACGCTGGCCCCGGCAGCTATAGATGCAAATGTTTTTGATGCAACAGCCGAACCGGGAAGTGCAACGCCCCAATCTGAACGAGCAGTTAAGCCTAAGTTAACGCCTTTTAATGTTGCGCCGGTTGTATTGGTAAAGGTAACAGTAACATCCTGGGTTGATTTTGGAATAAATGTGGTTATGCGCGAAAGGCTTACAGGCTGCACGTCATATCGCGCAGCAACAACATTAACCTGTACGGCATCTGTAGTGGCCATGGTAGGGTAACCGGTTGTCATTACCCCCTCATAAAATGTACCTGCCGAACCGTTTCCATTATCGCCGCCATTACCCAGTAATATTGCGCCTTTTTTACTCATTGGTGAGTAAGCGGTACTTGCCGGAGTACCCGGGCGTACGCCATCATAAAAAGTTATTAAGCCTCCTTTTTGCGCGTCGCCACCACGAAGGTCCCACTTATTGCCACCGCCACCATCAACAAAAGCGGTAACAAATTTCCACGAATCAATGCTCGGCACATCATTTTTCTTGGCGTTATTGCCAGAGAAAAGGCCGGCTTCCATATCCGACATTATCCATGGGCCGGCACCGTTACCACTACCCCAGGCAGTTGAGATACCAAAATAAGTGGTCTCCATAGTACCCGTACCAACGGCCCTGCCGTTGGTAGATGCGTTGCCATAATCAAAGCAACAACCGCTATCATAATGTTTACCGTCAATTACATAATAAATACCTTCGGGTTCATCGTTTATAGCAAGTTCCCTGGCATTATTATTACGGAAACCCATGCCAGGTATAATATACACGCCATATGCCTTATGCCCGTTAACACTTATCGGTGCCATATCAGCTATAGGTAAATTATTATACTGACCTTTTGCCGGGCCTTTAAATGTTCCCGGCGGCGCTTCAACAAGGTGGTTGCCTTTGCCGCTTTGGTCATATATTTTAGTGATGTAACATAAGGTATTGCTACAAAACGCGTCCTGAGAAGCCGCGTTGGCAAAACCGGTAGGCATAATACCGATATCCTGAGTTTTACCATCTGATTTACGAATTACTTGATAAAGCGGGCCATTATAGGAGGCGTATAAGGCACGGGTTGTGCTATGCGCAGCCACACACGGCGTGCCACCGGCACCGTATATATCACAAGGCCCTTGCGGTCTGGCTGGTGTAATGGCCGGCCTAATGAATGACATGGCCGTTATCATGATGCCCGTGGGTAGTAAAAGGGCTAATAATAAAAGAGTTAATAGCAGATTTTTCTTCTTATTCATCGTTTAAATTTGTTACACCATTTTGTTTTGCCAGACCTAACAAATGTAATTGGAATTCACATCCAAATAAGTACTAATTTTGCTTTTTGTATCTAATGTTTACCCTAATATATTCATGGCAGGTCTCTATATCCATATTCCCTTTTGCAAACAGAAATGCCACTACTGCAACTTCTATTCCATCGCCTCTGTCCGCAATAAACCACAAATGGTTGAAGCCATCGTGAACGAACTTCAACTGGCCAAAGACTATCTTGCAGGCGAATCCCTCAAGACTATTTATTTTGGTGGCGGCACCCCATCGCTGCTTAACGAACATGAACTGAACCAAATATTTGACTCCATCTACAAACATTTCAGGGTAGAACCGAATGCCGAAATCACCCTTGAAGCCAATCCCGATGACCTCAATGCAAAAAAGACAGACATCATAAAAAGAAGCCCCGTAAACCGCTTAAGCATCGGTGTACAGAGTTTCCACGATGATGACCTGCTGGCCCTGAACCGAATCCACTCATCCCAACAGGCCATCACAGCCATAGAAAAAATGCAGGACGAGGGAATCACAAACCTCAGCATCGATCTGATCTACGGCATCCCCGGCCTGACTGAAACCAAATGGCATCATAACCTGGAGACTTTTCACAACCTCGGCCTACCCCATCTCTCCGCCTACTCGCTGACTGTCGAAGCCCACACCACCCTCGACTGGTTAATCCGAAAAGGAAGGAGCCTACCTGTCAACGAAGAAGAAAGCATTCACCACTTTAAGATCCTGCAACACTATGCAGCCATCCAGGGATATGTACAGTACGAGATCTCAAACTTCTGTCTTCCCGGCATGCATTCCAGGCACAATTCGGCCTACTGGTCCGGAGAGAACTATCTGGGTGTAGGTCCTGCAGCGCATTCATTTGATGGCAATTCCCGCCGATGGAACATTGCCAACAGCATGGCGTATATCCAGGCCATCTACAGCGGGAAACTGAATTACGAGGAAGAGATCCTGACCGAAAAGCAGAAATTCAATGAATATGTGCTGACCTCCCTACGCACTATCAAGGGTTGCGATCTGGCTTTGATTGAAACCCGGTTTGGACACGATTACCGTGAATCCATAGAAACTGCAGTAAACCGGAACAGGGCCAGCGGGAAATACATACTAAAAAACAATCACCTCATCCTCACACCCGAAGGCATGTTGTTTGCTGATGGCATTGCATCGGATCTATTTATGGTTGAGGAATAAATCATTTCAACTTCACCTTCATCGCCACCGGCTGATGATCTGAATTCACAAACCCGTTAGGACTGGTCCTGACCGATTCCACACTCACATTGGGCGACACCATGAAAAAATCAATCGTGGTCGCCAAAGTCCGTCCCTTCACAAATGGCTCATTCACATTGCGGTTGGTAGCTTTGGTCTTATCCGTAGCCAACGTCCAACCCGAAGGCATGAAATCCAGAGGCACATGCTCAAACGCATATCCCTTGTTGCCATCCGTAATTAATGAGGGATCAAATCCCGGTGGGTTCTGGTTCCAATCCCCTCCAACAATCACGAAGTTCCCTTTTTGATAAAGCTCTTCCATCAGCGACTTCAGCAGTATCAGTTCATTTTTCCGGGCTTGTGCAGCATCACTGAAAGCCGAATTATGCAGATTAATCAGCGATAGGATCTTCCCTGATGGCAGCGTAAACTGCGTGTAAACAAAACACCTATCCAGCAGAAACAAGCTCTTAGGCCAGCTGTAACTGCCCTGCAAAGCAAACCTTTCAGCGCTTGATGGCGCCATCCTGCTCAAAGTCATCTGCCCTGCCATCACCCGTCCCATCGGCTCCATAAAGGGAATTGGCACAAAAGGAACGTCATAATTGACCGCAAACACACTGTAATAATCCTTCAGCTTATTTTGAAAGGCCGCTACCTCATCGGTTCTATATGTCCGCTTGGCCCGTTTATCGACTTCCTGGATAAAAATAAAGTCTGCCGTATCTGCACCTTTGACCTCATTCAATATATTATTCAAATATTTTTGATTCAGTTCCGAAGTAGGCCTCACCATTTTCCCTCCTTCGTAAAAGAAATCCATCTCCTTGCCTAGTCCTGCATACCCAATATTCCAGGTCAGAATACTGAACTCATCCTTTATCCCCTCTGTGTTTTTCAAAACAGGCTGATTGATTTCCAACGCCACAATTTTGTCCGGTTTATACTTCATCAAAGTAGAATATCCCATAAACCCGATCACTATTAACAGGATAGCACCGATCAACCAGGCTATGATTTTGAAAAGATACTTCATGATTTCTTTTTATTAATTATTTTCGAGTTAAAGATAAAAAGAAATGTTCAACTTTGCAGTCATTTAGCAGACCCCATTTGTAATGTTTTTTGGGTAAGCATTTAAATATTTTAGTTAATTTTATCACCCAAAACCCAACACCTTTGAAATATATGCCCATTTTAGGATCAATCATCAAGAGTGCTATAGAATTGGGGAGTAAGTTGCCTGTGGAAAACTACAGAAAGCTCAGCCCCATCAAACTACAGGAAAAGACATTGTTGAAGATGCTTAAAAAAGCACAAAATACTGCTTTCGGTGAAGCCTATGATTTTGAAAACCTCATCCGTGAGAAGGATCCAATCACTGCTTTTAAAAAGAAAGTTCCCCTCTTCGATTACAATTCAATTCACAAGGCCTGGTGGTATCGCACCCTGAATGGGGAAAGCTATGTATGCTGGCCGGGTAAGGTTAAATATTTTGCACTGAGTTCGGGTACCTCCGAAGCCTCCAGTAAATATCTGCCCGTAACGGCCGATTTGTTGAAAGCAATTAAAAAGACCAGCACCCGTCAGATCTTCTCACTGGCCAAATACAATCTCCCCCAGGAGTTTTATCAAAAAGGAATCCTGATGATGGGTGGCTCAACCCACCTCGAATTCAATGGTACTTACTATGAAGGCGACCTCTCCGGAATCACCACAGGTAACATTCCATTCTGGTTCCAACATTTCTATAAACCGGGAAAACGGATCTCCAGAGAACGCAACTGGACTACAAAACTCGATGAGATTGTTGCCAACGCTGGCAACTGGGATATCGGTGTCATCGTAGGTGTACCTGCCTGGATGCAGATCCTGATGGAACGCATCATCAAGGAGTACAACCTCAAAACTATCCACGACATCTGGCCAAATCTCTCCATCTATGTCCATGGAGGTGTCTCTTTCACCCCCTACATAAAGAGCTTTGAAAAGCTACTGGCTCACCCGATCACCTACATCGAAACCTATCTGGCTTCCGAAGGGTTCATGGCTTACCAGACCCGTCCCAATGCAAATGCAATGCAGCTGGTACTCGATAATGGCCTGTTCTTTGAGTTCGTGCCTTTTATTGAAGATAACTTTGATGCGGATAACAACCTGAAGCCCAACGCCAACGCCCTCACTATCGAGGATGTGGAAGAGGGTGTCGACTATGCACTATTGATCACTTCGGTGGCAGGCGCTTATCGTTATTTGATCGGCGACACCATTCGCTTTATCTCCAAAGAACTTTCTGAGATCGTCATCACGGGTCGTACAAAACACTTCCTGAGTATCTGTGGCGAACACCTCTCTCAGGAAAACATGAACCGTGCCGTCGAGATGATGAGCCAGCAACTCAATATCTCTATTCCCGAGTTCTGTGTTGCCGGAATGGAATACAAAGGTATGTTTGCACATCAATGGTACATCGGTTCCAATGATAACATCAACATCGAACAAGCCCGCAAACTCATCGACGATAACCTGAAACTGCTCAATGATGATTACCGTGTTGAGCGCCTTCATGCCGTTAAAGATGTCTTCGTTAAAGTACTCCCTGTTGATGTATTTTATAACTATATGCGTATCTGTGGCAAAGAAGGTGGACAGAATAAATTTACGCGTGTATTGAAGAACGCGAAACTTAAGCACTGGACTGATTATCTCAAAACTATTGGCAAATAACATGAGTAAATGATTCACCCCCTATTCGAAGGAATATTTATTGGATTGACAATGGCAGTCATGATTGGACCCGCTATGTTCGCTTTATTGCAGACCAGCATCCATAGTGGAACCAGAGCCGGTGTCTATCTGGCTGTCGGTATTTTCCTCAGCGATTTCTTCATCGTGGTCATGAGTTATCTGGGGGCGGCTCAGTTGCTCAACCAGGGCAAGAAAAGCCTGGTGGTGGGCCTTATCGGAGGGACCATCCTGATCATTTACGGCATTGTCACTTTCACCAAGAAGGTACAGATCGACGATGCAAATAGCCTGCTTGAACCCAAAAAGATCCCCGGTCCCTTGACCTATCTGGTCAAAGGTTTCTTTCTCAATTTCGCCAACCCGTTTGTCTGGTTTTTCTGGTTCACCGTCATGATGGGGATCTCCGGAACCTATGGTTCCGAGTTTTCAGCAGTATCATCCTTATTTGGCGGAGTATTGCTGACCATCTTTTCAACGGATGTATTAAAGGTTTTCATCGCTTCCAGAATTAAACAATACATGACCCCAAAAGTCTTAAACCTGGTCAACTATATAGTGGGGATCCTGTTGGTGGTGTTTGGCATCATCCTGATCATCAGGTCAACCATCACGTTTTAAATACTGTTTTTTTTTAATGATCATTGTACAATATTACAATAATAGTTGCTTTTATAAGGTACTATTTTGCAATGTTGTCCGGTTAAAATATTTATTGGAAGACAAATCAAAATTACCCTCACTTATTACCTTATTTTTGTATTATATTTTTAGGATTCAAAATTAATGGGGAAAACTACAATACTTTTAGCAGATTCACAAGACCTAACCAGAGAAGGAATAATATCCGTTTTAAAAAAAGCCCGTTCTCAGGATACTATTATTCCTTTGGTATCCGAAATCAACTTGTTCAATTATCTGGAGAATAATGCTCCTTCAATATTAATTATTGATCCTTATCGATTCATTGATTTTTCGATATCACATTTAGCAAAACTTATCGGAGTATTTCCTGCATCCCGTATTCTCGTTGTAACTGAAAATCCTATAAAAGAAAATATAATTAAAGTTTTAGAATCGGGTATCACCCATTTTATATCAAAGTATTGCACCGAAGATGAACTGCTAAATGCTCTTACAGCCATCGAAAAGAATGAAAACTATTTATGTACAGAAGTGGTTGAAGCCTTGTTAAAGGAAAACATGGTTAGTAAGAATAGGATTTCCAGTACGCACATAACAAAAAAGGAATTTGAAATCATCCAACTGATCGCACAAGGGCTAACCACAAAAGAAATAGCCGCAAAAGATTTCCTTAGCATTCATACCATTAATACACATCGAAAGAACATTCTCAAAAAGCTTGGCATAAACAATACTTCTGAATTAATTATGTATGCCATCAAAACAGGCATTGTTGACGCTACCGAATATTATATTTAAGTTAAGAATAGCTTTATACCTATATTAAGGTACTTAAATTACCGCTTACAGGGTATTGTTCAGTCATACCCATTGCCCGACCTTTGTATCTTGAATTTTAATCATTCAACATTATGGCAAAGATCGCAAAAAACTTAACAGATCTTATTGGTAATACACCACTACTGGAGTTATCCAATTATAATCATGTCCACAATATTCAGGCAACAATAATTGCCAAGCTAGAATCTTTTAATCCTGGAAGCAGTGTTAAAGACAGAATCGGCTTTTCAATGATTACGGATGCCGAAGAAAAAGGGCTTTTACACAAAGATACGATCATCATTGAACCAACAAGTGGCAATACAGGTATAGCGCTTGCGTATATCGCAGCGGCAAAAGGATATAAATTAATCCTGACAATGCCTGAAACAATGAGTATCGAAAGAAGAAATTTATTGAAGGCACTAGGTGCGGAGTTAGTTCTTACCCCTGGTTCAAAAGGGATGACGGGTGCAATTAATAAAGCTGCTGAATTGGCAGAAAATATCCCCAACTCTATTATACTTCAGCAGTTTAATAATCCTGCTAATCCGGAGACTCACAGAAAAACTACTGCTGAAGAAATTTGGCGGGATACAGATGGTAAGGTAGATATTTTCATTGCCGGAATTGGTACAGGTGGTACTGTTACCGGAGTAGGTGAAGTTTTAAAACAACGCAATCCTCAGATCAAAATCTTTGGAATTGAACCGGCTGATTCCCCCGTATTGTCAGGTGGTAATCCCGGACCTCATAAAATTCAGGGTTTAGGAGCAGGTTTCGTACCAGATGTTTTGAACAGGTCTGTTCTTGATGAGATCATTAAAGTAGAAAATGAAGATGCATTCCAGACCAGTCGCCAGTTAGCCCGAACCGAAGGCCTCTTAGTTGGGATATCATCAGGAGCTGCCGTTTATGCAGCATTACAAGTGGCTTTACGTCACGAAAATAAAGGGAAGAAGATTGTGGTCATCTTACCAGATACCGGTGAAAGGTATTTATCAACATCGCTTTATCAATTCGAAATCCTGGAAAATACTTTATCAGACCTAATTGAGAAATTGAATAATGCCGAAAAAATATTAACACAATGAAATTAAAGGTAAACGGCAAAGTTCAATCAGTTCTGAAAGATGATATTTCAATTCTGGAGTTACTGAAAAACAATGATGTTCAGTCCATAGAAATGATTTCTGTTCAGTTAAACGGAAATTTTATTGATAAAAATGTGTTCGATAAAATTTCCCTGAAAGAGAATGATGAATTCGACTTCCTTTATTTCATGGGTGGTGGAGAAAGATAAATGATCCCAAAATCAACAGTTAACCAGAAATGAAATTCGCTACAAAAGCCATACATACACCATTCAACAAACAGGATACTTATGGCGCATTGCGGATGCCGGTATATGATAATGTTGCTTTCGAGTCTGCGGATGCAGAAACGCTTGAAGCGGCTTTCAGAGGTATTAAACCCTTGCACACATACTCGCGCATATCCAATCCAACTGTTGAATACTTTGAAAGTGTTATAAAAAATCTGACCGGTTCCTTAGGTGTTATTGCCTTATCATCAGGAATGGCTGCTATTGCCAATGTCTTCTTTTGCATTTCACAAACCGGTGATAATTTTATTACCTCCAAAAATTTATTTGGAAACACATTTTCATTTTTCGAAGACACCCTAAAACCTTTTGGTGTTTCATTTAAATATGCAGATCTGACCAGTGTGGAGAGTATTGAGAAACTGATCGACACAAACTCCCGGGGTATTTTTCTTGAAACGATCACAAATCCTCAACTTGAAGTAGCCGACATCAAAAAGATATCGGAAGTTGCCAGGAAACACAATCTGGTTTTAATCGTTGATTCTACCATTACACCATTATCTTTTTTCAATGCAAATGAACTGGGAATCAATATTGAAGTTATTTCATCAACAAAATATATTTCGGGTGGAGCGACCTCAATGGGTGGAATTATTATAGATCATGGTACATTCGACTGGAACCTTATCCCAAAGTTTTCAGCTACTGTTAAGAAGTTCGAAAAATTCGCCTTTATTGCCAAATTAAGAAAAGAAGTTTCACGGAATATTGGTGCTTGTCTTTCGGCACACAATGCTTATTTGCAGACACTGGGGCTGGAAACATTTGATTTAAGAATTAAAAAGTCATCCCAAAATGCTCAGATTTTAGCCGAATGGTTAGAGAAACAGCAAGGGATCACACATGTGAATTACCCCGGATTAATTTCATCTGTATTTCATGAAACCAGTAAGAATCAGTTTGGTGATCTTCATGGGGCTCTATTAACATTCAATCTTTCCGAAAAAGAATACTGTTTCGCGTTCATGAATAATCTAAAACTTATTCGTCGGGCAACCAACCTGAATGACAACAAGACGCTGATCATCCATCCTGCATCCACCATTTATTGTGAATATCCACCGGAAGTCCGGCAGGAGCTAGGGGTAAGCGATACACTGATAAGGCTGGCTGTGGGCATTGAAGAACCCGAAGATCTTATCGAGGATATATTACAATCCTTAACATTATTGATTAAAAGCATTAAATAAGAAATTTATTCACCAATCTATTATGGATTTTACAGACAGTCAGATTGAAAGATACAGCCGGCATATCATTTTGAATGAACTAGGGGTTGAAGGGCAGATTAAGCTTTTGGAAGGAAAAGTTTTGATAGTCGGTGCCGGAGGACTAGGATCTCCTGCAGCATTATATCTGGCAGCAGCGGGTGTTGGAACCATTGGTATTATTGATGGTGATGTAGTTGACATGACCAATTTACAACGCCAGATTATTCATACTACAGCCGATATAGACCGGCCTAAAGTTATATCGGCTAAAGAGAAAATCGAAAAAATCAATCCCGATGTGAAAGTAATAACCTATCAGGAATTGCTGACAGCCGATAATATCAAAGAAATTATTTCCGAATATGATTTTATCCTTGACGGGACTGACAACTTCCCCACCAAATTTCTGATCAATGACGCCTGTGTATTGCTGGGGAAGCCCTTTTCACATGGAGGAATCCTGAAATTTGATGGGCAAACAATGACCTATACCCCAGGGCATGGTTGTTATCGTTGCGTTTTTAATAGCCCTCCCCCTAAAGGTTTGGTCCCTACATGCTCTCAAGCCGGGGTTCTGGGGTCGGTTGCTGGAATATTAGGCACCATTCAGGCCACTGAAGCTTTGAAATACTTAACAGGTGTAGGTGAACTCCTCACAAACCGGTTCCTGATTTTTAATGCATTATCCATGAGTTTCCGTTCAACACATTTTAGCCCAAATGAAAATTGTCCTGTATGTGGCAAGAACCCAACTATCACTGAGTTGATTCAGGAAGAAATGCCGGTATGTGATCTAAAGCGCAATTAACCCAATCATTCAATTTCGAATAATATGGAACACCAAAAAAAACTTTCAATTATCTGCTTTAGTGGCGATTTTGATAAACTTACAGCTGCCTTCACACTGGCAGCAGGTGCCGCTGCTGTAAATAATGAAGTAAACATATTCTTTACTTTCTGGGGGTTAAATGCCATCAAGAAGAAAAAGGGGAGGGCCTTCACAGGTAAAGGATTCCTGGCACGTTTATTTGGTTTTCTGATGGGTGGCATCAAAAATGTTCCTCTTAGCAGGTTGAATTTCGCCAACATCAGTCCCAAACTGATGAATTACATGATGAAGAAAAGCAACGTGGCTACCTTAACCGAATTGATAGATGCCTCTATTTCTGTTGGCGTGAAGCTTTATGCCTGTGAAATGTCAATGCAGATTTTAGGACTAACCTCGTATGATTTTATTCCAGATGTGAACAAGGAAATCCTGGGAGTGGCTAAATTCCTTGAGATTTCAGAAGGTGGAGACAGAATATTCATTTAAATAATGACTCAAAATGGCAACATTCAATTTAGATATAACCAGGGATCATTGCCCGATGACCTTTGTAAAAACAAAAATACAACTGGCTAAGATAGCTAAAGGCGATATTCTGGAACTAATTGTAACAGAAGGTGAGCCTCTGGAAAACATTCCAAAAAGCGCTACAGAACAAGGGTTTGAAGTCTTAGACATTGAAAAACTGCATGATACTATCTATAAAATACGCATTAAGAAATGATCCGGATTAAGCAGAATATAGTAGATCAAATCTTGATCCATGCCCAAAAAGTATTCCCCATCGAAGCATGCGGTTATCTGGCAGGCATTGACACTACCATCACGCAAGGCTATGCGTTGAGAAACACCGATAACAGTGAAGAACACTTTTCTTTCGATCCGGCTGAGCAATTTGCTGTAGTAAGAGAAGCCAGGAATAAAGGACTGGAAATACTGGCAAACTTCCACAGTCATCCCTATACTCCGGCACGACCCTCGAATGAAGATATCCGGATGGCTAACGATCCCGGTATACTGTACTTTATAATTTCCTTAGCCGAAGAGAGACCACAGCTTAAAGCCTTTAAAATTCAACATTCTATCGTTGAAGAAGTAATTATTGAAATAATAAATTAAATTGTCTGATTATGTATTCATTACCCGAAAACCTTTTAGAAGAGATTGAAAATTATGAAGTGTTGGTTTCTGATTTTCTGAATCAGAGAACCGAACCGGCTAAGTTTAAAGCTACCCGCGTTCCGATGGGGATATACGAACAACGCAAAGATGGTACATTCATGGTACGGATTCGATGTGTGGGTGGATACATCACTCCTTCTCAACTAAAACAGGTTGCGGTAATTACTAAAAAGCATGGCTCTGATCTGTTGCACATTACCACCCGGCAGGAAATTCAGATTCAGAATATTAGTTTACAAAGCACAGTCAATATCCTCAGGGATCTTCACGAAATAGGACTCTCAGCCCGAGGGGGTGGTGGTAATACTGTAAGAAACATTTTGACCTCTATTGATTCGGGCATCGATCCCTTTGAAACATTTGATGTCTTACCTTATGCCGTTGCGTTGACCAATAAATTGATTTCAGAATCCGACTCCTGGACACTGCCTCGAAAATTAAAGATTGCATTCTCCAATTCAGAAGAAGATACAGCTTATGCGGCTTTCAATGATCTGGGATTTATTGCTAAAGAAAAGGATGGCGTAAAAGGCTTCAAAGTTTTCATTGGCGGCTCTCTTGGCTCTAAACCAATGGTGAGCCCGGTATTGTTTGATTTTGTTCCGGCAGAAGACATCGGTCTTGTTGCGGATGCTGCAAAGAAATTATTCTCCCGTTACGGAAATCGGAAAAACAAACACAAAGCCCGTTTAAGGTATGTATTCTTTCGACTGGGAAAAGAGAATGTGTTTGAGTTATATCATCAAATATATGACGAGCTCAGGGCTTCCAGCAACAACCAGATCATCATCCCTGATATTAAACCAAATCCCATTTTACCTTTCCATAAATCCACTAATACACATGGTACAGACTTTGAGTTGTGGAGAAAACGATATGTAAAAAGTCAGAAGCAAGATGGTTTATTCAGTATCATCGTTCCATTTGTTCATGGAAATCTTACTGCTGATCTTGCTTACACTCTTGGAGCATATCTCGACCAGTTTGGTGAAAATGTTATCCGGTTTTCATTGCGACAGAATATTCATTTGCGTAATATTCCGGAACAATATTTAGGCAATGTATTTGATTTTCTTTCAAAATCAGGTCTGAATATCAGCGATCCATTGTTGTTAAATACCTTAGTATCCTGCACCGGTGCTGACACTTGCCGTCTGGGGATCTGTTTATCCAAGGGGGCGCTAAGCAATTTAAGAAAAGAACTGGCTAAAAGCGCTCTGGCTCTGGATGAATTGAACGATCTCAAGATCAATATTTCGGGATGTCCTAATTCCTGTGGACAACAGGCAGCTTCTGATCTGGGTTTCTTTGGAGTTGTAGGACGCAAAGATCGCATGTACCCTTCCTACAAAGTTGTGGCCGGTTCAGTTCAGTCTGAATATGAACCTAAACTTGCTGAACAGGTCGGTGAAGTTAATGCCCGCGATCTTCCTGCATTTACGGTTAACCTTTTGGAAAAATACCAGGACAAAAAGCAGGGCTATAAAGACTTCTCATCCTATATAGCCGGTGAAGGTAAAGCTGACATTGCAGAATTATGCGAGAAGTACAGTCATATTCCCGACTTTGAAGAGGATAAGAATTACTATTTTGATTGGGGAAGCGATAATCTATTTTCACTTGTAGGCAGAGGATTAGGAGAGTGTTCTGCCGGTCTGTTTGACCTGATCGATCTGGATATGAATACCATTTTACGGAGCAAGGAAAACATACTTCTGACTTCTGATCAATCTGAGATCAATCAATTATTGTATCAGATCATCTATTCTTCATCCCGCATGCTCCTAATCACAAAAGGGATTGAGCCAAAAAACGAAGAGGAAGTGTTTGATACTTTCATTAAGCGTTTTATCGAAGAATATTTAATCGATCCTAAATACAGGTATCTGGCCGAAAAAGCCAAACTTAATTTCAAGGATGATTTTATAACAGACAAAGACAACATTTATGGTTTATCCGAAGAAGTCATCAGATTATATGAGAACATGGATGACTCCTTACAATTCAAACCAGATGCCATCAAACCTGCACCGGTTGAACCAAATAAGGATTTGATCAAAACCAAAGATTTCAGAGGGGTTAAATGTCCAATGAATTTTGTTAAAACAAAAATTGAACTTTCTACCTTGAAAACAGGCGATCTTCTCGAAATATTGCTTGATGATGGTGCCCCCATTGAGAATGTACCCGGCTCTGTTAAAAGTGAAGGTCACTCCATTATTAAACAGGACAGGGTAGAAAATTACTGGTCGGTTTTGATTCAAAAAAAGTAACAAATATGTACGAAAAACAACGAAGAAGTCTTTTAAAAGCCATTTCATGGAGAGCAACAGGTACGATTGACACTTTTATTCTCTCTTTCCTGGTAACGGGACAACTTAAATTTGCATTCTATATTAGCGGTTTTGAGGTATTTACAAAAATCTGTTTATACTTTGTCCATGAAAGATTGTGGAACAAGATAGGATTCGGAAAAGAAAAATATAAAGTTGATTATGAAATCTGATCAGAGACAATATCTGCCTGTTTCACTGGATATTTCAAATAAAGACATCTTGATTATCGGGGGTGGAAAGATTGCAGAACAGAAACTCTCAATGCTTTCACTGTTCACAGATAGAATTACTATTCTGGCCAATTCAATTTGTCCAGAGATCCAACTTACAGGGTTTAAACAAATAATAAAAGACTATCAACCTGATGATTTGGCTCATTACTCCATTGTCTATGCTTGTACCAACAACAGGACAGTGAACACTCAAATCAAATCCGATGCTTCCAAACAGGGTATACTGGTAAATGTGGTCGACGATCCTGCCTTATGCGATTTCATCACCCCTGCAATCTATAAACAAGATTACATGACTGTAGCTGTAAATTCAAATGGAGTAGATGTCCTGAAATCAATTGCGTGGAGAAATAAAATAAAACAATTGTTGGATAATGAGGCAGATCTAACCGAACCAGGCAATGTCAGCCTGCGTGAACTCTTTGCGCCTTTAGACGACAGAAAGAATTGCGGCAAGGTTTATATTGCAGGGTTTGGTCCCGGTGATCCTGATTTGCTTACAATCAAAGCGTACAGTGCTTTACAGCAAGCAGACATTATCTTTCACGATTGTTTGTTAAATAAAGAGTACCTCGATAACTTCAAAGGCGAGAAGATCTGCACAGGCAAAAGAAAAAATAATCATATAAAAGAACAGGATGAAATCAATCAACTACTTTATAATGCCGCTCTCGAGGGGAAAAATGTTGTGCGTATTAAAGGGGGCGATCCACTTATCTTTGGTCGTGGTGGGGAGGAATTCTTTTATCTGAAACAACGTCTGATCGATGTTGAAATCATACCCGGTATCACCTCCGCTTTGGCTGCAGCATCTTTAGCCGCAATCCCTCTTACCCACCGCGGGGTCTCTTCTTCGGTGGCGTTTTGCACCGGCCACCCTGAAAGCAGCATACAGATCCCGGAAACGGATACGATCGTTTATTACATGTCGACCTCGAAAATACATCTTATTTTGAACAAACTGGTCAAAGCAGGAAGACCTGTAAATACAGGAGTTGCCATCATTGAAAATATATCTCTGCCCAACCAACGTATTATAACAGGTACTATTAACGATATCATGTTGAAAACGCATACATTTCATTCTCCTTTAGTCTTGATTGTAGGCGACGTAGTAAAACTAAATCATGTAATCAAAAAGATTGGTAAAAATGACGACTCATTAATTGAACCGTTTAAACCTGCCAATAATGAAATAAAAAATCTACTTTTGCATCCACATACTTTAAATACACCTGATCTCTAAGGCACTCATTATTTGATTGCTTAAAGTCATCAATCCGGTCTATTCAAACATTCAGCAATGAAGAAATATCAACTAAATCACTTGCGGGAGCTGGAGTCTGAAGCTATCTTCGTTATCCGTGAAGTAGCCGCGCAGTTCGAGCGTCCTTCTTTACTCTTCTCGGGTGGAAAAGACTCCATCGTACTGGCTCACCTTGCCATGAAGGCTTTCTGGCCTGCACGCATGCCCTTTCCCCTGATCCATATCGACACAGGTCATAACTTCCAGGAAACCATCACCTATCGCGACCAGCTTGTCGAAAAACTCGGTGTCAGCCTGATAGTAGGGTTGGTGCAGGAAGCCATCGATGATGGACGCTCAGTAGAGGAAAAAGGATTCAGCGCAAGTCGTAATCTATTGCAGACAACCACATTACTGGATACCCTTGAGAAATATAAATGCGATGCCGCCATGGGTGGAGGCCGTCGTGACGAAGAGAAGGCACGTGCCAAGGAACGCTTCTTCTCCCACCGTGACGAGTTTGGCCAATGGGACCCCAAGAACCAACGCCCCGAGCTGTGGAACATCTTCAATGGCCGCAAACATGTTGGCGAACATTTCAGGGTATTCCCTATCAGCAACTGGACCGAAATGGACGTCTGGCAATATATCCTGATGGAACAAATAGAAATGCCCAGCCTTTACTTCACACACGAACGCGAAGTCTTTAACCGCGACGGCATCTGGCTGGCCAATGCCCCCTTCATGAAGCTCAAGGCCAACGAAGAAGTAGAGGTCAAACGCATCCGTTGCCGTACTATAGGCGATATCTCCTGCACCGGACTGACCCTTTCCTCGGCCTGTACCCTGGAAGAGATCATCGAAGAGATCGCAGCAACCCGCGTCACTGAACGTGGAGGCCGTGAAGATGATAAACGGTCCGAAGCCGCCATGGAAGACCGTAAGCGCGAAGGCTATTTTTAACCCAACTCATTGAATGAACATGACGCAAAATACTACCAATACTTATCTTGATATGGAGCTGCTGCGCTTCTCAACAGCCGGCAGCGTAGACGATGGGAAGAGTACACTGATTGGCCGCCTGCTTTACGACAGCAAGTCCATCTTCGAAGATCAGCTCGAAGCCGTCAAGCGTGCCAGCATCCAAAAAGGAACCGAGCATCTGAACCTGGCCCTCATAACCGATGGACTCCGTGCCGAGCGCGAACAAGGCATCACCATCGACGTGGCCTACCGTTACTTTGCCACTCCAAAGCGCAAATTCATCATTGCCGACACCCCCGGCCATATCCAGTACACCCGCAACATGGTGACCGGATCATCCACAGCCAATGCCTCGCTTGTATTGATCGATGCCCGCAACGGTGTCACCGAACAGACCTGCCGCCATTCCTATATTGCCTCACTGCTCAAGATCCCGCATCTCGTCTTTTGTATCAACAAGATGGACCTGGTCGACTTCAGCCAGGAGGTCTATGATAAAATCTGCAATGAGTTCACCGTCTTTGCCAAGCTACTCGACCTTCGTGATATCCGTTTTGTCCCCGTCAGCGCTTTGAAGGGTGACAACGTGGTCAAGCCCTCCGTCAACATGCCCTGGTACACCGGTGGCACCCTGATGCAGGTCCTCGAGACCATTGAGATCGATCACGACAACGACTTCATGAATCCCCGTTTCCCCGTTCAGTATGTCATCAGGCCCGAATCCACCGAATACCACGACTACCGTGGCTATGCCGGCAGAGTGGCAGGTGGCGTGTTCCACCAGGGCGACACCGTGAAAATATTGCCCTCCGGACTTACCTCCAGGATCAAGTCCATCGACACTGCTACAGGCCCACTCGAGGAAGCCTTCCCTCCCCTTTCAGTCACCATCCAGCTCGAAGACGACATCGACATCAGCCGTGGCGACATGATCGTCAGGCCCGAGCGCGTGCCTACTGTTTCACAGGATATTGAGATTATGATGTGCTGGATGAATCAGCGTCCGCTTCAACTCAAAGGAAAGTACATCGTCAAGCATACCACCCGTGAAGTGCGTTGCGTCATCAAGGAGATTCACTACAAGGTCAATGTCAACAACCTCGAGCAGATTCACGACGATAAGGCAGTCGGTCTCAACGACATTGCCCGCGTCACCATCCGTACTACAAAGCCTTTGTTTACAGACCCCTACCGCACCAACCGTATCACCGGCGCCCTGATCCTCATCGACGAGGGCACCAACGAAACCGTCGGAGTGGGAATGGTGGAATAAGTTATCTTTGCCTCTCAAAATAAACCCTTAACAGACTCAATGATATGAACCGCAAACTTGTTTACTTGCTCACCCTGTTGGTTTTGGTCTTCACGGCAAAAACCACACTGGCCTGCACAAACTTTCTGGTTACCAAAGGAGCCTCTACAGATGGCTCAAGCTTCATCAGCTACAATGCAGATTCCCATACCCTTTATGGCGAACTCTATTACTTTCCTGCCGCCAAATATCCCGCCGGCGCCATGCTCGATGTCTATGAATGGGACACGGGTAACTTCCTTGGCAAGATCAAACAGGCTCCCTTCACTTACAAGGTAGTCGGTAATATGAACGAGAACCAGGTCGCCATCGGTGAGACCACCTATGGTGGACGCCCTGACCTGCAGGCACAACCCAGCGCCAAGGTCGATTACGGTAGCCTGATGTATATCGCCCTTCAACGGTCAAAGACAGCCCGCGAAGCCATCAAAGTCATGACCTCTCTGGTAGCCGAATATGGTTATTTCAGCGAAGGCGAATCCTTCAGTATCTCCGACCCCAACGAAGTTTGGATCATGGAGATGATCGGTAAAGGCAAGGATGCAAAAGGAGCCCTCTGGGTAGCCCGCCGCATCCCCGATGGTTATGTCTGCGGACATGCCAACCAGGCCCGTATCACCACCTTCCCTTTAAACGATCCCGAAAACTGCCTCTATTCTCCCGATGTCATCACCTTTGCACGTGCTAAGGGATGGTTCAATGGCAAAGATGCCGATTTCAGTTTCTCCGATACCTATAATCCGGTTGATTTCAGTGGAGTCCGCTTCTGCGATGCCCGCGTATGGGCCATGTTCAACCGCGTCAGTCCCGGGCAGATGGCTAAATACCTCGACTATGCCGAGGGTACAAATCTAACCAACCGCATGCCACTCTGGATCAAGCCCGATCACAAGATCGACGTGCATCAGGTCATGGACATCATGCGTGACCATTTCGAAGGCACCCCCCTCGACATGACCAAAGATATAGGCGCCGGTCCTTATGCCTGCCCTTATCGCTGGAGGCCCCTCACCTTTAAAGTTGACGGAAAAGAATACCTGAACGAACGCGCCACCTCTACCCAGCAGACCGGCTTCTGCTTCGTTGCACAGAGCCGTAGCTGGCTTCCCAACGTGGTTGGAGGGATTATATGGTTTGGGGTTGATGACACCTACAGCACCGTTTATACGCCCATTTACACCAATATCACCAAGGTCCCCGAGAACCTGAAAGTCGGTAACGGCTCCATGATGAAATTCTCCGAGACCTCCATGTTCTGGATCTTCAACCAGGTCGCCAATTTCGCCTATACCCGCTACAGCGACATGATCCCACAGATCCAGGCAAAGCAGTTAGAGCTCGAGAACAGGTACATCGCCATGGTTGCCGATAACGACAAGAAATATGCAAAGCTGGGCAAGAGCAATCCTGCCGCTGCCAGCCAGGCCCTGACCGCCTTCTCACTGGCACAAGCCAAACTGACCTTCACTTCGTGGAAGACCCTTTATGCCGATCTCTTTGTGAAATACATGGATGGCAACATCAAGACACCTCTTTCAGGTAAACGCGATCCCGATGTAAAACAGCCCGGCTATAGCCAGGACTGGTATCGGGTTGTGGTAAAGGAAACCGGCGACAAACTGAAAGTACTGGGACCTGCCAGTCACTAAAAATTATTCCTGGGAAATTAATTGGGTCAGGCACAATTAAATTAATTGTGCCTGACCCAATTAAAGCTCTACACGAAACATTCCACAATCTTCATGGTCCCGATGCCTGAGGGGTTGGGACTGCCGGCATTCATCGCGGCCGACATCACCTCGATGCCCATCGCCACGATCACCGTGGTCCCGGGCTGTTGCAGGGCCGGCTGTGCAAATGAGGCCGAAATCAAAATGTCGTGTACCTCCGTACCCCCGGGAAGCCAGTCGGTGAAAGCGCTCACCGAAAGCCCCTCCATCTCCTTATATTTAGGCTGATACTCCTTATCGAGGTCGTTCCACACCCAATCGGGCAGCTGCGCGATGACCAGCGCGATGCGGAACGACTGGTAGCGCATGGGCCAGCTCAGGTGGCTAAAAGGCTTGAACCCCGGCATGTTGAGGATGACGGTCCGCTTGTCGTCCGAAAACTGTATGCTGAACCCCTTCGACAGCACCTTTTCGAAAGGATGCAGCCGGTTGAAGTTGATCTGTGAAAGCTGATGTGCCGACTTGCTCGATTCAACAGGCCGGAAACCCCTCACCCCCTCCTCGTCGTGTTTCTGGATGACCTTAGCCATGGCGACGATTTCCGAGAAGTAATAGCCCTGGTGAAGATGGGAGATGGCGGTCAACGACCTGCGGAGCTGCGATGCCCAGTAGCCACAGACCTTGAATTCGTTCATGTTTTCGCGGGTGCGGGCAAAGTTCGGGTTGTTCATGATCAGCTCCTTTGAGGCGCCTCCCTTGGTGGCGAGGATATAACGTTTGAGCTGACGGCTATAATAAGAGCGGATGTTGCCCAGGCTGCCGGTGAACTGGATTGAACCTTTAAGTTGTGCCATGATATATGGATTTTGATGGTTGATAGTGATACAAAGTTACTGAATGCCGGTGGGCGGGTCAAGGATTATGTAGGTGACAATTTGCGACAGAGCGCGACAAAACGCGACAATTTCAACAATACGGTCATGTTGTTGCCATTCTCCGACGATTCTCCGGTTTAAGGTAAACGAAACCTGTTTCCAGTGTGTTTTCTCCTACCTTCTGCCGTTCGCTGCACACCAACCAACGTGCATTGAAACACCCTTCAAACACCAATATGCTACCCAAGACCGGAGAGATGCCGTTGAATTGCCAATACATGGCGTCACCCTCTCTAAAACCTTATTTTTTTGTGTTTTTTAAATATTTTGAGAAAATTTCGTGTTTTATGTGAATATCGTGTATATTATATATTTTATATTATACTTATTTATATAAATTACAATTTTGTATTTTTTTACATATTAGTACATATTCACATGTCTTTCTTTATTTATTAATTTCTTATCTTTGTAATCAAGTTTCGTATGGCCTCTTATTTATTTCATATTGTGACAAAATGAAATCTAAAGTCAAGGAATCAAGTAGAGATATATCAGCCAGAATGGTTGCATGCGGAGTTATATCCTCCGACTCATTTCAGAGATTATCAACCGATCAGAACTGCACTGCAGGTGTCCATTTGATAAAAGTGCACGCTGCGCAATACAAAATTCCCGATACAACACAGTTTAATAACTGATGTTTTAAAGTGCCACGTTTTTAAAAAATCACAACATCCCCCACAATCCGTTCCCTCCCTGGGAACAGAAACTGCCTTACCACCATAGCCTAAATAGCCCCCCATACGGATACATCCGATACGATTGATAATGCACTTTACTGTTAAGTTTCTTGTACCCAAAATTCAAGATCATGGAAGAACTGTTGTTCTCACAGAAGCAGTACCAGGCTCTTATTTCGCGACTTACGGAGATTTCCGACGACGTTACGTCGATCAAGTTAATGTCGGGCCCCGGCACGGGCTACCTCGATACGGCCGACCTGATCCAGTTGTTTCAGGTCACAAACCGGTCGATACAACGCTGGCGCAAGAGTGGCCGTCTCCCCTATATCCGGATTGGCAGAAAGTACTATTATAAGGCCGATACCCTGCTCGAAAGTTTCAAACAACATGCAAGTGTCCAGACCGAGGAGACCGAAACGTTTCCTGAAATCAAGGACCTGGAAAAACTTATCCAACAGGTTGATTGCAGTAATTGTCCGATATTCAAGTCTTTGATGTCCTAAATTTCTACTATTGATGTTATAAATTTCTGCTTTAGGGATGCGATATTTTTCGTCTCCAGAGAAAAACTCAACCCAATTTTAAAAAACCAACAAATGAAAACAGTCACCATTTTTATCAAATTCAACCGCGTAAAGGTGAGCCTGGGCGTCGCCGCGCTACTCAAAAACTTCAAAAACGGCACCTATGCCTACATGATCACCCGCCTGAGGCAATTGCTCAAAGAGGGCAACAAACAGGGCTACGACAACCTGAAGAAGACCCTCGAAGCCGTCACCTTCTGCGGACAATTCCTGAACGGCCGCAAAATGCAGTACCTGGTCGACTACACCGGCATCATGGTGTTGGACATCGACAAGCTGACCCACGAGCAGGTCGCCATCCTGCGCGAAGTCATCATCCGCTGCGAATACACCATGGCCTGTTTCGTCAGTCCATCGGGCTTCGGGCTGAAGGTGCTGGTCCAAGTCGGCACCGGCATCGAAGAACACCTCAGCACGTTCAACAGTTTGGTGCAGTATTATGAAAAACTCACCGGTGTGGCCATCGATCGCTCGGGCAAGGACATCACAAGGCTTTGCTTTGTGACCTACGACCCCGATCTGTATTATAATCCCCATGCATCTATCTACAGGCCTTTGCAGGGAGCCGGACAGACCTGGCCAGTAACGGTTCCGGTGAAGCCGGTGTTGATGGATGGGGAGGTGAAGCAAGTTCAGCCAAAAAAAGAAGGAGACCCACAAGTGGACTCCCAACAAGGGAGTTCTACCCAAGACAAGACCACAGCGCTCTACCTCAAGTGCATCAAGCAGGCCGAACGCTACCACATCTTCGTCGAAGGACAACGCAACGAGTTCGTGTTTGCTCTGGCCGGGAGGCTGCACAAGGTCGGGATGCCCGAAGACATGGCCCTGATGTTGATCAGGAGGGATTACAACTACAATGAATACGAGGTGCAGCAGTGCGTCAGGAGCGCCTACAGTTATAACGGGCCCGGTGATACTCCCGTTGCCGGGGAAAAGGCCAAACCGACGAAAACCGTTGAGAATCCTGCACACGAGGACATTGTAAAGCCATCCGTTACCCATGATAATCCATCGCAAACAGTCCCTAAAGGAAACCCTCTGGAAGATCCAAAGCAGCCATCTTCCAACGATGAAACGTCCGATCCATCCGATTCCACTGCCAACCCACCCCAGTTTTACGCCAAGGGTGGCAAGGAGCAATTCGACATCAAAAAGGTCGAGGCCATCCTGTCCACCCTTTATGTGTTTCGGCGCAACCTGGTGACCGGGATGCTTGAATTTAAACGCAAGGGGAAAGGCCATCCGTTTAAGCGCATGGAAGATCACGACGAGAATTCCATCTACCGCCTGCTCCTTCACAACAAGCAGAAAATGCCCCAGGGCAGTCTGCATTCGATCATCAACAGTGACTTCTGCCCCTCTATCCATCCATTCAGGAATTACTTCAAAGGCCTGAAGATATGGGATGGCTTGACAGACTATATCGGACAACTCGCCGCTACAGTCAGGACCACTGACGATGCACACTGGCTGTTTTGTTTCACCAAGTGGTTCGTGGCTTATGCCATGAGCCTTATCGTGGATGCGGTGATCAACCACACCGTCATCGTGTTTGTTGGCGCACAGGGAGTTGGCAAGACCAGCTGGATGAAACTTTTGTTGCCTAAGAAGCTGTCCAACTATGTGGGGACGGCCATGCTCCATGCCGACAGCAAGGACACCTCCATCCAGCTCTCGGAATGCGCGTTGATCATCCTGGACGAATTCGAGAGCCTGAACCGGAAGGACCTGTCCATCTTCAAGGACATCGTGACCCGGTCCGACATCAATATCCGCAGGCCCTATGGTCATTTTTCCGAGATCCTGACACGCCACGCCTCCTTCACTGCCGCCGTAAACCACGACAAGGTGCTCACCGACATCACCGGGTCCAGGCGTTATCTCTGTTTCACGGTACTAGAGATCGATTATATGCACACCGTTGACCTGGATGGCTGCATGGCCCAGGCATTGGCGCTTTACAAGTCGGGCTTCCAGTTTTGGTTTAATAAAGAGCAAATCAGCAATTTAACCGAAAAAAACGAAGATTACATTTCCAAGTCGATTGTAGAGGAATTAATCGTGATTTGGCTACGAAAAGTGACCCGTGAGGAGTATGATAACCGGCGCAAGTTTTTGAGCGGAAAATCGATTAAAACGCTTTCATCTACGCAGATAGGTGTTTTTTTGACAGAAAAGGCTAAATTCAATCTCATGGATCAAATCAACCTTCAGATAGGCAAAATCATGGAAAAACTGGAGTTTGCGTATGTAAAAAGGAGCAATATTCACTATTATATTTTGCGAATTGTGGATGCCGAACAGGTCGAAAGAGAGATGAATTCGGGGGAAAATCCTATGGATCTGCGAAGAGAACAGGAGAATAATGATCAGATAATCAGATTCGAGGAAGACCTTAGCGATCAGGCGAGCGACGATGAACTTCCATTCTAAACTGTTTTTAAAAAACAGGTAGGGTAGGGTAAAAAAGTAGTCCAACAATTATATGGGTAGTGACACAAGTTATTTCATCTTATATTGCGCATATACTTTCCAGCTCGTTTTTTACCCTACCCTACCTAAAAATTTGACCGCGTTCTTCGACATCCTGAAATGAACTCATCACCGCACCACAAATGTTGGGATAACACTTGTGGGCATCCCCCTGACCCGTGGGGGTGACACCTCTTAACCCCTGGCGTCATCCGTCATAACCCTTGGTGTCATTCCTCTTAGCCCCGAAGGGGTGTCATGATTGTAGCCTTCATGATTTATTCTGATTTTAGCCCTGAAGGGGCGTCATATCCTATCAACCCTCAACCCCACCAAATGGAAGCCCTGAATATTGACAACATCCATTCTATCAACATCTCATGATTTCAACATCCACTAAACACATATAAAATAGCTCCGAAGGGGCACAACATCAAACCACTAAAAAATAAATCAACACCACAATTTAATAGTAACCAATTAAATTTCAACCAACCATGAACAACTATCCCAACAACCCAATCACCTCAGGCGCTATCGACGCAACGATCGTGTCTGAAATTCAAGCATTACTGAACGAACGTGGCTCCGGCCCGATAGTAGTAGACGGCCAGTTCGGAAAAGAAACCCTCCATGCCGTGAAAGTCTACCAGAGCCAGCACTGCGATGCCCATGGCCACCCTTTGGCTATCGACGGCATAGTAGGCCAGGAAACCTGGTACAGCCTCTTTGATCTCCCACTGCCGGTTCCACACTCCGACTCCCGGCTACTCAACGAAGTACTCCGGATCGCTATTAAGGAAATCGGCGTAAGCGAAGACCCTCCCGGCTCGAACAAAGGCAAGAGGGTCGAAGAATATCTCCGCAGCGTTCATCTGGGACCCGGTTTCCCCTGGTGCGCAGCCTTTATCTACTGGTTATTTCATTGGGCCTCCATCAATCTGGAAGTGAAGAATCCGGTCTGGGATACCCCCGGCTGCATGCAGCACTGGAAAAAGACCACCGGGTTAAGGATATTTCTGAAAGAAGCCCTGAATGACCCCACCCTGCTGGAACCCGGAGTCATCTTCATCATCTCCCGTGGCGACGGACGCGGCCACACCGGCCTCATCACCGGCATCCACGACGGCTACATCGAAACCATCGAAGGCAACACCAACGATGGCCACTCTGCAGAGGGAGTCAAGGTGTGTGCACTGAGAAGGAAGATCAGTAGCATTAATCTGGGGTTTATTAAATATAGCTAAAGGGAGTTTGATGGAAATTGCCGGAAATATTGATGGAAATTATTGAAACAGTATGGATGGCCCTTGTGGCCATCCTTCTTAACACCGGTCATTGAGCGAAGTCGAAAAGAGCTTACAAGTTGTTTCAGCCACTAACAACCAACGAAATGCAGATAATAATATAGGATTAAATACTTTCAGCCAAAAAAAAGGGGAATTCATACAATAACTCTTGATTTACTTGCATTTTGAAAATAAGTATTTGACCTTTACATGATTTATGTAATTTAAATAAATTTTTGAGTTTCGTAAGTGAAAACATAATAAATAATGATTCCAATAAGAAAAAAAATAAATACCATAATATAACAAATGGATAAAATAAAAGCTTTAACATTAGAAGAAGAACTCAAAGGGACAAATTTGAGTGGTTTTGAAGTTTTAGAACTCATTAATTATGGCAAGTCGGCTGCTGTTTTTAAATCAGAAAAAAATGGTGAAATGTATGCTTTAAAGATCTTTGATAATGAACTTATTGAAAGATTTGGACATGAAATTCAAACAAAAAGAATCGAACAGGAAATATCGTTAAAGAATCATAAAATAAACAATCTTGTAAAAATTTATGAGGGAGGTAATACAACAGTTAATAATCTAACCTATTACTATTTAGTGATGGAATTGATTGAAGGAGTAAATTTAAAAGATTTTATAAACAACAATGTATATGAACAGGATTTTATATTGGATGTTCTTGATAAACTTATAAATACAACGGAACAATTACTCAATCTTCAACAAATTGTTCATAGGGATATAAAGCCTGAAAACATTATGGTCAGAAAGGATGGTCAAATTGTTCTGATGGATTTAGGTGTTTTAAAATTTGTAGGAGCAGAATCATTTAGTGATGAAGAAGAAAAATCATTTGTTGGTACATTAAGATATGCGCCACCAGAATTTTTGTTAAGAGCTGAAGAAAATTCGGTTAATGGATGGAAAGCTGTAAATATTTATCAAATTGGTGCAACATTACATGATTTAATTATGAAGTGTGAACTTTTTCATGACAAAAATCCTTACACAAATCTTGTAATAGCAATAAAAGATGATATGCCAAAAATTATAAATAACTCACTTCCATATGATCTTCTACAATTGACTCGAGATATGATGGCTAAGGATCCTCAAAAAAGACTTTTGCTTATAACTGATGAAAGATTAACTAGAGTTATTTCATTAAAAAATCATCAAAATGATTCATTTCAAGAAAGTATTGAAGAATTATTAAAGATGCGAATTCCACATCAAGAAAAATTTTATGAAATAGATAAATTGAAGAGGACCAAAGAAGAATTACAAAAAAGGCAAAAAGAAATAAGTCAGGGTATAGAAATTGCAATAGATAATTGTTTCGATAATTTAAAAAACAATAATATTTTCAAGTTTATACTCAAATCAAAAAGTTTTGTTATTGATGACGAATATAGGAATAAAGAATTTTACATTCATAATTTTTTATATGAACTAAAAGGTGATTTAATAATGGGCTTCCCTAATAGTTTATTTATTTTAGTAAAATCAACTAATAACGATTTATACTATTCTGAAATAAATGTATTGGGTATTTTTCCTGGATCATCATCTAATTCTGCAATTGAGAAACCTGTTGAATTTTATGATCAAAATATTAAAAAAATGCGTAGAACTCATCTAAACTACCCAAATAATAGTTTTATCGATAACCATAATATAAATATGATTAATATTTTTAAGGGTATTGTGGAATTTGATGATTCTTTTACAAAATATTTAAGTGAACAAATGGTAAAACTTATTAAAAAAGCACTTAAATCTGTGGAGGAAGATGTTAAGATTGAATTAAACTGGTTAGAAAAAAGAGTTAAATCAAATGATAGATTTAATGTTCGAATAATTAATGGTGGTACAACAAAGATAATCGACAGTTTATAAAAAATAATTCAAAAAAAAAGTAATCATAATGACTTTAGTAATTGCTCAAAGAATTGGTAATCAAATTTCTCTATCTTCAGACTCAAGAATAAGTTTCGGTATAAATGGATTCATAGATTATGGTATAAAAATATTTACTATTCCTGTAAAAATATATTCTCCAGTAAGCTCTGAAACAAATAATACTAGTCTCGATTATAATTACAACCTTGGATTGGCATTTGCTGGTAGTACGACAAATGCATACACGGTAAAGGAATCTGTCTATGAAATTCTTCAAAATCTTCAATATATACCTGGCCATACCGACACATCTTTTGATGGCATTGCAGGTTTAGTATTTAAAGTCTTTAAGAAAACAACATTAGATTTTGGTGAAATTCTATTTCAAAATGGTTTATGCGATTTAATTCTTACGGGATTTTGCCCAAATCAAAATAAAATTAGAATTTTCAGGTACACATGTGACATTACAGAAAATCCAATTAGACCGTTTTATGATGAGATTCTAAGGGATGATGGGATTGCTTTTTTGGGCAGTGGTAAACCTGAAGCAGAAGTGATTTACAATTTAAATAATTCATTATCTACACTACATATTATAAAACAAGTTATTAACGATGGATACAATTCAAGTGTCGGAGGTGGGCTTCAATATGGCGAGTTTGAATCCAATAACTTTAAAATATTTGGGATTCAGGATTATTTAGTAAAGGCGGATGGTTCAATTGCCTATCTAATGAAACTTAGGGGAATAAATATTTACAAAGATGAATTCGAGATGGATTCTGATGGTTTTCATATTGCATATACTTTTAAAGCACCCTTTACCAGAGAAATTAATCAAATATGGAAACTCTATAATGATAGCTTATAAAAAATAATTCTATTGGGGAATTAATGGGGTCAGCGTGTGCTATTAGAGAGAGTGTTGCCCGAATACTCTCTCTAATAGCACACGCTGACCCCACTAATTATTCTCTATTCATTTTCAATGTTAAAAATGTTATTAAGAGTCATACACATTGATAATCAATATTATATCCGATTAATTGTATATTTTGTTAATAACTGTATTTGCTATCTGGGTATTTAGATGACTATTTTTGTATAACGAGCACGATACCGAATTAAAGCTTAAAAATTTATTGAACGAAAGGGGGGCTGACTCCATATTTAGTTATTTGGTTAATCCCAGATTTTAAAATTTTTTTTTATCAGATCAAGAAACAAATAATTTTATAAATAACGAAAAAATAAATAAGACATAACACAAGGGAGCGCACAAATGAAAATTAATCTAAAATCATGAAAATATCAATAAAATTCAAATTTATTTGTTTTTCCAATAAAATTGGTTTACATTTGCGGTATGAAACTGAAACTGAAATTTATTAAGGCGGAAGATACGGATCACAATGCCAAAGCTACTGTACATGTATCAGGCAAACTGGGTTTCTCAAGTGGTGCTGTAGACTATCTTCAAATAACTGAAGAAAAAACTATTCAGTTTGCCCTAAATGAAGATGACGAAAACGATATTAATCTATATGCTGTAATTTATGATGGAACTCATGATGGTGCATATAGAATTTGTAAGGCAGGCGATTATTATTATGTTAACACTAAAAATCTTTTTGATTCCCTTGAATATGATTATAAAAAAACAAAAATCATTTATGACATTAGCAAAGGAGAATACGAAGGCACACCAATAATAAAAATGATTAGAAGAGAAATTACTAAGAAAAAGAAAGGGGTACCGACAATATAAATTGAAAAGCCGATAAATGCTGGACACATTTATCGGCTTAAAGGATTATTTACTTGGAAGTGAAATTTAATAGCAGGGTTTGTCACCCTTACTTATTATCCTTTACGGTTTAAAACACAAAGATAGACATTCTATTTCTTATCACAATAGTATTATCATTTTTTTAGACCTATTTCCCGGTACAGTGTGTTTCCCTATCGTTATGGATTTCCTAAGGGTGTACTGCCAAGCAAAGTATGTATGGCAAGTTTTTCTAAATCTGTTCTCTAATCAAGCAGTAACCATTATTTTGTTTTGGTCTACATGCATTGAACTTTTACCATAATGAAACTCAAATGTTAAATAATTTTAGTTTCATTAACAGTAATGTAGAGATTAGAGGTGAAGTTAAAATATGAATTAATGAATAAACCAATAAAATCTAGGCCGATAATATAAAATAAAAAAACCCAACCACCTGTTGTAGCAGTTAGTTGGGTAAATAAGGGATAAAGTTTTTGCGGACTCCATTTGAGACTTATCATCTCATCATGCCCTTTAAATTCGTATTACAAATATAGTTGTTTTTAATGACCTATGCAATTGTTCTACGAAAATAATTCTACACTGGAATTTTGTACACTCTTGCATAATGCCAGTATTAATTAGAGTAACAAATAAACACTATATTAATGAAAAACAACGAATTATTATTAACAATTGATGGAAATCAATTTAAATGGGAAGACCAGTTTATTTCTGGATCTCAAATTAAAACCCTGGCAAATATTCCCCAGGAAATCGAAATTTACCTTTCAGTAATTGCACCCTGGAAAGATGAACATATCTCAAATGAAAGTTTGGTGGATCTTGCTCGTCCTGAAATAGAACATTTCTACAGTAAGAAAAAGTTGGAATTAATTATCGACGGGAAAGATTATTCTTGGGGTAAACAGTATATATCCTGTGCTGAAATAAGAAAATTGGGTCTTATATCGGCAGTGTTCGAAATATATTTATCAGTTAAGGGACCCTGGGAAGATGAGTTGATAAAAGATGAAGACTCCGTTGATTTAGCAAGGCCGGGAATTGAATGCTTCTATTCCAAACGGAAAACTGAAGACACATTAGTTACAATCTCAATCAATGACATTGAAAGAAAAATTCTTCCAGGAAATCAAACGGTCAGTGATATCAAAAAGCTCGGTGAAGTAAACCAGACTAAAGAATTAGTACAAAAAATTGATGGGAAATTGATTCCTCTTAATGATGATGCAGTTGTTTTAGTCAAAGGGGGCGAAGAATTTTTCAGTCAAGTGCGTGATGGACTATCATCTTAAATTTTTTTATATGACTTTCCCTGAAAATCAAATTAAAGAATTAAAAAAGATCGTTCCTTCAATTAGTTATGCTGAAGAAGGGGGATACATCTATATTTTGCTTGAAAATTTGCAATTACCGGAGGGTTGTATACCCTCCATTGTAAATGCACTTTTATGTCCTAGTCCAAGAGAAGGATATGAATCAAGATTATTTTTCGAGTCAATGATAACAGGTTGTCCACAACGTAATTGGAATGGAAAAATTAGGGTACTTGAAAGAAATTGGTTTGCATTTTCCTGGAGAGTACCATCTAATTTAAGACTTGCAGAAATATTGCTTGTACACTTAAAACCTTTGAGAAATGAAAAATAACAAATACAATATTAAAATAAGGATTCCTAAGGAAATACTTAATAGCATAAAGGAAGATTTAAAGAGACCTCATTCTTTTGCATATGAAAGGGTTGGATTTTTATTTACAAAATCTAAACGACTAAAAAATAATACTATCCTGATACTTGGTGTTGATTATTCACCAATTCCCGATCTTGATTATATTGAAGATCATAAAGTTGGAGCAAAAATTAATGCCGATGCTATTAGAATGGCAATGCAAAGTATATTAGATCGTAAATGTGGGTGTTTTCATGTTCATCTTCATGAAATTAATGGAATGCCAAGCCCAAGTTTCACAGACAATAACGGAATCAAGGGAGTTCTCGATAGCTTTTCAAATATATCTCGAACCCAGCTAAATGGTATGTTGATTTTAAGTGAAGACTCATTGTATGCCTCTTTAAAAATTCCTGCAGAAATAAAAATGTTTCTTCCTAAATTAATCACAATTATTGGTTACCCAATGGAATTCGTATTCCCTCAGTTAGATTCGAAACTAAAGAATGATATCTTTAAAAGGCAGTCATTTTTAGGTGAAAACAATCAGTTTCTATTCGATAATTTAACTGTTGGGATAGTAGGATATGGAGGTGGTGGATCACATATTGGACAACAGTTAGCTCATTTAGGAATCAGAAATTTCAATGTTTTCGATGACGACAATGTTGAGGATTCAAACCTAAATCGTCTCTTGGGAGCCTGGTTCATTGATGTAAAGAAGTCTAGTCTTAAAATAAATATTGCTAAACGAGTAATAAATAAGATCAGGCCTAATGCAAAAGTGAATGCAATTAGTGCAAGATGGCAAACTGATCCTGAATCAATACAGAATTGTGATGTTGTATTTGGTTGTGTTGATTCATATACAGAGAGACAGCAATTGGAATCTGAATGCAGGCGATATTTAATACCTTATATTGATATTGGTATGGATGTTCATAAAATAAATAATACATCATATTCTATGTCTGGGCAAGTAATCTTGTCGATGCCAGGTTCCCCTTGTATGCATTGTTTCGGTTTCCTTACCGAAGAAAAATTGGCAAAAGAAGCTTCTAAGTATGGTGATGTAGGAGGTAGACCTCAAGTAGTATGGCCCAATGGTGTACTAGCATCAACAGCCATAGGAGTATTTGTAGATCTTGCAACAGGATGGTCTAAACAAAAGGATAATTTAGTGTACTTAGCTTATGATGGTAATTTAGGAACATTAAACCCCCATATTAGGATTAAATATGCTGCAAAAACATGTACTCATTTTTTGTTGAAGAATACAGGTCCTCAAACTTTTATAAAGATTTAAGGATGTTTAAACTTCATTAATGAATAAGTGTGGTATTAAAAAAAAGTCTTGCTTGTATTGAAGATAATACAGCTGTCCAAAAGAAAAACCCTAATTGCTGATATTTAGGATCTAACTTAATTATCAATTACACAACGATGATATTCCGGAACCTCCTGCGAATATTTAAAAAAGTTTGAGGCAAGTAATTTAATTTCAAATTCACTTTTATCATGGCTAATACTAAGTCTGTAAAAATTGGAAGAGATTCTAAGACAGGTCTTTTTATCCCTGTCAAAGAAGCACAAAAGCACCCCAACACAACTGAGGTGGTAACTATAAAGAAGAAAAAATAATTTTGTAGTTACTTTTTTGTCAACACTCTGGAGAGGTAGCTCAATTTTGAGTCACCTCTCTTTCATTTGGATAAAAATGTTCTAGACCCCATTTTAGGCTCTTCGCTATATTTGCGAAGTTTTATCCCTTTTAACCTTTATTTTTTAATATCCTCGCCGGAGCAATGTACCCTGATTTTGAATATTCGTCTATCCAAATCAGTTTATGATCTTTTAGACCCATCCCACAAGCCTGCAAACGGAAGTGGCCATGTACCGTGAAAGCATCTGACTTTACTAAATTGGTAAACCATTTTGAATCTAAAAATGTAACCGGGATATTGGTCTCATTTACATATTTATAGTTCACGGCATCGACATGGGTATTGGGTGGAAGGATTTTGGTTTCGACCGGCGCGTAGGTTTTGAAAAGGTGATACACAACAAATCTTCTGATTACGCCATCAAATTTGGTATTGGTTTCTTTTAACCACTCCATATATTCAAAACTCAGCCAAATAATTGGAACAACATGGTCTTCCATATAAACACATCCAAATAGGGTATCCCCTTTATACCAATAAATAGAGCTTAAAGAAGTTTTATTCGTTCCGTTTTTTTGTTCGAGTCGACACAAATAGGTTAAACCTGATTCTATGAAAGTACCTTCCACTTTAAAATCGAGTTTCTGTTTGACGATGTCATTATATATTTCGTTCAATTTATCAAATGCTTCTATTAAAAGATTGATTTGTCAGACCTATTTTTCAAATAATCCTTCTCTACTTATCCATGAATCAACAGCAATAAGCAATTCTTTTACTTTAGGATGTATTGAATGTTCAAGAATAGATTCAGCTCCGTTAGTAGCTCCGTTAGTGTATGCAACCAAATCTTCTATATCTTTAAATAGTAGTGATTTAACACCAATAGTAGCTCCGTAACATTCTTCTGTAGCCTGTACAATAAATGCAGGATGAATTGGAAGTGTAACAAGAACATAAGACATGTCATCCGTATCAAAAACCGGAGAAGGAGAACCATGAAGGATATATCATGACCAAGTAATAAGTATTTGTTGTTATTATTTAAAAAATCAGTACTGACTTTAATAAACCATCACTTTATGCATGTTTTCCCAAATCCGACAAGAGACTATTTCGTTCTTCGTACCAAAATGCTGATGACTGATACAATCAAATTATCCATATTTTCCTCCTTATGCAGTCTGGTCAGGAATTATGAAATTGAAAATAAACCGGTGAGCCGGGAGTGCAGGATTGATATCAGGGATCTGAAAACCGGATTATATTTTATCCGGATAGAATCAGGTCAAAGAATAATCACAAGAAAACTAATCATTTTATAAGTTTCGTGGACTTAGATTTTAAAAACAACTACTGAAATTCAGCTAGTTGGTTTTTTTATGGTGACCTTATAGGTAGCTAACCTTACTTTGGGTGTGGGGAACCCACCCCTTATCTACCTAATTTTTAATACAGAAATCCAAACAACCATAATGGAATCTTATTTCCCCACGCAAATTCAATATTGTCTGCAGCGATAAAAGAATTCTCTATTCCTGTAATCTGTTCCTTGCTTTTGTTTTTGCCACCAATTTCAAAAGTGTATTTGTTGTCAACAAGGAAATCGCTCTTATCCGACCAGTTAACAGCATGTAATACCTGAAGTTGATTCAAAAAGAAAGTTTCCCTTAAAGTTCCCCGATTCGATTGGATTTCTGCGAGCGTATTAATCAGATTTGGGTTGTTGAGGTATATCTTTTCGGGTTTATTCATTTTGTTGATGCCGTAAGCGCTTGTTTTCAACAGGATAAGAAGATCAGCTTTCTCGAGTAGGTACAGATATCGCACTAGTGTTTCACGACTAATGCCGACTTTTTGACTCAGCTTAACAATGTTGGGTTTATATGGGACAATCTCAGCCAATATTGACATTAACTTTCTTAAATAGTGTACCGCATTAAAATCAATATTTTCAACTGAAGGCAAATCACTGTCCAGTAAGTGATTTACTGTTTGTTTAAGTCTGAATTGAAACTCATCTTCCCCTTCCCTAAAAAAAGGATAATATCCATACTGGAGATATTCTTCGAATAGTTTTATTGGTTTGATTTTCTCCAGAATTGGTGCTGCGATTTTAGATGCATTTTTCAACAAGTCATCCAACGCAATAACCGGAAAGAGATAATTATATTTTAAAACGATAAACTCCCTGAATGATAAACCCTGCAAACGATATAAGATAGCCCTTCTGCTCAAATCTGCTTTCCCTTTATAAATATCAAGTGCCGAAGAACCTGTAACAACAATTTTTAGATCGGGAAAATAGTCATAGATATTTTTAATCTCCTGAGACCAGTTTCTGTATTTATGGACTTCATCAAGGAAAAGATATTTCCCTCCTTTCCTGACAAACCCACTTGCGAAATCAACAAGCGTGTTTTTGGAGAAATATAAATCATCCATGTTAACATAGATGACTTCGTCAGGGTTACTGTTTAAATTTTCTTTGATGTATTGCAGGAGCAGCGTGGTTTTCCCAACCCCTCTTGCTCCGGTTACCACGATCAACCTGTTATCCCAGTTAATCTTATCCCATAAATAACGTTTGAAAGAAGTGTCTACCGAGTTGATCCTAGATGCTGAAAACTGAAATAGATTTTCCATATTGACAGATGCTTTCGACAAATATAGTCTATTATTGCCAGATTCATCTGTCATTTTATAAATATTTTTATCCTGCTATTGAAAATAAATGGTGGCTGACCCCGTTAGTTAATCTCCCTTATGGATCGGGTGGCGAAAGAACTGCACTGATTGAGGATATAATCAAGGATATTGGAAAGATGTAGTGTCTACCCTCACTTATACAAGCCTGTTCGATACCTCACTTCCGCAGGCACACTCAGAAAATATATCATCAGGGACTTATCGGATCAATTGCAACAAGAGTTTGGGAAGGGCTTTTCGGTCGATAATTTAGAGAACATGAGGCGTTTTTATAATACATATCTGAGACACTGTCTCGGAAATTCAATACGCCTGATTTTCAACTAAGTTGGAATTAATGGGGTCAGGCACAATTTGTTTAATTGTGGCTGACCCCATTAAAGCTCGTTGTTTTAATGTACCAAAAGACAACAATTTGTCGTAATTTAGCATTATGTATTATCGCAGAAAAATATTGTTATCTCTTTTACAAGCTTTTGATGGTGAATTAGATAAAATAAGCCTTCAAAAGTTGTTGTTCTTGTTTTCACGTCAACAAAGTGAAAAGTCCTTTCATTTTGTCCCCTATAAGTTTGGTTGTTTTTCTTTCCAGGCAAATGCCGATTTATCGACACTTGTAAAATATAATCTTATTGCTGATTCATGTGCCAATTGGAAAAAGGCAGATAGTGTAGATTATTTTAAAGAATTAAAAGCCAAAGATCAAATCGCAATCCGTTATATAAAAAGCCAGTTTGGCGCTTACAGTAAAGATGAACTTGTAATGTTGACCTATCGGAATTATCCGTATTATGCCATAAATAGTACTATCGCTGCGAGTATTCTCAATAAAGAAGAACTGGAAAAAGTGATGAAGCAACGACCTTCCAAACAAGAGATCGTTTTATTTACAATAGGTTACGAAGGGATTTCGCTTGAAGAATATTTAAACAAGTTGATCATAAATGATATCCGGGTTTTATGTGATGTAAGGAAAAACTCATTAAGTATGAAGTATGGATTTAGTAAAAACCAACTTCAAAATGCTTGTAAGGGCGTTGGCATTGAATATATACATATACCCGAAGTTGGGATTGATTCGGATCAAAGGCAAGAACTCAGAACACAAGCGGATTACGATAAATTGTTTGTATATTACAGAGCTAATGTGTTAAAAAAAGAAACTGAAACACTGAAGGATATTTTGTCTCTTTTACAAAGTAAACGACGTATTGCTTTGACTTGTTTTGAAGCAAATATTTGTCAATGTCATCGAAAACATTTAGCCGAATCCATCAGTAAAATGGAGGGTTTTATATATGAATTAAAACATATTTAATGGCTCGAAAAAAAGTCTTAATCACAGTTACAACATACCCCTTGCCGTCACGAAGTTATGATGAACTCGTATGTACTGCCGGGATTCTTGAAAACGGCAACTGGATTAGGATTTACCCTGTGCCATTGAGTTTTTTGTTTGATTTAAAGGGTTCCGGAAAATTAAATACAGTAAAATATACCTGGATTGAAATCGACCTGATCAAACGTAAAGATGATTTCAGACCTGAAAGCCACTCTCCGGTAAATTATGATTTCAAAGATATTGTGATTGGCAAGAGTATTGGAACTGGAGATAATTGGGCATTAAGAAAAGAATTGTGCCTCAAAAATATATATACCAATAAAATAAAGCTAATTGATGATTCCCAAGACCCACGGAATGTATCATTAGCTACATTCAAACCTACACAAATAGTGGGATTTGATATTGAAAAAGATACTAGTGACTGGAAAGATGAATGGGTTCAACTCAGAAAACAAGGAAACCTATTCGAAAATGTTAAGACTGTAGAAAGATTGATCCCAAAGCTTCCATATAAATTCTTTTACCGGTTTTTAGATGATTCCGGTAATAAAAGCAGGCTAATGATAGAAGATTGGGAAATAGGTGCATTATATTTTAACTGCCTTAAAAATGCTGATGGAAATGAAAGAGTTGCATTAGCCAAAGTCATGGAGAAATATGAGGGCAATTTTTTGAAGAACAAAGATATTTATCTTTTTCTGGGTACAACATTAGATTTTCACAGAAGGAGAATGCCTAATCCATTTGTAATAATCGGGGTATTTTATCCGAAAAAGGAAATACAGTTAAAATTGTTTTAAACCAACATTCGGTTCTTATTAATTAAAGAAAATAGGCTCGAAAAAAAAGACTACTGTCATTAGACAGGCCCAAATTATTTCGATACGTGCTGACTATCGTAAATAAATTGTCTTCCATTTAAAGCTTTGAAGTTGTTCAATAAATGGAAAAATTCCCCATTTTAATGATTTCGTCCAAAAAAAAAGGGGGTTCATACAATAACTCGCTGTTTTCTTGACTTTTAATAATATAAGATTGATCTTTACGAAAGATTCATAATTAAAAAGTTATTGATCTATTAGCGAACATGATTTTTATTTGAAAAATATGGATAATTCTTATTTTTTATTTGCCGATAAATCAACACCAATAATTGTTCATCGATTTCATTTATGTACGTGGGAATTTAAAAACGATACGGCATTAATTGAATTTGGTTGTGAAATTAATGTTTCAAATTGCGGTGGATGTGATGAGATTACTTTAGAACTTTTTGTTCCTTGGTTAACTGACAAATGTATTGCAAAGGATTTGTATGATAGTCTTAAGGATTCAGCCAATAGTAAATTTATATTTAATGATTCTATAAAAAGAGTTATACCTCTTGATGATGGCCAAAATTTAAATGGAGTAATACATGAATTTACAAGTAGAAATATACTCTGTATTCTTCCTGTTTCAATTACAATGTTATTAGAAAAAAAAATTCTGAAAATTAAGTTGGATTTGTCTCATTATAATTTAAAAGCAGGTGAGGATTATCCACATATCTACTTTAGATTTTATCTTGAACCATTAATTACTTCAATATCAACCAGGAAAACAGGAATAAGTAAATCAACAATTATTTACGATATTAAAATTAATGAGAAAAGGAATTTACCTGAACATCTATACGCCGATTTACATTCAAAAGATATTTGTAAAATATTGGCTTGTTTTTGTTTAAATGTTGTACCCAATAGCTATGAATTGACATTTTTAGATAGTGTTTCTTTGAAAAATGTAAGAACTCTAGAATATGATTCTTTTAATCGTTATTTGCGAGACAAAAGAGTAGAAAAAGATGAATTATTAGTCGTTTTCAATAAAAAAGAGGCAAAAGTTAATGATAATAAACCTAGTTATACCTTTTTTTCTATTTTTTATAAAGAAAGAATTGGGGCAGGCCAATTTGCTTTAGCATTAATGATAAACTTAATATGTGGAATTCTGTTGTTTTTCCCATCTTTTAGAACACAAAATAATTTATCATGGTCAAATGGTATTCTTACAAAACTACCAATTGAATTATATATAGCCGTTGGTATTGACATCTTACTAGTCTTATTTTTTATATGGCCAAGTATAAGAATGATTTTGAAATCAGTTACGGCCAAGATTAATAAACCAAAAATGAATTAATATGAAAGCATTGTTAGATACAAACATTATTATTCACCGTGAAACAAATAAGATTGTTAATAGAGATATTGGAATTTTATTTAAATGGTTGGATAAAGGTAAATACTCTAAATGCATTCATCCTATTACAATAGCTGAGATTAATAAAAACAGCAATAAAGTCACAGTTGATACATTGGCAATTAAGCTGGAAAGTTATGTAGCACTAAAAACAGTAGCTCCTTTATCACCAGTGGTTAAAGCTATTTCCGATAAATATGACGATAATATCAATGATAAAAATGATACTCAGCTGTTAAATGAAGTCTTTTGTAATAGGGTGGAAATTTTAATAACAGAGGATAAAAAGATACATAAGAAAGCAGAACTATTAAATATATCAGAAAGAGTATTTAATATCGATTCATTTCTCGAGAAAGTTGTATCCGAAAATCCGGAGCTCGTAGATTATAAAGTATTAAGCGTAACTAAAAAATTCTTTGGAGATATACATTTAGAAGATACTTTTTTTGACTCCTTTAGAGAGGATTATCCCGGTTTTGATATATGGTTTAATAAAAAGGCTGAGGAAACAGCATATGTTACATTAAATATGGGGAAGATCTTGTCATTTCTTTATCTAAAAGTTGAAAATGAGAATGAGAATTATTCTGATATATCACCAGCTTTTAAACAAAAGAAGAGATTAAAAATTGGGACGTTTAAAGTAGAGAGTAATGGAGTTAGATTGGGTGAGAGATTTTTAAAAATAATCATAGATAACGCAATTCGATATAAAGTTGAAGAGATTTATGTTACAATATTTGAGAAAAGAGACGAACAAATTAGGTTAATTACCTTACTTGAAGACTGGGGATTTGTTAAATTTGGCAAAAAAGGAGATGAATCTGTATTTGTTAGAGATTTTAGTTCATCTTTTAATAAAGATAATCCGAAATTCTCATATCCATATATCTCTGTAAATACAAATGTCTTTTTAATCCCGATATACCCAAAATATCATACCGAATTATTACCAGACTCCTATCTGAAAACTGAATCTCCATCTGATTTCATTGAAAATGAACCACATAGAAATGCAATAAGCAAGATTTACATTTGTCGTTCATACAAGAGGAATATTAAAAAAGGTGATATACTTATCTTTTATCGAACAGCTTCACCTGGACAAAGTGCTTATTATTCGAGTGTTATCTCTACAATTGGAATAGTTGAAGAAAAAATTGATACTATAAAAGATGAGCATGATTTTATATTAAAGTGTCGAAAACGTAGTATCTTTACAGACGATTATTTAAAGGAGTTTTGGAACTTTAGCGAATTTAAACCTTTTATAATAAAGTTCTTATATACATATCCATTTACATTAGGATCACGACTTAACCGTAAACAACTAATAGACTTAAAGATAATTACTGGCGAAGAGAATGAATTGAGAGGCTTGAAACAAATTACGAAAGAGCAGTTTTTAACTTTACTAAAAGAAACTAATACAAATGAGAGTCTTATTGTCGATAAAACCTGAGTATGCAGAAAAGATATTTGATGGTACAAAAAAATATGAATTCAGAAGAATAGTATTTAAAGATCCTTCTGTAAAAACTATTGTCGTTTATGCATCATGGCCTGTACAGAAAGTGATTGGTGAATTTGAAATTGAATCCATTTTAAATTTTGAGTTACAGACATTGTGGGATAAGACTAAAGAATTCGCAGGTATAACTGAAAAGTTCTTTTTTGATTATTTTAACAATAAGGACAAGGGATATGCAATAAAAGTGATGAAAACTAAAAGATATAAAAAAGCACTTTGTATTAAAGAAGATTTTCATGCTAATCCTCCTCAATCATTTGTTTATATTGAAAGTTAGATATTGATAGTTATCATTATTACTGACTAGGGATAAAATTGATTTGGATTGTGACATAACAAAATCTTCGTTTATTTCAAAAATTGCCGAAGGATATATCACAGGAAATAGGGATGTTTTACTTTCCTCATTTTAGTATTTACAGCCGCATGGTATGGAAAGAAAAGGTACCAGAACGGATAATCATTTAATTTCTTATTGGCTAATATTTTATTGATACACGACCAAATTATTGCATGTTTTAGTCCAGGCTTCCTTTGAAATAGTTAATGAAGCTTCTTTAATCTTTAATAAAAATTCGCAAGCTTCGATATAATCAACTAACGACTTAAGTTTAGCATAGCCTGGTTTATACTGGTTAAGGTCGAAACCTAAACATTGAAGTATAATATTTAAGAATTTTCGATTTTGCAAATTTACTGACCCAGGTATTCCGCGTAAAGGTCTCTCTGTTTCATTTCTCACAATCTCGATATATGGAGAAATGTCAATCTTTAGGAAAGTTAATCTTTCTAAATTTTCTAAAATCTCGATAGTTCTTTTTTTATTTAAATTATGAAAATGCTTAAATTGAAAGTTTGGTAGAATATGGCTTGTTGTATTAATAGCAAACCTTTCATAATGAGCCTGTCCTGAAGTGTTATAAGGATTTTCTTCATTAGTTCCCCTAATATATAATAAAGGAAAACTTAGCATAAATATCCTTCTGGCTAGGTTTTCTTCGGCATTTTCTGTTGGTATTACAATTTTTTGACTCCATTTAATGTATACAGCTATTTCATTGTGCTTCTTCAAATAATCTGATAGTTTTAGAGTACACTGTGATAACAGAGTATCAGTATTAGATATACCTGATATTAAAAGAAACACTTCTCTCCATTTTGGATTAAAGAGGTGCCTATCAACCAATTCTGCCATTTTGGATTTGGAAAAAAAGTAGTAACTGGTTAAATACTCTTGAATAGTCAAATGCGAGAATGAGTATATATCACTAGCTCGCTGAACTAATAACCCTTGATGAATTTCTATAGCTTCTATAATTTTACTGCAATTTATTCTTTTGCCAATATTTAAAGTGTTGTCAATAAATGAGCTAATGCTAAATGCAAGTTCATCTTTTGTGAAAAATATTTTATCATCTTTATAGAACTCATAGGCTACATCAGCTAACATCTCTATTTCAAGATCTGCATGAAAATCTTGGTATATCAAATCATTGTGCACCCTTTTTTCTGCAGCCCATCTCTCCAATAAAATTGACAATGCTTTTTTATATAATAAACTTCTGTTGGGTGGTAATTGATTACTACTATCGTATGTTAAACATAAAAATGTAACTAAAAGAGGAGTGCGTGCAAGTTCTAAGGTCGATTCATGTTTTTTATCAAAGAGTAAATTAATAAACTGATTGGCAGTTGAATATTTAACATCATCTTCATTTGAAAACCAATTTTGAATAAACTGTTTAATCTGATTGTCATCGAAATCGGAAATCTCGACATCCGTAAAATTTCTAAAATATGATTTATAAAAAGCTGTTCTGCAAGATGTTATGAATCTATTCTTTTTATACTTATCCGAAAAGTTTTGTATGTGTTCAATAACCAAATCCATTTTGTCATCTGGTACCTCATCTAGTCCATCTAAGAGTATCAATAACTTTCCATGTTCAAGGCATTTATCCACAAAAGAATCAGATTCAGGAAAATCACAAGTAATAAATTCATCTTTAATTATATCATGAATATCTACTTCCTCGTTTTTAAATCTTTTTAGTTCAACTAAAACTGGTATGCAATCATGCGTAAATTGAGAAATAGTAGTTAGGTATTTGTTGTCGAGTTCATTTTCTTTTTTAGGTAATAAAGCCTCTAAGCCGATTCTTTTCAAAAAGGTAGTTTTCCCAGTACCTGGACTTCCTAAAACGTTAAGATATTGTTCTTTATTTACTATGTCAATACCCGCTTCTCGAATTGCAGAGTGATGATGGAACCTTCTATTATTCTTTTCTCGAAATGACTGTTGTAAGCCCTCTATTGATTTATATGAATTTAAATAATCGGGAGATATTACATCAATATTAATATAAATAGATTGTAGTTGAATGGGTCTTTGCATTCCCAGAACTTTTATCTGGCCGTGTCGATGTATGTAGTTTTCTACATAATTCTTTACTGCTTTGTTAATTTTTATTTTTTCGTTTACTTTTAATCCTATCGTTTTAGAAAAAGCTATAACTGTGTTGAATGTAGCTTTAATGGTTTCCTCTACGATAGTATTTTCTGCACTTTCAAGGTTCATCATATTGAAATATTTAACTGAAAAACGATGGGAAAAACAATGGGGTTAGGCACAATTAAAATTTTGACATTACGTTAATAATCTTCATTGTTTCGACACTTACTGTGCAAACGCGTTTAAGCAAATCAATCACTTGCGGTTTGTAATCTGCAAACCGGTAAGTGTTGAATTTTTCGGCTATGGTTGGGTCGGTGGGTTTCTTCTCCTTATATTGATCTAGGATCCATTCTAAAGCTGAGCGGTTGCCGAGTTTATATTGCCATGCTTCAGTCGAGATTCCAGTTAGGGTTGTGGCGTCGTCCAATATGATTGTGCCGGTTTCTTTATCGGCTTTTAATTTCGGTTTTGGCTTTTCAATATTGTTGAATGTGATTTCCTTTAAATCGAAAGGCTCTACCGTTTCATAATTAATGTGTAGGTCCATTAAATGCTTGCCCCATGCTGACCATTGTGCAAAATCTTCGTAAAACGGAATACGGGGAAAATTGCGTTTTAAATTTAATTCGTATTTTGTTATATATGCAGGATTATGGAGAACAGCATATATGTAATTGAAAATTTCTTCTTTGGTAATAGTTGTATCAATGTAATGATCGTGAAATTGTTGTAATCCCCAATCTGTAATATTTTCTATTCGATTATTTTGCTTATTATAGTAGTAATATGAAAAAGAAAAACATGGTGCTGGCATAAAAATATTTAAATCAACTATTGTATCTGATGCAAGCAAACAAAGTGGAATTCGTTCAAAATTCGATATCGATATTGTTTTGTTCAAAGTATTTTTATGAGGATAAAATTTAGGGAAAGATCCTTTCATATCTATGGGAATATAACCAAAATAAAGAAACTTTTTGGAAAAAGGACGATAAATAGTTTTCCGTATTTCATCTTCATATTCTGCAATCTTTCCTTTGCGAAGCTTATCCCTTTTTATCATTTTACTCCACTTAATAAAATTACGTTGCGATAAAAAGCTATCCAAGACAGGATTAGACTCGTCTTTGATATCTATATACTTAGTTTCAATTCTAAATTGTTTCCATCTTTCAACTTCATTATTATATTCTTCAATAAAAAAATTGATTTTATTTCCAAGAGTTATATTGGATAAATCATAAACCCATTCATCTCTATTTGTGGAAAGACCATTTGAATATTCATTTATTATTGCTTTTGAACTACTACTTTTGCTTACCAATGAAACTAACGTATCAAAGTCATTATCTCCAATTTCTAACCATTGATTTTTGAAATTTGGTTTTACATTTTCAAAGTCAATGCTATTTATTAAAATAGAGGATAAAAGTTCTAATTTTTCTTTTGCCTTTTTTGTTGGGAGTTTGTAATATTTTATTCTGCAGGGAGTTTCTTTTCTTTTTTCTTTAATAAGGAATGTAATACAGACACCAACTTTTATTCCAAATACATTTTCTTCTTTATCAGTTCTGAAATCTCCGGCTAAATCAATTATATAACAATTTGAAAATTCATTACTTATTGTTTTTCTAAATCCATCAAATCCAGTTGCTTTAACGAAAGAATTATTGGTAATGAAGGCAATAATTCCCTCATCACCAATTCTATCCATAGCCCATCGATAAAATCGAGCATACGGATCATATGCTTTTATTTTTTGTGCTGTACTGAATTTGATGAAAGTTTCTTTAATTAGCTTATCTAAAAGAGGATAATTACGATTTTTATTATTTTCATTTTCATTCCCTTGATTCGCATTATATGGAGGATTACCAATTATAACAGAAATCTTCTTGTGATTTTGTCGTGTAATACGATTTGTGTTTTCTGTACTGCCCCCAAATAATGAACCTTGTTTACCTGCATAATTAAATCCAAGATTATCCAGCGTATCAACAAAGCAAAGACTTTCGAATTCTTTATATTCCCCCATTTTTTGCTTATAGGTAAATTCAATGTTGAGGTTGGCAATGTAATAAGGAAGAATAGCAATTTCGTTGGCGTGTAGTTCGTGTTCGTATTTATAGGGTAGTTTGTCTTTACGGATATAATCAATAATGTCGCAAATAAATGTGCCGGTACCGGTGGCAGGATCAAGTATTTCGACGCCTTTGTCCTCAAGGCCTTTTCCGAAATGGTGATGCAACAGGTAATCGGTACTCTCGATCATAAACTTAACGATCTCGTTGGGAGTATAGACTACGCCTAAACGGTCGGCAGCTTTCGGATTGTAACCTTTGTAAAAGACTTCGTAAATGACTTTTAAGAACTTTTGTTTTTCGTGATGGTCGGCAATTTGAGCAGCTGCAGCATTAATGGCCTGGTAATAATGTTGAATAGATGCAAGGGCAATATGCTTTATTCTTCCTGTAAAGAAAGTCAAAATCACCTGTTCGAGTTCGCGGGCAATGTTGTTTTCGCGATGAAACTGGGTTTCGCCAAAGATGGTATTGAAGATTTCTTCTGTCAGGATGTGCTGAATCATCATTTCCCTTATATCGTCTATTGATATCTCGGGGTTAATGCTTTCTTTACATAGTTCCCAATAGCTTTCTTCTGCCTGGTTAAATTTTTTGTTCGTTTTTTCTTCGGCCAGGATAATGCCGCGAATTGTATCGGTTACTTTAGGGATATCGAGTTTGAATAGTTCGATGGCTTTGTGAAAGTTTTCGACTTCCGGGCGCTCGTATGTTGTAAACTCCTTTATGATTCTGTCGAGTGCATCGGCATCCTTCATGTCAGCACGCATTACCTCATTGCCTTGTTGAATGAGTATTGCAGTGTTGCTGTCTTCAAAAAGTATATTTTCTTTTGGGTAACCTTTGTTGAATTTAATCTCGATTTCTTCGACTATATTATCGGCTTCGTCTTTGCTTTCCCAATATCCCCAATCCTGACGCAATGAATCTTTGAGGGTTCCGTCGGGGGTTACTGTTTTGCCTTTGGAACCTTTAATAGATAATTCGGTAATGAGCATTAAGCCCTTTTGTTTTGCATACTCGTTGAGCAATCCATGAAAAGCAGTGCGGATGGCGGTTTCCTTTTTGGTGCCTCCGAAATCAATGATCTTTTCGACTTCGGATTGATATTGTTTTACAGAGTATATGCTCATTAACTTTTATCTAATATTTAAACTACAGCATGAAAATAGATGCTTATTCTTATGTGTATCAAAGGAAAGAAAAATTAAGATGATTACAAACTTTTTTAGCGAAAATCAGGTGGAAAATATTGTTCAGTTAAAATCATGTCATCCTATGGGATTGTAGAATGGTAAGGTTTTTAATTGAAGCGAGTGGGAAATGAGGAAGGAATTTATCTTAGGGTTTTAGATTTTCATTTCAATTGGATCTATGTTACTGCCTTAGGTGGCCACAAGGATCACTCCTACATTTCTATGTTGCTGTCTTGATAGGACCTAAAGAATTATCGCTAAATTGTCGCGTTTTGTCGCGTTTTGTCGTCTTATGTCACCTACATAATCATTGACATGACAGGGGGAGATTGGGTAACTTTGTATTTATACAAAAACCTAAAAATATGAAAAATCGAACTCTTTCAGACCATCGAACTCTTTCCGGAAATTACAGGAAAAACTTTAACAGTAGCGGTAAAGGTTTTGAACCGCTGGAATTTTTGCGGTATATCAATGAAAAAAAGAAGACCAAACAGGAGAAGGCTGAAAAAGTGAGTAAGCCTAAAATCATGACTTTGTTTGTGGGGTGCGGTGTGGCGGTAAAGGCGCTCAGGCTTGGCTTCATGGATTTGATTTATGAATATACAGATGCACGCTTCACGGGTCGGCTGATGAAGCTGGTTGCTGAAATCTATAGACGGGATAAAGAGGGCGAGAAAGGGAAACATGCTATTCGTTTTTCTGAAAGCAGGCCGTTGCTGACTACGATTCGGTTCCAGGACAGGGAAAATGTGGTCAGTCACATTTCGAATGAATTTGAATATGCTGTAGATGAAGCAAGAACAACGGCAACGCTAAAGATGAATGCCTTGTACATACGCTCAACAATAGCACCCCGGTGTGCCTCACACTTCAGGATTCTTAGCAGGCTGAGCATTATTAGTGATTTTTCTTTCTCGGAAATCAATCAGCGGTATGAGCCAGCGGGGCCATTGAGCGGGATGACGGTGTGTGCCAGCACCGGGTATATTCCGGTTGGGGCATATCTTGCTGCTGAAATCGTAGCCAGGTTTCCGGAAGGGACTGTGCTAACGGATCGGGATAGTGTGATTCATTGCGTGGGGGTTGAGTTTTCTCAACAGAATGTGAATACTTTTTCTCCGTTGAAGGGGGGTTCTTTTCTGGTTGTTGGAGTGTATTAGATCACTTTAAAGTGTAATTGTCGCGTTGTGTCGCGTTGTGTCGTAATTTGTCACCTACATAATCGTTGACTACACCAATAGCTGTTTGGTAATTTTGCTTAGTTGATCAACAAATAATGCAATTTACTGAGTTATGAACCAGGTTGCCGTGACTGGTGGTTTTTTTGAAAACAGCCCGGTGACCACAAATCTTTTTAAAAATGGCTATTTTAACCGGTGCGATCAAGTACCGCGGAAGCTTTAAAAGCATCCGAAATTATGTGAACCTCCATGACCCGAATGTCTATGCCGGGGAAAAAGGAGGGGCTAACAAGGACCAGATCATGAACAACCCTGTCTTTGCCCGTACACGTGAAAACATGAACGAGTTTGGAGGTGTTGGCATTGCCGTGAAGGCAATCCGTCGTGGTCTTTTAAATCTGCTTCCCGAGCAGACTGATAAACTCTTTACATCCCGACTGATGAAGGTGGTGAAAGAGATCAATCGCAGGGATTATGAAGGAATCCGTGGTAAACGGGCTATTTCCTTCACCTCTAATCAGCCTTTGCTGACTACTTTGGTTTTCAACAAGCTCCAGAATATTTCGAGCTTGCTGGATAACCAGTTTGTGTATCTGCATCCTATCACCAGGGCCACTGCCACGCTGTCTCTGACGGCATTGACAATCAAGCCGGTGCTGGTTCCTAAAGGAGCAACGCATTTCCGCATCCAGAACCATATCAGCATCATCTCTGATTATGCTTACGTGGATTTGAACCGTAGGTATGAGACGACCAGTCCGATGAATACGATCAGCGCGTTTATTTATTCGGAGTATACTCCTGTGGAGACTGCTTTGACGGATGAACTCGTGGCTGCATTTCCTGTGGGGATTCTTCCTGGAGATACTGATACTGTGATCCAGGCTGTTGGGGTTGAGTTTTATCAGTTGAACGGGACTGCTAATTATTCTAAGATCATTGGTGGGAGTATGTTGGTAGTTGACGCGTTCTAAGCTGACTCGTTGAAAATGTGTGACTACGCTGGTGCAGATTTTAAATCTGCACCAGCTAATTTGGGCATCAACAATTTAAAACTTAAATTCATGAATCCTTCTGCTGATTTAACCTGGCTCTTTGGTATACTGATTTCGGTGTTGCTGTCGATGGTGGTCTATTTTGTCCGCCTGATGCATGTTGACTTCAGAAGAATGCAAAAGGACATTGCCGAGGTCAAGTCTACTACACTGCTCATCAAGAGCGAATTTAAAGGTGGCCTGGAGCTGATCAACCAAAGGGTTGGACAGCTTGAAGCCAAAGTGAAACAATTTGAAACTGTCTTTTATAATTCTATTCATTATGAAAAAGATTAATATTCCTTCGAATGTTGAGTTAACCCTTGCACAGAGGGTGGTAGCTCCTACTCCAAAGTTCTTTCGGATCCTGAGAACAATCGGGGTGGTGGTTGGACTGGTTGGGGCTTCGATTTTGGCCTCTCCGGTGGCTTTGCCGGCAGCTGTTGTGACTATCGGTGGTTATCTGGCTTTAGCCGGATCAATCGTTACCGGGGTATCGCAAACGGCAGTAGGGAAAGAATAATGTTTTAACTGTATTTTATGGTTATTTATTATTTATGGGATCGGACAGAATTAATTCAGGAAATGGAGTCGGGCACTGATAATCTTCATGTTTGTATAAAAGTAGTTACCGTACTTTTTTGCATTTTATGCTTACTATAAGCGTGTTCCTTTTTTTCAGTCTATTTTTGTATCCTAATTAATAGTGAATTTCCCCATTATTCCCTTTAAAAAACAAGCCTTTATGCATAGAAAACTATTTCTTTTAGTTATGGCATCATTTGCTGTTTTGGTTCTCTTATTTGGTTGTAGCAAAAAAGATGCACCAGCACCGGTTGTAGTACCTCCAATTACTTTAAATGCGACAGCCGTAATAGATGCTACTACAGTGCAGCAAACCATACAAGGTTTTGGAGGAAATAGTATTTTGGCATGGATTGCCGATTTAACAACTGACCAAAGAACGAAAGCCTTTTCGCCCACTACCGGGATAGGATTAAGTATCCTCAGGGTGATGGTGCCGGATAACAGCTCAAAGTTTGCTGCCGAAAAGCCGACTATTGATGTAGCTAAAAGTTATGGCGCTAAAGTTATTGCTACTGCCTGGTTTGCGCCTCCCCAGATGATGATTAATCTTTCGCTTGACACTGCCCAATATGCTGCCTATGCCGCTCATCTAAAGGCGTACAATACAGCTGTAGGTGGGGTTTATGCTATTAGCCCCTGGAATGAACCGAACTTACCTGCTTCGGGGTGGATGAAAGGTACGGCAACGGAGGTAGCCAATTTTGTTGCTAAACAGGGGGCCAATTGTGGTGCACAAATAATGGGTCCTGAACCCTTTAATATGGACCAGACTTTTATTAACGATTATCTGAGCAATGCTGCAGCCAAAGCGAATACCAGTTTCGTTTGCGGGCATATCTATGGTAAAGCTCCTTATCCATTGTCGGTTGGGAAAGAGATTTGGATGACCGAACACTATACCAATTCGTCGATCAGCGGTGATGACTGGGGAAATGCAATGGATGCAGCCAAAGAGATCCACGATTGCATGAACGCAGGATATACAGCTTATGTGTGGTGGTATATCCGCAGAAGTTACGGGCCGATAGATGAAAGCAGTAACATAACCAAGCTCGGTTATGTAATGGCTCAGTATTCAAGATATATTCGCCCGGGTTATACAAAAGTATCGTGTTCGGCGAATCCAATAGCAGGTGTTTTTATAACTGCTTACAAGAGTGGAACGACGCTTGTGGTTGTAGCAATTAATCAAAATAGCTCGACAACTAATCTGACAACCAATTATACCGGCATAACAGTTTCCAGTTTAAACAGCTATACAACCAGCGGCTCATCGAATTTAGTCCAGGGAAACATTGTTGCTTCAGGAGGCAGTTTTAGTGTGAACCTTCCGGCATCCAGTATCACTACTTTGGTTTCTAACTAATGGGGCCGTCACGAATTGTCATCATAAAGAAACATAAATAAGAAAACAAAATCATTTTGTATCAGTTAATATTTCAAACATCGTGACATCTGCCTTCTGCTGAAATACTGAAAGGGATTATGTTTTCAACGGAAACCGATATTAAATCTGAGAAGTAATGGATTAGCTTTTTTTACTCATTTTTTTATTCGACAGAAAATGAACATACCTTTGTAAAAAAAGGTTAGAGTTATCACGCATCCTCTTTTAAAACTTTTTTTTGGCGTTTTAAAAAACATTAATATGACAACATTAAGTACAATAGTAGGTGTTTATGACACACATCATGCTGCAATAGTTGCGTTAAAAGCGCTAAAAGATTCAGATTTACCTTTGGAAAATACTTCTTTTATTAGTAAAGCTGATATTGTTGAAGGTAAAATATGTGCTTCCACAAAAGAAGGCAATGTTAATACTCCGGTAGAAATTGGTGTGGTTTTAGGTCCACTATTAGGAATATTGGCAGGAACGGGCATTGTTTTAATTCCTGGTCTGGGGTTTATATATGGAGCAGGCGCAATAGCAGGCGCAATAGCGGGCTTTGATATTGGCCTGATTGGAGGAGGAATCCCAACATTGTTGATGACTTTGGGAATTAATAAAGATAAAACATCCTCTTACCAGGAGTTTCTTGAGAATGGTAAATATATCATTACAATTGTCGGTGATGAAGACTTAGCCGAAAAAGCTAAATTAATATTACATACGGTAGGTCTTCATATTGACTTACAACATCATAAATAATTACTTTATCTGAGGAATAATGGGGTGAGACATCATTTATAAAGGTAAGTCACTTCGACAGACTCAGTGACCACGCTTTTTGGACATCCCCCAAATTTAAAGCCCGCTATTTTTTTTTGGTTGAACATTAATTTGAGCTATGCAAGGACTATAGTTAATGTAACGTACAAACTTGCAATAAGTTTACAGCATGGGAAATGAATCAGATAGACCCTTGACTTCGGTCAGGGTCCGGGGTCGTTATCTAAGGGACAATTATTTTCCTGGTCACAGATTGGTTGTTTATTAAAAAGTGAACCATGTAAACGCCTGAATGAACCAAATTAAAATCCAGGGCCGGATTCCTTATCTCACTTGAATAGACCCGTTTGCCGGAGAGGTCATACACAGTGACCTGTCCTTTATTGATATTATCCGGAAAAGTAATGGTGACATGCCTGTTCAGGGAACTGATCTTCAGGTTTGCATTGGTGTCGTTATTCTTCAGCCCGGTTACGACATCGACAATGAGTCTGAACCTGCCCGGTGAATCTATTGCATCGGAATTGAAGGTGAAGGATGCACCATTTGTCAGGGTGTGTTTTAGATTGGTCAGCTTATCTTCAAGATTAAAGGCTGAGGTCCTGACCCAATCATCAGAAATCTCTACCTTAAATGTATAGGTCCGTGCCAGTCCGGGAGTAAATTCCAGATCAAAGATCAAAGAGGTGGCTTCGGGTAGCGTATTGGTTGATAATTCTCTCCCATCTGACAACACAGAATAAAAAAGTGGTGTATCCGGCATTCCGGACAAATAGGGTGAATCATAATCCAGATCATATTCCGGCGAGGCTAGATTATCCAGTATTATTCGGGTCTCGGCAAAAGTGTTATCGGAGGTGCTTTTGATGATTAGTTTCAGCTTCTTACCGGTAGACGCCTTTGTTTGCTTCCAGCCGCTGGAAATTGAATGGATCCGGGCTGACTTAGGAATCGTGATGGTGTTGACTGAATCGTTGACTTTTACATAAAAGCCATTCATAGCCGGAATGGTGTCACCAACAGATATATCGGAATAGGTACCTCCACTGTTTAAGAATTTTGCGACCAAACCAATCTTGTTCATCGCCCAGTCTGTTCCGCCCCAACTTATCCCACAAGGAAAGGGGTTCCCCAGTAAATGCCATCCCCTGTTGTCGGTAAATGTCAGATTATTAACCTTGATGCTGCTATTATTCGGAATCCCTGCAATGGATGGAGTGACATTGTTTTTAAAGGCAATGAGATAACCCGATCCATTGACAAAATAACGAATATCGTTGAGGACATCTTTTTGATCCAGCCAGGCATCTGTGGGTTCATAATATTCATACAATGCATCACAGGAAGCGGGTAGAAAGAGTCCTTCAATCAGAGGATTATCAACCGGAGAACTGAAAAAGTGCCACCCATCGGTCTCTGTAAGAAACCCGGTGACGTAACGCTCTACTTTTACGCTGCCCTGTCCGGAAACAGTTCCATTGCTGAGAAAAGAGGCTGCTGCTGAGTGGACGGGTGAGTTGAGCAAGAATGTTGTGGGTGATTTTAAGACCAAACCTTCAGGACCATTAAAGATGCTGGCCTCAGTTACCGTTATTGTCTTGCCGGGATTGATCGTGAGTTGACCTCCATTATCTGTTTTGAGGCTTTTAATGCTGATGTTTTCATTGGCAACAGCCTTGTTTGGGGTACTGGCTATTACGACATCGGTGTCTGTTCCTGGTACTGCGGCTTTTGACCAGTTGCGACTATCAAACCAATCTGAGGACTGAGACCCGGTCCAGACATTGGGAGTAGAATTGTCGATAGGAACGATCCATTTTATGGTAACATCATCGATTGCCATTCCATGTTCAAAATTGTCTGGCCTATCATACCAACGTAACATGACATAAGAACCCGAAGGGACAACAATACCAGGGATTGCATATTCACTTATAACGACCCTGTTGGATGCATTATTCCCATCAAGTACCTTTAATGGATTTGTTGAAGTTTGTGGAGACCCGAAATCGAGAAGAATTACACTGGTCCATCCTGAAGATATATCATTTATGAAGGATGCTGTTGGATCAGAAGTAACCTTATAATAAAATTTTATGGGTTGTGAACTACCATACGAACCAACTTTCCATTGTTCACCGGTATATGCCACACTTATGGTGGTTATCGGTTTATTCGATGAATTATGAAGCTTGACACCATAAGAAAATTTAGTCGCTGAACTGTTTAAGCCCCCAATAGCCCTGTCACTACTTCCGTCTGTCCCGTAGCATCTTTTTCCACAATAATTACTGGTGCCGTTATCTGAAAAGTAGGTAAGGGGATCTGTCTGAGGGCTACACCCCCAGTACCATCCGGGAATAGTTTGATTGTCAACCCATGTATTGGCGCTCCCGGTGGCAGAGAGCGAGTTGAAATCCTGAAAATGAGACCCTGTTTGCACCATTTCGATCTGGGCATAAGAGCAAGGGGAACCAATGAAACAGATCATGGTTACTACCGAAATAAAAAAGCAAAATCGTCCTGAGTGAAATACCCGTTTCCTTTTCATAGCTCTAATGAATTATATCCTTGATAAAGCAGAATGAAGGGAGTAATGCTGAACCTGATAAAAGCTAAAAACTATAAAGAGAAACAAGGTTCTGAATTGCTCGGATCACAATAACTTTTTTAATCAGCTTAATTTTTAAAATATCTATTTAAAACCGGGCTTTTTGAATGAAAAAGTTATCGTTTTAAAGATACAATCAAAATGCTCGATTTTCAATAGCTAAATTGATTTTTTTGCACTTTCTTCATCGACATATTATAAATAGTTCCAACAAGATTAATATTACATTAATAACTCCTTATACGCATTACCCTTGCTGATTTTATCAGTAGATTTGCAGGAATTATTGCCTCAATGATGCTTTAATATGATCTTAACAACCTGGTTAACTATGTCCAATTTCAAGGTTTCAATTTTTAGAAGAATCGCTTTTGTCGTGCTGGTACCAGTGCTGGCTTCAGGCATAACCCCACGCACCTATCATTCGTCGGTAGTGACGGATACAAAATATCACTCCTTTTATGATGACACCACCTTGACGGTGGAGAACAGCAAAATTTTATTACCCTATAACCGCTACATAGACCCGGCAGGGTCGGTGATCAGTTTCGGTACACCCACACTGGAAAACCATAGCCTTGACTGTGTCCTGTTGCCCGGTGGCAAGGTGTTGGCAGTTGAAGACCGCTACGGGCTGGCAATGATAGATGTGAAGGAGAAGAAGCTGCTGGCTCACCTGGACTATACGGGGAGTTACAAAGGATTAATGAGTACCTACTCGGGGATAAAAGTGATGGAGCTGGAAAACGGGATCCATATTTACTGGGGAGCAACCAACCCTACTGCCAAGACATCGTACATCGTGGATGCGCTTTGGGATGGTAAGAAAGCCACAGTAGCGGACGCCTTCGCATTCAAGGGGCTTGAGGATTCACCGATGGCGTTGCCTAACGACATCGCGATCAGAAAAGAAGGAAACGAAAAGTTCATGTACGTGGTGCTGAACGGAAACAGCAGGCTGATTAAACTGAGGATGAGCGACAAGAAGGAGATCTGGTCGGCAAAGACGGGTATGGCACCTTTCGGGATCGCAATGACAGATACAAAGGCATATGTGAGCAACTGGGCAGGACCTGTGGTTACAGATAAGAGTAAAGAAACGGCAGGAATTCCATATGGAGCAGTGTACACAGACCCCAAAACGGGGGCAACTTCAAGAGGTACGGTGAGCGTGATAGATTTACAGAGCGGCAAGCCATTGTCAGAGATCGAAGTGGGTCTACACCCTAACGCGGTGATCAGCTCGGGTGACGGGAAGTTCGTTTACGTGGCCAATGGTAACAGCGATAATATTTCGGTGATTGGAACGGAATCAGATAAAGTGGTGGAGACGCTTTCGGTCAGGTTAAGGGGGTTGGAGAACGCTTATATTGGGGACTCACCCAACGCATTGGCTTTGGACAAGAGAGGCGAACGATTGTATGTCTCGAACGGGATGGACAATGCGATAGCAGTGATCAGACTGGGTCAGAAGTCGTCGATACAGGGCAAGGGAGGGGCTGTGGTGGAGGGTTTCATCCCGACTGAGGCTTATCCCGCAGGACTGGTTGTGACGGAAGACATGCTCTATGTGGCCAATCTGGAAGGGGAAGGCGCAAGGGAACCAACCGGGAAGAACTTCACACCACATCAGCAAGCCGCTACGGTTTCGATAATCCCAATGCCGGATAAGGCCACACTGAAGGTCTTCACTGAAAGGGTAGAGGCCGCGAACATGCTCTACAGGACGAAACTGACTGACAGGCTGCCCAGAAAAGGAGTGGAACCAAAGCCCGTGCCAGAGCGAATCGGGGAGCCTTCGGTGTTTAAACACGTGGTTTATATCATCAAGGAAAACAAGACGTATGACCAGGTATTGGGTGACATGACCTCGGGCAACGGGATGAAGGAGTTGTGCGTGTTCGGTAACGAGGTGACGCCCAACCAGCATCAACTGGCTAAAGAGTTTCAATTGATGGACAATTATTATGCCTCGGGAAAGTGCTCGGCAGAAGGACACTCGTGGACAGACGCGGCCATCGTGACGGATTATATCGAGAAGAACGTGAGGGCCTGGTTCAGGAGTTACCCACATGTGCTTACAGATGCGCTGGTTTATAATAAGGAGGGTTTCATCTGGAACAACGCGCTGGATCATGGCAAGACGGTAAGGATTTATGGTGAAGCCTGCACCCTGACAATGAAAGACACCCCTTCATGGAGCACGATCTATAGCTCTTTCCTTGAAGGTAAACCGATTGCATTTGAAAACAAGACGACCATATCAAGGGTAAAACCCATATTGTCACCTACTTATCCTGGCTTCGATGGGCCCAATACTTCGGATCAATTGCGCTCGGATGCATTCATCAAGGAATTGAATGATTTTGAAAAGCTGCCGGGTGACCAGTTGCCTCAGCTGATGATCCTTGCTCTGCCTGCAGATCACACAGTGGGTACAAGAGAAAATAATCCCACACCCAGAGCGATGGTGGCAGATAATGACCTGGCGCTGGGTCAGATCATAGAGGCGCTGACAAAAAGCAGGTTCTGGGATTCTACGGTGGTATTCGTGACGGAAGATGACTCGCAAACAGGATGGGACCATGTGTCGGCATACCGGACTACGGGTTTCGTGATCAGTCCCTATTCGCGCCAGCAGAAGACGGTCCATACCAATTATAACCAGACTTGTATGGTCCGCACAATAGAACAGATTCTGGGGATTCCTCCTATGAACGTGATGGACGCCACTGCACTACCTATGTTTGATTGCTTCAACGCAAAGGCTGACAAGACGCCTTACGTGAAGTTAAAGAACCTGACCCCGCTGACTGAGATGAACAAGAGCACGGCTCAGCTGACGGGATTGGCTAAGAAATATGCACTGTTGTCGGCCACTTCACAGTTTGATCATATCGACGGGGGAAATGATGACTTGATGAATCATATCATCTGGTATGCGCAAAAGGGGAATACGCCTTATCCGAAGGGAATGACGATTCCTAAGAAGGATCGGGTTGATGATGATGAATAATTATTTAGCCCTCAGATACTGAGCCGGCCACGGGATATCGACGCCATGCTCACGGGCGGCGTGGAGAGGCCAGTATGGATCACGTAACATTTCGCGTCCAAGGAATATGGCATCGGCTTCTCCGGACTCGAGAATGTCATTGGCTTGTTGCGCCTTGGTGATTAACCCGACAGCAGCAGTTGCTATACCCACTTCCCGTCTGATTGCAGCTGCAAACAGCACTTGGTAGCCCGGGCCTAAAGGGACATGGGCGTGTGCAACCTGACCTCCACTGGAACAGTCGATCATGTCAATTCCTAACTTCTTTAATTCACGACAAAACACGATGGACTGCTCAAGGTCCCATCCCCCCTCTTCCCAATCGGTGGCAGAAATGCGGGCTATGACAGGATACGCGGCTGGAAAAGCCTCACGCACTGCGGCAGCTACCCTTAATGGGAATTTCATCCTTCCTTCGAGACTACCACCATATTCATCTTCACGATGGTTTGAGGATGGTGACAGGAATTCGTGAATCAGATAGCCATGGGCCATGTGGATTTCGATGACTTTGAACCCTGCACGAGCTGCCCTTGTTGTGCTTTCTTTAAATTTCTTAACCAGGTCATCGATCTCTTTAATGGTTAAGGCACGGGGTATTGCATAATCGGGGGAATAACCAATGGCGCTGGGGCCCACTACATCCCATCCACCCTGATCGGGTCGCAGCAACTTACCACCATTCCAGGGTGCTGAGGTAGAAGCTTTACGACCTGCATGTCCAAGCTGGATTCCGGGGACAGCGCCTTCCTTCTCTATGAAACTGACAATCTTTGCGAAAGCATCCATCTGCTCATGATCCCATAACCCTAAATCGCCGAGTGATATGCGGCCTTCTGGACTCACTGCAGTGGCTTCGGCAAATATGAGACCAGCACCTCCTACTGCACGACTTCCAAGATGGACCATGTGCCATTCATTGGGAACTCCTTCTATTGCCGAATACTGGCACATGGGGGAGACAAATATTCGGTTGCGAAAGGTGATTTCGCGTAGCTTCAAAGGAGAAAAAAGTTTATTGACCATACTATTGGATTTTATTCTAATTCAATAATTAACGAGTGGATGGAATTTAGACCGGCGGAGACTGGTTTTTTTAAGCGGCTTATCCAATTAAGGCTAAAACATGAACTGGAGGAAAACCCAGGCTATTGATATATTTTGCATCGGGTTCTGTGAAGTAGTTCTTGAGAAAGGTTTCAAAATAAAGATTGTATTTTTTTTCACCCATAACATTGAGCATACCTTCACGCATGGTTTCTTCATTGGCTGAGTAACCATCGATGAAGTTTTCCATGTGCAGCATTCCTCCTAATCCAAAGCCGCGCAGACAAATCGTGTCACCTTTTTGGTTAACGATTTTATCGCCAGAAACGGAAAGTCAATTTTCGTCGGTTGAAGATTTCATATTCGTACAAGCAAACAACAAAAATGCAACCGGAATAATTGAAAGAAGAAAATAAATTGTTCGTCTCATAATAGTTTAATTTTAAAATTCTTGAAAGAAAACCTTTTGTTAGAATAATAATACAGTATTACTTGACATTATTTTTTTTGATTATTCCACATTGGATAGCCAACCGTAGGTCTGCTTGCAAAATAACTTTTCATCCAAATCATCGAAGGATTTTCCACACCTTCTCTACTCACTGTACCGGTGCCTGTCATCCAGGTTGATCCACTGATATAACCCCACAAGGTAATACCGGCTACTGCCGGATGTTCCCAAAATACCGGAATTGCTTTTTTGTAGCTAATTAATTGAAGTGAATCATTGGCTTGTCTGCCTTTAACTCCACCATTCATATCCAATTCGGTAACAAAGATGGGTAATCCGGAAGTTGCCATTAAATTTAAAGATGATTTGATCGTATCTGCTGTGGGTCTGTCAACATTAAATGCATGGGCCTGAGTTCCAAAACCATCAACCAGTCCTCTGTCGCGCAATACTTTAAATAGTTCCAATTGCGATTTAATCGCTTTTGGATCTCCTTCCAAACCATAATCGTTGAGAATTAGTTTGGTATTCGGTAAATATTTTCTTCCCAGTTCAAATAACCAAATCTGCCAGGCATAGTCTTCAGGTTTTGTACCAGGTCCTCCAAAGAGTTCTCTGAATTTCTGATTGTCCTTTTGATGGTTGCCTAATTGCTCATTTAATAAGTCAATTTGATCGGATAAAGGAAAACGTTCGCCAATGAGTTTAAGACGTTTTTCAACAGCTTCTTTTGCTTCAGCTGTGGAAAGAGTCAATAACCACTTGGGATATTGGCTTGCCCAAACACCGGCATGATAACGAAACATGATGTTTCTGTCCTTTGCATAATTATAGATTTTATCGGCAGCTTCCCAGGTATAAACTCCCCGTTCGGCTTCCACTAAAGCCCATTTGCAAGAATTTTCTGCTGAAACGCCATTCCAATATGTATCGTAATTAATCGGATCATTCGTTGAACGGATATTGGCCAAATATTTACCCTTACCGGCACTTAACCCTTTTGAAACCACATCGGCAGTTCCAACTGTTATAATGACCCCGACCGATGTGAAGGATACTTTCTTATCGTTGGTGGCTTTTGCCTTCAGTGTATAAGTTCCGGCAGGAACCTTTTTCCAAACATAAGTATAGGTGTAGTTTTTTTGATTGGTGACTTTACCAAGAAGTGTATTCCCGTTGTAAATTTCAACCTGGGTAACAGTTCCATTATTGGCCGACTTTCCAATATCAGTTGAATAAACATGAATTTCTATATCAGAGCCTGCTTTATAATAAGCATTACTGAAGGGCATCGTAATCACACTTGAAGGTGGATAAGTTTGTGCCCGCGAGACTGTTGAATTCATTAAAAATAAACCTAAAACAAGTACCGATAACAGTAAGCTTTTGGTATATTTTTTAAAGTTTGTTTGAGTTTTCATTTTTATAAATATTAAAAGAGTTCAATTAATTGCAGTTGGACGTATTGACTTTGTCAATACGTCCAATGCTTTACCTCTAAATGCATCAACCTTTACAACTGGTTTAGATTCATCGGTATCAATAATCCGGAAAGCTTACTTCTGTCCGTTACTTGTGATATGGAAATAATCGAAAGCCACTTCCAGAGGTGCATCCGGTTGATTAGTGGTTGGCTGAGCATTCCGTTGGCCGTTACCTTGTCTGGCCGGAGGACCATCGCAAACAATTAATCCGGCTTTGGATTCTTTTAGCACACTATTGGCAATGCCAACTTGTTCGAATTTCACTCCATCAGCTGAACATGAAGCGGTATAAAGATTTCCTTTTCTTTCCAGCTTCAGAACGACTGTATTCTTGTCTTTCAATTTTCCATCCAGACTGAAGATGGCCAAAGATTTCTGGGTCGCGCCATTTTCTGTTATCAGTTCGACCGAACCTGAAGGTTCAACGGTTCCGGCAGTAGCGCCAAAACCACGTCGGGCATTACTTGCTCTGTAAACCAATTTTACATAATTATCATCGTCCTGACTTGTTAGTATACCGGCATTTTCCGATCTCATGGGTATTCTTGAGCTGACAAGTTTAGTCACAATGGTCCAATCGGTATTGGCATCCTGAAGCAAAATGTTTTCAGCCGTATTGGCAGATGAGGCAATATCACCTTTACCACTGGTAATTAGCAATGAACCGGCTTTTTTAGAAAGACTCCAGTTTGCTGAATTTTCTCTTTCCCAATACCAATGTTTTCCAATTGTACCGCTTTCAAATTCATCGCTGATCGATTTGGTGCCGAAGTTTACATTGTAATTGTTCTTTTCTATCGTTACGTTGTCAGTCAGAGTAATAACTGCTGTTCCGGGAACAGCATTGACCTGGGCGATTCCAACCGTTACATCCTTGCCTGAAGCCACAGCACTTACAACCGGAGCTTTTGAACCGTTATTCAGAAGATAGTTGTAAGCTTTGACATCAGGATTGAAGCCTGAATTGTTTTTCCCATTCACTGCCAAAGATTTAAGATTCAAATCAGGCATAACTTTCAGCGGATAGCTATTTGAAACAGTAACTCCATCAATGGTAACGTAAGCAGATATCGAAGCAGTTCCAATAGCATTGGCTATGACCAACCCTTTATCATCTACGCTGGCAACCAATGGATTGTTGCTTTTGTACACTATGTTTGCTTTGGTAATGTCATAAAAACTGTCGTCTGACATTGAAGCGGTAACACTTGTTTGAACCGTGTTTCCGGGTCTCAGCATCACTTTTCCGCATTCTGCCACAACAGTTCTCAAAACCCGGTTGTAGTTGCCATTCATAGTAGCTTCCACCTGACCTTTAATATCTTTGGATGATGCTCCGATTTCAAACACATACTTGCCCGGATCGAAAGTTATCCTTTTGTTTTTGATATCCCAGAACCAAAGATCGCTGCAATCAATGTCGACAGATACTCTTTTAGTCTGTCCGGCAGCAATCGTCACTCTTTTAAATCCTTTCAATCGTTTGATTGGTCTTTCGAGAGATGCAGGACTGTCGGGAGTTTTTACATATATCTGAACAATTTCATCTCCGTCGACACTGCCTGAATTTTTCACATCAACCTGAACAGTCAATTTATCATTGGGGGTAAAACTGTTTTTGCTGATCGTGAAATTGGAATACTCGAAATTGGTATATGACATACCGTAACCAAATTCGTAGGAAACATCCTTGTTGAAATACCAATATGTTCTACCCGGTTTTCCTCCGGTGCTTCTCAAATTGTAATCATTAAAATCGGGCAGGTCTTTGACTGATTTATGCCATGTGACATTCAGTTTCCCTCCAGGATTTACTTCGCCAAATAAGACTTTAGCCATTGCAGTTCCCTGAGCTTGTCCGTTGTATCCGGTCCAAAGAATACCCGGTACATTTACATTGTTTTTGAATTGTTCCACTTCAACCATTCCCATGGTTTGCATCACAACAATCGTATTTGGATTCACAGCAGCAACAGATTTAATCAATTCGTACTGATTACCCGGTAATACCAATGAAAAACGGTCTGATTCTTCTCTTCCGGTAGTCTGATCAGTTCCGACAAAAATAACTGCTACGTCTGCTGAAGCTGCCTGTGCAAGAATGGTCGGATCGGTTGCCGGTGTTTCAGGTTCACGATAAACAAGCACGATGGTTTGTGGTCCGGTGATCCCCAATGTATTTATTTTGGTTGGAATAGATAAAGCGCCTCTCCCGAATCCTCCTCTGGAAGCATCTTGCTGAACTGATTCAATTTTCCTGGAGGCCAGAATATTACCTGTTGGGGTACCTACTCTTACTTCAATTGATCCACCATTAACGGTTACATTCATGTTGAATCTTATTGAATCAAGATTGGTAACATCAATGTTGTTATAGGCTGTCCAATCACCATCTTTAATTCCTCTGATCGAAGCAGCGCCAAAACGTGCCGAAATAATTAAACCCTTTGAAGATTCATCAAATTTAGTTGCATCGAAGTCTTTTGTTTTTTTGTCTTTGTTTACTATTGTAAATCCAATAATGTTGAAGAAGTCATTTTTCTTTTCGGTATTTCCACCTGAACTGTAAACAACTTCGGTATTAAATCCTTTTTGCTTAATGTAATCCTTAATAGCGGTAAGCGGTGTGACTTTATACTTAGCTTCAACGAGACCTGAATAATCTCCAAGTTCAACTTTATCGGCCTGTGGTCCTAATACAGCAATTTTTTTAATTCCGCCCAGGTTAAGAGGCAAAGCTTTTTGGCCTGTTTTTGCATTCGTGTTATTTTTCAATAAAACAGGAGTTTTGGTAGCTATTTCAAGTGCCAGATCATTATGAGACGGATTATTAATAATGGATGGTTTAATTCCGGAATAAGGAACTTTACCCTGAGGATCAAATTCGCCCACTCTCATTCGAATGGTATACATATTTACCAAAGCCCGGTCCATGTCAGCTTCGGCGATCAGACCTTGGGTAAGTGCAGAGAGTGCATTAGATTGGTAGATGCCACCGCAATCAGTGTCAACACCTGTTTTCAGGCCCATTGCGGCTGCCTCGGCATTGTTTTTGGCATAATGATGGTTTGCGTTAATATCAGAAACCGCATCGCAGTCGCCTGTCACATATCCGTCTAACCCGTAAGTTCTCTTGGCAATCGTATCAACCAGGAATTTATTGGCCGACATGGGAACTCCGTTTACAGAGCTGTAAGCGGTCATAATTGCCGGGAGTTTATCTTTTTGGATCAGCGTTTTGTAGGGGAGCAAATAAAATTCACGCATGTCTCTATCGTCCATATCGGCGCTACCGGTATGACGGTTAAACTCAGTGTTGTTGGCAAAAAAATGTTTTCCACAAGGAACGGCTTTCAGATAAGTCGCATCGTTTCCCATCATTCCCTGAACAAAACCTCTTCCAATCTGGGATACAAGAAATGGGTCTTCACCAAAAGTCTCTGCCGTTCTTCCCCAGCGTGGATCACGGGCCGGTTCAATAACCGGTGACCAATAGGTAAGGGTTGAAATAAGGTCGTAATTGAAACCTCTGGCTTCGTCTGAGATGACCGTAGTTTCACGTTTAATCAATTCGGGATCCCAGGTAGCACCTACTGCAACACTGTTTGGAAATGAAGTGGCCGTTTTGCCCGAGGTATTGTTCATCACCATGATACCATGAAGCGCTTCACCCCACACAAAATAAGCATTGATTCCCAATCGGGGAATAGCTGCCATGTTGTTGCCCAACTGACTTTGTTTTTCCTCAAGGGTCATTCTTGAAACAAGATCGGCAGCTCTTTCTTTAAAAGAATAGGCCGTGTTCAAGTAAATTGGTTTTTTTGTAGGTTCCGGGCTTGGTTTAAAAGCCGTAAAGGCGAAACCACACAAAACCAAAACTAATAATCCGGTAATACGTTTTTTCATTTGATTTTTATTACGTTAATAAATCGATTTTCACCAACAATCATCATTACAGTATCATTTCCTGAAATAGCCTCAAGACTATAGGTAGATATATCCATAAGCTTATTACAATGTGAACAGGAAGGAATGGTCATCATCTTACCAAAGTCGCAAATCAATAGATATTGCTCCTTTGATTTATCGTAGATCAGATCATTCGGTATTTCTCTTAAAGATGACATCCGGCCATCTTCATCCGTGTAGTTAAGGGGCCTGTCAGTCCAGACATTTCCTTGGGCCGAGAACAGTAACACCGGAAAACCATCATTTTGTCTTCCGGTGACTGCAATTTGCTCATCGGTTACTAAAATTCGTGTAAAATGGCAAGGCTTGTAAAATCCAAGATATACCTGATTGAAATCGAAAATATCCCAGACTATTCCATCTTTGGAATGAATGATTTCACCTTCATCCGTTACCCCCCAACACAGGTCAGAGCCGGCAGAAAGTGAAACGATGTTTCCCTTTAAATTAAGTTTAATTTTTCTGAACTGACCTGTTTCACTGCCAACAAGAATTTCACCATCATCAGTGGCTGCCAGTATCTTTTCCCTGAATAAAGCCAGGGAATTAATGTTTTTATCGGTTCCGCTGTTAATCTTTTTGAATGCCCCTTTATCGGTTGATATCAAAAGAGAGCCTTTATTACCCCCAGCAATAATATCTTGATTATTAGAAAGAAGGCATCGAAACGATTCTCCGGAGAAATTCTCTGTTTTTAAAATTTTTCCTGATTCTGAAACCCAGTCCAGTCTCCCATCCGAGGCAGCAGCAAGAAAACCAGTATCATAGGAAACAATGGCTCTGTAACCTTCAGGTTTACCAGATGCATCGTTGGCTGCATAAGTCGAGCCAACGATGCAAATGATTGATAGAAAAAGTACCCTAAATAAAATTCCAGGCTTCATTTCCATTGTTCTATTTATTTCAGACCACTATTTGTAATTCTGAAATAATCGAATGCAACATCAAATGGAGTTTCAGTCTGGGTAACCTGTGGCGCGTTCCTTTGCATGTTGCCCATGCGGGAAGCTACACCGTTGCAAACAATCATCCCTGCCTTAATGTCTTTTAAAGCAACATCAACATTTCCAATGGGTTTGAAGTTTGTGCCATCAGTAGAACAAGATGCCGTATAAAGGCTACCTTTTTTCTCTAATTTCAACACCAGGGTGTTATCCTTTATCCCTTCCATGTTGAATGTGACAGAAGCTTTCTGCAGTCCTTTACTTTCAGCTGATAATTCAATGGTACTTGGTTGTACCCCACCATCGGCAGGTCTTCTTCTACCGGCAGCAGCAGCGGTGTAAACAAGTTTTACAAAATTATCATCATCCTGATAGGCCAATAGACCCGCGTTCTGACTATTTCCCGAAGGTTTTCTGGAACAAACCATTTTTGTTTCGACGCTCCAATCAGTATTGGCAGACTGCAGAAGAATATTTTCAGCATTGTTGTTTGCTTCTGTAATGTCTCCTTTTCCGCTTGTGATTTGCAGTGAACCAACTTTTTTCGAAAGACTCCAGTTCGATGGATTTTCTCTTACCCAATTCCATTCTTTACCCAATGAGGTAGCGCTGAATTCATCGCTTACCGACGGGATTCCAAAGTTTACTGAATATTCTTTTTTATCCACAGTAATCATATCGGTTAATGAAATTGAAGCTGTTCCGGGAATGCTTTTTGGCTGAACAGTTTCAACAACAACCATCGGATCAACCGGAGTAACACTTACCACCGGTAAACTGGCCGGTGCAGATTTCATCAGGTAACTGTACTGTTCGGTTGTTGAATTAAAACCTGGGATCGCTTTTTTATTAACTGTTATAGCAGCTGCATTCAAATCAGGCATAACCTTTATCGCATAACTGCCCGATACGGTTTTATCATCAATAGTCACCTGTGCAGTGATCGTTGCAACGCCGGTGCCTTTTGCCTGGACGAGGCCGTTTTGATCGACATCAGCTACAGCGGGGTTGTTGCTTGAATAAACCACTTTAGCTTTGGCCATATCGTAAAAGCTGTCATCGGTCATTGCTGAAGATACCTTGGTTTGAACACTTTTACCATTTTTCAACACCACACTGTCGCCACTTGCAACCACTGTTTTCAATTGAGGTTTAAATGCTCCGTTCATGTTGGCAGTTACTACACCTTTGACATCTTTGGAAGATGTAGCCACTTCAAACAAATATTTACCCGAATCGTAAGTGATTCTATTTTTCACCATATCCCAAAACCAAAGATCGGCACAATCAATGTCAATATTCACTGTTTTGGTTTGTCCGGCAGGAATAGTCACCCGTTGGAAACCTTTCAGCCTTTTGATCGGTCTTTGTAATGAGGCAGGACTATCGGGTGTTTTCATGTAAACCTGAACGACTTCATCGCCTTCAAGATTACCCGTGTTTTTAACATCGACACTGACTTTTATCTTATCATTGGGTGTAATTTCATTCTTGCTGATTTTGAAATTACTGTATTGGAAAGTGGTATACGATATTCCGTAACCAAACTCATACGATACATCCTTGTCGAAATACCAGAAAGTACGACCGTTTTTACCATTTCCTCCACGAAGCGTATAATCAGTAATTTCAGGAAGATCTTTCACCGATTTATACCAGGTAGCGTTCAGTTTTCCACCGGGATTGATGTCTCCAAAAAGGATAGGGGCAATTGCATCACCTTGTGCCTGACCATTATAGCCTACCCAAATAATGCCGGGTATGTTTTGAAGGTTTTTAAATTCTTCTACCTCAACGCATCCGAGCGTTTGCATCACCACAATGGTATTGGGATTAACCGCTGCCACTGCTTTGATCAGTTCAACCTGGTTGCCGGGTAGCAATAGGGTCAACCGGTCAGATTCTTCGGTAGCCGTCTTTTCATCTGTTCCAACAAAAACCACTGCTACATCAGCTGATGCAGCCATATCGATAGTTTTTTTGTCGATAGGGGTATCGGCAGGAGCCTTATAAACCAGATAAAGCGTCTGAGGTCCGTTAAAACCGAGCCTGTTTGCTTTCACTTTCATCATGCTGCCGCCACCATAAACGCCACCTGATCTGGCACCACTGGCCACGGTTGCATTCAATGTGGTGATCAGGTTGCCATCGGGTGAACCGGCTCTGACCTCGACTAATCCACCGTCAATTGGAATATTTAAGTTGATTCCGACCGTGTCGATATCGGTAAGGTCAACATTTTCATAGGCAGTCCATGAACCGTCGCTGATGGTTCTGACCTGATCGATAGTGCCCATTCCCGAACCAACCGTAATGCCTTTTGAAGCAGAACTGTACTTGGTAGCATCGATTTTAGAAACCGATCCGTCAATCTTTTTAATTTCAACACTGACAACATAAAGCAGGTTGCTCTTGTTAATCGTTTCGGCACCGGAGCTGGTGACTATTTCAGTTGAGTATCCTTTATCCACAAGATATTTTTTAATACCGGCAACCGGTGTAATCATGTTTTCCTGTGCGGGTCTGCCTGAATAGGGTCCTATTTCAACTTTCTCAGCCTGAGGCCCAATCAGGGCAATTTTCTTAAGCTGACTGCCGTTTAACGGAAGTAATTTACTGTTAGTTTTTGTTGAAACATTATTTTTTAACAATACAGGTGTTTTAGTGGCAATCTCCTTTGCAAGCGCTTTGTTTGCAGGCGAACTAACTGTATTTGTCTGGAATTGTGCATAAGGTACTTTAGACGGAGGATCAAATTCTCCGGTTCTCATTCTAACCGTAAAGGTGTTGAGGAGAGCCCGGTCGATATCTGCCATCGTGATCAAACCTTTTTTCAAAGCTTCAATCATATATCTCTGATAAACACTTCCACAGTCAGAATCCACACCTGCCTTCAATCCTTTGGCAGTTGCTTCAGCAGGAGTTTTAACATAATAATGTCCGCTGTAAATATCATCGATTGCTGCACAGTCTCCGGTAATATATCCTTTCATGCCGTATGTTCTTCTGGCAATGGAGTCAAGATATAATGGGCTGGCCGAAGTTGGAACACCTCTCACGGCATTATAGGAAGACATGATGGAGGGCAATTTGTCCTGTTCGATCAGTTTTTTATAGGTGGCCAGATAAAATTCTCTCATATCCCTGAGGTCCATATTCGAACTACTGACATGACGGTCAAATTCACTATTGTTTGCAAAATAGTGTTTTGCAGAAGGGACAGTTTTCAGATAATTAGGATCGCTTCCAACCATGCCGCGTACAAAACCACCAGCAATCTGTGAAACTAAAAATGGATCTTCACCAAAAGATTCTCCGGTTCTTCCCCATCTGGGATCACGGATGGGTTCCACAACAGGCGACCAATAGGTCAGTCCTTTTGTTCCGGTGGCATTAAAGGCCCTTGCCTCGTCGGCAATGGCTGACGATTCACGTTGCATCAAAGCCGGATCCCATGCCGAACCCAGAGCAACACTATTTGGAAATGAAGTGGGTGCCGGTAATCCAACAGCTGGATTTGCTCCGGCCAGAATTCCGTGTAAGGCTTCGCTCCAGACATTCAACGATTTGATTCCAAGACGTGGAATGGCGGCCATACTATTGCCCAAAAGACTTTGTTTTTCCTCAAGCGTCAGCCTGGAAATCAGGTCAGCCGCTCTTTCTTCAAACGAATATGCAGTATTGAGGTAAATGGGGGGCTTTTTAACTTCAGGGACCGGCGTAAAAGCGGTCAAGGAAGCACTGCAGATTAGTAGTAATAAAATTCCTGTGATTTTGATTCTCATTTTCATTTGGTATTTGATAGGTATTGGGTTTTTACCATTAAGCAATGTTTGTTTAATTGAAAAAATAAAGGTATAAAAAATTTAGAAAAACACGCTCTTTCTCAATTTATTTCTGCTTTTTCGTAAGCATCCGGCCAGCCACGTTCAAAATTAGATCAAAAGATTTATTATAAAGGAAAAAAATAAATCTGGCATTATTTTACTAATGATGAATCCACCCAGTTCTGTGGCAAGAGTACGTCGAGCTGACTCATTTTGTACTCTGCGATCCGGTGAAGAACATCCAGGAGCCACCGGAATGGTTCCACACCGTGTTGAAAAAGTGATTTCATCCAAAAAAAAGGGGGTTCATACAATAACTCCCCTTTTACTTGATATTTACAAATAAAAAACAGTTCTTTACAAGACATTCGTACCGTTATTCTATTACCAGCCCCGATGTATATTCAACTCTTTCAGAACAGGAAAAAATTGATGTAGAGTCATATATGAATTATGGTTTATCCAAGGGAGATAAGCTTGTCATAAATAAAAAAACAAGAAAGCTAGACAGATTTGATGTGAAGGAATGGAATAAAATCCAACGGAATGCTACTCAGGATGATTGGTTGATTATAAGTGAAAAATGAAATTAACAGGACAGAATAAATGAGCCTCTAAAAAAGTAATTATTAAACATCATGGAAAACCAGTTGAAAAGTTATGTTCAGGAATATTGATGTAATACAAAAATTAGAAATCACCGAACAGGAAGAGAGATTATATAAAGGAGCAGCCGAGCAAAGGCAAAACAACTTTCTGGAGATTTACTTGGATCAATTTCAGACTATGATATATTAATGGAGTTAAAACCTCTTAATGCCAACCTATATAAAGAAAGAGGCCATTTAAGGGAAATGTTAAATGATATGCAAGGATCTGTCGAAGATCTCAATACAATGATTTATTTAAAAACTTCATTACCTGAAGAAGATTTTTATAAACATAAAAATGGAAATCAAAATGTGGTATATGATTAGGTTAATTAAGAAGGTTTATGTCACTAGCTCCTCTTCTATAAGGAGGGCTACTTTTTATCCGACAACAGTTGGGCTGAATCAAGTTAATGGGTGTTCAACCATGGAGACATTAAATACATAATAGAGTCGAGCCAGACGAATAAGAAAATTCGTTTTTTGCGAACCACGTCCCCTTGTAATTCTATCTCACTCATATAAGAAAGGTTTCTCGTGCTTTAAGGTTGAGAGGAGAGAAGGGGTTATCTATTGTTTTTACCTTGCCCATAATGCAAGAAGATACAATCAGTTGAAGAAAAATAATTCTTATTCAAGCGATTCTAATGCATAATTATCAAGTGTCTAATTTTGATAATGTTAGGTGTTTCATTAATATCATAAATGAAACTAAACCCATTTTGACACATTGAATCCCTTAATAAGTGATTTGATAAAAAAATATAGATTAAACCTGGGTGAGTGGTTATATGTCAAGTAAGTTAATACAATTGCATTATTATTAATCTAGTGGTATATTTGTGATATCAATTATTAATCATTTTAATATTATTATGATATGTATTCTTTGAAGATGTTGGATATATAATCCGGGGTGTGAGGATGGCAACCAGACGATTTAAGATCAAAGCTTTTTTGATCAATTGCATCTACCTGGCATACCTGTATCACAAGAGGGATTCTTCAATGTATATGAACAGGTATGTTTTGAACTTCTCTATCGCTCCAATATCCATCTACAATAATACGGCTGTGTTGGAAAAAAAGGGATTGACCGAAAAAGTGACGAGCGGAGTGTATTTATTTACTAATTTAGTAATTGAAATCTGTCTCTACATCGATAAAGATACTTATTCAAATAATAAATCTTAATCAGATAATATGAGTTATCCTTTTCGAAAAAAAGTGTAAATAAGGAACAAGTTGTGCAATTAGATGTAAATAAAAATTCCAACTACTGATATACAGCTGGTTGGAATTTAAATGGTGACCTTAATAGGAATCGAACCTATATTTAAAGTTTAGGAAACTTCCGTTCTATCCGTTGAACTATAAGGCCGGAATACGTTATTTTGTAATGACTCTAACCGAATAGTTAAAGCCCTGCAAAAGTAGCACTTTTCGGTAAATATCAAAACTACAAATGCGAGATAGGCTATCTTACCTCGCTTCCATTGTCAAAATTAAGCGTCGGAGCTACAAAACAAAGCTTTCCCGCGTCATTTTCAGCCATCAGAATCATCCCCTGGCTCTCTATACCTTTTAATTCACGTGGAGCAAGATTAACCATTATGCTTACCTGCTGTCCGATGATTTCTTCAGGAGTATAGTGTTCAGCAATTCCTGAAACTACTGTACGTTTGTCGATACCGGTATCAATGGTAAGCTTCAATAACTTCTTGGTCTTGGCAACTTTCTCAGCTGCAACGATCGTTCCGATGCGGATATCCATCTTAGAGAAGTCCTCAAATTCAATGGTGGGTTTTGAAGGGGTAACGACCCTGTTCTCTGCTTCGTTGGCTTTCTTGGTATCCCATAACTTCTGAACCTGAGTTTCAATTACGCTGTCTTCAATCTTTTCAAACAGGAGTTCAGGAGTCCCCAACTGATGTCCGGTTTCCAATAGAGAAACGCTTCCGGCATATTTCCAGACCAATGCATCAAAGTTAAGCATCTTCAAAAGCTTGGCTGCACTGAATGGCAGAAAGGGCTCAGAAACAATAGTGAGGTTAGCACAAATCTGCAATGAAAGGTTCAAAATGGTTTTAACCCGTGCTTCATCAGTCTTGAAGACTTTCCAGGGCTCGGTTTCTGTCAGATATTTATTGCCCAAACGGGCAAGGTTCATCATTTCATTCAAAGCTTCCCTGAACCGGTAGTTTTCAATGCTGGCGGCAATCCTGTCGGGGAACAAAGCCATTTCAGCAATGACTGCTTCATCTGTTGCATTATATTCACCAGCTTCTGGTACAAGCCCCCCAAAATATTTATGGGTCAGTACAAGCGTCCTGTTCACAAAGTTCCCATACACTGCCAATAATTCGTTGTTATTGCGGGCCTGGTAGTCTTTCCAGGTAAAATCGTTATCCTTGGTTTCAGGAGCATTGGCCGTTAATACGTAACGCAACACATCCTGTTTACCGGGCAGATCTTCGAGATATTCATTCAACCAGACCGCCCAGTTGCGTGAAGTTGAGATCTTATCGTTCTCCAGATTCAAAAACTCATTGGCAGGCACATTTTCGGGCAGGATAAAACTTCCTTCAGCCTTAAGCATGGCTGGAAAGATGATACAATGAAACACGATGTTGTCTTTGCCGATGAAATGGACCAGCTTGCTGTCGGCATCTTTCCAATAAGGCTTCCAATCTTTCCCGGTCTTTAAACTCCATTCTTTTGTTGCAGATATATAGCCAATGGGGGCATCAAACCAGACATATAAAACTTTTCCAATCGCATCTTTAAGCGGAACCTGTACACCCCAATCGAGGTCACGGGTAACGGCACGGGGTTGCAATCCCTGGTCAATCCATGACTTGCATTGTCCGTAAACGTTTGTCTTCCAGTCGTCTTTATGCCCTTTCAGAATCCATTCGCGTAACCATGGCTCATACTTATCGAGAGGCAGAAACCAATGACGGGTCTCTTTCATGATAGGCACATTCCCGCTCAGGGCACTCTTGGGGTTGATCAGATCAGTGGCATTCAACGTAGTCCCGCAACTTTCGCACTGATCGCCATAAGCCTTTTCATATCCACAATGAGGACAGGTTCCGGTAATGTAGCGATCGGCCAGAAATTGGTTAGCCTCAACATCATAATACTGTTCAGAAGTTTTTTCTATAAATTCACCCTTATCATACAACGTGGTGAAGAATTCAGAAGCGGTCTCATGATGGATTGGATCAGAGGTACGACTGTAAATATCAAACGAAATACCAAATTCCTCAAACGACTTCTTGATGATGTTATGGTATTTATCCACGACCTGTTGAGGCGTGAGTCCCTCTTTCCTTGCACGGATCGTGATGGGGACACCATGTTCATCAGAGCCCCCGATGAAGATCACATCCTCTTCTTTTGAACGGAGGTAACGGACATAGATATCCGCCGGCACATACACACCGGCCAGATGCCCGATATGAATAGGCCCGTTGGCATAGGGCAAAGCAGAAGTTACAGTATATCGTTTGAAAGGATTGACCTTTTCAGGTGATTGATTTTCCATGTGTGATGAAGTGGCGTTTAGTTTTTGATCTTTTTCCTGATAATTTCTGTCAGGCGGTCAATAGACACCCGTTCCTGCAACATGCTGTCACGTTCGCGGATGGTAACCGTGTTGTCTTCCAGCGTCTGGTGATCAACCGTGATACAATAAGGTGTTCCGATCGCATCCTGACGACGGTAACGCCTTCCGATGGCATCTTTCTCATCATACTGGCACATGAAGTCGATCTTCAGTACGTCCATGATTTCGCGGGCCTTTTCGGGTAAACCATCTTTCTTGATCAAGGGCAATACGGTTGCTTTTACAGGAGCCAATACGGGCGGTATTTTCAAAACAACGCGCTCAGAGCCGTCTTCCAGAGTTTCCTCTGTATAAGCGTTGCTCAGAATTGCAAGGAATGTACGGTCAAGACCAATCGAGGTCTCAATGACATAGGGAGTATAACTTTCGTTCAGTTCAGGATCAAAGAACTGCAATTTCTTACCTGAGAATTGTTGATGTGCGGTGAGGTCAAAATCAGTCCTTGAGTGAATACCTTCGAGCTCCTTAAAGCCAAACGGGAACTTGAATTCGATATCACAGGCAGCATTGGCATAATGAGCCAGTTTTTCATGAGGATGGAACCTGAAGTTTTCAGCCCCCGTGCCCAATGAAAGATGCCATTCAAGTCGTTCTGCCTTCCACTTCTCAAACCATTCCAGTTCGGTTCCGGGACGGACAAAGAACTGCATCTCCATCTGTTCAAATTCACGCATGCGGAAGATGAACTGACGAGCCACGATTTCGTTCCTGAAGGCCTTACCGATCTGGGCAATGCCAAACGGGATCTTCATCCTGCCCGACTTTTGTACGTTCAGGAAGTTGACAAAGATACCCTGTGCCGTTTCAGGACGCAGGTAAATGGTGTTGGCCTCTTCACTCAACGATCCCATCTGGGTAGAAAACATCAGGTTAAACTGACGCACTTCTGTCCAGTTTTTCGATCCTGAAACCGGGCAAACAATCTCCAGGTCTTCAATCAGGGTCTTTACAGCGGCAAGATCATTGTCAGTAAGACTCTTGTTCAAACGTGAATTGGCTTCATGAATCTTGGCCAGATATTCTACAACCCTTGGATTTGTAGCACGATATTGCGCTTCATCAAAGGTCTCGCCAAAGCGTTTTGCAGCCTTCTCAACTTCTTTGTTTATTTTGTCTTCAATCTTGGCGACATAATCTTCAACGAGTACATCGGCCCGATATCTTTTCTTGGAATCTTTATTATCGATCATTGGATCGCTGAAGGCATCCACATGCCCCGAAGCTTTCCAGATGGTAGGATGCATGAAGATCGCGGAATCAATCCCCACGATGTTTTCATGATACTGTACCATTGCACGCCACCAATAGTTCTTGATGTTGTTCTTCAGCTCAACGCCGTACTGGCCGTAATCATACACGGCACTCAACCCGTCGTATATCTCGCTCGACGGAAATACAAACCCATACTCCTTGGCATGGGAAATGATTTTCTTAAAAATATCTTCGTTATTCGCCATGGTGCAAAAATACAAAATATCTTTGCAGAATGATAGCAGTTGATGATACGTTAATAAGTGATGATCTGGGTGAAGTATTTTTTACCTGTGATTTGGGGAAATGTAATGGCGCATGTTGTGTTGAAGGTGATGCAGGAGCGCCATTGGACGAGGAGGAGATTGGGGTATTGGAAGATATCATGGATAAGATTCGTCCGCTCATGACCGAGGCGGGGACAAAAGTAGTCGATGAAACAGGCGTGTTTGACTATGATGCAGGCGGGAATTTTGTGACTCCCCTGGTAAATGATAGCGAATGTGCCTTTGTATATATGGATTTTGGCGTTGCAAAATGTGTGATTGAGAAGGCTTATTATGCAGGATTGGTCTCTTTCAAGAAACCGATTTCCTGTCACCTTTACCCGATTCGCATTACTAAATTTGCAGATTTCGAGGCCCTGAATTATCATAAATGGCCCATTTGCAACCGTGCTTTGGTTACCGGCCGCCGCGAAGATGTCCGTGTATATGAGTTCCTGAAGGAACCCCTTATCCGGAAATATGGCAAAGTTTGGTACGAGAAACTAGACAAGGCTTTCACTGAGAAAAGAAATAAAAAATAAGAGTTAAACGGCTGATTATATTTTTATAATGAATAAATGAAAAGATTGATTACGATTAAATTACACTAAAATTCCAATCGTCAATCTTTACAAACCACTCTGGCTTTTGCCAAAACTACTCCTCCAATTTTTCATTTAATCATCCAATAAAGGAGAGAAAACTCCCTTAAAATTCTCTTATGACTTAACTAAAAGTCATATCGATCCCATATTGAAGCCATATCGATGCCATATCGATGCCATATTATAATAGAAGGCTTCAATATGGCTTCGATATGGCTTCAATATGGCTTCAATATGGCTTTGATATGGCTTTTAACTGAATTATAGAGGAATTATATGGGGTTCTTAAGGGAATTAAGGAACAAGTGTGAATTGGATTTTGGGTAAGGGACGAGGATGATCTATATTCCGAAAATTTATTTCTTGGGTGGATTTCCTGTTTATTCTCCTTCCCTTTATACAAAGTTAAACAAATTATAAGGGTTTTCTCTCTATCGGGCATGAATAAAAAAAAGGCCAATCCTTCTGGAATGGCCTTTTTAGAATGTCAATGAATATTCTTTATTTCTTCAAAACCTCGGCACCGGAAATGATCTCGATAAGTTCCTTGGTGATGGAGGCCTGACGGGCATTGTTGTAACGGATCTTCAGGTCTTTCAGGATTTCGCCTGCGTTCTCTGTGGCCTTGTGCATTGCAGTCATTCGGGCGCCAAATTCTGATGCATATGAGTCGAGCAGCGCCTTGTAAAGCTGAATCCTCAGTAGTTGTGGAATCACAGCTGCCAATAGTTCCTCTTCTTCGGGTTCAAAGATGTAATCATTTTGATATTGCTTCTTTTCAACTTCCATCTTTTCAGGAATCACCGGTAACATTTGTTCAACTGCCAGAACCTGCGTTGCAGCATTCTTGAACTGATTGTAGATGATATCAACCCTTGAGTATGTCTTATCCTTATACCATTCCATGACCTGGTTGGCAATTTCAGATACATTCGGATATTCCAGACTGTCGAAAATGCTGTTAAAATTGGCCTCAACCTTATAATTACGACGTTTAAAGAACTCTGTTCCTTTTCTGCCGATGGTTATAAGACTCAGATTTCCACGTTTATTCTGCTCATCGAATGTGGTATGGATGTGTTCGAGGGTAGCTTTATTTACACTTGAATTGAAAGCTCCGCACATCCCCCTGTTCGAGGTAATGACAACAAGGAGTACCTTATCGGGATTCTCTACTTTTGTGAAAACACTATCAGGCATCGACCCGTTGGCGCTCAGATTCTGAATGATTCCTTTCAGTTTCGAGGCATAAGGGCGAAGAGCTACAATATTATTCTGAGCCTTACGCAGTTTGGAAGCAGCCACCATTTTCATGGCGCTTGTAATCTGTTGCGTCGAGATCACAGAAGCAATACGCGTACGAACCTCTTTAAGTCCGGCCATAGTTCTTTTTTATATTTGACTTTAAGGAAACCGCTTAAAAACGGGTTCCTTAAAATCGATTGAGTTATTCTTAATTATGAACGCTTTCAGGTTTATTTCTCAAAACCGAGTGCTATTTCTTTGGCAACACTTTCGAGGGTATTGGCAATTTCATCCGTGTACTGTCCCTTGCGCAATGCGGTCAGGATATCTTTGTGGTTCAGTTCAAGATGATGGAGGAATGTTTCTTCAAAGTCGCCGATTTTGTTCAGCGGCACATTCTGTAACAAGCCTTTGGTTCCACAGAAGATGATGGCTGTTTGTTTTTCAACAGACATTGGTGAATACTGAGGTTGTTTCAGAATTTCAACGTTGCGTGATCCTTTTGCAAGTACCATTTTTGTACTGGCATCGAGGTCGGAGCCAAACTTTGAGAAGGCTTCCAGGTCACGATATTGAGCCTGATCGAGTTTCAGTGTACCTGCAACTTTTTTCATGGACTTGATTTGGGCATTACCCCCTACACGTGATACCGAGATCCCAACGTTGATAGCCGGACGGATACCTGAGTTGAAAAGTCCTGTTTCGAGGAATATCTGACCATCAGTAATTGAAATTACGTTGGTTGGGATATAGGCTGAAACGTCACCGGCTTGTGTTTCGATGATAGGCAGTGCTGTTAAAGATCCACCACCTTTGATGATGCCCTTCAAAGATGGGGGCAAGTCATTCATGTGCTGAACGATGCTATCTTCCTTGATGATTTTAGCAGCACGTTCCAGTAAGCGTGAGTGTAGATAGAAAACGTCCCCGGGATAAGCTTCGCGTCCGGGTGGGCGACGCAGTAGCAAAGACACTTCACGATAAGCCACAGCTTGTTTTGAAAGGTCATCATAGATGACTAATGCAGGACGTCCCGTATCACGAAAGAACTCGCCGATCGATGCTCCGGTAAAAGGAGCGTAGAACTGCATGGCTGCAGGATCAGAAGCGGTAGCAGCAACGATAACCGTGTAGGCCATAGCGCCATGATCTTCCAATGTCTTCAGGATGTTTGCTACTGTAGAACCTTTTTGACCTATGGCAACATAGATACAATAGACAGGTTCCCCTTTATCGAAAAATTCTTTTTGATTTATAATGGTATCAATGGCGATAGCAGTCTTACCGGTTTGGCGGTCACCGATAATCAATTCGCGTTGTCCACGGCCAATAGGGATCATGGCATCGATAGCCTTGATACCAGTCTGAAGTGGTTCGTTTACAGGCTGACGGAAGATAACACCGGGAGCCACACGTTCGATCGGCATTTCGTAAGTCTTACCTTCTACAGGGCCCTTGCCATCGATAGGCTCACCCAATGTATTGATAACACGACCTATGAGACCTTCACCCGCCTGGATAGACGCGATACGACCTGTCCGTTTAACGGTGTCGCCTTCTTTGATCTTGAGCGCTTCGCCCAATAAAACGATACCGACATTGTCAACCTCGAGGTTGAGCACGATGCCCATGATACCATTCTCTGTAAATTCAACCAATTCGCCTGACTCTGCGTTGGTCAATCCGTAAACGCGGGCGATACCATCACCAACGCTTAAAACACTACCTACTTCTTGTAATTCGGCCTCAGTCTTGATGCCAGCTAATTGCTGACGAAGGATGGCCGATACCTCGGCGGGTTTAATTCCTGCCATATCTGAAAGAGTTTAAATTTCGCTGTTATTTGTATTGTCTGTAAATTCTTTACGTAGCCGGTGCATCGTGTTCTTAATAGATGCATCAAATAGTTGGCCTTCGAGTGAAAGAGTAAAACCTCCCAACAATTCGGGATCGGTTTTTTCAACCAACTCTACATCGCAACCTGTCTGTTCTTTGAGACGGGCAATGATACTGGCGCGGGTTTCCGCGTCCAGTGGTTGAGCTGATGTGAGTAATGCAGTCTTGATGCCTTTGAAATCCTTGACCAATTGCAGGTATTCGAGTGCAATTTGGGGTAAGCTGATCTCGCGGTTCTGAACCACGACCAGGTTGATGAACCGTTGTGATAATTCACAGATCTTGCTTTCAAAGATTTCAGTCAGAATCTTTCCTTTCTTAGTATCCCGGATAATCGGGCTGGCTAGTACAAGCATCAGCTCCTTGCTATCCAGACAAGTCTGGGCAACAATCTGCATATCATCAAAGACACGATCGAGCTGTTTGAGTTCTCCGGCCAGTTGATAAAGTGCCAGGGCATAACGCTTATGAATTCTTGAATCTTCCATTATTACGTTTACTGGTCAATTAATTGAACCGGATGTTTTCGAGTTGCTTGTCAATCATGGCATTTTGCTTTGCCTTGTCTTTGAGCTCTTCCTGAAGTACTTTCTCTGCTATTTCAATCGAAAGACGGCCAATCTGGCTCTTTAACTCTGTAACGGCAGCCTTGCGTTCATTTTGAATCAGCATTCTTGAATTTTCTACGATTCGGTTAGCTTCCTCGGTGGCTTTCTTTCTGGCTTCATCGATCACGGTATCACGCATTTCTCTGGCCTGACGAAGAATCTGATCACGTTCTTCACGTGCAACATTTAACAGTTTCTCGTTTTCGTTTTGCAACTGAGCCATTTGGGCGCGTGCATCGTCGGCGGAATTGAGTGCCTGGGCGATGAATTCCTCACGCTCTTTGAGCGATGACAGAATAGGGCCGTAAGCATACTTCCACAATATCCATAAAACTGCAGAAAAAGCAATTAAAGTCCAAAAAAGCAAACCCGGATTAGGTGTTATTAGTCCCATAGGTATGTTCTATTTTTTTGAGTTCCTGATTTCAATTAAAGTAACCGGTGCAACCAACCGTTGCACCGGTTGCTGTTCTTTACTTAGATAAAGAGAACTAAAAGACAGACCACGATAGCGAAGAAAGCAATTCCTTCTACGAGGGCTGCAGCCAGGATCATGTTTGAACGGATTTCTCCAACGGCCTCAGGCTGGCGGGCAATCGCTTCCATAGCGCCACGTCCGATTCCACTGATACCGATACCACCACCTACTGCAGCAAGACCTGCTCCAATTCCTGCACCTAGTTTAGCAAACGGGGCTAAATCTAAGGCTGCTTGTAACATTGTTGATAACATTGACATATATATTTGTTTTAAAAGAGTTTAACGATTAGTGATGACTACCAACTTTTGCCATTCCAAAATAGAGGGCAGATAATAGTGTGAAAACATAAGCCTGTAGAAATGCGACAAGCAATTCCAGCATGTATACGAAAATCATGAACAGAAAAGAGAAGGGCCCTACCACTGAAGTAAGCCATGGGCTCTTTTCTCCGAAAATAAAAATCAGACAGACAAAACCAAGGATGACGATGTGACCTCCCGTGATATTGGCAAAGAGACGAATCATCAATACAACCGGCTTGATGAATACTCCGAAGATTTCAACAAAGGGCATCAAAGGGATGGGAAGTTTCAACCAAAGGGGAACACCGGGCATATCGATCAGATGCTTCCAGTAGTTTTTATCGGTACTGAGTGTTGTGATGATGAAAGTAAAAATAGCCAGCGTCATGGTAACAGCAATATTACCGGTGACATTTGCTCCTCCCGGAAATATGGGGATCACACCCATAATATTATTGGTGAGGATAAAGAAAAAGACCGTCAACAAAAAAGGCATAAAGCGGGCATAGCGTTCTTCACCGATTGAAGGTTTTGCAATGTCGTCGCGGACAAACAGGATGACGGGTTCCAGAAGCGATTGTAAACCTTTTGGGGCTTGATTTGGATGTTTCCGGTAAGTGCGTGCGATGGAAATGAAGATCAGACACATAATGATCAGACTCAGAAACATTGCGAAAACAGTCTTGGTGATACTCAGGTCGAAAGGTAGCTTGGCTTTGCGATCGGTGGTGACACCATCAGGCATGACTTTTACTATTCTACCTACGTTTACACCTACTTCATCTCCAATCTTGTAACCTAAATAACTTTTGTGTCCATGTTCAAAATTACTTGACATGAAACATACAAACTTCCCCTGATCATAGAGTATAACGGGAAGAGGTAAAACGATGGGATAATTTCCAAACTGTGTGATGTGCCATTCATGAGCATCTAAAACATGCTCCATGATCATTTCACCCGGATTAAATTTCTCTTTTGGTGTTCCTTCGGAAGCAGTAGCTTCGGTTTTTTGTGTAGACGAACTATTATTTTTGCTATTTTCATTGATAAACGCTGTGAAAACTACAGAGCTTACTATGGCTGCAAAAATTAAGAACCTCCTGACTTTTAGGCTCATGTATTAAATTTTTTCTATCTTTAGGTTCAGGTTAACAGAGTGCAATATTAGTAAATATTTGAAACTGTTTAACCAAATTAATGAAATATTTACTTTACTTTGCAAAAAAGTTTTGTTGTTCATTTAAAAACAGTATATCTTGAATGGGTTCATATTGAACGATACATATTTTATGCGTGAGGCGCTGAAAGAGGCCCAAAATGCTTTTCAGAGTGGAGAAATTCCCATCGGGGCAGTAGTGGTTTGTGATGAACGCATTATCGCCAGGGCACACAATATGACCGAGTTACTTAACGATGTAACGGCCCATGCAGAGATGCAGGCCCTTACTTCTGCAGCCAATTTCCTTGGAAGTAAATATTTGAATGATTGCACACTATATGTTACGGTTGAGCCTTGCGTGATGTGCGCGGGCGCTATTTTCTGGACACAGCTTCAAAGGGTGGTATATGGGGCCGATGATGAAAAAAGAGGTTACTCAAAGACCGGGGTTGCCTTGTTTCATTCCAGGACAAAAATCACCAAAGGGATCCTGGAGGAAGAGTGTGGGCAGTTGATGAAGACATTTTTTTTAAGCAAAAGATTTAAATCCTGAAATTCGGGTTTTTTTTTCTTCCCAAAGGACATTTTTTAGTCCCAGAGGTCATGATTATAGTCCCGAAGAGACGTCATGATTGTAGCAAATATCGTTTTAGTAGATTCAGCTAAGTCACAAAGCCACAAAGAAACACTAAGAAATTCGCTGGAGAAACGGCTTTGATAAGAAAATTATAAAACTTAAATAGTTTCTAAACTATTATGTTTATTTTTGACAGGTGTAGACGAACAAAAGGTGTGGATACACAGAACATTTTCAGAGCAACAAGGCACCTTTAGTAATGGTATAAACAAGTTGGGCGCAATTAAATAAAACCCCGAAATAGTAACAACTTAAAATGAAATGAAATGAAAAATATTAATAAAATTGTATACGGCATTTTTCTAACAGCAGTAATTTTTTTAACTGCAATCATCATTGGAAATAAAATACTTCTACATAACAAATTTTTTACTAATACTTTTATGACTCATACAGTTATGTTATTGTTATCTATACTATTAATTATTTTAATGAGGAAAAATCTAAGTTATAGAATTTCTTTGCCGAAATTTAAAAATGTTATAAAACCTATTGTGATTGGAATAGTCATAACAATCCTGATAAACATTCTAATGTCCAATATAACCAAATTAGTTGGGGGAAAAATAGAAGTACATCCATTATTATCCAAAATGAATCCGCTTCAAGCTTTTATTTTTATACTTATCTATGCAAGCATAGCAGAAGAAATGCTATTTCGTGGGTTCCTGATGAATTTTTTAAAATCTTTAACATTAAATGGAATCACTTTTTTTAAGCGAAAGATTAGTTTTCCGATAATTATTAGTGCTTTAGCATTTGGTTTAGCACATCTAATATTAATTAGGACAGGGGTAGGTTCGTTATTTTTAGTGAGAATAGTTTTGTTTGCAACGTGTCTCGGATTAATAGCTGGATATTATCAAGAAAAATATGATAATAACTCATATGCAATAATAGTTCACATGTCAGCTAATTTACTTGGAGTAATTGGTGTCTTATTATTAAACTTTTAGAATCTTTTTTTTATGAAAATAAACTACCTCGCAGCAAAGCTGACGAAGTATTACTGGAAAACTTTTTACTCACGCAGCAGAGCTGCGGGGAATTAACCCAAAGAAATTAAAATTAACAGCGCCCAACAAAGGCTACGTCCCATGCGGGTCTTAGCCTCGATCGTTAGCAGCAATTTTAATTTAAACTCAACCACAAAAATGACTCGAAGACATTTAATTAAAGATAAAGAGATACGCAGACGCGTTGCACACATTGTAGCCGCGGCAACCATTTTAATACATGCTTATGAAAATTATGAAACAGGGTATCATTCATATCAGTTATTTGCACTTGCAGGTATTATATTTTTAGCCCTTGCATTATTCCACCCAGTTTTAGAGAAAAAATTACCCTGGATTGATGGAACCACTTTTATCCTTGAAGGAATTTTATCATTAATCGTCACCGTTGATCTATTTAACTTTGGTAAAAAAGCTCTCCCGATTTGCTATCTTTTGCTTGGATTATTTCAATTTTATATGGCTTTTAGAAAAGGTAAAAAAGGACTTGAGAAACATAGAGAAAGTCATCAAATTACTAATTAATAAAGTAAGTACTAATAGCAAAACTGCTGCTAACATGCGGTCATACGCAAATGTGGTTAAAGTGGTAAGGCAAGCGCATTGCTCGCTGGCAAGTTTCTTACCGGCGGATAGTACCGCTTCCACGTTTTCCCCAGTTGCGCATACCGCCATCCGTTATGGCTTATTACACAAACTTTACCTGAATATTGAAACTATGAAATATGAAATCTGCCTTTTATTTTTATTATTACCACTTTTAGGGGGATGTAAAAAAGATCAGTCATCAGAATTTGGAGTATGGGCCAATAAGGTATCGAACGAATATGGATAAAAGCGTAAAATTGGTAAGCCTTTACTTTTGACCGGCATTTTAAAAATTCATGAGTTTAAGGATGGGAATTTTAAAAATTCAAAACATAAGTGTCCCCTTGAACGTACCATTTTAAAATTATATAAATTTAATACATTGCATTACAGTATTATGAGTGTTAAATATTTTATCCAGAAGTCCATAAGGACTGTAAAAAATACAACCCCATGAATAATAACTAGAAAAATCTAGTTACATAAGAGGGACTATTGTTTAATCCGGTAATGATGACATTTTCCTGCTGGTGCAGATTAAAAATCTGCACCAGCAAAAAACAAGCAGAATCCAGCAACTATGACATTATTATTAATCCAATTTTTGGATTTGTTAAAATAGGCTAACTTTGCACTCCAATAGGATCGACTGTGAAGATAGAAAACCTGAAATTTGAATTACTGGCCGGAGGTTACAATAGAATTGTAACCCGTGAGGTAAACATTGGAGGAGTTCCGTTAGGAGGTCGCAATCCAATAAGAGTTCAGAGTATGACCAGCACCGATACGCTGGATACTGAAGCGACTATAGCCCAATCTATCCGAATGATTGAAACAGGTTGTGAATATGTCCGGATCACAACCCCAGGAACAAAAGAAGCCGAAAACCTTAAACTGATCAAGCAGGGTCTGCGTCAAAGAGGATATCAAACGCCTTTAATAGCAGACGTTCACTTTAATCCCAAAGTGGCTGAGATTGCTGCGCAGTATGTTGAAAAGGTAAGGATAAATCCGGGTAATTACACAGATCGGAATACCGGGAAACTTGATTTTACAGAATCAGAATATCAGGTAGAGATTGATAAAATCCGTGATCGCTTACAACCACTGATCGGGATCTGTAAGAATAACGGTACAGCAATCAGGATTGGCAGCAATCATGGATCATTGAGCGAACGCATTATGAGCCGTTATGGTGATACCCCAATGGGTATGGCCATTGCAGCAATGGAGTTCATCAACATTTGTGAAGATTTTAGTTTCCGTGACCTGGTGATATCCATGAAAGCCAGTAATCCACGCGTGATGATTGAAGCCACACGGTTGATTGTAGCTTTGATGAATACAAACGGGGAATGTTATCCCCTGCATCTGGGCGTTACTGAAGCAGGAGATGCAGCAGAAGGTCGTATTAAATCGGCAGCCGGGATCTGTAGTCTGCTCGAAGATGGTGTTGGTGATACCATCAGGGTCTCTCTGACCGAGGAACCTGAAAAGGAAATCCCGGTAGCACTGATCATGACCGGGAGATACAATAACAAGGTTAATTCTGATGAAACGGTTAATGATATATTGAACATTGATCCTTTTTCATTTCAAAAACGAAAGAGTCGGGTATCAGGGATGATCGGAGGTCCTAACCTTCCGGTTGTGATCTCTTCTTTTCCTGAAGAATTGGATGCTGAGTTTCAACCAGATCTGGTTGAAACGGAGAGCCCTGAAAATCAGATTCCTTTATTTAATAAATTCATTACACTCCAACAACCTTCACTTCCATCTGCCGAAATCCTGATTCCGTTAATGACAGATCCGATGGTAGTGCTTGTTGCACAGGGTATTGACAATGATACACCCAAATGGTTTAGGAACGTTTTCAATGCCTTGACCATTCTTGACATTGATGTTCCCGTAATCCTGAAAAGGTGTTACACGACCTCAAATCCTGAAGAGTTTCTGGTTCAAAGCGCAACCGATATGGGGACTTTGTTTGCAGATGGTATGGGGGATGGAATCTGGCTTGAAGCTATTGAACCTCACATTCAATCGATTATTGTAGAGACTACTTTTTCAATACTGCAGGCTACACGAAGCCGGATTTCTCAGACAGAATTCATCGCGTGTCCTTCTTGCGGCCGCACACAATATAATATTCAAGAGGCGCTAGCTAAAGTTAAGGCTGCCACCCGTCATCTGAAAGGACTCAAGATTGCCGTTATGGGCTGCATCGTCAATGGAATTGGTGAAATGGCTGATGCAGATTATGGTTATGTCGGGGCCGGAAAAGGAAAGGTGAGTTTGTATCGGGGAAAAGAACAGGTCTACAGGAATATTGATCAGGACGAGGCGATACAGGAACTCATTGACTTGATCAGGAGCGATGGCAGATGGTTTGAGGCTTAATTATGGCAACACCACTGACAATGCACCTTCCACGATCTGGATCTCATAAACCGATGGGGGTAGTGATTCCCCATCAACTTCCATCCGGAATCTTAGGTCGGACTCTACAATCAGATTTTTGAAGGTAAAAGTTTCCACTTCTTTTAAGTCAGTGAACGACCCATCATATAATTTTTTAATGCTGCGGATGATCTTTACTTTTCCTATTTTGCCGATTATGGTAAGATCGAGTAGTCCGTCATCAAATTTAGCAAAAGGTAATTGCTTCATCCCACTACCATTGAAACAACAGATTCCGGCAGCCATGCTGAATACTTCCTTTTCAAATACTTTACCGTCCATGGTAAGTTTTACCTGTGAGTTGGAATGTTGAAGCAACGTGGTGAAAATATTATACAAGTACGCAACCTCTGTTGATTTTAGCAGACCCGTCTTCGCATTGACCTTCAGGTTGACTTCCGCATCGAAACCCATTCCACCCATATTGATGAAATAGCGTTTATGAGGACGCCCTTCGTCCATGTATTCTACAAAGGCTGCATCATGCCTAATCACACGACCTCGTTTGATGACTTCTATTGCGTTTACATAATCAGTTGGGATTCCATGTGTCCTTACCCAGTCGTTTCCTGTTCCCACTGGAATCAGAGCAAGTTCGATTTCGTGAGGATAAACCCTACGTTGCGTCATGATACCGTTAACTGCTTCGTTAAGCGTACCATCTCCACCGACTACAATAATCCGGTTGAACCCCATATCAATATAACGGTGAACCAGCGTTATTGCATGACCCTTGTGCTCGGTAACGACATTGGTATGTGGCAATCCGGCCTGATCCAGCAATAAAGAAATTTCTTTCCAATCCTTCTTCCCTTTCCCGTTTCCGGCATTCGGATTAACTATTACAAACCATTCACCCTTCATGTATCAATTTTTATGTTTATCACCCCCACTAAAACGGTTTGTTATTGTTGAGTTCATGTAGTTTAATGTACTGAACAAAAATACCAAAAGCTGAAACACAACAAGCCACAAAACCATAGAAACCGTCAAGGAACCCCTTTTTCCATAGGTAATCGTTGATGAATTTTGACATAGGACCAAATATAATCATCGGTAAATGAGCACGTTTTCCATCTGCATTTGCATGGATGGCTTTAAGGGTTGTGTATTTATTGGTTGTTGCCATATGCTGAGTGACCGTCCGAAAAGTATAATGAAGCAAGTCGCCTTTTAAAAGACCCACGGTACTGTTTGGGTTTAATTTGAGTTCTTCATGAACAGAAACCCCGGTCCATGTAGCCTTATCTTTAAAAAACAGACGAATCTTGGCATCAGGATACCATAGGTGCGTCATCCAATGACCGCAATAATTCGTCCGTCTATGCAATTGATAACAGTCATATTGTGGATTCTCTTTTACAGTAAGGATGGACGCTTTCAGTTCTTTAGAAAGCACTTCATCGGCATCAATAGACAGTATAAGAGGAAAGAGGGTAAGGGAATTGGCATAGTTTTTTGTCTCTGCGTATCCTTTCCAGTCGGCCTGATAAAAGCGAACACCTTTTTGAACACAGATTTCAGGAGTTTTATCGGTAGACCATGAGTCGACCACAATGATTTCATCCGTAACTTCTTTCAATGCGTCTATACAATCGCCGATGTTATTTTCCTCATTCAGCGTAATTATTACTGCGGATATTCCTGTCATATGTATGTTGTAATCAAGAACAAAGATAACTTAATTAAGGTATATTTTGGAAGTGAGAAGTTTTCTGATTAATAATGTATTTTTTTGGAGATGCAATAATATCGGTTTTCTATGACATATTCAACAACGGTCTAATTATAGAACTGTTAAATCTGTTTAGCCCGCCAGTTTCCAAATCTTAAATAGAAAAAACTGAGTGTTCCAAGAACAATGAGATAAGCAACCTCACTTAACCAAACCAATGCCACCGGCAAACGTAAATGAACGGCCAATACATAAGCAGTGGCCAGATAAAAAACCAGTGTAATCGCTTCTAGCAACAATGCCATCTGCGTATTGGCAGTACCCGATACTCCACTAAATATCGTTGTGGTAAAAGAAAACAGAAGCATGACCCCCATCAGTACATAGAACGAGGCCAGTGTGTTGTTTACGAGATCGGGATTAGCTGTGAAAATACGAATAATCGGTCTGGCCAGAGGTACTGCTATCATAACAATTCCTAAAGTTACCAGCACTGAAATGCGTGTAATCTTTCGAATGATTTGAATCACGAGTTCTTTTTTGCCTGCACCGATTGCATTGCTGACCAGTGAATTGGCAGTAATACCAAATCCGATTGAAGGAATCATAAACATCAAATAAGCAGCCCGGATAATGTTAGAGATTGCCAACTGCCGTTTTCCCAACTTTTCTACGATCAGAAAGAATACAAACCATGCACTCAATGATATAAAATACTGCAACATGACAAAAACAGAAATGCTTAAAGTTTTTCGGATAATATTCAGACTTGGTCTTGGAAACTTCAACAGGCAATATTTTTTTAAATCTTTTTGCCTGATCGTGATGACAATAAATACGATTGCTGCCACTGCTTCGGCAATTGTTGAAGCCAGTCCAGCACCTGCTATTCCCATTACCGGGCATCCAAGCTTTCCAAATATCAGAATATAAGCCAACACTACATTCACAGATGCCATGATTACGGCTGTCCATGTTATCCAGATCGTACGGCCTATAGACACATAGAATGACCTGAAAATTACAATGATAAAGGCAAAGGCTAACCCGGGGATCCTGAATTGCAAAAACTCTATCGTCTTGGCATACACTGCGGGAGATGATATCATGGTGTTCAGCAGCGTAGGGGCAATAAATTGAATGACAAATAAAATAAACAATGCCATGCCAATCAGAAAATACAAGCTATGATCCATGATACTGCCTATCTCAGCATAGTTCTGTTCTCCGTGACGTCGTGACATGAGGATCTGGGCACCTGTTCCAAAGCCCATTCCCAGCATGAATATGACTACATAGAATAATCCTCCGATAGCAGATGCTCCCAGTTCAACTTCACCAACACGACCCAGAAAAGCAGTATCCGTAACGTTGATTACATTTTGAGCAAGCATACCAAGTATGATGGGATAAGATATTTCCCAGATATATTTATTTGAAGGCAGTTTTTTCACAAGCTGTTATCTGATGATTTCAAATTGATCCCAATCCAGTCCAACCTGAAAGTTTCTCCTGAATGATATCAGTTCGCTGAGCTTTAAACTAACGGTGTTGATACCCCTAATGTTTGGAAGTAATGTTGATATTTGTTTTCCTTTAAAATCGATGACTGCAGAATCACCCTGGTGTTTAACACCGTGTCCATCAATACCAATCCGGTTTACACCTGCAACATAACACAAGTTTTCGAGTGCACGGGCTACCAGCAGGCTTTTCCATACTATTTCTCTGGAAGCTGGCCAGTTGGCTACATAAATGAGGAGATCATAACCATATTCATCATCTGAAAAGCTATTTCGCGACCAGACCGGAAATCTGAGGTCGTAACATATGAGTGGACAAATCCTCCAGCCTTTTATTTCCAGAACTATTTTCTCCTCACCGGGAGCAAAAAACTGTTGTTCATTCCCCATCCTGAACAGATGTCGCTTATTGTAATACTGATAGGTCCCATCAGGATTCATCCAGATCAGCCTGTTATAATACCTGCCTTCTTCAGAAATGACCAGGGAGCCTGTCACTACACAACTTCTCTCGGCTGCTTTGCGGGTCATCCATTGCATAGTTGGACCATTCATAGCCTCTGCTATTCTCAGTGGCGACATGACGAATCCGGTGTTAAACATTTCAGGCAGGACAATCAAATCGGTCTCTTCTTCCAACAATTCGAGCTGTTCATCAAATTGTTTGAGATTCTTTTTAGCGTCCTGCCAAAACAGATCGCTTTGTATGATGCTGATTTTCAGATCCTGATTCATAATATAATTGTTTTATCCCAATATGTCGTTATACTTGGCTAATGTACAACTTTTTCACTGCTTGAAAGTTTTGACAATCAACGAAAATAAGACATCTTATAATTTCCTGTTATTGTTATTCTATTATCAATAGAAATATTTATCTTTGTTTTTCTTTCAAATTGACCAAATTCAAGCTTTATGAACACCATAGAAAAGTATGATTTTAAAGGGAAACGGGCTTTAATCCGTGTGGATTTTAATGTGCCGTTGAATGACGCGTTTACAATTACCGATACTACCCGTATTGATGCAGCGCTTCCAACAATCCGCAAGGTTCTTGCCGGCGGTGGATCTGCAATTGTAATGTCTCATTTGGGACGTCCAAAGGGCGGTCCTGAAAACAAGTTCTCTCTCAGTCATTTGTTGCCTTATCTGAAAGAGAAACTTGGCTTAGAAGTAAAGTTTGCCGATGATTGTATTGGCAAGTCTGCAATTGATCTTTCTGCCAGTCTGAAACCGGGAGAAGTATTGTTGCTCGAAAACCTCCGCTTCTATAAAGAAGAAGAAAAAGGCGATCTTGAATTCAGCAAGAAACTGGCTGCATTGGGTGATTGCTATGTAAATGATGCTTTCGGAACAGCACACCGTGCCCATGCTTCAACAGCGATTATTGCTCAATTCTTTCCAAAAGATAAATTGTTTGGCTTTTTGATGGATAGCGAAGTAGCAAGTCTTAAAAAAGTACTGAGCAGTGGCGAAAAACCTTTCACAGCAATCCTGGGTGGCGCTAAGGTATCTGGTAAAATTCAGATCATCAATCACCTATTGGATAAATGCGACAACCTGATCATCGGTGGTGGTATGATGTTTACTTTCATTAAGGCTATGGGCGGCGAAGTAGGCAGTTCATTGGTTGAAGATGATTTCCTGGAAACAGCCAAGAAAGCGATCGTTGATGCAAAAGCTAAAGGTGTGAATCTGTTGATCCCAACCGATACGATTATTGCAGATGCTTTCAACAACGATGCCAATAAGAAGACGGTCAGAACAGATCAGATTCCAACAGGCTGGATGGGTCTGGACATTGGTCCCGAAACAACTGCCAAGTTCCAGGAAGTCATCATGAATTCGAAGATTGTATTGTGGAATGGCCCGATGGGTGTATTCGAAATGAGCAGTTTTGAAAAAGGAACTAAAGAAGTCGCGTTGACACTGGCTAAGGCAACTGCCAATGGAACCTACACCCTTGTTGGTGGTGGCGATTCTGTTGCAGCCATTAACAAATACAACCTGGCTGATAAGGTCAGTTATGTATCTACCGGTGGTGGTGCTATGCTCGAGTATATCGAAGGTCGCGAACTTCCCGGAGTTACTGCTATCGAAGCATAATTTATATATTACGTTCTGTAGGGATGGCCTTGTGGCCATCCTTTTTTTTTATATTTCCAGAGGATGGCTACAAGGACCATCACTGCATATCAGTTCGTTACATAATTTTAACATTTATTTTCATTTTTTTACGAAATATTCGTAATAACCTCTTGACTTTATCTACGAAAATGTCGTAATATTGCGATAAAATTGTATACAATGAAAAAATTGACCGCCCAGGAAGAAGAAGCAATGTTAATAATCTGGAAAACAGGTGAGGGTTGCGTGAAGGATTACCTCGATAACTACCCTGAACCCCGTCTTCCTTATACCACACTTGCTTCTGTTGTAAAAAATATTGAGAAAAAGAATTTCATTACCTCGCGTAAGATTGGGAATGTCTATCTCTATCAACCCAAAATCACACAGGAGGAGTATCAGCAGACGATGATGTCGGGAGTCGTAAAAGATTATTTCCGTGATTCCTACAAAGAACTGGTCACTTTCTTTGCAAAGGAACAGAAAATATCATCCGAAGAATTAAAGGATATTATCAGATTGATTGAAACCAAAGCCAATACCTCAAAGTCATGAACCCACTTTTTATATACCTATTAAAAGCGTCAGCAACGGTTTTTACCCTTTGGGCTTTTTATACGCTGTGTTTGCGCCGGATGACTTTCCACCGACTGAATCGTTATTTCTTCCTCGCTGGAATCCTGATTTCTTTGCTCTGGCCGGCTTTACCGCTGACCGAATGGTTTAGTAAAGCGGTGCCTGTCAATCAGGTTATCGTTTACATTCCGGTTTCGGCATTCATGATGCAATTTAAACCAGAGACGCCCAGTTTTGGATATGATGACGCTTTCAAACTCCTTTATTTTGCCGGGATCTTGTTTATGTTGGTGAGATTATCCATCCAGATTTTCTCACTGCGTACCATCTTCAGGAAATCCGAAATCCAAATCATCAATGGTGTTAAGGTTCGTGTGGGCAAAGATAAAATCAACCCGTTTTCATTCTTTGGATACATCTTTCTGAATCCCGAAAACCATACCCCTACTGAATTATCTGCAATCATCCTGCATGAAAAGATTCACGAGACCAGGACTCATTCTATTGACATCCTGTTGTCGGAGATGTTCAAGATCATGCTTTGGTTCAATCCCTTCTCCTGGTTATTTTGTCGAGCTGTAAAAGAAAACATTGAGTTTGAAGTCGACCGTGTATTGCTGCACCAAGGGATCGATTGTAAAGAATATCAATATAGCCTTCTGAAACTTTCTTCTGTTAAAAACCAAATCGTAATTACCAATCATTTTAACTTATCTAATCTAAAAACAAGAATCATCATGATGAACAAAAATCAATCATCAAGATATGGCCTTGCTGCATATGCGCTCGTTATTCCGTTAATCTTATTGTGCATGGTTTTCAGCTATGCTTTTGCTCAGAATAAACCGGTTCGTGATACCTTGAGTCTAATTACCAGCGACCAACAGAGTAAACAAAAAACTCCCGAGAATGCTTTAATCCTGTTAGACGGAAAAGTCATTGATAAAGCTACCATGGACGCGATGAACCCAAATGACATCTATTCTGTGAATGTTCTCAAGGGAAAACCTGCAACCGTTGTCTATGGCAAAAAAGGTAAAAACGGAGTAGTTCTTATTACTTCAAAAAAACCTGAAACAAAAAAGAAGATTTCTCTTTCATATCGAGTGGACAGTACCGGAAAGGTGAAGGGACAACCGCTTTATATCATTAATGGCAAGGAATCAACTGAAGCCGAAATGCACCTACTTGGAGTAGATCGTATTTCCAGAGTCACGGTTTTAAAGGACAAATCAGTTACATCAGTCTACGGTGATAAAGCAAAAGATGGTGTAGTAATAATTACCATGAAAGGTGATCAGGAAACTATCTCTGACAATAATCATATGACAACAGGCACATATGGTTCAACCAATGGAAAGACTTTTACATACACTATTAAATCAGATGCAAAAGGTGAAGGAAAAGGTGAAGGTGATGGCAAATCGGGTACTACTTTCAATGTTACAAGCTCAGATGATGGTACCAAGAAAATCGAAAAAAGAGTTATTGTTACAAGTTCCGGTAATTCTGATGACACAAAACGAAATATCATCATTACGGATACGGATACCAAAACGATAGATGGAAAAACGAATGCAACTTCAAATATTAATATCATTCCCACCAATGTGTTAATTCTTATCGATGGTAAAGAAGGAAAGTTGAAAGATTTAAATCCTGATGATATTGAAAGCGTATCGGTCCTTAAAGGTGAAGTGGCTACTAAAATGTGGGGTGCCAAGGGAGAAAATGGTGTCGTTATGGTTACCACCAAGAAAGGTGGAAAATAATTCTCAATGTTTGCGTATTGAAAATTGAACTTACCTCATACTCGAAATACTACCGGATAATAAAACAAAGATCAACCTGAATAACTTTAGAATCCTTTCACTTTGAGGCAGTGAAGGGATTTTTTATTTGAACATAATCAATTATACCGTGTTCTTCTAAACCCCAACCAACTGCCAATGAATGTATCAGATCTAAAATCTTGTGATAATGAAAGAATCGTTGAAAGGGAAAACCGTTTTGATAACCGGATCGACAGACGGTTTAGGAAAACTAATCGCACAACATCTTGCATTGCAGGATGCTGTTGTACTTCTTCATGGCCGCAACAAAGAAAAAGGGGAAGCCGTTCTCAATGAGTTGAAAAAGGTTTCGCATAATGAGAAGATCCGATATTATAATGGTGACTTTTCTTCTTTTAAGGATGTTAAGGCTTTATCCGAAAAAATCCTGAAAGAGAATGATCATCTGGATATTCTGATTAACAACGTGGGGATCGGTAAGGGGTTGCCCAATAATAATAAACGGGAATTAAGTAAAGATGGAATTGAACTGCGTTTTGAGGTCAACTACCTGTCTCATGTCTTGCTGACCGAAAACCTATTGCCTCTGTTGAAACTGGATAATTCCATTATCATCAATGTAGCTTCGGTAGGACAGGAGACCCTGAATTTTGAGAACCTAATGCTCGAAAGAAATTACGATGGTTTTTTTGCATACCGGCAAAGTAAAGCGGCGCTGATCATGTTCACTTACGATCTTGCAGGCAGACTGATCTACAAAGGAATAAAGGTCAATGCCGTACACCCTGCCTCTTTGATGAATACAAAAATGGTTCTGGATGAATGGGGGTATTCGCTTACCTCTGTAGAACAGGGTGCCGAAGCAGTTGAAAACTTAATAGTTACCAATTCAACCGGCGCTTATTTTGACGGGAAATTCTTATCCCGTTCCGTTGCTCAGACTTATGACCTTGATGCAAGGGCAAGGCTTAGAGGAATTACCAGGACCTATTTAAAAGACTTTATCCCGGAAGAAACATCAGAAAAAAAGAGTGATTTTCAAAAAACGCATTAAAGCTTTTTGAAAGGAATAGAAGAACAAAAAAGGGATCAATCTAAAGCGTTGGGTAAAGACTGAAGGAGTGGTTCATTCCAGTTTCTTAAACGGATATCCAACGAACCTGTAAACTTGACTCCCGGATGAAGATCAAACAAGGACTCAATAATTGGTAGATAAAGAAAGGGTGTCATGCACATTTTAAGCACATGTCAGGCACATGTCAGGCACATATTAAGCATATAGGCAGCATGACATGTGCTTTACATGGGCATTAATGGTGCTTTATATACTGGGAGTATCTACCTGATATCGGGTGATAGCCTGGGAGTGATCCGGAAGTCATCAAAAGCTATTAAACCGGTTAAATAAAAATAATGATAAGAAAATACTTTACTTTCTTCCCCCAACTTTTTCGACTGATCACAAAAAAAGCCGCCCTTTTGGAGCAGCTTTTTCTGTTTTCAATGTTTTAATTAATACCTGTTACCAGTTCCTGGTTCAAAAGGAGTTTGATTTGGTTTGGGGCAGGTTGAACGTAAACCATCGATGTGTTCGAACAAGGTGTCATCAATCGGGTTCCACATGGGATCCAACACAAAATCAATGCCTTCACGGCGGGCGAGTTTGGATGCTGACACAAAGTCGGCATCTCCGGAAATAAGTACGATCTGTTGTACTTGCTTTTTAAAAGCCAGTGCAGCAACATCAAGACCAATCTTAATATCTAAACCTTTTTGATGAAGTTCATAAAAAACGTCATTTTCCGTTACGTCATTAATTGACATTCTGCCGTTAAGCAGTTCTTTTGTAACGGTAGGTTTGATAAGCCAGCTTCCTGTGTCACGTAAAGAACCCATTCTCAGAGCTACTTTGCGTTTCTTCTTTAACTCCTCAAACAATTCCAAACGGAATTTTGCCTGATCGGTAGCTTCAAAATTAATTACCTGACCTGTGATAGGGTGATGTACCCTTTTGGATATTGGGTAACAGTCATAGTAAAATATTCTGAATAGGAAGTTGTCGTTGCCTACATGTTTTAAGGCAACTGTGTAAAGATTTTTCGCCACTTCTGCGGCGGTGTGGTCTTTCGAGTTCGGAAACACTTTATAGTATCTCTTCAGGAAAAAGCCACCATCGATAAGGACAGCAACTGAAATCGGCAGACTCATAGTAGTTATCAATTTTGGTGTGTATTTAAAACAATTGCTCTTGGGTCGGCATCCTTGCTATAATTTCGAAAAAACGAATTAAGAATGCGGAAACCAAGAGCGCTTTGTTTTTTGTATTTAACAAAAATAAGTGATCGTGTAAGTAAAAGCAAATATTTTCAGAATATTTTTTTACTGTGGTAAACATCTGAAAAATAGTTGTTTAATACATCTTAAAACCCCGGTTAAACCAACTTACTCCTCTTTAACAAGCGATACAGGATGAATTTTCTCCCCCATTGTATCTGAATAATACGATTTTACCTTCGTACGTAAATTATAATTCGATGACATCACCTCTCCATATGCACCTGCTGAGTGTATTGCAACTAAATCTCCCCTTTCTGATACAGGAAGAGGTATATCTATTCCAAAACAATCAGAAGATTCACAAATGGGTCCCACAACATCATATTCCTGATCAGATGATTCTGATATCCTTGTTATATTCTGGATCTGATGATGGGCCTGGTATAAAGCCGGACGGATGAGTTCGGTCATTCCTGCATCTAAGATCATGAAATGTTTTCCGGAACTCTTTTTCGTATACAAAACTTTCGAAATAAGCACTCCACAATTAGCAACCAGCGATCTTCCCAATTCAAAATGAACGGTCTGACCCGGTTTGACTACCAACATTTTATGAAAGATTTCAAAATACTCTGCCAGAGGTGGTATTGGGTTTGTAAATGGATCTTCATAGTCAACCCCGAGACCTCCGCCAACGTTTATGAATTGAGACGTGAACCCATTCTCCGAAAAATAGGTCGCCTGAATACGGTTGATTACATTACATAATTCCCTGAATACATCCAGGTTTGTGACCTGGCTACCCACATGTACATGTAAGCCGACAAAAGTTAACGCCGGTAACTTCTTTAATTCAGCAATCACTTCGGGTAAATCACTTTCCAGAATCCCGAATTTGCTGATATTGATACCGGTGGTGATATAGTGATGGGTGTGGGCGTCGACATTGGGATTAATCCGTAAAGCAATCCTTGCGGTCTTACCCATCAACAGCGCTATTTCATTGATGACCTGCAATTCCTGTAATGACTCACTGTTGAAACAAAATATGTCATTCTCAAGGGCAATCCTGATCTCCTCGTCACTCTTACCAACCCCGGCCAGAACTACCGATGAAGGTTTAAATCCAGCTGCAATTGCAGACAACACTTCATTTCCGCTTACACAGTCAGCGCCAAAACCATAGTTATGCATTTCGGAAAGTATGCGCTCATTCGCATTTGCCTTTAGGGCATAATGCACCGAAAAGCCATACTTTGCTGCTTCTGTTTTAGCAAGTGAAAGTGTTTTACGAAGTAGATCGATATCATAGAAGTAGAATGGTGTTTTCTTTCTTTTAAGATTCCTTGTTTCAAGTCCTTGCATTTTATTTGAAAATATGAGTATTTAATGATTTTAAAACAGCAATCTTATCGGCTGTTGGAACTAGTAATGATATATTATTCTGGCTTCCTCCAAAAGATACCATCCTCACAGAATAACCATTCAAAGCAGCGGTAATTTTACTCAATACTTTTGATGACCCACCGGAACCGTTTCCGACTACTGCAACAATACTCATGTTGTCTTCAACCAATACAGTGCCCAATGTGTTCAGTTCATCGGTCAGTTCTTTTAAGTTATTTGTGTGATCGATAGTCAATGTGACTGCGACTTCAGAGGTGGTAATCATGTCGATGGATAAACGATGGTTCTCAAACACCTCGAATACCCTTCTTAAAAAACCGAAGGCCAGCAACATACGACCTGATATAATATTGATGGCAATAATACCATCTTTGGCAGCAATAGCTTTTACCTTATCGTGTTCTGAATTGGCAGAAATGAGTGTTCCGAAAGCAGCCGGATCAAACGTATTTTTTAACCTTACCGGTATTTCAGCTTCACGGGCAGGTAAAACACTGGCAGGATGTAAGATCTTAGCGCCGAAATAAGCAAGCTCGGCAGCTTCATCAAATGAAAGATAGTCAATAGGGTAAGTGTTTTCAACCACCCTTGGGTCATTATTGTGCATGCCGTCTATATCGGTCCAGATCTGGACTTCTTCAGCGTTCATGGCCTGACCTACCAGTGTAGCTGAGTAATCGCTACCTCCACGTTTCAGGTTATCAATCTCTCCATCAACATTTCTGCAAATGTAACCCTGGGTTACAATAAGGTGTTTGTCGGATGCAGTTGCAAGCAGAGGGTTTATTAGTTGGCGGATCTTTGCAGTATCGGGTTCTCCATCGACATCAATGCGCATGTAATCAAGAGCAGAAATCAAGGTTGCACTGGCTTTTATCTCGAGAAGATAGAAATAGAAGAGAGTTGTCGACATGATCTCACCCTGAGCCAGGATGATCTTTTCATTTTTCTCATTAAACTGTTCACCTTCCTGAGTCATCAGGAGATCAAGTATACCATTGATAAAACCAGTTGCCTTCTCCCGGTAGGTTGTTGTTGATAAAAGATTGTCGATGATACCAAAATATTCATCACGAAGCAATGCGATAATTTCTAATGCTTCACTATGTTTTTGAGTATAAAAAAAGCCGGTCAGTCTGACCAGCTTATTGGTGGTTCCACCAACAGCTGACAGGACTATTATCTTCTGCTTTTCATCTCCTATAATATTGGCCACCTGTTTCATGCGGTCAGCATTCCCTACTGATGTACCACCGAATTTATAAATGATCATTGTCTGTTTTTTAGATTGAAAAACAGGGGTACAAATTGCACCCCTGTTTTAAACATTTAATCTTTTGGCAAAAAGAACCTTTTTAAAAGGCACGACAAAATTAAACAGTTTCTTGTGGCAAAAGAAATAATTTGTAATTTTACACTATTCTTAACACAATGTTAAAATTCTAACGTGCTTACAATCGGAAAAATAGTCGAGGACGAGCTCAAGAAGTATCCCTTCTTAGAAGAAGCCCTCGCAGAAGAACTGGTTAACTTATCTGCATTTGCCCGTAAGTTAAAACCTGTAGTCGAAAAGAGACTTGGCCGTCCCGTTAATGAAGGTGCTATTATTATGGCTGTCAAGCGCATGCCCCTTCCATTACATCTGCCTGTAAATCATATCCTGCGAAAGTTTCTTTCCAACATGGGAGAGATGACCGTTCGGTCCGACATAACTGACTTTACTTTTGCTAATTCTCCAACTCTAACGGCAAGCCAGAGCAGACTGTTGGAGGCGCTCAATAAGTTCAAGGATGCTGTATTCAGCTTTTCAAAAGGGGTGAATGAAACCACTATAGTGATCAGTTCAACGCTCGATGCTATTGTCCAGGAAATGTTTCAGTCTGAGAATTTGATCTTAAAGCAAACTAACCTGTCGACGATCACGCTTAAACTGCACATGCAGAATTCACGTGTGATTGGTCTCTATTATCATATCTTCAAGCAATTGGCCTGGGAAGGAATCAATATTGTGGAAGTCATTTCAACAACCAACGAATTTACAATTATAGTAGGTGAAGATTTTGTTGATAAGGCCTTCTCGATCCTTAAAAGACTGAAGGCGCCGGGAATGGAATAATATATAGGCTAATTATTTCTTCTTATCCTTCAATTCCACGATTTTTTTCTCAAGCTGTGGTAGGATAAATGGTGCAACCTCAGAAACGGGTTTCCACAAAAAACTATTTTCTCTAGTTTTAGCTGAAATTATCGTCTTGTTAAAGTCCACCAGATTGATAAGGTAAATAAATAAACTAAGGAATAATGCAGCCTTCAACCCTGCAATCAATCCGCCTAAGAGATGATTTAACGGCCCCATAGCCAGTGATTCAACGACTTTCTCCATGGCGTTTCCCAATAACTTGATCAACATTACGACAATCGCAAACGTGATGAGCAACGATGCCAACCAAGCTGCTCTATCCGTCCAATGAAATATATCAGCAAGGAAGCCGGCAGTCAATCCTGAAAAGTTGATGGCCACATAGATCCCAAGAATAAGGGCGACCAATGCGGTGATTTCATATACAAATCCACGGCTAAATCCTTTGATGATTGACCATACCAAAGGGATGGCAATCAATATATCCAGAATATTCATTAAAATTTTCTAAGTTTACGTGTAAGCTCTGTAGCAAAGACAAAGTCGTTCAACTCTTTATTATCAGATGTCATAATTGAATTACGATCACCTTCCCACCATAGCTTACCCTCGTTGATGAATGCAATGTTATCACCGATCTCAATCACTGAATTCATGTCATGTGTATTGATTACCGTCGTGATATTGTATTCGTGTGTTATCTCGCTGATTAGATTATCGATAAGGTTGGCTGTGATAGGATCGAGTCCGGAGTTGGGTTCATCACAGAAAAGATATTTGGGATTCAAGGAAATGGCTCTTGCAATCGCAACTCTTTTTTTCATCCCTCCACTGATCTCAGAGGGGTAAAGGTTGTTTGCATTGTGGATGTTGACCCTTGAAAGACAAAAATTCGCTCTGTCTCTCTTTTCAGCATCCGACTGATTGGTAAACATAGAAAGAGGAAATACAACATTTTGTTCAACAGTCATTGAATCAAATAATGCACCCCCCTGAAACAACATACCCAGTTCCTGACGGATATGTTTCATCTCATCCATCGACATCTTGGAGAAGTTACGTCCATCGAAATATATCTTACCCAGGTCAACATCATACAGACCAATGAGGCATTTCATCAGTACCGTCTTTCCTGAACCGCTTTGACCGATGATAAGGTTTGTTTTTCCTTTATCAAATTTGACCGATACATTGTCGAGAACAAGGTGGTCACCGAAACTCTTTGAGACATTTTTAGCTTCGATCATGCCAGCAGGAGGTTAGTTAAGATTAAATTGAAGATGATGATGCTCACACTGCTTACGACCACAGCCCTGGTGCTCGACTCGCCAACTTCCAGTGCACCTCCTTTTGTGTAAAAACCGAAATATCCTGAGACTGAAGTGATGATGAATGCAAAAAATACCGTCTTTATCAAAGCATAACTGACATCATAAAAGCTGTAATAAGTCTGAAGACCATACACATAGTCGTAAGTAGTTATAAGTCCTGAACCAATCCCTGAAAGCCACCCTCCAATCATTGCGAGTACCATGCTCATCAGGATAAGAAATGGGTTAAAGATCATTGCGGCAACAATTTTTGGAAAGATAAGATACGTTGCTGGATTGATCCCCATGATCTCAAGGGCATCGATCTGCTCAGTGACCCTCATGGTGCCAATTTCTCCGGCTATTTGAGAACCTACTTTACCGGCCAGGATTAGGCTCATAATAGTAGGTGAAAATTCAAGAATGATAGATTTGCGTGTTGCATAACCGATCGTGTAGAGGGGAACTAGTGGGCTATCGATATTAAAAGCCATCTGGATGGTGAGCACAGCCCCCACGAAAACAGATAAAAAAGCCACGATTCCTATTGAGCCTAAACCGAGTCTGTCCATCTCATAGATAATACGTTTCAGATAGATAGACCCCTTCTCAGGTTTTTTGAAGACCTGCATCATGAGAAGAGCGTAGCGGCCAAGGTGATGGATTATTTGCATGCATTAAATATTTGTGTAAAATTAATCAATAAAATGGCAGTTTGTTTAATCAAATTAAGTCTTTCAATTGTTCTATAAAATCAATGTAACTTAAAACGATAAGTTTTATACTTTTGACTATTCTCAATTAACAAACTTTAAAATGCGTAAACGCTTCATTTCTCTTGTTTTGATATTATTTACGGCACTATTTCTTTTGTCATGTTCAATACTTCCATTTGGGAACCAGAATGGGTATCGTCCGCAACATCATAATAAAAAGAAAGTAAAAGACTGTGGTTGTGAGGTTATCAATAAACTGCCCAAAACCTTTTATGTTGCATGAGTAAACTCCCGGCTACCTTAAAGGGTCGAATACCGGATCCCGCTTTGGCTTATGTGACTGATAAACTGGCCGAACACAAAGTAAGGTTGCTCATTACACGGAATCGTAAATCAAAATCAGGCGACTACAGAGCGCCTTTCAAACAATTAGGGCATCGGATTTCGATAAACGGAACCTTGAACCCCTATGCCTTTCTAATAGTATTTCTGCACGAAATAGCCCATCTCGAAGTCTGGAATAAACATCGTAATAAAGTATTGCCCCATGGAATAGAATGGAAAACTACTTTTTCAAGGCTGGCCATTCCGATGATGAATGAAGAGGTGTTTCCTCCCGACATTCTGAACGAATTAGTGCCTTTCTTTGAACGCCCTCCAGCATCCAGCTCCGGAGCGCATCCACTTGCCCGGGTATTAAAACGCTACGACAATAATCCTGAACAAATCATCACGCTGGAAGAAATTCCACAGGGATCACAGTTTAAACTTTCCGATGGCCGTATCTTTGTCAAGGAATTAAAACAGCGGACCCGGTTTAAATGCTTCTGTCTGAAAAATAAACGCTATTATCTTGTTTCTCCTATCGTAGAAGTCTTTGCATGTTAAGACCTTACTCCAATATTAAATAAAAATGCAATAGTTGAAATCATATTGTTTAAATATATTAATTTAGGACTCTCAAATAAACTTATTCTGATAGTCACGAACATAATCAATAAATACTAAAAGATTAAAATTCTTAAAATGAAACCAACAACAATCAATCCCGATAATTACAGCATATTAATGGCTGGTGGCATTGGGGCACGCTTTTGGCCGATGAGCCGGACAAACTGTCCTAAACAATTTATCGATGTGATGGGTTCAGGTGAAACACTCATACAACAGACTTATCGTCGTTTGAGCGAAGTATGCCTGCCAAAGAATATCTTTATCGTGACCAATGAAATATACAGAGATATCATCAAGGAACAAATTCCAGGCATTACTGAACGACAGATCCTTTGCGAACCTTCACGTCGTAATACCGCTCCCTGTATTGCCTATGCCGCACATAAAATTGCTGCTGAGAATCCTAATGCAAATATTGTTGTTTCACCTGCCGACCACATTATACTTCGTGAGGAAGAATTTACGGAAGTATTATTAAACGCACTTGATGCCACAGCCAAAAACAACTGGCTGCTTACACTCGGGATAACACCCAGCCGCCCGGATACCGGATATGGTTATATCCAGTTTTCCGATGATGACTATACCGGTTACAAACATATTAGTAAAGTTAAGACCTTCACAGAGAAACCCCAACTCGAAATGGCCAGACAATTTCTGGCATCGGGTGACTTCCTTTGGAATTCGGGAATCTTCATCTGGTCACTGTCGAGCCTGATGACAGCCATGAAACAACAACTCCCCGATATCAATGCCATCTTTGCCGAAGGAGCTGATGTTTATTTCACCGATCAGGAAAACGAATTCATCCACAAGGCTTATTCCGAAGTCAGAAACATCTCCATAGACTATGGTCTGATGGAAAAGGCAAACAATGTATATGTAATGGCAGCCGATTTTGGTTGGTCAGATCTGGGCACATGGGGCTCGCTCTATGATTCACGAAACAAGGATATGAATGGGAATGCCATCATGGGCAACAGTGTGATGACTTATGATACCCGCAATTGTATTATTAATATGCCCAAAAACAAATTGGTCATCATCCAGGGACTCGAAGATTATATCATTGTCGAAGATAAAAACATGCTGCTGATCATCAAAAAAGAAGAAGAACAACTTATCCGTAACATCGTTGAAGATGTCAGAGAGAAAAAAGGAGACAGCTATATATAACCGCAATTACCAACCCAAATCAAATATCAAATGAGAAAACTCTTCATTTTATTTATCCTCGCCATCACTTTCGTCACCGGTGTCCGGGCAGACGAAGGCATGTGGCTACCATTGCTCATCAATCGACTCAACTATGTCGATATGCAAAAGGCAGGTTTAAAACTTTCTGCCGAGGAAATTTACAGTGTGAACCACTCCAGTCTGAAAGACGCAATCGTTCAGTTTGGCGGTGGATGTACAGCTGAAATCGTTTCCAAAGAAGGTCTGGTTTTCACAAACCACCATTGTGGATACAGCTCAATCCAGTCACACAGCACCGTTGACCACGATTATCTAACCAATGGTTTCTGGGCGCTCAGTAAGGGAGAAGAACTCCCCTGTCCCGGTCTGACCGTTCGTTTCCTGATCCATATGGAAGACGTCACCAAAGATGTGCAGGCTAAGGTCAACAAACAGATGTCTGAAAAGGCACGTGCCGAAGCAATCCAGACAGTCAGTACCGAACTTCAGAACAAGGCAGTTGCAGGAACAGGTTACGAAGCACGCGTATCTTCCTTTTACGCCGGCAACGAGTTTTATCTCTTTGTTTATGAAACATATCGTGACGTTCGTCTTGTAGGAACCCCTCCCGAAGCAATCGGCAAGTTTGGCGCTGATACTGACAACTGGATGTGGCCACGTCATACCGGTGATTTCAGTATCTTCCGAGTATATGCAAACGCAGATAATAAACCTGCTGACTATGCCAAGACCAATGTTCCCCTCAAGCCAAAACACTTCCTTCCTGTTTCAATCAAGGGCGTAGAACAGAATGACTTTGCAATGATCATGGGTTACCCAGGTCGCACCAATCGTTATATGACTTCATGGGGCGTTAAGCTGGGTATCGACAAAACAGATCCAGCAATCGTAAAGATCCGTGAAAAGAAATTGGCTATCATGAAGGAATTCATGGATGCTAACCTTGGTGTTCGCATTCAATATTCTTCCAAATTTGCAGGTATTGCCAACTATTGGAAATACTATATTGGCCAGATCCGCGCATTGAAACGGATGAAAGTAGCTGAGCAGAAAGAAAAGACTGAAGCAGATTTTACAAACTGGGTAAACAGCAGTCCCGCTGACAAAGCCGATTATGGTGATGTGTTAAGCGATTATGCCACCGCCTACAAAGTCCTCGATCAGTATACCATACCTTCAACTTATGCCAGTGAAGCACTTCGTGGAACTGAAGTCTTGTCGTTGACCCGTAGTTTCGAATCCATCCTTGCCACACTGAAACCTCAGCCAACAACAACTGCTCCTACAACTGATTTGGGCAGCCAGGCTAAAGGCGCCGGCCGTGGCGGCAATGGTAGTGCCCGTCTGACCAATGATCGCATTGATGAATTCTTCAAGAATTATTACATGCCTTTGGATCAGAAGATGTTAGGAGAAATGCTGACCATATTCTACAAAGATGTTCCTGCTGATCAGCACTTTGCTTATATCGATGAACTGTATAAGAAATACAAGGGTGACTTTACCAAATATGCTGCAGAAGCTTTTGCCAAGTCTAACTTTGTTAGCGCTGAGAAAGTGAAAGCCCTTTTGGCCAAACCAACGGTCAAGGGTATCGAAAAAGACCCACTCTATATCCTTGCTCAGGCTATCAATGTTTATAGCAATGATATCAATACCAAAGCATCTGCCGGTAGTGAGACACTAACACGTGCCAACAGATTGTTTATGGCAGGTCTGCGCGAGATGAGTCCATCTAAATTATTTGAAGCTGATGCCAATTCAACCATGCGTCTGACCTATGGTCACGTGTTGGATTATTTCCCAGCCGATGCTGTTCATTATAACTTCTACACAACCCTCAAGGGTGTGATGGAAAAAGAAGATCCCAATAACTTCGAATTCATCGTTCCAGCTAAGCTCAAAACGCTTTACAACACCAAGGATTACGGTCCTTATGCCAACAGCAAGGGGGAGATGCCAGTAGCCTTTTTGGCCAATACCGACATCACAGGTGGAAACAGTGGCAGTCCGGTCATCAATGCAAAAGGTGAATTAATCGGTCTGGCGTTCGATGGCAACTGGGAAGCCATGAGTGGCGACATAGCCTTCGAACCCGATCTGCAACGCACTATTGCAGTTGATGTTCGTTACGTTTTGTTTATCATCGATAAATATGCCGGAGCTAAAAACCTCATCAACGAATTATCGATTGTTCAATAATTAACATTTTTAATGAATCAGAAAAAAGCCGTCCCCGAAAAGAGACAGCTTTTTTTTGTAATTTTATCAAAATAAACAATGAGGTAACCACACCCTGACAAAATTCAGCAGAATAACCACAGAAGATAATTGTTTATAATCTAACGCAATATCATGACAATTTCAGTTAATCGTAAACCTATACATTTCTATCCAGATCCTAAACGAGTTATTGCCCGATTTTTCATGCCCGGTGGACCCGACCGTGTAAAGAAAATCATAAGTAGGATTCTACAGCTTTCTGAATACGATGCACTGCAAACCCTGAATCAGACCCTGAGAGATTTTTCAGACCGTCACCGTAATATATCACGCATCTTCACCAAACACTTTAATCGGGTATATCCGATGGTAAAAGAATTGGGTATCGAACCCGAGAGCCTTACCAATGCGCGTATGCTTCTGATCGGATCCTATTTCACACACGAATATTCTATCGAGTCGGCAGCATTTTTCAACCCTTCAATGGTTGAAGACCCCGATCAAACCAATTTACAGGGAGGACAAAAACGAATTATTGTCAGTTTTCGCGCAACCGGCGAAGGACATATCTCATCAGTTGTCTTCAGGGAAGGAATCATCGATAAGAACAATCATCTTGAATTCAAGGTGCCCGGTAAATTGGTAGATGAGCCTGAAACCATCCAACGTCATATCTATCACAAAGATACATTTGTAACAAAGCTTGAAGAAATGCAGGTCAATAAACCTGAAATAGTAGCGGCCGTAATGAGCAAGTTAGGCGATACTTTCATGTACGGCGAATTACAGGCAGCCGTTGAGACCGCGAAGAAAGATTTTCAGTTGACCTTCTCAAAAGAAAAGGTATTCCAGTCCATCAACTGGTTGGCCAGTTCGCACTATGAAATCAGTTTTTCACTCGATACCGGCATCAGCGAAAGGGTAATATTCCCGATTTCTTATACAGAAAGCAATGGCATTGAAGATGCACGTTTTGTCCGTTTCGTTTACGACGATGGAAGGGTAAAATACTTTGCGACCTATACGGCTTACAACGGTTTTAGCATTTTACCAAAGCTCATCGAGACCCGTGATTTTTATAATTTCAAAGTCATGCCTATTAATGGCCTATCTGCAATGGGTAAGGGTATGGCATTGTTTCCCAGGATGATAAATGGTAAGTACGCGATGCTTTCCCGTATTGATGGGGAGAATAATTATGTGATGTTTTCAGATAACATCAATTCCTGGGAAGACGAGGCTACCTTAATCCAGGAACCCCATTTCCCGTGGGAATTTATCCAGTTGGGGAACTCGGGTTCTCCCATTGAAACCGATAAGGGATGGCTGGTGTTGACTCATGGAGTCGGCGCCATGCGAAGGTATTGTATTGGAGCTATTCTGCTCGATCTGGATAACCCTACCGAAGTGATCGGATATCTGGCCGATCCGCTTTTAATGCCCAATGAGGCAGAACGTGAAGGGTACGTTCCCAATGTAGTCTACACTTGTGGTGCAATGATTCACAATAAGGAACTGATTATTCCTTACGCAATGGCCGATTATAGTTCAGGTATAGCATCTGTTGATGTTGATGAATTGTTCGAAAAGATGCTTCCTGCCAAAACGAAAACGAAAAGGAAAGCAAAAATCAATAAACCCGGATACCGGATTTTATTGGTCGATAATGATAAAGAAAATCAATCCACCATTAGTCAGCTTTTGGTCAAGGAAGGGTATCATGTTGAGGCTGCCTCTGATGGAGTAGGCGCCCTGATGGAAATCAATAAAAATTCATTCGATCTGATCGTTTCAGATATGGAGATGCCCAACCTGACCCGGGTCCAGTTACTTGAATTTCTGAGCGATCAGAAGTTGAAGATCCCTGTAGTCTTCTTAGCGAATAACATCAGCAAAGCCCCGGAAACGAATGGCTTAAAAACAGGCTCGGTAGAATACATTAAAAAACCCGTCGATAACAACGTTCTGGTTTTAAGGCTGAAGGATCTACTCCCAAACAAATAAACCTACCCATATAATTCCCATTAAATTTTAAGCTATGAGAGTTAAAATTGTATTCATATTACTTTTTGTCCTGAGTCTTGGTCTTCAGGCTAAACCTATTAAAGTGATGTTGCTCACCGGGCAAACTGACAAGTACCACAAATGGGAGGTTACCTCTCGTTATCTAAAAGCCATTTTAGATCATGAGAAAATATTTGAAACCGATAAAGTTCTGATCCCTGCACCTGGGAAAGAGTTTGATGAATTTATTCCTGATTTTTCAAAGTACCAGGTGGTTGTTTTAAATATGAACATGGTTGAATGGAACGAAAAAGCCAAAACCGCTTTCGTTGAATTTGTGAACAAAGGTGGCGGCGTTGTTTTGGTTCATGAAGCCAACAATGCTTTCCAGAACTGGAAAGAATTTAACTTAATTGCCGGGCTTGGTGGTTGGGGAAACAGAACCGAAAAGGATGGACCGTACTACTTTTGGAAAGATGGAAAATTTGTAACTGATAATTCACCCGGAGCCGGAGGAAAACACGGTAAACGGATTCCATATATCATTAATATCCGCGATACGGAGCATCCCATTACAAAAGGGTTGCCCATAAAATGGCTTCATCAGAACGATGAACTTTATGGAGACCTACGTGGTCCGGCTCAAAACATCCATGTACTTGCTACCGCTTTTTCTGAAAGTGCTTCCGGGGGAACAGGTAAGGAAGAACCGGTCTTATTTACCGTAAGCTACGGAAAAGGAAGAGTGTTTCAAACAGTGATGGGGCACACCGGTGCTGATTTTGCCGATGCAGTTGAGGATGTAGGTTTTCAGGTTACTTTTTCAAGAGCTGTAGAATGGGTCGCCACCGGAAAGGTGAAACAAAAACTGCCGGTTGAATTTCCAACGGAAACATCTGTAATGCTCAAGAATTTAGATCAGTTAGTCAAGCCTTAAGAAATGGGGGTCTGGAACCATTTCTTAAGTTTTTAAGCAATAAATCCTGTTTCAATAATTCCTTGGCTTGTTTCTGTCTTGTACTGAGAGATATCTAGACATAGACCCTGGGCTCGGTTTCACCCCTTAGTATTCTAAGTCCATTCATAGCTAGTGCCCTCATTTCATCTTCTCCGGGGTAAACATAAACGGGTGCAATTTTATAGACACGCTGTATCACCATGTTGACAAACCACTTGGAATGGGCTATACCGCCTGTAATCAGAATACCGTCAACCTCACCATTAAGCACCGGTGCCATACTTCCAACCTGTTTTGCAACATGATAAGCCATTGCTTCAAAGATGAGCTTGAACTGTTCGTCACCCTCCAGAGCCTTTTGTTCTACATCGTAAGCGTTATTGGTTCCAAGATGAGCCATCAGACCACCGCCACCCAATATCATTCTCAGCACCTCTTTTTGGGTGTATTTACCGCTAAAACAGAGACGTGCAAGATCACCGGCAGGCAAAGTGCCACTTCTCTCGGGAGAAAAGGGTCCATCGCCATCCAGAGCGTTGTTCACATCAATAACCTGGCCTTGTTGATGCGCCCCCACAGAGATACCTCCACCCAGGTGCACAACGATCAGGTTCATGTCTTCGTAACGACGCATGATGCTTAAAGCATGTTCACGGGCAATGGCTTTCTGATTAAGTGCATGAAAAATGGATACTTTCTTTAATAAAGGAAGACCGGTTATGCGGGCATAATCGCATAACTCATCAACCGTGACAGGATCGGCTATAAAAGCTCTGGCATTGGGGAGTGATTTGGCAATATCGTTGGCTATCAAACCTCCAAGATTACTGGCGTGTTCACCAACAGGACTGTCGATCAGGTCCCGGATCAACGCTTCATTGACTTCGTACACTCCCGAGGGAATGGCTTTGATAACTCCTCCACGACCCACAACAGCTTTCAGATTATCCAGATTAATCCCAGCTTCTTTCAGTTCCTTATAAATGATCTCTTTGCGAAAAGTGTACTGATCGGTGATTTTTTCAAAGACAGACAGCTCTTCATTGGTATGTCGGATAGTCTTGACAAAAACAGGATTTGTATTTATGTAAACAGCAATCTTTGTTGAGGTAGAACCGGGATTAATGGTTAAAATGTGGAAATCTTCCATCTGTTTCTTTTTTACTGTTTTGAAACCAAGGCACTCAACGCGATGGAATACATTTTCGTTAAAGTGGAGTCACCCCTTGATGAAAGAATGGCCGGTACACGGGCACCTGCAACAAAAGCGCCCAGTTCAGCTTTACAGAGTTTTGTATTGGTCTTGTAGAAAACATTTCCGGCTTCGATATTAGGAAATAAAAAGCAATCCGCATCACCGGCAACAGGGCCTTCAATATGCTTGATTTCAGCCGATTCTTTATCCATGGCCACATCGAATGAGAGGGGACCATCGACAAGTGCATTCTTAAACTGTCCGCGCTCACCCATTTTAGCAATGATGGCAGCATCGATGCAGGCCGGCATGGAGGCAAGGATCTGTTCGGTGGCAGTTATGATGGCCAGTTTGGGTAAACCAATTCCCAACGCATGAGCAGTCTCGATCAGGTAATTGGCAATGGCGATTTTCTGTTTCAGATCTGGTAGGGGAATCAAAGCCACATCCCCACAAATAATCAGTTTATGATAGAAAGGATTTTCGATGACCGAGACATGACTCAGGATTGCTCCCGGATCCATTAATCCCGTCTCTTTATTCAGGATGGCATGCATGTATTGATCGGTACTCAGCATCCCTTTCATGATCAGGTTTCCTTCGCCTTTGTTGATCAGTTCCACAGCTTTGGTGGCAGCTTTTCGTTCATTGGTCTCGTGGATGATCGTAAATTTACCGGCGTCAATACTTTCAAATTTACAGATTCTTTCAATTTCATCAGTGTCCCCAACCAGGGTACCGGCAACAATGCCCAGTTCGATGGCTTTATAAACTGCTTCAATGGTGTGATTATCATTTGCAAATACTGCAATCAGTCGTTTGCGGGGACGAGACTTAACAGCCTCGACTATTTGATCGAGTTTATTGATAGACATTTACTTTTCCTCCAAAATTGAATTGATGATATATATGTTGAGCTTTAAGTTCATTAATTTGCTGTATTACAGGGGTGCAAAAGTAATCATAATTACCGAAGCTACCTCATATCTCAACTTACCCGATCAGGAAAGATGGATCACTTGCAATAAAAGTCGATCATCCTCTGTATGCTTCTCTTACAAACATCACAGAATTCATTCCCGTTGAACGAATCCATCAGGCAATCATAAGCCGGACGATAGACTCCTTTCGTGACATAACCACCTCCTTCGAAAACGCCGATACGGAGTGGATTTGTTGGATCGGGATTTGTTGGAATTGCAGTTCCCTTAGGCAACATATCTTTCCATTTTCCTGCAAAATCAACAAGTGTGGTCAGATTGGGTTCCCATGGTTCAACATCCTTAGGATAGAATTCATTGTAAGAAGTAGAAGAATCATAGTATTCGTCGGCCAGCCCCGCAAAGCCATGACCAAATTCGTGGATAAAGATTTTGGCAGCAGCAGTGTTGCTGTTCACGGAAACGCAGTAGTCGTTGTAGATACCACCACCTCCATATTTTGTTGTATTGGCAATGATGTAGATCTGATCGTAAGGAGCATTGGCGGCCATATCCCGCAAACTTTTGTTGTCGCTCGTCATCAAATAACGATCGCTATCGAAGGTAGAAAAATTAGCATTCAGTAAGGTCTGTTTCCAGATCCTTTGAGCCGGAAGGTCGACACCCGATTCAGGAGAAGGGGCCAGTACACAACGAATATTGAATTTAGTCTTATTCTTGTTATAAGGATCAAAAATAAAGAGCCCGTCAACAAATTTCTTACAGTCGGCTTTAAATTTATCCATTTCACCGGCCGTATATCCTTCGGGAAGGATGACGATATCGATGCAGTTTTTTGGATCTCCGCTGATGTAAGCATCATAAACCGGGAACTTGAGTTTGCGTTCTGTTGTGATAAAATAACTCTTCACATTCACGACGTACTCAAACTTCTTATCGTAAGTCCCTTTATGATTCCGGGAATAAAACTCTACTCTCACATCTTTCTTTGGAAAAGGCATTACTGCTGACTCACTGAAACTGCGACGCGTTGTCTTTGCTTCTGCAGTTGCCTGCCATTCATCAAAAAGGGTACAATATCCATGAGAATAAAGCAGGGTATTGGAAGCGACATCAAAGACTTTGAACATATATAATCCATACGACATATTGTCGATGAGGTTTTCGTGGGATCCACCCCAGAAGGGTTCAGCTTTCAATTCGTCAATAAAATACTCGTCTGTAGTAGCATCGCCGGCATGTGTATAGTCAATCCGAAGGGTTCTGTTCTCAAAATACTGATCGAACCCCGCTGCAAACATTTGTACCGACGACAAAATGAATACAATGACTAATAAATTTTTCATTTTTTGCAGATTGAATTTAGATAGCGAATTTAAGAAGTTAAATGATTCAATTGAACTCTTTTTAAAGACATTGGAAAAAAATGTACTTTTGCATTGCATTTTTAAATAGAAAATGCTTTTTTTGTAACAGAACTCAATCTATTTATGTTTTCTCTCAGCCTCATTTCTGCTTTAAGCAGCTGTAGATTCATACATATCAAGAAGCGCGACAGTTTCATGCCGGGCCAAGACCAGTTGTAATTGGTCTACCCTCTCCATTTCTTTTTTATTTTTTAGTGTCTGAATTGAATTGTTCAATTTTTATTCACACCTATTATATTTCCAATCATTTTAATCTTGATTATTATGGAATTGCCCTTTTCTGAGTCATATAAAACAAAAATGGTGGAACCCATCCGCCGCAGTACACGCGAAGAACGTGAAATCTGGATCAAAGAAGCACATTATAACCTATTCAACCTGAGCAGCGACAAGGTATTTATCGACCTGTTAACCGATTCGGGCACCGGAGCGATGAGTGATCGCCAATGGAGTGCCATGATGGTTGGCGATGAAAGCTATGCAGGCGCTTCTTCATTTTACAAACTGAAAAATACCATTCGTGAAATACTGGGTTTTGAATATTTCCTACCTACCCATCAGGGCCGTGCTGCAGAGAACGTACTTTTCTCGGTACTGGTAAAAGAGGGAGATGTTGTCCCGGGTAACTCACACTTCGACACGACCAAGGGACATATCGAATTCCGCAAGGCCACGGCGCTGGACTGCACTATCGATGGGGCAAACGATACCCAGCTTGAGCTACCGTTTAAAGGAAATATTGATCCTGTCAAGCTTGAAAATGCTTTAAAGACATATGGTGACAGGATTAAGTTTGTCGTCATCACCATTACCAATAATACTGCTGGAGGACAACCAGTCTCGATGCAAAACCTGAAAGAAGTCAGGCAGCTGGCCGACCAATACAAAAAAATGGTTGTATTCGATTCAGCAAGGTTTGCAGAAAATGCCTACTTCATCAAGAAACGTGAAAAAGGATATGCCAACAAGAGCATCAAGGAAATTGTATCCGAAATGTTTACCTGTGCTGATGCGATGACGATGAGCGCCAAGAAAGATGCCATCGTGAACATGGGAGGCTTCATTGCAATGCGTTCTAAAGAACTCTATCAACAAGCCAGTGTCTATAACATCATGTTTGAAGGATTTATTACCTATGGCGGTATGAGTGGACGTGATATGAATGCATTGGCTGTCGGGCTGGATGAGGGTACAGAGTTTGATTATCTGGATACTCGCATACGTCAGGTTGCCTATCTTGGAAACCGTCTCGATGAGTTCGGGATTCCTTATCAGAAACCCTCAGGGGGTCATGCAATATTTGTGGATGCCACGAAGATGTTGGGCAATGTGCCACGTGAAGAATTCACAGCCCAGACCCTTGCTGTGGAATTGTATGTAGAGGCAGGTATCCGTGGCGTAGAAATTGGAGCCATGATGGCAGACCGTTGTCCCGTGACACGTGAAAATCGTTATCCTAAACTGGAACTGGTTCGGTTGGCTATTCCACGCAGGGTATATTCAAATAATCACATGGATGTTGTTGCTGTGGCGCTAAAGAATGTATGGGATCGCAGGGATATGATCACCAGGGGGCTGAGAATCGTTTCTGAGGCACCTATTATGCGTCACTTTACTGTTGAGCTCGAAAGAGCTGAATAATCTGAACACACCTTCCATTTATTTTAAAGCGTATCTTTACACATTAAATTATCAACACGATGGAAAACAGCAAAAAGGCTGGTAGGTATCAACGTGTAATCACTCAGTTAGAGGGATTACTGACAAAAACCGATGACATCCATTCACGTATGGCAACCATATCAGCCGTGCTACACAATAAAATGGAAGGTTTCTTCTGGACCGGATTTTATTTTCTAAACAAAGGGGAGCTGATGGTCCGATTGTATCAGGGACCGGTAGCCTGCCAGATTTTAAAGAAAGGCACAGGTGTTTGCTGGGCCGGTATCAATCAGAAGAAGACCATTGTAGTCGCCAATGTACACGATTTCCCTGATCATATTGCCTGTGACTCACGTTCTCAATCAGAGATCGTTGTCCCGGTTCGTGATTTGAAAGGAGACATCGTAGGTATACTGGATATCGACAGCAAGGAACGCGCTACTTTTGATGAGACCGATCAACTTTATCTGGAGAAGATTGTTGCAATGATTTATGTTTAAAAACCGATAATGTCTACAATAAGAATTACGAAGGAATTTAAATTTGAAATGGCTCATGCCCTTAAGGGTTATGATGGACCTTGTAAACATATACACGGCCATTCATACGGGCTTTTTGTCACGGTGATCGGAAAGCCGATAAATGATAACACTTCTTCAAACAATGGAATGGTGATCGATTTCAACCTGCTTAAGAAGATTGTAAGAGAAAATATTGTAAAGGATTATGATCATGCATTGGTATTGGACAAGGAAAGTGCCTCCATTATCAACGATGCTTCAAATGAGTTGTATGGGAATATGCTTGTTGTGGATTATCAGCCAACGAGTGAGAATATGTTGATTCATTTTGCAGCTATTCTTAAGAGCAAATTGCCTGCAAATGTAAAACTACATAGTCTTCTCCTTAGGGAAACCGTAACCTCATTTGCAGAATGGTTTGCGGATGATAATGAATAAAGGGTATTATTTATTATTATACAGATTCATAGTCCTGTCGACCCCTATTGCCACAAAACTCTTCATCATTTCGACACCAATTGGAATACGATCGAGCAAGGCCTTTTCTTCTTCCTTTTTCCAATTCCCCAGGACATAGTCAACCTGCATCCCACGTGGAAAATCTTTACCGATGCCGACTCTCAGACGTGGGAAAACATTGCTTCCCATGACTTCGATGATGTCGTTCAGCCCATTATGTGTCCCGCCGCTGCCTTTCGATTTCATCCGGAAAAGACCGAAGTCCAGATCCAGATCATCAGAGACCACCAGTGTCTGATTCATTTTCAATTTATAATTAGCAAGCCAATAACGATAAGCCTTCCCACTTAAATTCATATAAGTAGTCGGTTTTATCAGCACCAAAGATCTCCCCTTATATTTAGCCTCGGCAACCATCGCCAACCGGTCTGTAGTGAACTTCACTCCAATATCCTGAGCCAGGGCATCCAACATGATGAAGCCTATATTATGGCGGCTGTTTACATATTCTTCGCCAATATTTCCAAGCCCGCAAATCAGGTACTCCATATCGATTGGTTTTACTTATTATCGTTTGATTCTACAAAAATAGCGAAACCCATAAAACGGGTTTCGCTATTATTAAATTTTATTTTACTCGGTTGAAGGGGAACTTATTTCTTAGCAACAACTGGTTCTTCAACTACTGCACGTGTTGATTTCACGAAAGCAATTACTGTATTCTTAGGATCAAGTAACTCAAGATGCTTTATATCTAAATCGCTGATCTTGCAAGAGTCCATAATTTCAAGATGAGTAAGATCAACAGAGATATCATCTGGCATTTCGGAGATAAGTCCGCGTACTTTCAGTTTGCGGAATTTCTTAACCAGTTTTCCACCCTTTAATACTCCCTGAGGAATACCTGTGAAGTTTACAGGGATAGATAAAACAACGGGTTTCTTTGGATCAATTTCCAAAAAGTCGATGTGTAAAATACTACCGGTTACTTTATGGAATTGTGATTCCTGCAGAATAGCATGAAATTTCTTGCCTTCTATATCCAGATTAACTGAAAAAGTGAATGGTGTGAAGATAAGTGGACCAAAGTCTGTATCAAGCACTGTAAAGTGGATTTGTTCTTTGCCACCATATACTACGCAAGGGATCAAGCCTTTCTTGCGGTTCAGTTTGGCATCTTTCTTCCCTACGTTCTCGCGAGGAGAACCGCTAATAGAAATTGCTTTCATAATTTAACTTTAATTGTTAGTGTGTAATTATAGATTTGTATTGAATAATGAACTTATCGATTCATGATTAACCATTCGTCTTAAAACCTGACTGATCAGATCAGCTGTCGACAGTACTTTTATTTTCGAACAAGTTGTGTGCAAAGGTAATGTATCTGAGACAATAACTTCGGTAAAAGCAGACTTTTCGATCCGTTCAACAGCATCGTTAGATAATATGGGATGTGAACAGAATGCTCGTACACTTGTAGCGCCATTATCCATCATTAGTTGAGCAGCCTTTACAATCGTCCCACCGGTATCAATAATGTCGTCTACCAGGATGACATCTTTACCTCTCACATCTCCAATGAGCGCCATGGTTTCAATCTGGTTGGCCTTTGCACGTTGTTTGTAACAAATTACAAAAGGAATGTCCAGTCGCTTAGCATAAGCTGCTGCCCTGCGAGTACCACCGGTATCCGGAGTAGCCATGACAGGATTTGGCAAATTCATCTTTGCGATGTAAGGAATGAAAATTGATGAAGCGAAGAGGTGATCAACCGGAACATCAAAGAAACCCTGAATTTGTTCTGCATGTAAATCGATCGTGATGATCCTGTTTACTCCTGCAGCAGTAAGAAGATTTGCCACTAGTTTAGCCCCAATAGAAACACGGGGTTTGTCTTTGCGATCCTGACGGGCCAATCCAAAGTAAGGGATTACTGCAACTATTTGCCTTGCTGAGGCTCGACGGGCAGCATCTATCATCATCAAAAGTTCCATCAGATTATCGGCCGGTGGCATTGTTGACTGGATAATAAAAACTGTATTCCCGCGAATGTTTTCTTCAAAAGAAGGCTGAAATTCTCCGTCAGCAAAGTCGGTAATCATAACGTTACCCAACTCTGTGCCATAGGCTTTGGCGATTTTTTCAGCCAGGTAGCGTGTGCTACGGCCAGAAAAAATAGTTACTTGTTCTGCCATTGATATTGTTTTATTGGGTTTATGACTAAAGATCGGCAAATTTACTAATAAAAATTGAGGAGCGGGTATTGAATGAGAGAGATTTATGAAAAATCATTTTTATGGTTGGTTTTTGAATTATTTCCTTACTTTTGCATTCTGAATGGAAGCCCGTTCTTAACAGGCCCTGATGGCGGAATTGGTAGACGCGTCGGTCTCAAAAACCGATGATCGTGAGGTCGTGCCGGTTCGATCCCGGCTCGGGGTACTTCAGCCCGAGAAAGTAAAAAAACCCTTATAATCTTTTAGGTTATAAGGGTTTTCTTCTTTTTGTCCGAAGGACATTAATATCAATAGAACCTGCAATATCCTCACTTTCCCAATATATCCAACGACTAAAATTTATTGAGCCGAGCCTTGGTTCTACTATATTAAAATCCAAATAATATATAATTGATTTGGTAAGACAAGATAAACTAAATAGCGCACTTCATGATAAACTAAATGGCGTACATTATGCTAATCTAAATTGAATTAGCATTAATTGGTTACTTTTTTGGATTTTGCAATCTTTTTAATAGTTTGATATCCTGTTCTATTTCCTCTAAACTTACTTCTTTTTCTATTTGCTTCTGAGCAGCTTTGTATTTTTCAAATTCCTCACCCGATTTCTGTATAGCTCTTTCGTGGCTTATTTTCCCTGCATGGGTCAGTAAATCCCGGCCATTGAGTTGAAGAATGCTGTCTAATCTTTGAATCCAGTCGGCCATGTACATCGGTTTATGCTGAAGGGCCATGGTTTCGGCAAATGCTAGATACTGTTCAACAAGAAGCCCCAGCAACTTTATTTCGTCTTCAGAGAGATAGTTCTTGGCAATATTGATATCACTTTTCTTAATGTACAACGTGTCCTTTTTGTCGAGAGATTGCATACCCAGTAATGGCAAATGAGCGTCAACTCTCCGGTAGACAAGTTCTGCTGCAGTTTGTTGGCTGATAGCCCAAAGTAATTTATTTTGAACAATTTTAAAAAATGCAATGGTCTTTTCATCTTTAGCATCATAATCGATGCTGGTGGTATAAATGTCTTTAATCTTTTGATAGAAAAACCGTTCCGAGATTCGGATCTCACGAATCCGTTCCTGTAACTCGTTGAAATAATTCATTGAGTTACCTGATTTGAAGCGGTCATCATTCAACGCAAATCCTTTTACAATGTATTCTTTTAACCTTTGGGTAGCCCAGATCCGGAACTGGGTACCTTGAAGAGATTTCACCCTGTAGCCTACAGAGATAATCACATCGAGGTTATAATAGTTGGTGTCGTATGATTTACCATCATTGGCAGTTGTTCGGAATTTCCGAACAACTGAATTTTCACCTAATTCACTTTCCTTAAATATATTTTTAATATGCTCGCTAATAGTTGCTTTTGATTTTTGAAACAGCTCACATAATTGGGCTTGTGTAAGCCAAACAGTCTCTTCTTCGAGTCGAACATCAATTTTGATGTTGCCTTCGGGGTTTTGATAGATGAGGATTTCACTGTTTGGTTCTTCCATGATTTTTGTATATTTTATAAAATTAACTAAAAATAACATTGTATTAGTGTTAATAATAGTAATAATGTTTTCTGAAAAACCCAAAAAGGGTACCTTTGCATCCTGTTGGAACCTTCCTACAAAGAATTATTGATAATTTGATAGAGTAGACTAGATTACCACCTCACAAAAAAACATTCACTTTAAAGATTAACCATTCAATACAATTATGACTCAAACAACTGAAGAATTTACTAAAGTATCATCAAACATTTTAAATAACAGCGACAACGCTGCAACGGAATTTGGAAAAAGCTTCAAAAACATTTACGACTCATACTTACAAATCAAAAATCATAATTTGACTTCAAAAAGCGCTGACTACCAATTCAAAATAGTTCGTTCCTCATTTTTAACACGTTGGTTTTGGCGTTTAAAATTGAATAAGGCTCAGAAAAGGCTAGCGAAATGCGAAAGATTATTTATTCAAGGTCTTGTTTAAAAAGGATAATTGACCTGGTCACCTCTTCTTCTTAATTTCCTCTTGAGACACCATCGGTTTATAAGGCAAAGAGGAAGAGGGAAAACAGGAAATATAAAATCGCCATTTCGCACTCCTTTAGTGCACGAATTGCACACCTTTCGTACACCTTTCGTACTAAAATAGTGCGAAAGGCATGCCAAAGCCCTGCGATTCGTGTCCCAAATGGAGAGATTATATTTAAGCCATAAGCTTAACATCCGACAATATTTTAGATGTGATAGGACTTTCATGATATGGCGACACTCCGGAACTAAAAAAAACCCTCTATAATTACACTATTTACAGAGGGTTTTTATTTTTTAAAAAGAGAGGTTATTCCTTTGCCGGAACATGTGAAAGTAATAGTTTAGTCAGGTTCTCGGCTGCCTTGTGGTTATCAAAGCTGGCAGGCAGTTTTTCGTGATCCATGTATTCATTATAAATCCAGGGGTCTCCGACTGCAAATACATAACCTTTTCCAATCTTGGCTTCGGCCATATAGATGATTCCCTTTCCTGTAAGTACTGGTTTTGCGGGTCCCCATAATTTTAAAGATGAAATCTCTTTCAGGTAGATTTTATTGACTTCCTGAAATAAAGGGATAGGGGGAAGATCAATAAATGCGCCCATATCATATTGATTTCCTGTTACAGGATGCAGGGTTACATGATTGAAATACATGCCGAAGTTTGCAGCCAGTTGATTTGTATGGGTAAATTCACAATTGGGTCCATCGTTGGTCAGCATAATCAGTACACCACCATCGTTCACCCATTTGACGATTGCTGCCTGATCATCTTTTTCTATATAATTAGGATTGGGACTATCATTGGTTGAATCAGGATCTACGATGATGTAGACATTGATCTTTGCCAGTTCAGCAGGTGTCGGTTTCTTCAGGGTGCTGAGGACTGCCCCGTTTTGTTCAAAGATTTTACCCCAGCGTGAATATCCACTTGTAGCAGTATCTGTCCACAGATAATGGAAAGGTTTGCCGGTTTTTGCATTGGTCTCATTATTAAACCAATTATCCAGTCCAACTTTGATCTGGGCTTTAACTTCCATCGAAGTAAACAGACTCATAACCAGTGCAAAAAATAAAATTCTTTTAATTTTCATACTTTGTTATTTTAGTGATTTAATTGAATACCATTTAATTTGATTGACGATGATGCTAAATCAGGAGGGGGGTGGATGGATCTTTATTTGCTATAATAATTCCATCCCTCCGGGATTAAAAACTTAAGGGCAATCGTTTGCAAAAATAAACTATCTGACGTGATATTTACAATTGGATGAAATAAAATGGCTTTATTTTCTTTTTTTAATAATAATCATGCCGATAGTAAACAGTACAAACAAGGCCGTAAAGAACACTGAGATCCTGGCCAGATAGTCGCCGTGTTTTACATAATAGGTCAACTCATCATTTGCATTGATGGTTTGACGGATGGCTGCCGGCACCCAGTATGAAGTCTGCTGACTAACATCTCCCCGCTGATTGATAAAAGCAGAGATTCCGGTATTAGCTGATCGGGCTACACTTCTACGTGTCTCGATTGCCCTTAGTCGTGAAAAAAGAAAGTGCTGCCTGTAACCACCTGTTTTTCCCCACCATCCATCATTGGTGATGACGAAAATCAGGTTGGCTCCGTTGAGAACATACTTGCTGACATAATCGCCATAGACCGATTCATAACAAATGATGGGTGCAATCTTCAAATTTTTACTGGCTACAAATGGAGTCTGTGCACTATCAATGCCCAATGTGCCAACTGTCCCTCCCAAATCGATCGCGTATTTATCCAGAAACTTTAATGCTTCATGAAATGGCATGATTTCAACTCCCGGGGTAAGTCTGGACTTATGGTGCTCCTGATAAAACTGCGTTGAATCCAGCATGAGGGCCGTGTTGTAAGCATCATACCATCCCCAGTCTGCTTTACGGGCCGAAGCCGTTAAAGGCTCACCCGGCATAAAAGGTTTATATGTTGACATGCCCACCACCATTTTTAATTTGGGGTATTGTTTCAGGTACTGACGCAAACGTTGAATGCTTTCTGCATGATTTATTTCATTCTCAGATGAATATTCCTGGATGGCGCTCTCGGGAGTAACGATAAAATCGGTCTTGTCGTCAACCTTGCCATTACACAGACCCAATATTTTATTTACAATCACCACAGGAGGTAGATTATATTGTTCGGCATAGGGGTCCACATTGGGCTGGATGACTGTGATATTTACCGGGTTGGATTTTTCTTTGTAATTGGCATAGATCCCAAGTGAAATCAGGATTGGGACAATGAAAACCGCTAATCCCGAAATAAAATAAGTCAGGTTATCCCGGTTGAATGTTTTGGTCTTTAGCCAATGTTTGATCCCCAGAACGAGTAAAATATTGACGGCAAGCACCCAGATTGAACCACCCAGCATACCGGTAAATTCATACCATTGCACCCAGGTCGTGTAATTCCCGAACCCGTTTCCAAGGTTCAGCCACGGCCAGTTCAAATCCCAATGTTGGTGCAAGTGTTCAAACGAGATCCAGTAAACAACGAGGATCAGATAGCCCCATTCTTTTCTTAGCGCCTTCTTGTGTGAGACATGGAACGCGGTAAATACTGTGGCCATGAAAATTGAATTCAATATAATTGCCAAAGCAGCCCCTATATAGGTCGAGTTCTTGATCCAATAAGTGGTTAGAATATTCCAGATGAAAAATGTAATAAGGGCATAGGGTGTAATGTTGATGCCCTTTTTATCCGGGTGCTCAAAAAAATGGTTTTCAATCAACAGCAAAGGAATCAGACCAATAAACAACATAAGAGGGAAACCTCCGGCAGGCCATCCGGCCGATAATAATATGCCACTTAAGACAGAAAGCAAAAGAAGTTGTAGCCTGTTCATTTTTAGTTGGTTATTAATCAATGGAAATACCCTTTAACCGGATCAGGATGAGTAAACAAAAGTAGGAATTAATGCCTTATGTTCGCCCACAGGAATTTGCAAACACTACTGGTTCCCGGTTTTTGATATTAAATCACTAAATTTGACGTAGGGATCCATCCCAACATAATCACTACAACAATGGCAATATTGAATTTCGAGTTTAAAGCAAGAACCTCTGATTTAGACGGTTTAGAAAAAAAGCTTCAAGGGCTGAATCCATTATTTATCGGTGAAGATCATCAGACCGATACTTATTTTAATGTGCCCACGGGGCGGTTGAAATTGCGTGAAGGCAATATCGAGAACTCGCTTATCTATTATGAAAGACAAAATTCAGCAGATGCCAAACAATCCGATGTCTTGTTGTATAAGCACGCACCTGACAAAATACTGAAAGACATATTGATCAAATCCAATGGGGTCAAGGTTGTCGTTGAGAAGATCAGGAAGATCTACTTCATCGATAATGTCAAATTCCATTTCGACACCATACAGGGTCTTGGAACTTTCATTGAGGTCGAGGCCATTGATAAAACAGGAGAAATCGGAGTTGAGAAACTGAAAGAACAATGCAAGCATTATGCAAAGTTCTTTGAAATCATGGATGAAGATTATATCGCGTTATCATACAGCGATCTGTTGATGTAGGTGCGAACACGCTGGTGCAGATTTAAAATCTGCACCAGCATGAGTTGCGAGTTCATACATCGACAGTAATCAAATCCCTGAATTAATTTTTTGTTAAACCCCATATCCTGACGAACCCTATCCAAGATTTCTTGTTTTTAATAGATTAACTTTTAAAATCTATTTGTCATGGATAAACAACATAACTTCGTTGGATGGTTTGAAATTCCTGTTACTAACATGGAAAGAGCCATCAAGTTTTATGAAAACCTGTTTGATGTTAAACTAACCCGTGAAACAATGGGTGGTATTGATATGGCATGGTTTCCCGGTAATATGGAATCAGTCGGTGCATCCGGATCATTGGTTTATAGCCCGGAACATTACAAACCATCAAAAGATGGTACATTGATTTATTTCTCATCGCAATATGGCGATGTAGCCAGAGAGCTTTCGAAAGTAAAAGAACTGGGTGGTACTATTGTCCAGAACAAAACCCTGATTACGGAAGACATTGGTTACATGGCTATTTGCACCGACACAGAAGGAAACAGAATCGCCCTATATTCCCAAAAACAATTGGTGTAAAAAAGCCCAGTTGAGCTATTTTTTAATGGGAATGCACCTTACTTCAATTCTTTCAGAGTTGAGGTAAGGTGTTTTTTATTTAAAATCCATTGCACTATTTGCCTTTAGTCCAGACGGCCACATCCGATTCATTGGGCAGATATGGCGCCAGAATATTTTCAAACGTATATTTTTTAGCTTCTTTGTCCGTTAGCTGATGACTCCAGGCTACCCGTTTAGCAGTATTGGCTCCTGGCCCTTTGTTTCCATATTCTGCAAAATAAGCCGTCTTGTCGCGCGTGGTTTTATCCCAATTTGCCCAACCTTCAGGAACGATATGTGCCCCAATATCGCACTTCATGAAAACCACATTTGCAAAATCCCGCCAGGGCCGTCCAAGATAAGCATGATTGACGCCCTCTTTCGCGATCAGTTTACAATTGAGAAACACATACCCAAACTGCCTTCCCTTCACGGTGCTGGCTGCAGTGACGTATGAATTGCTCTTGCTGCAAACGGTGCAACTGTCAAACAATACGGTTGAAGCGCCGAATATAAAATCGGTGGTGCCTTCGATATAACAGTTGGTGAAATATTGACGACTGTTTTGGCCGGCGGTATAAAGGGTGTCCTGATTTCCCAGGATCCTGCAATTCCTTATGACACAACGATCGCCCTCCACATCCAGCGCTACAGCCTGACCAACCGGTCCGGCGCTGTTTTCAATGGTCAGGTTTTCGGCCGTAAAGTCATCGGCCTCGACCAATAGGGTGTAGGTAAAGAACGTACTGTTTCGACCCTGGTTGATCTTATTGAAAAAGTCCCCGAAAGTGATGATGGTCTTCTCCACACTTTCGCCAATAATAGACAACCGGTTATTGCATGAAGGGACTTTCACCTTTTCATGATAGATGCCGTTTTTCACGAAGATGGTTATTCTTTCATCCGGAAATGATTTACACGACTCGATGGCAGTCTGTATGGTCGTAAAATCACCCGAACCATCCTGGGCAACCGTGATTTTCGTTTTATCCTGCGCCATCAGAAACGAGGTATTCAGGATCATAAACACAAACAGGAGTAAGCTACATTTTAATGATATCATCAAGTCTCTATTTTAAAATTTTATCCAGAAACGCTACCATATATTGCACCGTGTGTTCAAACCAAGGGTGGAACAACCAGAATGGGTGAGGGGTCCCTTCAATGGTATGAACCTCAGTGTAAATACCATTCTTTTTTAAAATAGTGATCACACTGTCGCGCCCGGCATGAAACCTTGGAAGAGCGCTGTTCACAAACAACATCGGAGGCGTATTTTTGCCTACATACGTCATTGCCGAGGCCTCAATCCATTTTTCAGGCGCTTCTTTAAAGGTAGCCCCAAACCAGTAGGCCCCTGCCGACCGCTTTGCCGGATCTGAGTCTTTAGCGCTTTCGTTGGGATCCGTGAAATCAAGGATTCCATCCATGTCAATCACCGCTTGCACCTTCGACGAGATAGTATTATTTCCCTCTCCCCCTTCAAACTTCTTAACTTCTCCCGTTGCTCCTATCAATGCTGACAACTGCCCCCCTGCCGAACTTCCAGTGATTGCAATCTTGTCTGGATCGATGTTGTATTTTTGGGCATTGACACGAAGGAATCGAATGGCAGCTTTAATATCATAGACACCCGCAGGAAATAGCGCCTCTGGCGAAAGACGATACTCGACACTGGCGGTCACATAGCCATGGGCTGCAATCTGTTGTGCCATCGGAACCTGCATCCGCTTGTTGCCTGAACGCCATCCACCACCATGAATCAAAATCAGGGCAGGATACTTTCCGGCTTTCTTTGGCCTGAATAAATCGAGATGCAGATCGCGTTTGCCAAAAGGGGTATTGGCCAAGGTGGCATAAACCACATCGTTTTCGGCGGTCAGACCTTCAGGAAGTTGGGGGATCACAATTTTTGCATCCGGAAACTTTGCTTTGATCCCAACCCATGCACTATAAGGGGTGAACGACGTATCGCGAGGGATGCCTTGTATGGTGACAAGTTGTGCATTCACACACTGACTTATCAGACAGAACAATAAAATTCCTAAACTATTTAGTTTCATGAACTATTGCGAATTATTTAAACCTGTTAATGTTGATGCAAATATCTGAAATAAAGTGGGCTGTTTCATCCTAAAAAACATTAACTTTGAAATGCTCAAAGAGGCAATAGACAAGAAAAATTCAAAGCCGAATTTTAATTCAGAAAACCCGGTCAAAAATCAACCCTTCAATCAATAGATATCAGGCGGGATACTCCCCTATTATTTAGGTATAATTCAGGTAAAAGCCATATCGAAGCCATATCGAAGCCATATTGAAGCCATATCGTTCCCAACTATTGTAATATGGCATCGATATGGCTTCAATATGGCTTTAATATGAGATAGAATTGGCTTTGAGAAGAGTTATACGGGAATTACATGGGAGTATCCCGGGAGTAATGTGACCATGAAGGGGAGTGGGTATTCTGAATAAATAATTCAGATTTCTATTCTTTCTATTCTGGTTTTAAAGCAGTTAAAAGTACATTATTTTTTCCTTTAATCAAAGAAAAATGGAATAAAAAATGATACTCTCCTGTAAAGTAAATAAAAACCAAATGGTGGAATCAGCCAATAATGGGATATGAAAGTTTTTATCTTTGTAGTTGAAACTTTATCTGAATAGCCGGTCGTTTAGATGATGAAAAAGTGATTTAATTTCCACCGGTCCACTGTCAAAGACTAAACCTCATATTGTATGCCAAAAATAATCAATGCTCCCACGCTGATAAAGGCTGCCGGAAACAAAGTAAAACTGATCAATGAATTTTTTGGTAGGGTGAACAGCCAAACCGACGAGGTGAGCATTGCCCACATGACCAGTCCCGAAGGATGGGAAGAACCGGGACAATGTCCTGAATTCAATGAATATACGGTTGTGCTGAGTGGAAACTTGCATGTCAGGACCAGAGAAAAAGAATATGATATCACCGAAGGGCAGGGTATCCTGGTTGAAAAAGGTGAATGGGTACAATATAGCTCTCCTTATGAAAATGGCGCGATTTATATGGCCGTTTGTCTTCCTGCCTTTTCGCCCGATACGGTCAACAGGGACGAATAATCTCTTCATCCAGCTGGTGCAGATTTTAAATCTGCACCAGCTGGATTTTGCAACTCTACTCTTTTAATATAGAAGGTTATTATACGGATACCTGATGACATGAAGGCGTTTTACCTCTTCATAGATGAGGTCTCTGAACTCGCGGATGTTGATTTTTTCGGTTGCGGAGATGAAGAGACAAGGTGCATTTGCCTTGGCCATCCAGGTGCTCTTCAGATCTTCTAGGCTGCGGTTTTCTTTAAGATATGGGGTTAAATCAAATTCATCTTTCTGAACGTAGGAATAGGCATCGACCTTGTTGAAAATCATAAATACCGGTTTATCAGCAGTCCCAATTTCCTGAAGTGTTTCACGAACCACATCGATTTGTTCTTCAAAAGTCGGATGCGAAATATCGACTACATGGATCAGCAGGTCGCTTTCGCGCACCTCATCAAGGGTGCTCTTGAACGATTCGACCAATCCATGAGGCAGTTTACGGATAAACCCGACTGTATCGGTCAGTAAAAAAGGCAGATTTTCAATCACCACTTTACGAACTGTAGTATCCAGTGTGGCAAAAAGTTTATTCTCGGCAAAAACATCGCTCTTGGCCAACATGTTCATGATGGTGGATTTTCCCACGTTGGTATAGCCAACCAGAGAGACCCTGATCATGCTTTCCCGGTTCTTGCGTTGTGTGATTTTCTGTTTGTCGATATCCTTCAACTTTGTTTTCAACAACGAGATCTTGGCGCGGATTACACGGCGGTCGGTCTCTATTTCAGTTTCACCCGGTCCTCTCATCCCAATACCTCCACGCTGCTTGCTCAAGTGAGTCCACATCCCAGTCAGACGGGGCAACAGGTATTGGTATTGTGCCAGCTCAACCTGTGTGCGGGCATGAGCAGTCCTGGCACGACGCGCAAAGATATCCAGAATCAGGTTTGTACGGTCAAGCACCTTGCATTCAAGTGTTTTTTCAAGATTTCGGATCTGGGCAGCGGATAGCTCATCATCAAAGACGGCCATTTCGATCGCCTCGGCTTTGATGTAAGCCGTTATTTCTTCTAACTTGCCGGAACCCACAAACGTACGTGGATCAGGAAATTCGAGTCGCTGGACAAATCGTTTTACAGGAACACCTCCTGCAGTATCAATCAGAAATTCAAGTTCGTCAAGGTATTCGGCCGATTTCACTTCATCCTGTGCTGATGTGATTAATCCGATCAGGACAGCCCTCTCCTCTTTATTTGTGGTTTCGTACATGCAAAAATTAAAATAGTTTGCAAAGTTAATCATTCTGTCAATGAACCCTTCACATTAAGTAATTGTTAAATTATCATCACTTAATTTCGTCATTATCACAATCTCATGAGTATTTATTAACTTTGACCCACCAAACCTATTGGAAATATGCAAAATGAAGAGATTCGCATTCTGCTTGTAGATGATGAAGATGATGTTCTGGAATTCCTGAGCTACAATATCAGGAAAGAAGGTTATGAAGTTTATACCGCCAATAACGGTATCAAGGGTTTGCAAAAAGCCATTGAAATTGTCCCACACCTGATCATACTTGATGTCATGATGCCTGAAATGGATGGCATCGAGACATGCAGAGAGATTAAACAAGTTCCTCAACTCGAAAATACTATCATCGTATTTTTGACTGCAAGGGGTGAGGAATATTCCCAGATTGCCGGTTTTGATGCCGGGGCTGATGATTATGTTACAAAACCTGTCAAACCGAGATTACTGGTCAGCAGAATCAAAGCCTTACTCCGGCGACATCGTTCAGAAACAGAACAACCCGGTAACCAGTTAGATCTTGGCGGTTTGATCATCGATCGTGAACGATATATTGTTCTTCTTGATGGTGAGGAAATCAGTCTTCCCAAAAAGGAATTTGAATTATTGCAATTGCTGGCTTCAAAACCCAATAAGGTTTTTACACGCGATGAAATCTTCTCCAAGGTTTGGGGTGATAATGTGATTGTGGGTGACCGGACGATAGATGTTCATATCCGCAAAATCAGGGAAAAGCTTGGTGTCAATAATATTAAGACTATCAAAGGTGTTGGTTATAAATTTGAACCATGAAAGTTAAAGTCACTGACCCAAAACACTTTGCTTTAACGAGTGCGATTCTGATTAGTCTGGTTGCAATTGTAATTACATTTATGTTAATTACTTTCCTGGTTGTAAGCACCTTTCTGCTTGTCATACTGGTGGGCATAGCAGTTTTCCTGTTTGCCTATTTCTTTCTGAAAAAGATCATAGAATCGTTTATCTATGACAAGATAAAAATTATCTACAAGACTATTCACAGCCTTAAAAGATCGAAAGACGATGATAAAAACAAGTTGGTCATTTCGGGAGATACGCTGGAAATGGTTAACCAGCAAGTGCTCGAGTGGGGTGAATCGAAAACCAGGGAAATCGAAGAATTACAGAACAGTGCAAAGTACCGTAGGGATTTCATAGGGAATGTGTCGCATGAACTGAAGACGCCTATATTCAATATTCAGGGATACGTGCTTACTTTGCTGGACGGGGGGCTGGAAGATCCTTCGATCAATAAGGAATACCTGCTTAGAGCCGAGAAAAGCATCAACAGGATGATTGCGATAGTAGAAGATCTTGAAGCCATTTCGCAACTGGAGTCGGGTGAACTGAAACTGAGCATGACCAAGTTTGATATTATCGGTTTAACCCGTGAGATCATCGAGTTTCTTGAAATAAAATCATTTAAAAAGAGTGTTCAGGTCATGCTGGCCGAGAATTACGAAAAGCCTTTGTATGTGAAGGCTGATAAAGAACGCATCAGGCAGGTGCTGATTAACCTTGTTGAAAATTCTATCAAATACAACTTCAGGCAAACAGATGCGTTGACTAAAATCAGCTTCTTCGATATGGATGAGAATATCCTGGTCGAGGTGACTGATAATGGGGTTGGCATTGCCCAACAGGATTTGGGAAGGATCTTTGAACGATTCTACCGTACCGATAAAGGGCGCAGTCGTGAACAGGGTGGAACCGGTCTTGGATTGGCTATCGTCAAACATGTCATCGAAGCCCATCATCAGACCATTAGTGTCAGGAGCTCGCCCGGAGTTGGGACTACTTTTGGGTTTACACTGAAGAAGGGCAGAGCCTAAGTAAGGGTAAAAAGTTAAATCACTATTTTTGCAAAATGAAATTATTCTCTATTCCAACCGGAAACTTCAAACTAGACGGAGGCGCCACATTTGGTGTTGTGCCTAAATCGATCTGGAAAAAAATGTATGAAGCTGACGAGAACAACCTCATCAATCTGACGATGCGGTGTTTACTGATCGATATTGGTGATCACAGGGTATTGATTGATACCGGATGTGGAAACAAGCAATCTGAGAAATTCTTCAGTCATTATTACTTAAACGGGAATGATTCACTGGCCGGGTCGTTGGCAAATGCAGGTTACTCCTTTGATGACATTACCGATGTTATACACACCCATCTGCACTTTGATCATTGCGGTGGCAGTGTTGTAAAAGAGGCCTCGGGTGAATTGACCCCTGTCTTTAAAAATGCCACCTATTGGGTAAGCGAACAACAATGGGCATGGGCGATGAACCCCAATCGTAAAGAGTCTGCTTCTTATCTGTCCGAAAACATTTTGCCCCTTCAGGAAAGCGGTCAGCTTAAAATGATAAAGGAAGAAGGTGAGATGTTTCCTGGCATCAGTGTCCGTCTCTTCAATGGCCACACCGATGGTCAGATTATCGTGTATATCAATTATTATGGCAACACGATCATATTTGGCGGTGATCTTATGCCGTTGTCGGGTCTTGTACACCTCCCCTATGTGATGAGTTATGATACACGACCACTGATTACACTGGACGAAAAGGAATCATTCCTGAACGAGGTCATCGATCAGCAACAGACGATCTTTCTGGAACATGAAGTCGAAACAGAATGCATCACTATTAAAAGAGGTGCAAGGGGCTTCGAAGTTGACCGGAAATTGTCATTGGCAGAGTTTAAAGATTTTAGCCCTACCGGAGAGTAATTCAGCGGATTAGGAATATTGCAATATTTCTGCTTCTCCCTTTAATACCCTTACAGCGTTTTCAGCCAGTGCATCAATTTCATCCTCATTGGGGAAAACCGAAACAGGGGCAAACCGTTGAATCCTGTTGAATAAATAGTTTCCAAAACGACGGCTATGAAAGACATCACCTGAAAGCAGAATGGCATCGGGTTGTTCTTCGAACACGCTGACCATGGCACCGACTTCTTTTGCAACCTGATAAGCCATGCCTGAGAGGATTAACTCGGCATATTTGTCTCCTTCGTCTATCTTTTGTTCAACCTCCTCAAAACTGGTCGTTCCCAGATAGCCCATCATACCACCACGCGAAGTGATCATCTGCATGATCTCTGTTTGTGTATAGTTTCCCGAGAAGCAAAGACGCACCACGTCACCGATTGGTAAACTGCCTGTCCGTTCAAGAGAAAAAGGACCATCGCCATCGTAACATTGATTTACATCAACAACTTGCCCATTTCGGTGTGCTCCTACAGAAATACCACCACCACCTACATGGACGACGATGAGATTGAGTTCTTCATATCTTTTATTGAGAGACTTCGCATATTTACGGGCAACCGTTTTCTGGTTCAGGGCATGGAAGATAGACTTTCTTTGGAAAAGAGGATGTCCGGATAAACGGGCGACCTCATCGAGTTCATCCATTACTCCCGGATCGGCAGTGATGGCACGTGCTCCTGATGTTGTTAGTGCGGCAATCCCGGAAGCAAGCAACCCACCCAGATTGGTTGCATGTTGTCCCATCACACCAATGCGCAGGTCTCTTTTCATCGCTTCATTGATTTCATAGATCCCTGAAGAAACAGGCTTGGTTAGCCCTCCACGAGCGATTACGATTTCAAAGTTATTTATAGAGTAGTTATTATCCTTCAATAATTTCAATATTGCCTCTTTCCGATAGGTGAGTTGATCGGGTATAGTAAAGAATTCGGACAGATCATGCATATTATGCCTAATCGTGGTAAGAAATGACATTTTTGAGTTTTCAAAGACTGCAATCTTGGTTGAAGTGCTTTTCGGATCAATGACAAGAATATTTCCCAGTACCATGCGCTATTTGTTTTTTGGTTTCGAAGTTCAATATTACAAAGATAACTTCAAAGTTTTTCTAAAGGCCTAATTTATTAATCAACTTTATATTACTTTTATTCTGGAATTAAATAAACTATCAGTAATTATTTTAAAACAAACAATCACAGGATGAAAAGATCAAATATCTTCATTACTATTCTACTGATTTGCATAACCTTAACAGGGTTTGCACAACAAGCGCAACAGCTGCCGGTAGATTCAAAGACAAGGATTGGCAAACTCCCTAACGGACTTACTTACTATATCCGTAAAAACGATCTACCTAAAAACAGGGGTGAATTCTATATTGCTCAAAAAGTTGGATCTATTCTTGAAGATGAAAATCAACGTGGTCTGGCCCACTTCCTCGAACACATGTGTTTTAACGGCACAAAACATTTCCCCGACAACAGTTTAATCAAATACCTCGAAACGATAGGGGTTAAATTTGGTGAGAATGTGAATGCATACACAGCCTTGGATGAGACGGTTTATAACTTGTCTAATGTGCCGTTGACTCGCGAAACCATTATAGATTCTGCCCTGCTCGTTTTATACGACTGGTCAGGCTTTGTCTCGTTGAATGACAAAGATATTGATGAGGAACGCGGCGTCATCCGTGAAGAATGGAGAACCCGTAACACAGGAAGTTACAGGGTTATGGATGCAATGATCAAAGAAGTTTTTGCCAATACGCAATATGCAAACAGGCTTCCGATTGGCAGCATTGACATCGTAAACAACTTTCCTTATCAGCAAATCAAGGATTATTACAAAAAATGGTATCGTCCCGATCTGCAAGGGATCATTGTAGTGGGTGATGTAGATGTTGATAAAGTTGAGGCCAAAATAAAGACGCTCTTTTCAGATATCCCGGCACCAGTTAATCCGGCACCCCGTCAGGAGTTTAAAATAACGAATAATGCCGCTCCAATCGTTTCGGTTCAAACAGATCCTGAAGTACAACAGACGCAACTATCGGTTTATTACAAGCATGATGCGGTCCCCAGGGAGATGAAATCTACCATGAATTACTACTTCATGCAGGTGATCAATGATCTGGTTTCAACCATGTTCAATGCACGTTTATTCGAGCTGTCCAAAAAACCAACCCCTCCATTTGCACGTGCTCAGGGAGGTTACGGTGAATTTATTGTTACTCCGACTGAAGATGCATGGGCTGTCAGTGTTGCTCCCCGCGATAACAACGAGGCTGAAACAGCGCTGCGTGCAGTACTGCGTGAAAACGAAAGAATGCGCCGTTTTGGCTTTACGGCATCAGAATACAGTCGCGCCAAAACTGAACTGTTGAGAAACTATGAAACCCAGTATAACGAAAGAGATAAACAAAAAAATGGATCTTATGTGAACGAATGTGTTCAACTCTTTTTAAACAATGAACCCATGCCGGGTATTGATTATGAATATAATTTGGTAAACAAGGCTTTGCCGGCTATTCCTTTGGAAGCTGTCAACAAGCTGGTCCAGACTTATGTGACCGATACCAATGTTGTGTTTACGGTTTCAGGTCCAAAAAAAGAAGGTGTGACAATTCCTAATAAAGACCAGGTACTTGCAATATGGAATGAGGTTAAAAAAGAGAGCCTTGAAGCCTATGTTGATGAAGTGTCGGATAAACCCCTGATGGATAAGATTCCTGCTGGTGGTAAAGTGGTTAAAACTGAACAAAAACCTTTCGGTTATACCCAATGGACCTTATCGAATGGGGTAAAAGTCATGTTGAAAAAGACAGATTTCAAAAAGGATCAGGTTATAATGAGTTCTTATAGTCCGGGGGGAAGTTCACTGGTTCAAGATGCGGATGTTCCTTCTGCTTTAGTCTTGAACGAGGTGGTAAGACTTGGTGGTGTTGGCCAATTTAATTCTGTACAACTTGATAAGATGCTTACTGGAAAAATTGTTTCCGTAAGCCCTTCGTTAGCCAATCTGAATGAGGCTATGAGTGGTTCGGCATCACCAAAAGACTTTAAAACCCTGATGGAACTGACTTATCTCTACTTTACACAACCCAGAAAAGATCAGGATGCCTTTAATTCCTGGTTAGTCCGTAAAAAGAACCAGCTTGAAAATGCAGCACAAGATCCAATGAATGGGTTCATTGATACGTTAACCACCATCATCACCAGTCATAAACCACGGGGGAAACGTTTCAACCTTGAGATGCTTCCGAAAGTGGATTATAACAAGATCATGGAAATCTACAAGGATCGTTTTGCTGATGCCAGTGATTTTACTTTCTTCTTCACCGGAAACATTGAAGCTGACAGCGTAAAGGGACTTATTGAAACCTATCTGGGAGGACTGCCTTCAACCAATCGCAAAGAGACCTATAAGGATTTAGGTATTTATCCTCCAAAGGGAGTGGTGAAGAATAATTACACCCGGAAACTCGAAGTTCCAAAAGCAACTGTATTCGTGGGTTATACCGGTGAAATCCCTTATACCCTGGAGAATATTGTTCTGATGGATTATGTTGAAAGCATTCTTAATATCATTTATACTGAGAGTATCCGTGAAAAAGAAGGTGGATCATATGGGGTCAGCGTGAATGGCACCATGAACAAACTGCCTAAACCGAGATTTGTCTTCCAGATATTCTTCGATACCGATCCTGCTAAGAAAGACCGGCTTACTGCCATTGTTTATGATGAAGTCAAGAAACTGATTGCTGAGGGTCCGAGCGAAACGAATCTCAACAAGTCGAAAGAATTCATGTTGAAGAAGCATCAGGAAGATCTGACTGAAAACGCTTACTGGTCAGGCATTATCTATGATCAGACTATTCTAGGAATTGACGATCATACAACACTTGAGAAAGTGACCAACTCGGTTACTCCCGCAATGGTGAAGGAATTTGCTAAGAAGATCTTTGCACAGAATAACATCGTAGAGGTTTCAATGGCTCCTTCAAACTGATTTTAATTATCGAATTTATTACAAAGAGACGCAAAATTTTGGGTCTCTGCAGAACAACTTAAAAGTATTAAAAGCAGTCTGAATCTTCTTTCAGACTGCTTTTTGTTTTAAAACACCCTATTAAAATATTTTTCCTTTTGCTTCGTCCTTGTATTTATACGCTTCAGTATTGAAAATTTTCAATTCAGAAATTGTGTTTAGTTAAACTTTTTTTTGATAAATACTTTTGCAAAATGAAATGTGGAAAAGGCTTTTAAAATTTTATTGTCTTTATCGAATTAATCGACCTGATAATAAATGCTTTCGACTAATTTTGCATTTTCATAAACCCATTAATAGAATAGGCTCAAAAGGAATCAACTAATTTAATCTTTAAATATTTTCGAATAAATGAAAGCACGGAATATTATCATTCTGACCTTACTCTTACTCTTATCAAATTTTGGTTTCGGGCAGGAAGTCAAGTCGTTCTCACTTCAGGAAGCCCAGGAATATGCCTTACAAAACAGTGCAGAAGTTAAGAATGCCAAGTTAGATAATGATATTGCCAAGAAGAAAATATGGGAAATCACCTCGATGGGTTTGCCTCAAATCAATGTAACGGGCAATTATCAACATCAGTTTATTGTGCCTACTATTAACTTTGGTGGTGCAACTTCGTTGGTATTAGATCCAACGCAACCGGCAGGAACTCCGTTGACATCTGATATGGTGGGAAATCAACTTAAACTGAAAACCGATCAGGGAACCCCGATACCATTGGGAGTGATGAATAATACCACTTTTGACCTCACGTTGTCACAAATGGTATTTAGTGGTGCATACATTGTTGGACTACAGGCTTCAAAGATCTATTCCCAGATCTCTGAACATAATTTTCAACTATCCAGGATCGACATGAAAGAATCTATAGCAAACACCTATTGCATGGTGTTGATTATGGAGGGAAACCTTAAAATCCTTCAAAACTCCTATAATAACCTTAAAAAGACGTTGTCGGATATGCGGGAAATCAATAAACAGGGACTGATTGAAGACACGGATGTAGACCAGATCGAGTTGACAAGTCTGAATATTGAAAACGCAGTTAATACCGTTCAACGTCAGGTTGATGCATCCTATGATTTATTGAAGTTTCAGATGGGGATCCCACTTGAAAATAAAATCACACTCAAGGATGGTCTCGAAAATATGCTGATCTCTTTAGATGTAGCAACAGTAACGAATAAGCCTTTTAATATTCAGGACAATATCACCTACAAAATTATGAACACGCAGGAACAGTTTGGGAAACTTGTTTTGAAAAAAGAAATCTCAAACTACTTGCCCAATCTTTCAGCTTTCTACAGACATACAGAATTAATCAATCAACCCGCGTTCAATTTTACCCCAAAAGATATCCTTGGTCTTACACTGAATGTGCCAATCCTCTCCAGTGGACAACGCGTTGTGATGGTTCAGGAAAGGAAAATGGAACTCGAAAAAATAACGATATCTAAACAAAAAGCAATTGAAGGCGTTAAAATGGACTATTCAAATGCGTTGAATGATATGAATTCGACGTATGAAAAATATCAGAACGAGAAAAAGAATATAGATCTCACCAAACGCATCTACGATAAAACGATCATTAAATTTCAGGAAGGAATTTCAACGAGTCTGGATCTGACGCAGGTCAACAATCAATACCTGACGGCTCAAACCAATTACTACACGGCTATATTAAATCTTTTAATTGCCAGGAATAAACTGGATAAATTGGTGAACAACTAACAAACAAAATATTTTTTGCCACAAACCAACATATTGATAATCATGAATAAATACATTTTAATCGCATCGCTTCTGATTATAATTGTAGCATGCAAACCAGGTGATAAAAAAACTCAGTTAGAAAAATTGCGTGTTCAACAAGAAGCACTGGCAACACAAATCGATCAGTTGGAAAAGGAAACCGGAGTTAAAGATTCGAATGCGGTGAAACCTGTTAATGTTGCTGTTGATACTATTAAGCTTACAGAATTTCGGCATTTCATAGATATCCAGGGACATATTGAAGGTGAACAAAACATTGAAGTAAGCCCACAAGCCCCGGGTCTTGTAATTAAGGTAAATGTCAAAGAAGGCGACCCTGTTGTTCCCGGACAAGTATTAGCAGAACTTGATTCTAAAGTCATTCAACGAGGACTGGATGAGATCAGGACTCAACTTTCTTTAGCTACGATTCTGTATCAAAAACAAAAATCGCTTTGGGATCAAAAGATTGGATCTGAAGTACAGTTTCTGACCGCCAAATCAAATAAAGAATCGCTTGATAAAAGATTGGCCTCCATGCAAGAACAGTTGGCAATGAATAAAGTTAAATCGCCCATTTCCGGAACCGTCGAAAATATACCTTTCAAAATTGGCCAGGTGGTCTCGCCGGGTTTACCTACATCAACGATCCGGGTAGTGAATATGTCAGGTATAAAAGTATTGGCAGATGTTGCAGAGGCTTACACTTCGAAGATAAAACATGGAAATGAAGTACTGGTTAGTTTTCCGGATATCGATGAAAGCATTACTGCAAAAGTTACATTTACCAGTAAGGTCATTGATCAAACCAACAGGACTTTCCGGGTTGAGGCTCACCTTACGCATTCCAGAGCTGATTTGCGTGCCAACATGATTGCTAACCTTAAAATCAGCGATTACATCAATCCGAAATCTATTGTCATCCCTATTAATTTGATCCAGAAATCGTTTAATTCAAATTATGTAATGATTGCCGAAAAAAAGGGAAAGGATCTGGTAGCTATAAAACGTAATGTAACATTGGGCATATCATATAACGGCACAACTGAAATCACAAATGGACTGAAAGCTGGTGATAATGTGATCACATCCGGTTATCAGAATCTCAAAGATGGTCAGTTGATCAAATTCCAATCTTAATTGTCGTACTATGAAAGCCAAAAAATTCAAGGAATTCTTCGCGACCAGCTGGGCGATAGATAACAAAACAAGTATCTATGTCCTGGTTGTGTTCATATCCATCCTGGGTATTTTCAACTATATGACCATCCCGAAAGAACAATTTCCGGAATTGGTTATCCCAACGATCATGGTCAGCACTCCTTATCCCGGAGCATCTCCTGCCGACATTGAAAACCTGGTAACCCGACCTATTGAAAAACAGATAAAGGGGCTCGCGGGAGTAAAAAAGGTGACCAGCACTTCGATGCAGGACTTTTCATCCATCGTTGTTGAGTTTAATACTGATGTTATCGTATCTGAAGCAAAGCAACGTGTTAAGGACGCTATCGACAAGGCAAGAACAGATCTACCCAACGATCTGCCCAATGACCCCACCGCAATGGAGATCGATTTCTCTGAAATCCCGATTATGTATATCAACATATCAGGAAATTATGACCTTGCCAAACTCAAGAAATTTGCTGACAAGGCACAGGACCGTCTTGAGGAACTCAAGGAGATTACCCGTGTTGACATTGTAGGCGCCCTGGAACGCGAAATACTGATCGACGTTGACATGAACAAGATGCAGGCTGCAACAGTGGCATTTGGTGATATAGAACGTGCTGTAGCGGCTGAAAACATAAACGTCTCGGCAGGTACAATCAGTAGCTTTGGAATGAAAAGAGCCCTGCGGGTTGTTGGTGAATTTAAAAATGTCGAGACACTACAGAATATTGTCATCCAGTCATCAAGTGGCGCACAGGTTTACCTGAAAGACATTGCCGATGTTAAAGACTCATTTAAAGAACAGGAGTCATTCTCACGGTTAAACGGTGAGAATGTAATTACCTTAAGTGTCATAAAGAAAAGTGGACAGAACCTGATCGAAGCTTCGGATAAAATCAAGACGATACTGGACAACGAATTTAAAGGTAAGATCTTTCCAAAAGATGTAAAGATGATTATTACCAATGATACGTCACGCTTTACACGTAATTCGTTGGAAGAACTCAACAATACCATCATTATCGGATTCATCCTGGTTACCATTGTCCTCATGTTTTTCATGGGATTCAAGAATGCTTTCTTTGTTGGACTATCTGTACCACTTTCAATGGCGGTAGCCTTAATCGTTTTGCCTGGATTTGGCTTTACGATGAATATGATGGTGATGTTTGCGTTCATATTTGCATTGGGGATTGTGGTAGATGATGCGATTGTTGTTATCGAGAATACGCACAGAATACACCGTAATCAACCCAATATCGTATTGGCTGCCAAGATGGCTGCAGGCGAAGTGTTCTTGCCAATCTTATCAGGAACACTTACTACGCTTGCCCCATTCTTCCCACTTGCTTTCTGGCCGGGGATAGTTGGAAAGTTCATGTATTTCATGCCTGTAACATTGATCATCACATTGTTTGCCTCACTTTTTGTTGCTTATATCATTAACCCCGTATTTGCTGTTTCCTTCATGAAACATGAATATGAAAAAGTTGAAACAGAAAAGGTATCACGGCTTCAAAGGAGATGGTTTATCGCATTGGTCAGTTTTGCAATTGTAACTTACATTGTCCGGGTATTCTGGTTGGGAAATCTGGTTACAATAACCCTTTTATTGATCGCCTTCCACCAGTTCCTACTGCGTAAATGGATTCATGTATGGCAAGACAGAACATGGCCTTCTTTGATGAAATTCTATGAAAAAAATCTGAGATATTTTCTGTTGGGAAGACGTCCGTTATATATTTTTGTAGGTGTTGTCAGCCTCTTTATCATCACAATGATATTAACAAAAATTGTAAGCCCACCAGTGGTTTTCTTCCCCGATAACCAACCCAACAATATTTATGTATACATCAAAACACCTGAAGGAACCGATCAGAAAATAACGGATTCTATTACAACTGTTGTTGAAAACAAGGTAAACAGTTTTCTTGGAAAGAATAACCCAGCTGTAGAATCTGTCATTTCTAATGTGGCATTGGGTGCAGGTGATGATAACAGCTTTGAACGCTCTGTTGCTCCTAATAAAGGGAAAGTTAGTATAAATTTTGTTGAGCATAAGTTCCGACAGGATATTTCAACCACTGCTTATCTCAATTCTATTAGTAAAGCAGTTAAAGGCGTCGCCGGAGCTGAGATTACTGTGGAAAAGAACCGTATGGGACCTCCTACAGGTTCGCCTATCAACATTGAAGTCAGTGGTGACAATCTAAATGATTTGGTTTCTGATGCCAATAAATTCAAAAGATATATTGATTCTTTACAGATTCCGGGAATGGAGGTTCTGAAAAACAACTTCGCAGATAAAACACCTGAACTACTGATCGACATTGATCGTGAACGGGCTAACCGCGCAGGAATATCCACAGGACAAATTGGTTTGGAAGTCAGAACAGCTGTCTTTGGCAAGGAAGTATCCAAGTACAAGGAGGATGAAGACGAGTATTCAATTCAGCTCAGGTATGGTGATGAACAACGTAAAAACATCAACTCTTTGATGGATCTGCGCATTACTTACCGTGACATGAATAGTGGTAAACTGAGATCAATTCCTCTTTCGACAGTTGCAAAGGTTCAATATGCCGATACCTATGGAGGTATTACCAGAGAAAACATGAAGCGTGTGATTACTTTATCATCTTCAGTTGTCCCTGGTTACAATGCTAATGAAATCGTTGCAAAAATCAATACCCTTGCTGCTTCATTTCAAAAGCATGATGGTGTGGATATCAAACTTACGGGAGAACAGGAAGATCAGGCAGAAACTATGGCTTTCCTGGCAAAAGCAATGCTTATTGCCATTGGTTTGATTTTCTTTATCCTGATATCGCAATTCAACTCGATGAGTAAATCAATGATCATTTTAAGCGAAGTCATCTTTAGTATCATCGGAGTGCTGCTTGGCATCATGATATTTGGGATGTCTATCTCAATTATCATGACCGGTATGGGAATTGTTGCCTTAGGTGGTATCGTGGTTCGAAATGGAATTCTGATTGTTGAGTTTACCGATGTATTGAGATCCAGAGGAGTTCACACCAGAGAAGCAATCGTAAGAGCAGGACTTACCCGTGTTACACCGGTAGTATTGACTGCAACTGCAACCATGCTGGGATTGGTGCCATTGGCAGTGGGAATGAATATCAATTTTACCACCATATTTACGGAATTAAATCCGCATATCTATTTCGGAGGAGATAATGTAATGTTCTGGGGACCGCTGTCATGGACCATCATATTTGGTTTAAGTTTTGCCACATTACTAACGCTTATCTTTGTCCCGGCAATGTATCTGATGACACACGAATTAAAGATCAGAAGCAGTAGACGTAAGTCAAACCGAAAGTATCGAAAAGCTTTGGCCAAGGCATCGCAAAACATTTAGCAGGCTAAATTATTAAACTAAAAAGCCCTCACTTCTTAACATGAAGTGAGGGCTTTTTAGTTTAAAGTAGAAAATCAATAATTTTCTCCAACGACTTCGAAATAAGCCTGTGGATGTTCGCAACAAGGACAATTCTTCAATGCCTTCTTCCCTTTATGGACATAACCGCATTTGCGGCATACCCATTCTACTTCTTCTTCCTTCTCAAATACTTTATTGTTAAGGATGTTGTTCAACAACTTCCTGTAACGTTTCTCATGACGAGCCTCTACCGATGCTGTTAGCTTAAAGGCATTCGAGACCTTCTTAAAGCCTTCCTCTTCAGCAATACGGGCAAATTCAGGATAGACGTCTGTCCATTCTTCATTTTCGCCACCAGCTGCAGCTGCGAGGTTTTCTTGTGTCGATCCAACTGTTCCGGCAGGATAAGAAGCCGTAATTTCTACCATTCCACCTTCAAGATATCTGAAAAACATTTTTGAGTGTGAGTCTTCCTGATTTGCTGTTTCTTCAAAAAAACCTGCTATTTGTTCAAACCCATCTGCATGAGCCCTTTTAGCATACATCCGATATCTGCGAGCTGCCTGTGATTCTCCTGCAAATGCTTTAAGCAGGTTTTTCTCTGTTTGTGTGCCTTTTATACTTTTATCCATAACATATTGTATTTATAATGATTATAAAATCTCAAATTGTCAGATAAAGATAGTTGAAAAATGTTTATTTATTCCTTTCGATGGTATATTGCACCAGTTGAATTAACGAAGATTTATATGCACTTTCAGGAAATTCGTTGATAATATCATTTGAAAGGGTACAGTATTTCATCATCATCTCATGGGCATATTCAATTCCTCCACTGTTTTTAACCAGATTAATCACCTCTTCAACACGTTCAGGTTCTGTGCTGTGATTCCGGACGATATGAATGATGTGCCTTTTTTGTAAAATGGTTGATTTGCTCAACAAATAAATCAAGGGCAAAGTCATCTTTTTATCCCTGATATCCAATCCTTTTGGTTTTCCAGAATGATTTTCCTGTTGATAATCGAAAAGATCGTCCCTTATTTGAAAAGCAACACCAACGTATTCTCCAAATTGATGCAATTTGTTAATGACTTCTGTAGATGCACCCGAAGAGGCGGCTCCTGTAGCACAACAGGAAGCGATCAGAGAAGCCGTCTTTTTCCTGATGATCTCGAAATAAATCGCTTCACTGATATCCAGTCTGCGGGCTTTTTCAATTTGCAATAATTCGCCCTCACTCATTTCACGTGTTGCGTTGGAAACAATCCTCAGCAATTCAAAGTCATTATTATCAATGGAAAGTAGTAACCCTTTTGAAAGCAGGTAATCACCAACCAATACTGCAATCTTGTTTTTCCAGAGTGCGTTAATCGAAAAGAATCCTCTCCGTTCATTTGAATCATCAACCACATCGTCGTGTACCAAAGTAGCAGTATGCAACAACTCTATCAGTGAAGCTGCTCTGAATGAGGCGTCGGTGATATCCCCACACATTCCGGCAGTAAGGAAAACAAACATGGGTCTCATCTGTTTGCCTTTACGCTTTATAATGTATTTGGTGATGGTATCTAATAAAGGCACTGAACTTTGCATGGATGAGCGGAATTTTTTCTCGAACTCTACCAGGTTCTTTTCAATGGGCGCTTTGATTTCGTTAAGATTAAGCATATTCTAACCGGAATAAAAGATAAAAGTAGCACTTATAATCACTCTGTGAATGGAAAATACCCACAAATTTAAAAAGTTGTACCTTTATACCGAAATTAAATTCATTATTGATTATGTTATTTGATGAAATTATATTTGGACCTATTCATAGCCGTAGACTTGGAATCTCGTTAGGAATTAATGTACTTCCCACTCAATCAAAATATTGCACTTTTGACTGTATCTATTGTGAATGCGGTTGGACCCATTCAGATCAAAAAATCAAAGCTAAACTTTTTTCGCGTGAAGAAATAAAAGTTGCTATGTTGCAACGATTTCCTGAAGTCATACAACAAGGGATCACTCCTGATTGCATCACTTTTGCCGGCAATGGAGAACCTACCATTCATCCTGACTTTTCAGGGATCATCGATGATGTTCTCGAAATGAGAAACCAGTTCTTTCCCAAGGCTAAAATTGCTGTACTCTCGAATGCCAGTCTTATTCAGAAATCCAAAGTCAAAGAAGCATTGCTGAAGGTTGAAGATTGCATTCTTAAACTGGATGCCGGTTCACAGGAAATGTTTATTCGTATTAACCGTCCTTCAGGGAAATCATTGTTATCAGACATCGTGGATGAATTAGTGACTTTCGAAGGAAAGCTTATCATTCAGACCCTTTTTATAAGAGGGGAATACCATGGTGAAAAAATTGACAACACCTCATTGTTTGAAGTTGACCTATGGTTAACCCATCTGGCCCGGATTAAGCCACAAAGTGTCATGATCTATTGTATTGACCGGTATACACCGGCCCGTAACCTTGAAAAAGTTTCTGTTGAGGAGATGGAAACTATAGCAGAAAGAGTCAGAGCAATCGGAATTAAAGCTGAAGTCTATTCGTAATCAAATGTTGGAATATGATGTAAAACTATTGTTAGCCTTTGGTGAAACCATTAGTGGTAATGAAGAGATCTATGCCTGGCTAAAAAACAGTGAGTATAAAGAGCTGGCGGCCCTCTCAGCTTCTCTGCGTGGGAGTGAGGAAGCATTCGACTGGCTCATGAACAACGGGTACCCCCATCTGGCTGCTTTAGACAGTGCCATTGACCTAAAGCCCGATGCTTACAAATGGCTGATTGAGAATGGCTATTCATTATTGGTCACTTTTGCAGATGCCTGTAATCATAAAGAAGATGCCATTAGCTGGTTTGAGGATAATGATCTTCGGATTTTTCTACACCTTGCAATGAAAATCAATAACTTCAGAGATAATCAGATCTTTAATTATCATAGAATACATTTTTAAGTTTAAATTCCTCTTTTAGTGTCTCTCTTTATGGGAATCCATACCAAAATGAATTTATTTTCCTAATATGAGAATGCTGTGTCAAAATAGAACATATTATTCTTATTTTTACATAGTCTTTTAAACAGAAAAAAGTATAACATGAATCCATTCAAAATCTTTATTGTTGAAGACGACAAATGGTATGGAGAATTATTGCATCACCATCTATCTTTAAACCCCGAATATGAAATAGAGATTTTTGAATCAGGCAATGATTTACTCAAAAATCTTTACAAGAAACCATCCGTCATCACGCTTGACTATTCTTTGCCCGATATAAAAGGAGCTTCATTATTAAAACGCATCAGGGAACATCACCCTGACATCCCTGTTGTAATGATCTCCGGGCAGGAAGATATTTCCACAGCAATTACTTTACTAAAAGAGGGTGCTTGGGATTATATCGTTAAAAATGAAGAGACCAAAGACCGGCTATGGCGGACGATGAAAAACATTCGTGACAGCCAGGCTCTCAGAAACGAAAACATCCAGTTAAAAGAAGAATTAATAAAGAAATATGAGATAAGTAGTACCATTATTGGTAATAGTCCTTCTATTCGTCAGATATTTACACTCATAGAAAAAGCATCCAATACAAATATTTCGGTCTCCGTAACCGGAGAAACAGGTACTGGAAAAGAGCTCGTCGCCAGAGCAGTTCATTACAATTCAGCCCGTTCGAAATTCCCCTTTGTAGCCATAAATGTTGGCGCAGTACCCAGAGACTTAATCGAAAGCGAGTTATTTGGTCATGAAAAAGGCTCATTTACAGGAGCTAATACCCGTAGGATTGGAAAATTCGAAGAAGCAAATAAGGGGACTATCTTCCTGGATGAGATTTGTGAACTGGACCTGAATTTACAGAGCAAGTTGTTGCGGGTTCTGCAGGAGAAAGAGATTACCAGGGTAGGGAGTAATACCCCGATAAAAATTGATTCTAGAGTCATTGTAGCTACACACCGTAATCTGGCAGAAGAGACCAGAATGGGTAATTTCAGAGAAGATCTCTATTATCGTCTACTAGGTTTACCCATCAAGTTACCTCCACTTAGGGAACGTGGTAATGATATCCTTTTGTTGACCAAGTATTTTGTAGATGCATTCAGTATCGAAAATAAAACTCAGGTTGTTACTTTTACAACAGCTGCTCAAAGAAAACTGCTCGAATACTCCTGGCCAGGAAACGTCAGACAGTTAAAAGCCATTATTGAACTGGCCATCACAATGAGTAATGAACCAGTTATCGATGATAAGGATATTACGTTCGATGATATCAGAACGGTTTCAAACTTCTTCTCGGATGAATTGAGCCTGGATGATTATATCAACAAGATTATCAATTATTATCTGGAGAAGAAAGATCAAAATGTAGTCGAGGTGGCCAATTCACTGAAGATTGGAAAGTCGACCATTTATAGGTTGTTCAAAAAAAATCCAGAGATGAAGAAGTAAAAAAAAGGGCCACTCAAGGCCCTTTTTTTTATAATGACATTTTAAGTGTATTGATTTCATGCTGTTCTAATAGTCTCCATCTCCCACGTGCCAGATCTTTCTTTGTAAGGTTGGCAAAGATAACACGATCAAGTTTTTCGACTTCATAACCCAACGACTCAAAAATACGACGAACTACACGGTTTTGACCCGAGTGAAGTTCAATCCCAATCTCTTTCTTGTCATCGTTTACATATGCGATTTCATCGACATTGACAACACCGTCGTCAAGCGTGATTCCATCAGCAATTGCCAACATATCATTTTTTGAAAGCGCTTTATCCAGACCTACATGATAAACCTTACGGACACCATATTTAGGATGGGTTAGCTTTTTGGCAAGATCTCCGTCATTGGTAAAGAGTAGAAGTCCTGAAGTATTTCTATCCAATCGTCCGACTGGGTAGATGCGTTCACGACAGGCATTGGTAACCAAAGACATTACAGTTTTACGATCAAATGGATCATCACTGGTTGTGATATATCCCTTTGGTTTATTTAGTAAGATATAACGTGAAGTTTCCTTGTTGAGTGTAACATCACCGATCTGAACTTTATCCGTTGGTAATACTTTAGACCCTAACTCAGAAACCACAATACCATTTACTAAAACAGCGCCTGCAGCAATCAAGGTGTCTGCTTCACGGCGTGAGCAATAACCACAATTAGAAATGTACTTGTTGATGCGCATTTCCTTGCTATCATCGAATGGGTTTACAGTACCCGGTTCCGTTTGACGTCGTGGCCTGTCACTACTTTCTCTGCGTGGTCTGTCCGATGGTCTGCTTTTACCCTCACGTTCGCTTGAAGGCTTACGGAAAGGTTTGTCAGAAGTGTCTCTTGGACCTCTTTCTACTTTATAAGGTTTTTCTGATGATGATCCATCATCCGGCTTTTCAATTCTGCTCCGGCGAGGTTTATTATCTGCATCACGAAACGACCTTTCGGATCTTTTAAAAGTACCTTCACCTGATGATCCCGATGATGGTCTTTCTGAGCGACCACGATAAGGTCTTTCATGTGACTCTCTTTGTGGTTTTTCGGCTCTGCCAAAAGGACGTTCTGTCGAATCACCTTCCGGTTTGTCATAACGACCATGGATCGGTTTATCGTTTATCTCTCTGGGTGTTCTTTCTGATCTCTTGAATGGACGATCTCCTGAACTTTCGGATGGTCTTTCTGAACGACCATGATAGGGCCTTTCGTTGGATTCTCCGGATGGTTTTTCTGATCTCCTGATTGGACGGTTTCCGGATCCTTCTGCTGATCTTTCCGGACGATCACGAAATGGCCTGCTTTCATGTGAGCCACCCTTGCTTCTTTCTGGTCTGCTAAAGGAACGATTTGATGACCCACCAGAGGGTCTTTCATCACGTCCACGATAGGGCCTGTCTGCTGATTCCCCGCGTGATTCACCTTGATTATCTGATTTTGTAAAAGGGAGTGAATCTTTATCGAAGGGTTTGCTGTATGATCTGTTAAATGGTCGGTCTTCTCCTCTTGCTGAGCTTCCACCTCTAAACGATCCTGAATGACTTGAGTCACCCTCACTTTTCCCACTTCCTGCTCTCTTTCTAAAGCCCGTGCCATCACCGGCAGGGGACGGCTTTCTTCCTCCCGAAAAACGGTTGCCCTCTGAGCGACCTCTTCCGGAGTTGGGGCCTGACCTGCCCTTATTTCCGTTACCGAACGTTTTCATATTCATTTATAATAATTAGCCTGCAAAATTACAAATAAAATTGATGAGCCAGCAGTTTATCTTTCAAACACATGACTAATAAATTATTCGAACGGATTTAAAATTCAAGCGAATTATAGTTCTTGACTTAATTCTTAAAATGTTGTAATTTAATAGCAGAAAAGAAGGAGGGAATTTGCCATGAAAAATCAATTAATCACCCTTGGATCGTTTGACTTCGCGAGGGCACAAATCATTAAAACAGAACTCGAGTCGCACCACATTGAATGTTTTCAGGAACATGAAGGAGCTATCATGTCGGGTGTACAATCAGTAGTAAGCATCCGGATCGATGAATCAGATGCAGAAAAAGCAGTTAAAATAATCAACAATTATGATGACATTCTGGAAGTTATTAAAGAAAAGATCCCAAAATTACAATTCCCATTGAAAAGAATTCTGGTAGCCGTCGATTTTTCAAAGCATACACTTCTAACTTGTCGTTATGCTATGAACGTTGCAAAAGAATTCGGTGCCGAAATAAAACTAGTGCATACCTATGAGAACCCAGTCATCAATAGCTCCCCATATATCGAACCGGTTGTGTATGCTGTTGAGCCCCTTAATCAACTTTCATTGCTTTTGACTGCAGCCAAAAAGAACATGAACAACCTGAAGAAAGATCTGAAAAAGGAATGGCCCGATGCACGACTGACCTATACGCTTATCAATGATATACCTTCGGAAGGAATTCTAAAAGCAAGTATGGATTACAACCCTGGGCTTATTTTTATTGGTCACCATCTTAAGGAGAATATCCCAAAATCAATGATCAGTCATATTGCAAGGAAAGTAGCAGATCGGACTAACATTCCGGTATTTGTGGTTCCTGACAATGTTGTCTCACAAAACTGGTCCGGTATAAGAAAAGTATTGTATGCTACCGATCTGGATGATCATGATTTTATCTCGCTGACCTTGCTTTCAGAAATGATGAAGCCTCTGAATATTGAGGTTCATTGCGTACATGTCAGTATTGGGACCATCAACCCGCTTGTCCAGGCACGTTTTGAACTAATGAAAAAGGAGATGCACAGCAGGGATATAAAATTGAAAAATGTCGTTTGTGAATTAATTGTAGGAGATGATATAGAAAATACCCTCGAAACGTATTTAAGAAACAATGACATCGGACTGATTTCGCTGACCCCACACAAAAGGAATGTACTCACACGTTGGTTAACACCCAGCCTTACAAACCAGATTGTTAAAACAGCTGAAGTACCTGTTCTGCTCTTTCACGAGTGAAGTGTCGGATAAAAGGCATCTTTTAAATGGTTGATCTGGCTGGTGTGCTTTTCAATGATCACTGATACTACGTCAAAACGGGCATCCTTATCGTACCCGTATTTCAAAACATACGCGTTGGCTGCATGAATTAAATGTCTTTGCTTCTTATAATCCACAGCATTTTCAGGGTCTCCGAAAAGGGAAGTCTGTCGTGTTTTAACCTCTACAAAAACCAGTGTATCACCATCCATTGCAATGATATCGATTTCTGATCGCCGGTGTCTCCAGTTGACATGCAGGATTTGATACCCTTTTTCTTTAAGATAGGACTGTGCTTTTTCCTCACCCTGCTGACCCAAAATGTTGTGTTCAGCCATGACCGATTAATTTACTTTAAAGCTGGATTTACAATAATGGCAATTTTCCCTTTGAATACTATTGAAGCCTTGATCGACTCCTTGGTGAGCATGATCCCCTCAACATTCAGATCATCCAGATGACCCTTCAGTGTAGTCCCCATTCCCATATCATAGCTCGCCAATGAAGTCTGAAGCATTTTCTTGGCATCAATGATGTTGCTACCCATAGGGAAAACAAGTCGTTTCTCGATCATGTTTACAAAACTGGCATGCATCAACCAGTTGGCAGATTTTAACAACGCGTTCTTTGTATGCATTTCGAAATTGAAGTCCTTAACTTTAACGGAAGAATCGGCAGCATTGTAATATGGAACACCCGTAAAATACAACTTCCCGTTTAGGCTTCCGGTTACGTCGGTTTCAACAATTATTTTCCCGTCACCACCATAGAGTCTCATTTCATTGATCGTGATTTTCTTATTGCCATTCTCAAAGGTCTTACCCAGTATATATTTTCTGGCCATGGTATTGGCTTCTGAAAACGGAATATCGCTCAGTACATTGATTTCAAAACCGTCGTCAAGTTTTGGTAAAATGGTTATCTGTGGGGGAGTAGCCGATATTTTGTAAGGAGGCTCGTTACCAATAAAGGTCTCTGTGATGGTTTTAAACCCGATTGTGTTTTTGATTTTATTGTTTTTACTCATGAGTGGTTGACTATAAATCTCTGTAGGTGTTATTTTTAACCACATATTGTAATCATTCGATATCTTAAATGGTTTCTGGATCATTTTCCACGCAGGTGCAATCAGGCTCTTAACATCAAGATTTGTTTTTATGGCATCATCAACTTCATTACTGATCCTGCTTTGATTTGCTTTTAAGATGGCATCGGCAACAAAAGTGACGGGTAAATTGTAACCTGCCAGATTTACAGTTGGTTGACTTATCCAGTCGTAACCATCTGTTACCGTTTTTGTAGTAATGCTCCAATCTTTGTTTAAAGTGACTTTGGTCCTGAATTTTAATGCAATCTCCAGATTGATATCCCTGTAATCCGAAATGGATATCCCCAGTTTCTCAAATTTAAAGCCCGCCTTCGCCCATATTTTTAATGGAATGCGGTATGAAAGCTGATCACCTTCCATGTCAATCGTAAAATTATCCCTTTTCCAAACCTTCAGCATCAGGTTGTCATTATTATTATTGGTCAGACTGTTGTCTTCATAAATCAATCCATTGATCTCTTTGTTCAGCAACGTTTCTACTGACTTGACATCTATTTCAACCGGTACGGATATAGCAGAAGGTTTAGGTTTATATTCTATATTCATATAATTCTCTGAAGGTGCCTCGGTCGCTATTCCGGGAGTTTTACATCCTTGTGTAAGAACAAATCCAATTGCAATAACAAATAAACTAGTTTTGTAACTAAAATGATTCATGATACTTTATTTTTAATTTTCCGATTTTGAAAACAGGCATCCTCTTTCTATGTTTATATTAAAGATTCAGGAACATGCAATACTCAATGCCATTCATTTTTTAAAATTTATGCAAAGTTAAAGTAGAGAGTACAAAGATTATTCTTGTAATTTCATTTTTTTAACTTTTTATATGATTAACAGGTTGAAATTAAAATTCTGAGATATGCGCAAGCTATTTAAACTTTTACTTCCGGTCTTCACCGGTATCCTTGTGATCCTGGGCATCCTTAAAGTAGAGGATCTGGCCAAGGATATGATGACTGCAAACTTCAATTTCAACACTACCGATATGGGGAATGTGGTATTCTATTATGTGTTGTTTCCTATAGCTTTTGTGATTGCATTATTTATTCACTGGATCGTTATTCTCCCTATCATCAGGAAGTTAGACACCAAACCAACATTCTGGCGCCTGAGGCTTATGCATTATATTGTCCTGATTTCAGTTATTGCTTCAGGAATAGTGGGTTACATTTTCTGGAGAAAGACCGAATTAGTGGTTGATGTATTTTTGGCTGTGATCACCTCTTTCATGTTGTTTTTTGCTTATTTCATCATCACGGTCTTATTGGCAAAAGGAATCGATCACTTTGATATCAAAGAAAAGAAAAACGAACCCAATGAAGGTTCGAATACCATTGATGAGTTTTCCTCTAAAATGTAATCACCTTTTCTACTTTCTTCTTCTGTAGATATCCATTGATGATCTTTTGGATATCCCTGTTGTCTTCATATTCTTTAATACAGTCCCTGAATTCATCCATGCTCCCACCAAAATAGGTGAGGTCGATGAATCCAAATCCAAGGTATTTGCCGTTTTCGATCATGACCACCGACTTTTCATTTATTACCCGACCTTTATCCAGAATGATCATGTTCTGGTTGATATACTCAAACTGTTTCAGGGCCTCCCGGGTTCTCCGGTTATACGATTCGGGAGCTTCTTTGCCAACACAGGCACCCAGACAGATTCCCAGACTATGTTGCAAACAGGCTCCTGAGGATTCATACAATCCATTTATTTTCTTACACAGGAAATATTTTTCTGTCAGCGCCTCAAGTTCCTGTTGTGCAATGGCCTTGCTTTCGTATGATGCATGAGGAATATTGTCCGAAGAATTTCGGATCATTCTTAAGCTTTGATAACCATTATCATCGATCACTGTATTTATTCCATATGTTGCAATAGTCCTGCGCTGAGTCCTGTTATAAACCGGTAAGCTTTGCTTGATTTCTTCCGATTCTTTCAGTTGAGCAATCAGATCAGATCCGGTCAACTCAAAATCAATATTGTGAATGCGCTGCTTCAATTCCTGCGCTTTCTTCCCCGATCGGTTATAAAAATGAGATAAGACCTGTTCACGGATATTAATGCTCTTGCCGATATAGATCAAATCGTTGTTCTCATTATAGAAGTAATATATCCCGGTAGATTCAGGTAACCTTTCCAGCAGATGTTGAGGCATCCCGTTTGGCAATTGTTGAACGACATGGTGAGCCAGTGAAGGATCGGCAGACAACAATAATTCAAACAATTTCACGGTAGCCAGTGCATCCCCCGAAGCCCGGTGCCGGTCTTTAATATTGATTCCTATTTCATTACAAAGATTGCCCAAACTATAAGAACGTTTACCCGGAATCAGTTTCCGGCTTAATTTAACCGTACAGAGTGTTTTCCGTTCGAATTTAAAACCTATTCGGCGAAACTCCTCCCTGACAAAATTATAATCAAATGATACGTTGTGTGCTACAAAGAAACAACCGGCTGTTATCTGATCCAGTTTTGGAGCCAATTGATCGAAAGTGGGCGCGTTTTCAACCATTTGATCATTGATACCGGTAAGTTTTGTGATATAATAAGGAATTGGTCGTTGGGGATTTACCAGTGAATTAAACTGGCCAGTTACTTTCTCCCCATCGTGTATAAAAACTGCTATCTCAGTTATGCGTTCATAAACAGCACTACCACCGGTTGTCTCAATATCAATAATTGCGTACATGTACTCTATCAAATAAGTGTGTGAAATTAATCGTTTTATGAAAACAGACCTAAAAAATAATTGCCTTTTAACAATTTATCTTTACCTGTCCATGATTAATTGCGTATCTTTAAAATCTTTTAGCCCTTATTGCATCAATAGAAAGTATAATGTGTTGTTATTTTAAATTTGTCTGACATGAGAAACCTCACCTTCTTCATTTTTATTATTTTACTAACTGCCTGTTCCGGCAACAGTAACAATAAAAATGCCTCAGCAAATAACCAAATTCATTTGCCTGATAGCAATTCAGTCCTCGTTTTTGAAGGAACTCTCCCCTGTGCTGATTGCAATGGAATCAAGACCACGCTGACACTTTATCATAATAAAATTAAAAACCAAACCACCTATAAGTTGCGCGAAGTTTATCTGTATCAGAACAACGATAAGACTTTCGACACATATGGAAACTGGAATGCCCTAAAAGGCACACAACAAGATCCAAATGCAATTGTTTATCAGTTAGCGGTTCAAAATGAGGATCCTGAAGACCCGGATGTCATCAATTACCTGGTTGTCGATAAAAACACGCTAATGCTAATAGATGATGAAATGAAAGAGTTTGAAACAAAAGCAAATTATAACCTTACAAGAAAAGAAGACTAAACTCCTTGGTTTTGGTTAATCCTTGTTGTGAATCCTCACCCTTGATGTAAGAATATCTATGGCTATTTGATTTTCTCCTCCCTGCGGCACAATCAGATCTGCATAACGCTTTGTAGGTTCGATAAACTGCATGTGCATCGGTTTCACAAACTGTTCGTAATGGTCCAGCACCTGATCGTAAGTCCTGCCCCTTTCAACAATATCTCTCCTGATAATACGGATCAACCTGTCATCAGAATCTGCATCAACAAATATCTTGATATCCATCCTGTCTCGTAAACGGGGACTGTTTAAAATCAGGATCCCCTCTACGATGATCACCCCTCTTGGCAAGATGGTAATGGTTTCTTTTGACCTTGCGCAGGTAACATATGAATAGATAGGCATCTCGATCGGATGACCTGCTTTGAGCTGGTCAAGATGTTTGATCAACAGATTAAATTCAATAGCCGAAGGATGGTCGAAATTTATTTCAAGCTTCTCTTTGGGCGAAAGATGTCCATTGTCTTTATAATATGCATCCTGTGAAATAATAGCAACCGACCCTTCTGGAAGACTTGCAGCGATTTTATTTACAACCGTAGATTTTCCACATCCAGATCCTCCGGCAATTCCAATAATTAGCATATTATGAACATATATTATATAAAACAGGGGTTATATTCTCTGGTCCAAAGGTAGGAATAGACGCCTGAATTATAACCCCTGTTTGAAAAATTTTAGTACAAAAAAGTTAATATCACTCCTGCAGCCAAGGCAGATCCAATAATCCCTGCAACATTTGGCCCCATGGCATGCATTAACAGGAAATTGGTCTTGTCGTATTTAAGACCTGTAACCTGCGACACCTTTGCGCCGTCGGGTAATGCTGCCACTCCTGCATTCCCAATAAGAGGATTGATCCTGCTTTCTTCTTTCAGAAAAAGATTGATGATCTTCACTACCAGAATGCCGCCTATTGTCGCGATCACAAATGAAATGGCTCCAAGAATAAAAATGCGCAAAGCCCCTCCAGTTAGGAAAACGGAGGCTTCAGCAGTGGCGCCTACCGTTAATCCAATTAATATCGTCACCACGTCAAGGATAGTTCCCTTCACCGTTTCAGCCAGACGTTTGGTCACTCCACTTTCCTTCAGCAGGTTACCAAAGAATAACATTCCCAGCAAAGGCAATGCGGCAGGTACGATAAAACCGGTCAGCAAAATACCGATCAGTGGGAAAAACACCTTTTCCAGCTTCGATACTGCCCGCATCGGTTTCATCCTGATCACCCGTTCTTTTTTTGTAGTCAGCAACTTCATTACAGGAGGTTGAATAAAAGGAATCAACGCCGTATAGATAAAGGCAGAAATGGCAACGATACTAATCAAATCAGGTGCAAGTTTCGAAGCAAGGAAGATAGCCGTGATGCCATCACCTCCACCGATTATACTGATGACACCTGCGTTCGAAGGTGTAAATCCTAAAGCCATGGCGATAGAGAATGCACCAAAGATCCCCAGCTGAGTTGCAATACCGATCAGGATCAGTTTAGGATTCGCAATGAGTGACGAGAAATCGGTCATCGCCCCAATCCCTAAAAATATCAGTGAAGGATAAATGTTCTTGATAACACCTAAATAGAGATAATTCAACATGCTGCCATTTTCATTGACCCCGAGTAAAAACCCAGTTGTGAAAGGAATATTCCCGATAATAATCCCGAAGCCAATCGGAACCAACAGCAAGGGATTCATCTCCCTGGTTATGGCAAAATAGATGAATGTCAGACCAACCACAATCATGATGATATTACCGGCCGAAAGAGTTGAAAAAGCAGAGTTTGCCAAAAGCTGATGAAGGTTATCGCCAATATTCTGAATAGAAGTTTCTGTCATTTTTTATTCTCCTATCACTATAAGAATATCGCCTTCCATCACTGATTCGCCCTTTTTCTTCTTGATAGAGATCACCCGGCCTTCTTTGTCACTGTCGATGTTGTTTTCCATCTTCATGGCTTCAAGAGTCAACAGAAGTTGACCAATCTTCACATAGTCACCTTCATTGATATGTAATTCCAGAATCACTCCCGGTAATGGCGATTTGATCGTTCCACTTCCTTTGGGACCTTCAGGACTGCTGGTCTTGGCCATTGATGGATGGCTGTCAGTTGATGGTACTGAAATAGATCTGATCAGTTTTGGCGTTTTGGTGCCAGTATCAATAGACTTGTCGAGTTCAACAGTGTACATGGTCCCATTGATTTCAATCTCGGCAATATTGTCTTCAATGTTGTTGATCTGGGCCTCGTAATTATTTCCGTTTATAGTAAATTTATATTTCTTCATGTGCTAATAATTTGATTTTTAATGGTCAAATAGAACGCGCATACATTTTTTGTCCGAAGAACACTCTCTCTTCTCCAGGGAAATTATCTTGGAGTTTTCCTTAGTCCGTAGATTTTTGAACTCCAAGGAGAATAGGTTCGGGATACTTTTTTAATGGTCAACACCGTATTCTCGATATCGTGCAATTCATTCTGGTACAAATAAAGTGTCATAACGATTGTAGCATTGACTTCTCCCGAAATAGATGCTGAAGAAATTTCAGCAGCCTTTTCAATACCCTTCTTTTTAATGAACCGGTTACGGATGTCGAGCGAATGCAACCCGGAGATCAGCTTATAAATAAAATACAAGGCGACCAGAACCACGAAAACAATGATCAATGCAGTAATGGCCATTCCGGCTCCTGAAGTTTCATTTCCACCAGCAACTATGAATAAGCTCATTGCCGGGATAAAATTTATTTTTCGTTTCATACTACATTTACCTTTAGAGGGGCATGTTCGAATGTTTCTTGGAGGGATTGCTGTCCTTTTTTGTCGACAGCGCCTGTAATCCACGTATGATACGGAATCTGGTGTTCCGGGGCTCAATCACATCATCGATAAAACCGTAACGTGCTGCATTATAAGGATTGGCAAACTTCAGTTTATAATCATCTTCCATCTGTTTAACATAATCTGCACGCTCCTTTTCGTCGGTAAACTCGGCGATCTTCTTGTTGTACAACACCTCGATGGCGCCTTTTGGACCCATGACGGCTATTTCGGCTGTCGGCCAGGCGTAATTAAGATCACCACGAAGATGTTTGGAGCTCATCACATCGTAGGCCCCTCCGTATGCCTTGCGCAAAATGATGGTGATCTTTGGAACCGTTGCTTCTCCATAGGCAAAAAGTAATTTGGCCCCGTGGATGATGATCCCGCCATATTCCTGAGCTGTACCCGGCAAGAAACCCGGAACATCAACCAATGTAAGAATAGGAATATTGAAGGCATCACAGAAACGGACAAAACGAGCTGCTTTTCTTGAGGCGTTGATATCGAGTACACCGGCAAGATAATTGGGCTGGTTGGCCACAATTCCTACCGAGATACCATTGAACCGGGCAAACCCGGTAATAATATTTGGAGCGTAATGGCGTTGAATTTCAAGAAATTCATTGTAGTCGGCAATGGCATGAATGACATCCTTGACATTATAAGGCTTATTGGGATTCTCAGGGATGAAATAATTCAACGAATCATCCAAACGATCGATAGGATCATCACAAGGAGCCATAGGTGGTTCTTCCAGATTATTCTGTGGCAGATAGCTTAAGAGTTTCCGGATTAACAAGATACCTTCGCGTTCATCATCGGCCACAAAATGCGTGACCCCTGACTTAGCACCATGTACCATTGCACCCCCGAGTTCTTCGTCTGTCACGACCTCTCCGGTCACTGTCTTGACCACTTTGGGGCCGGTGACGAACATATAGCTGGTATTCTTGCTCATCACGATGAAGTCTGTCAGGGCAGGCGAATAAACCGCTCCCCCTGCACAAGGTCCGAATACAGCAGATATCTGAGGAATAACACCTGAAGCAAGGATATTGCGTTCAAATATTTCGGCATAGCCGGCAAGACTCTGAACCCCTTCCTGGATACGGGCGCCTCCCGAGTCGTTGATCCCGATTAAGGGTGCACCTACTTTCATGGCCTGATCCATTACTTTGCAGATTTTATTTGCAAAGGTTTCTGAAAGTGAACCACCGAAGACGGTGAAGTCTTGTGAAAAGACATAAATCACACGCCCGTCTATCGTCCCATGGCCTGTAACCACTCCGTCGGACAAATAGGTCTGTTCCTCAAGTCCGAAATCAGTACAACGATGAGAAACAAACATGTCGAATTCTTCAAAGCTTCCCTCGTCGAGTAAAAGATCAATGCGTTCTCTTGCAGTGAGTTTTCCCTTGGTGTGCTGTGCATCAATGCGTTTCTGTCCTCCGCCCAATTTTGCCAGTTCGCGTTTATCGAGCAATTCTTTAATTTTGTCCTCGAATCCCATGGCGCTATTTGTTTTTATCTTCACATAATTCAGTCAGAACGCCATGTGTAGATTTTGGATGCAGGAAGGCAATGTCTAAACCTTCTGCGCCTTTGCGGGGGGTCTTGTCAATCAGGACAATTCCTTTTTCTTCCATCTCGCCAAGAGCTGCTTCCAGGTTGGTGGTGGCGTATGCAACATGATGTACACCCTCACCTTTTTTCTCAAGAAATTTACCAACCGGACCCTCTGGATCGGTGGACTCGAGCAGCTCAATTTTGGTCTGACCAACCATGAAAAAGGCAGTCTTCACCCGCTGTTCCTTAACTTCTTCAACAGCATAACACTTTAATCCTAAAACTCCCTCGTAGTAAGCGATACTTTCTTCGAGACTCTTGACAGCAAATCCAATGTGCTCAATATGTGTGATTTTCATAAATTTAAATATTTGGTCATACAAAAGTAGCTTGAAAAAACTGATTAATAATAAGTTTTAATAGATTTGATTTTAAAACTATTTGATCTGTTTAAAAATACAATAGTTTGTTGAAATAATCCACCATTATAATGCTTTTTAGATGCGCCATAATTGTAACCGCGTCATAAAGTTATATATATTTGAACCCCCTTAAATCCAACAAATAACCCATCACGATGAAAAACCATTACCTTTACCTTTTAGCTTTAACGCTCACCCTGATATTCTTCCAATCCGCTAAAGCCCAAACCCCGGACCCCGACCTTAAAAAACAGGTCCAGACCCTGCAAACCACTCTCGACGACATGCAGCACCGTTTCGATATCCTGCAAAAACAGACCGATGATGTCCTGTGGTATGACAAAGTAGGCGACATTGGATATATCGACAAAGTTATCATCTGTGGACCTGCCCCCACCAAAGTGCCCAATCCAACTGCAATGGGAGCCAATAACCCCTTGAAATTCCAGGTCTACATCTTCATCCCCAAAAACCTCGATCCTAAGAAAAAATATCCCTTGATTGTATTGCCCCATGGCGGTGTCCATGGCGATTTCGGCACCTACCATACCCACATCATTCGTGAAATGCTGGCCCAACAATATATCGTGGTCGCTCCCGAATACAGAGGCAGTACGGGTTATGGAAAAAGTTTCTGGGAAAAGATAGACTATGGCGGACTGGAGATTGAAGACGTCAATGCAACCCGCGATTATATGGTGAATAATTATGACATGGTGGATGGAACAAGAGTTGGCATTGTTGGTTGGAGCCATGGTGGACTGATCGCCCTGATGGACGTATTTGCTCATCCCACCGGTTACAAAGTCTGCTTTGCCGGAGTTCCGGTCAGCGACCTGATTGCCCGCCTGGGTTATTATGATGACGCATACCGTGACCTCTTCTCAGCCAAATATCACATCGGCAAAACAGTACAGGAGGATGTTGAGGAATACAAGCGACGCAGCCCGGCCTGGAATGCTGCCAAACTGCAAACCCCACTGCTGATCCACACCAACACGATTGACGATGATGTGAACGTGCTTGAAGTAGAACACCTGATCCAGGCTCTGAAAGCTGAAAACAAGAAATTCGAATACGAAATCTTTAAAGGCATCGAAGGAGGTCATTCATTCGACCGTATCGACACACCGGAAGGGAAGGAGATCAGGTTAAAAATCTATAGATTTCTGGCAGAATACCTCAATCCTCCTGTGAAGTTCAATAAAGTAAGCGATATGAACAAAGCAGCATACTTTCATTAAGATTCTTTTTAAAAAGAATAAAGCTTCCTGTTGATGTTTTATCTCAGGGAAAAATTCCTCATTTTCTTTTAAAAATTTCATCAAAATATCCAGCCCGGTAGTACGAAATATGCAACCCATTAACACCTCCTTTTTCGTAAAGTTAATACTAACTTAAGCCTAATATAAGCCTAATATGAAACCAATTTAATACCACCTTATAGGATTAGTATTATATTGGTATTATGTTGGTTAAAAACTAATTTTAAGTAAGTAATAAGGATAGTTCGTGGAGAATGCATTGGAGATGATTCCGGGAAGTTTTAAACTGACGAGTGGCGGAGCAGATTTAGACTAATTATAAATTAAAATGTGATGTTTTAAAACTTAAAGCTCGAATAATCGTTTTGTAAACAGTTTAAAACCTCCGAAGGGTTCACACTGATTAAAATGTCTTGAAATTAAATTTCAGAATTTGAGCTTGCATTGGGAAGAAGTTGGTTTGCCGGCTATGTTACCTAATGATAAAGAAGTTGTTATTAACGACAACTACTTCGTATTTCTAAGCCCAATACAGAAACAAATTTGAGGCAATTTACAACATTATTCACAATGTAAATCCGGTGAAATATCCGGGACTTTACGATTGATTAACATACAAAATTTGAAACAGTTAAAATCAACTATAAGTAATACTGACAAAGAGTTTGCCGACAGGGAGAAAACCTTTACAGAACTGATCAATACCTATCATTTCAAGATGAAAAGTGTGGTCAGTCGTGATGAGGATCCGGCCTTTATCAGGTACATTTCACGCGGGAAATTACCCGCGAGAAGAAGGATTGATTTATTGGTTGATGAAAATACCCCGTTTTTGGAACTTTCGGTCCTGGCAGCGTATGGTCAGTACGACAATCAGTTTCCATCGGCCGGGATCATTACTGGTGTAGGGAAAGTTCAAGGGAAAATATGCATGATCATTGCCAATGACGCTACTGTTAAAGGGGGATGTTACATTCAGGAGACGGTAAAGAAGCATCTCCGCGGACAGGAAATTGCTTTGAAAAACCATCTGCCATGTATTTACCTTGTTGATTCCGGTGGGATATTTTTGCCTGAACAGTCCAGGATATTTCCTGATCACGATGGATTTGGTCGCATTTTTTATAATCAATCACAGATGTCTGCGGCAGGTATTCCTCAGATTTCAATTGTTATGGGATCATGTACGGCCGGTGGGGCCTATGTTCCTGCAATGAGCGACGAAACGATCATTGTCAAAAATCAGGGTACTATTTTTATTGGTGGTCCACCGCTTGTAAAGGCGGCTACAGGCGAAGAGGTTTCAGCCGAAGATCTTGGAGGGGCCTCCGTTCATACAGGAATCTCAGGTGTAGCAGATCATATAGCTGATAATGATGTAGATGCTATAAGAATTTGTAGAAATATCTTCGAGTTAATTCCTCAGAACGAGGCACAAACTTATGAACTCACAGCAATAGAAGAGCCGTTTTATCCACCAGGCGAATTATATGGTCTGGCTCCAGTCGACTTAAAAAAACCGGTAAAAATACTGGAGATTATTGCCAGAATTACAGACGGAAGCAAATTCGAGCAGTTCAAACAAAATTACGGAACAACCATCGTTACCGGCTATGCAAGGATCATGGGATTCCCGGTTGGAATTATTGCCAATAATGGATTTATGACTTCCGAAGCATCGCTTAAAGCAGCTCATTTTATTGAAATTTGCAACTTTAGAAAAATACCGCTCTTGTTTCTGCAAAATATCTCAGGTTTTATTGTAGGCAAAAAATATGAGCATGAAGGAATTGCACGACAGGGAGCAAAATTAATCCACGCGGTTGCGACTGCGGTAGTCCCAAAAATAACGGTCATCATTGGTGGTTCGTTTGGAGCAGGAAACTATGCGATGGCAGGAAGAGCATATGATCCTGATTTTCTGTTCATGTGGCCAAATGCCAAGATTGGGGTGATGGGCGGACCACAAGCTCAACAGGTTTTGAACTCAATTAAAGGTGCCGACCATCAGGGTGATCAAGAGTTAATCGGCCGGTTCGATGAGGAGAGTTCTGCCTATTTCAGCACTTCCCGTCTTTGGGATGATGGCATTATTGATCCTGCAGATACACGGATTATTGTGGGATTGGCGATAGCTGTCGCTTCGAACAAAAAGATCAAACAGCCCAAAAGCGGAATATATAGAATGTAATTTATTAATAATTAATATGATATTATATATTTGAAAGATTTTAAAACGATATCGACCGTTACCAACGGGCAAGTTGTAACACTATGGCTTGCAAGGCCAGACACACATAACTCGTTTAATGATGTTATGATCAGTGAGATAACTGCCTTTTTTACTGAATTGGAAGAAGAAGATAACCTCAGAATTGTTGTAATCAGGGGAGAAGGAAAATCTTTTTGCTCCGGGGCTGATCTGGCCTGGATGCGCAAATCATTTACACTGACAGATCAGGACAATCTGAAAGAGTGCGAAGCGCTCTCCGGTATGTACAAATCAATCTATCACTGCAGTAAAATAGTCATTGCAGCAGTACATGGAAATGTATTTGGCGGAGGAGTCGGATTAGTGGCCGTTTCTGATCTCGCCTATTGCGTCTCCAATTGCAGGTTCTCCCTGAGTGAGACCCGTCTCGGAATGGCGGCGGCTAGCATTACCCCTTACCTTCTTCAAAAAATTCGGCCAGCCGATTTGAAGGAACTTATTTTCACTGCCAAAAGCTTTGATGGAGAGATGGCTATGAGATATGGAATTATCAATCAGACATTGAGTGATCAGGATGCACTGGATTTGTATTTAAATAAAATGACAAGCAGCATATTGGTTAATGGAAAACAGGCCGTGACAGAATCAAAAAAATTAATTAACCGATTGTCAACCAAAATGATGTCAGAAGAGATAGAGCGCATCCCGGCACTACTAGCGAAAATCAGGGTATCTGCCGAGGCTCAGGAAGGTTTTACCGCATTTCTTGAAAAAAGGGTTCCCAAATGGTAAGAATGATCACAAAAGGAATGGTTATAATTCAATGTATTATTAATCTGATGTATAATGGCATTTCTGGATAAAATATTAATTGCGAACAGGGGTGAAATTGCCATGAGAATAATCCGTTCGGCAAAAGATTTAGAGATAAGGACAGTTGCAGTTTACGTTGAGTCAGAAAATGACGCAAGTTACGTTAGGTTGGCAGACGAAGCTGTATCTCTCGGCAGTGGTGAGCTATCGAGGACTTTTCTTAACATCAGCCGGATGATCGCTATTGCAAAAGATACAGGAGCCAATGCGATTCATCCCGGATATGGCTTTCTATCTGAAAATCCCGAGTTTGCAAAAGCATGCGAAGAGAACAATTTGGTGTTTATAGGCCCTCATTCGGATGTTTTAAGATTGATGAGCAATAAGCCTGCTGCCAAGCTTTTAGCTCAGAGCATTGGCATACCTACTATATCGGGCTGTGAGATCGACCTTCAATCATTGGATGAATTTGAAAATAAATGGCAATACCCGCTCCTGATAAAGGCTGCTTACGGTGGGGGTGGCAAAGGGATGGAATTGGTTCATAACCTTGAAACATTAAAAGAAGAAGTAGTGAAATCTGCCCGGAAAGCAACCCGCTATTTTGGTAACGGTGCTGTTTTTATTGAACAATACATTCAAAATGCCCGTCATGTAGAAGTTCAAATAATGGGTGATAATTACCATAATATCATTCATTTATACGAACGCGAATGTTCAATACAGCGCAATCATCAAAAAATAATCGAAGAGGCTCCGGCACAATTTTTATCCGGACAACTTCGCGAGGATCTTCTGAATGCAGCCTTAACAATTGCCAAGGCTGTTAACTATTCCGGTGCCGGAACGGTGGAGTTTTTGATTGATGGATCCGATAACTATTTCTTTATGGAAATGAATCCCCGGATTCAGGTAGAACATGCGGTAACCGAAGAGATAACCGGAATTGACATTGTAAGTGAGCAATTGAAAATCGCTTCCGGATACCCTCTCTCTCTCAGTCAAAAGAATGTAATGGTGACAGGTCATGCGGTAGAAGTAAGGATTTACACAGAAAATCCTTCTCAGAATTTTGCCCCATCCAATTTGCCAGTGCTTTCTATGCAACTTCAGGAGCACCCCGATTTAAGAATTGAATCTGACATTAATGTTACTCATCAAACGATGAATCATTTTGATCCGTTAATTCTTAAATTGATCGCTTTCGGAAAGAATCGCCATGATGCGATTGAGCTGGTCCGGGAGAAAGTCAGCAATCTTAACATTATTGGGCCTGAAACAAATACCAAATACCTGGAAAAGATCCTTGCTCATCCAGATTACCTCCAAAATAATATTTCTGTTGAATTTTGTAAATTCAATCACAACCAATTAATCGTTAATTATTTAAGTAAAAATATCAAGTCACATATTCATTTCCTGGTGGCGCACGCAATTGAAAAGAATTATTTAAGAAGAGACTTATTGAGTGACAATCCGTGGAATCATCTTGGGTATTGGCGCCTGTCTGATTCAAATATTAGTTTATCAATTGACAATGTAGATTATAGCATAGGGATCAACTTAAGCAACAAGGCTGCTCACACCTTCACAATGAACGGAATTTCCACCCGATTCGATATAGAAAATGAATCAGGGGCTACTCGACTAAAAATCAATGGGGTGTCAAAACAGATTACTTCGGTACATGACAGGCAAAACAACAGTTGGATCAGTTGTGAAAATACACAATACGCCCTCTCGTTGTCCGGATTATTGATTACTTATCCTGAAACAGCAGAAGGTTTAGAGCTGGAATCAAATTTCAATTCCGGAGAGATTAAATCTCCCTTGCATGGTAAAATATTGGAAATTAATGTAAAAGAAAATCAAATAATTAAAAAAGGGGATCTTTTAGTTGTGATTGAAGCGATGAAATCAGAGAATCGAATTCTTTCTCCCAAAGATGCCTTAGTAAAATCAATAGCTATTAATGTAGGTGTGCAGGTTTCTGACCAGATGCCCCTGATATATTTGGAGGATTTAATTGTATGAATGAACTATTGGAAGATCGGTATGTGGAATATAGGAAAAAAGTCAGGGAATTTTCAGAAAAGGTGATTCAACCGATCGCTGTCGAACAGGATGAAAAAGAGGAATTTCCGGTGCCATTGGCAAAACAAATGGGAGATGCCGGATTATTCGGAATTATGTTGCCAAAAAAATATGGCGGACAAGGTCTGGATTATCTCTCTTACATTATTGCAGTGGAAGAGATTGCAAGGATCGACAGCTCCCCGGCGGCTACGATTGCAGCTCACAATTCACTGGGAATCAATCCAATTTACACATTTGGAACTGAAGAGCAACGAATGAAATATCTTCCTGGATTGTGCACAGGCGAGAAATTATGGGCATTTGGTCTTACTGAAATAAATGCCGGTTCAGATGCCAAAGGTGTCGAAACGGAGGCAAATGTGGTAGACGCTGAATGGGTCATCAACGGTTCTAAAAGGTTTATCACCAACTGCTCATCTTCGATTGCTTCCGGAATAACCCTTCAGGCAATAACCGGTATCACTGATGGAAAAAAGGAGTTATCTGCAATTTTGGTAGATCGGTCAACAACCGGATATTCCACCTCTCCAATTAAGGGAAAACTGATGTGGCGTGCAGTTGATAACGGTGAACTAAGATTCGAAAATTGCAAGGTTCCGGAAGCCAACCTTTTGGGAAAAAGAGGTGAAGGGATGAAGATCATGCTTTCGACTCTCGACGGGGGTAGATTGTCTATTGCAGCCATTGGGCTCGGACTCGCACAAGGAGCATTTGAAATGGCAATTAATTATTCCCAAAAGCGCAAACAATTTGGGAAACCGTTATCTGAATTCCAGGCAATATCATTCAAGCTGGCCGAAATGGCCACTAAAATTGAACTGGCCCGGAATACGCTTTATCATACATGCAGACTCAAAGATGCAGGTCACCCTTTTACGAAACAGGCTGCAATGGCCAAGCTTTATTGTTCCGAAATCGCCAAAGAAGTGGCCGACGAGTCTCTTCAGATTCATGGTGCTTTTGGATTATTGCGAGAGAATCACATCGAGCGGTTTTACCGCGATCAACGGTTACTTCAGATCGGAGAAGGGACCTCCGAAATTCTAAAGATGTTGATATCGCGGCATATCTTATAAGCTCGGGGATTTTGCATTCGCAACAGAATAAAAATACATATTTAATTGATTATTAAATACATAAATGCAGTTTAATAATCTTAATCAGATTTCAAATTTATGGTTGTTTTTTCAGGTTTTTCGAAATTTGATCGGGAGCAAAGGCTTGATTTTATCGCACAAGTTATTGGCTTAAACGCTGCTGAAATGCGCTCCTTTCACGATTATGATGCTCCTGATGCGCATCAGCAGGATGTGTACAGCACAATGACCGAAAATTATATCGGAAACTTTCCCATGCCGATGGGTGTGGTAACCAATATGTTGCTCAATGACGAGATGTATATTGTTCCGTTTGTGACCGAGGAGAGTTCGGTAATCGCTGCCGCTTCAAAAGCAGCGAAATTCTGGGCCGAAAGAGGTGGATTCAGAGCGTGCATCGAGGGTATCACCAAAAAGGGGCAGGTCCATTTCACATGGAATGGCAAGCCACAGCAGATTAAACAACGATTCCCAATAATAAAAGAGCAACTATTAAATTCTACCGGTTTATTAACAGAAAAGATGAAACTGAGAGGAGGCGGAATTACCGGCCTCACCCTGATTGACATGACAGCCTCAATGCCTGATTATTACCAGATCGATGTCTCGTTTGAAACGTCGGATGCAATGGGAGCCAATTTTATCAATAGCTGCCTCGAAAAAATTTCATCTGAATTGAGAAATTTGGAGGAATTAAATTCTGAAGAATTGAAAGTAGAGGTGATTATGTCCATCATGTCGAATTATACCCCTGATTGCAAAGTCCGCTGCTGGGTTGAATGTCCGGCAGAAAAAATGGAAGGGTGGAATAAAGAACTGTTGCACTTTGATTTTATTAAGAAGTTTAAACAAGCCATTGATATTGCAAATATTGACATTTCGAGAGCCGTGACCCATAATAAAGGGATCTTTAATGGAATTGATGCGGTCCTTCTGGCAACAGGAAACGACTGGCGCGCCACCTCAGCCTCTGCTCATGCATATGCCGCGAGAGATGGAAACTACAAAAGTCTGACAACCGTACAACTTACAGAAGATAAGTTCCGTTTTGAATTGGAAATACCCATCGCAATCGGCACTGTTGGCGGAATCACCCAAATTCATCCTGCCGTAAAAAGAGCAATGGCGATTTTAAAATATCCGGATACCCAAAAGCTAATGATGATCATAGCTGCCGCAGGACTTGCAAATCACTTCGCAGCAATCGCGACGCTGATCACCTCAGGTATTCAGACCGGCCACATGAGGATACACCTTTCAAATATCTTAAGCCAACTGAATGCCAGCACTTATGAGCAAGATTGTGCCCGTCATCATTTTGCATCACTACAGGTAAGCTACTCAGCAGTAGATAATTTCATTCATAATCTCAGGAAAAATAAATGAATTCAATTAAAAATAAGATATTTAATTCCCGTGCCAAACTGATGATTTCAGGAGAATATGCAGTTCTCAGAGGAGCACTTTCGTTAGCCTTACCGCTCCAATTTGGACAAAAACTAACCATAACAGAAAAGGAAGGAACTCCATCTGTGATATGGAAATCAATGGTTAATAATGGTTTGTGGTTTTATTCGGAGTTACTCCTTCCCGACTTTCAGCTGGTAAGAACCAACAATGCCGATCTGTCACAAACCCTTCAAAAAACGCTTAAAATTGCAAAAGCATTGAATCCCCGTTTTTTAGCTTCAAAGCGCCTGCTTCAAGCAACTTCAGTAATGGATTTTAATCCTGCCTGGGGAATAGGGTCTAGCAGTTCATTTATTTCAAATGTAGCTTATTGGGCTGACTGTGATCCATTTATACTTAATAATCAGTTATTTAATGGATCAGGAACGGATATTGCCTGTGCAAGATCGAGGTCCCCCATTATTTTTGAACTTAAGAACGAAAAAGCTGAATACCGGAAAGCGAACTTTTACCCACCGTTTAGCAAGCAGCTCTATTTCGTTTACCTGAATAGAAAACAAAACACCAGAGAGAGCATTCAAAAAATGAATCTTCAGAATATTACCTCCGAAGAGATTCAACTGATCTCCACAATTACACTTGAGATGGAAAAAGCAGCAGAACTGAAAACTTTTCAACGGCTAGCTGATGAACATGAAGCTATTCTAGGTGGAATTATTCAGGAAATACAGGTAAAAACTAGACATTTTTTTGATTTTGACGGTTCTGTGAAATCGCTTGGTGGTTGGGGCGGCGATTTTATAATGGTGGCATCTGAAGCATCTGAAGTATATGTCCGTAGCTACTTTAATAATAAAGATTTAAACATCATATTCCGATATGACGAGATTGTTTTCGATGAAAGTAGTTCAGCTTTAATTGGGTAATTTACAAAATTTAAACAAGAAGAACAGGTTGCAATGATGAGCAATGAAGCGATAATTATAAAATGGAAGGCCCCTTCGAATATTGCCCTCATTAAATATTGGGGTAAGAAAGGGCACCAACTTCCCGAGAATTGCTCCCTGAGCTTTTCTCTTGAAAAATCAGCGACAGTCACTTCGCTTACTTTTCAAAAAAAGCATCAGCCAGACAACCTGGTCACACCGGAATATTATTTTCATGGGCAGCGCAACCCTTCGTTTGAAAAGAAGATTGCATTGTTTCTCAATGATTTGATTCCCTTGATGCCATGTCTAGCCGACTATATGTTGGTTTTTCAAAGTGAAAATAATTTTCCACATTCGACGGGAATCGCTTCATCTGCTTCATCGATGAGTGCCCTGGCGCTTTGTCTGGTGAGTATGGAGGAGATCATCAGGCAGAAAAAACTTTCCAGTGATGATTTTTTTCGCAGGGCATCATTCATTGCCAGACTCGGTTCAGGCAGTGCTTCCCGTTCGGTGTATGGTGGATTCGTAACGTGGGGAGAGAGTCCGTTTGTGGCTGCTTCTTCCGATGAATACGCAACTCCTTTCCCACTCTCCAGGGAAAGCAGACTGAGGCAAATATCTGATATCATACTGATTGTCTGCTCAAATGAAAAGAAAGTATCAAGCACTTCGGGTCATTCATTGATGAAACAGCACCCTTTCCGCGAAGGGAGAATAAATCAGGCGAACAATAATATGCATCAGATCACATTGGCCATTCGCAACAATGATATTCATACTCTTGCTGCAATTGCTGAAAATGAGGCCCTCTCACTTCATGCTTTGCTTATGACTTCGTCGCCTGACGGACTTTTACTCAAACCAAATACGCTCAGCATTATCGAAGCGATCAGAAGGTTTAGGGATCAAAGTGGGCTTGATTTATTTTTCACCATCGATGCCGGATCTAATGTCCATCTGATTTATTTTGAGGATCAACGCCATTTGGTTCTTCCCTTTGTTAAAGAGGTATTGAGCCTGTTTTGTGAAAATGGTCAATGGATTGACGATAAAATAGGTGCCGGCCCTCAAATGCTTTCACCCGAAATAAAATTCTAACATGAATTATCCTGCCAAAATAGTTCTGTTCGGTGAATATGGTATCATCCTCGGCTCCATGGCGCTGGCCATTCCCTATCCACGTCTTTCGGGTGGGTTCAGGTTTCCAGAGAACTCGACCACTCCTCATTTAAAAACGCAATCAGAGTCAAATATAGAAATTATAAAACTACTCAGCTTCATCAAAAAAGACCTGAATAAATTCCAATTTCTTGACTTACAAAGCCTTGATCACGACATAAATAAAGGCATGTATTTTGATTCGTCCGTTCCTGTTGGTTCCGGTCTGGGAAGTTCCGGAGTACTTACTGCAGCCCTTTACGACCGCTACGCTTTACTTGAAAATCAGACTGATTATCAGGCAATCAAATTAAAACTCTCTTTGATTGAATCTTATTTTCACGGATTGAGTTCCGGAATCGATCCACTGGTCTCCTTGTTGAAAAAGCCGGTTCTCATTGGGAGCAACACCTCGTTCATCACCATGGTTGCTCTTTCTCTCTTTTCAAAGATTTATACGCTTTTTTTGATTAATACCCATTCAATGGGAAAAACCGATCTGCTGGTGAGTTCTTTTTTGAACCGATACAAGCAGCCTGATTTTAAAAGAATAATTGATCAGGAGTATATCCCTCTCATTAATTCAACAATTGAAACAATCCAAAATGCTGATTTTGGGTGTTTTGATCAATTGATGATTAATTACTCCCTGTTTCAGTTCACTTATTTTAAAGAGATGATTCCTCTGGAAATGAGAGCTTCATTTGATCATGGTATTAAGAGCGGAGATTTTACACTAAAACTATGTGGTTCTGGCGGTGGCGGATTTATCCTGGGATTTGCCCGTGACCGGACAAAAGCTGAATCCTATTTTAAATTAAACCATCTTGATTATACAATTGTATAATCGGGTGTAATTATGCAATATTTATTGAAATTTACCTTGACATTTAATTCCTATGCAACACCCCAATAAATTAGGGATATGGCTCAACCAAATTTTCTAAATGGATTACCCGAATAATCTGAAAGTATGACTCCCGGATGACTATCAAACCAGGACCCGATAATCGGTAGATAACCGCTAGTGATCCGGGAGTCATCAATAAAGACTAAACCGGTTCAATAAAGAATAATGATAAATAAATAAATAAAATTCTACCCCCAAACTTTACTGAATGATCCGTTTTTCGGGGGCAGGGTTGAAACCGGGGGAACTTTAGAATGACAAAAAAGAAAACCCATACAAACAGAGCATTTGTACGGGTTTTGAATTTAACCGTGGAGCGTATAGGAGGCGAATAGGTACGACTTATGTTATTGATTCATAGTGCTTATTTTTTTTGTCTGAATGAGTATTTCCAATTTGGAAGCCTTAGGCTTGTCTGAAAATATTAATCCCGGTTTAGCTTATTTTATGTATTTAACTAATTCAATTTTAATATTATTATAGTCTTCCTGAGTGATCAATCCCAAATCCAATTTATCTTTTGCTTTTTTCAATTCTGCCAATGCCTCATCACTGGTTTTCCCGGATGTCTTTATCTCTCCATTTTCAATTGCACCTTCAATCTGAATTTGATAGTTTACCATGGCTGTATTCCCTTTTGTTACAAAATAAACCATATATCCAGACCTTTTTGTTCCTCCTACTTGTATCTTTTTGATTTCAGCTTCAGTTCCACTAAATTCTATCGTTAGTGGGGTTGGCACAGATAAAATGCCAGCAGTCATATATAGAAATCCAAAAGTTCTATTTGAATGTGGAACACCGATTTTTAGTCTATCTCCTATCTTATAAACTGTACCATCCTTACTTACATAAGAAGTATATACACCTCGACCACTTGCAGTAGATAAACTATCAAATTTGATTTCCTGAGATGTTGCTTTAATATTTAGCAATAAGCAGAGACTTAATAATATGATTGTAAATAGTTTCATTTTTGCTTTTTTTTAAATGATTTATTACTTTATTTCATTGACATACATAACATTACTCTGTAAATTCCAAAAACACTTGTAAGAGGGACTTCAACCGGTGGATATTCTGGATTAATTGATAAACATCTGATATATCCTTCTTTTGATGAAGGGATTATCTTTTTGATCAGTGTACCATTTAAGGTATCAATCACATACACTTTTCCCCAATCGATAAAGGCAGTTTCATCTATTTTCTTTACCAGGATTTGTGATCCGGACTGGTATTCCGGTTGCATTGAATCTCCATAGACAGTCAAGGCAAAATCAGCATTCTTGATTGGCGAAATAATTCTTTCACAATCAGATTCTTTTATAGACACTTTGAAATCGTTTAGTTTTCCGGCAAAAGCGGATATCGGTAGTAATGGGATAGTGTTGGCTGTTTCTTCTGGATTTATATGATTCAGTTTAAATTTTTCTCTTTCGTCTATTTCAATGTCTTGTTTAATCATTTCGCCTATTCCCATCTTCAGCCAAACTGGATTTAACTCAGGATATATTCGAGTAATACTCTCTAATTTTTTGTCACTAATATCATTTACTTTTCCAAAATATCCATTAGATAGGCCACATTGCTTTTCAAAGGCAGATATACTCATATTTATGTGCTTTGTGAATTCTACAATGCGCTCTTTGACAGACATATAAAATTATTTTATAAAATAATTAGATTATTAATCGAAATCACTTGCTTATTGTCGAGTATCACTCTATATTTGCAAGGTAAGTTTTAAACTTACATATGTAAGGTAGAACCGAACAAATGTAAGGCAAAATAAAAGTTAAATCATAAGGAAAACACCTGATTTTTTATTAACAATCAAAAGAATATGAATACATCGAACAAATACAGTTTCAAGAAGGGTTGGCTCCAGGTGACAAAGGGAGATGCTAAAAAGATAAGAGCGCAACTGATGGTGGCGCTGAAAGTATATAGCCGGACTTCGTTCGGTGATCGGGTAAATGGTAAAGTGATTCCGGATTATGAGGAAGTCAAAGCCATAAAACTCATTTTTAGTTCACATGGGATTACAGACATCTGGGATAATAATATAGAGGAATGAACCCTGCAGCAAAACTCACACGATGTGAAACAAGAGTAGCCGAAAGAATAGCTTGGGGAGCTTCACAAAAGGAGGTGGCCGATAAACTTTTTGTAAGTAGAAAAACGGTCGATAAGCACATTCAATCCATTTACAAAAAGACTGAATGTACCAAATCGAATGAGTTAAGCGCCTGGTGGTTTTGCAAGTCGTTCAATATATCCTATGACTTGTCGCCACTTTCAAAATCCTTTGTTGCAATATTCTTCGTCCTGCTTACTATTTCTGCAGAGATCTCAAAGGTTCCGGTTATCAGGACTAGGACATTGAAAACAGCACAGGCAAGGGTAAGAAAAGGAGATGAGACAGATTACTTATTCAATTCATAATAAATCAACATAAAACATAACAACCATGGAAGCTTTATCAAGAATAATGTTTGAACAGACGATCAATTATGAACATGATTTAATTTGGGTTAAACCTGTCTGTGAACTATTCCAGTTACATGTACAAAATCAGTACGAAAAGATTCAAAAGGATCCAATTCTCGGAAAACTGTGGATAAAAAACCATACAGATTTGCAAAAACCAGACAAAAAAGGGATTATTTCTGGCAATCTGTACGGAAAAAACCATACAGATTTAGTCAAAAAAGAGCCTTTTTCAAGTAAACTGGTAGGAAAAAACACACCAGATTTAGGGGAAATTGATGAAAACGGAAGGATTTTGCTTTCTAAAACAGGCTTCCTGAGATGGATTCAGATCATCAATGCCAATACCATTGTCGCTCCGTTACGTGCAAAGTTTATTCAATACCAGACTTTGATCTTTGATTTCATGTATGAACCCATGTTTAACCGTAAAAGCCTGCTGAAGGAAAAAGCACAGCTGTCATCCCGAATAGATGAAAAAAGAGACATCCTGAACGAAAACAAGGATTACATGGATCTGATCAGCCTGCAGGCAGAAGAAATGAGACTTGGAAAACTGCTAAAGGATATCGATAGAGATGTAGTTGCAGCTCAAAAGAGCCTTTGGGATCAGGATTTCATCAATTCATCTACATCAGTATAAAAACATGAGAAAGGCTCTCCATAAGGAAAGCCTCTAAAACTGTAGATCGCTTAAACATCTTCTGTCTCACGGAATAATTTTAAATCAATCACCAATGATGAGTAAAACTAAGTATATAAAGGTCAAGTTTAGTTCTGAGTTTCTTAACGTAGACAAATTCAGATTAAACGTATGACGAACAATTATAGCGCAGATGACAATTTAACTACTCCACCTGCAGGTGAACCGGTTCAAAATCCAGCTACAATTATTGACAATCTGAATAAATCTATTGAGCAAGAATATCTCAATAGGTTTAAAGATGAATTGAGTAGTGAGGAATACAAAAGTCAAATATTAGAACATTTTACACCAGGTAAATTGAAGGTAGATGTATCTGAATTGATAAGAAGTGTGGTTGATGAACTAAATCGCTATATCCAGATAGCCGGTACTGCAGATCTGATTGTAACGCTATCCGGAAACGGAACTATACCTGGAGAACTTAAAAGTGTTCATGGCCACATGGCTTTAAAAGTAAAAGTTCAGAAAATCACTGAATACTAATTAAATGAAAACTCTATACAAAATTTACTGCTTACTTGATTTCAGGGCACTGATATTCACTTTAATCGGAATGTTGACCACCTTTTTTACTCCCATTTTTTACCAATGTTAAAAACTTCAAAAACAACAACGCAATCATGAATAAGAGCAGAAGAAAAGAAATCGAAGAGCTCATTAATGATATAGAAGCTCTTAGCGGACGTATTGAGTTCACAAAAGAAGATGAAGAAGAATATCATGACAATATTCCAGAGAATCTTCAAGGATCTGAAAAGGCAGAGAATTCACAAACTGCAATAGATAATCTTGAAAATGCAATTGATTCCCTGGATGAAGCAATCAATAGTCTTAACGAGTCAATCGAATAGTCATGGCAGAAAAACCATTAAAAGCAAGAGTAATTGCACAGGATTTCGACAAAATTACGATTGAGATTCCCAATTCCGAGCAAAGTTGTCATAGGTTTTTTAATGCCTATATCCGCTGTAATAATAAGTTGGAATTAACCATAATTGCATTAACCAAAGCTACAATCTGGCCCGATTCATTAATTATCACTATAAGCGGTCCAAGGCCCAACGTAAACATTATCTGTGAAAGCATAAATAAAGTTTGGTAAAATAATCACAACATGAACCCCATCAGACCCCCATAGTAGATAACACACGAGTGCAGGATCATTAATATGTCACTTTGTTCGTAAACTTTTCTAAAATGATTAACGGATCCTGAATATTTACTATTTGATTTTCCAATCTGACCAGCCCGGCAAAGTAGCGGGCAAACCCTGGGATATGCAGGTAATGGTAACCTGACAGGGAACTTTCCGAAACTTATAGGTTCGAATCCTATTATCCCAACTCCCTAACAAACCAATACACAATGAAACGAAAATACTCCAAATTAAATATTATTGAGACTCAGACACATGTCGTGAAGTGTACAATTTGCAATGAAAAATTAATTCTCTTACCAGATAAGGATCCTATTTGCAAGGAATGCTTCGATGACATTGCTCAAGCCAATCAACCCTCACAACCCATTAACACCCAATTATCATGAACATAATATTACAAATCATCCCTTACGGAGCACTATCCGTTTTACTTTCTTCCATCAACCGGGATATACGCGCAATCAAATTAAAGATTAAAGCCATTGAACCTGGTACCTATGCCGAAGCACAACTTCATTATTATGAATCTTACTTAACGGATAGAATATCATTACGTAATAACATTATGAAAGAGGTTTATCGTCGTGCTGAACGAGTCAGGATAATACAGCGACCTGATGCAATTGCTCTAAAAGGATCACATACTGGCCATGAAAACCTATAAGATTTTCTACCATAGCAGCGAGGTTGGCCGCGCATCAGGAGAAAGTACCTGGCAAGCCATTGATAATTTCATAACCATCCACTATGGACAATATGTAAGGAAATACTTGTATGCCAGACCGGCAATAAAAATCATTAAGAAACTAAAAAAGAAAAAACAAAATGACAAAACTTCCAAGTAATAACGATATGACTGTCAATAATAATTATCAGATCTGTCCAATTACTGAACCTGAAGTTCAACAGCTCAGTGAACTTCACTCCCAACAGATTGCACTCCTGGGATATATTCATATCGAGGATAAAATATGGTATGTTACTGCTCGATGTAGTTTTAGTCCTAATTTCAATACACGCCATTTTTCCGATGAAGGCCGACATATCAAGATAGTCATTAATCACATTAGAAAAATGTATTATCTGCTCACACCAGATCAAAGTCAAGCCTTGAGAGTGAAGTAAAACCGCCACAACCTATCATAATGCGCTATATAGATCAGCAGAAAATTTACGACGAAACAGAACACGGGTTGACCATATTTCAACACTTTTTCCCTGGTGAAGAGTTTGGAAATCCAAAGAAATTTATCAAGATCCGTCCTGATGAGAAAACAGCTTCAGCACGCGTCACCTGGCATGGAAACCACTGGCGCATCACTGACTTTGGAGCCCAGGATAAAGTAAACGGAATGAAAGCGATCGACTTTGTGGTTTATCGCGAAAACCTTCCCTATTACGATGCCCTTCGCTACATCGAACAGGTCATTATAGGCCGTGAGGTTGAAGCAACAAAGTTTCAGGCATCCAAGTTCGCTGCGGATTATTCCTTCCGTGAGATGGGTCCTGATGATAAGAAAAAGCAATACAATTTCACATTTAAGGATAAACCATCAGCAGACGATCTGGCTTCCATCGGTCGATATGTCAATGAAGACACGCTCGACCTTTTCCACTGCAAATCTGTAGAATCATACGAATACTGCAGCAATTCAAAGAAGCTCAACCGGGATGTGGTTCACAAGTTTACAGCAACAAAGGATTATCCCATTTTCCTGTTTGATTATGGCAACTTCAAGAAACTCTATAAACCTCATGACCTGGAGAAAAAGAACCGGTTCCTTTATGTTGGCGAAAAACCAAAGGAATATATCTATGGTCTTGAGCAACTCCAGCATGCCGATAATGAGTTTGTGGATACGCAGACCGGAGATCTTCATCTGCCGGAGGAGAAACAGGAAGCCCGGGTTGTAGATCTGTTTCGTTGTAGCGGAGAGTCAGATGCGCTAAACCTTGCTTCTATTGGATTTCATGTCTACTGGCTCAACTCTGAATCTGCAGACTTCAATTGGCGACAGTTTAAGCTACTAGATGACTTGTGTGAGAACCATTATCAAATCATGGATCTTGATGCCACCGGAAGAGATCAGGCCGTTAAGAACGCACTGAAGCATATTTCTCTTTATTCAATTGAACTACCACAATGGCTGGCATATAAAAAAGATTTCAGAGGCAACCCTTGTAAGGACCTTAAGGACTTCATCAACCTGAGCGGTAATGATGCCGATGGAACCACGCATACTTTTAAAGTACTAAAACGCAATTCCAGGAGAGTAAAGTTCTGGTCCAAGACTGAAAAGGATGGCGCTTACACTTATAATCTAAACATGGAGTTCTTTTACTTCTTCCTTAAGGTAAATGGCTTCTACCAGATCGAGTCAAAGTACTTCAAAGGTGATGAGTATTGCTACTGCCTGATCAACGGTAAGACGGTAGAGCTAATCCCACCGGCACAGATTAAACGCCGGATGAAACGCTTCACCAAAGACTGGATCAAGTCTAAAAACATGATGGATGGCATTGAATTACTCAATAAAATCAACACATCAAACCAACTCACAGAGTCAAACGTGGAGAGCATTGATGAGATAAAACTCAACTTCAAGAACCACGATCAATATACCGAATATCTCCACTTTCGGAATGGATCCATGAAGGTCACCAAGGATAAGATTGAACGCGTTGGTCACGATGCCATTCCTAACTATATTCTGGGATATCTTAAGGTGAACGGAAAGGAAATGTCACATCTGATTGATCGTGATATTCGCATCCTGGAGAAACCTGCCATTGAAGTAAACACCACACCGGAGTACCAGGCTTTACTTGATCAGCAGTCAGCAGCCAAAACAGATGAGGAAAAAGAAGCAATAAACTCTACTGTAGCTCAATTTAAGGATGTCGATAAATACGCTGTAACCATCAATGATGACTTCATATTTGCCAAGTTTCTTAAAGATCTTTCCCGTCTCTACTGGCGTAAAGAAGTCGAACAGGAAAAAGAGCTCACTCCGGATGAGAAAAAAGAAGAAAACCTCTCACTGGCTAACCTGATGTTCGTTCTTGGATATCATGCAGCACAGTATAAGGATGAAGGGAAAGCCTGGTTAACGCTCCTGCAGGACATGAAAATAAGTGAGGTAGGAAAGTCTTCAGGTGGATCAGGAAAGAGCCTACTCTCTAAGGCGATCGGATTTGCACGCACTAATTTTTATAAGGGTGGCCGTGACCTGAATGATAAGAGTAAATACCAGTTCTTTTATGATGGTATGACTGAGTTTCATGACTTCATTGAGATTGACGACATGCATCAATTCGCTGATTTTGGATTCTTCTATACGCAGATCACCGGTAACCGTGAAATCAATCCAAAGAATTACTCTGCATTCACCCTTAACTATAAGGACTCCGGAAAGATGCTCATCAGCACAAACTTTGAGCTCATGAACATGGATAACTCAACAGTCAGGCGTCTTTTAAACTGTGGTGTGAGTGATTATTATCATGATAAGAGCAAATTCAATGACTATCGTGAAAGCCGGTCACCGCTGACAAAGTTTGGTCGCAGAATGTATCTCGACTTCACCGATGATGAATGGATCAAGTTCTATAACATGATCGCATATTGCATCCAGCTGCAGCAACGCTTTTTCAAGATCCAGCCTCCAATGATGAACCTTGAGAAACGTCAACTACGTCTTGAGATGGCCAAGGGACTTGGTAACGAGGAAGAATTCTTCAAATGGGCCAGTGATTACTTTATTGCTCAGGAACCGGCTACCCGTATCGAAGTGTCACCTTATGAAAATGGATATTTCAACAGCTACATCATTAAGGCAAATGCATTCAAGAATTTCTGTGAACACTCCCTAACCAAAGAACAGGCCGGTAAATATAAAATTGAGAAATTCAAGAAACACCTCATGGCCTTCTGCGACTATTACAACTATGAATTCAACCCTGCACAGTTTCAAACCGATACCGTTAGCCAACGCATCATGCGCAAGGTAGATGGCACCACGACCGAATGCGTATACATTTCTACACGCAATACCAATCAGGACGATCAACCTAATCAGAATACAATATCAACAGATTTCGATAACATTTCACCAGATCAAGCCCCATTCTGACATGCTAACTATGATTCAAATCAATAAAATTGTTGCTAAGGAATTCAATATTACTCCTCAAAGGATAATGGGTATATCCACCAGGCAGCAAGTAGCAACTCCCCGAAACGTTGCCATGCTCATGTGTCAACGATATTTGGGATGGTCAAGCCTGGTGATTCAGTATTACTTCAAAAAGAAGTCCCATACCACGATTTTAAGCAACCTTAAACGCGCTAAGAATCTCATTGATACGGACAAATCCCTTAATCTTAAAGTACAGGCCATTGAGAAGGAGTTATCAGAAAAGATAGAATCCAACCGGATCGATAAACAGCGCTATAATCTGCATCACAGACTCCGTGAGAAAGAACTTCGCGTAAACACACAGCATAAGACTGTTTCGCTCTCTCCCGATGAGGAAGAAAAGATCAAATCAGGCCAGTTATTGAAGCTCCTGCAGACACATCATTATTCAGTTCAATATTCAATCGATTAATAATAAAACCATGGAAAAAGTTATTTGTAATTCAATAGGTAAAAACGAAGAGTGTCCATACTGCTCAGCCAGTAAACATCATATCTATCAAAGTTGTGAGCCGTGTCTATGGGTGAAAGATGCAAAATGTATTCCACTTGTAAACTATGAATATGGCGCTATGAGCTCAAAGTATACTCTTCAGGCAGAAAATAAATATACTGCCTACGTGGCAATGGTATATCACTATAATTCAAATGCACACTTAATCATGCTTTACGAACCAAAAGAGGTTGTTAAACCGGATGTGTGGATAAACTTAATGGGTCAGATCACTCATAGATTAGATGAAATATTCGTAGAAGTAGGATCATTTGACGAGTATTACGATAACCACATTCCGCAAATCAATGCAGCCTATGATTCAATCAAACAATTAGTATAGTTTACCATGGAAAAAGAAACTAAAATACTAACAGTAACTGAGATAAACGGAAAATTAAATATAACTCAGACCGGATACTCAAACATTGAATTAATCGGATTATCTGAATTACTAAGAACCGATGCTTTAACTAAAATCTATAAATCAAAAACGCAAGAACCCGATACTGACTGGATACTAATTTCTATAAAGCCCCTTAAAAATGAACTCGTTCTATTCAAAAATGAAAATGAAAAGGGAGGACGAAGATACTTTGCCGGCCATTACACCATTCAGGAAGGTTTCTGGTCAGTCCAGGACAATGAACCAACTCACTATAGAATCCTCAACGATTAATAACCACAAATCAATCCATGAAAGCAACCAAAAAGTTTGAGACTGTTAAGGACCTAATCAATGATGATAAATTCCTTAAATTCATTTCAGTAAGATTAATAGAGATTGAAGATAACCGTAAAAAAATATTAAGAGAATCGGGTAAAGGAGCGTCTCTAAAAAAAGGCCCTTACGACTATCTGAGTGAGAAGAAACTACTCAATCCTGAATCTATTAAAGTTGAATTCATTCAGATCTCAATGAAGACATCTTCTCTACCCTCCATAGTACGCGAATATATTGATAATCTCTGCCTTGTAGCCATTCAAAAAACTATTGCCTACTATGATGCCATTGACAAGAAGAAAGCGATCAAAAAGCCATCAAAACCACGTACCAGGAAACCAAAACAAACCATCCAGTCATGAACCTAGCTAAATGTCCTACATGCAATTCAAACGGATGCCTTGATATGGTACTGGCCCACAAAAAGCAGGTTCCATTCCAGTGTCCAACCAAAAAGCAGTATATCTATTTCAACCTACCAGAAGGAATGGTCTCGGCCACTGCAGAGGACTTCTTTCAGAATGGCACACTTCGCCTGAATATGCCATTCCTCGTCTATGATACCCAGTTTTTATATTATGCATTCTTCATCGATGAATACATCCTCAGACGTGAGCTGGAAGGCTTTGAAGAAATGAATTGCTTGTACATCAAATCAGAACATAAACTCTTAACCAATTAAAGCCATGGCCAGAAAAAAGAAAATAACAGAACTATCCATATTTTGGGAGCTTGAAAATCTCAATATTGAGGTTAAAGGTGAATCAGATCTTGGAAATGACAGATTTCTTCACTTATCTCATGATGAATTCGCAAAACTTAGATATAAGATCAATAATAACTTCACTTCACCCTCCTACAATGATTTATATGAATTTGTAACTCGTATATCCTCTCATGAACCTGATTTTCCGGTTACAGTAGAACAAATTGAGGAAGAGGCACGAATGATCATTCAAGATTTACCATTTTAACCATTATTTCTTAGTTTTGTGAAATTATAAAGACAAACCATAATGAAAAAGAAAATTAATAGCTACAAATGTTCAGATGGCCATGAGATTATAACAATCGATACAGACGAAGGACTTCCTTTGTCAATCATTACTTGTAAAACAAAAGGATGTAGCAGGTTTTCTCATTCACAACTATATAAATGTTCTCAATATCTTAAACCGGAATATGAATGGTATAAGCCAAATGTCACGGATAAATTAACCATGAATGAATTCAAACAAGTTAATTTAGGTCACTTATTACTTCGAAAGATATCCAATACAAAGCACGAATTAATCCCTGGATCAGTGGCAAAAGATATTGCAAGAGAGTTTGGATATACAGAGATAGTTATTTCAGCTTTCGATTCTGATTCTGGTATCAAGACATTCTGTTCATATGGTAAATCGCATACAGATAAGGATAGTGCTGCAAGTCTCATATATGAGCTTAAATACGGTAAAAAGATTACTTAATACATAAATTACAATCTCTATTTTAAAGCCCCACAGTAAAGCCGTGAGGCTTTTTTGATGCCCTTAAAGAACCGGAAGCGATAGCGGACGGAACTTTATAACACAACACCTTTTCCCCCTTTTTTGAAGTTCGGCTCTTTTGCCAAAAAACCCCCAACCCCTTGGCTAGTGAAAAAACTTGTAACTTGTAACTTTTATATATATTCTATTGAAAAACAATAAAATACAAGGTTACAAATAAGTTACAAGTTTAAAATGAATTTGTAACTTTTAAAACTTGTAACTTTTTACTCATGAAAAAAAGAGCCAAAAAGAGGGAAAGTTACAACCGGTTACAAGTTGTAACCAAAAAACCTAATTTGTAACCTTTGATAATTAGAGGGTTATAAGTGAAAATCTAATTTGTAACCAACTTGTAACCGCTATAATACATTGATCTACAGTAAAATATAAACCAATTTAAAAAATATTTTTATAAATTCCCCAGCCCTGATAGGGGGCTACTTTTTTTACCAAATAAAGTCGACATGTCCATACTTTATAACATTTTAATTTTTTAACATCTGTTTACAATTGTAATTTTGCTGAAAATCACTTATGGCCACCGAAAATACTACCGTAAAATTATCACTCAGAAAATCTTACCTTGAAAACTATCTCCGGTTCATATTCGACACAAAACAAGGTCCTATTCCAATTGTCAGAACAGAAGCCCTGGGAAAATACATTTTTTCAAGGATCCGTTATTCTGAGACACCTATTCATACTGCACATGAAGGCCACCAGGTAGAAATAACACTGCCAAAATCAGGAAGCTTCACTACACAGAACCATTTTCCTTATTTCACTGCAGAGGATATGCTATTTATCAACGATTTTATCGTGTCAAGCAGCTATCTGGATTTTCGTCTGGCAGTCAACACCGGTTGTAATGATCTGAATATGGACCGCAAGAAAGTAATTTCTATGTACTCAGATCTCATCTATGGTGAAGATAAATACGAAATGTTGAAGAAAGATGACTACCGGAGGAGGCAAAAAGTGACTAAATGGTTACATGAAAGCACTAAAGCACTTGGCTATTAGCGTACTAAAATATTTTTCACTGATTTGTCCCTTTTGAGGGGACAAATTGCAGGGTTTTCAGACAAATTACAAACTTTAATACCTGAATTATGATCATCAAGAGTATGAAATATAAATTGAAGGAAGATCTTCCATTTGAGGATCTGGATATCCAACCCGGTACCGGTACATTTGATGATACCACAACAGAATCATCTCAGGGACAAATCACGACCTCACAGGTAATAGTATATCTTCCCGAATCCTATCCTGAAGAGTTAAAGGCATTAGTTCTTAAATTGCTTCGTGCCGGCGCTATATATTCTATTACAGTCAATGGTGATACCACGTTCCAGATCGGTACCGATGAACTCCGGACCCAGTTCCTATATAAACAAATCAAGGCTGATAAACCGGGAGGTAAATGTGGATACGAACTTACCATCACATGGAAATCATTGAATGGCTCTAAATTGGTAGTCCTTTAGAACGCCTCTTTCAAAGAGTATCATTGTGTTGAACTTACGACACAATGAAGCAATACTCTATTTTAAAATCTATCTTAAGCGAACCCTGGGCCATTCAGGAAGAGGCAGCATATGCCCTTGCTCCGATGGTTGCAGGTCTGTTCAATCAAAACCTTAACCTTGAATTTCAAGGAGGTGTTGCTATTCAACCCAGATCTGAGTCTATAATTCTAAAAGCATGCGATCCTACTGATGATTCCTGTGATGATGGAATGGCTTCTACAATGTCATCTCAAAACATCCAGATCATCACCATGATGGGAACGATGACAAAACAGGATCAGAATTGTGGTCCGGTTGGAACGGTACAGATTGGAAAATGGATTCAGGAAGCAATTGATGATGTTCGCGTAGATGCAATTTTCTTCATGATTTGTGACTGTCCTGGTGGATCTGTTGCCGGTACCGAAGAATTGGGAAACATTTGCAAGAATTCAACCAAACCCATCGTTGCATTTGTTGACGATTGTTGCTGCTCCGCAGGATACTGGGTTGCCTCATGTTGCACTGAAGTCATTGCCAATAATACTACTGCAGACATCGGTTCTATCGGAGTATTAATGAACTTCATGGACGTTCAACCTTATTATGAATCTCTTGGCGTGAAATTTCACAGTGTCACTGCCACACAGTCTTCCGATAAGACTAAAATGATTGATGATGTTCGTGCCGGAAATTATGAAGGTTTGAAAACAGAGGTATTAAATCCTCTGGCTCAAAAATTCATAGATATCGTCAAGTCCAATCGCCCTGAAGCTGCTAAAGATCCCAATCTGTTCACCGGTAAATGCTTCTTTGCTCAGGATGTAGTAGGAACACTTATCGACAGCATCATGCCAGTGGATAAGGCATTACAGCATACTGCTGAACTGGCCTCATCATCTTCAACAAAAACCTCTTCCACTTCGAACCAAAACCCTTCAACGAATATGAAATTAACCCGATTTGCCAAGGCTGCCAACCTTGAGGCCATCATGGCCAATGCGGATGGCGCCATCATCCTCACCGCTGAAGCTGCTCAGGCAGTCGAATCCGCAATTGAGGCTACTGAAACTGCATCTGCAGCTCAGGCATTGTTGCTGGAAGCAGCAAATGCTACAATTTTAACCAACGCCGAAGCAGCTACAACTTCTGCTACCAGAATCGCTGAACTCGAAGCCAAAGTTGCAGAACTTGGACAAGAGGCTGGAGCTGAATCAGCAGTTGTAATTCCCGAAACTGATGCCAATGCAGGTGGAACGACTGAAAATGTCTACACCCGTATGGCCCGTGTACAAGAAATTCTTAATAAATAACCCGAAATGGATATAGCTCAAAAATTAATCGACCTGCAGGCAAAAATCAGACAAGATCTTTTGACTGCCCCCTTGATAGGACTTGCAAAGGTTCTTCCTCATATGACTTTAATCCCGGGTGTACGTGGTCAGTACATTGGTGGATTACTCGATGCTGACGGGGAATTCCGTCCGTACAAAACCGAAAAAGGTGCCGTAGATGGTGGCGTAGCAATTACTCCGCTTGAGCAGTACAATTATCTTGGTGATGTGATCATCGAGTTCGATCCCAATAAAATATTGGCTTCAATCTGGGGTGAAGCCATCAGCAAGAAAATGACTGACTTGCAGATCGTCACCAAGGTGGCTTTGAAAATCGCTGAAAAAGCAGGTAATCATTTGTACAAACAACTGTTCACAGCTGTTAGAAATGCAAATGGAACCAACACTGCAGCTCTTTTCAATGGATTCAGCACGCTGACTGATACCCTGATCACTGCAACTGATGTTTCAGCTGCTAATGGTAATTATTATGATGCTTCAGGCACTCAGATGACCATCAGCAATTGCGGTGATATGCTGAAAAAGTTTGTTCGCGAAGCTGATGAGAACCTGACTGATCAGGACCTCAAGTTCTTTGTTCCTAAAGCTGTTCTTCAGATGTATGAAGATTGGTACCAGGTCGAGTATGGTGTCCAGGCATGGAATAATATTGGTGTAAACCAGAAAACTCTTGTTGGATGGGATAACATCGAATTTGTTCCCCTTTCAAATATGAAGGATCAGGATTTCTTATTCCTTCTTCCACAGAGCAATATCAACATCCTTGTTGATACGCAATCTGACACTGAGAACGCTTTGATTCGTCAGGCTGACAATCCAAAGGTAGTTCAGTTCTTCATGATGGCATGGTTCGGAGTTGGTTTTGAAACCATCCAGAAAGAGTTCTTCAAGGTTATGAAGTTCACCACTGAAGTCGTAGGAGGATAAGACCATATGACAACTCCCTCAATTTACGCTAGTCTGGTTAAACCTGGTACCGATGCTAATGCATCCGGTATCAGGGTTACCGTTTTCTTTGTTCCCAAAAGCGACATCGCTACCTTTCCAAAGGTATCTCTGACTCCTGCAACTACTGAGGACGCTGTCCGCATAGCTGAAGACTTCGTGATGAAAACCGGAAAGAAGTTTTTGAAGCTTCACTCTACCCAGGGAAAAGGAAAACTCGATTTTGACCAGGTAGGAGAAAAACCCGATGTTGTTTTCATCAACAAAGGAAGTTTCTCTTTCCCTGACCTCTCCGATGTTGCCAAGGCAGTAGCCAAAGCAGCCATCAACGACGACGTGATCTACGTGGTTCAGCTTCTGCATCAGACTGAAAAACGTTTCATCGTGCTTGGCAATGACGATTATGAAACCATCACCAAAATCAAAGGCACATCAGGCGACAAGCCGGGCGCTGCAAAAGGTCTTGATTTCTCAGTCGAAGCCAACGATTACTCTCCACTTCCAACCTATGTCGGTTCTCTGGTCACTGAGGATGGAACATTAGATTGCGAGACCGGTATTCTCACACCGACCGCTTAAACTGACCGTTTAATCAACCAACCTAAAGGCCATGTCAGTAACGGCATGGCCTTTTTAAATTTTAAAATTCTATGACTAAAAATAAACTTTCAGTACCACATCAGGAGATCTTCGATTGGTTTAAAAAGGAACCTGACTTTGATTCGGGATATGCTCTTTTTGCAAAGTACTCACGTAACCGGGCATTGATGTCATACCTTCAGCGCAAACGTGACCTGAGTAAACTCACCTATGAGTTGGAGAAACTCATGCTCTTTCCTATCACCGATCGTGTAGGAATGAAGTTCACTGCACCGGTATTAAGCGCTGTTGTCAATGATTCAACTCCGGTCAAAGAAATCCCTGCAGGTGAAAAAGAATCACAACCTACATTCCTCAGCAAGCTCATGTCGAGTATTGATAAATGGCTATCTCAGGATCCTGAAGTAAAATCTGAAACGATCATTATTCCGACGGCAGAAACTCCAACTACAATGGATGTCGATAGTCCAGATTTCGAAGCGCACCAACAACTCAAGATCATCAAGAATGGTAAGGTTGAATACAACGACCTGCCTGATGATCTGAAGAAAGTGTATGATCAGAATGTAGAAGAGTACAAGCTGATGCGCACCCTTCATGAAAAAATGAAACTGGCCACTACAGACCTGGAGCGTGCAGATCTCAGATTGCAACTTGTAAAACTTGATGATGATATCACTGCAGGTTGGGATAAAATTGATCAGGCATTACAAGAACAAGCAGCTCCGGTTGCTGAAGATAAGCCGGTAGTGGAACTTGATCCCATGGAACTTGGTAAAGCAATCATGGCAGCCCGTTCTTTCATCTCCCGTTTCCTTCCAGGATTCGCACAGCTGGATGAGAAAGCCAAGGCATCGATGCTTTTAAAGCTTCAGGATCGTGTAAAATGCCTGGCCGATAACAATGCCAAGGTAAAACCAGAAACCCTCGCAGAACTAAAGAAAAATGGTATTATCGATGATACCACAACCCTCACTGCACAGTAAAAATGTGCTTTATCTGAACTTAAAAAGAGCTGATAGTCACATATCGGCTCTTTTTCCTTAATCAATATCTTTTAAAAATGGGAAGAAATACCAACCTGCAGAAATTTAAAGAAGCGCTATTCGAAGATCTGGACGAAGAAATATTTCTAACTCCTGCAGAAATCCAACAGCTTAAACGCATCAGGGCTGTATTTTCTATTTCCCTGGAGAATCCTTCCACCCCCGACACCAATCTGAGAGACTTTTTGATCTCTGAATTCAGAATATCACAGACTCAAGCATACAGGGATATCGGAAACATGCGCGTACTTCTTCCCAACGTGCAGCAGGCAGCAAAAGAATGGCACCGGTACCTGGTAAATGAAGAACTCAAGCAAGTCATAGAACAGTGCAAGATGCTTGGAGCTGATTACATCAAAGATCGCATCCAGGCGCTGTCTATTTACGGCAAATATAATAAACTGAATAAAGAAGATGCCCTGCAGTATCCCTGGGAGGATATCAAGCCTCAGTCCATTGAACCAACCGGAGACGTCTCTATCCTGGGAGTAAAACCGCTTGCAAATAAGGAAGAGGAGATTAAGAAAATGTACAACAAGTACAAGGGTGACATTGAAATAGAAGATGCTGACTATTTAGACGTAACTGAAGATGAGTAAGGAAACCAAAAAAGTATATTTCAATGATCCACAACTGGAGTTTCGTTATACTGCAGCACATACCTCTGTGATTGTAGCCGGACGAAGGTTCGGGAAAACTCACGGCATCATCTCTCCATGGCTTTTAAGAAATGTACAGTACATGCCTCAATCCGGAGGGGGTATCATCGGGTCCACATTTCAGCAACTTTTAACCAGGACACTTCCCGGAACATTTCGAGCTTTGGCAGATATGGGTTTTCGAAGAGACGAACATTATTTCATTGGCGTCAGACCTCCCAAAAGTTTAGGATTCGCAAAACCGATTATAGAGCCCGTCAGTTACGACCATGTGATGTCATGGTATAATGGATCGGTATGCTACCTGATCAGCCAGGACGTGCCCGGTTCCAGCAATTCTTTGACCCTTCAATATATTATGGGTGACGAGGCAAAGTTCTTAAACTATGATAAACTAAAGGATGAAACTATTCCTGCGAATGGTGGATTCAAAGGACCATGGAAAAACTCCCCATGGCTCAACTCCATGCTCTTTGTATCAGACATGCCAACGACCAAGAAAGGAAGCTGGTTCTTGAATTATAAAAAGAAGATGGATCCTGAGCTGATCAACATGATTCAATTCATGGCAGTAGAACGCGCCAAAGAAATAGCCAAGCCTCAGACATCTTACACCATCCGGATGATCAAAGAATACACCCTGAAGCTCGCACAATTCCGTTCTATTGCAGTTTATTACCGCGAGTGGTCCACTATTGAAAATATAGAGCTTCTAGGTAAGAAGTACATTGCCACTATGAAGCGTGATCTTCCTCCTCTTATCTTCCTGACCTCGATCCTGTGCATTCGCCCTGGTAAATTAAAAGACGGGTTTTATCCTTCACTGGTTGAGAAACACTTTTACACTGCATTCAATAATAGTTTTCTCCTGGACTTAAATTATAACCTGGATAAATTTAAGAAAGAAGACTGCCGGCAGGATGGTGACCTGAATCCGGATCAACCGATCTGCGTTGCCTTCGACTATAATGCCAACATCAACTGGATGGTATGTGGTCAGGCTGAAGGCATCAGGATGAAGGTTATCAAGTCATTCTATGTTAAGTACAATCGCAAGTTACGCGAGCTTGTAGACGACTTCTGTGCTTATTACAGCAGTCATCCCACAAAGGAAGTGGTCTATTATTTTGACAATACAGCCCTGGGATCTAACTACGCACTGAACGAAGAGGACTTTGCTTCTGCTATCTGTAGTCAATTCGAAAAGAACCGGTGGAACGTGACCCGTAAACACATGGGAAACCCTGTCAAGCATCATGAAAAGTACCTGATGATTGATCAGGCATTGAAGGGTCAGAAGTACCTGTATCCACAAATTAACAAGGCCAATAATGAAGCGCTGAAACTGGCCATGGAGTTAACCGGTGTCAAGGTTGGCCCCAATGGCTGGCAGAAGGATAAAGCAGGAGAAAAACTGGCAGAAACAGAAGAAGACTTACTCGAATACCGGACCGATGGTACAGATGCCTTTGATACGCTGTTCATTGGCATGAATCTTTACCCTGTTCATTCCATCAGTCAGGCCCCGGTAAGCACCGGTGGGTTCTTCTAAAATTCAAAACCGCACACAATTCACAACAATCCAAAATTAAAACGCTGAAAGTGAGTAAAAACACGTTTAAAAACGGTGTTTTTTTCCCATTTTTCGGTCTATTGACCCCGCACCGCGCTGAAACGACCCGGTAATTACCGAAATCGGAAATCGCGTTATATGCTGATGCTGTTTTTTATTGTCCTTTAGTTTTTTTGACCTCTGTGTTATCATTGTTATAAAAAAAGCAATGAGTATCATCAACCTATCCAATCTTCATAAGGTCATAGAGAAAGGTGAGTTCTCGATGATGTTTGTAGCCAAAGAAGGGAACATCATCACTGCCGATCGTTGCATCTGCACATCGTTCCACTCTGCCGGTCGTACACTCAACATCAAGTTCATCCCATCCGGACAGATCCGCACAGTAATACGTTGCACTATCATCAACTATAACGGTCAGGAGGTCTCATTATGATCGAGTCACCAAACGAAGTCTATACATCTACAGGTATCATGCAGATAGGTGATATCGCCTATGCACCTGAAGCCAAGGCCATCTTCATGATGGAATCAACACGCGATAACTTTGAGGTTAACCCTGTATGGACACTCAATATAGGACCTGATAAGGTTGTTTGTTGGGGACTGGATAACCGCCTACCCAACCTGATCATGGAGAAGGTTGAAGACAATGAGATAGTTTCACAGAACCTTAAGTTCAAGGCAGACAGTTGTTATGCTCAGGGTGTACATCCAAAGATAAGAGTTTATGATGGCAAAGTCTCGCACCTAGAAGACTGTAAAGATCCTAACGTGTTACAGTTCTTTGAGGATAATGACATCAAAGGATACTTCCATGAACAATGTTATGATGCACATTACTTTAAGAATGTCTTCCCGGAAATCATCCTATCTAAAGACTTATCTAAGATCGTATCTCTTCGAAGCAAAGAGGCGCTTTACTCACGATGGGGATTGGTAGATCCAAGAACAGGTAACCTGGTTAAACACTTCTATTCTGATGGTTGGAATTATGGTCAGGCAAGGGTTGATAATACTACTGTATCTGAAGTTCTGAATCGTTATAATCCACTCAAGGATTTACAGGATAGGATAAGAAACCGTAGAGTGGCAGTTCCTAGATATATCCTTCAATGCTCCCCTCAGACACCCGGTCATACCTATTATCAATGGAATGAATGGTGGGCCATATTCCGCTCAGGATGGTACGATCACTCCATGATGATACCAAAGTTTAAGAATGCCTTGATGAAGAATGGACTTTCTGTTCGTTACGTATTTTATATCTCTCCAAAATACTGGAACAATATCTTTAATGAAGAAAAGATCGATAAAAATGATCCGGATGCCGTAAAAGCACGTAAAACAGCAGAACTTGATAAATTCAGTAAGTTCCTTTCCGGAGATAAGAATTCGGGTAAAGGACTGATGGCAGTCAAAGAAATGATTGCAGCCGGAAACTCTGCAGTCGAAGAAAAATATATCACGATCGAAACGATCACAGTAGATATAAAGGGTGGCGAATTTCTTGAAGATGCCAGTGAAGTCAACTCGATCATGAGTTATGGTATGGGTGTGCAACACTCCCTGATTGCCTCATCCTTTGGTAACAGCAAAGGAAGCATGTCGGGTACCGATAAGCGAGAACTATTCATGATCAACAGCGCCATGATGCAACCCATTCGCGATAAGTTACTCCGACCTTTCTACCTGATAAAACGCTTCAATAACTGGCCTGCAGACCTTGAGTTTGTAGTGCCGGATTATGATTTCACAACCCTTGATAAAAACCCTGCAGGTAAACAACTTCAAACCCCAACCAACAATGCTCCTCAATAATATTGATACCCTAAAAAGTTTCATCCCAACTATAGCAACTTCAGAGTTCAGTCGCTATGAACGTAGTCTCGAACTGGCTGAAGAATGGATGGCAAGAGAATTAACCGGTACAGCATTGCTTGAAGATCTGGACACTGATATCGATGAGGTTCTGATCGTGAAGCTTCAGGATGTGGTAGCGCACAGGGGCTATCTGGCTGCAATTCCTAAATTAGATCTCGTTGAAACTGAAAATGGATTTGCAGTTGCTTCAAATACCAATCTTGCTCCTGCATCAACGGCACGTGTCAATGCTTTAAAAGATGGCCTCAATGATGACCTTACAGATCGCATTGAATCCCTGCTTCAGTACTTGGAAGTTTCAGAGCAATATCACACAGTATGGAAAACCTCCAAGGCATATACCCTGGTATACGATTCCTACATTTTCAATCTCACCGATTTTCGTAGGTTTGCCCCATTTGCAGGCAACCGGTTGGCCTTCATTGCTGCAAAACCCTCCATGCAACTTGCCATAAAACTCAACATTGAGCCGGTGATATCGCCTGAACTTTCAGAGGAGATCATCGAGCAATTGCGTGATGATGATCTATCTATAGATAACTCCAACATCATCGACAACATCCGTTATGCTTTTGCCTTTTTCACAATAGGTGATGAGAAAGTAGGCACCAGCTTCCTTAACCGGGTACGTAAAACCATCATGAAAGATGTGGATCTATATCCTGCTTTCAAAGCAAGTGATGTCTATGCTCAGTTCCTGGCTCAAAAAACGCTTTCCTGTGACTCTCCATTCTTAGCTTGTGGCATATGAAAATAGAACTGATAGTCCCCAAAGGTTGGAGTGATCTTACGCACTCCGACCTCGAATATTTCTCCAGGCTGCTTTTGGCCGGCGTGAATGAAGTTGAACTCCTGACCCGTTGCTTCATCCGGTTCTCCGGATTGAAGTTGCTGCATAAGGATCCTACCCTAATCGATGGCCAACTCTATTATTTATTCAAATATCAAAAAGGATCCCGTTTCCTCCTGGATGTCGACCGCTTTGCTGCCATGGTATCAAAACTCGACTACCTGGTAAAAGACGTGCATTTCTTTCAAAATCCTGAACGCATGGGTCGTTATTCCGGTTGCAATTCTATGCTGTATGGCGTTTCTTTAGGTGAATATCTTGTTGCTGATTCTCTTTACAGCGATTACAGCCAAACGCACAACGAACATTCACTCAATAACATGTTGGCTATCTTTTATCGCGATCACAGCGAAGCCTGGGACGAAGGTCGCAACCTGGATAAATGGTCACGTCGCTTCAAGCGGATCCCACTACACCGGAAGTATATCGTCTATCTCTGGTACACCGGCGTCAAAGCCTGGTTGATCGATAAATACCCTTATATCTTCAGTGGTGAAGAAAATTCTCAGCTCTCCACTCCGGCTGATGAGATCGTGATGGGGATGCTCTCCTCGCTCAATGATGGCGATATCACCCATAACCCACAGATCAAAGCCACTGAAGTGCATGAAGTACTCTTTGAACTCAACAAGCGTATCGAAACCTCTCAATCCATTTAACCATGTTCAATAAATTCGAATACTTTTCATCGATCCTGGCTGACGTACCCGATATCAAAGATATCAAACGGGTATCATCCATCACCCAGCTAGAGGAAGTACTCTCCGATCTCCGTGGTATTAAATTACCCTGTCTGGTAGTTAATGACTCCGGAGACGGTTATCTCGATCTGCGTGATCGCAGGTTCATGGCCGGCTATCACAATATCTACGTGTTTACCAAAGCCCGTGTGAATGATTCACCATCCCGTGTCCTGGCTAAACAAACATCTCTCGATTTAGGCATTGCCCTATTTGATCGTATGAAACTTGATGCCGAAGAATATGAACAGCCGGCTTATGGCCTTGATGATTCCCGAATCGACTATTCAGAGATCGGTCCACTGGCTGATAACTGCTATGGCTACGGCTTTGGATTCAGCATCAACAATGAATTCTAACCATGGCCGATAACACCAATATAAAGCTTACCGTCGAAGCCTGGGCTGATATCGTGATCAAAGAGTGGATCAAGAAGATTGAAGCCCTTGGAATCGGTAAAACACACGCCCTGGTACAGAGCTTCACCAATCACGTCATCACGGCTGCTGATGGTGATCCCTCCAGGGTTATTTTTGCTTTTGCATGGTATGGACAGATGGTCAACTGGGGAGTTGGTAAGGGTGTCAAGATTATTGACCGTGATGCATTAGAAACAATCGGCAAGACCTCCCGGCACGAAAAGCCCTGGTTAACTTCCGTGTTCTGGAAACAACTCGAAGTACTTCGCCATCTGCTTGAAGAAAAGAATGCACTGCAGATTGAACGGTTCATGGTACAGAGTTTTACAAAGAATATTTGATCTATATTTTTAACATATTTTAACATAAATCATTGATTCATCCAGAAAAACGGGGGGTTCATACAATAAGTCTATTATTACTTGTTTTTTCCTAATCTGTTTTATAATCTTTATGCAGAAATTTTAAAATAATAAAAAAAAAATATTCGGCTAAATAACAGCATAAATACTTAATAAATATGCTATTTATGATTAACTTTTTAAAATTTAAATTGTTATTCTATTGTTTCTGAAAAAGCTCATTTAATTGAAATTGTAATCATTTTAGTAAATTTTTTAAAATAACGTTATGGGCATTTATTCCGATTACATAAACAGAAGGCTTACGTTTGAACAAATTACTGAGGAGAGAAAGAATCAGTTAAAAAGAATTTCCGCAATAAGAAAGAGAGACATTATTGTTTATGCAGGTGATTCTTATAATCCTAATAAGGGAAATTCACCTGTTTTAATTACACCAACGGATTTACTTCCATTTAAAGATCAACTTACTTATTTGGCCACAAAAGATATTGATATTATTTTAGAAACTCCTGGCGGAATTGCTGAAACAGTTGATGATATGGTTGATTTAATTCGGTCAAAGTATGACAGAGTAGGAATTATCATTCCCGGAATGGCAAAAAGTGCCGGAACTATTTTTGCTATGGCTGGTGATGAAATTTTAATGGGTACATCATCATCGTTAGGACCAATAGATGCCCAGATAATTAATAATAATGGAAAGAGATTTTCTGCGGATGCTTTTTTAGATGGACTTGAGAAAATAAAACAGGAAGTATTAAATACTGGAAAATTAAATCCGGCATATATACCCATGCTACAGAGTATTTCTCCAGGAGAAATACAACATTCAGAAAATGCACAAAACTTTTCTAAAACACTCGTTAAAAACTGGCTTTCAATATATAAATTTAAATATTGGGAAACACATACTTCTACAGGAATAGTTGTTACTAAAGAAGATAAGGAGGGTAGAGCAGAAGAAATAGCAAATAAATTATGTAAGCATTCAGATTGGTTGACGCATGGGAAGTCAATACGAATTAAAGACCTATGTGAAATGAGGCTAGTTATAAATGATTATTCTCAAGATACTGATCTAAATGACGCTATAAACAGATATTACACTTTGTTGAGGTTGACTTTTGATAATACTGGTATTTATAAGATATTTGAAACTTGTTGTTCTCAAATTTATCAATCAATAAGTCAAAATATTCCTCCTGTTTTACCTATGGTGAATAAGCCAAAAGCTATTCACGCTAATTTCATTTGTCCAAAATGTTCAGATAATTTTAAAATACAATTAAATTTGGAAAAAAACGTTAATATTGCACCTGACGCTGTTCATTACCCAAAAAATGATATTTTTGTTTGCCCAAAATGTAATACACAAACAAATTTAAGTCCAATAAGATTACAACTTGAAGCTCAGACAGGTCTTAAGGTAATTATATAAATTAAACCACCAAACATGAAAGCACAAGATAAAAAATCAACAAGAAATTTTTCAATTATATTTAATAAAATTGAAGAATTCAATCGAAATAATCCTGATTTCATTTTAAATTTTGTTCCAGAAGAGGAACTTCTACAAGGAGAATCGATACGTGTTTTTAGCGATATTTGTAAAGAGATTAATTCAAATGAAAATTCTCCTGCTTTTATGACTTTTTCATAACTTAAATTTTAAAAAACATAATTTTAAGCCTTCCATCCCGGAAGGCTTTTTCTTTGTCCTTTAGTTTTTTACCCTCTCATAGTATCATTGTTCAAAAGAATAATGATATGGCAAAGCAAGCAGTCGTCGATGTAATTCTGAACAATGAAGTGGCAAAAGCCAGGATCGTAGAATTGGAAGATAGGGTAAAAAGCCTGATTGCCTTAAAAATGAAGGCGCTTAAAGATGAAAATACACCCCTTTTCGATCGATTGAAAGCCGAAACTAAAGCAGCTACTCAGGAACTCAATAAACTTCAGAAACAAAGTTATGATGTCGATGCCGTCTTAAAGAATATATCCGGTGCATCCATCAATGATCTCAGAAAAGCGCTCTCCCAGGCAACGCTTGAGATGAATAAAATGAACCGTGACGGTGCATCAGGATATGATGAACAAAAAAAGAAAGTACAATCCCTCAAAGGTGAAATAGACAAAGTCAATGCAAGCAATAGCGCAGGTGAAAGTTGGTTCGGTAAAATGTCTGCAGGTGTAAATAAGTACTTTGGTTTGGTTGCCATGGGAGCTGCTGCAGTATATGGGGCAGCAAGATCTGTTGGAGAATTTTTAACAGACTGGGATACAGCTGCACAAAGTGAGAAGAAGCTGCAAACTGCACTGAAAGGTAGGGAAGAGATAATGCCCAACCTGATGAAAAATGCAGCAAAGCTTCAGGATTTAATGAATGTTCCACATGAAGTTATTGAATCTCAGGAAGCATTTTTAGCATCTCAAGGAAGAACAGAAGATCAAATTAAAAAAACTATGAAGGCAGCTATACAGATGGCTGCTGACATTCCGGGAATGGATCTCTCTGGGGCAGTCAAACAATTGGATAGTTCTTATTCGGGCGTCTTAAGGGGATTGAACCGTTTGGATCCGGCTTTTAAGTTATTAACGAAAGAACAATTAGAGAATGGCGCTGCTGTTGATTTAATTAATGAAAAATACCAGGGATTTGCAGAGACTGCAGCTCAGGAAGGTGTGGGACCTTTAAAACAATTAGGGTTAATCTGGACAGACATTAAAGAGAACATGGGAGGCATGATTGCAAAAGTAATTTTACCTCTTTCTTCCGGATTCAAAGATCTATTTATTTGGATAAGAGATCTTCTTAATCCAGTAACAAAACTTCATGCTGAATTCCTACAATGGGTCTCTATCCTGGTGATTATGTTCAAGAGCATGGTTTCATTGGCAGCCGGAGTTATTGCTTATAATGTTGCGATTAATCTTTCTAATATTGGATTAGCACTCCATAATTTTTGGTTGGGAGTGGTAAAAAAGGCACAGGATCTTTGGAATATTTCGGTTAAATCAAATCCCATCGGGTTACTTGTTGCAGTATTAGTAGCTGCAGGTACTGCTTTAATGCTGTTTTCGCAAAGGATGTCAGAATCATCAAAGTTAATGAAAGAACATTTGAAAGCTATTGAAGACACGGCACAGGCTGTAGATAAAGAAAAGGTAAAAACTGATCTGTTGGTAGAATCAGCTAAAAATGAAAAGCTATCAAAGGAAGAAAGATTAAAAGCGCTGAAAGAGTTGCAAACTGAAGCGGGTGGTTATTTAAAAGGTTTGACGCTTGAGAACATTGCCACTAATGAGGGTGCAAAGCTTTTAGGGAGTTATAATAGGGAATTGGAAAAAAAGATCTGGTTGGAAGGTAACCAAAAAGAACTTGCTGCAAATATGGAAGCTCAACGTCAGGTCCAAAGAGATAGATTTGGCATCGATGGTAAAGGTGGAACTTTTGGTACTGCAAATGCTGCAAAACAAGCTGAAGTTGATGCTCAGAAACGAGTAACAAATACAACTTTTTATTCCGGATCTGCTGATGAAAGGACTGGAGCTGGCTTGGCTACTAAAGGTGCAATTGAGAATGATGTTACTAATCAGCAAAAACAAAATGCACTTGCCACTACCTATAACCAATTAATTGCTGAAAAGAACAAACTGGAAACAAAATACAATACCGGTGTTCCAGGTAAGTTAACGCCTGAGTTAACTGACGAGGAAAAGGCAAAAGCTGCAGAGAAAGCTCAAAAAGCTGCAGAGAAAGCAGCTGCAGAAAAGAAAAAACAATATGATGTTGAATTGAAGGTTGCTGTTGATGCCAGCACAGATCAGAAGAATTTGCTTGAGAAACAACATAATGATTCAACGATCAATGATGCTACTTTTCATGCATTGACTCTGCAGTCTGATTTGGAATTCCTTCAAAAGAAAATTGAAATAGAGAAGAAAAACGGACAAAGTACTGTTGAGACTCAGAATGAATTGGATAAAAAAATTCTGGATGCTGAAGCTGAAAAAAATGCATTAATCCTTAAAGCTCAACAGACATTAAAAGATGCTAAAATTGAAAATGTTCAGAATGAAATAGATAAACAAATAGCAAAAGAAGATGATGCCTGGACAAAAGAACAAGATGCCCTGAAGGAACAATTCATCATTAAGGGAAATCTGACACTCAAGGAAATTGAATTGAATGATCTACTTCATGCTACAATTGAAGAAAAGACCAAGGCACACAATGAACGCATGTTGGCGCTTACCAATGCAAAAGCGTTAGAGCAATACGACATTAATGAACTATCTGCAAAATCAGATATAGAGCGTTGGGATGCACAGGCCGCCAAAGCAAAGGCAACCTATGATCAGGAAATCAAACTGGCAGGTACCGATCAAAAGAAGATCCTCACGGCAGAGAAAAAGTATAAGGATGATTCATTAGGAATTCAGAATGAAAAGTTAGATAAAGAAAAGGAGTTGGGTAATGCTAAACTCGACATACTCAATAATGGACTTGGTGTTCTTGTTGATATTTTCGGCAAAGAAAGCGCCCTTGGTAAAGCCTTTTTCTATGCTCAACAAGCTACCGCTATTGCTCAAATCATATTCAATACTGCTATTGCCAACTCTAAAGCAGTTGCAGCTTTTCCGGTCACATTTGGTCAACCATGGGTAACTATCAACACCGTGAGTGCAGGTGTCAGCATTGCTGGTATTCTGGCACAAACCTTTGGATCCAGTAAAGGTAAAAAGTCTGGAGGTTATGCAGATGAAGGTTCAGATGATGACGTTGCCGGATACTACCACAAAAATGAATTCATCAATAGCGCTGATGCAGTCCGTAATCCAACCATTAAACCTGTGCTCGACATCATCGATTATGCGCAGCGCTCAGGGACCATTAGGTCGATTAATCTGCCGGCAGTAATGGCAGCTACTTTCCAACGCAATTCACCAGGTAAAAAGGATGGTGGGTTTACTTCGCCTGCAGGCGCGTCCGGATCATCATCTATCCCTGTAATTCAGAATTCAAATAACGCTGTATATCTTCAGATGCTGGAAGCATTTAATAAGCTGAATAAGCAACTGGAGAAACCCATCAGAGCCGATGTTTCCCTTCTTGGTAAAAACGGCTTTCAGGAACAACAAGACAAGCTTGCTCGCATTCAAAAAAACGCAAACATCGGAGGATAAACCATGCTAGAAATACTTATTTTAGGAGTCCCGATCCATCTGCCGGCAGATATATCACTCGATCTGATCATCGAAAACCCTTTCATGCTTCAAGACCGTATTCCATCTCCCTACTCGCTTGATTTTGCGTTACCGGCTACTCCTCCGAACCTGGCACGTTTCAACCATCCAAACCGGATAGCTTCAGTTCTTTCGTACGAAGAAATTGAAGGTGTATCTGTCAAGGATGATGGCATTGGTATCACTTCAGGTGTGTTGGTTCTTGACACTTTTGATGGCAATATCAATGTATTTTATCGGGGATCTGCCTATATTGAAGCTAAAGAAGATAAAACCCTCCTGCAGCTCGACATGCAACGTTACACAATGCCCTATTGCGGTTCTCCTGAAGAGGTGACCGATGAAACAGGATTTTATCCTACATACGCGGAATTGCTTGCGTCTGCAGTTACCGGTACTCCGGGAGATGTGGCAACTCCTGACTTCGCGGTTGGTCCACTCAGGGTTGAGTTTCCGGGACAATTCTTTTCGACAAACGATGAGGCTGTCACCAGAATGGAATTTCTGAAGTTCTGTACGAACCAGGTGATGGATCAACCACTCCATTTTTATGCGATGTGGTCTTATCTGAATATGTATAACCCTACTCTTGGAAAGTTCAGATGGGAGGCAACACACATGCCTACGATTCCTTTCCCTTATATCGGTTACTTATTCGATGTCATATTCAGGTTTAAACTCAACAATAATCTTTTCAAGGAAGGTGATTTTGCAAAACTTGTATCGATCAATGTTTTTAATCCCAATATCACTATTGCTGGATGGTATACGATAGACTTATTGCATGGCGCTGTGTTTGACAATGGACTGGTTTACCTGGAACCCTATTTTCAGCTCAACACCTGTTCGCCTAACTACTACCTTGCAACCTTTCTGAAGGAAGTGTTGAAGTATTTTTGTATCACCATCATTCCTTCAGGAACCGGGTTTGATATGGTTTTCAATAAGGATATACTGCACGCTACAGATTTGATAGACTGGACTGCCCTTGTCACGGAAGGTGGAGCTATTATTGCCCAAGAAGTCGGGCAGACGTATGGATCTGGTTGTAAAAATCAGAAAACGACTGAGGATGTCATAACGGTGTATGTTGATCACTACAATGATATGCTGACCTACCTGCCGGAAACTGATGATCTATATTTCAAAATAAACGACACAAAGGAGATATTTCACCGGAATATCATGCCTGTGGATGGAAGTGTGCTCACTATGTTCAGGTTCGAATGTGTTGATCAGGGGTTAGGCTTAATGATTGATGGTGACTATTCGATGCAAACCGATATTACACCGGTTGAGATGAACATTGATAAGTACTGGATGAAACCTGATGCAACTATGATTGTGACTGATGCACTGGTACCCATATTTAGGGAAACCCGATATACCCGGCCAGAGAAAGCTATGATAGCCTTCAATCATGGCCTGACAGATATATCCGGATCTATACCCGGTGAAGGGCTTGGAGATCCTCCTACAGTTATATCAGGATCGTATCCTCTCATATCAGGGCGTAACTATGCGATGGATGGCACGAAGCTTTGTGATCTGTCGTTAGCCTGGGATGGTGACGATGGTGTGTTCAATACATATCATGCTGAATATGCAGCGTGGATAGGTAAAAATAAAAAACTGATTACGGTATTTATTCTGCTAAATGCCTTGGCATTGAGAAATCTCGACCTAAAGAAAAAATACAACATCAAGGGCGTTAATTTCTACATCAAAAAAGTATCTGTAAGCATTAAATTAATGCATATCGAACTGGCACAGGTTGATTTAATAGAGTGTTAATTTGTCCTTTGCCTTCGCCTGTTTGAAGGGTATTTTCGTTAAAACTAAATCATAAAGCAATGATTACACCGTACCCCTCTAGTTTAAACCCAATCGTTGAAAAGGTCCCTGAAGTATATGTTTATGTCATAGGCTTTTTTTCGAGCGTGGTTACTATGCTCCTGTTGGTAGTTGCATTCTTTCTTAAGAATCTAATGTCAGAATTCAAAGATATGAAGAATGCATGGATAGAATTAACTGGGAAATTTATTTCGTTGAGTGCTAATTCTATCAATCAGATTAATTCATGTGTCAAGGCACATAATGGAATCGATTTGACATTGAAGGATCACTCAGAAAAGCTTCAGGAACATGGGGAGGCCATTGCGGTATTAAAGCGAAGACGAAATTACTCATCTAAAATTAACGAGTCATGAAAAAATTATGGATTCGCTACTGGCAACCAAGTAGCATAGCATGGAGAAAGATAGGTGATTGTGCGTTGGCGCTTATCCCTATTTTGGAAGCTGCATCATTCAGCAATCCTACATGGCAGGATTACAGGACCATTGTTTACATAGGCCTGGTAACGTTTAAGTTTATAACCAATTTCAGCAAAACAACATCAAATGAAATCAGTAAGTAAAATATTCCTTTTTGCAGTTGTCATCCTGATATCGCTATCAGGATGTAAATCGCTTCAAAAGACAACGGCAACTGTGAATTCAGTCGAAACGGTTAAATCATCTGAAGTGAAAACGGGATCAGTCACGATCGACACTACCAAAAAATCAAACAATAAGATAGAAATCATTAAGCTGGAGTTCTACCCTCAGGATTCTACTCACCAGGTTAAATCTGATTCACTGGGTAAAACAACGCCTTCTGTCATCATTGGAAATAAGAAGTTTCCGGGGAATATTAAATCGGCCACCGTAACCACTATTACCAGTAATAAAGAGCAAAAAGGAACAACCGCTGTAGATTCATCTTTAAACAGGAATGTTGACCGGAAAGCGGATATTAAGACTCAGACTACTACCGAACCAGGGAAGGATCCTTACCGATGGCGCTGGATCTTTGGCATCATGGTAGTAATTGGTGTGGCTGCATATTTCATTTATAACAAGTTCTTTAAAAAATAAGCGATGGATCTGAAAATAAAACGCATTGAGTATTCTGCTAAAGAGGTTCTTGGCGAAATGGTTGTCATTAATAATGGTCTGCCTGTCTTAAGATGCAAAACTCTTGAGCTGCCTGACCTTCATAATCAACATCAGATTTCATGCATACCTGCAGGAACGTATGCGGTTGTGAAAAGAAATTCCCCGAAATACGGGACTCATTTTTACATTACCAATGTTCCGGGTCGCGACATGATCCTGATCCATTCAGGAAATTATTACACCGATATCCTTGGCTGTATACTGGTTGGTGACAGTTATGGTGATATCAATCACGATGGCATCAAGGATGTGCTCAATAGCAAGATTACGCTTGCTGCTCTTGCGAAGATTCTGCCTCAATCATTCTCACTGGAAATTACTGCATAATACTTTTTCTGTCTGTCTCATAGGTTGTCAAGAGGCCTGCTGTGAAGCCCGCCTCTTGTTTTAAACTTCAAAACATCAATTCGATATGGCTACGATACAATCTATTAATCCAATTTACCTGTCAGGAAATCTTCCCGATTTCAGTGTGCAGAGCGCTGCTGATCAGGCAACGGTTGTAGTGCGATTGAATGGTTCAGTGATTCTGAATGAGGTTTATAACCCGGCTAATGGGGAATTCGTGATTAAGCTGAAGTATTTGCTTTGTTCATTACTTTATGCGGTTGTCCCGCCTGCAGATGAAGATATGATCCTTCAGCTTGAAAGCCTTGGAATCATTCAGATCGTGATCACGGATGGTGGAGCTGCAGTGAATGAAACATTCCTGGTATTAAAAGGTGGAGTGGATTCGGATCCTGATGTTAATGTGTTTTTAACTACCAATTTCCTCACCTGGCAGCCTCAACAAAAGAAGATTCAATATTCGGATCCGGAATTCCTGACTTATTGTTCTCTGCAGGCCTGTAACGTTAAGTTGAAGGCTTATTTGTCGGATAACACGAACCAGACGATCACTTTTGCAACACTGGCTGCTAATCATGCTTATACGCTTAATCTGGCTTATGCCCGGTTAGTGGGTAAATTCACTGCTCAACCTGTTTATTTTGAAGTTTGGACTGAGGATATGACCGGTGACCGGTTGTCCTACATCCAACGGTACATTTATATTGAGCCTGCCACTATTTACAATGATGTGTTTGTATTTGAGAATACATTGGGTGGCATCGATACGGTCCATTTTTTGGGAGAGATCCAGGAATCGAATGATTTCACGATTGGAAGCGCTTTATTCGATGAAACTACCCTGGAGTATGATATCGATATTTCGATTGTCTTCAATAAAAAGACCGGGTATGTCGAAAAGGAATCAGATCGCTACTGGTGGCTCGAGTTCTTTAAATCTATCAACCGTTATCATATCTCTGAAGGTGCGCTGAAAAGGATATTCGTTACTAAGCCGAAACTGGATAGCATTCCGGGAGCGCCTAACGGGTATGAGTTTTCGTTTGCTTATGCTTTTCAGACAAAGTATATCAGCCTGCCACGGCTCGACACTTTACCTTCGAGCGTTGACATAACAGATCCTTCCGGGCAGCTTTTTTTTTTAGCTCCTAGGCTTGCACAATTCCCTTGGGCTAATGCTGTAGATAATCCATTGTTTCTGGTTCAGCTTCCAAATTCTGATACATGGAGCGTGATGTCTTTGTCTCAGATCAAAGATGGTGGGATTGATGTCGGAGTAAACAATCTGACGAATTACTATAATAAGACTGATTCAGATTTACGGTACAAACCAATTGGTTATTCTCCGGATTTATCTGCTTACTCTACAAAAACACAGGCCGATTTGCTTTACAAGCCTTTTGGATACAGCCCTGATCTATCTGGTTATTTAACTTCCTCTGCTTTGTCTGGATGGGCTGGTAACCTGTATATTTCTTCACTTGGAACGATTACTGCAGGCACATGGCATGGTTCAAAGATTGAAGATAGTTACCTGGCTTCTACTTTCCTGAAGGCTGAATCTGACACGTTGGATAGCGTTTTAGGACGTGGAAATGATACGGCCAGGTCTGTAGTATTAAAGAATGGAACTAAGACTTTTACTTTATCTGTTGATGCATCCGGGAACCTGGTATTGACTTCCAACACTATGAATACTGCTGTAACAACGAATGGAGATCTTATTGCCTTTGCAAGTGCAAATCCTGTTGTTTCATGGTGGGATGCATTGGGAGGTTATGTGGATGGCGTTACAATGCAATGGATCGGGGGTAAATTGGTTTCGGTTGCAACCGGATCAATCGATGTGAATGTAAACACACTGACTTATTATTACCTGAAATCAGAGATCAATAACTTTTTCAATGGAGTCACTGCTATTACTGGATATAATAAATCTTCCTGGGATAATGCAGCTACTGATCGGCATTCGCATTCGAATAAAACATTTCTTGACTCGTTAATGGCTTTTGCCGGTACCGGATCTGCAGCTACCCTGGCCAGATCGGACCATAACCATGATTTGCTTTATAAACCAATTGGATATAGTCCTGATTTAAGTGCTTATGTAACTTCTACGGGATTATCAACATGGGCAGGGAACTTGTATATTACTTCACTGGGTACAATCGTAACGGGTGTGTGGCATGGTTCAAAGATTGATGATGCTTACCTTACTTCTACATTCCTGAAGGTTGAATCGGATACATTGGATAGTGTTTTAGGACGGGGGAATGATACTTCACGGTCAGTTGTATTGAAGAATGGAACTAAGACCTTTACACTTTCTGTTGATAGCTCAGGTAACCTGGTATTGACTTCCAACACCGGAAGTACTGCAGTAACAACTAACGGTGATATCGTTGCCTTTGCCGGGTCTAATCCTGTTGTGGATTGGTGGGATGCATTGGGAGGTTATGTGGATGGAACAACTGTGAAGTGGATTGGAGGGAAATTAGTTTCAGTTGCATCCGGGTCGGGGGCTATTGATGTCAATGTAAATAATCTGACTTATTATTATCTGAAATCAGAGGTTAATAACTTCTTTTCTGGGGTTACTTCGATAACTGGTTATAATAAGGGTAATTGGGATAATGCAGCTACTGACAGGCATTCGCATTCTAATAAATCGTATCTGGATGCTATATCCGGGACTGTATGGACTTCGAGTAATTTCACTGATAATCATTCGCATTGGGATACAGCATATGGGTGGGGTAATCATGCTTTGGCTGGTTATGTTACCGGGACTCCTTGGACTACAGCGAACACAACAGGAAATGCATCCACAGCATCCACAGCCTATTCAGTTGCATGGACTAATGTTTCATCAAGACCTTTAAATCTTTCAGATTTTAATAATAACCTTGGGAATTATGGAAGTTGGATAACTGGTATTAATAGTACCATGGTTACAAATGCTTTAGGTTATACGCCTTGGTATTCTGGCAATCATCCAACAACTACTACTGATTACGGATTGCCTTCTTATCCAACTCTTTCAAGTCTTGGTGCTGCTCCTGCTGTAAGTGGTGGTTATTTGCCTTTGAGTGGCGGAACAATGAGTAATACTTCTTTAGTAGGGAATCTCAATGCTGAAAAATGGCATGGACAGCCTTTTAATGGGACTGCTTTTACTGGTACACCTCCTTTTATAATGGCACTTCAAGATGATTGGGTTACTTGGGCTCCAATTTCGGCAGCTACAACTAAATCATTTCTTGGATTAGGTTCTAATGCTTATAATTCTACTGCTTATTTGCCTTTATCGGCAGGTAGTTCATATCCTTTGACTGGTACACTTTATGGTACTGTCGCTAACTTTAGCGGAGTGCTTAATGTAAGTAGTCACGCAAATACTTCTTATATACAATTTGTAGATATTAATTATTCTACTTCAAGAGGTTGGAGATTAGGAGAGGATTTTAATGTCTTTGGGGATTTTACCCTACAACGGTCAACTACAACAGGTGGCTCTACTTATGCTGATGTGTTGTCTTTTACCAATTCAGGTGCAGCAACCTTTTCCAGTACTGTTGCAGCTACCACAGCCATCTTCTCTAATCTTACAGCTAACTACATTCCGAAGCATACAGCAGGGGGATTGGTTAACAGTGGTATTTCTGATAATGGAAGTCACGTTAAACTGTCATCTTATTCTAATTATTATGTAGATATAACAGGGGGTGATCAGATTAATGTGGTTAATGGTTCTGGAACACCACTTGGAATGTATTTAAACTATAATGGTGGTAATGTTAATATCAACACTGGAAATAATGGCAATACTATAATTGGTTCAACCACCGCCTCAACCTCATCTACAACAGGCGCATTAGTTGTGGCAGGGGGTATTGGAGTGGGGGGTGGAATAAATGTAGGTGGTTCTTCGGGATTTCAATCAAATTCAGATCCTGATGTTACTGTTTTATCAGCATATCAAGCAAATGGTACGACAAGAAAATGGCAAATAGATAAGGTAAGTGGTGGATTCAAATTGTATATGGATAGCGTTGCAACTTATACATTTGTTATTGCATCTGATGGCAATGCTACCTTCTCAGGTAGTGTTACTGCTTCCGGTGACGTAATTGCATTCTCAGATTTAAAACTTAAAAGAAACATCCGGCCACTTCAGAATTCACTTGCTATTGCTTGTGCGCTAAATGGTGTCACGTTCAACTGGAATGGTATGGATGGTCATGAGACAGTTAAAACGCACAACGGGTATATCGCACAAGAAGTTCAATATCTCATTCCGAATGTAGTTATTGAGCAATCAAACGGCCTTCTTGGTATCGCATATCAAAAAATCATTCCAGTACTTTCTTCAGCAATTAAGGAATTGAATAATAACACCAATTTCAGATTTATCAATGTTGAAACTGAAGTGCAAAAGCTAAGAAGAGAAGTTGCAACATTGAAACAAGAAGTACAAAACTTAAGATCAAGACTTAACTAAAATGGGAAAAATTATAACTATACCGGCTGATTACGTTCCTGCTAATAACCAGTGTGGGACTTTGGCTTTGATTAGTGGTTCAAACTATGATGGGTCAAATATTACTATTTCACAGGTAAAGGCTGCATTGGGTGATAGTTCTAATGCTTTGTCTGCATTGTGTGCAAGCTCACATATCAATAAGTGGGCAGCATTTAAACCGGGACACTGGGTATTATCAGGGGGACTTCCATATACTGTATTTACATGGCAACTTCCATCTTCTGCTTATAGTCTGGGTGACTTCATTGGATATAATCATTCAGCAAAACCGCCGGTGCATTATATGATTGCAATTCCTTCAACCATCAACGTTGAGGAATTCGACTATGCAGTTATTGGTGTGTATTTGGAACGTGGGGAAGCTCCACCGGCTAATATATCGTGTCTGAAAACTCAGGTTGATATCCAGGTGATCAGATCGGGTGTTACAGTGAATGACAGGATCAGTGTTCCAGCATTGCCTTCTTACTACTATAAGGAAGTGTTGTTTTATCCAACGGTTGATGAAACCGTGATAATAAGTCCGGTATATTATATTCCGATTGGAGGGGGATCATACCAGGATATGGCGTATATCGAAGATGGACAAAGATCGGTCAACATCGTGATGATCCCGTTAGCCATAACGGGTACGGTGACAGATATATCTGATATTTACTTTGCAGGTGATCAAACGGTAACGATCAACTGGCAACTTAACAGGACGCTGGCATCTGCTAAGACTTTATATGCAAGGATCAGGGTGTATGACTTAACGGGTCATGACGCTATTCGACCGGTAACGATAAATCTTGGTTCCTTGTCGTTTTCAGCCAGTGAGACGAAGACCGGAAGTCAGTCTACAACATTGTATCTTGATGTTCTGGATCCAACTATAACGGGTTACATCACACTAGAGGTTTCTCCGGATAATACCTGGGCAAATGTCAAGGAAATCGAAACAACATCATTTGTATGGCATGTTTATTAATATTCACAATTTTAAATCTTAAATCAAATGTCAAATCCTGAAGAAGTATCAAAAGAAATCAAGAGAGAAGAAATCGGGGGAGGAAGTGAAGTAACTAACACACAACCGGCCATCAAAAAAGTGATCACACCAATCATTGTGATTTTCGCTGTAATTGCTGCAGTGGCGCTTATTCTCATATTAATTTAATTACTTAATTCATAAATATTTAAAAAACAATCAAATGAAAAGAAAGCATCTGACAACACTCAAGAACGTTCTTGATAAGTGTACTACCAGTTCACTTCCTGATGACAGGATCATGCCCTACATATTGACTATGCAGGAGGTTAACAAACATAATGAGGTTCAACAATCTGTTATGAAAGATTTGCAACAAAAGTGCGGTCTGATCATTTCTGAAAGTGGACAGATTGATCCTAAAACACCTCAAACGGTTGTTGATACTTTCCTGAAATTGAATAATGAATATATGGAAGAGGATGTTAAGATCGACACAATATTCAATGAAGAGCAATTTGCATCATTCAGAAAATCAAACGACTTGAAAGGTCATGAACTACTTATCTCTTATGAGAACCTCTTACGCAGAAATGAAACAAACGCAGTAAAAACCGATAAATCTAAAGAAAATGTCAAACGCAATTAAATCAGTCAATCGCTCGACCAATGTGTCAATAGCAGCGGAAATCAATGGAGCCAGTGTCTACCTGAATTATTCAATTCAAGGGAATACACCTCCTGCAAATGTCAATGTTAATGCTAATTTCAATGGCGAAGGAACTTCGAGTTCGTTGAACAGGAATTACTTCTCAGCAAATTTGGACTATGGCCCAAAACCGGCAGTTGAAATCTATCCGTTTGATACTGAATTTGAAGCTGAGTTAACCAATCTGGTTGGTCAGGTATATGAAAAGTATGCTGAACCGGAGAGCATCACTATTTAAACTGGAGGAAAAAAATAGCCTCCATCTCATTGTAGAATATCTCAACCCCCTACAACACAAAAGTGCATACACACTACGACAGAGGCGTAAAGCCTTGACAGTGTGTATGCACTTTTTTTGGTTGAGATAATTCAAAATTAATAAATAAATCTACAATGAAAACACCTATTTCTTACTTTGGTGGAAAGCAAATGATGCTCCGCCATATCCTTCCAGTGATCCCGGTCCACAAGATCTATGTTGAACCCTATTTTGGCGGTGGTGCTGTCTTTTGGGCCAAAGAACCTGTCAGATGTGAAGTGATCAATGATGTAAACATGAACATCGTCAATTTTTACGAAGTACTCAAGCATTCTTACTTCGATCTCAGGAAGCTAGTTGAAGCGACATTGCATTCAAGGGAAACTTATAAAAAGGCACTGATTATCTATGAATGTCCATGGTTATTCGCTGATAATCCTGTCATCCGTGCATGGGCTTTTTGGGTTTTAACTAATCAAGGGTTCGCCTGCAGAATAGGTACCTGGGGTTACGATCGGGACCGGCAGGGGCACACTATTCAAAATAAGATAGATTCTTTTCAAGAGTTGCTCTCTGAGCGCTTGAGATACACTCAGATCGAACAGAATGATGCGCACAAGGTAATATTAAGTCGGGATAGTATTGATACCTTCGTTTATGCGGATCCACCTTACATTGATACTGATCAGGGCCATTATGGAGGTTATACTCAGGAACATTTTCGGAGAGATCTCGATGCGCTTGCTGCTGTGAAAGGTAAATTCCTTCTGAGCTCTTACCCATCCGGACCACTGGATGAATATATCAAAAAGTATAAATGGCAAACTATTTCGTTTACTAAGACCCTCAACGCTTCCAATGGCGCTGTCGGAATAAAAGGAAAGAAGATTGAAGTATTGACTGCAAATTATGATATCAGTGCATCTGAAGCTTAAAATATTTTTTTAAATACTTTCCTGCAAAGAAATCTATGTTATATTTGTACATCACCATCTAACCTGAGAAAATCCGGTTTTATCAGGTTGGCAGAGTGGTCTATTGCGTCGGTCTAAGAAACCGATATACTGTAACAAGTATCGTGGGTTCGAATCTCCACACCTTCCGCTAAGGATGACCAGAAATGGTCATCCTTAACCATTTTATATAAGCTTATTTAAAAATGCCGGTTTAAAATTCACAATCTTCTCAGACCTTTCACCAAAGTGTCGATGCACATATCTTATTGTGCTTTCGAAATCTGTATGTCCCAAGTGATTTTTTAATTCTGCTATTGTTGCCCCACTCTCTAATATCTGACCGGCCCCGGTGTGCTTAAGACTATAGAATTTGTACGTAAGTGGGAGGTTCAATCGTGTTCTGGCTACATTGAAATGATTAGTCAGATAGTTTTTACCTACGGATATAGGTCCTGGCTTTCCATTTCTACCGAAAACAAAGAAATCATGAGGGTACTTATTAATCTGGAATTTCGTGCAGATCTCAACCAGCGCCTCAGGCATTGTTATTATGCGTCGTGACTTTTTGGCATTTTCCTCAACGATATACACTTGTTTATTATAAAGATCTATATCCTGGCATTTTAAAAGTCGGAGTTCAGTACCAGGCCGGCAGCATAAAAAGAACTGCATGATCGATGCCAGGAACAACTGTTCATCATTTTTAATGCACCATAAAAAAAAATCTGACAGATCACACTCCATGATAGGACGTGCAGCCATATCCTTCGTTTTAGGAGGTCGTGGCAGATCTTCCATAGGTATAATATCGATCAGTTTCTCTTTTTTGAAGTATTTGAACATCTGGCCAATGTTCTGTTTGTATTTATCGATCGTAATCTTGTCAAGTTTTCTAAAATCAATCAGGTAGTTAAAGAATCCAATAACCATTTTTTGAGTGATTTCGTACACCTTAATTTTTTCATGGCCATTATTCTCCAGCCATTGACAGAATACCCGGGTCTTACTATTATAAGATTGATAAGTTTTAGCTGATGTCTCCCTTTTTCTCATTACCAGGAAAGCGGATAAATGCTTTCGGAGATGGGAGTCATCAAAACGTTTAGACCCGAATCCGGATGTGACAGTTTTGTACTCTATTTCATCTTTATAGATATACTTTTCTACATCCCATGGACGCCAGCCGGCGAGTAGTTTTTTTGAATAGAAATCGATGATTGTTTTGGCATGAACCTGCCTTTCCTTTTCCGTTTTTTTCTTACGGAAACCCTTATAGATCCGGAAACGTTGCAATTTATCGAGACGCTCGTTAAAGCAGCTGTATTCAACGTAATAAACGTCGTCAGCCTCGATAAGTCTTGGAAGAATTACTTCGACATTTTTCATATTTAGTTGGTATTAGGGTCATCCCTAACTCGCCAATACACAACTAATGTCTGATATTTGTCTGAAAAATAGTTCTCTAACCTTTAACCGGCTGTAATCAACTATAAGTTAATTAATTACAGCCGGTTTGTGGAGCGTATAGGAATCGAACCAATGACCTTTTGACTGCCAGTCAAACGCTCTAGCCAACTGAGCTAACACCCCGGGTTTGTTAGGGACAGCAAAAATAGTTAAAATCTATTGAATAAACCTACTATTGATTGACTTATTTCTGCATTTCCTGACACACAATATTTTATACCTTTGTCTCTTAAGAATTCGTCCCTGCACCAATACTTTGTCTGAAAAACATGAACAATGCCACATTTAAGCTGTTAGATTCCGCTGGCTTATAAATAGGTTTCGCCCTGTAACCGGGCCAACCAGGGTTATGCAACAAATGATATTGTGATGAAAAGACTCTTTATTGCCATTAAGATTGAACCTAATAAGGCTTTCTTAGATGTTTACAACGATCTGATTTCAAAGCTGAGCTATGAAAAACTGCGTTTTGTAGAACCTGACAAGTTACATCTGACTTTACGTTTCCTGGGTGATACGGAGGAAAGCAAGATCGCTGATATCGATAAGATGATGCAAAAAAGCGCCGGGACAGCAAAGGCATTTACGCTGAACATCAGGAATACGGGGGTCTTTGGTAGTTCTTACAATCCACGGGTGGTTTGGTTTGGTATTGATCACAATGAATTCCTGACACATCTGCATACCAGGATTGAGCTGGATCTGACCAAAGTCGGGTTATATCCGGACCGGCAAAATTATGTTCCACACCTCACACTATCCCGGATTAAGCAATTGAAGGATGGGAAGTTGTTTCAAAGGATCATCAATGATTTTAGGGAAATAGAAATCATGAAGCAGGAGGTCTGCAGTTTCAGTCTGATCGAAAGCATTTTGCTGAAAGAGGGGCCGATTTATCAGATATTGAGTACATATACGCTACAAAAACAAACACCGCCTATTGATAAAACGGCGGTGTAGTTGATCCCCTACAGGGAAATGATGTGTTGGTTTTGTTTTCTATTGATATTCATCCCCTATGGGGAATGAAACAAATTTGGCCATAGGGGATCAATATCAATAGAATTTTTAGACCTCTGTCTTTTCGTCCTTCTTAGGCTCTTCGGGTAAAATTTCATTAATTTGTTTGCGCTCCATAAAGAAGGAAACCAATAAACTGGCGCCTCCAAAGATGAAGACCAGTGAGAAGTAGGCCGCATCGCGATCCATCCAGTTAAACCCGACAATGATATTGGCCAGCAAGATTCCCAGACCAACTGCAACCAGAAGCATTCCTAATTTTGCAGTCGAAAGTGTTGGCTTTGAATTTTTTTCGAATGTGGCAGGATCCAATCCGGCCTGGATCAACATAAGGTGCTCTTTCTTAGTCATCCCCAAACGTACGATTCCGTATATCAACGCGAACAATCCCAAGGTTATTACAACTCCTTCCATAATACAGATTTTTAAATGTTTTTATTTATGCTTTTGACGTCATTTATTGATTAAGGTTACACTTAACCCATTATAATCGACATGGAAATGTTAAATTTTTGGAAACAAAAAGATTACGGGCAAAAGTTGATTAAATTTGTGTTATCGTGTAACCAATTTACCTGATCGTCGTCAAAGGTTTGTATGAAATTCGAGACCGACATTTTTTACTTACAACAAATCATATCGGGTAACGCCCGGGCTTATGCCTTCCTCGTCGAAAAGCATAAGGACATGGTGTTCTCCATTGCCCTCAAAATAGTTCACAGTAGAGAGGATGCAGAGGAAATAGCCCAGGATTCGTTTGTGAAAGCATACCAGTCGCTATCGGGTTTTAAAAATGAGGCTAAATTCTCTACCTGGCTTTACCGGATCGTTTATAATTCGTCCATCAGCAAGGTAAGGAAAAAGAAACTGGTGGTTGCACCACTTGAAGATTCGATTATTAACAACTATTCGGAAGACAGCATAGACCATAGTTTTTTCCTCATTGAAGAACCCGATCAATTCGAATTACTACAGAGAGCGCTGAAAAGTCTGCCAGAGGATGAAAATGTAATCGTATCTTTGTTCTATCAAAATGATCACTCGATCGAAGATATCAGTGCAATCACAGGACTCACGGTAGCCAACGTAAAAGTAAAACTTCACCGGATACGGAAAAAGCTCTACACAGAAATGCAAAGATTAATGACAGGCCTGAACCATTCAGAATATCAGGCAAATTTTAAGGAGGTTACGAGATGAAAAATATATCATATCAAAACGATGAATTGTTAAAAAGGCTTTTCAGGAAAATGCCCATAGAATCGCCATCTGCAGGTTTCGCAGGCCGGGTCATGGACATGATCATTCAACCCGAGATTGATATGTCGGTACATCAACAGACTATAAACAAGCTGCTTTGGACGATTATTGCTTCTGTTGCACTATTGATACCGGTTTTATTTTTCCTGCTCGACTGGTCTATATTCGATTTATTTCCGAGGTCAATCAGCGCTGATAATTTCAACAGGTTTATTATTTTTCTTAGCGGTTTACCGGACTACTTCTCGTCTGTGATGAGTAGCTTGAAACAATATTCATTGTTGTTTATCGTGTTGGCGGCTGGAATCGGGTTGTTGCTTATCGATAGTTTGCTAAGTAAATCGCTGATACGGAATATATTTCCGTTCCACTTGACAGAAAACGAGGCTAAATAAATTTAGGATTTTGTTTGTAATAGGATAGGGGTGAATATTTTATAAAATGTTGACCCCTATCTTTTTGGATTTTCGCGTTCTTCCCACAATTGCTTAAAACTCTTTTCACTGACGACCGGTAGCACCCGGGATGGGCCCCATACCTTGGTGAAGAATTTGGGGATGAACCAGTTTTTCTTCTGAGGTGAAAAATAGTCCAGCCAATTCCTTTTGGTCATCATGTATTTCCAGATCGTCATCAGTGAGCGTTCCTTAAGGCTGGTATGGCGTTTTACGACAGCATCATTGCGGTTAAATAGCAATAACTCGTGCAGGTTGATCTTCACCGGACAGACCTCTGAACAGGCGCCGCAAAGCGATGATGCGAAACTCAGATTGCTGAATTCATCCATCCCTTTCAGATAAGGTGTAATCACAGAACCGATCGGGCCACTATAGGTCGAACGGTAGGCGTCACCACCTATTGTTTTATAAACAGGGCATGCATTCATGCAAGCCCCGCAATGTATACAGGAAAGCGCCCTGCGCTGTTCAACTTTTTCAAGCAGATTGGAACGTCCATTATCGAGCAGGATTACATACATATCATCGGGTCCGTCGATTTCTCCCTCCTGTTTTGGTCCCAGGACGACAGAATTATAGGCTGTTATTTTCTGACCCGAACCATGAGTAGCCAACAAAGGCCAGAACAAGTCGAGATCTCTCAGTGAGGGTATGACTTTCTCAATCCCTGCTATCACAATATGGGTCTTGGGAAACGAAACTGCTGTTAAAGCATTTCCTTCATTTTCGGTCAGTGCAACACCTCCAACTTTGGCAATCAGAAAATTAGCTCCAGTTATACCGATATCGGCCTTGGCCATCTTCTCGCGTAAAAGTTTACGCAGATAAAGTGGAAAGTCAACAGGATTTGATGTTAATGGCAAACCAAATTTCTGGTTAAAAAATTTTGAAATGTCTTCAGGAGATTTATCGATAACCGGGTTCGTAAAGTGAAAGGATTTCTCATTATTTTCCTGATGAATAAATTCTCCGAGTGTAGTTTCCTGCACCTTCACACCTGCTTTTGCCAGATGGTCGTTTAGATGAATCTCATCAGTAATGGTGTTTCTGGATTTAACTACGAGTTTGGCCCGATTTCTCTCGACAATAATCAGTATTTCACGAATGGCTTCTTCTTCATCACGTGCCCATATTATTTTGCCACCTCTTTTTACAAAATTGGTTTCAAATTCGATCAGGTATTTATCAAGTTCATTCAGTACTTTATATTTAATAGCAGCGGCACGTTCTTTAGCCAATTCAAATTCAGCATATTGCAACTTAGCTTTTTCAAATTCTGTATTGTATTGCGAGATATTGAAAGCCGTCTTATCGCGGGATTCTTTATCAACGGAATTCATATCAAAAGACTGATCGGACTTAATAATTAATTCAGCCATATTAACAATAATTTTTACTAATCTTGTCGATTCTTAATTGGTGCCTTTCGCCTTCAAAAGTTGTTGAAAGAAACAAATCTACAATTTTTATGGCTTCTTCAAAAGAAATAAATCGTGCCGGAAGAGATAAAATATTCGCATTATTATGACGACGTGCCAATTCAGCCAATTCAGTTCCCCAACATAAAGCAGCCCTTACATTGGGATATTTATTTGCAACGATGCTAACCCCGTTTCCACTGCCACATATCAGGATCCCTGTTTCAATGGTATGGTCGTTTACAGCTTTAGCTACCGGATGCGCAAAGTCAGGATAATCAACACTTTTATTACTATCAGTTCCAAAATCTTTGATATCAAAACCCTTTTCAGTTAAATATTTTTTGAGGAATTCTTTCAATTCGTACCCTGCATGATCAGACCCCAATGCCAAAACTTTATTCATTTCGTGAAATGTTAATAACTATTTTTGTGCAAAAATAATCATTAATTCAACTGGCCTCTTAGCTTGTTTATTTCTAAGCTTTTAATATTGATGAAAGTTACCGATAGATATATGCATATTGCTAATATTCAGAAAGATAAAATTATCAACATGCTGTTTGTTAATAACCCGGTTTCGGAGAAATTCAATAGTGATAACTTTTGGAGGTTATTAACAAGAGGAAAGGAAAGAGGTTTTTTGAACTTACTTATGAAAAGAAATAAACAAATAGCAAACAAAGCAAACACCGTTTTGTTAAAATAGTTGTTAACAATTGGCCTGTTTTAGTCCTTTGTTGATAAATTTCAAATGACCTGTTATTTAAAATATTAACGCTTAAAATGGGCTAACAAGATGTTGATCATATGTTGAAAACTTAAAAACCAAAAATATTATAAAAAAAATATCAACCAAATCAACAGCACATTTATAACATTAAAAATATTTTAAAAATAATTATATAAAGAGGTATTAAGATGAATAATGAAATGATAGCTGATAAAATCAGAGCGTTGAAGAAAGAAAAGAATGCAGTAATTTTGGCTCACTTTTATCAGGTTCCGGAGATACAAGATATCGCAGATTTCGTTGGTGACAGTCTGGGGTTGGCACAAAATGCAGCACAGACTGATGCTGAGATCATTGTTTTTGCAGGGGTTCATTTTATGGCTGAGACCGCAAAGATTCTGAATCCAAATAAAATTGTTTTATTGCCTGATATGGAAGCAGGATGTTCTTTGGCAGATTCGTGTCCGGCACCGGACTTTAAAATATTTAGAGACAAATACCCTGATCATAAAGTGATTACGTATATCAATTGTTCGGCAGAGGTGAAGGCGTTATCGGATGTGATTTGCACTTCGAGTAATGCTCTGAAAATTGTGGAGTCATTCGGAAGAGATGAAAAATTGATATTTGCGCCGGATAAAAACCTGGGAAATTATGTAAACAGCATGACAGGCAGAAATATGGTTTTATGGGATGGCAGTTGCCATGTTCATAATCAGTTGAATGTTCAGAAGGTGATAGAAATGAAAATGGAGACTCCCGATGCACAATTAATTGCTCATCCGGAATGCCAGGGACCCATTCTTGCTTTGGCTGATTACATTGGCTCTACGACGGCATTGATAGAATATGTGAAGAAAGACAAGGGAACGAAATATATTGTGGCTACCGAATCGGGAATATTGCATCAAATGAGGAAAGATTGTCCTGAAAAAGAGTTTATGATCGTTCCTGCAGATGAGACTTGCACTTGCAATGATTGTCCGTTTATGAAAATGAATACGATGGAAAAATTGTTGCGGTGCCTTGAAACAGGTAAACCCGAAATCAGGTTAAGTAATGAAATTATAAACAGGGCTAAAGACCCGATTTTAAAGATGCTTGAAATTTCACGGCAGGCAAAATTAATTTAAGTGTTTTTCTCTTGTAATCGCGTTGTAAAATGAGTATTATTGTATAGCTTTTTCAAAATGCTATTATGCAAAGACAATTGCTTCTTTTGCTGTTACTTGGATGGTGTTTCATAGTATCAGCCCAAAATCCGGTTATTCCAAACGGGTATAATGTTTTCAAACATCCCAATGGAAATATTGCAAGTGAGGGAACTATGCGTGACGGTAAACCAGATGGTTACTGGAAAACTTTCTATGAAAACAAGATTTTAAAGTCGGAAGGAAACCGTAAGAACTTTGACCTCGACAGTACCTGGAAGTTTTATGACGAAAAGGGAAAACTCACCCTTGAGATCAATTATAAAAACGGGAAAAAGAACGGGCTCAGAAAGACTTATAGAGAGGATGAATACGTTACAGAAAATTTTGTAGATGAACTGAAACAAGGACCCACTACTTTTTATTATCTATCCGGGAAAATCCGGCAGGTTATCAATTTTGAAAATGGTTTGGAAACCGGCCTTTCAAAAGAGTTTGCTGAAGACGGTACCATTATTTCGATTACCGAATATAAAAAAGGATTTATCGTAGATCGGGAATTTATAAACAAGACAGACAAAGCCGGCAAAAAGCAAGGGAAGTGGAAATTCTTTTATGATAGTGACTTGGTCAAATTGGAAGGTACTTACAAAGACAATTTGAAGAATGGTTATTTTAAAGAGTATGACAAGAACGGACTATTGCTGAGTATTAAAAAATATGTAAATGATATTGAAGAGGCTCAGGCTGTGGAAACATCGAAACTAGTAGTAAAATCGGACTATTATCCAAATGGCCAGGTCAAGATAGTTGCTACTTACCGTGGTGATGTTCCGGAAGGGGTAAGGCGTGAATTTGATCAGACCGGAAAAATAACGCAAGGATACGTTTTTAAAAATGGTGCTGTAGTTGGCGAAGGTATCACAACCAATGACGGGTTGAAAGATGGCAGTTGGAAGGAGTACTATGATGGTGGCAAATTACGCGCTGTGGGGGCCTATGATAAGGGGAAGCAGGTTGGGGAATGGATATACTACTACCCCGATGGAAAAGTGGAGCAGAGGGGCAAGTTCTCGAAGAATGGAAAATATGAAGGGAACTGGAAATGGTTTTATCCCGATGGTAGTTTGAAAAGAGATGAAGCGTACTTGAACGGTGTTTTGGATGGTCCGAGTGTAGAATATGATGAATTGGGGAATGTGATTCTCCAGGGTGAATATATCGAAGGACTTGAAGACGGTCCATGGATCTCAGAAGTAGGGGCGTTCAGAGAAGAGGGTGTTTATAAAGCAGGATTGCGCAATGGGTCATGGAAGTTCTATTACACTTCAAAAACACCTGGTAACCAGAAACAACTTTTCTTTCAAGGCGGATTTATTGATGATTTGCCAAATGGTAAACATACCTTTTTCTGGGAAAATGGAAACAAAAAGGATGAAGGTAATTATGTAATGGGCCGGAAAGAGGGTGATTGGAATAAATACAATTACGACGGTTCACCATTCCTGGTAATCAATTACAAGGGTGGAATCGAGAAAAAATATGACGGGATTATTATTAAGCCGGAATTAAGAGAATAAAAAAAGAGGAGTTTAACTCCTCTTTTTTTATTCTCTTAATTCTATTTCAAAATCCATCCCACCGGATTCAACAACACCTTCCCTTTCCATATTTCGAAATGAATCTTTGTTTTATTGGTTGACGGGTCTGTTTGAATAGTCCCCAGCGCCTGTAAGGTTTTAACCTTCTCTCCCTTATTTATCGTGACATTCTTGAGGTTTGAATAGACCGACAGAAACTCTCCATGCCTGATAATGACGACATTATTTAAATTTGGAATTGAAATGATCCCAGTAACCACACCATCAAATATTACTTTGGCGCTTGCACCCTGACTGGTTTCAATATTGATGCCATTGTTTTTTATCATGATTCCTTTCAATTCGGCATGAGGTTGTTCACCAAAAAAGTCTGTAATTGTTCCTTTATCAACCGGCCATGGTAACCTTCCCTTATTCTTTTCGAAAGAGGAGGACAAATTGATTTCGTCAGTTGTCAGACTATATACATAATTTGAGTTTTCAGAACTGGTCTTAGGTGCTTTGGCAGTTGCTTTAGAGGTTGCATTGGCTTTTCTCTTTGATTCAGTAACTCTTTTTACTTCCTCTGCAATGATGCGTTCAATGGCATTCTGTAATGCATTGACGGCCTCCTCATTGGTCCGCAGAGTATTTAAAAGCATTTTTTCTTTTTGGCTCAGCTGATTGATATTAAAGTTTTGCTCTTCCTTTTCGCTGAATAATTTAACCTTTTCACTTTCTTTCGTTGTCAATAAGCCCAGTTTTTCTCTTTTCTGGGACTCGAGAAAAGATAATTTCACATTCAACAAACGCGTTTGATCAAGTATTTTTGAAGCCTGTTGTTTTCTGAAAAGGGTATACTGCTGCATGTATTTTATTCTCAAATAAGCCTGGTTAAAGCTTTTGGAAGAGAAAATGAACATTAAAGTGCTCTGTTCATTTTTACTTTTAAAAGCCTGGTATACAATGCGGGCATATTCTTTTTTTGATGACTCAAGATTCCGCGCAAGACTTGAGATCGTATCCTTAGTCTTTGCAGATTCCGCATCAATATCATTGATTTGTATATTGATAGAAGATATCAATTCCTGACGTGCTGAAATTTGTTTATTTAAAATGCTAATCTGGTTCAGGTAGCCCTGCTTGTTCTTTTTGGTTTCATTCAACTGACTACTGGTTTGTTTAATGATACTTTCAAGCTTTTCTTTCTTCTTCTTCAAAGCATTTTTATCATTTTGAGAATAGGAAGAAAGAGAAACCAATAGTAGAAACAGGATGAAGATATTTCTATAAATTACCATTTTAAGTCATTTTTCATTAAAATCGTTCAACCTTTTTGTAGTTATCCGGTATTCTAAACGGATAAGTTTTTTGATCATTGTCTATTTGTATCTTTGAGTATTTCAGCGTTATTCGTATTTTATTAACACCATCGTTGACATAGAATTCAACTAACTGTGGAACTAACTGTTTATTGACTTCTATATGATTTTTATAAGTTGCCTCAAAAGTACGGTTATTGGTTTCCACCTCCTTAATAATCACAGATGAAATCTTGAAATTGGTTGGGTTAAGATAAATTTGTTCAAAAGGAATCACATCGGTAAGGGTATCGGCCACTTTGGTTAACTTTCTTAAACGACGACGATTCTGAGTACTCAATCTATACTCATGTTTATCAATACTTGCCTTAAACGAGTTGTTATCGTAAACAGAAAAATCGTTTCCTATGAGTAAAGATTGAAGCATATCGAAGTCTAAACCACGGTTTATCATTTCATTGATATAGTCAAAATCCTGCGCAAGATAGGTGCCTTCAATTTTATTTAAAATTTGAATAGAATCAGGCTCTATTAAAATTCTGGCTACTTCTATACCCATGACAGGGCTGATTAGACACCATATCAAACTGTCTTTTTTTATTCTTATTGTGCCTTTAAAAGAAGTTTTCTTTTTGTTTTTCTCAAAATCAGCAGAGAAACTGGCCTTGAATGATTTGTAATTTAGTTCATTATCCTCAAGGTTTTTAAATAAATAGGATGCTCCTTGTTCTTTCAGCGGTGCCTTGATGATGCTGCGCGTCGTCTTACAGGAAGCCAGTGTAAGTCCGAGGATAATGATGAGATAAAGGATCTTGTGATTCATATTTTCATTCAATTAATTTTCCTTCTTTAATTTTTTCATTTAAAAATTCAGAACCGGGTCCGTATTTCCTGGCCTTGACCCATGATCTGAATGCTCCTGTTGTATCGCCTAGTTTATATAGTATATCTCCAAAATGTTCTAAGACAACATCATTTTTCTTCCCTCCATACCTTATCGCTTTCCTTATTGCTTTTCTTGCTTCCTCATATTTTTGATTTTTGTAAAGTGCAAAAGCATAAGTGTCGAGGTTATTGGAATTCTTAGGAGTTAACTTTACGGCTAATTCTGACAGTTCGAGCGCTGCCTGAAGCTGCTTGTTCTCCAGCAGAAGGTGGTAACTGAAATTGTTCAGAGCCAGTGCATTCTTTGGATTAAGCACGATCACTTTACGATAATAAATATTGGATAAAGAATCCTGCTTGTTATAGTAATAGGCTTCGGCAAGTTGCAATAGCATCTCTTCTTTCAATGGACTGTTGTTTGCAGTCATCAGACCAGCTTGAAGAGTATTAATGACCTTCTCGTATTTCTTTTTGCTGAATTGAATGGAACCCAGAAAATAGAAATAGTAGGTGTTATTGGGAAGCTGCCTGATTGCGCTTTGCAGAAATGGTTCAAGATTGGTCGTGTCGTTTAATATCAGGTTTGACCGGATGTAATAGTCCAGTGCATAGATATTCAGACTATCAATCTTAAGGGCTTTTTCAAAATATTCTTTCGACTGCTTGTATTTTTTATGAATGAACAATGAATTACCACGTACCAGTATGGCTTTTAAATCGTTGGGATGGGCCTGATAAATGATGTCTGACAATTCATCGGCATCCCCCGATTTTAAAAAGGGGTTGATTGTGTCGTTAAGGTATTGTTCGAATACTTTTAATTTGAAATCGCTGTCCAGATTTTTTGAGGAGAATCCTTTTTTTAATTCTTCAAATGCCTTTTTAGAATTTTTTCGTTCCTTATAGAAGTCGGAAAGGGTTATATGAATATAGGGATCTGAAGGATTAATTTTTTCGATGATATGATAGTAGTTTTCCGCCTTTTTAAAATTCCCTTTGTCGTGGTAGAGTTTGGCCAACATGGAATAATAATTTTGTTCTTTGGGAAACTTTTTCGTCAGTTTTTCAATCTCCCTGATGGCCTGGACGGTATCGTTGATAGACAAAAGGAGTTTATACTTTTCAAGAACAACATCTTCTGAAAGCCCGAATCGCTTTTCAGCCAAGTTATAGGTATCAATGGATTTTTTAATGTTATTGGTGTAGATGTAATTCGAGGCCAGATTGTAATAGTAATCCATGTTATCCGGATCCATTTCTATCAACCTTTTACACAGGTAAGTCGTGCTGTCATATTTCCCGGTGGCCTGATACAATTGACTCAATGCCTGTACATACCATTTATTGGTCGAATCAATTACATAAGCCTTCTTCAGGTAATTGATCGATTGATAAACCATGCCTTTATTGTTACTGATATTAGCCAGTTCAAAATAAGCTACATCACAATCAGGATATTTCTTTATGATCTCATTATATTTTGTAACGGCCTTTTCAATATTTCCAAGCAGCGCTTCTTTCTGAGCTTCAATCAATAATGCGCTGACTTTTGATTCATTTTTTGACGTTTCTATTGCTGTTTGACTATAAGATGGCAGAAAATAAAATACCAACAGTATAAAAAGCATTGAAAATCGAAACATAGTATGCGGTATAAATTAAAATTAGTGCTTACCCGTGTGACCAAAACCACCTTCACCCCGGTCGGTGACATTCAGTATAGATGTTTGGTTCCATTTTACGCGTTCATGCTTAGAAACAATCATCTGGGCAATTCGTTCGCCATCATTGATCACAAAAGCTGAATCCGACAGATTTACAAGAATGATCTTGATCTCACCACGGTAGTCAGCATCAATCGTGCCAGGAGTATTCAACACCGTGACGCCTGTCTTTGCAGCCAAACCGCTTCGGGGCCTTATCTGGGCTTCGTATCCTTCGGGCAATTCAATAAATAGTCCGGTAGGAATAATTACACGACCCAAGGGATTGATAGTTACCGGAGTATCCAGATTGGCACGTAGATCCATCCCTGCAGCATGAATGGTTTCATAAGCAGGTAGGTTATGTTTAGACTGATTAATTATTTTAACGTTTAATTCTTCCATTGATTTTAATTATTAGTGCTCTCACATCAATTTTTTCAACTTTGATTACTAACAAGATCAGTGGAAGTAAAAAAAGATTGTTTATGACAAAATGCAGCGGTAAATTGCTGTCTCTTATTATAAAATTAAGTGCGTATAAACCAAGTGCTACAATGAAGTATAATCCGAATTTCTTCAGATTGTAATCGATCGGGTAATGCTTTTGACCCAGGAAATAAGAAATCACCATGACTGACAAATAACAAATAAGTGTCGCCCATGCTGCCCCTATATATCCATAAATCGGAACCAATATAAAATTAAGTATTATTGTAATACCGGCACCGATAATTGATACCAGGGCACCTAATTTTGTTTTGTCTGTCAGTTTGTACCAGATGGAGAGATTGTAAAAGATCCCAAGAAACATATTGGCAATGAGCAGAATTGCAACTACATTCATCCCAACACGGTATTCCTTGGTAACCAATAATTTCAAGAGATCAATATTCAGCATGACGGAAAGAAAAATGAAACTGCAGATAATCACAAACCAGTTCATAACCTGCGTATAGATTGTTTTGGAATCGGTCTGTGTGGAATGACTGAAGAAGAAAGGTTCTGCAGCATATCTGAACATGGTGATAAAAAGGGTCATCACGATGGATAATTTGTAACAGACACCATATACGCCCAGCTGGAATTCAGCACTTGGGAATGCATTATTGGGTATGATCCATTTCATGATTACCCGGTCGAAGGTTTCGTTCACACTTCCGGCTAGCCCCAGGAACATCAGAGGCCAGGCATATTTAAACAATTCCTTCCAGATCGTTTTATCGAATTTAAAGGAGATATAAAAATATTCGGGCAGTAAGAGCAAAATGGTAGCGAAACTGGCAATAAGGTTGGCAATGAAAACATAACCTACACCGATATCCGGATTGTAGAGGGATGACAGGATCTGCTTAAAGAATGGTAGGTCAGGGTGTTTAGCCATCCATGGGAACAAAAGCAAGAAGACCAGGTTGAAAAATATATTGAACACGATGTTGAGTGATCTGATCACCGCAAACCTTTTGGCTTTGTTTTCGATTCTTAATTTAGCAAATGGAATCGCTGAAAGGGTATCGAAGGCTAAAATGAAAGCAATCCAGACAATGTATTCAGGATGAGCATTTTTGTATAGGACTGCAGATATGGACTGGTTAAATAAGACGACAACGATCAGGAAAACAATCGTTGAGCAGAGTATCGAAATCAGGGATGTAGAATATACTGCAGGGTTGTTTTGATGCTTCAAAGAAAACCTGAAATAAGCGGTCTCCATTCCATATGATAATACGTTTAGTACAAATGGAATGATGGCATAGAAATAGGGTACTACTGCAAAATGGGCAGGATCTAAGAAAATGCGGGTCCAGAAAAAAGTAAGAAAATAATTTAAAAAGCGTACAGCAATAGTTGACGATCCATAGATTGCGGTCTGTCCTGCTAGTTTCTTTAGTGGATTCAAAGCCATATAATATAAAATACAAATATAAGCATAAAGAAAGTGTCAGGTGGTTAACCCTGCAGATCTGATGAAGGAAAGCTTAAAATAAATGTTGTTCCCAAACCTTCACGTGATATAAAGCGGATTGTACCTCCGAAACTTTCTGTAATATTCTTCACCATGGCTAATCCTAAACCTGTTCCCGCTGATTTTGTCGTAAAGAAAGGGGTAAAAATTTTAGACTGTAAGTCAGGCTTTATACCTGTTCCGTTATCTGAAAACTCAAGAATGGAGAATTTATTGTCCTGATAAGTTGAAATCGTGATATGGCCATGTTTTGAGGAGGGGATAGACTGAATGGAATTGCGGAAAAGGTTGTTCATGATCCGGGCTATCTGTTGTTTATCTGCCTTGATCTGATGATCAACATCTGACAATTTCAGATTGATGCTCAGATTGGTTGATCCTGAAAACAAGGTCATGGCTTCCTTGACAGACTGATTTAAATCGATCATCTCCAATACACCGACCGGCATTTTAGCAAAATCTGAAAACTCTCCAGATATGGTTGAGAGGGCCTCAATCTGAGTGATCATGGTTTGGGTGAATCGTTGAAGACGTTTTTCAAAATCGGGAGATTTATCCAGCCATGCTTTTTCCAGATGTTGCACACTCAGTTTCATCGGAGTAAGGGGGTTCTTTATCTCATGTGCAACTTGTTGTGCCATTGTTCTCCAGGCGCTTTCTCGTTCGGAACTGACGAGCATTTCAGCGCTGTGTGCAAGATCATCAATCATTTGATTATACTGCGAGATTAACTCGGCCAGCTCATCAACACCGGTCCATTTGATCTTTTCAGGCTTTTTGAAATAATTGATCTTACTTATTTTGTCTTTAATGATCTGAAGCGGCCGGGTGATATAATTGGAAACGATCAGGGCTATCAGGATGGCCAGTACGGTAAGGATGACATAGATATTGATGAAGGCGACCAGGAAAGTGGACAGGTCGGCTCTGAATTCGGACTCTCTGGCAAAATAGGGTAGATTGATGTATCCCAGGGTTCGGTTGGCAGCATCCCTTAATGGCACATAGGCCGATTGGAACGTGTAATCACCGATTTTCTCATCAAGTGTTTCCAGTATTTGTTGCTCATCATGCATGGCACAGTAGGCCTGTGGATTCATTTTGATGGACAATAACTGAACATCGAATAGCTGAGGTCTGGAGGTCGAATATAGATCTCCGTTCTTATCGAAAAGGTTGATATCTGTAAAAAACACATTTGATAATTTAGACAGATAATCAGAAAGTGCATCTCTTTGATCAGGATTGTAGAAATTGGGATCGTTTACTTTTTGTTCCAATTCAACCAAAACCGAACGTGCCTTATCATTGAGGATATTCTGATTCTTCCGCTTATCGAGATCAAAGAGATAAAATAACATCACGCATCCTATTGCTATTGAAGATAATAGGATAATGGTGATGGTCCAGAACTGAAGCCGTTGTTTAATCGTTGACGAAAACAGGAGCTTTGGATTCGTGCTGTTTAATAGTCTGAACAGTAACATAAACAAAGAAGAGAACAGGAAAATGTACGAGAAGAAAGATAAGGTATTGATCAGGTTTGGTTTCTTCCGGCTGACCAGGATAGAGGTGAAAGGAGAGGTCTTTACATATAAATGATTGTAGTTATCCTTGTCAAAGAAGAACAATGAATTTAATATATTCGGAAATGTTGATTGTAATGTGAGTTGATACTTATAATCTCCTATACTTTTTACCAGGTCATTCTGATGGTATATAGCATATGAATATTCAGATAAATCTATTCGCTGATAAAATTCATTGTCTATGAGTAATTCTGGATACCCCAGACTGCTTGTGGTTACTTTTGAATAAAATTCGAGATATACTGTAGCGGTATGTTTTGAATCAGAAACAAATGGAAAATCTATCTTTGCGATGTAGGTATCCAGGTCATAGGATTCATCCAGGAAATAGAGGTTGTTGCTCATCGTTTTAACCCCCATTTTAGCGATCTTGTTCGTAAAGTAATCTGCACAACTTACCAGCAGATTGGAGGATTTTAATTCCAACTGATTATCTGTGTGGCAGATATAAGGTTGGATATCGTATTTATTCCAGTAGTTATTTGAAAACTTTGATCTGATATAATCCAGTAACATGAATGCCGAATCGGGTTGAGCAAGCGCCAGGATCAGATATTTTTTTACCACGGCTTCCTGCAAGATACTCTTCTCGATACTTGGATATAAATATTCTGCCAGCTTATCCCGCTTGGAAGTTAATTTGTATGCTAACGATTGTCTGACTTCCTGTTCTTTAATTTGTGTACTGTTATATAAAATACTTGAGGTGAACAAGGATAAAAGCATCAGGATAAAGAGCTGATAGACCAATGATGTTTTTGACTTTAATGCGAATACGTTATTGATCAGCAATAACTGAAACAAAAATATTACGATATACGGAATCGAATCACTTATTTTGAAATAAAAAGGCAGGAGGGTGATAAATGCTATAAAAGAACAAATGATGAGATAGCTTTTCTTGTAATTAAAATTTTCAAAATGGAATAAATAGTATCGGCGAATGAAAAAATAATAGCCCAGACTTATTATGAACAGGACCAGAATGATGATAAAGCTGTAAATGTTGGTTGAAAATATATTGGATAGGTTGAGTGGGATGTTCGAGTTAGTAACAAAAGACCCGGTTAGAGCAATTAGCTGAAAGGAAACGAAATAGATGAAAACGCTGAATAGATAAAAGAAGAGGATGCTTTTTCTTAGGGATACCTTTTGGGGATCAATTATAGTTATGCTCGTATTGTTATAGGCTATTGTTATGATTAGAAAAAACAAGGAATTGATGATCAGGTGACCCAGAGAAGGAAGTAAATCAGAGGAGGCATAGAGAAAAGGGCTGAATAATTGAGAGGACGCCAATGCCTGTGGAATTGGAATCAAGGTTAAAATCAACCGGAATACGACTAAAATCAGGAAGTAGATCAAAAACTGCCGCAGTGCAAAATGCTTGTATTTAAATTTGAGATATCGATAAAGCGCTTTGGCTAATAACAGGATCAGCAGAATAAAGGTAATGAAAGTAAGAACAAGGGCTGTATGATTGGTTTCCGTCTTTGGAAAGCTCAGATAAAGTGATGAGACCCTGTTAACTGAAAATATCCTGTAGGGAGTGGTCTTTTCGGAGGCCTCTGTTTCTTCGGGCAGATGGTAGGTTGGATTAAACTGGGAAATCAGGTAGTCATTTCGAAAAGGATAGTCGGAATTAATAAGCTGAACGGCGAGCCAATCATAATTATTTTTTCGAATGTGTTTTACAAGATAGTTTCCTTTGGTAAACCATGAGATTGTCGACATTGCAAGCGAATCGTTAAATATGATCGGGACGATGACTTCGCTGGTTGTCCACCGGATCAGTTTCTTGTTTTGGTAAATAAAAAAATCGGTGTACTTATCCTGGTGACTTTTTGCAATCAGATTGAATGATTTGTAAGTTGTCTCATTCGATCCTAAATCTGAAACTAAAGCATTCAGTTCTTTGGCGAGCTCTTCTTCATGCCGGGTTAAAGATTTTTGAAAGGAGGCGGTGTAGGCTTCACAATCTGTTTTTTTGACGATATTGAAACCGGACACCAAAAACACAATCAAGACAACCGGAAATAGAAAACCAAGAGAAGTGACCCTCAAATTCCCTTTTCGGATGAGTTGGCGTATAAAATTTAAAAAAATTGACATAAAAGTCGTTTTAAATTAGCCCCTATCAGAAACGATCTCAAAAAATATGACCTACAGTATCAAAGAGCCTCCTGAATTAATTATAGAGGCTAATTTTAAATATTTATTGACGAAATACAAAAATCATGCTGGAATAAGTGCCTTTTGCAGTATTTGCTGAGAAGTTAAAAGATATTCCCTTTACCAAGGCTCTCAGGAGAGGGAAACGCTTTTCCATGTATTTTTCACTCAACAGGGAAATGTAAAATGCATCAAAACGCATCGGATACTTTTTGACTAACTTAAATCCATGTTTTGAAAGAAGCTGTTCGAGGGTCTCTTTCGTGAAATGATATAAATGTCTCGGTACGTCATAAGCCGCCCAATATTTACCATAATATACAGCGTCGTAGGAATTGCTCATCGGAACAGCAATTACCAGAATTCCGTCTTCTTTTAAAAGCAACTTGATTTTTGCCAACTGCTCGTTGATGGTTGAAATATGTTCGAGCACATGCCAAAGAGTGATCACCTCTGCTTTTTTTTCTTTGAGGGTGTCGAGTGCAGTTAGGTCATTGGCTTCAATGTTGTAACTGGTCTTTGCAATTTCTCTGGCTTCACTGTCGGGTTCGAAACCAAGGCGCTCCCATTTGTTCTTGTCAAACTGTCCGAGGAATGCTCCGGTGCCGCAACCAATATCGATGATCGTTCCTTTTGAATGAAACTTTTCGACCAGATTGCGTTTAAGGTTCAGATTGTACTTTTTGATGAAGTGGTACATCTTGTCAAACAATGTCACATTTCGATCTGAGTGCGAAAGATAGTTTTCAGTTTTGTAATAAGCCCCGAGCGCTTCTTCAGCAGGTCGTGGATTTGTAATGTGCATTCCGCATTGTGTGCATTGTTGAATTGTGAAGGTTTCCCCTGTATAGAAGTAGTCTTTTAATGTAAATACAGTCGTAAAGTCCTGACAATCACAATTAATACAGTTTTTTATTTGCTCCATTTTGTTAATGTTCCACGTGAAACGTTATCGACCCAGGAAGACCAGAAGGGCACTGATATCAGAGGGTGATACACCCGATATGCGTGATGCCTGACCAATTGTCTTGGGTCTTATTTTGGTTAGTTTTTCTCTTGCTTCTAAGGTAAGGGATGTTAGCTTAGAATAGACGAAGTTATCATATAAAATGATGTCTTCAAATTTATTTAACTTTAAAGCGATCTCGTGTTCCCGGTCGATATAGCCTTCATACTTGATCAGGATTTCAGACTCTTCGAGGATATCATCTGTGATGATTCCCTCTTGAGTGCAATAATTATTAAGGGTTGTGATGATTGGGATGATGTCTTTAAGGGCTACCTGGGGGCGCAACAATACATTTGAGATTCGGATCTTTTGGGTAATCTCAGGGGTATTTGAATCCAGTAAGTATTGGTTGATCTCTTCGGGATCCACACTTGTTTGCTTCAAAAAGTTCAACAGATTCAAGGTGGCATCTATCTTCTTTCTTACAGTCTGAACCCGTTTTTCTGATGCCAGGCCAATTGCATAGCCCTTTTCGGTGAGACGGACATCAGCATTATCCTGTCTTAAGAGGATCCGGTATTCAGCTCTGGAGGTAAACATCCGGTAAGGTTCTTCGACACCTTTCGTAATCAGGTCATCGATGAGCACTCCGATATAAGCCTCAGAACGTTTTAATACGAAAGCAGGTTGCTCATGAACCTTGAGGTGAGCGTTGATCCCTGCCATCAAACCTTGTGCAGCAGCTTCCTCGTAACCGGTGGTTCCGTTGATTTGTCCTGCAAAATAGAGGTTTTCAATCAGCTTGGTTTCGAGCGTATCGTTGAGCTGAAGGGGTGGGAAATAATCATATTCGATGGCATAACCGGGACGGAAGATCCGTGCGTTTTCAAAGCCGGGAATTTCAATCAGGGCTTTGTACTGGATATCTTCGGGCAGTGAGGAGGAGAAACCGTTCAGATAGTATTCGGCCGTGGTCCATCCTTCAGGTTCTACAAACAATTGATGTCTGGTTTTATCCGCGAATCGTTCAATTTTATCTTCAATCGAAGGGCAGTAACGAGGTCCCCTACCCTTGATCCTACCAGTAAAAAGTGGGGATTTATCAAAGCCGGTCCTCAGGATATCGTGGACTTTTTGATTGGTATAGGTGATATAGCAACTCTTCTGATTGACCAGTTTAGGGGTATCAGTGAAGGAGAATTTCTGGGGATCTTCATCACCGGTTTGTTCTTCCATCCGGTCGAAATTCAGTGATCGGCCATCTACCCTGACCGGTGTTCCGGTCTTCAGACGACTGGATTCAAAGCCTAGCTCCTTCAGGTTTTCGGTCAATCCAAGAGCAGCCTTCTCTCCTATCCGGCCACCACCAAATGTCTTGGTGCCGATATGGATGATGCCATTCAGGAATGTTCCATTGGTTAATACAACGGATTTTGATCTGATTTCTATTCCCAGGGCCGTTTTGACTCCGGTTACTTGATTGCCCTTACTGAGTAAACCGGTTACAATATCCTGGAAGAAGTCGACATTTTTGATCCCTTCCAGTGTATTTCTCCATTCCTCTGCAAAGCGCATCCGATCACTCTGGGCTCTTGGGCTCCACATAGCCGGACCCTTTGAACGGTTCAGCATGCGGAATTGTATCATGGTTTTATCTGTGATGATCCCAGAATTACCTCCCAGGGCATCGATTTCTCTTACAATCTGACCTTTTGCAACTCCCCCCATAGCCGGGTTACATGACATTTGTGCCATGGTGCCCATATTCATCGTGATCAACAAGACCGATGAGCCCATATTTGCAGCTGCAGCCGCCGCTTCGCACCCGGCATGTCCGGCTCCAACAACTATTACATCATATTCTTTAAACATTTTTCACCTTTTGTTTCACGTGGAACAATTCCGAAAATGGCTGAAAAAAAAGAGGCAGCAACAACTTCTGTGGTGAAGGTCTACTGCCATTCAAGCGGTACAAAAATACGGATAAATATAGTGTGGTGAAAGTGTTCTTTTGCTCTTTTAGGGGGAAAACTGGATGAATAAAGATGAACGAGAACGGATTATTTCTTACTCCTTTAATGAAAGATACAAACCGAGATACTGGTTCTCTTTTTTGGTCATATTCGCTCTTTCTTCAAGCTTTTTGTCTTTATAACCGCAAAGATGCATCACGCCATGAATCATCACCCGGTGTAATTCATCATCGATATCTGTTTTTAATTGCGTTGAATTGTCGAGGATCCTTTCAACACTAATAAAAATATCTCCTGATACCCTATCCTTTTCGGTGTAATCAAATGTGATCACATCTGTAAAATCATCATGATGTAGATACTGCTGATTCATTCCCAAGAGATATTCATCCGAACAAAAAATATAAGTGATATCCCCGGTTTTCTTGCCTTCATTTTTGATGGCCTCAACAATCCAAAGCCTGATTTTATTCTTATTTTTTAATACCAATTCAATATCCTGTTTCTGAAAACTGATTCTATCCGTTGTCCGCATCGCTTTTGTTTTTTGCAAAGTTACATTGAAAGAAGCGTTCATCAAAATCATATAGCTTTTTCTGTCTTCAACCCCGAAGGAATGGAATTATCACAGAGGGCTATAATAATATCACCCCTTCGGGGTTTTATACAATAATGTTTTCCCTTTTCAGATTAATGTTATTTAGCATTAAAATCATTTAAACTTAAAAATCTCAATATTATTCCAGTCTTCCGGAGTACCGTCTTTAATGATATTCTGGCAACGCTTGATATATAAATGCGCCGCTTTATCTGCGGGATGGATCTTAGTAACTTCCTCGAAAAGGCCCAGTGCATCTTCAAATTTTTGTTGTTTGTAATACTCAACAGCCTTCACAAAATAGGGTTTGGTCTCTATTTTCTTTGATCTGTTGGGTTCGTTTTCTGCATCTATTAACTCGAAAATATAGACAGCTTTTTTCTTACCTTTTACTTTGGCAATATCAAGCAGCCGGTAATTAAACATCGTTGGATTCTTTAATTTAATCAAGGTATCCTCACTGATGATCGCGGCAGCGCCATAATGTTTTGTAATTCCCTCGATACGCGACGCAAGATTTACTGCATCTGACACCACCGTACCATCCATGCGGCCATAACCCCCAACGATGCCCAGCATCAGGTTTCCGGTATGGATTCCAGTTCCAAATTCAATAGGCGACTTCCCTTCGCTTTCCCTTAATTCATTAAAATCCAGTAATACCCTTCGCATTTCGAGCGTGGCGATAAGCGCGTCATCGGCATCTTTACTGAACAAGGCCATGATTGAATCACCGATATATTTATCTATAAAACCATTGTTATTAGTGATGATTGGCTCCATGATTCCAAGATACTGGTTGATAAAATCAAAGGTGTCTTTTGGAGACAGGTCTTCAGAAAGCTCAGTAAATCCACGGATATCCGTAAACAAAATCGTCATTTCACGTTGCACCTGATCACCCAGTTCAATCTGCGTGATATCTTTTTTGCCTAATTCCTCAAGAAATTCCCTGGGTACAAACCTGAAATATGCTTCATTCATCCGCGATATTCTGGAGATATAATTATTCAGTTCATTCGACATCTGGTTGTATCCGGCGGTCAATTCTCCTATCTCATCATTCGTTCGAACAATTGCCATTGAGTCCAAATGACCCTCTCCGATTCTTTTCATGTTATACAATAATTCTTTTACAGGGACAACAATATCATTAGTTGTCCAGCGAAGAAAAATAGCCAGATAAATTAGAGAAACGATAATACCCATGGAGACACCAACTATTAATAAGATATTATCGACTGCATTGATATATAAAAAGTTTTTAAACAATCCTGTCGGAGAATCTATTAAAAATTGATAATAGTGACCATAAACCACTTTACTCTGATCGGACGTCAATTGTCCAAATTCTTTGTGTGATGTAATGCTTATTGTAAGATAGAAAACTACTATCAATAAAGGCAAGAGTGTTGTTAACGCACTGCTAATCCAAAGACGGTTGCGAATACCTCCAGTATTACTCTTGAATATTTTTACTCTTAACTCATCAGGATGATAGACATGTTCAAGATACCTGAAATGCGTACGATGTTTTTGCCATAGATATACGAATATAACAATCAAACTTGATGAAAATATAGAAATATACAAATAGTAAGAGTAAAGATCTCTGCTTACTTGATCTACAAAACTATTTTTCTGCTTAAGTACAATGATCATGAAAGTATGTAAAATAAGAAATCCAGAGAAGAAAATTGCACTATTAATTAGAGGAATTTTCAATAAATAATTTCTACAAATTTTATACAGATTAGGAGGGATAATTTTATTTTTTCGTTTACGGATAAAGTAAATTTTAAAAGGAAGATTTATAATAAATATTATTGCAATAGAAATCAATAATATATTGGAAGTCAAATCTATAATCTTTCCAAGATAATTATCTCCATTTGTTTTTGATACAGTTAATTTGCTATTTTTAAGACCAATGTTAGTACTATTTTGGATTACTATTGTATTCCCTTTATTTGCTTTTTCATTCGAATTATTTGCTTTAGAAAGACTATTAATATTTAATACCGAAGGGTCATTTTTTACCCAGATAATGGTAAATACTGGCATTACCAACATAAAATGCAATATGAAAGCAGAGAAATAAATTCTGAAAATCGGATATCTTGGAATTTTCTTGTTTTTCATGACTCAGTTGAATATTGGTTTATAGGCTGCTATAAAAAGAGAAAATTAGTGCTATAAAAAGTGGCTGGAGAATATGAACAAATTTATTCCATAGAAAGTTTAAAGTCAAGCACTAACTTGAATATTTATATTGTTGTTACTTTCTGCTCAATGGGATAGCAAATGATTTCTTACCTTTGCAAATCAACTAAAGCTTATTTATAATACCGTATATTACAGAATATCAATACTTAAACATATGTCAAATCAAAAAGTACGCGTCAGATTTGCCCCCAGTCCAACCGGTCCGTTACACATTGGAGGTGTTCGTACTGCCTTGTATAATTACCTGTTTGCAAAGAAGTTAGGTGGAGTAAATATCCTTAGAATCGAAGACACAGATCAGGGCCGGTTTGTCCCTGGCGCTGAAGCCTATATTATAGAATCCTTAACATGGTTGGGTATCAAATTTGACGAGGGTGATCACGTTGGGGGTTCATATGGTCCTTACAGGCAGAGTGATCGTAAGCAGATATACCGCGAATACATTGACAGACTGTTAGATAGTGGTTGGGCTTATTATGCATTCGATAAACCAGAAGAACTGGAAGCCAAAAGAAAACAATTTGAAGCTGAAAAGAAAACGTTTCAGTATGACTCATCAAACAGGTTGAACATGAATAACTCTCTGGTAATGACACCAGAAGTTGTTCAACAATTGCTAAAAGAAGATCATCCTTTCGTTGTAAGGTTTAAAATGCCTGAAGATATTGAAGTGAAAGTGAACGATTTGATCCGTGGAGAAGTTACAGTGCATTCAAAATTACTGGATGACAAAGTCCTGTACAAGTCAGACGGTATGCCCACCTATCATCTGGCAAACATTGTGGATGACCATCTGATGGAAATATCACACGTTATTCGTGGCGAAGAATGGTTACCCTCTGCGCCACTTCACGTCATGTTATACAAAGCCTTTGGTTGGGAAGATACGATGCCGAAATTCGCTCACCTTCCCCTGCTTCTAAAACCGGATGGCAACGGAAAACTGAGCAAACGGGATGGTGATCGTCTTGGCTTTCCGGTGTTCCCATTGAGATGGACCGACCCCAAGACCGGTGAAGTCTCTTCAGGTTACAGGGAATCGGGTTATTTCCCTGAAGCTTTGGTTAATATCCTGGCTTTTCTGGGATGGAATCCCGGCACAGAAAAAGAACAATATACCATGGACGAATTGATTCATGACTTCTCAATTGAACGCATCAGCAAGAGTGGCGCCAAGTTTGATCTGGAAAAAGCAAAGTGGTTCAATCATCAATACCTGATTCATAAAAGCGATGCAGAACTGGCAGCAGGATTCGATCTTATTTTAAAAGAAAACGGTATCAATGCCGATCTGGAATACATAACCACAATTTGCAGCCTGATGAAGGAACGCGTTCATTTTGTTTCAGAATTCTGGACACAGGCTCACTTTTTCTTTGCAGCTCCCGACAGTTATGATCAGGATGTTATAAAGAAAAAATGGAAGGCCGAAACTCCTGGCCTTCTTGGTGATCTGGCGCTGTTTCTTGAAGGACTCGATTCGTTTGAAGAGTTGTCCCTTGAAACAGCCGTTAAAGCCTGGCTTGAGGAAAAACAAATTGGTATGGGTCAGATCATGAATGGATGGCGGCTTGTAACAGTAGGTTCAAATGCAGGACCTGCCATGTTCCAGATTGCCTCAATCATTGGCAAAGAAGAAACAATCAGCAGGATCCGCAAAGGAATTGCAGCTATCACGGTATAGTTGATTCATTCAGGGTCAATAAACATAGTTTGACTGACATTAAAAGCCCCGGTAGATTCGATTCTGCCGGGGCTTACGTGTTTTTAGACGCAGAAGACACCATGGACCTCTTTTAAGGCCGAATATTCGTTACGTCGCCTTAAAACGCTTAAATCCGAAACGAGATCAGAACAACCCGATTAATCTGTAATAGTCCATTAACCATTGTCTCATAATTCCCATACAATTCTGACTCGAAGTCCACACGACTTAAACAAATCCCAGGCAACCTCCACCCGTTCCCAACCATACCTCCATGGCATCTCCACCCCTTCTCCACCCTCTATAAAGGTGGAGGAAGGGTGGAGAAAGGGTGGAGAAACCGTGGACAAGGGGTGGAGGTTGCCTGGGATTTGTTTAAGTCGTGTGGAAGTTGTCACACCGTCGTCGATCCAATATCTATTACTGTGTTGGAGCTGAAATAAGCTGACCATTAAGCCATTGGAATGGAAAAAGTAAACGTACTCCCCTTTCCAACTTCGCTTTCTACCCAAATTTTACCACCTTGCTTTTCAATAAATTCTTTACAAAGCAACAATCCTAAACCACTACTGGGTTCGTTTTCGGTTCCCAATCTATTCGTTTTCAAATCAATCCGGAATAAATTACCAATCAGGGCTTGGCTCATTCCGATGCCGGAATCCTGAATTGCAATTTCGATACGTTTGTTATCGGATACTTTAGCCGTAATAATTACATTTCCTCCTTTGGGAGTAAATTTCAGGGCATTTGAAATAAGGTTGCGGAGGATAGTTTGAATCATGTTTCGATCAGCCAAGACTTTGAACCCAACTATAATATCATTTGCAATTCCAATGTCTTTGTTTTTGGCAGACCCCTGGATCATATCTATACATCCTTCGACAATTAATCGCAACTGAATGATTTCAGGATTAAAAGAAAATGTCCCATTCTTAATTTGTGACCATTCCAATAAGTTTTCGAGTAAACGGTATAAATTAGTAGCCGAATTGCTCATCTTAACTGCAATTTCCTGTATCTGAGCCATCGTCAGGCTTGGTAATTCTTCGGCCATGATTTGTGTTAACCCTAAAAAACTATTGAATGGGCTGCGCAGATCGTGAGCGATGATTGAGAAAAATTTGTCCTTCTCGGCATTCAGTTTTACAAGTTCTCCGTTTTGATATCTGATTTCTGCGTCAGCTATCATTCGTTCAGTGATGTCAATGATTAATCCATGCCACAAAATATCTCCATTTTCCAGTTCCTGGGGTTTTGATCTAAAGTGCAGCCACTTGACAACTCCTTTTATTAATGCGCGCCCCTTCCAGTCGAAAGGTCGCTTTTTATGTAACACTTCCTCATTTAATCTGACGAAACCTTCTAAATCATCAGGATGAATTGCTTTGAAAATAGCATCGCCATTTGATATTAGAGTTTCAATACTTAAATCGAGCATTTTTGCCATTCTGGGGCTGACGTAATCAAGTGCAAATGTTCCTTCGGGTTTCGTTCGCAAGATATAAACTCCAACAGGTATATTGGAAACCAAATTATCATACTGCAGTTTACTTTTAAGTATCTGTTCCTCCAGCTGTTTGCGTTCGGTGATATCGCGTACAATGGTTAGAATATGAGGTTCATTGTTCAGAACAATGATATCGGCCGAAATGATGGCAGTAATCAGGGAACCGTCTTTACACCGGAATTTTGATTCGAGGTTTTTAACAAAGCCTTTCTCCTTAAGGCCTGCACTCAGCTTTTCGAGATCTTCAGGAATCGCCCAAATATTTATTTCAGTTGTCAACTTCCCCGCTACATCTTCCTGGGTATAACCCGTAAGATTTGTAAATCCATCATTAACATCAATGTACATTCCGTCCCGTCTATTGATATTGATTGAATCACTGCTGGTCTGGAAAGCTGTCTTGAATTTCTCCTCACTCTCTTTTAGCTTTTTTTGTGCAATATATTGTTCTGTTACATCTGAAAAAACCAAAACTACGCCGGTTATATTTCCATTCTTGTCGCGAATGGGCGCTGCACTGTCTGCAATGTTAAACTTCTCCCCTTTGTGGTTAATTAAAACGGTATGGCTTTCAAGATCAAATACTTTTCCAGTTTCCAATACTTTTTTTACAGGATTGGCAATAGTTTCAAGTGTTTCTGCATTAATGAAGTTGAAAACTTCAGTCAATACTCTTCCTTTGGCATCAGCCAAATCCCAACCACAAAGTTTTTCAGCTACAGGATTCATGTTGACTATCGAGCCATTTATATCTGTTGAAATTACCCCATCGCCAATCGAATTTAAGGTAGTAGAAAGATGCTCCCTGTTTTCCTCCAGTTGTTTTGTGACAATTTCAATTTCGGCAATTTGTAATTGAAGCTGCAGTTTATGGTATGATTTAACCGAAAGCTCATTGGCTAAAATAAAAAGCAGCTGGGCTATTTTATTAAATTTCTCTTCTGACATTTTTGGAACTTCACTGAGCGCTTGCTTAAAACCTTCGCGGTTAGCTCCAATCTGCCCGGCATATGCCAACATTTGTTCTTTATTCAAAGCATCGTTTTGCACCTGCCCAATGAGCCAGCTGGCAATGTGCTTTCCACCAACAGTAATGCTTACTCCGGCATCCAGTAAACCTCCGCTTAAGCAAGGTTGAATAATAGGGCCATCGGGATTATTGCGGCCAAGGATCGCATCAGAGTGAAAACAATTGGCACAACCTTTTTCAGTTGTGCGAATGATGTCATTGCACAAGCGGGTAAAGTTACTGGGCTGGGTAATCGGGCTGCCATCAGGATGTGTAATGATGGACGCTATTTCATGGGCATCAGCAAATAAATCCTGAAAGCGTTGTAGTTCCTCAAGACTGAAGAGATCAATAATACTAATCCCTTCTAAATCAACCTGGGGGGCTTCCCCTATTATATTCTGATCATTCATAACTATATTCCAATAAATCAGTAAATCTATGAATTTTGGTAGAGATGCAGCCAACTACAAGTTATTGTTTTTTGGTCTTCCAACATTTATTGATGAAATAAAGGGTGCTATCCCAATTTTCTCATGGTCAAGAGGGTAAAATTAATTAAAAAACAATAACAAACATAGAGGAAGAATTATAGGAGAAGGATCATTTTACGGTTGCAAAGTATCGATAATTTGCGTTTTGATTGATTTTTGGGGTAACCAATAAGATTTAGAGTTTTAATTATGATTAAAACATTTTATTTTTTTGGCATAAGTTTGAACTATGATTAAAACAACCCAAGAAGATTTAATAGTATAAAGATGATATTTTTGAATTTAAGTATTCCAGAATATGTAAAATATTCAAGCCAATAGAATCTAAAACAAAAAATAAAGCCTCTGCAATTTATAAATTACAGAGGCTTTTTATTTATTCTGGTTGTCCGACCAGGGCTCGAACCTGGACTCTTCTGATCCAGAGACAGACGTGTTGCCAGTTACACCATCGGACAATTCCACTGCAAAAGTACGCTATTTTTTGAAATTAGAAAGTGCAAGTGGTGAAAATATTGGAAAACATCAATGTTATCCGGCCTTTTCGATCTTAGCCCATGAGTCTTTTAAAGTCGAGATGCGGTTAAAGACTAGCTTTCCGGGTTTGGAGTCGTAATCGGTGCAGAAATAGCCTAAACGTTCGAACTGAAAACTATCAAGCGGTTTGGTTGAAGCCAATCCCGGCTCAACATAAGCCTTTGAAATGACCGTCAATGACTGTGGGTTCAGGTTATCGATAAAGGACTCTCCTTCCTCAACATCATCGGGGTTTTCATTCAGGAACAACCGATCAAAGAGTCTGACTTCGGCTTCGATGGCATGACTTGCAGAGGCCCAGTGAATGGTCCCTTTTACCTTGCGGCCGTCAGGAGAATTACCTCCACGGGTGGCAGGGTCGTAAGTGCAATGGAGTTCCAGAATATTTCCTGCAGCATCCTTGATGACATCTGTACAGCGAATGAAAAAGCCATACCGCATGCGGACTTCTGCTCCGGGAGCCAGTCGGAAAAACTTCTTTGGAGGTTCTTCCATGAAGTCTTCGCGCTCGATGTATAATTCTTTGGTGAAATAAATCTTTCGGCTTCCTGCTGATGGGTCTTCAGGATTATTGACAGCTTCGAGTTCTTCAACATGTCCATCGGGGAAGTTGGTGATCACCACCTTCAATGGATTCAGCACTGCCATCACCCGGTTGGCTTTTTTGTTGAGGTCTTCACGGAGGCAATACTCAAGTTGGGACACTTCGATCAGCTGATCGCGTTTGGCCACTCCTATCATCTCTGCAAAGTTGCGCAGTGACTCGGGTGTATATCCACGACGACGGAGTCCACAGATAGTCGGCATTCTGGGGTCATCCCAACCGTTGACAAGACCATCGTTAACCAGGCGGAGCAGCTTGCGTTTGCTCATCACGGTGTAGGTCAGGTTGAGCCTGGAGAATTCAATTTGTCGTGGCCGATAACTATCCACTGCGATCTGATCCAGAAACCAGTTATAAAGCGGACGGTGTATTTCGAATTCAAGGGTACAGATAGAGTGGGTGATGCCTTCAAGATAATCACTCTGGCCATGTGCATAATCGTACATCGGGTAGATACACCATTTGTCACCTGTGCGGTGATGATCTGCATGGATGATGCGGTACATCAAAGGATCACGCATCAGCATATTGGGATGGGCCATATCGATCTTAGCACGTAAAACTCTGGCGCCATCAGGGAACTCGCCATTGCGCATCCTAGTAAACAGATCAAGATTTTCTTCAACAGAACGGTTCCTAAAAGGGCTTTCGATGCCTGGTTTCATTACCGTTCCGCGTTTTAGACTGATCTCTTCTGCAGATTGATCATCAACATAGGCATTACCCTTCCTGATGATGAGTATCGCCCATTCGTAGAGCTGTTCAAAATAATCGGAGGCATATAATTCCTGGCCATTCCAGTTGAAACCGAGCCATTGCACATCTTCTTTGATGCTGTCAACATACTCGACGTCTTCCTTGGTAGGGTTGGTGTCATCAAATCGCAGATTGGTTAAACCGTTGTATTGCTGTGCAAGACCAAAATTGAGACAGATAGATTTTGCATGACCGATATGGAGATATCCATTCGGTTCAGGCGGGAAACGGGTATGTACGCGTTTACCATTCTTCCCACTTTCCAGATCTTCTTCAATGATGGCATTGATGAAATTGGCAGTCTTAGGGCTCTTGCCTTCATTTTCTGTGGTGAGCAGATCTTTGTTTTCTTCCGGATTTCCCATTTAAAATGCTTGGTATTTAGCCTACAAAGTTACGCCCTTATTGTAAAAATCCATATCAAAATCTATAAAAAAATGATTTTTAAAGCCGGAGAAATGAAATAAGGGAGTTGAAATGCGTCGTGCTTTCTTTATTTGTAATTTTGTATCCGCAAAAAGAACACAACATGTCGTGGATTTCGATTGAGGGAATGGAATTTCATTCTTACCATGGATGCTTTAAAGAAGAACGGGTTATTGGAACGCGTTTTATCGTTAATCTTTGGTTTGAACTGGATACAACAGTTGCAGAAAAGTCTGACAATTTAAAAGATACGATCGATTACCAGGCCGTGTATCAGCTGGTGAAAAGTCAGATGGAGGAGTCCTCACATCTGCTTGAACATGTTGGACGGAGGATTTTAGATGCTTTCCATTATAAATATCCGCAGGTCATACGGTCGAAAGTGAACGTCTCTAAACTAAATCCACCCCTTGGTGGAAAGATCCAGAGTGTAAATGTCACCATTGAAAATGAGAGGTAAAGATGAACGATTGTAAGGATTTCTCCGGCAAAACCAATGAAACAAAGGTTTGTAAAAGATGTGGAAATACGTTTGGTTGCGGGGTGACGGGTAAATGCTGGTGTTATGAAATTAGTCTGGATGATGAGGCCTTGAAAATGATTGAAGATCAGTATGAGGGATGCCTTTGTCCGGACTGTCTGAACGCGATTTCCAATCTTTCGGCTTAGGCATCCTTGTGTAATTATATTTTTTCATTACCTTTGCATCCCCAAATAACTGTGGTTTCGTGGCCGAGTGGCTAGGCAGAGGTCTGCAAAACCTCCCACAGCGGTTCGAATCCGCTCGAAACCTCAAAAGAAAGACTGGTATTATTACCGGTCTTTTTTGTTTTGTACGAAATAAGAATTTATTTACCTTCATCAAAACTTTTAATCTTTTTCGTCATGAGCCGCGGATTAATACTTATTCTTTCTGTTATGGCATTAGTTTCGTGCAAACCAAAGCAGCAGGCAACCGAAAACAGCGTTGCCGGATCAACACAAACCATCGCTGTTGTCAACAATGGCAATGTGAAATTTGATACTTATTTTAAGGATTTAACCATGCGCCTGGATTATTTCCATTTAGGGACTGCATCAGAGGAACACTTTGCAGTTGATCAGACTGTTAATGATGGAATCTGGTCGGGTAGCAAGTCGACTTTGGTAGATAAACTGGAACTTGGGTCCTATTTCTTTGAAGTAATTGACAAAGCGTCAAAAGGGTTACTTTACTCACATGGATTTGCAAATGTCTTTGGCGAGTGGCAAAGCGTTCCGGAAGCCAAAACACAATGGGGTACTTTTCATGAGTCGCTCCGTTTCCCCTGGCCACTAAAGCCGGTGACGGTGATTGTCAAAAAGCGTGATGCTACAAACAAGTTCGCGGCTATCTGGTCAACCGACATTATTCCTGATTCACATCAAGTAAATCCTACTGAAATGATTCACACCAATAAAGTGGATGTGTTGATGGAAAATGGTCCTGCAGCAGAGAAGCTTGACCTGGTTATTCTTGGCGATGGTTACACCAAAGCTGAAATGGAGAAGTTCAGAAAAGATGCTAAAAGACTGACTACTGCATTATTCAATGCAGAGCCTTTTAAATCAAGGGTCAAGGATTTCAATGTTCGTTTGGTTGAGACGCCTTCAGAAGTTTCAGGGGTAACAAAGCCTCATCACAATATTTACAAACGGACTCCCCTTTCGGTGCATTACAGCAGTTTTGATTCGGAGCGTTATGCGCTGACCTATGACAACAAGACCATCCGTGATGTTGCATCAGCGGTTCCCTACGATTATATGATCATCCTGATCAATGAAAAGACCTATGGTGGAGGTGGAATTTATGGACTCTACACCACAGTTTCTGTGGATAACAAGTATGCCGAATATATCATGATTCATGAATTGGGTCATCACATGGCTGCACTTGCTGATGAATATTACACTTCTGCGGTCTCTTATGAAATTCCAAAGATTACGGTGGAGCCCTGGGAAACCAATATTACGGCCTTGTTGGATAAGAACAACCTGAAATGGAAGGATCTGGTTGAAGCCGATACTCCATTGCCCACTCCATGGAATAAGGAGGAATTTGATAAATTCGGTTACAAGATTCAAAAGACACGTGATAGTATTCGTGCTGCCATGTTGCCGGAGTCGGTGATGGAGGCTTTATTCGATAAGCAAATCAAGACCGAGGATGCGTTTTTCAGCAAGGAAAAATACAAAGATAGGGTCGGGGCGTTTGAAGGAGCAGGATATAATCCCAAAGGATTATATCGTCCGCAGCTGGATTGTATCATGTATACACGTCACATGGTCTATTGCAAGGTTTGTCAGAAAAGTCTTAAGAATGTGATGGATCAGTATGTGAAATAAATTCTAAATCAGCCTTATCAGTAGTTACCTTCAATGTAACCTCCCGGCCCATAATTATTGCCCGGTTATCATCCATATGTCCTGCCGGGAAGCCAAAACATACCGGATAATCATATTCGGCAACTGCTTCCAGAATGATTTCTTCAGCAGATTTGCCAAAAGGAATCGTATTGTCTTTCATCTCAGTCAGTCCTCCAACAATGAGGCCGGATAAGTAATTCAATTTCCCCGACCGTTTCAGGTTCTGCATCATCCGGTCTATATGATAGAGATACTCATCGAGATCCTCAATGAAAAGTATCTTCCCATCTGTGTTGATATCTGATTCAGAGCCAGCCAGGCTGTACAAAATCGAGAGGTTTCCCCCGATGAGTTCACCCTTCCCCTCTCCCACTTTCGAAAAAGATGAATTCGGAATCTGATACGAAAGTTGCTTCCCAAACAATGCATCGTGCATGCTCTCTGCAGATTCATAATTCGGGGTAGCATAGACATTAATGGGCATGGTTGCATGGATTGTCTCAACGCCAAAGCATGAATTTATATGGGAATGCAATACCGTAATATCGCTGTAACCCACTATCCATTTGGGATGCCGGACAAAACACTCGAAGGAAAGCAAATCTATAATCCTGACGACGCCATAACCTCCCCTTGCACAAAAAATAGCCCTGATATCCTGATCATCCAGCATCTTTTGAAAATCTCCTGCTCGGTCTTCTTCAGTACCCGCATATTGGTTATGCACTGCAAAAAGATTTTCACCCAGAACAACCTTTAGTCCCCATTCTTCAAATAATGTAATAGCCGGCATCATTTCTTCAATGCTAACACTTCGTGCTGGTGCCACAATGGCAACAGTATCACCTTTTTGCAGGTAGGGGGGAGTTTTCATATTCATTTTAAATTTCAGGAGCGAAATTACTCAGAATTCATCTGTTTTGTTCAAGCACTAACGATTTAATAATTTTTGGCACGGAATTGGCTTTAAACAAGTCTACCTTTGTTTGTAAACAATATAGAATTGAGGTAAAACCAATCAGTGAATATGATAGAATAGTACTTTTTAAAAAGGGAATTTGAAGACATTGCATTTTTAAAAACACTTTTCAGTATGAAACTAATATTGATCGCAATTCTATTGCTATTCACGACTACAAGCACTTACAGTCAACGTATCATACGCTCTTATAGTCAGCAAAAATTAAGTCTGGATCATCTCTTGCAGAATTGGCCGGAAGAACTCCTGGACTCGGCCACTGTAAAGAACAATGTGCTTTTTATGAATCAGGAAGAAAAGGATGTCGTTTTCTTATGCAATCTGGCCAGGATGAATGGCCCGTTGTTTGCAACCACTATCCTTGAACCTTACATTGCGAATGAAAATATTATCCGAGACCGTTATGTTAAATCATTGATTAATACCCTGGAGCAACAAAAACCGTTGTTGCCTTTACACGTTGATGAACAACTTTATCAACTCGCATATGATCATGCAGAAACTTCAGGAGAAAATGGCACTACCGGACATGATGGTTTTGATGACCGGTATAAAATAGCAAGAAGGAATTTCCCTATGTTCGCCGAGAACTGTTACTATGGACCGATAAGTGCTTTGAATATCGTGTTGGTACTCCTGATCGATAAAGGGGAAACCAATATAGGTCATCGAAAGAATATTTTCAATAATTACTATGGATCCGGATTTGTAGGAGTGTCGATACAACGCCATAAAAGTGTCTATGAGTACAATTGCGTCATGGAATTTGGCGGAAAGCGGAATTAAAGTTACTTTGTGGTCACTCGGCCTAGCTGCTCTGACTGAATCTGATTACATATAGACTTTAGTGATTTAAATTGTTGCAAAAGAATCATCCTTTCATCGTCATCCGTTTCAGTTTTGAGTTTTTGTTGCACCTCATTCAGCATGAATTCAACCTTACGCGCTTTAATTGATAAAAGTGAATGTGTCACTACTTTTTTAAGCCTGGTAGACTCTTCTTTAATAAAGATATTATTCTTTTCCCATCCTGAAGCGGTAACCTCGTACCGTGTAAACAATAATTCAACTGCTGTTGATGAAACTAATGGCTCAGCGTGGTTCAGGAAAAACATCTTGTCAGGAAAGGTCTCTTCCTTCATTGCATTCAGATAAACCTCATAGATAAACTGGTAAACAGGATTTTCAAAAGAAATTTCATCTGTCGATAAGTCATTCACGATAAACAATGCAACCTTTACAGGAACCTCCACTTTTTGTTTGAATTCATCTTCGTGTTCAAAAAAAATTTCATCGTTGCCATACGACAGGAGTAAACGAATTATTTCACGTTCCTGTCCTTCTGAATTATTTTCCTCTTCCTGTTTTTGCTGTTCAGTTTGTTTTATTTCCGGTTCGGGATCAGGAATGCTTCCCTGATCAAGATGATGATCCTTAATCAGTTTCTGCCGCAAAAGCTTGTTCACTTCTGTATTTAAGACCTGTTCCTCGATATTCAGCAATGAAGAACATTCCCGGATGTAGACAGTCCTCACGATCTTGTCAGGAATCAAGGTGATCGATTGAACGATTTCTTTAATCAGGTTGGCTTTTTTGATAGGATCTTTACCCGTCTCGCTCAGCAACAAATTGGTCTTGAATGTGATGAAATCAACAGCTTCCTTCTCAATGAAATCGATGACTTCCTGTGACCTGTGTTTACGTGCATAAGAATCGGGATCCTCACCATCGGGAAAGAGAACGATGCGAACATTCATCCCCTGTTCCAGAATCATGTCTATACCTCTGAACGAAGCCTTGATCCCGGCAGAGTCACCATCATAAAGAATGGTGATGTTGGGAGTAAATCTCCGGATGAGCTTGATCTGGTCGTTGGTCAGCGAGGTACCTGAAGAAGCCACCACATTATGAATGCCGGCCTGATGCAATGAAATCACATCGGTATATCCCTCTACCAGGAAACAATTATTGGTAGATACTATCGCGCTCTTAGCCTGGAAGATGCCATAGAGCGTTTGACTTTTATTGTAGATCTCCGATTCGGGAGAATTGACATATTTGGACTTCGTTTTGTCCGACGACATGATCCGTCCACCAAAGCCTATTACGCGTCCGGTCAGGTTCAGGATAGGGAACATCACCCTTCCCCGGAATCTGTCAAACTGTTTCTTTTCTTCTGGTTTTACAATGCTCAGTCCTGATTTGTCCAGGAATTCAAGCTTGTAACCCTCTGCCACAGCATGTTTTGTGAAGTCGTCCCAGCTATTGTTGCAATAACCCAGCTGGAATTTGGTGATGGACTCATCGGTGATATCCCTTTCACGAAAATAGGAAAGACCCACTGATTTTCCTTCGTCGGAGTATAAGAGTTGTTCGGAAAAATATTTTTGAGCAAAGACCGTGACCTGCATCAGGCTCTCGCGTTCATTCCCTGCCTGGATCTGCTCATCGGTTTGCTTTTCTTCGGCAACCTCGATGTTGTACTTTCGGGCAAGGAACCGGATGGCGTCAGGAAATGTCATTTTTTCATGTTCCATCACGAAACTAACCGATGTACCCGCTTTGCCACAGCCGAAACATTTATAGATCCCTTTAGCCGGAGAAACAGAAAACGACGGTGTCTTTTCATTGTGAAAAGGACAGTTACCCCACATGTTCGCCCCACGCCTTTTTAAAGACACAAAGTCGCCCACCACTTCTTCAATGCGGGCAGTTTCAATTACATTTTGTATCGTGTCCGGATTAATCAAATCAGCTTTTCTTTTTATCCTGTTCTTCTATCGTATATGAAACATCGTCTTTATCTTCAAAATCTTCTGGGCTGGGTTCAGGGAAAGTTTTAGTTTCTTCAGTTTTCTTTTTATATTTCTGCAAATACATTGAAATGACGGCAATTGCCAGACCTATCCAGACTAGGCTGGCAGCAAAATTGGTTTTGGCTTCCAGATTAAGCGCAACACCTGTCAGTACAATCAATAGTCCTAACAAAAAAGAAAATCGGAGGACGAATGGACGCATAGAGATTTGGTTTTTGGATGAATACTAGTTGCAAATTTACACATAAGGACTTTCAATAATCTGATCTTCGATATTATTATTTGTTTTTTATCTGATCGGGTAACGCGAATAATTGATAGATTTGTTGTCATTTGTTATATTTGGAAAACATTTAACTTTCAGTCTTTTAAAGAATATAAAATTTATAATTATGACAGAACTTCAATGGGACACCCTGAATAAAGTAATCCGTGGAGAATATTCCGGAAAGATTCCAACCGGATTTATAATTGATTGTCCATGGCTGCCCCAGTGGTATGGAATCAGCATACTGGATTATTTTACCAGTGATAAGCTTTGGTTCGAAGCCAATTTAAAAGCCTGTAATGATTTTAAGGATGTCATTTTCCTCCCCGGATTCTGGAGTGAATATGGCATGTGCACAGAGCCATCTGCCTTTGGAGCAAAGAGTACTTTCTTCAGAAATGAATTTCCACATGCCCACCCAATTATTTTTACTTCCGAAGATATTGACAAACTGACTGTTCCGAACCCTGAAACAGATGGCCTATTGCCGTTCATGTTAAACAGGTTATTGACCAATGAAGATTTGATGAGGAAGGCAGGTCATGAAATTAAGTTTTCGGTTTCCAGAGGGCCTTTGAATATTGCCAGCTATCTGATGGGCCTTACCGAATTTCTGATGCTCATGATGATGGACCCCGAGAAATGTCACCTCCTGATACGAAAAATAACGGATTTCCTCATTTCATGGCATACCCTGCAGAAAGAAAAGATTCCATCAATCGACGGGATAATGATGCTCGACGACATCATTGGCTTCATGGGTGAGACTGAGTTTCTTGAATTCGGATTGCCCTATTTCAAAGAGATCTACAGCTTGTTTGGAAAGGTGAAATTCCTCCATAACGATGCCTCTTGCGAAGCTTCTGTCAAACATTTACCCGAAATGGGCGTCAATCTTTTCAATATGGCTTTCGATACTGATTTAAATCACTTGAAGGAAGTGACCGGAAACAAAGTAACCATGCTTGGCAACATCCCCCCTCGTGATGTGATGGCAGCCGGAAATGAAGAGGATGTGGAAAAATCACTGCTCAATCTGATTGATGGATTGAACGATAAAAAACAGATTATTCTTTCCTGTGGAGGTGGAATGCCACCCATGGTCAATACCTCAAACATCAACCGGTTTATTAAGGTAGCGTCCAATACAAGGATTGTATAAAAAGAGTTCAAGATGAAAAAATTGATTCCGTTTGCACTGTTAGTAGCTTCATTCATGATGACCTCTTTCGATGATGGTGGTTTAAAGACAAGTAGCCAACCAGGTCAGGGAAACAAAACTCCCGGAGGCGAGGTCAGATTGATGACATTGGACCCTGGACATTTTCATGCAGCGCTGGTTCAAAAGAATATGTATGATCAGATCAGTCCTGAGGTTTTTGTCTTTGCCCCTGCCGGTAATGACCTCAATGAACACCTGAAAAGGATCGAGGGTTATAATTCAAGAGCAGAAAAACCAACTGCCTGGAAAGAGAATGTGTATACAGGTTCTGATTATTTTCAAAAGATGCTTAAGCAGAAACCCGGAAATGTTGTTGTGATTGCAGGAAACAACCGCATTAAGACAGATTACATCAGGAAGTCGGTCCAGGCCGGGCTCAATGTACTGGCCGATAAACCCATGGTGATTTCTCCTGATAAATTTGGAGAATTGGAAGAAGCCTTTAAGATTGCAAAACAGAAAAAGGTATTGTTGTATGATATCATGACCGAACGGTATGAAATCACGTCAATTTTGCAAAAAGAATTATCACATATCCCCGCTATATTTGGAAAGTTGCTTACAGGAACCCCTGAGAAACCTGCCGTTGAAATCGTCAGTGTGCATTATTTCTATAAAGAGGTTTCAGGAAAACCAAATATCCGTCCGGGTTGGTATTTTGATGTAGACCAACAGGGCGAAGGTATTGTAGATGTTACCTCTCACCTAGTCGATCTTGTCCAGTGGGGCCTTTTTCCTGAACAGATCTTGAAGAAATCAGATGTGGAGATGATTTCTGCAAAGAGATGGCCGACTATTATTTCACTTAAGGAGTTTAAGGATGTTACGAAACTTAATGCATTTCCTGTTTACCTGAAAAAAGACATCAAAGAGGGACAATTACAGGCTTATGCAAACGGTCAAATGACCTACAAACTAAAAGGTGTTTCTGTTAGCATTACGGCTGAATGGAAATACAAAGCTCCTGAAGGAACAGGTGACACCCATTTCTCTGTGATGCATGGCACTAATTGTAACCTCGAAATCCGTCAGGGCAAGGAAGAAAATTATATTCCGGCGCTTTATATCTATGCAAACAAAGAAACCAATCTTATAGCCCTGGTGAATGAACTTGAGAAAGCTATTGAAAAAAACAAAACTACAACCGGTCTTACCATTGAAAAAATCAATCCAACAACCTGGCGAGTAAACATTCCCGAAAAATATAAGGTGGGTCATGAAGCCCATTTTGGACAGGTCACGGAAAAATTTCTTGGGTTCCTGAAAGATGGAAAGCTTCCCGTTTGGGAGGTCCCCAATATGATTACAAAATACTACACCACAACCAGTGCCTTGAAAATGGCCCTACATGAAGAAAATCGATCCTCCATCAACTAATGGCCCATCATACAATTCAATAATATTCAATGAATGTTCTAAAAGGAAATCTTTAATTTTCAGTCCCTCTTTATAGAAAGAAAGACTTCCTGCCAAAAAAACATCATTTCCATTAACCCCGCAAACTCCTCCGATGAAACCATTCGGGAAGCCATCCAAAACAATCCCTTCAGGGTTTACATATAAAACCTCATAGCCCTCAAGGTTTATCGCTTTAAAAATTCCTTTATCAGAGGTTATGAAAGCATTTCCAGGCAAGGGCAGGAGGTTGCAACGTGTATATCCCTGATTGACATTGATCTGTTTTCTGCTCCCGGCCAATCTCTTTATCATGGGATCCGTGATCAACAAATTATGGATCAGCAAATCTTTTGTTACGACCGCATTATAGAAAGCGCTGTCAGGATAGCTAAATGCTGTAGGCATTGTCCCATAGGTCCATTTGATCCCAAAATCATTAAAGATGTCTGTATATTTTGCAGGTAGGGCTGGTGAGACCACTAAAATGTCTCCAACAAGACAGCAAAATATATCCGGATGACCAGCGATGGCCGCATAAGTGATGTTCACGGTTTGGATTTCAATGCGTTCACCAAAATCAGACAGCCTTATTTTAGCAGGAGAGGGGAGCCGTTCATCGCACAGGATCAATGTTTTCAATGCATGAAGGTTTATTTAGACCCCGGAAATTCACTGTTCATTTTCGCAACGCCATTCACCATCATTTTTCCTTTTGAAGGTTTTCGGTATTTAACGCCCAGTTGATCAAGGACACCCAATTCAAGCTGTCCAATCGTATTCGCGAACCTGTTCCAGTCTTCATTTAAAGCCGCCATGCGCTTTTCAACATTGGGTTCTGATTCCCATGCAGGTTTCTTTGCCCATGCACGTTCAGAAAGTGCCAGTAACCGTGGAAACATCATATAATCGACCAACCCTGCCCCTTTCACATTTTCGCCCCACAGGCAAGCCTGGATGCCCATGATGTTTTGTTTTCCTTCTACCGTCAATTCGGTAAAGTTTTTCTTCAAAGCAACCTGATCAATCACATTTCCCAAACGGTCAGTAAATGCACAATTGGCCAATTCGGTTGGCATAAACGAGAACACATTCCGGGTATCCAAAAATCCGGCCCAGGTATATCCCGGTTCTACAGAATCCTTGCAATAGGCCAGATCAAAATACATATTTGGAGCATTGCAGAGGATAACTTTATACCCAGCGTTTGCCAACTTATAACCGGTGTCTTCATTTCCCCAGCCCCAGACAGAATTCCAGATATAAGGAACCATGTGGCCAGCAGTAAAGGTGTTATTTACAACCGGAACTTGTTTTTCGGCTTGATCAACATGTTTAATGGCGATTTCCTCCCACCCTGCCGTAGTCAGGTTCTTCGCTAGAAGTAACTCGTTGAGCCGTTTTACTAAATAAACCTGCAGACTCCTCGGATTTAGATAATCAGGATTTTTTGAAATGAAATCGGTACAAAGCGGTGATTTGGTCCAGACTCCTTGTGGAACCTCATCCCCGCCGGTATGAACTGTGGTCAGGGTCAATCCGGCCTCATGATACATGGCAGCCAGCTCGCCCGTTACCTTTTCAAAAAAATGATAGACAGATTCCTTGCAGGGACAGATCACATTGTCATTCCACCCTTGAACGGATTGATAAACCGATTGATCTTCAGGGTCGATCAGTCTGAACTCATCGGCTTCAGCCTTCTTTCCCAGTTTCATCAGCTTATTGTAACGAAATTCCATAGACTGGATTGCGGCGCGGGCGTGTCCTGGCATATCGATCTCGGGGATAATTTCGATGTGGCGGTCTGCAGCATATTTGAGAATCTGGATGAAATCAGCCTTTGAATAAAAGCCACATCCATCTGATTTGCCGATCTGTGTAAATGGGCCTGAACCATTCGAAGGATAAAGATGATTTTTCCCATCAAAGGTATGGCCCCTAAATGCCCCAAATTCTGTAAGTTCAGGCAATCCGGGAATGGCAATACGCCATCCTTCATCATCCGAGAGATGAAAATGAAGCCGGTTGAGTTTGTAGAAAGCCATCCTATCCAACAGCTTTAGCACGGTTTCCTTTGACTGGAAATTCCTTGCAACATCAAGCATCACACCGCGATATGCAAACCTTGGATTATCCATGACCGTGATTTCTGGCAGTGCAACCGGCTCCTTGAGAAGGAGCGATTTCAAGCTCTGGATCCCATAAAACAATCCCGCATTTCCCTCGGCCGATATGCTGATACCGGTTTCGGGATTGATGTAAAGGAAATAAAATTCAGGTCGTTGAGTGTTATTTAGTTTCTCAAGTTTCAGGTTAATGACCCCTGCCCCCGTAATGGGTTTTACGGTCAAAGAACCTGTTGCAGATTCCGGGATGATCTGAATCTTGACTTTCCTTCCAGATTTTATCAGGAAGTCTGCCAGTAAATTTGCCTCTTTTTGGGACTCAGCACGCGTGACAATGGTCAGCAGGGGAGCAATTTTTAAATACCCCTCTCCCATGTTTAAAAGCGAAGGGGTCGGAATGATCGGTGATAGCTGATCTTTAGAAAGAACCGATAAATCTTCAAACTTTTTATATCTGACTGCAGCTGTTTCGACGGGCATTTTATCACCTGCAAAACGCATGGTTTGTTCTGGTTTTAGAAAAGGAAGGATGTGTATCGGGGTGGGAATACAAACCCCATTCTTTACAAAGTACCCACCTTCGGGTGCATCAGCCTGCATAAAGGCCCAGGTGTTCGAAACGGTTCTGATTTTTATTTTTCCCCCAGGTTTTAGTGTAGGGAATGAAGCCGTCGGCTCCATTTTATAGAAGTCGCCATTGATCCTTGTGATCTTTACCTGCCCGGAGACACTGTCTGTCAGCAATTGTTTACACGAATTAAAACAAAACGACCAGGTTTTATCTTTAAAACCGAGCTGTCCTTTGTTTTCAAAAGTGAATTCCGAGACAAACAACAGCTTACCCTGATACCCGTTTTCTACAACACCCCAGTTGATGTGGAGGTTTTCGACCTGACCGAAAGCAGTTGCACTGTAAAGAAGGCTAAATAATATGATTAATCGGATCTTCATTTCATCGATTTTGCTAATTGTACAAAGTTAAAGCATATTCCTAATCATTCCCGAAAATCTAAAAAGGTATTCCAATGGTGAAATACTATGTTTTTATACACCGATATTCAAACTGATGTTTTTGTAACACAGCATCTTCAATAAACCTCACCTTCTTATGGGTTTGTTCCAGGAACTTTCTATTGGCAGCATGATACCCGATCGCCATAGTGCGCTGGCCCAACGGGACTGTGATTTCAAGCAATTCGGCGGGAGGCAGCAACGTTAGCTGATAAAACAAATCCTTCCAGAGCGCTGATTCAGCAAGCTCCCGAAAAGAGGGATGAAAGGGTCCTGCTACCAGATCCTCGCCATTCAACAATCCCTCTGAAGGATGAAGCCCGATGCGTAAAATGGTGATATCGGCTGCTTCGAAAATTGGAATGAGCTGTTTAACCCTGTCAACTGCATCTTCGATCGAAAGGGGTTGAAAATGGCCGGCCCGGTAAAGATCTTCGAGTTCTGTGTTTTTGATCACCAATGCAGGATAGATGCGCGTGTTATCGGCTCCCATTTCTACGATCCGGTGTGCCGTCATCAATGTTTTTTCAAGGGTATCGCCTGGTAATCCTGTCATCATCTGCAACCCCAACGAAAATCCATTTGCCCTGATCAAATCTGAAGCCTTTTCTACATCAGCAATGGTATGCCCCCGTTTGGAGGTCAACAAAACAACCTCATCGAGTGATTGCGCCCCCAACTCAATGGTCGTTACGCCATAATCTTTCAGTAAATCGAGTCGGTCCTGCGAAATATAATCAGGTCGTGTAGAAACTCTGATACCGTGAATGCGGCCATCACGGAGATAAGGTTGTGCGATCTGGAGAAAATGTGCCTGTTCTTCTTTAGGAACCCCCGTGAAACTCCCACCAAAGAAACCGATTTCAATATGTGCCCCAATAAGGAATCCTTTTAAATAGTCTTCAATCTGTAATCTGATTTCGTCCTCCTCGGGAATCAGGATCTGTCCTGAAATCTTTTGCTGGTTGCAGAAAACACAACGGTTCGGGCAAGCCAGTTCGGGAATGAAAACAGGTATCGTAAAATGTTTTTGAGGCACGGAACAACGAGATTAGGTTCTGCAAAAGTATTTGTTTGTGCTGATTTTTTGTCGATTGGTTTTTGATGTAATGAAAAATCGATACGGTGTTTTGAAATATTAACTGTCGTATAGCATTTTTAAGTATTTTGCGACATCTTTTATATGAAAGAACGATACTTGTAAATGACTGATTAAATATCTTTTAAAAAATAAGTTAACGTAAAAATTCATAAATAAAAATAATCATCGTTGAATAATAATTAATAAAAGAACAGGAGAATCAACAATGTTACATCTGGAGTGGATTGATTATGCGATAATGCTAATCTATTTTGTATTTGTACTCGGCATTGGCTGGGTGCTGAAAAAGCACATGAAAACAGCCGGTGCTTTTCTGGAAGCTGGTCGATCGATGCCCGCATGGGTTGCCGGTCTGGCTTTCATATCGACAAACTTAGGCGCGCTTGAAGTTATGGGGATGACAGGATCCGGAATGAAATACGGGATGCTGACCACCCATTTCTATTGGATCGGCGCTATTCCTGCCATGATCTTCCTGGCACTTTTCATGATGCCATTTTATTATGGCTCTAAAGCCCGTTCGGTACCTGAGTTTTTAAAGCTGCGTTATGACGAAAAAACCAGAGGGTTAAATGCAATTCTTTTTGCAATTATGACCATTTTAGCTTCGGGTATTTCGATGTATGCTTTGGCGCTGTTGATGAATTCTGTTTTAGGATGGGATTTCAATGTTAGTTTATGGGCCTCGGCCGCAATCGTTTTGGCTTACACCTATCTTGGAGGACTCTCTTCCGCAATTTATAATGAAGTATTACAGTTTTTCATTATCGTGATTGGTCTATTGCCGTTGGTGATTTTAGCATTGCTTGAAGCCGGTGGCTGGGGTGGTTTGAAAGAACACCTTGCTCCATTAGTTCAAAATATACCAAATCATCATTATGCTTCTGATACTTTTTTGACAACCTGGAAATATACTGGCAATATGAAAGCCAACCCACTGGGTGTTGAATGGTTTGGTATTTTGTTCGGTCTTGGATTCGTAATGTCATTCGGATACTGGTGTACTAACTTCCTGATCGTTCAAAGAGCCATGTCTGCCGAATCTAAAGCAGCTGCTATCAAAGTTCCTTTGATTGGCGCTATTCCAAAAATGTTTATCCCTTTCCTGATTATCGTTCCAGGAATTGCAGCAATTTGGTTGTCAAGCATACATCCGGAAGCATTTAAGATTTTAAATCTGGACACTGCTCATCCAAGGTACGATTACACAATTATCGCACTGCTACAGTATTATCTTCCAACCGGTATCCTCGGACTCGGTATCACAGCCTTGCTGGCTTCATTTATGAGCGGTATGGCCGGAAATGTTTCCGCATTTAACACGGTTTGGACGTATGATATTTATCAGAGCTACATTCGCCCTTCAACAAAAGATAAAGCAGGTGATGACAAACATTATCTTGCAGTTGGTAAAATTACGACGATTGTCGGCGTGTTACTGAGTATTGCAGCAGCTTATATAGCCGGTAAGTTCGGTAATATCATGGACTTCCTCCAGACGATCTTTGCAATGATCAACGCACCGCTGTTCGCTGTAATCTTCCTGGGTATGTTCTGGAAACGTACAACAGGTCATGCAGCATTTATCGGTTTACTTTTCGGATTCTTTGTTGCCTTGTTACATCACGGATTAACTATTCCGGCTGGCAGTGATACAATGTTTAAGGGTGGATGGATAACAAATATGCTCGGCATGGAGAAGAATCTTTATGTATATCCTGTTGAAATGGCTCAAAACTTCTGGACTGCTATCTTTGCATTTGCAACCAGTGTGATCCTGACCGTTGGTCTGAGCTTTGCAACTAAACAACAAAAATCGGATGAGGAATTGAAAGGTTTGGTTTATTCTTTGACTCCACGTGTGAAAGTACATGTTGACGAATGGTACAACAGACCGGTAGTTCTTGCCGTTATTGTTGGTGTTATTATGATTAGTTTAAGTATAATCTTTTGGTAGGAGGAAAAAAAATGGGACTAGATATCAGAATTCCGATCGGACTTATGTTTTCAATTTTTGGGGTGTTGATCACACTCTTCGGCATATTTACAAATGGCAACATAGAAATGTATAAAAAATCCCAGGATATCAACATGAATATTTGGATGGGTCTTTTCATGTTAGTATTTGGATTATTTATGCTGTTGTTGGTTAAATTAGCCAAGAAAGAAGAAAAATAAATAATTAAATTGTATCAATAAAAAGGCTTCCCGCTCATCTGGGGAGCCTTTTTTATTTCCACCAACCCGACTCCATTCTGTCATCAACAATTGACAACTTAAGGATAAAAGGGAAATAATAAGAGAATAATTAGAATATGAGGTGGGTATAACCCGGGTCTTAAGACCCAAGTTATACCCACTTCATATTCAGCTTATACCCACTTTATACCCGGCTTATCTCTAAATTATAGAACCAAATTTATTCTCCTTCAAGGCACCTATATGTTCAATCTCAAAAATTTGTAACTTTGCACGCAATTTTGAGATTAGAGTAATTGCTGCAAAGATGAAGAAATACAAAGAATATAAACATCTAAACCTTCCTCAAATTGGAAAGGACGTACTGAAATTCTGGGATGAGCAAAAAGTATTTGAGCAAAGCCTGGAAAAGGGGAAAAACCATACTCCGTACATTTTCTATGAAGGACCTCCTTCTGCAAATGGCCAGCCGGGTATTCATCACGTCATGGCACGTGCCATCAAAGATATATTCTGTCGTTTCAAAACCATGAACGGTTATTACGTTGCACGTAAAGCCGGTTGGGATACGCATGGACTTCCCATTGAATTGAGTGTAGAGAAAACGCTTGGCATTACGAAGGAAGACATCGGTAAATCAATTTCCGTAGAAGAATATAATCAGGCTTGCCGAAAGGAAGTCATGAAATACAAAGACCTTTGGGATGATCTGACACTCAAGATCGGCTATTGGGTTGACCTTGATGATCCATACATCACTTTTGAAAATAAATATATTGAAACCCTCTGGTATCTATTGGCCAAACTCAACGAGAAAGGTCTGCTTTACAAGGGTTATACCATTCAACCATATTCTCCCGCTGCCGGTACCGGATTAAGTTCACATGAACTCAATCAACCCGGTTGCTATCGCGATGTAAAAGACAGTACGGTGGTTGCTCAGTTCAAAGTGATCAGAAATGATAAAAGCGATTTTCTCTTTAAGGATATTCAAGGCGATCTCTTTATCATAGCCTGGACCACTACACCATGGACGTTGCCTTCAAATACTGCCCTTTGTGTCGGTCCGAATATTGAATATGTTACGGTTAAAACTTTTAATCCCTATACTTATCTGCCAATTACTGTAGTGCTTGGAAAACCGCTGCTTGAAAAGTATTTCCCTGCCAAACATGCTGATCTTGAACTGAGTGCTTACGAGCCTGGTCAAAAGGCTATCCCTTTCAAGATCGTTGGTGAATGTAAAGGAACCGACCTGGAAGGAATCCGCTATGAGCAATTGATGCCCTACGCGCAACCTGAAGATGGAGATGCATTTCGTGTCGTAACAGGAGATTTTGTTACGACCGATGATGGTACCGGTATTGTTCATATCGCACCAAGTTTTGGAGCCGATGACTTCCGTGTTGCTAAAGCCAACGGGATAGGTTCATTGACACTGGTTGACAAACAAGGCCGCTTTACCGATGTGGTGGGAGAATTTGCTCATCGTTATGTAAAAGCAGAATACGAAGAGGATTACGATCCAAAGACAACCGAGAGTGTTGATGTTGCACTTATCGTGAAACTCAAGAGAGAAAACAGAGCCTTTAAGGCCGAGAAATACGAACACTCATACCCACATTGCTGGCGTACCGATAAACCCATCCTCTATTACCCTCTTGATTCATGGTTTATCAAGAGTACCGAAGTAAAGGACAGGATGATCGAACTGAATAAAACCATCAACTGGAAACCTGCTTCAACAGGTACCGGTCGTTTTGGAAACTGGCTTGAAAATCTGGTTGACTGGAATCTGTCACGTTCACGTTATTGGGGTACGCCTTTGCCAATCTGGGCAAGCGAAGACCAAAGCGAAAGAATTTTTATCGGTTCAATAGCGCAACTTCGTGAAGAGATCGAGAAGTCGGTTAAAGCCGGATTTATGCCAGCAGATCATTTGTTGAAAGATTTTGTTCCGGGTGACTTTTCGAAACAGAATTACGAAAAATTTGATCTTCATCGTCCGTATGTTGATGATATCGTGCTGGTTTCAGCTACCGGCCAGAAGATGACCCGTGAACCTGACCTCATAGATGTTTGGTTTGATTCGGGTGCTATGCCTTACGCGCAATTCCATTATCCTTTTGAAAATGGGGATACGTTGAAGAATTATTTCCCGGCCGATTTTATTGCAGAAGGTGTTGACCAGACCCGGGGATGGTTCTTTACACTTCACGCTATTGCAACTATGGCATTCGATTCTGTTGCCTTTAAAACCGTTGTTTCAAACGGTCTGGTATTGGATAAAAACGGGAACAAAATGAGCAAGCGTCTTGGGAATGGAGTGGATCCATTTGCAACGATTGAAAAATATGGTCCGGATGCCACACGTTGGTACTTGATCACCAATTCACAACCCTGGGATAATTTAAAATTTGATTTGGAAGGTGTTGCAGAAGTAATGCGGAAGTTTTTCGGCACCTTGTATAACACGTACAGCTTTTTTGCTTTGTATGCCAACATTGATGGTTTTAAATATGAAGAGGCAGAAGTACCCCTTACAGATCGTCCGGAAATAGATCAATGGATTCTTTCAGAACTCAATACGCTGATAAAGAATGTAAATGATGCATATAATGATTATGAGCCAACAAAAGCAGGTCGTGCCATCGCTTATTTTGTAGATGCACATCTCTCAAATTGGTACGTTCGTTTATGTCGTCGCCGTTTCTGGAAAGGTGAATATACTAACGATAAAATCTCTGCATATCAGACACTTTATCATTGTTTGGAAGTAATTGCCAAACTGTCTGCACCCATTGCACCTTTCTTTACGGACAGATTATTTACTGACTTGAATAATATTACGAAAAGAGAAAGCGTTGTTTCAGTTCACCTGAGTGATTTCCCAAAAGCTGAAGAATCTGCGATTAACAAAGAGTTGGAAGAACGCATGGAATTAGCTCAGACGATTTCATCAATGGTGCTGTCATTGAGGAAGAAAGTTAATATTCGTGTCCGTCAGCCTCTTGCTAAGATCATGATACCGGTGCTCGATCAACACTATCACGACCAGATCGAAGCTATCCGTAACCTGATACTCTCAGAGGTCAACGTCAAAGAAATTGAATATCTTACTGAAGGATCGGATGTATTGGTCAAAAAGATTAAACCTAACTTTAAGACGCTTGGACCCAAATATGGGAAATTAATGAAGCAGATTGCAGCCTTAGTTGAGGAATTTGATCAGAAAGATATTGCTGATCTTGAAAACAAGGGTAGCAGGATGCTTGAGGTGCAGGGTGAGAAAGTTGAATTACAGCTTTCGGATGTTGAAATTATGGCTGAAGACATTCCAGGATGGGTTTTAGCCAGTGAAGGTGCAATAATTGTTGCTCTTGATATTATCATATCTCCACAACTAAAGGAGGAAGGTATTGCCCGTGAGTTGATTAACCGTATTCAGAACATACGCAAAGAAAAGAATTTTGAGGTAACGGATAAGATTGTCTTAAAGGTTGAAATAATCGATGAAATCGCATTGGCTATCAAAAACAATTATTCATACATTTGTTCCGAGACATTGGCAGATTCTTTGGATCTGGTAAAACAGATAAAAGGGGAAGAAAAAATCATTGTTGATTTAACCGAAGAACTGACAACCTATATCACAATTCAAAAAGTGTAACTTGAAAAAGTTATTGTTGAAGCGAATTAAAAATAGCGTTCATGGAAAAACCAGCCACAAAACAGGATGAATCATTGAAAAACAGATATTCAGATGAAGAACTTGAAGAATTCAAAGTACTGATTCTGGAGAAATTGCGCAAAGCTACGCGTGATCTTAAGATGCTCACGGAAGCTTACACAGTGAGCAATGAACATGATACTACTGATACATCTCCTACATTCAAGATATTGGAAGAGGGTTATCAGGTGATGTCGAAAGAAGAAAACAGTCGGTTAGCAGCCAGGCAGGATAAGTTTATCAAAGCGCTTGAAAATGCACTTATCCGCATTGAAAACAAGTCTTATGGCATCTGCCGTGTTACAGGAAAGCTGATTTCAAAAGAAAGATTACGTGCTGTTCCGCATGCCACGTTGAGTATAGAAGCCAAGCTCATTCAAAATCAGAACGAGAAACGTGCTTATATACCTAACAGGTCTATCCTTGATGAATAGTCTGGCTTGAACTTCTTAAAGTGAAAATTTACATCTGCAATTGGGCCGATGCAAATAAAGATATGTTACAATATGATTAAAATGAAGGGGTTAAAACTACCGTTATTAATTATTTTTCTTGTTCTGCTCATCGATCAGACCGTTAAGATCTATATTAAAACGCATTTTCTTTTAGGTGAAGAGCATGTAATTACAAAGTGGTTTATCATCCATTTTATCGAAAACCCGGGAATGGCATTTGGTATGCAGTTTTCAGGTGATTGGGGAAAGTTAATACTGAGTCTTTTTAGAATCGTTGCCGTAGGATTTATTTCATGGTACATGGTTAAACTGGTCAAGGCAAATGCCCATACCGGTTTGATTGCTTGTGTTGCCCTCATCGTTGCAGGTGCTTCTGGAAATATTTTTGACAGCGCCTTTTACGGGTTGATTTTTAGTGATAGCAATTATCAGTTGGCAACATTATTCCCAGCAGGTGGAGGTTATGCCGGATTTCTTCACGGAAGAGTGGTTGACATGCTTTATTTCCCAATTTTCAATGGTACGTTTCCTCAATGGTTGCCGATCTGGGGAGGTGAAAGGTATTTATTTTTTAGTCCAGTATTTAATGTTGCAGATTCTTCTATAACTACAGGTGTTATTTCTATTCTCGTATTTCAGCGTACTTTCTTTGGAACAAAAAAGAACCAAGATGAAACAGAATTTGATACGACTGAAGACGGTATAACATCAGCTGAAAAGGCTGAAGAGACGGAAGAGTCTGAAAATCAATTATAAAATATTCATTTTTTCTAAATAATTTTTATAGGCGTAAATTTTTTCCTGATACTTTTTGTTTCTACTTTTGCGCCATCTAAAAGACTATTATAATTATGTCAGAACAAGTTGCCGGGGTTATCTCACAAATCATTGGTCCTGTTGTAGATATCTCCTTTGATCAGGACGCAAAGCTCCCTAACATTTACGATGCACTGGAAGTTACAAATGAGAATGGTAAAATTATCGTTCTTGAAGCACAACAGGATATAGGTGAAAACACTATCAGAGCTGTTGCAATGGATTCAACAGACGGTTTACGTCGTGGTATGAAAGCAGTTGCAACGGGTCGTACTATATCCATGCCGGTTGGTCCCAATATCACGGGTCGATTATTTAATGTAATCGGACAAGCGATAGATGGTTTAGCACCTATGCCGGCAGGTGATGTATACAGTATTCACCGCGATCCCCCAAAGTTTGAAGAACTTACAACTACAAAAGAGGTTCTTTACACAGGTATTAAAGTTATCGATCTTATCGAGCCTTATTCAAAGGGTGGAAAGATCGGACTTTTTGGTGGAGCCGGAGTTGGCAAGACTGTTATTATCATGGAGCTTATCAATAATATTGCAAAGAGCTATGAAGGACAAAGCGTTTTTGCCGGTGTTGGTGAACGTACCCGTGAAGGCAATGACCTTCTCAGGGAAATGATCGAATCAGGGGTTATCCGTTACGGTAAAGCCTTTGAGGAAGACATGAAAAAAGGTGGATGGAATCTGGATCTGGTTGATTATGAAGAACTGGCCAAGAGTCAATGTACACTGGTGTTCGGACAAATGAACGAACCACCCGGAGCCCGTGCCCGTGTTGCTTTGTCAGCATTGACACTTGCAGAGTATTTCCGTGATGGAGATGAAAAATCAGGTGGTCGTGATATCTTGTTCTTTGTAGATAATATCTTCCGTTTTACTCAGGCAGGTTCAGAGGTATCAGCTTTATTAGGCCGTATGCCTTCAGCCGTAGGTTATCAGCCTACCCTTGCAACTGAAATGGGTATCATGCAGGAACGCATCACTTCAACCAAGCGCGGTTCTATTACTTCTGTTCAGGCTGTTTATGTTCCTGCAGATGACCTTACTGACCCTGCCCCTGCGACTACATTTGCCCATCTAGACGCAACAACTGTATTGAGTCGTAAGATTTCTGCTCTTGGGATTTATCCTGCTGTAGATCCTCTGGATTCAACTTCCCGGATTCTTACACCCGAAGTTGTTGGTGAAGATCATTACAACACAGCACAACGTGTAAAAGAAATTCTACAGCGTTACAATGAGCTGCAGGATATCATTGCGATCCTGGGTATGGATGAACTTTCGGATGAAGATAAGCTGGTCGTACACCGTGCACGTCGTGTACAGCGATTCCTTTCACAGCCCTTCTTTGTTGCAGAACAATTCACTGGAACACCCGGAGTATTTGTACCTATCGAAGAAACGATCAAAGGCTTTAAGATGATTTTGGAAGGCGAAGTTGATTATTTACCTGAAGCAGCATTTAACCTTGTTGGAACTATTGAAGATGCCATCGCCAAGGGTAAGAAATTGCTTGATGAATCTAAATAATCTGACTACGCTATAAAAATAGAATTTATGTTCGTAGAAATAATCACACCAGGACAAACCCTTTATTCAGGAGAAGCCAATTTGGTTCAGCTTCCAGGATCTGAAGGTTCATTTGAAGTCATGCAAAACCATGCTCCCATTATTGCTTTGTTGAAAGCAGGGAAGGTTAAAGTGAAAGATCTTGAAAATAAAGATCTTTTCTTTGAAATTAATGGTGGCGTAATGGAAAACCTTAAAAACAAACTGATTATTCTTGCAGAATAACCGGCTAGAAACAAAAATTATAAGCGGCATTGATATTTTATCGGTGCCGCTTTTTTGTTTTAGTATTAAAACAAAAAAGGCTGCAATTTGCAGCCTTTTTTGAAGTGGTACCACCAGGAATCGAACCGGGGACACAAGGATTTTCAGTCCTTTGCTCTACCAACTGAGCTATGGTACCGCTCTTTTTGGTGGTGCAAAAGTACAAGAAGTTTTCGGATTTCAAAAAAAATCGCTCAAATAATTTTTGAAAGCGCACTTAGTGTAATTTTGTATCTCGTTTAGTGCTGAAAATAAACAGACTAAAAAAACCACTTTTTTATGCGGCTCATCATTGATATTGGAAACACGCTTGCCAAGGTTGCCTTGTTTGAAGATTCAGATCCACTGGTTGTTACTTATCTGCCCCAGTTAACGGTTCAGTCGCTGGAATTGTTCCTGGCAGAAAGTGGTCTTACCAGACCCGATGAAGCCATTTTGTCTTCGGTTCGTCAGGCTGATGAGGTTTTCATTAATTATCTGAAATCGAATTTCAGATTGCTGTTGCTCTCATCTGAAACGCCATTACCCATTAAAAATCTTTACAGCTCTCAGGAAACACTGGGTTATGACAGGCTGGCAGCTGCTGTAGCCGCTTCATCATTGTTCCCCTCACGCAATGTATTGATAATAAATACAGGCACAGCCATAACCTATGACCTGGTAACCCGCAATAATGAATACCTTGGTGGAGCCATTTCACCTGGACTCACAATGCGGTTGATGGCATTACACAATTTTACAGAAAAACTACCGTTGGTAGTACTAAATGATGAATCACCACTCGTGGGAAAAACAACTGACGAATGCATTTTGTCGGGTGTTCTCAATGCTTCACGGGCAGAAATAGATGGAATGATTGGAAAATTTAACAATCATTATGAGCAGTTAGCCGTTATTTTGAGTGGAGGGGATATTAAATATTTTGATAAAAGTTTAAAAAATAGCATCTTTGCAATCCCAAATATTGTCATCTCAGGTCTGAACCAACTATTAGCTTTTAACTTTGGAAAGAAAATTAATTAGGCACTTACTCGCCACAGCACTCATAATCACCTGTACAGTCTCTGCATTTGCACAGGTTAGAATAGGATCACCTTATTCAAGATATGGAATTGGCGACCTTAGCAAGGATAATTCTTCGTTTTTTATGGCGCTGGGAGGTACCTCTTTTGGTATTCGCAATTCAAGCTTTGTAAATCATTCGAATCCGGCTTCTTACACCTCTCTCGATACCACATCATTTGTCTTCGAAGGTGGTATCTACACCCAGTCAACCACACTGAAGACGACCTCGTTGAGTCAAAAAGCTTCTTATTCATCAATAGGGACTGTGTTATTTGGATTCCCTGTTTCGAAAAGAATCAAGGCCAGCTTTGGATTATTGCCTTTTACCAGTGTCGGATATAAAATCCAGGATCCCAAAACTTTGGTGTATTCGGCCGACAGTTCTATAAATGCATCAAATATTTATGATGGCAGCGGCGGTATTAATAAAGCCTATTTGGGATTGGGCCTTTATATTAGTCATAACCTCTCTGTTGGTGTAAATGCAGATTTTCTCTTTGGTACCATCCGACGTAATAGTACATCTTATTTTCCCGACCTGTTGTATGCCAATAGCTATCGTCAGACCACTATGACCAAGTTTAATGACTTTAATTTCAACTTTGGTTTGCAATATACCGCCAAAATCAAGAAAGATGAAAATCTGACCCTGGGTTTTGTCTATACCCCGGCAATGAATCTGAAGGCATCAAGCGATACGGTTGCGAATATGGTAAGCCCTGCTGATCCTGAAACTATTCTATATCAAATCAGCGAGTCATCAACTCAAAATGGAAAAATCAAAATGCCAAAGTCTATTGGTGGTGGTTTTGCATTTGAGAAAAATGAAAAATTCCTTATAGCTGCCGATGTTTACTGGCAGAACTGGGCGAAATTAAATATGTTTGGAGTGAAAGATTCTCTTAAAAACAGCCTGCGTGGCTCTTTAGGTTTACAGATCGTTCCAAATCCTACCGATTTTAACAATTATTTCAAGAGGGTAAAATATCGTTTGGGGATATCTTATGCCCAAACATATCTTCAGTTGAACGGGAAACAACTCAGTGACTTTGGTGTTAGTTTTGGAGCAGGTTTCCCGATTAGGAAATCTCAATCTGATTTTTCAAAGGGAATGGTTAATGTGGCATTCGAGATTGGACAAAGGGGAACAACCGCAGTGAACCTCATCAAAGAGGATTATTTCCGCTTCACTCTCAGTATGTCGATTTATGATTTCTGGTTTAGGCAACAAAAATATTATTAATCCCGGGTAGATAATCTACAAAAGGAATGCGGCAGACATGTTCTACATTATTCAGTAATGAATATAACGAACATGTCTCTCTGCTTTTTTCAAAGATGAATTCTGTAAAATAAATTTTCTGTTCGTCCTTTAAAAAACAAATTTTTTAGAAATGAGTAGAAAGATTGTAACATTTGTAATAGCTGTTTTGACTTCCTGGATGATCGTGGGAACAAATGAGACGAATGCACAACAGATCGTTTCTAAATTTGGTAAGGATAGTATAAAATGTGTCACAAATCTTGCCCTGTATCGTGAATATTACAAACTAAAGAATTATAGGGACGCGCTTTCATCCTGGAGATACGTATTCAACAATTGCCCCCAGGCAACAGAGAATATTTTTATCAATGGAGCCAATATGTACAACAGCTTTATTGCCATTGAAAAAGACAGTGTAGTTAAGAAAAGACTGATTGATACCTTGTTGCTGATATATGATACGCGGATAAAGTATTATGGTAATGAAGGTAAGCATCTAGCAAACAAGGCCAATGATTTGTTGAATGCCGATACTGCCCGGTCATTTGAAGCCTTTGGAATGTTGAAACACTCCATAGATCTACTCAAAAACACTTCTGAAGAATCTACTTTGAGAAATTATTCTAGCTCAGGGATTGCCTGTTTTAAGTCGGGAAAAATTTCCAATGATCAGTTGGTTGCACTTTTTAATCAAACTGATGCGATCATTGATAGTCACTTGATCTCAACAATAGGGAATGTAGACAGTCAGAAATGGATTAAATTCAGAAACGTGTTTGAGCTTAACATATTTCCGCTGATGCAATGTAAAGACATTTCTTTTATATTCACCACTAAACTAGATGCTAAACCTGATGATCCGGCCTTATTGAAAAGGGTTACTGAAATACTTTTTCACAGGGGATGTACAGACGACTCCTTGTATCTTTCCTCACTGGCAAAAATGAATGCTCTTGAACCTGATGCTAATACGGCATTTTTAATTTCAAGGGAATACCTTAAACGTAAAAATATTACATCGGCAGTTGAAGTACTCAGTAATGTTGTTGAAAAGCTAAAAGATTTAAACTCAAAAGCCAGATGTTATTATTATCTTGGTGTGGTTTATGCAGACACAAAAGATTACACCAATGCAAGAACCAATGCACTGAAGGCCATTCAACTAAAAGCTGACTACGGAGAACCCTATATGCTGATCGCAGATTGTTATGTACAGAGCGCGGCGGAATGTGGTAAAGATAATATTTCAAGCAGAGCGTCATTCTGGTGTGCTGTTGACAAATTGAATCAGGCTAAAAAGGTTGATCCAAAGCTGACATCAACAGTTAATGGCCTGATAAACAAATATTCATCCAATTTTCCAACCAAATCGATGTTGGTATTCGGGAAAATAAAGATCGGTACTAACTATCAGGTAGGCTGTTGGATTAATGAAACGACTATAGTACGTTCAAACACTGAAATAAAAAAATGAAAGACAGTAGGAACGGTTTTTATACATTAATATTCAGCACATTGGTGTTGATGGTAACGTTGTTTTCATGCAAGGAGAACGATGTCAAGAAGGTAAATACGGTGACCAAAACAGATATTTCACCCAGCCAGAATGCTACAAATTTAAAAGTTGATTATACGGAAAATGGTAAGCTGGTTTATACCATGATAAGTCCTGAGATGCGAAAATTTGATCAACCCGAACAAAAGACTGAATTTCCAAAAGGGTTCAATGTTGTTTTTTATGATTCGCTAGGGCATCAAAAGGGAACCGCGCGAGCTAATTATGCTTTAAGCCACGATGTTACACAGATTATAGAATTAAGAGGAAATGTAATTATCCAGAATTTCAAGGATAAAACAAAGATTGAAACCGAAAAAATGTTCTGGAATCGCGCAACAAAACAGATATATGGTGACAAGGCAGTTCGGATTCTCACAGCCGATCGGATATTTACAGCGATAGGTTTTAAATCAAATGAAGACCTGACCCAACGCGAACTTCTTCATCCAACAGGATCCTGGTGGGTAAAGGATTTATAAAGACCTCATTTTTTATTTTGGTACTAAAAGTTTTATTGTAAATTTGTCTACTTTTTAAATAATTGAGAAATGGCTATAATTGGCTCTATACAGAAACACTCCAAGATCGTTATTTTTATAATCGGTTTTGCTTTACTTGCGTTTGTTGTCGGCAGTTTTACTGGAAAAAACCGCTCTACCTCCAATTATGTTGGAGAAATAAACGGTGATAAAATCCGCGGTCTGGACTTCAACGCTAAAGTTGATGAAGCTACAGAAATGCGTAAACAGCAGTCGGGAAATGCAAATATTCCTGCCGCTGAAAGTTTCAGTATCCGCGAATCTGTCTGGAATCAGATGGTTTCAGAGTTGATCATGCAAAAACAGTATGATAAACTGGGTATTGATGTCGGCAAAGACGAGATGGATGATATGATTACCGGAAAAAATCCGCATCAGTATATCGTTCAAAACTTTACTGACCCCAAAACAGGTAAATTTGACCCCAAAACGGTTAAACAATTTGTTGATAATCTCGATAAAGTAGATCCTGCTATGCGTCAACGTTTTCTGCTGATCGAAAAACAGATCAGGGATTCACGCATGGCTGAAAAGTATCAGAACCTGATTGCAAGTGCATATTATGTGCCTAAGGCTTTCTCCAAGCAAGAATACCTTGCCCGTAATGAGCATGTCAGCATGAGTACTATTGCCCTTCGTTACGAAACGGTTCCCGATAATCAGATCAAACTCACCGATGCAGATTATCAGAAATATTATGACGAAAACAAGAATCGTTTTGAACAGGAAGCATCACGCGACATCGATTATGTAGTATATGATGTTAAACCTTCTGTTGAAGATATGAATGCCATCAATACTGAAAACGCCCGAATTTATTCAGAGTTTCAGCAAGCCAAGGACATTCCTAATTTTGTGAATACCAATTCAGACGTACGGTTTGACAGTACCTGGATCAAGAAAGGCGCATTGCCTGGTCGTTTAGATACTTTAGCATTTAACAGTGCTCCGGGGGCATTTATCGCTCCTTTCATTGATAACAATATGTATGAAATGGCCAAGGTCATGGAAGTTCAGTCTCGTCCCGACTCACTGAAGGCCAGTCATATCCTCCTTACTTTTGAAGGTTCAAAAGCTGGTGGCAAACGTACGAAAGAAGCCGCAAAGAAACTGGCTGATAGCTTATTGACTGTTCTAAAGAAAGATCCTAAAAAATTGCCTCTCCTTGCAATGAAATATTCTGATGATCCATCTGCAAAGACGAACCTGGGTGACCTGGGTTGGTTCAACGATGGAAGTATGGTACCTGTATTTAATAATGCATGTGTCAATGGAAAAGTTGGTGATATCGTATTGGTTGAATCACAATTCGGTTATCATGTCATCGATGTTACGGGAAAGACAGCACTTGTCAAAAAAGTACGTATGGCTATCGTAGCCCGTAAGGTTGATGCAGGGAATGATACTTATGCTAAAGCTTACAGCGAAGCAAGTGCTTTCTCAGGTGATAATACTACAACAGAAGCCTTCGAAAAAGCTGTTGCTGCTAAGGGATTGAACAAACGTACAATGGAACGTGTTCGTCCAAGCGACGGACAGCTGCCCGGTATTGAAAGTGCTCGTGAAGTGATTCGTTGGGCATTTACTAAGAAAACTGATTTGAATTCAGTTTCACAGGTATTTGATTGTTCAGGAAAATATGTTGTGGCCACGTTGAAAATGATTCGTGAAAAAGGAATAGCTCCGCTTGAACAAATCAAAAACGACATCAAGACACTGGTGATGCGTGAAAAGAAAGCCGAAATCCTTTTGGCTAAAATGGATAAGGTTGCTTCTGTTAAAGACTTCGGACAGATGTCAACTTCTTTAAGCTCCAAGATTGATACCATTCAGAATATCACTTTCGCTTCTCCAAATATTCCTTTCTATGGCCGTGAACCGGCTGTTGTAGGTACAGCTTTTGGTTCGAAGAAAGGCCAGATTTCAAAACCAATCAAGGGTGAAGTGGCCGTATACCTTATCAAAATTGATGAAGTATCTCCCGCACCTCCGACTGCTAATTATAATAATGAGAAATCAGTGTTGGCTAATGCATTCCGTTCACGCGTTTATCGCGAAGTTTATCAGACCATCATGGATAAGACAAAGATCGTTGATAACCGGATTATTTTCTACTAAGCGAATTTAACATAACTTTATTGAAAACCGTCCCACAAGGACGGTTTTTTTTGTCTCATATATTTTGATTTTTTAACGAAACAGCCTGTTTTGATGAACACCTTTGTCTGGATATCGCTCTAGGCACGATTTCAGCCGTTCTGACACGTTTTTCGCCTTAGTATTAAGTTTGGTGCTCTCCCGGAGTTGAAGCAGTCTTAAAAACTACCTGAATAAACCTATAAGAGAAGGGGAATTTTCCTATATGATTTAAATTAATGTCATTTTGGTCTCATATCGAAGTCATATTGAAGCCATATTGAAGCCATATTACAATAATTGGGATCAATATGGCTTCGATATGGCTTCAATATGGCTTTGATATGGCTTTTAAGACAGTTAAAGGGGAATATTACCTGGATATTATCTCCTGTTTTGAGTTAAGTTTCCGGAATGTTTTAAAATCCTTCAGATTTAAATCAATTGCAGGCGGTTGGAATCCTGTTTAATGAAAATAAAGAGCAATATGGTGAATGCCCACAGGGATGACCCTCCATAGCTCAGGAATGGCAGAGGGATACCAATGACGGGAGCCAGACCGATAGTCATGGCTATATTGATAGCGAAATTCATGAAGAAGACCGAAGCGATGCCATAGCCATATATTCGCGCAAAGGGCGATCGCTGTCGTTCGGCAACCTTGACGATCCTTGTCAATAATAAAATATAGAGCCCCATCAGGACGGAAGAACCAAGAAATCCCCATTCTTCACCAACGGTACAGAAAATAAAGTCTGTGTCTTGAGCAGGAACGAATTTGTATTTTGTCTGTGTGCCATTTAAAAATCCTTTACCAAAAAATCCTCCCGAACCAATGGCAATTTTTGATTGATCAACATTATACTCGACTCCTTTGGGATCAGATTCCTTACCAAGCAGAACATTGATACGGGTTTTTTGATGTTGTTCGAGAAAATGTTCGAAAGAATAATCGACGGTAAAAGCAAAACAGGAGGCCACTAAAAAAATTCCTATTAGGTTTAGAATATTCTTCCGGTTTCTGCGTATAAGCAGTAATAGTCCGAGGGCAATAATAAACAAGATGATAATCATGGTTATTTTGCCAAACAAGAGGGTTAGGATGAACAAAATAACCACTGCTATCCCCATCAATAAGTAGTTTCCGGATAGTCCTTCTCGATATAAAACAAGCAGGAAACCTCCGTAAACCAGTGCAGAACCGGTTTCTTTCTGTAACCGGATGATAACAGCCGGAAGCAGCATTAGTATAACCGGTATGATTTTATTGTGTAGTTCTTTTACATTGATATTTAAAGAACTCAGATATTTTGCCAAAACAAGGGCTGTCGTGATTTTAGTAAACTCAGCCGGTTGAATACGAAAAGAACCAATGGCTAACCATGATTTTGATCCCGAAACCTCAGTTCCTGCGAAAATAGTGATAATTAAAACTAAAATTCCAATAACGTAAATGGGGTAAGCAAAGGTCGTAAATAGCTTTGAATCAATCAGCAAAACCATCAGGGCAATTGCGAAGGCTGAAAAGATCCAGAGCATTTGCTTCCCATAACGCTGTGTCGTATCATAAATAAGCGGATGAGCATCATTGAGGCCGGAAGCATAAATGTTTATCCAACCGATTAAAACCAGCCCTATAAATAACCCGACAAGTGTCCAGTCGATATTAGCGAATAACCTGGGTTGTGCCCTCATCTTCTTTTACCATGTTAAAATCAATCATTCTTTTTTCGACTTCTGGTCGTTTAACCGTTCGGTTCAGGTATTTTTCAATCATCAGACTGGATATTGGTCCGGCCCATGTAGCTCCAAAACCTGCATTTTCAATTACAACGCAAATTGCAATCTTCGGATTATTCTCCGGGGCAAAACCAATAAATATGGAGTGATCTTTCCCATGAGAGTTTTCTGAAGTCCCTGTTTTACCACAAATCTGAATGCCTTCCATTGCGGCACTGCGTCCTGTACCACTTTGAACAACAGCCTCCATCGCTCTCACCATCAGATCCCAATGTTCGCGATCGATTTTAGTTGTATGCTTTTCTTCGAACTTGGTGATATAATTTCTTGGAGTTCCAATGGCCTTAATAAGGTGAGGGATGTAATAGTACCCCCTGTTTGCAAGCAAGGCTGCATAATTTGCGAGCTGTAAAGGTGTTGTCAGCACTTCTCCCTGCCCGATAGCATCCGAACGCACGGTCATGGCATTCCATTTGCCGTTGTAAACCTTATCATAATAAGCGACAGAAGGAATATTACCTTGTTTCTCGAAACTGATATCACTGCCTAACCGATGTCCAAATCCAAACGAGCGTTCGTTATCATACCAAATCTTAAAGGCTTCTTTGAGACTGGGGAACTTAGGGTCATTCAGAAAATGGTTAAAAACCTGCCAGTGAAAAGGATTACAGGATTGAGACAAACCATTGATAACATTACCTGGTTGCGGATGGTTATGTGTACATTTGAGTGGCCAGGAACTTGTGCCCTGACAGCCATACATGGTTGTCGGGGTTAAACTTCTGTATTGTAAGGCAATCACATCAAGCGACATTTTGAAAGATGATCCGGGTGAATACAAACCTTGTATTGCGCGGGGGATAAGGGGTTTGAGCGGATCGTTGTATAAAAGGGTAAAATTCTTTGCCCTGTCTCTTCCTACGAGTAAATTGGGATCATAGGTAGGGCTGGAAACCATCGCAAGGATCTCTCCGGTTGATGGTTCAATTGCCATGATGCTCCCGCGTTTATTCTTCATCAGTAATTCGCCATAGGCTTGAAGGTCGATATCAATGGATGAATATAATGGAGTACCGATAACGGCTGCGGTATCGTATTTGGCATTACGGAAACTTCCAACTTCACGGTTTAAGACGTCAACCATCCGGATTTTCATCCCTTTCTTCCCACGCAACTCTTTTTCATAATAGCGTTCCATTCCTGAAATACCAATATAGTCGCCCTGTTTATAGTAAGTACTCTTTTCTATAACGTCAGGGGATGCCTCACCCACATAACCGAGAACATTTGCAGCGGCTGACTGGGGGTATTTACGCAAAGTACGGGTTTGAATATAAAAACCGGTGTACTTGTAGAGTTTCTCTTCAAGATAACCATAGGTTTCCTTGGAGATTTGTTTTTCGAAAATGGAAGATTGAAAAGGAGAAAACACCCTTGCTTTCTGCATGCGGGTATTAAAACCATCGATGTCAATGCCGAGCAGATTACACAGCTCTGCCGTATCAATCTTTTTAACCTGGTTAGGAACAACCATCAGATCGTATGCAGCTTCATTGATGACCATTAATTTCCCAAAACGATCATAGATTAACCCACGTGCCGGATACTGTGTGATGTTTCTGTAAACGTTGTTGTTTGCAGAAAGCACGTAACTTTTATCTATAACCTGAAGGTAAAAAAGTCGAAGTATAAAAATAAGACCTACAGCATAGAAGGCCCCTACAATTATGAATTGTCTGTCAGAAAAAGCTCTTTTCATTCAATGCCTTAGATCAATTTACGATACAACAATATCGATGGTACAAATGTAACCATTTTATATGAACGTAAAATTTTGAAAACTATTTTGGTGTTTGAATAATCAGGGTTTATGCGGTTTTTTATTTACAATGATCGGAGGGGTTTCGACTACATTGCTTTTGTTTAAAGCGCGATCCTGAATATAAATCTGGTACTTAATCGTATCGTAAGGTGAAGAATAATTGTTAATAAAGAGGGTGTCATAGATCTGACCGCTTATCGCCTTTGATTTGCCAACTGGAGTTAAGTAGGGGATACGACCGTTAAACCAGAGGGTATCGGGTTTCCCGGTTTGAGGATTGGGACTCGTTAAAATGATTTCCTTGAATGTGCCTTTCTGCATTTCAAAATACTTGATAAAGATGTTGTACTGGAATTTGCCTGTGTTTTGATTTGCAGTAAGACCCAGATCCCCATCCCCATCTGTAAAAGAAAGTCCAATTATTCCACGTTGATCGATACCTGAAGTATCTGATATTTTTTGCAATGACAGCAAATCGATATGCGGGATAACAGGGTAAGTATCATACTTTTTACAACCCCAAATCAGGATGAGAAGTAAGATAGATGTAAAGATCCATGACCGAATGCCTCTGATTTTCATGAATTTGAATGTTATCGCTTTATAAATAGATGACTGCAACAAGCAAATAGTTGCTTTCAAAGTTACTATTTAAACAAAACTAATACAAAAACAGACACCAAAAATCATTATTTTTTATGATCTTTTTAATGGCGTTGCCAAAATTGTTGATTTTTTAAAATGGCGCACCTCCCCTGAAGTATTATATACTTCTGCATAGACGATATAAATGCCTGCCGGAGCTTTTGTATGGTCATCTTTGAAACCATCCCATGAAAAGGTGTTTTCAGAAGCCAATAAGACATTTGAAACCAATCTTCGGATTAGCCGGCCTTTGATATCAAAAATAGTAAGGGTCATCATGTTGCCGGGCTTTTCAGGTTTATAGTGAATGATGAGTTCATCATCTTTTCCATCATTGTCCGGAGTAAATTGTTCGGGTTCGAGTATGAATGAAAAGGGTAAAGGGTTTTGTGAGACGTGTTGGGAATTTATTTTCCCTGGAGTAGAAAATCCGGCTGTCTCAGCTGCAGATTGCCAGTTATCTTTAGCTTCAGATGGTTTATCAGGATCAATCCGTTCTAACGATGCACCCGCCGTTAATCGCAACATCTGAAAATGCATGGATGGATTGAAACCAGCTTTATCGATCAGTGAACCTGTCGAATCTGCAAGTGTGATGACTCCGCCATCATTTGATAAGGACTGAAATCCGGGTACTTCAATGATCAGTCCCGGTGAAATGAGTGGAAATTGTGTCAAAAGTGATTTCTTATTGCCAGTCAGTACTATGTAGCCACCCGGAGAAAATAGCTGCCCTTGTTCACAGACCTGAATGAAAGACTTCCTGACAGATGAGCCGTTATTTTCTACTTTTAAGTATAACCGGTTTAAATCGTATATTTCAACAGAATGGTTGTAAATTTCTATATACTCTTCTTTGTCGTTTCCGGTGTCAAACATGATTTCATTGATTACAATGCAGTTGTTTTTTAATGGAAGAGGTAAACCAAATTGAATATTGATCGGGAGCCTGAGTGGGTTACCGGCACAATCATTCATGCTGTTATTCACCGTTAGAGTATAAACTGTCTTTTTCAATAATGGGTGGGTCAATTCCAGAAGGACTGAACGATAAAGGGGTCCGGTTGCAAACACGCTTTTGGGATGGTCTATTGATGGTTCGATATTATAAGCAACAGGATTTGACATTTGAAGCGTGTCGAGGGTTTCAGAGTAGTCGAGTCGTAAATGCAAACTGTCTGTTGGGAAAACTGTCAGCAACTCAGGGAAATGGTGATCCGGTAATAATGCATTGACAGAATTGACCGATCCCGGAGTACCTCCCCTGGCATCGATGGAAGACCTGTAATTGGCAGACTCTCCGCATGGGTTCATTGGATCTATCATTTCCAGCGACCACCCTCCCGATTTCTTTGAGGGATTGTCATGCCATACAGGTTTGAAATCAAGGGCATGAATGACCTGTCTTCGTTGGTCTTTGAGTGCAATAACACAACCATCATTTGGAAGGGTTAGATTTTTTAGCCCCATTATTTTTCCGTATCTGTTCATCAAATTAAGATTTGATGTTGCAGCTACAATTAAATATTGATACGGAGCAATGATGGTATCGGGTAATAACTGCTCACTCCCGGAGGTTTGCAAGTACCAGTTTTTTAAGTTGATCGAATACGAAGACCTATTGTAAAGCTCCAGATACTCACAATCCGGAAGACCCTGAGAAGGAGCAGGGTTTGCCATGATCTCACTGATCAGCACATCAAAAGCATGCGTGAGGGGATAAACCAGATTGATCTCTTTTTGTGATGTGCTATTTCCATCCAGATCAGTGATTCCACTATACATCAGGCTAAATGATTGGTCAGTGGGAAGGGGTTTATTGAAAACGAGATTGATAATTGTTCCTGTTAGTGGATCGCCATATACATTGACAGGTTGGGTTCCATCCCATAGTCTGTAATTGGATAACAAGATTGAGGATAATTTTTCAACAGGTTCATTAAAATTCAATTGTATCTGGTTATCTGCTGAAACCGAAGCCTGTAATAGTAGGGGTGGGGTTTTGTCTACCGGATATGAATGAATCTGAATGTCGTCAAAATAAAAACCGGCACTGTTGGATGTGGTGTATCTGCAAAACAATGAAAAGAAACCATCCGGCAGGGGAGCATTCTCAATTCCTGAGGTTTCATTAGCATAAAGATTGGCTCCTGTAGGATCAGCAGCAATCTTCCATGTCCCATTATTCAATCTGACAACTCTGATCCTGAAGGAAAACGGATTTGCAATCGATCCGGGTGTTCCCCTGCATACTTCACGGATTGAAGAGCCATTTTTATAGAAAAGAGTGATGGCATCCAGGGACCGGGCCTCCCCTAGTTGAATATAAAAAGCTTTGTCTGATTGTGTCGGGATGGGGTTATCGGCAATGAGATATATTCTCGCGTTGTTATTTTCCGAGGGGGCAAATGACAAATGAACCCAGAATTTCCATTCCATACTTGTTGAACAGCTCAGTGGGGTAGAGAGGTATGAAGTATCGGCTCCGGTGGTTTTCAGATGGAGTTGATGGAAGGCATTGATTTCAAAATCATTCAGGTTGCCTGACCAGACTGGATTCCAGGTCAGATCAGGGTCTGTGAAGTCTTCATTTATTTGAGCAAATGAATAAATCCGAAAAAGACATAAGGCTGCAACAGTGAAAAATCGAAGAAAAAAAATAGGTCTAAACCGCTGCATAACCTTATTATTAAGGACCATGTTGTAAGGTGAGGATCAGGCAAGACGGCCATGTAAACTATTATAAATGTAAGAAATCAAAACACCTAAAGCAAGGGCTATTTTTATTCAGATCTCTAATAAATACAACTTTTCTGGAACACGAAACTTGTTAAATATTGAACACTCACGTTAAAAAATGTAAATATCAATATCCTTGTTTTTAAGCTTCATGAAAATAAGTATTTTTGCAGCATAATTCTTAATTAATTCAAAACCATGAAAATTGCGGTAGTTGGTGCCACCGGTTTGGTGGGCAGCGAAATGATCAAAGTGCTCGAAGAGCAACGATACATCCCTGTTGAGGAGATCACGGATTTTTATCCTGTAGCCTCAGCAAAATCTGTAGGTAAAGAAATTCATTTTAACGGTAAAACCTGTAAAGTAATTGGCATGGAGGAGGCGATTGCACTCCGTCCTGATGTAGCCATTTTCTCTGCAGGAGCAAGCACCTCAAAGGAATGGGCTCCCCGGTTTGCCGAGGTGGGCACATTTGTTGTTGACAATTCATCCTGCTGGCGCATGGGAAAAAATGTTCCGTTGGTTGTCCCTGAAATCAATGCAGGTATTCTGACAACCAAAGACAAGATAATCGCCAATCCGAATTGTTCAACCATCCAGTTGGTGATGGCATTGGCGCCCTTGCACAAGGCGTATAAAATCAATCGTCTGGTCGTTTCGACCTACCAGAGTGTTACAGGTACAGGTGTAAAAGCTGTAAAGCAACTGAATGACGAACGTCAGGGAATAGAAGCTGAAAAGGCATATCCTTATACGATTGACATGAACCTTTTTCCACACGGAGGCAGCTTTCTTGCTAATGGTTACACTACCGAAGAAGAGAAACTGGTTGAAGAAACCCGGAAGATATTGGGAGACCAAAATATCCGTATCACTGCAACTGTTGTTAGGGTTCCCGTTGTAGGAGGCCATTCGGAGGCTGCAAATATTGAGTTCGAAAACGAATTTGACCTGGCTGATGTACGCCGTTTGCTCGAGGAAATGCCTGGAGTAATCGTACAGGATGATCCGTCAAAAAACCTTTACCCGATGCCTTTGTTTAGTCATGGCAAGGACGAAGTGTTTGTTGGTCGTCTGCGTCGTGATGAGTCGAATCCAAAGACACTCAACCTATGGGTCGTATCGGATAATCTGCGTAAGGGTGCTGCAACCAATGCCGTCCAGATCGCTGCTTATCTGAAAGATCATCATTTATTGTAAATCCGTATTGTGAAAGTATACCGGAATATTGCAGATTTTCCCCGTCTGAATCATCTGGCAGCTACAGTAGGTACTTTTGATGGTGTCCATTTGGGTCACCGTGAAATCATAAAGCACCTCATTAAGGTTGCCAAACACTCAGGAGGGGAGAGTCTGTTGATTACATTTGATCCTCATCCCCGCCATGTGGTAGATCCCATGGGTGATGAAGTGAGACTTTTGACCCTCACTGAGGAGAAGATATACCTGTTGAATAAAACCGGGCTTGATCACCTGCTGATTATTCCCTTTGATGCTGCTTTCGCATCCATGACTTTCGATCATTTTGTGACGGATATACTTGCCGGATCTTTGGGCGTTGAGTATATGGTTGTTGGTTATGATCATGTATTTGGGAAAGGAAGGGAAGGGAATTTTGAAAGGTTATCTGAATTGGGCGCTACCTTGGGCTTCAGATGCGAACATATTGATGAACGGAAAGTAAAGGGTCAGGTGGTCAGTTCGACCAGGATTCGTAATTTTCTGGCTGAGGGTGATGTGGAACATGCCAACGAATTGCTTGGGCATGAATTTTTTATATTCGGTGAAGTCATTACAGGAAACAGGATTGGCAATACAATTGGATTTCCAACTATCAATCTGGGGCATTTTGCACGTCACAAGCTGATCCCAGCGATGGGGGTTTATGCCTCAAGGATAGACATTGACGGAAAGATGCACAAGGGCATGACAAATATTGGTGTCAGGCCGACTTTGGATGCATCGGACTTAACGATAGAAACTCATATTTTTGATTTCGATCAGGATATTTATGGCAAAAGGGTCGTCGTTACTTTTACAGGCAGAATACGTGAAGAACGTAAATTTTCAGGACTCGACGCCCTTGTTGCACAACTCGAAATAGACAAACTCATTGCACTCGAAATCTTTTCAAAATAATTATCTCTTTCTGACAATAATGCTGATTCCTCCAATTCCATCTGTTACAGGATCAGGGAGGCGGTTGATGAGGGTCACCTTTGCCAGTCCGGGAGCTTTAAACCGGTATTGATTGCGATTTGCAAAATCCATTATCAGGGTATCTCCTTTTTTCTTTCCAAGAAACAGGCCTTTTTTATTGCGGAGCAGGAGATCGTGTTCGGTAGTTCGTTTTTCTCCTGAAGGATCATCAAGAATAAACGATAATTGCACCCGGTCGAAGGGATAATTCTCAAAATGTTTTACCGTTGTCGAGATATCATATCGTGCCGCGGTGTCAGTAATTGTAAAAGCATAAGTCAGAGCCTGACTGTTTTGCCATTTTTTATCTTTAAAGGATTTCTGCTGATCTGAAATGAACATTGATCCACAGGAAACTAATAATGTACTAAGCAGGATATAAAGTGCAAATCTTTTCATTTATTCTGTTTTTAAAAACTTTGTTAATAAACTAGTAGCTGCAAAGATAGTTGGAACCTTTCTTTATATTAAATTTGGGAATAAATTAAAATCAGCTCCTTTACTTTGGCAAGACAACAAAAATTTTACGTGGTTTGGAAAGGGCATCATCCGGGGATTTATTCTGACTGGAAAGAATGCGAGATACAAATACTTGGTTTTGAGGGAGCTCAATATAAAGCTTTTCCTGATCGTGAAACAGCAATAGAAGCCTATCGTTTGGGGGCTTCGGGCTTTTATAAAAGTATTGCCAAACCTGCTTCCCGAAACACTTCATCGGGAAATGGCCCGATATTAACCAGCATCAGTGTAGATGCAGCCTGTAGCGGAAACCCGGGTGTGATGGAATACAGGGGAGTTGTAACTGCCACTAAGCAGGAAATATTCCGGATAGGGCCATTTCCTTTGGGAACCAACAACATTGGTGAATTCCTGGCACTGGTGCATGGCATCGCTTTATTAAAAAAACAGGGAAGCGATATTCCAATTTATTCTGATTCTGTCAATGCGCTGGGTTGGGTCAGGAAGAAAGAGGCTAAAACCAAACTGCCCCGCAATGAAAAAACAGAGCAGCTATTTCAACTGATCGACCGTGCAGTAGATTGGTTAAAGCACAATACCTATTCCAATCATCTTCTGAAGTGGGAGACTGATAGTTGGGGAGAGATTCCGGCCGACTTTGGCAGGAAGTAAAACGATTTTGTTATCAATAAAGCCCCTTAACTCTTGGCTTTCCGGCAATAAACTCTTTAAAATAAAAGGGTTCAAAATAAGCCAGGTTCTCAAACTGCTTGTTTTTAAAGAGCTCTTCAGCTATAGGTGCCAGATAGGTAGCTGAGAAAAAATGAGCATCAAGAATTGTAATCAAAGGGTTGTACTGAAATAATTCTGTAAACTTAGCTGCACCATCCCCAAACAAAAGAATGTGCCGACCCGGAAAGTTTTCAAAATAAGTTGAAGTGATGATCTCCGCTGAAGTTTCGGTTAACCGGTTTCCAGTATGATCAAAAAGAGCGGTATAAACCTCCATTCGCCTTGCGTCAATCATGGGCACCAATAAAACGTTCTCCTTACAGAGAGGATTTGTGAGAGATTGATAACGGGCAGCCCCTTCAAGTGTTTCAATTGCAAGTAGCGGTTTGTCCAGCGAAAAACAAAATCCTTTAGCAGTAGAAACCCCAATGCGGAGCCCGGTATAGGAGCCCGGACCCTTGCTTACAGCGAGAGCATCCAATTCGTCCAAACGATAGCCCCCTTCTTTCATTACTTCTTCCACAAAGAGTGTTATGAGGGCAGAGTGTGAGTTGTGTTCGATGCTTTCGCGCAAAGCAATCACTTCACCATCCTTGCATAATGCAACAGAACAAACCTGGGTAGCGGTTTCTAAAGAAAGAATCAGTGCCATTGAATCGGTTTTAAATGCAAAGCCTGCCAGAGATATTCCCAGTGGCAGGCTTTGCAAAATTACTTAAAAAAGGTGAGGGTTATTCTTTCCCTTCGTATAGTTTAGCTTTATCGACCTTGGTAACCTTGTCACCATCTTTCAAGCTCTTGGTAACGATAGCGTAAGGAGCTGAAATGACTTCATCCTTTTCATTCAGGCCACTTAAAATCTGGATGTTGGTATTATCCTGTACACCAGTTTTCACCTTTACAAGCTTTGCAACTCCCTTGACATAAGTAAAGACAATTTCCTGCTGAGGATCATCAACCTTCTTTGCATTCTCATCGTCCTTGTTATTAGGTTTGGCATCTTTCTTTGCTGCTGAAGCAAGCTTGATTTTAGTACTATCGATTCTAGTTGTAACAGATTGAATAGGCACGGTAAGTACATTCTCAACTTTTTTGGTTCTGATATCAACATTAGCTGACATTCCAGGACGGAATGGGCTGTATGTAGGTTGATCCTTTGGTTGAAGATCTGCATAGGATTCTTTCAGGATACGGACTTTAACATCAAAATTGGTTACCTGATCTGCGGTGAGGCCAACAGTATTGGCTGAAGTAGCAATTTCAGTTACCAAACCTTTAAACTTGCGGTTGAGGTATGAATCAACTTCAATCAGTGCAGTGTCTCCTAATTTAACACGTACTATATCATTTTCGTTAACACTTACATTTACACGCATCAGATCCATATTTGCAATGCGCATTATCTCTGTTCCCGAAGAGAACTGTGATGCACCGGCAACTCTTTCACCTTTTTCAACATTTAATTTTGAAACAATACCGTCACCGGGAGCGTAGATAGTGGTCTTAGTGAAGTTTTCATTGGCTTCTTTAACGCTTGCGTCGGCACTGTTAACTCCGAATTCGGATGCTTTAACATTCTCCTCGGCAGCTGTTACTTCAGCTTTAGCCTGTTCAAAGGTTGAAACCGCCTGATCATATTCTGCTGAAGAGATTGCCTTTTGGTCGTACAATTTCTTTGAACGGTCAAACGAGTTCTTTGCATTGATAAACTGAGCATTCACCTGCGCAACACGAGCCTTTGAATTTGCCAGATTTGCTTTCGAAGAGTTGAGAGCACCTATAACACGGTCTAATGATGAGCGATAGATTTCCGGATTGATCTTAGCCAGGATTTGTCCTTTTTTGATTACATCACCCTCTTTTACATCTAATTCAATAATTTCACCTGATACATCAGGGCTTAACTTGACTTCAGTTTCGGGCTGTATCTTGCCATTAGCTGAAACGGTTTCAACGATAGTTCGTTTAGCAGCCATATCAGTAGCTACTTTTATATCTTGCGAAGGTCCAATAGCACCATTGCGTTTCATCACTATGAGTAAAACCAATAATAATAAGGCTCCTCCGCCAATAATCCAATAAAGTTTCTTATTCTTTTTCATTGTTTTTCCAGTTTGTCAGGGTTGTAACAAAGGCTGACCTTGATTTTAAATTTAAAATCAAAGGTCAGAATTTATTTAATTAAATCAACATCTTATTAAGAATTATTGCTTGTTAAGCGATAATGGTTTTCCCATATAGAAATCAAGTACAGTGTTGCGGAAGAAATATTCATATTTAGCCTGTAAGAGTTCCGATTCTGCAGCGCTCAGATCTTTCTTCGCGTTGTTGTAATCCACCCCACTGAGCATACCCACATTGAATCGTTGTTCTGAATAGTGGAATGATTCCTTGGTTGCATTGACTTTTTTATCAGCCGAGAAGTATTGATTGAGAGCTGCCCTTGCATCTGCATAAGCCTGTTCAATGGTTTTATAGAGTTGCTGTTTGGCCATCTGCAGATCGTATTTGGAGCTTTCGATATTTAACTTTGCACGTTTTACACCATTCTCTCCTGTTAACCTGTTGAAAATAGGTATGCTCATGTATACACCATATGATTTCTGAATATTGCTGTTAATCTGATCATTCCAGCTGTACTTCTTATAAGTATAATCATAAGTGGGACTTAATACAGCGATATTTCCGGTTTGTGTATAACCGATAACCATCGTTGTAGGAGTAACCTGATCAATAGTCTGGACTCCGGAAGAGAAGCCGGTATTGATCTGTGCACTGAACGAAATACTTGGCATCAAAGAAGCGTAACTGCGTTTTAGTCCAAGTGCTGCTGATTGAAGTCTCAAATCGGCACTCTTGATAACAGGTTGGTTTGTGAGGGCTATTTCGTAAATACTTGCCGGTGTTGCCTGAAGTGCAGATTGATTCAATATCGGAAGACTGGGTACTTCAATGATAAAACGATCTGCTTCAGGCAAATCGAGTAGTTGGTATAGCGTCAGATAACCCAAATCAAGGTTGCTCTGTGCATTAACAACAAGCAATTCTTCTGCAGCAACCTGTGCTTCAATCGTTAAGTAATCTCCTTGTGCCTTTGTCCCCGCATCAACCATTTGTTGCATTCTGGCAGCCTGTTGTTTTGTAATCTCAACCTGACTATGAGCGTTAGCGAGTTGTTCTTTGTAAAAAAGAATGGAAAGATATTGAGTGGCAATATTCAACGAAATATCATCCATCAACTTATCCTGATCGAATTTAGTAGCTTTTAAGATTATGGCATTCTGTTTAATAGTATTCATCATCTGAAAACCATTAAACAATGTAATGTTTCCGGATAATGACATTGAAACCTGACCCCCATCATAAAACTGATTGGTGAACTGGTTTACTGTCTTGAAACTTTTCGAATATCCGGTGCTTCCATTTACTCCGGGGAGTAAATTTAACTTTGATTGTTGCAGATCAACTTCAGAAGATTTTACTACAAGCATCTGTTTTTTTACTTGAATGTTATTGCTAAGGGCGAAGTCAATACATTTTTCAAGGCTCCATACTTTATCCTGAGCCTGACTGAATCCTGTGATTAACAGTGCAATTAACAGTAATGCCGATTTTCTCATCTGGGAATAATTTATTTTAATGGTAATGATATTGAGTGGATATAAATTAGGTTCATTTAAGTTCACTATCAACGATATTTGGGCTTTAAAACATGATTCAAAAATAGATAAAATCTAATATCATTTGACACAAGATACTGCTGATTTGCTTTTTTTGACGTCTGAAGCGTCAAAAGGTTACACTCAAATGAAAAATGCAATAATTAAATGCGATATTTGGATGACTCTGAGTAAGTTTGTAAAAGATTAATTAGGGTATTGAATCATACTTGATAATCAGGACTGTCTATGAATTGGACTTATAAGATTTTATTCGGAAGTTTTCTGTTTTTCCCTCTGCTTGTTTGGAGTCAATCCATTGAAATTAAAACGCATATTAGACCTAAAGTTGGCTTAGTGCTCAGTGGTGGTGGGGCTAAAGGGTTTGCACATATTGGTGCCTTAAAGGTCTTGGAAGAAGCAGGAATTCAACCCGATATTATTGGTGGAAGCAGCATGGGCAGTATCATTGGAGGATTATATGCCCTTGGTTATGATTCCAAAATGTTGCGTGAAGTGATTGCAAAGCTGGATTGGAATGAGTTATTAAACGATAAAATTTCAAGAAGAAACTATTCAATAGAAGAGAAGGCTGAAGATGGAAGGTATATCCTGTCATTTCCTGTCAGGCGCACACATATCGAAATGCCGGCAGGACTGAGATCGGGCCAAAACGTGACCAATATGCTGTCAAAATTGACGAGTCCAGCATTTCAGTACAAGAATTTCAGCGAGTTCCCTATCCCCTTCTTTTGTATGGCCGCAGATATCGAGGTTGGTCAGCAGGTTTTACTCAACAAAGGCTACCTGCCGGATGCAATGCGAGCCAGCATGTCTATTCCAACGCTGTTTACACCCATTGAATTAAACGGCAGGTTGTTGGTTGACGGAGGATTATTGAATAATTATCCCGCTGATATCATGAAACAACAGGGAGCTGATATTATCATTGGGGTAGATGTTCAGAGGACCCTTTATTCAAAAAAAGAACTGACTTCAATCCGGAAGATTGTTGACCAGATGGGAAATTTTTTGCGAAATCAAAGCAATATTGACAACAGAAAACTTACCAAATACCTGATAATGCCTGATCTTTCTCATTATTCAATAACCGATTTTGACAAGGCGGATTCAATGATTGAGATTGGTGAGCGGGCAGCCCGATTGCAACTTCCACGTCTCAGATTACTTGCCGACTCGCTGAATCGTTTGGGTCCTGCCAGACCCAAAATACAGCGTGCTGTGATTCCGGATCGCATTCCAATCAGGGAAATACAATATGAAGGGCTGAATAAAGTTCCCTGGAGGGTAGTTCAGAATAGAATGGGGATTAATGTCGGGGATACCATTTCACTGGATAAGTTATCCGATGCCATTGATCGTGCTTATGCCAGCCAGTATTTTGACATGATCACTTACAAACTTGAACCGAAAGATGATGGTATTCGTTTGATTGTAAGGGTTGTCGAGAAAGATTACGGACTTGTACGGATGGGTATTCATTATGACGATGATTTTCAGGCTTCTCTGCTTTTTAATGCCGACTTCAGAAACTTGTTGATCAATGGCACAAAACTTTCAGTGGACATTGGATTAGGAAGGAACCCGCGGCTTTCTTTGCTCTATTATTTAAATGGTGGCAGTTGGCCCAATATTGGAATGTCTGTTAAATCGAATGCGTTGGATGTGTTCAGCTTCGATAATCAGGGTGACAGAACTGCAAGCTTCAGATATACTGAAGGTTTGTTTGATTTATATACCGAAGTCATTCTTGCAAATTCCACTTCGATAGGATTTGGGGCAGAATTTGAATCTTCTGAACTCAGTCCCGATGTTTCATCCCAGAGAACGGCAACGATAGAAGAATCTTTTTTAAATTTCAATGCTTTTTTGAAAGTCGATACTTACGACAGGGCCTTTTATCCCGGAAAAGGTGGTTCGCTTTGGGCTGAGGTAAAAATTATAAAAGGGGTAAAGGAGAATTCTGTTTTTAATACTTCTTATGTGATGGCCTTAAGATATCGCAATGCTTTTAAAATTTCATCAAAGGTGTCTGTTATTCCTTCATTAAATATGGGTATCGCGATTTCTGACACGCTGCCTTATCAGTACAGGAGCTTTATTGGCGGAGCCAATTATGGTCAGTTTCACAATGTTTTTCCCTTTGTTGGCATGAACTTTATGCAGCGATCTGACTATTCAGCCCTGATTGCAGGGTGCGACTTGCAATATGAATTTCATCATAACCATTTCCTGATACTGAAATACAATATTGGAAAGACTGAACATACGCCCGAAAAATTATTGCAAATGGCGAATGCTATACAGGGAATCGGAATAACATATGGATACAACAGTCCCATTGGTCCTATCGAACTAACAGTGATGGCTTCAAATTATACCAATAAGACATTGACATTTATAAACCTGGGATACAGGTTTTAATGAAGATTAAATATTTGCAACGAGTTTAAATCCAATTCCGTGTACATTTATTAATTCAACGGTAGGATCTTCCTTCAGGTACTTACGAAGTTTTGCGATGTAAACATCCATACTTCTTGCATTGAAGTAGGAATCATCGCTCCAGATGTGTTTCAAGGCAACACTACGGTCAAGAACATCGTTCAGGTTTTCGCACAACATTTTAAGAAGATCAGCTTCTTTGGCTGTAAGTTTATGTTCTTCTTTATCGTATATGAGGATGTGCCTGTTATAATTAAATGTATAACTACCAATCTTGTAAATATTTGCAACTGCAGGTGGAAGGTCATTTTGTTGGGCTCTGCGGATAATCGCATTTATACGTACCAACAATTCTTCCATGCTGAAAGGTTTGGTCAGATAGTCATCCCCACCTATGTCAAAACCTTTTAATTTATCTTCCTGCAATGATTTTGCTGTTAAAAAAAGAATTGGAATCGTTTTATCAAGCGCTCTTATTTCACGTGCAAGCGTAAATCCATCCTTGATTGGCATCATTACATCCAGGATACAGAAATCAAAGATATCTCTGTGATAAGCATCAATTGCTTCCTGACCATTGATATACAGTTGCGTGTCGAATCCTTTTGCTTCAAGATAAGCCCTGAGAATATTGCCAAGGTTTCGATCATCTTCAGCCAATAATATTTTAAGCCTTTCCTTGTCTTCCATATACTTGTGTGATTAAAGAATCAAAGTTAATATAAAAATCATGTTTTTTTAATATCCAAAGGGTAGGAAAATTTTAAATTTCGTTCCCTTACCTATATCGCTCTCTACATTTATCTTGCCTCCGTGCTTTTCAACCATGAATTTAACGTAACTGAGCCCCAGTCCAAATCCTTTTACATCATGAATGTCTCCGGTTGGAACACGGTAGAGTTTTTCAAATATTTTCTTCTGGTGCGTTTTACTGATCCCGATTCCATTGTCAGCAATTGTAACCACAATTCCACCTTTAATGTTTTCTGTAGTAACAACGATCTGAGGTTTTCGGGGTGTGTATTTATTCGCATTATCGAGTAGGTTATAAATAATATTGGTCAGGTGAACCTTGTCTCCAAGAATGGTTGTCTCTACAGCCTTAAGATTTGAAGTTAAGGAACCGTCCCTGATTTCAACCTGGATCCCTATGTTTCGGATTACATCTGTGATGACCTTATGAATATCAATCCTGTCACGACGCGGTTTTAATTCCCCTTTTTCAATGATAGCCGACTGAAGAATTTTTTCAGCCATTTGGCCAAGACGTTTATTTTCTTCACTTACTATGTTGATATAAGAGCTGGCCAGCTCTTCCGATTTTTGAAACTCTTTGTCCGATAATGCTTCACAGGCAAGAGATATTGTTGAAATAGGTGTCTTAAACTCATGGGTCATATTGTTAATGAAGTCGTTCTTCATGACCGAAAGTTTCTTTTGCCTGAGTATGGTTGCAATCGTGTAACTGAATGAAAAGAATAACAGCACGATGAGAATGATTGAAGCGCTCAGCATCCACGATAATTTTAAAAGAACATATTTGGTCTGGTTCGGGAAATAGACCATCAGATAATTGGTACTGGAGAATGAAGTATTAGGATATAAATTAAACCGGTAACCTTTAGTTCTAAGGTCATTACTGTAAAGACCGGTTCGTTCTATAACCATTTTTTTGCTCCCAGTATTCCAGATACCAAATTCAAAAGGGGTATTGATTCCCTTGTTTCGCAATTCAGCTGATAATATTGAATCAAGCAGCTTACTATTAAACTGGGCTTCTATTTGTTCAGGGTAGTGTGATTTATAATAATCCAGAAAGATCTCGCTCATTAGAGCAGCTTGTTTTACAAGCTCTTCAACGTTCTTGCGGTTTATTACGGGCTTGACTGCAATTTTATTTTTGGAGTTTTGTGCTTTAAGGGGTAAATCATTACCCTGTCTGTTTTCATTTGTTTTTATACCAGATGAAGTATCGGGATTGTCGGATTCCTTTTTGTTTTGAATAGGGTTAGAGTCATAAGACAGATTCTTTTCATTCTCCTGACTCGTAGAATCAACACCAATTACAGGATGTTGTTGTGTGTAAAAGGATTTATTCAATGAGTCTATGGATGAATAAATAGAGGCTCCTTTTTGAAACTTGATCAATTGTTTTGAGACCTCAAGTTTTTCGAGCTTGTAAACAGTAGTTGATACAGCATCATTCACACTTCCTTCGAAAAACGTTTCCCGGACAGATATGGCATTCCTGATCCAGAAAAACTGGATGCCGACCAGGGTAATCAATGTGAGGATTACCAAAGTGATGATAAAATTTAAAAACTTTTTATTCATTGTCGCAAAAGTACTAGGCCATTGAGCTTATTTACACGGATTAACAAATTTTAACTTAAATAGTCCTAATTACAGGTCAAATGTTTTTAAATCATTTTATTTTTGACAATATTATTGAATTTGTGATGCTTGTAAAAAGCTACTTAGTGTTATTTCTTTCAATTCAGGTTAAAAGCCAAACTTATATTTATCGATTTTGTTGTTTCTTAGTATAAAAGTATGGCATTGTTGCACTTTTCTTTATTATTAATGGATAAGAGCGTAATTTTGCACTGTTTTTCTAAACCTCATTTTATATGATTAATTTAAAAGTTGATTTCATCAATATCCTTGGATTTGTTGATAATAGCAAAATTGAAGCCTTACAGGCAGAACTGAACCTTAGTCACCAAAAAGTAGTAAACAAATCCGGCGAAGGAAACGACTTCCTTGGATGGGTTGATTTACCCGAGACCCTCGATGAGGCTATCATAAAAAGTATTGAAAAAGATGCTGCACGCATCTCTGCTATAGCCGACATCTTTGTAGTGATCGGGATTGGTGGATCCTACCTCGGTGCAAGGGCTGTCACCGAAGCGCTTAATCATCAGTTTGCACACTTGCTTAAAGGCAACAAACAGAAACACCCGCATATTGTTTTTGCCGGCAACAATTTGAGTGAGGATTATCTTTCAGACCTGATCGACGTTTTAGATCAAAGAGATTATGCTATGGCTGTTGTTTCCAAGTCAGGAACAACGACCGAACCTGCAATTGCATTCCGAATCCTACGCGAACATATTGAAAAGAAGTATGGCAAGGAAGATGCCCGCAATCGTATCATTGCAATTACTGACAAAGAACGTGGCGTTTTAAAGAAACTCTCGCTCGATGAAGGTTATAGTTCATACATTGTACCTGATGATATTGGGGGCCGTTATTCTGTACTGACCCCTGTGGGTCTGTTGCCGATAGCTGTAGCCGGTTATGATATCCGGAAGATGTTGGAGGGAGCAAAAGCAATGCGAAAAGTATGTCTGGCCGATGCTGCTATATCAGCCAATCCCGCTGCAGCTTATGCTGCTGCTCGCACCGCTCTTTACCGCAGTGGAAAAACGACCGAGATCATGGTAGGTTTTCAGCCATCATTGGTATTCTTTGTCGAATGGTGGAAACAATTATATGGAGAAAGCGAAGGCAAACAAAACCGGGGTATTTTCCCTGCCGGTGTTACTTTTACTGCCGATCTCCATTCCATGGGTCAGTATATCCAGGAAGGCATGCGCATATTGTTTGAAACAGTCATATCTGTTGAGACACCCCGGAGAAAACTTTTGGTTCCTATGGATGACGAAAACTTAGACGGACTCAACTTCACAGCCGGAAAACGTCTGTCCGAAGTTAACCGTCAGGCTGAGCTTGGAACGCTACTTGCACATGTCGATGGTGGTGTACCCAATATCATTGTCAACGTACCGGCTATCAATGAAAACGTAATAGGCCAGTTGGTTTATTTCTTCGAATTTGCCTGTGCACTCAGTGGTTATATGCTCGATGTCAATCCTTTTGATCAACCCGGTGTGGAAGCCTATAAAAAGAACATGTTCGCCCTGCTTGGTAAACCTGGTTTTGAAAAACAAGCTGCCGAATTACGCGCCCGTTTGAAATAAACAGGAATCTATAAGCTTTTTTTAAATAAACCCATTTCAAACCAATTTCCATCAAACGTTGAAAAGGCCCTTTTTAGTCGTATCTTTATAATATTGAAATACAAAAGGGGGTTCTATGAACGACTTGTTTTTAAATTACATGTCTAATCGGTTACTCGCTGGATATGAAAAAAATAATGTTCCCGGTCAAAAAACATCACCAGGTCCTGTAATTACTATTTCACGTGACACCGGTTGTGGCGCTTCTGCGATTTCCAAAAAGCTTTATGAAAAGATACAGCAAAACTTTTTCAAGGATAAAGCGAATCCGGGTCCCTGGCAGGTTATCGATAGAGAAGTGCTTCATATTGCCGCAAAGGCATTAGAAGTAAATCCAATTGAGCTGAATTATGTGTTTAAAGGAGTTGAAAAGACAATACTCACTGAGGTCCTCGAATCGTTGTCTTCAAAATACTACCATAACGATCGGCAGGTAAAGCGTATCATTCATAATGTTATTCGTGGTATTGCAGAAAGTGGCCATGTCATTTTTCTCGGACGGGGCTCAGTCGCTATTACAAGGGATATTCTAAACGCCATACATATCCGGTTAATTGCTCCAATGGACTGGCGAATTAAACAGGTATCTGCACGTTTAAATATGCCGGAAAAGAAAGCGGAAGACTATATTAAAGAATCTGACATCAGACGAATAAAGCTGATTGAGAGTTTTGGGGGCAAATTTGATTCCGTAATATTTGACGTCATCTACAATACTGCCTCACTAACTGAGGAGGAAATCGTAGATCAGATATTTGCTCTGGCCAAACTCAAAGGCTTTTTCAAATGACATTATTTTTTTTCCGGTAGAGGATTCCTTCTGAATAAATTATCGGCTGCCTGAAGTATTTTCATTTTTAAATCCACAGGATAGTTCGGATGGTTTTTTAAAAACCCTCTCACTGTTTTTGCAGCTTCCGGTGATGTGTGACCCGAAAGCAAAGCATTCAACCAATCCAACGGGAAAAAGATATCTCCCGTAGCCCGTATCTCTTCCAGCATATTCAGTCCCGGCAAAATATATCCTTCTGAATCCTCCTCCCTGAGAGGGTGGTTGAGGTATGCCAAAGCTTCAGTTGCCCATGGCTCATGTTCCCGCATTACAGGGTTTTTGAGTTCTTTGAAAAAGTTGTCCCTTTCCTCCTTGTTGTCTGATAACGAAGGCAAAAGATAGATCAGGCGTTCCTTTAAATCCTTGTCCTTAATGCGTTCGACCTGTGTAGCTAGCACTTTTTTTGCATCCGGATAATCGCGCACTGCCAACTCGCAGGCAATGATGCGGTAATCATTATCTGAAAGTTTCAATCCCGGGATCTGGTGTTTTCCAGACCAGATTGCATAAAGGGTGTCCATCCCGATACAACTGTTCTGAATCGTATTGATGTATGCCTTCAGGTATGTTGCCTTCAATGATTTCGTCTTTGCGGAGTTCAGTTTTGTTTCCAACAATGCCGGCAATGATTCAAAGACCGTTGATTTTTGAGTGGCATCCAGATATTTCCAAAAAGTCATTTGGATATCGGAAACCAGAAAGTTGATCAATTGCTCTTCCCTCTCCACTTCTAATGCTGAACAAAGTGCATTGAAATAATCCAGTGAACCAATTTTATTGCTGATCATCATTTCGTGAAGCGAGAGCCATGCAGTTCCCCGTAATAGCGGATCACGGATCGAATCCATATTATTAAGCAAGTAGTGTGTAGTTGCCTGATCCAGCTCAAAAAAACCATAGCCTGTTTCCAAACTGTTGGGCAGAATGTACAAGGGTTTAAAAGAAAAGGGCAAAGTCGAAAAACTTGTTGTATTGGCATAGATTTCCTGAGAAAGCTGATCGTTTTTTTCCTGAACCGTGACGGTTAACTCCTGCGGCCAGACTCTGTTTTTGCCTGATGGATCTGATTGTTTAACTGAAGCCAGATTTTTCTGACCCCCTGTTTGCGAATAAGAAACAACATAATGTGGCATTCCCGGTTCTTTCACCCATGCACTGCTCCAACTTTTCAAGTCTTTTTTTGAATATTTTCCAAGAATTGCAATCAGATCATCCCAGTTTGCATTGCCAAAACCGAAAGTCTTCAGATATTCCTGCAACCCTTTTTGAAATGAATTTGCACCCATGAGGTTTTCAAGCTGGTTCATGACTATAGGAGCCTTGTGATAAATGATATTACCATAGAGTGATCCTGCCTCAGCCAGATTGGTCAGCTTTTGCTGGATCGGATTTGCTCCCAGGGTCCGGTCGACCGCATAAGCCCTGGGTTGATGTGCCAGTAAGAACATCAGTTGATGATTCATGCCCGGATACATGGGATTGACAATTTTATCCGCCATGAAATTTGCAAAGACCTCCTTTAGCCAGACATCATTAAACCACTTCATCGTGACCAGATCACCGAACCACAAATGAGCCGTCTCATGTGCAATCAGGTTTGCCCGGCTCAGTTCATCTTCCTGTGTTGCCGATTCATCCAGAATGAGCCGTTGTGCATTATACAAAATGGCTCCCGGATGTTCCATGCCTCCATATTGGAAAGAGGGGACAGCGATGAAATCATATTTTCCAAAGGGTTGCTGGATGCCGGTAAACTTTTCCATCCAATCCACCGACATGAAGACCTGTTTGAAGATAGCGTCTGTGTTCCTGACCATTTTTAGGGAATCGGTATCGCGGTAGAAAAAAGTATAGGCCGTCCCGTTGTGCTCCTTCCTGATCGTTTTGAATTTACCGGCTACAAATGAAAAAAGATAAGTGCTGATGGGCGCCGTTTGCTTAAAAGAATAAAATGCTTTGTTGCCTTTAATAGTCGTCTCTTTAAGATTTCCATTACCGGTAGCGACCCATCCTGAAGGAATTTCGAGCTTCAAATCAAATCTTGCCTTCAGATCAGGCTGATCAAAACAAGGAAAGGCAGTAGAAGCCCTAGCCGGGACAAAAAGGGTGTACAGAAATTCTTTGTTCCGGTTCATTGATTGTTCCCCGGCCTTGAAGCAAATCCGGAAACCATTATCCCCCAACTTTAAATAAGTAGCCGGGATGACCAAATGTCCGTTTACATGTTTCCAGCTCACATTCTTGCCGGTCAAAGTCTCAACTTTTTGAATATTCCCTGTAGGAACCGCGAAATCAAGTACCAAAGGATGGAGGATGTTTTTGAGCTTTATTTTCAGAATTAATTCCCCACTGATGCTTTCAGCAAGTTCCTCAGGAATACTGAAAGTCAGATTATACCGGATATCCGAAATCGTCTTTACTCTTTGATGCGCAAGCTGTATAGAAATCCCTTTTTCAATAGTTTGTTGCTGAGCCTTTACCGGATAAAAAGCCGATAGTGCAATCAGCAGGGATAAGAAAATGTTCTTTAAGTACATAATAATGTGAGTGATGTTAAATAGGGTCAGCCCCCATTAGGCTAAGCTGGGTCAGATTTGCAATATGAACCATTTTTAATGACAGATCTCCATCGCCATAAAGTTAGAGAAATATACAATAGATTGGGATCACAAATCTTTGGCAAAAGGATTGTGACTAAACATTCTTTCCAGTCATTAAACTTTTCTTAAGGTTGTCTCTAAACTTTTCGTTCCTTGGTCACTGAGCTTTTTGGACTCCTTCAACCATCAGATGATGGCTGGCCTCATAATCAGACCACTATATATCCATGTCTTTTTTCAAAGGCAAAAACAGCTCAAAAATGTCGAAAATCAAAGGCAAAAAGTTTTAGTCAATCATAATTTCTATCTTTCTATACAAAAATAGTTCTATTGTCTTCATTGCGTGGATACTTTTCCTGAAGTAGAGATTTTTCAAAGATCAGTCCGAAAACCTGGGAGAAAAGGAAGGAAGTATTTTATAAGCATTGTTTTCATTGAACCGGTTTAATCTTGTTTAATCTTTGTGATGACTCCGGGATCAACCATAAGCTATTTCCAGATCATTGGTAGATACTCCTCCCATTTACCACACGATCTCAGCACATGTACCGCACCTTTTCCGCTACCAATAAGCGGAAATGACGCGGAGATCGTGCGGAGAACCCCTTCTTCATCCCCTGAGTATCCGGTCTGTTTCTATTTTTCATCCCCTCATCAAGTTTACAAATTCCTCGAATATCCGTTTCTGAAATAAGCATAATCTGATCTTTTGGACTCTCCCCAAATTTTCAGACTTATCCTTTTTCAAGTAGTAAGTGCAAAATTGAACTGGACACATCATTTATGATTGACTCCATTTATTTCAATTCTCTTGTTAACTGATGCAGAATACAAATCTGCACCAGCAGATATTGATACATTACGAGCAAAAGAGGTGGGGTGGTTGATTTGTTCTATTGATATTGATGCCCTATGAGCAAAATAAGGAATAATCACAATAATTAAATAAATACTAAAGCTTTTTCAAAACCTGATCTATGATCGAGGCAAAATGGGTGTATTCTAAAACATGAATCTTAGCAGCAAGTGTTTCCGGGGTGTCGTTGGTTTCAACTTCACATCTGGCCTGGAAAATAATCTGTCCCTGATCATAATCCTCATTAACATAGTGAATGGAAATGCCGCTTTCTTTATCTCCTGCTGCGATGACGGCCTCATGCACTTTGCTGCCGTACATCCCTTTGCCGCCATATTTAGGCAACAGCGCAGGGTGGATATTGACAATCCGGTCCGGAAATGCCTTGATCAATGAGGGAGGGAGCAGCCATAAAAAACCGGCCAGCACTACAAGGTCGATTTGTAGATCGATCAACAGTTGTGTGATTTCATCGGTCTTACAAAAATCGGTGCGGTTAAAGACCCTGACCGGAATATTTAAAGCCTTTGCCCTTTGCAGCACGTAAGCATCTTCACGGTTTGACAAGATCAGCACGATTTGGGCTTCGTCACTTCCGGAAAAATATTCCGCAATAGCCTGTGCATTTGAACCATTCCCTGAAGCAAAAACAGCCAGTCGTTTCATCATTGGATCTAGAATTTCTTTTTTGCAAAATAACGCATTAATCCGATCAAAGAAAGTTTAAAGCGGTTTTAATATTTGGAGCTTTTTTCAGCCATGACCAATTAAAAAGTGATAATTCAGGATAATTGTTGTTTTTGTAAAGATAGTGCAGTTGTAGGGTTCGAGGTATAAAAGGCGGGAAAACAAAACTATACAACAATTAACATTATTTTTTTTTATGTAAATTTTGGTTTTAAGCGATATAATTCATTTCTTTGCACCGAAGAATTAAAAAAGGAGAAAAATGTCTGACATTGCAACAAGAGTAAAGAACATCATCGTTGACAAGCTCGGCGTTGATGAAAATGAAGTTACACCAGAAGCTAGTTTTACTAACGATTTGGGCGCTGATTCGCTTGATACTGTTGAACTCATCATGGAATTCGAAAAAGAATTCAACATTGCCATTCCAGATGATCAAGCTGAGAAAATCGGCACTGTAGGTGACGCCGTTACTTACATTGAAAACAATAGCAAGTAAGAAATTAAATTGCGATTAAATGAAGGTAAGACGCGTAGTTGTTACCGGTTTAGGCGCGTTGACTCCATTGGGCAATAATGTTCCGGACTATTGGAACGGATTGATCAATGGGGTCAGCGGTGCTAACACCATTACGAAATTCGATGCATCAAAGTTTAAGACTCAGTTAGCCTGTGAACTTAAAAACTTTGATCCGTTAAAATATTTTGACCGTAAGGAAGCAAGAAAATATGATCCATATGCACAATATGGTTTAGCTGCCACGGAAGAAGCCATTACCGATTCGGGTATAAACCTGGAAACTATCAACAAAGATAGGGTTGGAGTTATTTTCAGCTCGGGTATAGGTGGGATACTTACATTTTATGAAGAAGTAGTTGCATTCTCCAAAGGCGACGGTTCACCAAGATTTAGTCCGTTTTTTATTCCTAAAATGATCTCTGACATTGCCGCAGGTCATATTTCGATAAAGTACGGATTCAGAGGACCTAACTTTTGTACAGTATCTGCATGTGCTTCCTCATCGAATGCGATGGTTGACGCGCTGAATTATATCCGTTGGAATAAAGCCGACATGTTTGTAGTTGGAGGTTCTGAAGCCGCTATTAATGAGCCGGGAGTCGGTGGATTTAATGCCCTTCATGCACTTTCACAACGCAACGACGATCCGCAGACAGCTTCGCGTCCTTTCGATAAAGACCGTGATGGTTTTGTAATTGGCGAAGGTTCCGGAGTACTCATCTTTGAGGAACTCCAACATGCCCTCGATCGTGGTGCAAAGATCTATGGCGAAGTAGTTGGTGGCGGAATGTCTGCTGATGCTTACCATATGACTTCTCCACATCCTGAAGGTATTGGCGCAATCCTCTCAATGCGTGCTGCTATTGACGACGCCGGATTGAAACTTGAAGATATTGACCACATCAATACACATGGTACCTCGACCCCACTGGGTGATATAGCCGAAACGACAGCAATTGCAAAATTGTTTGGTAAACATACTTCCAACATTTCGATTAACTCTACAAAATCCATGACAGGTCACTTACTGGGAGCTGCCGGCGCCATCGAAGGCATCGCAACTTTGCTTTCAGTGAAGAATGATATCATACCTCCGACTATCAACCACTTTACTGATGATCCGGACATTCCGGCTGAAATAAAGATAGTATTTGACAAGGCTGAAAAGCGTACAGTTAATGCTGCCCTGAGTAATACCTTTGGTTTTGGTGGCCATAACGCGTCTATTATATTCAAGAAATATTCTGAATAAAAACCCTTGAGATTGCACATTGGAATTAAGCATTTAAGGGCCTACTTCTCGGGAGACCGGCATTTAATAAAAGGGATAAAAAATATTTTCGGGTATTATCCCGAAAATATTTTTTTATATAAACTGGCTTTTCAGCATAGATCGGTTGCCCAGCAATCGTTTAACGGAAACAAGGTCAATAACGAACGTCTTGAATATCTCGGTGATGCCATCCTTGGCGCCATTGTGGCTGATTATCTGTTCAAGATGTTTCCATTTAAGGACGAAGGCTTCCTGACAGAGATGCGTTCTAAAATGGTCAGTCGTGTTCAACTGAATAAATTATCGCACAAGCTAGGCATCGACAGTTTCATCCAGACTGCCGGCGAAAACAACAATCATTTCCGTTCTATCAAGGGCGATGCTTTTGAAGCATTGATCGGTGCCATGTACCTGGATAAGGGCTATACCTTTACGAAGCGAATAGTGATTGGTAAAATCATCAAGTTTTATTTTGACATCCAGGATCTGGAGAATACCGATACCAATTTCAAGAGTAAGCTGATCGAATGGTCACAACGTGAAAAGAAAAATGTTGAATTTGTCGTGATGGCTGAAAAAGGGACCGGTTACAATAAACAATACGTTGTTGAAGCGCGGATTGATAAAATCCCGTTTGGCGAAGGATGTGACTACTCCATAAAAGGGGCTGAACAAGGAGCTGCAGAAAAGGCCTGGAACATGATCAACAATGAGATTATTGAATAATCCGCAATAAATTTATCTCGATTTGAGAATTCCTTTGGATTGATTTGTAACTTTGTCATCAAATTAGGATAAGTATCGATGGCTACAAAACGGATGAGATTAGATATTGCTTTACAATATGACTATCTCATCGTGGGTATTAGTAGTCAGATGAATGAACATAGGCTGGGTTTTAATCTAAACCAATCGTTAGGAATTGACCTGAAAAGACTTGAAGATCTACCAGCCTATTTCGAAAAGGAAAAAAAACTTCGTCCCTTTCCTTTGTACACAGATAATCAAAATGAAAATTTCAAAGTCTGTTTTATCCTGGGGTGTATAAACCTTGGGGTTAAGTTGTTTCCACAGATGAAATATTGTGATTATCTGTTTATTTACGAAAACCCTTCTCCTGATTGGAATGAAGAACGCATTATTACTGCTATCAGGGGGATTCCCAATGTGCAATTGGCCCGGAAATTAAGTTCAGATGAGATGAAGGGGATCAACATGGTATTGGTTGATCTTGAAATGCATTTGCACGATTTAAAACTTGCCGGAAAACAAGAACAGAAATTTGAGGATAGTTAGTCCAAAGTTGAAAATAAAAATCAAATTATATATTAATTGCATGAAAACAAAGATAGTGGCCACTATAGGCCCGGCCTCACGGAGTAAAGATGTTTTAAAGTTAATGATTGAGGCAGGGGTTGACGTTTGCCGATTAAACATGTCGCACGACACACATGAAGAACATGCCAAAACCATTAAAGTTGTTGAAGAAATCAATGCTGAATTAAATTCTAATGTTGCTATACTCGCTGACTTACAGGGTCCTAAGATACGTATTGGGGCAATAGAAAACGATAGCATACTGCTTGAAAACGGACATGAACTGATCCTGACCACCAATAAATGCATCGGAAATTTAGAAAAGGTGTATATTACCTATCCTCATTTTGCTAAAGATGTCAGCAAGGGTGAAGGAATATTGCTTGATGATGGAAAGCTTTTACTTAGGGTTGTTGAATCCAATAATATTGATACCGTAAAAACGGTTGTTGAGCATGGGGGTGTCCTGAGCTCACGCAAGGGGGTTAATTTACCCAGCACTAAAATTTCTCTTCCAAGTCTTTCCGAGAAAGATCTGATCGACCTGGACTTTATTTTAAGTCACAACATTCATTGGGTTGCCCTTTCTTTTGTCCGTTCTGCTGCCGATATCATCGAACTGAAGCACATCATGGCCTCAAAGGGTATAAAAAATGCACCCCGCGTCATTGCCAAGATCGAGAAACCAGAAGCGCTCGAAGATATCGACGCCATTATCCGCGAAGCCGATGGCATCATGGTTGCCCGTGGTGACCTTGGTGTTGAAATTCCGTTGGAACAGGTTCCATTGATCCAGAAGATGCTGGTCAAGAAATGTTTGGAGGCTTCAAAACCTTGTATCATTGCCACGCAAATGATGGAAGGGATGATCACTAACATCCGCCCAACCCGTGCAGAGGTAAACGATGTAGCCAATTCAGTTCTCGACGGCGCCGACGCGTTAATGTTGAGTGGTGAAACCTCAGTAGGAGAGAATCCTGTAGCCGTTGTAGAAACGATGAGTAGGATCATCGTCAACAGTGAGACCTACGAAGATATCTACTTCAAGGATCATAAACCGGTTAACCTTCATGCCGATCGTTTCCTGTCAGACTCCATCCTCTTCAATGCATGTGAAATGGCAAAGAATGCCAAGGCGGATGCCATCATTGTGCTCACACATTCAGGTTATTCCGCATTGCGCATAGCCAGTCACCGTCCCAAGGCATTTATTTATATTTTCACCAATAATAGGACTTTGTTGAATACACTCAACTTGGTTTGGGGTGTCAAAGGATTCTACTACGATAAATTTATCAGTACAGATCATACCATCGAAGACATCAAGTATCGTCTGCGCAAAGATGGATTTGTGAAAGAGGGCGACATGGTTGTCAATACAGCCAGTACCCCGCTCAGCGATTTTGGTATGACCAATATGATCAAACTCAGTTACATCTAGCATTTGTTTTTAACAAATAAGAAGGCTGCTGAGTAATTTTAGTGGCCTTCTTTTTTAAAATACCAATGACACAATGAGAGCGCTTTCAACCATTTTGCTCCTTTTGCTTTCAAACACCTTCATGACCATTGCCTGGTATGGTCATCTGAAATATGGTCAGATGAAATGGTCGCAGAGTCTGGGACTGGTCGCCATTATCCTGATCAGTTGGGGAATCGCCTTCTTCGAATACTGTGCCATGATCCCTGCCAACCGGATTGGTTTCAAAGGAAACGGGGGCCCTTTTACATTATGGCAGTTAAAAGTGATCCAGGAAGTCATAACCCTAACGGTTTTTACTATTTTTACACTGATTGTTTTTAAGAGCGAATCCTTGAAATGGAACCACATAGTAGGCTTCATTTGTTTAGTATTGGCGGTTTTTTTTATATTTAAGAAATAATGGATTGAAGATGAAGATGAGTCCAAAATATAAAGCAGCGATTTTAGTGGGAATGCAGGTAATTTGGATCCTGGTTCTAATGGGGAAAATCTATATCCTCCACTGCGATCTCTGGGCATTTGTGATCTCATTTTTTGGAATTGTATTGGGTTCCTGGGCGGTGGTTACCATGAAACTCGACAATTTAAATATTATTCCTGATGTAAGACAAGATGCACGGCTTGTAAGTAAAGGCCCTTACAAAATAATTCGACACCCGATGTATTGTGCTATCCTGCTTACTTTTTTGCCGTATGTCATCGACAGGCCTTCCACTTTCATGGCCACCTTTTTTACATTGCTCTTAGCAACATTGCTCATCAAACTGAATTATGAAGAGCATTTGTTAAGAAACCATTTTACGGACTACGACGTTTATTCTAAAAATACATGGAGGTTGATTCCATTTATTTATTGACTGGATTTTAAATATGGACACTTAAAACAAATCAAGATGAAGAAAATTAGAAACCTGAATGGAATGACATTTATGCTGATTACAGTCATTTGTATCCTGCTCTTATCCGGATGTGCAAATAGCGAATCTGTTGTAGGTTGCGTACATGGCCATACTTATGGATTCTGGGGCGGTTTATGGCACGGCATCATTGCCCCTATCGATCTGGTAATCATGTTATTCAGAAACGACTTCACCGTTTATGCTCAAAATAACAACGGTGCATGGTATGCTTTCGGATTTGTAATCGGAAGTGGAGGTTGGGGATTCCTTGGAAACAAGGCGGCTTCGAAGAAAAAATGACAATAAAAAGGGTGGCCATTTGACCACCCTTTTTATTTTAAAATGCAGACTTAAACTGTTGCAAAAACCTAATATCATTCTCTGAAAACATCCTCAAATCCTTAACCTGGAACTTGAGGTTTGTGATACGTTCTATCCCCATTCCAAAGGCAAACCCGGAATAAACCTTGCTGTCGATGCCACAATTTTCGAGTACAGCCGGATCTACCATGCCACAGCCAAGAATTTCTACCCATCCGGAGTGTTTACAGAAGCTACAGCCCTTTCCTCCGCAAAGGTTACAGGATATGTCCATTTCGGCCGAAGGCTCGGTAAATGGAAAATATGAGGGCCTCAGGCGGATTTTGGTATCTGCGCTGAACATCTCTTTTGCAAAATAGAGCAGTGTTTGCTTTAAATCGGCAAATGACACGTCTTTATCGATGTATAAACCTTCAACCTGATGAAAGAAACAATGCGCACGTGCAGAGATAGCCTCGTTGCGATAGACGCGTCCGGGGAATATCGAGCGGATGGGCGGTTTGTTGTTTTCCATCACCCTTACCTGTACAGAGGAAGTATGCGTCCTTAATGCGATATCGGGGTCTTTCTCAATAAAGAAAGTGTCCTGCATATCACGGGCCGGATGTTCCTGTGGGAAGTTGAGGGCCGAAAAGTTGTGCCAGTCGTCTTCAATTTCAGGACCCTCGGCTACTGTGAAGCCAAGCCTGGAGAAGATATCGATGATTTCTTTCCTGACGATAGAGATCGGATGATGCGATCCTACCTGACCAAGGTCAACCGGAAGCGTGAGATCGCTGACGGTCTGACTCGTTGCAGGTTGTGTCTCGAACAGATCCTTGTGAGCATTGATGGCTTCCTGCGCTTTGTCCTTCAGGTCGTTAAGCAGTACCCCGATCTCTTTGCGCAGCTCTCCCGGAACAGTCTTGAATTCATTAAACAGTTCACCCATGACACCCTTCTTACCCAGGTATTTGATTCTGAACTGTTCTAATTCTTCTTTATTCTGTGCTTTAAATGCTTGAATTTCTGCAAGTAACTGCTGGATATGATCTTTCATCTTGATATTAAATAGGAAAAGCTTAATTGGTAACTTCTGAAATCTTCATGGATAGGGGCTCAACAGGACGATCCTGTGAGTTGGTCCTGACATCTGCAATCAAGTCGATGACATCCAAACCCTCTATGACCTCACCAAAGATTGTATATTCACCATCAAGATGTGGTGTTCCGCCAAGCGTTGAATAGGCTTCAATCTGCTCGGGAGTAAATTCTTTGCGCATCTGACGGGCGATGTAAGTCAGGTCCTGTGCTGAAAAAGTATGTCCCTGAACGACATAGAACTGTGAGCCGGAAGAGGCTTTCTTTGGATTTACCTGATCTGATTGACGGGCTGCTGCCAAAGCTCCTTTTTTGTGAATGAACAGGGGATTGATCTCAGCAGGAACCGTGTATCCAATGTCATCCGACAACCTGGTTGCGCCACCACCCTGGATCATGAAATCCTTAATTACTCTGTGCCAAGGCGATCCATTGTAATATTTTTCTTTAACCAGTTTGATAAAATTATCACGATGCAGTGGTGTTTCGTCATAAAGTTTGATCTTGATTGAACCCAGTTCAGTTTCGATCAGGAAAATATTGTTATTTTTCATATTCTTCGTTTTATTTATTTGGTAATATTCGTTAGGTTTTTAATCTCTTTCCGTTTCAATACCCTGACTTTCATCACGATATTCTCAACTGGCCTGTCGTTTTTGTCTGTTACTGCCAATACAATCTTTTCAACCACATCCATACCTTCAACCACTTCGCCAAAGATGCTGTAAGAGGCGTCCAGATGAGGGGTCCCACCAATGGTTTTATAAACTTCACGTTCGGCTTCCGGGATTGTGTATTGTTTTTGTTCTTTATAAAGGGTGTCGGCAATCAGGCTGAGTTGTTTCATCTGCCTGCTGAACGCAGCGGTATCATTTTTTTTAAAATCAGCCAGCTTGTCTTTAAGTGCCTTGTTCGATTCAATGTAGTTATACATCAGATTGTTTTTCTGGCTGGTATTAATGCGCTTTTCAGCTTTTTCAAGTCCCGCATCATCAAACACCTTTCCAACCACAATATAAAACTGTGATGCCGAAGAAGCCCTCAGCGGATTTACATCGTCACCTTCACGTGCTGCTGCCATCCCTTTCTTGTGAAAAAAGGCAGGGTTATATTCGAAAGGAATCGTGTATTTCGGACCCCCTTCACCCAGCAACTGACCGGGTTTGGCGGTCTTTGAATCCGGATCACCACCCTGGATCATGAATCCCTTGATGACCCTGTGAAAGAGTGTTTCATTAAGATATCCCTTCTTTGCCAGTTTGACAAAGTTTTTGGTGTGCTTGGGTGTTTGATGAAAGAGCTTCACCCTGATGTCACCATAGGTCGTACTGATCAGAACGATGGGATCTTTTTGGGATTGAGCGGGCAGATTGCCTGCCATTAAGCAAACAATGAATACCAGAACTAATTTTTTCATAACACTCTTTCTTGATATCAGCCTGCAAATTTACGAAAAATGTGGTTAGCCTTTGGTTATCTGCCTGACATCTTTTCTGTAAAGCAGTTCCTGCAGAGTGGTTCATAACTGTCGGTCTCACCCAGCATGACCTGCTGCGTATTGGGAACCAACCTGTGCGAGTATTGTGCCAGTTCGCCACAGTTCATACAAATGGCATGGACTTTGGTGACAAATTCAGCGGCTGCCATGAGGCCGGGCATAGGGCCAAACGGTTTTCCCAGAAAGTCCATATCCAGACCGGCAACGATTACCCGGATACCTTTAGCGGCAAGTTGATTGCAAACGTCGAGGATCTGGTCATCGAAGAACTGGGCTTCGTCTATGCCAATTACATCAGCATCATTGGCATAGAGCAAGATCTGTGATGCATTTTGAACAGGGGTGGAGGTGATGGCTTTTGCATCATGCGAAACTACATTGATCTCATCATACCTGACATCTATGGCCGGTTTGAAGATTTCAATCTTCTGCTTTGCTATCCTGGCACGGTTGAGCCTACGGATTAACTCCTCGGTTTTGCCCGAGAACATGGAGCCGCAAATGACTTCAATCCATCCCCGGTGATAGTTTTTATTGGCCTTTTTTTCTAGAAACATATAGCATGATGTGATTTAATCGATATCTTTATTCTTTTATTCCAATAAACAAAAATATTGAAATTCTTTAACCCACGAACAACAGATTATGGATAAGAAGGTTTTAATGAACGAAATATTGACTTTATTAAATAAAGTTAACCGACAGGCGCAGATATTGGTGCGCCTGCCAAACATGGCACGCATTGATGTTGACTTACTTCTGGCCGAAATCAGGCAGGTTTACGATAAGACCCTCGATCTGCAAATAAAAATAGAAAATACCCGTGAGGAGCCAAAAACGGAAAATAAAAACATGAGTCCCTATGCACCGGTCCCGGAAACAATAAGTCATCCAACAGTTCATACTGCACCCATAATAGAAGAACCGGTGTTGTTTCCGGAACCCGAGGTTGAAAAACCGGCTCCAACCGTTGAATTTGAATACATTCCAACGCCTGTGGTTGAGACACCTCCGCCGGTAATCCCGACACCTGCTGCGACTCCCACTTCTTCCTATCAGCCAAAATCGGTTCATGAGGCTTATGAAGAACAGAATGCAGATCACAGCATCGTTTCGCGTCTGCAATACAATCCCATCAACGATCTTCGTTCGGCCATCGGCATCAGCGATAAGTTCCTGATCATGAACCAGCTTTTCAAAGGATCGCTCGAACAATACAATGGAGCCATCGAACGGTTGAATAATTTTTTCAGCTACGAAGATGCCGACATTTTCATCGGGAGTTTAAAGATCCTGCACGACTGGGCCGATAACTTGCCCGCTATTGAAAAACTGCAACATTTTGTAAAACGCCGCTATCAGAAAGAGTAGCTTGTTTTTCTCTATTTTTGTAGAAAGAATTTAATTTCTTGAAAAGAAAAATATGGCGAAGCTTTATATTGTACCCACCCCTATTGGAAATCTTGAAGATTTCACCTTTCGTGCCGTTAGGATCCTGAAAGAGGTCGACGTCATCCTGGCCGAGGATACCCGTGTGACGGGCAAATTGCTGAGCCATTATGGTATTGAAAAAAAAATGATGCCGCATCATCAACACAATGAACACAAGACCGTCGAATACATTGCCGGGATGATAGCAAACGGAATGAGTGTGGGGTTGGTGACTGATGCCGGGACACCGGGAATTTCAGACCCCGGATTCATGCTGGTCCGCGAGTGTCTTCGTCAGAATCTTGAAGTAGAATGTCTTCCGGGTGCAACAGCCTTTGTACCTGCCCTGGTCAATTCTGGACTTCCCATCGACCGGTTCCTCTTTGAAGGATTCCTTCCACACAAGAAAGGCAGACAGACCAAATTGAAATGGTTGGCCGTTCAGCCTTATACCACGGTGCTTTATGAGTCACCTCACCGTTTGTTGAAGACCCTTGAACAGATCGCCGAATTCTTTGGTCCCGACCGTCAGGTCAGTGTAGCACGCGAATTGTCAAAGATGTATGAGGAGAATGCCCGCGGCACGGTCGTCGAGGTCTATGGTTATTTTTGCCGCAAACCCATCAAGGGCGAAATTGTCATCATCATCGAAGGGTTCAATGCAAAGCTCGACACCCCACAATTTTCAGAGGATTTAGACGATGATGAATTAGAATCAGACCAATCTTGAACTGATTCCATAACAAAAGATACACTATGCCCTATACCTACGATTATCCAAGACCGGCCGTTACGGCAGATATTATCCTGTTCTCACACTTCCAAAACAAAGACTGGGTACTGCTGATCCTACGCAAGTACCCCCCTTTCGAAGGTTGTTGGGCAATTCCCGGAGGCTTCATAGAAATGGACGAGACACTGGAAGCCTCGGCACTAAGGGAGCTTGAAGAAGAAACCGGATTGAAAGGAATAGCGCTGAAACAATTTCGTACTTATGGAAACCCCGGAAGAGATCCCCGCCACCGAACGATCACCGTTGTCTTTACCGGAAGATGTGAGGGTTTACCTAAAGTCAAGGGAATGGATGATGCCCGTGAAGCAGTATGGCACCCGGTTGATGCTTTACCCAAACTGGGTTTTGACCATGATACGATCTTAAAAGATGCTTTGCAGACGCAAGGAGCTTCAGGTTTCCTCAATCGCGACGATCATGGTTCACAGACATTAAAAGCTGAAAAGTAGCTTCTTACACAGCATGCATCGCAGTCCTGAATGAAAATATCATGACCCCAATCATGATAAAGAAATAGGTTACAATGAAAGCTATGGTCATAATCCCGATGTATTTGACATGCTTTTTAAGGTTTGCTAAAGCAATAGTCAGATACTCAGTTTCTCTTAACGCAACAGCTTTGGAGATGTAATTCGAAAAATTATTCAGATAGATCAGGGGAAACACATAGACAGCTGCAAAAATTACATATACAAAACCCAGATAACCTACCGGAACCGGGAAGTGGGACTGAATCATGGAATCTACAACAAAATGAGATACAATACTTATGATCAGTCCCCCGATCAACATTAACCCAATGCCAATAAATCCAAGAATTGCCAGAAATTTAGTCCATTTAGCTGCAGTGTTCAAATAACCAAGAGATTCCAAAGTGATCTGTGGAATGGGCAGTTCAGATGAATGGGTTGTGTTCATCCCTGATGTGAAATCGTTTTCTTCCATTTTCTTTCGTTTTATAATTTTTTGATAAAGGTAACGATATAAGCATCATTCCCAATAGCGTTCAAAATTAAAATCAGCCCTTCCCGATTCCCCAATTCTTGAAATCACCCCTAAAATTCAGGATACCAAAGTTTGAATATTTTTCGATATTTCCTGGACAACTTAAGGATAAAGGGGATTTAATCCGGAAATAATATGAATATAATTTGGGGATAATCCGGGTCTTTAGACCCAAGTTATACTCAACTCATACTCAGCTTATACCCACCTTATACCCGGCTTATCTCTACCTTATGGAAGCATTTTCTCACAATGAAAACAACTGCTTCTCTAAAGGGTAGAAGTGTGTTTAAATGAAAAAGGAAGTTTACGGAATTAAGAATTAGCCAGCATAGGCGATAGTGACGACTGAAATCCTAACATCGTTGTCTTTCATCAGGGCGGCGGCACAGGCTTCCAGCGTGGCACCCGTGGTCATTACATCATCGACAAGCAGAATGTGTTTGCCTTCCAGTTTTTCGGGATGGGTTACGGTGAAGATCTCTTTTACATTTTCCCATCGTTCATCACGGGTTTTGCGGGTCTGGGTTGCGGATTCCTTGACGCGAAACAGGATATTGGTCTCCACGGGAACTTCCATTGCCATTGCAAGCCCCTTTGCAAAAACCTCACTCTGGTTATAGCCTCTTTTTAACTGCTTCTTTTTGAACAGGGGTATAGGAATGATCATATCCACCGTGTTATAGGGCGGTTGATGGACCAGTTTATAGCCATATACCCGGCCCAGGAAAGTTCCGATCTGGTGACGTCCATTGTATTTGAAACGATGGATCATGTGCTGAACTTTGGACCCTTTGTGGAAATAAAGAAACGCGGCAGCCCTTTCCACGGGTACACGGCCCCAAAATGCTTGTTCCATCGGGTTTTCCTGCGTGAGATGAAAGTTGGTGTAGGGGAACTGAAAAAGACAATGCGTGCAGATCTCCTCATCGGCCGGAGCCAATGCCTCTCCGCAGGCCTGACACAACCGTGGAAAGAAAAGATTGACAAGATCGTACCATAAACTTTTCATCGGGCAATCGTTTTTTGATCTTCTTTCAAAGATAATCAGGATTGCCTAATCCGCGGCAGGGATTGCAGGAATTATTTTTCATCCCTCCAATTGTTTCATCATCTCTGTTTTCAGAGTATCTTTGATTCACTAAATTGTTTTAAATGTCGGAGAATATCTTAGAGGTACATGATTTAACCGTTGCGTTTCTTACCGAAGACGCTATTGTAAAGGCTGTTGAGCATGTATCTTTCTCTGTTAAGGCTGGTCAGACACTTGGAATTGTTGGAGAATCGGGTTCGGGGAAGTCTGTTTCGGCGCTTTCCATCATGGGCCTGCTCCCTGAAAAAGTAGCCATTATCAACAGTGGAACCATCCTGTTCAATGATGATGGAAAGGAACCTGTTCAACTGCTTAGCCTGGGTGAAAAGCAAATGCAGTCGATCAGGGGAAACCGGATAGGGATGATTTTTCAGGAACCGATGACCTCGCTGAATCCCGTAATGCGTTGTGGAAAACAGGTTGCAGAGGTGCTGATCCGTCATAAAAAGTTAAGCAAAGTCGCAGCCCGGCTGGAATGTATCCGACTTTTTGAGGAGGTATTGCTTCCAAGGCCGACCGCTATTTTCGATTCATACCCCCATCAGTTATCAGGCGGTCAAAAGCAACGGGTGATGATTGCCATGGCGCTTGCCTGTAACCCAGCCCTGCTTATCGCCGACGAACCCACTACCGCGCTGGATGTTACCGTTCAAAAGAGCATCCTTGATCTCATCCGTCAGCTTCAACAAAAACATGGCATGGCGGTCATCTTCATTACCCATGATCTGGGAGTCGTGGCTCAGCTGGCGTATGAGGTGGTCGTGATGTATAAAGGTCAGATCGTGGAACAGGGGTTGGTAAAGGAGATTTTCATGTATCCTCAGCATCCTTATACGAAAGGGTTGTTGGCTTGCCGTCCTCCTTTGGGTAAACGACCCGAACGCTTACTCAGTGTGGCCGACTTTATGGGTGATTCTGCATCAAATGATTTACAAAGAGATAAAACTATTACCGAAGATCAGTCCAAAAATCTGGCAGCCGTTATTTCAGTGAAAGAAATAACGCATGAAGAAAGACGCCTGAGGCATGAAAAACTATATCAGAAAGAACCTCTTTTGCGCGTGAAGAACCTCAGGACCTGGTTTCCGGTTCAGACGGGATTTATGTCGAGGACAAAGGGTTATGTCAAGGCCGTGGACGATGTCAGTTTTGAGGTCTTTCCGGGCGAGACGCTTGGGCTGGTGGGTGAGTCGGGATGTGGAAAGACGACTTTGGGTCGTTCCATTCTGCGACTGGTCGAGCCTTCGGAAGGGAGCGTAGAATTTGAAGGGCAGGAGCTGACCGGGCTTAAGCCGGAGGAGCTCAGGATGATGCGGCGACATATGCAGATTATCTTTCAGGACCCATACTCATCCTTGAATCCCAGGATGACGATCGGGACAGCAATCACAGAGCCCATGACCGTGCATGGATTGTACGACAGCGAACATTCGCGTCGTGACAAGGCAATGGAACTGCTTGAAAAGGTGCAGCTTAAGCCGGAGCATTTCCACCGTTACCCACATGAGTTTTCAGGGGGGCAGCGGCAAAGGATCTGTATCGCCAGGGCATTGGCTTTGCAACCCGGCTTTATCATCTGTGATGAATCGGTCTCTGCGCTCGATGTGTCGGTCCAGGCACAGGTTTTGAATTTGTTAAATCAGTTGAAAAAGGACCTTGGATTCACCTATATCTTTATTTCGCATGATCTGAATGTGGTCAAATACATGTCGGACCGGCTGATTGTGATGAAAGACGGACGGATTCTGGAACAGGGCGAAGCCGACAAGGTCTATTCCAACCCTGAAACGGCTTATACGAAAGGATTGATCAATGCCATTCCTACGTTGATTAATTCTTAATAGCATATGTAAATAGGATAAATGCTATTTGATTTGTTGATTGTCCTGGATCGGATTTGCCAATATAAAAGATCCGGATCAGATTTTAAATTTTTTATACGATGCAATCAAAAACAAGTAAGAAAAAAGTAGCCAAAAAAGTCATCAATCTTGGCAAGAACCCTTTCATGCGCACCGTTTTAGACGTGTTCGCCCATAGCCCTTACCGGGGTTTTAATTTTAAACAAGTGTCCTCCGAATTGGGGATCTCGGATAAACCCAGCCGTATCATGGTGAGCAATCTTCTTGAAGAGTTGTTGACCAATGATGCCATTGTTGAGGTAAAAAGAGGTAAATATAAACTCAATCCTGAATTGATCGCTGATATCACCTCTACTCATGATGTGGTAGGTAAGGTTGACATGAAACAAACCGGCAAGGCCTATGTCATGGTGCCCGATGCCGATGAAGATATTTTTATTGCCGCCAATAACGTGTATCACGCTTTTCATGGTGATAAGGTAAGGGTGAACCTTTTCCCGAAACGGAAAGGCAGAAAGCCCGAGGGTGTGATCGTTGAAGTACTCGAACGGTTCCGCAAACAGTATGTCGGAATCCTGAGAATCTCTTCACACGTCGCCTATCTCCATCCCGACGAACCCAATATCCTGATGGATTTCATCATTCCGAAAGACAAATTGCTGGAAGGCAAGAATGGAGAAAAGGTTGTTGCAACCATTCTGGAATGGCCCGATGATTCCATGAATCCCATTGCTGAGGTCATTGCCGTACTTGGAACACCCGGGAATAACAACGTAGAAATGCAGGGTATCCTGGCTTCTTATGATTTCCCTGTTGCCTTTCCAGCTAGCGTGGAACGTGATGCTGAGGCCATTCCCGAAGCCATCCCTGAGGATGAAATCAAACGAAGACGCGACTTCCGGGAGATCTGGACCTGTACGATCGATCCTGAAGATGCCAAGGACTTTGACGATGCACTTTCATTGAAAAAACTGGATAACGGGAACTGGCAAGTGGGAGTGCATATTGCTGATGTTTCTTATTATGTAAGACCCGGAAACGCAATTGATGCAGAGGCTTATGATCGCGGTACCTCCATTTACCTGGTTGACCGGACCATTCCTATGTTGCCCGAAAAGCTGTCGAACAAAGTCTGTTCATTGCGACCCAAAGAAGACAAGCTCTGTTATTCAGTAGTCTGGGAGATGGATGAACATGCTAACATGCTGAATGAATGGATAGGGAAAACCATCATCAACTCAAGCCGGCGTTATGCCTATGAAGAAGTCCAGGCCATGATCGAAGGTGGCGAAGGCGACTTCAAATCTGAATTGATGACCCTCAATAAACTTTCTACCTGCCTGCGTGAGGAACGATTTAAACATGGTTCAATCGCGTTCAGATCTACAGAAGTAAAGTTCAAAATCGATGAAAATGGTCATCCGATCGAAGCCTGGATCAAGGAACAGAAAGAAGCCAACCAGTTGATCGAGGACTTCATGTTACTGGCAAACAAACGTGTTGCAGAACACATCGGAAAGGTCAGTGGCAAGGAAACACCCAAGACATTTGTTTACCGCGTCCATGATGAGCCCAATCCAGCCAAGATGGCGACATTCATCGAGTTTGTCGGCAAGCTGGGATATGCGATCAAATCCACTTCTCAAAAGGGATTGTCAGCAGCCCTCAATAAACTGTTTGAACAGATTGCCGGAAAGGCCGAAGAGAACATGATCGAGTCGATAGCCGTGCGTACGATGGCTAAAGCCGAATACAGCACTCAGAACATCGGTCATTATGGCCTCTCGTTTAAATACTATACCCATTTCACCTCACCCATCCGCCGATATCCCGACCTCATGGTGCACCGGCTTTTAGAGCGATACATGGAGGGCGGAAATTCTGTCCCGCAACATGAACTGGAGGAGAAATGCGAACATTCTTCGGATATGGAAAGGCGTGCAGCCGAAGCTGAAAGAGCTTCTATCAAATACAAACAGGCTGAATACATGCTGGATAAAATCGGCAAGGAGTTTCCGGGAGTCATTTCCGGAGTCAGCAAATGGGGGATCTATGTGGAGATCGATGCCTTTAAATGTGAGGGGATGGTTGCATTGAGAACATTGATGGGAGACAACTATACGCTGGATCAGGAGAATTATCGTGTGATCGGACAGCGCAGAGGCAAGGTTTACCGTCTGGGTGATCGTGTTCAGATCAAGGTGATGCGGGTTGATTTAGCCCGGAAACAGATGGATTTTGAATTGGTGGAATAATAAAAAGAAGGGACAGGTTGCGACCTGTCCCTTCTCTATATAATTTATTTGTGTTTTATTTCCGTGGAAGCCAGACCTCCATTTGGGTGGTTCCCCTGTTGCTCCAACTGTAATAAGGAATTGCAACAAAACTTTGTTTCTTAGGTGGTAAGGCAATCCCTTCTTTTGAAGTGGTGGATAAAACACCCTCTCCTCTTATGATTTCAATTCCATTTAATGTGTTTTTATCGAAAGTAGTCGTTAGAATGGCTTCATCAGGGATAGACATATTCCCATAGAAGTTGTTATTATCCACTCCTTCGAGGCAATATACAATCGGACCCCGTTCCAAAGCAACCTTGCCCCTGTCGGCAACAACATTAGAATTGGCTTCGACCCTGTGAACGTTTAAAGGAAGGGTGTATTCAATCACGTCACCTTTCTTCCATTCACGGTTGAGAATAGCGTATCCATTTTCGGATTTGTATTGTGCCTTTTGCCCATTGACCTTCAGGACGATAGTCTCTGTTTTAAGGTTGATGTAGGAATATAAATCGCTGGGGACTGGCTGATTGCGGACCCAACCAGGGATGCGGATGTTGATTGAGAACTTAGCATTGACTGTCGGGTTTACTGCAATCTTTACATTTCCTTCCCAGGGATAATTTGTCTGTTGGCTCAGTGCAACAACGTTCTTTGGAGTAAGGTTGATTTTAGTCGCACTGGCTACAAAAAGATTCACATAGATATTGTTTTGTTTCTGCGCATAGATGTAACCAGGCACCGATGGTATAAAACGGCAGATATTGGTGGGGCAGCATGAGCAATCAAACCAGGTCTTCCGTTCAAGGGCTCCCTGGTTGAATTTTAACTTGCCATCGGCTTCAAGCGGATTGGGATAGAAAAATGTTTTCCCATCAAGACCAACACCGGCAATGACGTTGTTATACAGGCTTCGTTCCATCACATCAATGTATTTTGAATCGCCATGAAGCAGAAACATGCGGTAATTCCAGAAAACATTGGCAATGGCTGCACAGGTTTCGTTGTATGCATTGAAATTAGGAAGTTCATAGTTTTCTCCAAAACGCTCCCCATCAGGGATCGCACCGATTCCTCCTGTGATATAGAATTTCTTGGTGACCATATTTTCCCAGATCTTGTCGATGGCATTGATGTAATCCTTGTTACCGGTCAGTGCAGCTACATCTGCAACTCCGGAATAGAGATATCCTGCGCGGACGGCATGGCCTACGGCTTCATCCTGTTGGATGAGAGGAGCCTGATCCTGAAAATAACTGCGTTTTGGATCAATCTTCTTACCCCGGCTGTCGATAAAGAACTTGGCCAGGTCAAGATATTTCTTTTCATTCGTAATCCGGTACAACCGCACCAAACCCATTTCAACGATTTCGTGGCCGGGGGCATCATTGCGTTTGCCGGGACCAAAGACGGTGGTCAATAAATCGGCATTCCTGAGGGCAATATTCAGGAAATTCCTTTTGCCTGTTGCCGTGAAATGCGCTGCAGCAGCTTCAAAAAGATGTCCTGAATTGTAGAGCTCATGGCTCATTTGAGATTCGTTGACCCACCTTGCTTTACCAGACCACTCATGTGGATTCTGAGGATCGATGGTCCGGGCTGTATAAAGATAGCCATCGGGTTCCTGGGCCTTTGCAATCAGGTTGATCAGGCTGTCCACATATTTATCGAGCGCCTTATCGGGATGAACAGACATCGAAAACGAGGCGCCTTCAATGATTTTATAGATATCGGTATCATCAAATGGAAATGTAGTGAGAAACTTTCCACTCTTGTTTGCAGCATTTACAAAGTTCTGGACCCTGCCTGTTTCTTCGCATTTCTTGAAAGAAGAGGGGATGGTCACGGTTCGGTTTGTCTCGATTCGTGAGGTCCAAAACTGATCTTTAAGGCTGACCCGGCTTATCGGCACACCCTGGATGTTGTAATCTGTAGTCGTTTGCGCAAAGCAGCCCAGCTGGGCTATTAAAATCAAAAGTGTAATTAATGCTGTTCTTGTTTTCATAAACTTAAAAGTTTTCAATCTTTGATTTATGGTCAAAAGTAAAATTTATTTTCTTAAAACAATAAGGGCGATTGTCTTTGTATTACAACTTAACAACGCTCTTTTTCCCGGTATATTGGATTGTCTTTGAGAATTTCAGCGGTGTTTCCAAACCTGTTCCACTCTTTTCACCAACCACAACAATGTTAAAGGTGTGTTTTTTCAACATTGTAGGAAACTCTCCCTTACGGTCAGCAATGGTCAAGGTCTTTTGAGCATCATCCCAAGAGAATGTAATCAGTGTATAGGCTCCCTTTTCATAATTATAGTTGTCCATTTCATCTTCGTACAAGGTAAACTCACCGTTGGCACCCGGATAAATCCTGATCTCAAGTGGGTCTGTTTTCTCGTTGGCATACTGGACAAAAGGACCTAATGGAATGATCGATCCTGTTTTTACAAACAATGGCATGATGTCGATGGGCACCTCACGGTTTACATCCTGGCCGGCATCATATTTCTTGCCTGTCCAGAAGTCAACCCAATCTGTTCCTTTTGGAAGATAAACCTTATGGGTTTTGACGGTGCTGAAGTTGGCTGTACGGGTTCCATTATCAGTTCCAACATAAAGCGATTCGGTGACCGGACTAACCAGGATGGATTTACCAACATATACTCATCATTGATATCCCATACTTTCTGATCTGCAGCGAAATCCATCGGCAAAGCCCGCATCATGGTGGATGCATTTTGGGTTACATCCCACGAAGTTGAGTAGATATAGGGCAACAAGCGATAGCGCAGGTTGATGAACTTCTCGATGGCATCGTAAGCCCAGTATCCCTTTTGTCCGAACTGGTAGATCTCACGTGGGGTATCTGTTCCATGCGAACGCATCATGGTTGTGAAGGTGCCGAATTGTAACCAACGGCAATATAATTCCTGGAAGCCAACATCCTTGACGCCCTGTTTGTAGCGACCTGAAGAGAAAAATCCTCCGATGTCACAATTCCAATAGGAGATGCCGGTGAGTGATAAGTTCAGTCCACCCGAAATCTGGTTATGCAGTACATCCCATCTGGACTGGACATCTCCCGACCATGAAGTAGCGCCATAGCGTTGTTGACCGGCAAAGGCTGAACGGGTCAGGATAAAAACACGCTTGTCGGATGTGGTCTTACGTTGGTTATCATATACCCCTCCAACCGTCATCAGGGGGAAGGCATTGCGTACCTTGCGGAATGTGCCCAGGAAGGTCTTGTTGTCAAAGTCTTTTTCCTTGATATTCATGTGATCAGGCTCAGATGAATCGAGCCACCAGCCATCCATGCCCAGAGAGAAGATATTTTTGTTCATATAACTCCAGTAAATGCTACGGGCTTCAGGATTATAAGGGTCGTAGGGCTTGTCTCCGGATGTAGGAGGCCAGGTCGTAATATTCAAAAGCATGTTCTTGTCGCTGAATTCCTTAAAGATCTTTGTTTTTGGGCCAAAAGAAGGCCAGACAGAAATGATGACATGTGCATTCAGCTTGTGAATGGTATCGAACATCCCTTTGGGATCAGGGAAACCGGGATTGCCAAACTCTGTGGAATTCCAATAAGCATCGTCAGCGCTCCAGTATTGCCAGTCCTGAACAATGCCATCAATGGGAACTTTGAGTTCACGGTATTTTTCAACAACTCCAATTGTTTCATGCTGACTCTTATACCTTTCCCTACTCTGCCAATAGCCAAAAGTCCAACGTGGGAACATGGGTACCTGGCCTGTCAGGTTACGCATCTGAGCGACAACGCCTTCTGCATTCTTTCCATACATGAAATAATAGTCGGCACAGTCACCAACTTCTGACTCCAGAGAGGTTTCCTGTAAGTTATCGAGAAAAGTAGTCGGAGAGTAGTTGTCCCAATAAACACCATATCCCTTGATCGACTGGAAGAATGGAATACAGATCTGCATATTATCCTGTCGCAGGTAGATTTTTTGAAAACGTTGGTTCATGGTGCCCTTCTAATGTTGACCCAACCCATAGATGGCTTCATCTTTATCAAGCAGAAAGGCCTGACGGACTATGAATGTTTTGGTATCTACATCCGTGATGGGTGTGAACTGAACTCCGTATTCTTTTTCTGTAAATAAAGGCTCACCGGCTAAAGTAAAATAGCTCACTTTCCCGGTCTGGGTGTCCAGCTGGACCTTCATGGAAGACGATTGCAAAACAACTTTATTCCCCTCCCCGGTTATTTTAAGATCAGTTTTTACAGGTGTTTTAATCACCGAAAGGCTTTTTTTCACGAATGGAACACCTTCGGGTGATTTTAAAATCCTGACTATTTCAGGGCTATAAAACTGAACTTCAATCTGAACAGATTGTGTAGTTGCTTTAATTCCTAAGTCTGTCTTTTGGTAGTTTTGGGAAAAGCCATGTTGAGAAAAGATCATCAACATAACAAAAAGCGATAATTGTTTTACGTTCATTGTTGCTTTTATTTAGCATATTTAATTTATTGAATTTTATGTCCTAAGGACAAATTTAGACAAATTCTGACTTTATCTCCATTCAATTTTATACTGTTGATTTTTATCTTCGCGAAGAACGGATGAAATGACTGTGGCCGAGACAGGTTTACCTGTAATGTTGGAACGGGATACCAGAACACTGAAACCATACCCGCAGGCCCAGTGAGGCAGGCCTATTTAATAAAATATTTTCTGTTAACACCCAATGTTTCTGGATTAAACAATTAATTTTAATATGTCCTTCCTTACTCTTTTCATTACTGAAAAGAAAAGGAAGGACATACTAATTAACATTTATAGATTTAATTTCTAATATCCTGGATTTTGCTTAAGGTTTGAGTTTTTCGCAATCTCAGTTCCCGGTATAGGGTAAAGCGCCCTGTAATCTCCGTTAGGCGAATGCGACAGCCATGATTTTTTAGTGAAGGCTCCGAACCTGATCATGTCTGATCTACGCCGGGCTTCTTGATTAAATTCCCATCCCAGCTCATCCAAAAAGCGACCGAACCTGATATCAGCCCCACCTTCGGTCGTTGAAATTAAGTGATTTCTCAGTCCATAATCATAACTGCTCCCTTTTAACAAATCAGCTCCTGTTACAATTGCTTTTGCCGGATTTAATTTAAAGTTCCTTTGCCGGACCTGGGTTACCAATATAGCTGCAGCATCAGCATTTCCGTTTCGAAGTAAGCTTTCCGCTTTCATCATCAAAACGTCAGCATACCTGAAAAGTGGCCAGTCATTACTTAAGCGATTAGTGGCTCCCATTGCTATTTCAAATTTACCCAAACGGAAACCATCTACTTCGTCTGATATGTCAACTCCGGCAACATAATTGCGATAAGACAATGGTTTTCCAGTAAAGGCTCCCATTGTAGCATAGAGCTTGTCCCCATTCGCTGCGAATTGCTGATATTTGATGTAATTATCAATGTACCGGGCGTCGGTTGTATCGAATGTGCTGATAAATTGAGGCACAGCACAAACACCACCCCACGGAGAAGACTCAAGATTATAGGTTGCCTGATTTTCAGGTTCCAGCGTTTGCATGTGAACATCAAATGAGTTCCAATCTGCTACATATTTAGAATCGAACGGCAACGCGAAGATAATTTCCTTTGAATTTTGATTTTCCGTTATAAATACATTTCTCTGGTTGGATTCCAATATAAACTTAGTCGTCAGAGCCGAATTAATAATGGCATCACATTCCACAATACATTTATCCCAAGCCGGAGTACCTGTATAAACCTCTGCATTCAGATACATCTTAGCTAATAAGGCATGCCCCGCCCATTGGTTAAATTTACCGTAGGTTGTTTGATCGTTTGCGGCACTAACCAATGGAATGTTTGTTGTAATTTCCTTCACGATAAAATCATACACTTGTTTGCGCGTGTTTTGTGGTGGTAGATATCCTGCGGGCACATTAAATTTATCAACTATGGGGACGTTTCCATACATATCGCATAAAACCCAATAATAGGAAGCCCTCAATAGTTTCATTTCGGCGATAAGCGCAGTTGTATCCTTTGTTGCAACAGGAATAGATTTTGTCTGGACCTGATAGATAATCCGGTTACAATTAGAAATACCTTGGTATGCTCTTGTCCAGACATTTATCACGATATCATCGTCGGTTGTCCATTTATGTTCATGTATCCTGCGGTATACTCCACCATCCACCCATCCATTCGGGCGGGCGGGCGTTAGCATCTCATCACCTGAAACCTCCTGTGCCCTGTAAAGTGTATTCCATTGCAGGAGAAGACCACGCCAGTCCACGTAAGGTGCACCAGTCAAGGCAGGAAGGTCCGCGCTGGTAGGGGTAAATTCACTCGATATAATTTGATTATAGGACGTATCTTTCAATTTGGTGCAAGCTGAAATTACGACCATAAGAACAGCAATTATTGCAATTCCCGCATATGTAATATATTTTAGCTTCTTCATATCTTCATTAATTAATAATTAAAATGTTACATTGAGGCCAATGGTAAATGTACGGGCGGTTGGATATTTATACATAGAATCCATTCCAGGGTCCAATCCTGATGTAGGAGTTTGAACGACTCCGGCCTGGGCATATGAAGTTCCGTTCCGCAAACTTACTTCAGGGTCTATCCCTTTATAACCGGTAATAATGAAAGCGTTGAGTACCGATACATAAAGCCGTACAGATTGTAAATACTTAATCCCGGTTTTGTTTAAGCTATATCCCAGTGTGATGTTATCGATTTTCCAGTAATCGCCATTTTCGATATAATAGCTATTGAATTCCACTGGTGATTTTAACTGAGTTTTCCCATACACCTTATCAAAAGCTGTTTTAAGAACATTGTACTGAGCGTATGTAGGGTTTTCTAACATCATTCGCTGTAAGTTGGCAACCTGAAATTTAAATGCGCCTCTTTGTGTAATGCTCAGGTCCCAGTTTTTATACTGGAAGTTATTATTCCAGCCCAGGTAGAATTTAGGAAGACCGTTGCCAATTACTTTTTTATCTTCGAAAGCATGACCAAAATCTGAGTATTTTACTGGTTTCCCGTTAGCTCCTTCATATATCCACTGACCATAATTTGCCGGATCAGTTGAATCATTACCAATACCAATCACTTTAAAACCATAGAAATCGCCAACAGGACCACCAACTTTCAAAAGATGAGAAAAGGTTTGGATAGGAGGGAAAATAGCCCCAACTCGCAAGTAATCGGTTGATTGCTTATAAATATCGTTCGACAGACTTACCAGTTTATTGGTGTTAGTAGAATAACTAACACTGGTATTCCATTGGAAGGCTTTTGTTTTAATTGGAACAAAGTTGAGCATTACTTCTAATCCTTTGTTTTCCATAACCCCAACATTGGCCAGAGTACTATTAAAAAGGTTAGGAGGGCTTGGTACTGAATAAATAGAAAGAAGATTGTGAATCTGGCGGTTATAATAATCAACACTACCACTTATGCGGTCTTTCAGCATGCTGAAGTCGACACCGACGTCTGTTTCACGTTTTTCTTCCCATTTTAAATCAGGATTGGGATTAGATGCCGGCACAAGTGTTTTTATCCATTTCCCATTGGATAATACATTTCCGTACCCGTAATCAATAATTCCTACTGCTTTGAAAAGATCTCCAGGTTGTGATCCTGTAACCCCATATCCGGCCCTTAACTTGATATCGTTAAAAAGGGTCTGATTGCGCATAAAAGATTCCTTGGTAATTCTCCAACCTACCGATACGGCAGGGAATGTTCCCCATGGATTTTTACTGCCCCATAACTGGCTGGCTTCTTCACGACGAACACTTGCCATAAAGAGGTATTTTTCGTTATAGTTATAGGTTAACCTGCCAAATAATCCAATTAAATTTGTTGCATTCCTATAAGTGTTTATCAGGCCATCATATTTTCCACTACTTATAGCTTGACCAAGACCTATATCATTGTATCCAAATTTATCGGTTGGAAAATCCCAATTTTGCATGGAATAATTATTGTAGTCATTTTCCTGGTAACTATATCCGCCCAAAATCATGAAATTGTGATTGTTAAAAGATTTTGTATAATCAGCGGTAAGTTCGGCCAACCTGTCGATTGATTCATCTCCCCCGGTACTTGCATAACCATTTCTATTGTCGCGTAATGTGGATACATTTAGTTTGGTTTCAGAATACCCATTTTCACTGGTACTCTTTCCATATGCGAATACTCCGGAAAGTCTTAAACCGGTAAGCGGGGTATAAACGATAGAACCTTTATATCTTGCAGTTTGGTTATTTGTTTGTCCATTACTCTCCATTAAGTCAGATACCGGGCTTTGATAATCAAATTTAGTCAGTTCCTGAAACCAGGTTCCATCGGGATTTTTAACAGGAGCCGTAGGGTTTTGCATCAATGCCTGTCTGTAAATGTTTTGGTTAAAACCATTCCACTTGGCCGAAGAGTTAGACAAATTTAAGTTAATTTTCAGCTTATTATTAAACATACTATGGTTAAAGTCGGCACGTCCTGAAAAAACCTGGTTATACGACTTCAAAAACATACCTTCTGCGTTGTTATAATTAAGACTAACCAGGTAATTGGTTGTTTGATCACCACCACGAACTGTTAAATTATGAGACTGAGTCAGTGGTTCTCGGGTAATTTCTTTAAGCCAATCGGTAGTTTTACCATAATCAGGCATTTCCGTTTTTCGAAAACCTGCAGCTATTTGTGCCCTAAAATCGGCAGCAGTGGATAAATTGAGTTTCCGGGCAATGGTTTGGGTACTGACATAACTGCTGTATTCAACTGTGCTTTTATTATCGCCACTAGCCTTTTTGGTGGTTATTATAATAACACCATTGGTACCGCGAGTACCATAAATGGCTGCTGCAGAACCGTCTTTTAATACATCCATCGATTCAATATCCTGAGGAGCTACAGTTTTCATGTCTCCTGGTACTCCATCGATCAATATCAATGGGCTTTGATTTGCACCCATTAAGGTTGTTTGCCCTCTCAACAGGATTTGTGTTGTACTTGTAGGATCGCCATTTGGGGAAATTATGGCTAGTCCGGCCACTTTCCCTTGTAATAACTGCCCTGCATCGGTTACACTTCCTTTTATAAAATTGTTAGACTTAACCGTTGCAATAGAGCTTGTTATATCAGCTTTCCTTTGTGTACCATATCCAATTACAACAACTTCGTCTAATGATTTTATCAACGGTTGCATAATGATACTGAGTGAGCCTTCTCCCGTTATCTTGCGTTCTTGTGAATTAAAACCGACAGAAGAAAACACGAGTATTGAATTCTTGTCGGGTACTTCAATATTGAAATTGCCATTTGCATCTGAAAGAACTGCCTTTTGGGTGCCTTTAATTGCAACAGTCACACCAAACAACGGCTGTCCATCCGGGTCAGTTACTTTTCCGGAGATCTTGATTCTTGCCTGAAGTAATTCCTCTTTAATTGAGACCACTACAAGTTTGTTCTCCAAAATCTTATACTCAAAATCTGTTTGTTTAAATATCCCATCCAGAATCTGACTCAGAGGTTCTTTTTCTGCTTCAATACTAACCAAATTATCCAGATAGTTAAAGTCATCGTTATAAAAAAACCGATACCCGCTTGATTTCTCAAGGTTAGCGAAGACTTCTCTAACTGATTTCTGTTTCAAATTAACAGAAAGCCGATCATTTTGAGAATACCCATTTGACGCGAAGCTTAGGTTAATGGAAAGAATAATAATGGTAAAGATTATTTTCATAATTAAGAATACTTGATGTTTTTTCCTGTTTTTAGAAAAACATAATTGTTTTTTCATAATTTTGTTTGTTGTTAGTTAAACATAAACTCGAATTGCTGTATTGCAAAACATTCAGTGTTTGTGGATCACTGACTCCATTTGGGGGGACAAGGACCAGTTGTTCCCTTTTTTTTATTCGGATATATTCCCTTCTACATAAGCATTGTTTTTATTAATTATCGATTGAATAGTTCTTTGGATTCTTCATAAATTTCAAATATCTCGAAGCTTGATTGGTGTTCTCTTTAATAATAACAGCTTTTTTATTGATTGTATAGTCAATCGGTGAAATCGACTTTATCACTTTGAGCACTTGTTCTATTGTTTCGTCTCCAAGTGTACCTGTAAAACGCAAATTCTTAACTTCTTTGTTTTCAAATTCAAAAGTGGCATCGTATTTACGATTCAGTTTAACACATATATTTTCAAGCGTTTCCCCTCTGAATATCAATAGATCATGCGTCCAGGCCACTATTGGAGCAATATCTATTTTATCTGAGATAACCGGTTTAATATAAAGTTCTTTTGGGGCTGCTTTTTTTGTAATAAGCTTTTCACTTTCTTTCACATTCGTTTTGTAAATCGATAATTGATCATCTTCTTTTACATAAACAGCTTTCTGATTGGATGTTAAGCTTATCTTTTCACTTCGGTCAGCTTTACTTCCTACTTTTGAAATTTCAACTACCCCCTCTATAAGGGTGGTCTCAACCAATCGTTCATTTCGATAAGCTTTTACATTAAATTCAGTACCTACTGCACGGATATTGATGTTAGCAGCATTTACAATCAATGGGATTCTTTTGTTTTTTGCTACTTTGAAATATGCCTCACCTTCGAGGAATAGATTTCTGTTTTTAATATTGAAATCCGAATAATACTTTAATTTACTTCCTGCATTGAGCAAAACATGCGAACCATCAGGCAAAACGATATCAGATTTGGCACCTAATGGTGCATTGATTTCACAAAAAGTTTGAGAATCTTTTTTTAATATATTGCCACTACCCATAATATACATAAAAACTACTCCTATAATGAAAGCTGGAATAAAAATGGCTGCAACTCTTAAGCAGGTCTTAAAAAGTCGAATATTTTTATCTCTTTGTTCAATTTTAAGTTTTTCATCTTCAATCTCTTCATGTTCTTCTATTTCGTTAATTATATGTTGATATATAAGATCAAAATCAACAGTACTTTCAATACTTGTTTCATCAAATTCATGTAAATGATGCAATAATATCTCCTTTATTGATAATTCATTTTCAGGCATCATTAATAGGTTACAGAGTCTGAGTTTCTCATCAGCAGTACACTTTCTTTCAAGATAATTGATTAAAAGGTTTTTTAAATCGTCAAATGATTTAGATTCCATAGTTTTTTAATGTGTTATAATTAATGATACAACCAAGTACTATGAAGTACTCATAAGAAAAGTTAATTTTAAAAGAAAATTTCTGATTTAATTTTTCAAAAAAACAAAAAGCAGAACCAAAAGAAGAATTCAATCTTAAGATTATCTTTTATGATTTTAATGGCACGATAGATTTGGTTTTCTACAGTACGAACCGAGAGATTAAGTTTGGTTGCAATGTCTGCATGAGATAATCCTTCAAAACGGCTTAGGTTAAATATTTCTTGCTGTCGGAGAGGCAGTGCTGCCAGGATACTATCAATCTGTCGTTTTAAATCTTTATAGAAAATTTCATCGTACGATTTATCTGTTTTCTCATCTAAAGCAATCAGTTCATATTCGAAATACCTATTTCTGACAGCTTTCTTTTTTAGAGAATTATAACAGGCGTTGACAGTCGATTTATAGATAAAACCTTTAACCGACATTGTTTCATCTAGTGTAGAGCGGTTTTCCCAGAGTCTGACAAAAACTGATTGGACTACTTCCTCGGCTTCTACATTATCGTCAAGATAGCTAAGAGCAAAATAATATAATTTCTTTTTGTACTTGTTAAACAGTTTTTCAAAAGCAACCTGACTGTCGTTTTTTAATTCGACAACCCATCTTTCTTCCTGAAAATCTGTATCACCCATTGGTCCTATTTCTCCATTTGTTCACAAAGATATATAATCTTTGAAGTAAAAATAATTATATGATAATAAAGAAGTTGTGCGAGTAGGTTTTAGTTGAACAAGAAACCTTATGGTTAAATCCTATGGATCGAGCAGGTCATAAGGATCCACTTGTAAGCAATTCCATACCCGATAAAATTTGGTATCTTCTCTTTGTAAGATTCAATGATTGGTTATAGATTTATCACTACCTGAACTTCAAAATGGTCTTTTCCCATTTAATAATACCCTTAAATCATTCACTTCTATTCTCTTGGTCTTATGATCTACCTTATTAAATTTTGACCCTGAAACCGTTTTATTTTTTTATTTCCCTTTCAAATGTATTATATTTACTGAACCATATTGAAATTAATTTAGTATAATGACTTCAGTGCTTTAATAGAACTAAAAGAACATTTTTTATCGGTTTAGGGAAACAAGTTTTTGAGTTTTTTATTCCGGTATCCTAAAATTAAATATTGATCATAACCCTTCTCCAAGTGTAAACATTATCATGGAATTCTTAGACAACCCACAATTACAACTGGCCCACAATTTCGTTCAGTATACCGATCAGAATATTTTTCTCACCGGAAAGGCCGGTACCGGGAAAACTACATTTCTCCTGAACCTGAAAGGCAATCTGAACAAAAGGATGATTGTTGTAGCACCAACAGGAGTAGCGGCGATCAATGCAGGTGGCGTCACGATTCATTCCTTTTTTCAACTGCCTTTCGGACCATATATTCCGGTTGACCAAAGCGATAAAACTTCAACTCAAAGCAGACAGGATGCATTCAATCAATCTGTGACCAACAGATTTAATCGTGATAAAATCAATATCATCCGAAGCCTTGATTTGTTAATTATCGATGAAATCAGTATGGTCAGGGCCGACATGCTCGATGCCATAGATGAGGTGTTGCGCAGATTCAAAAACCGGTATAAACCATTTGGAGGCGTTCAGTTGTTGATGATTGGTGACCTTCAACAATTGCCACCCGTCGTCAAGAACGATGATTGGGCTTTACTCAGAGATTATTATTCTACCCTGTTTTTCTTTGGTAGCAAAGCCTTGCAAAAAACAAGTCACATTTCTATCGAGTTAAAACACATCTACAGACAAAGCGACGATGCATTTATCGGTTTACTAAACAAGGTTCGGGATAATAAAATTGACGAAGAAACGCTGATTGCTTTAAACAAGAGATTTATTCCCGGTTTTGCAAATGATTCTGACGAGGGTTACATCACTTTGACCTCTCATGTTGCACAGGCCCAGCGCATCAATGAAACAAAACTTGAAAAACTAACTGGGAAAAGCCATAGTTTCTCCGCAAGGACTACCGGTGAATTCCCCGAATTAAGCTTCCCAACAGATCATGAGCTGATTCTTAAAATGGGGGCACAGGTGATGTTTATTAAAAATGATATTTCCCATGAGAAGCAGTTTTATAATGGGAAAATAGGAAAGATAGTCGGTTTTGAAGATGAAACGATACAGGTTCAATGTCCTGATAGTGACTATCCGATTTCTGTGGCGCCCCTCGAATGGACCAATAATAAATACTCCATTGATGATGAGACCAAAGAGATAAAAGAAACCACAATTGGAACCTTTACTCAATACCCGCTGAAACTGGCCTGGGCTATAACCATTCATAAAAGCCAGGGACTCACTTTCGAAAAGGCAATTATCGACGCCAATGCTGCATTTGCACATGGACAGGTTTATGTGGCGCTTAGTCGTTGCAAGACCCTTGAAGGGATTGTGCTGAATTCTCCTATTTCACCGGCCTCTATAAAAACAGATAATACGGTTACAGCTTTTACGCACGAAGCTGAACAAAATCAACCCGATGAAGTGATTCTGGAGATGGCAAAACATGCTTATCAACACACGCTTTTATCAGAACTCTTCGACTTCAGTCATATCGATCGGAGAATGCGGGCGCTGAGTAATATATTAAGTGAACACAAAGCCAGTCTCCACGATAGTTACCGGGACACTTTCTACAACATGAGCGATCTGCTGAAATCTGAACTATGGGAAGTCTCGGTTAAATTTGGGAATCATATGAAACCCTTGATAGCCCAACAAGCCAACATTGAAGAGAATGTTGCATTACAAGAACGCATTCAAAAAGGGTGTATTTATTTTCATGAAAAGACCACGGCAATTCTACAAACGGTTTTGTTGAACACTGCTCTTGAAACCGACAATAAAGCTGTTCGTAAAGCAGTAAACGATTCAATTGAAAAATTACTTCAGGATACGAATATCAAACTTTTATCCCTAAAGGCTTGTATGGAAGGGTTTAACATGACGACTTATCTGAATGCCCGGGCGCAAGCAGTCATTGAGAAACCGGAAATAAAACGCGAAAAGAAAACCTCTGAAGAATGGGTTTCGACTGCAATACCTCATCCAAAGCTATATGCACAATTAAAGAAGTGGCGCAACAATAAGGCAGAAGAAAACAACATTGATCAATACATGGTTCTGCAACAGAAAACATTGGTTGAATTGGTGACTAAACTACCGATTACTGGTTTTGAGCTCAAACTGGTTAAGGGGTTTGGAAAAGTTAAAATATCTATGTTTGGAGATGAAGTGATTGCCATCATTAAAACATATTTATTTGACAATAATATCGATCAACACAATGTTGTTCATGAATCATCACCTTCCTATTCATCCCCATCAGCTGAAGACATTCTTAATGAGGACATTGCGATACCTAAAAGGGCTGTAAAAGTCAAGAAAGAGAAGATTAATTCGAAACTGATAAGCTTTGAATTGTTCAAAAGCGGACACTCTATATGGGAGATCGCCACAGAAAGGGGAATGACCATTTCGACCATAGAAACACATCTCGGAACATATATTGAAACAGGAGAACTTGATATTCAAAGTGTTGTGTCGCAAGATACATTTAATCTTGCTTCTGAGTATTTTCTTGACAACCCTTTGTCCGGAATCGGACAGGCCAAAGAATCTCTGGGTGACAGCATCTCCTATAGAGAGATAAGATTTGTACAAAAACACTTAGCCTATCAAAAACAAATGAATAACGAACCGGCTTAATTTCAGCTATTATTCCGAAACTGCAATATCTTCCGCAACTTTAGAAATCAAAGTAGCCGGTGTGCAGTCCGAGACCGTGATCTTCACGTAATCACCGGGGACAAAATCATGTGCCTCAAATACTGCCACTTTATTCTGGCTGGTCCGTCCAAAGAGGAATTTATTTGACCGCTTACTAAATCCTTCAACCAGCACTTCAAATGTCTTACCTATATCCCGCTTGTTGCTTTCAAACGAGAGTTGTTGTTGCTGGTCGATGATTTCCTGAAGCCTCCGTCCTTTTACCTCCTCGGGTACATCATCCGGAAAACGTTTGGCAGCAGCCGTATCGGGTCGTTCTGAATATTTAAACATATAGGCCAGATCAAATCCCACCTCTTTCATCAGGCTCATTGTCTCCTGATGATCCTCTTCAGTCTCGGTGCAGAAACCTGCTATGATATCAGTAGAGATAGTGCAATCAGGAATCCTGCTCTTGATGGCATCTATGCGTCCAAGATACCAGGTGCGGTCATATTTGCGGTTCATTTTAGCCAGCATCCGTGTAGACCCACTCTGTACAGGCAGATGTATGGCGCTACAAATATTCGGATAGCGGGCAATCATATCGATTAACTCATCCGAGAGATCTTTAGGATGGGAGGTTGCAAAGCGGACCCTTAATAACGGATCTACCTGCGCTACTTTTTCAATCAAGCCTGAAAAATTGAAAGCATCCTCTTCTGATTCCCAACTATAGGAGTTCACATTCTGACCCAACAGTGTCACTTCACGATAACCCTTTTTAAATAAATCAACTGCTTCATCAATAATCGTCTGAGGGTTTCGACTGCGTTCTTTTCCCCGGGTGTAAGGCACCACGCAATAGGAACAATAGTTTTCGCATCCCCGCATGATGGAGATAAAGGCAGAAACGCCATTTTGATCCAACCTGATCGGCTCTATGTCTTCATAGGTTTCAGAAGAAGAGAGCAGGATATTGACCGCCTTCTGCCCCTCTTCCACATCCACCATCAATTTTGGTAGATCGCGATAAGCATCCGGACCGGCTATTACCGTTACGTGAGGCTCTTCAATGAGCAGTTTGTCTTTCAACCTCTCGGCCATACAACCCAATAGCCCGATAATCAGTTCAGGTTTCTTCTTCTTCAGCGATTTAAATTCACGCAGACGAGCACGGACGCGTTGTTCAGCATTATCACGGATAGAACAGGTATTGACGAAAATGACATCAGCTTCTTTAATGTTTTCAGTTGCTTCATAATTGGCATCCGCCATGATCGAACCTACAATTTCGCTGTCTGAAATATTCATCTGGCAACCGTAAGTCTCGATATATAATTTTTTCTTAGGCACGTTAGTTCGAAATTAAGTGTGTATGATTGAATCACTCAGGATGGAGCCTGAATTTGAATTCAGGTGCAAAATTACACAAATTAAACAAAATGAACACGCAAGCAATGCAATTGTTAACATCATTAACAAAACCTGTCAGGTTGTGAATCAAATTAATGTTATACTTTTGCAAATCTTTTTAAGTGTTTATTATAGATCATCTATTTATGACGAAGAATCTTGTTATAGTTGAATCACCAGCCAAAGCCAAGACCATTGAAGGTTTTCTTGGAGCAGATTATTTAGTGAAGAGTAGTTTTGGACATGTTCGCGACCTTTCTAAAAAGGAGCTGGGCATTGATATTGAGCATAATTTTTTACCTGTTTATGAGATAAGCCCCGATAAGGTTAAAGTTGTTAAAGAATTAAAGAAACTGGCAAAGGAAGCTGAAACAGTCTGGCTAGCCTCCGATGAGGACCGCGAGGGAGAGGCCATTTCATGGCACCTGGTTGAGACTCTTGGCCTCGACATGAAGAAAGTGAAACGCATTGTGTTTCATGAAATCACCAAACCTGCCATCCTTCATGCAATAGAAACTCCACGTGAAATTGACTATAATCTGGTCAATGCGCAGCAAGCCCGTCGTGTACTGGATCGTCTGGTAGGTTTTGAGCTTTCTCCTGTATTGTGGAAGAAAGTAAAACCATCACTTTCTGCAGGGCGTGTTCAGAGTGTAGCCGTCAGGTTGATCGTTGAGCGTGAAGAAGATGTGAGGAATTTTAAAAGTACTGCCGCTTATCGTGTGACCGCCCGCTTCGAGGTATCTACCGCAGAACGCGTTGCAATCATGACAGCAGAACTTCCGAAACGTTTCACTACTAAGGCCGATGCCCTGAAGTTTTTGAATAAATGTATAGGCGCTAAGTTTACCATCGCCGATATTGAAACAACTCCCGGTAAGAAATCACCGGCAGCGCCATTTACGACCTCGACCCTCCAACAGGAGGCCAGCCGTAAGCTGGGATATTCGGTTGCCAAGACCATGCTGGTTGCCCAGCAGTTGTACGAAGATGGTAAGATCACTTACATGCGTACCGATTCTACCAACCTGTCCGATACTGCATTGGGTATGGCCAGGAATGAAATCACCGATTTGTATGGCGCCGAATATGTAAAGATTCGTCAATATACTACTAAGTCAAAGGGTGCTCAGGAAGCCCATGAGGCCATCCGTCCCACCTATCTCAATCAGCCTACTATTAATGGTGACAGTTCACAGCAGAAACTCTATGAGCTGATCTGGAAACGCACTGTGGCTTCGCAGATGGCTGATGCCATTCTCGAAAAGACAAACGTCACCGTAGATATATCGACCACTCCTGAAAAGCTGATTGCCAAAGGGGAAATCATCAAATTTGAAGGATTCCTAAAGGTTTACCTCGAATCTACCGATGACGAACCTTCAGAAAAAGAAGAAAATGTATTGCCTCCTATCAAGGTTGGTCAGGAGATTGGCTTGATGCAAATGGAAGCCGTCGAACGTTTCACGCAACAACCTCCCCGTTATACGGAAGCCAGCCTGGTCAAGAAACTCGAGGAATTGGGAATAGGTCGTCCTTCTACTTATGTGCCGACTATTTCAACGATCCAGAAACGTGAATACGTGGTGAAGGAAGATCGCGATGGCATCATCCGCAAGTATAACCATATCACGCTGAAAAACGACAAGATCAAGGAAGAGGTTAAAAATGAAAAGACCGGTTTCGAAAAGTCGAAACTATTTCCTACCGATATCGGAACGCTGGTAAACAAGTTTTTGGTTTTGAACTTTGGTAACATCCTTGAATATAATTTCACCGCCAGTGTCGAAAAGGAATTTGACGAAATAGCACAAGGGATGAAAGTCTGGAATGACGTAATTCGCGAGTTCTATGGTCCTTTTCATCTTCAGGTCGAAGAAACACTCAAGACTTCTGAACTGGTGAAGGGTGAGCGTGCACTGGGTATAGACCCGGTCAGCAAGAAGAATGTTATCGTTCGCTTAGGCCGTTTCGGACCCATGGTACAGATTGGCGAGACTGCTGAAAAAGAAGAGAAACCCCGTTTTGCAAGTCTGAAGAAAACACAGAGTCTGGATACCATTACGCTCGAAGATGCACTGGAACTGTTTAAGTTTCCAAGAAATATCGGTCAGTTTGAAGATTCAGATATGATGGTTGCCATAGGACGTTTTGGTCCTTATGTCAGTCACAACAAGGCTTTCTTTTCTTTAGCCAGGACCGATGATCCGGCCACGATCACTCCTGAACGTGCCATCGAACTCATTGAAGAAAAACGCGTGAAGGATTCTCAGAAGCTCATCAGGGAGTATCCGGAAGATGCAGAACTGAAAGTACTCAACGGTCGTTGGGGACCTTACATCGTGCAGGGAAAGAATAACTACAAAATCCCCAAGGGCAAGGATCCACTTTCGCTGACCTTTGAAGATTGCCAGCTGATCATCAAAGAAGCCCCTGCTTCACCGGCAAAGAAACCCTTTAAACGCGGAAGTAAATAATAAAAGTGCTTGTTTAAAACAATGACACCCATTCGGGATTGAAGATAACAACAATGGAAATATCCCTTTTTTTTGAGCCGGTAAAGCATTCAGATATCCCGGAAAACACCCATACATTGGCCCACTCCTTCGAAATCTATACGGAGGAAAGCAATTTTCCTGATCTGGACAACATCCAGATTGCCCTTATCGGCGTCAATGAAGACAGAGGAGCCATCAACAATGCAGGTTGCAATGAAGCCCCTGCAAAAATCCGTAAGCATCTATACCGGATGTTCGAAGGTCCCTGGAAATGTCGAATAGCTGATTTAGGGAATATCAAGACGGGTCATGGAATCAAGGACACCTATTTTGCCCTGACCACTACCATGGAAGCCTTGTTGCAGAAAAAAATCCTGCCGGTCATCATCGGTGGCAGCCAGGATCTATCCTATGCCATGTACAAGGCCTATGAAGCCATGTCGCAGATTGTCAATATCACAGCCATCGACAATTCATTTGACCTGGGCGAAGAAGAGACGGATATCAATGCCCGTTCTTACCTGAGCAAAATCATACTTACACAGCCCAACTTTCTTTTTAACTATACCAATATCGGTTACCAGACCTATTTTGTTGATCAGAGCGCCATCTCGCTAATGCGTAAATTGTTTTTTGATACAGTGAGGCTTGGTATTGCGCAATCGTCCATGGAAGATGTAGAGCCATTGATTCGCAATGCGGATATGGTGATGCTGGATATCTCAGCAGTCAGGATGTCGGATGCTCCCGGCAACCTCAATGCTACACCCAATGGGTTTTATGGTGAAGAAGCTTGCCAGATGGCCCGTTATGCCGGTTTCAGTGATAAACTTAGTTCTATTGGCTTCTTCGAAACCAATCCGGTCTATGACCGTTGCGGACAAACAGCCCATCTCACCGCTCAGATGATCTGGTATTTCATCGATGGATTTGCCAGTCGTACCAATGAATTCCCTGGGAAAGTCGTGGATGATTTTTTCAAATACCATGTGTCGGTAAAGGAACACGAACAACCCATCATCTTTTATAAAAGCAAGAAGAGCGAACGTTGGTGGATGGAGGTAAACTGTCCGGAGAATATCCGTGAGAAATACGAACGGCATTATATCGTCCCCTGCTCATTTGCCGACTACCAGACCTCCTGCATCGACGAGGTACCAGACCGCTGGTGGCAGGTTTATCAGAAAATGATGTAGCCTATAGAGACGCAAAATATTGCGTCTCTACGAAACACAGATAAAACCTTACTTCTTGATCTCCCTTTTAGGATTCTTTGCCAGAAAGGCCGACCAACCCGATAATTTGGTATCAGAAGTTCCGTTATCACGCTGAAAATAATGACAGACGGCGACAGCCAGTCCATCAGTTGCATCAAAATACTTTGGCGCTTCTTCGATATTCAGCAACCGCATGAGCATGGCAGAAACCTGTTCTTTTGAAGCTGCACCGTTACCGGTAATGGATTGTTTCACTTTGCGGGGGAGGTATTCAAAGACCGGGATATCGCGGTAAAGTGCGGCAGCAATAGCAACACCCTGAGCCCTGCCCAGTTTGAGCATACTCTGTACGTTCTTTCCAAAGAAGGGAGCTTCAATGGCCAGTTCGTCGGGTTTATAACTATCAATTAATCTAAGCGTTGTTTCAAATATTTTCTTTAGTTTTAAAGGTTGATTTTCGAGCTTATCCAACTTCAGCACATCAAGACATATTAGGTTGATACCGTTACCTTTCTGATGGATTAATCCATATCCCATGATGGTGGTTCCGGGGTCAATCCCAAGAATAATTCGTTCAGTAGTCAAAATAAAAGGTTTTGTTTGGAAATGGGTCCATTTAAATTATTGCCAAAGTTAACTAAAACTAGTAACATCCTGATCAGGATTGCCATTGTTGTTGTGGTCTATGCCTATATCTATTATCAGGTTTTCTACAAGCGCGATATTCATGTCACCCTTGGATTGCTCGACGACATGATAGCCGATAAGCGGTTCATTCCCTTATTTATTTCCGCTTCACTCATGATGATGGCGAACCTGTTTATTGAAGCAAAAAAATGGCAGTATCTGGTGTCACTAAAGGAGCGTGTTTCTGCTTTTACTGCAATAAAGGCTGTTTTTACAGGATTAAGTGTGAGTATTTTTACGCCAAACCGGGTCGGTGAATTCTTCGGGCGGATCTTTTTCCTTGAAAAGACAGTACCTATAGAGGGCATCTTCATGACAGTAATCGGGTCCATCAGTCAGTTGCTGGTGACCATTGTCGTAGGATGTATCAGCCTTGCTTTTTTCCTGCCGATCTATTATTCCCCTACCGATTTTCAGACCGAATTGCTGATGGGGATACTCTATGTCCTGGGTTTCCTGGCTAATATTATCTTTTTGGGGCTTTATCTCAACATCTCAATTGTCACTGAACTGGCCAAAAAGGTTTTCAAACCCGAATGGAAGCACTGGAACCATTATATCGAAATCTTTTCTGCATATAAGTCGATGGAACTGTTAAAGGTCTTCGGAATGAGCCTTTTGCGGTATATGGTTTTCTCCACACAGTTCTATCTCTTCCTGCGCGCTTTTGATGTGCCGATAACTGTAGGTCAAGCCATGATATTAATTCCGGTCATTTATCTGATTACGACCTCCATCCCAACGATTGCATTGTCGGAGTTGGGTGTAAGGGGATCGGTTTCGGTATTTCTGATCGGGTTGTTCATGACCGGTCATTTTACGGGGGTTGGCGATTTACAACTACGGGTTTTTGCTGCCTCAACCTGCATATGGCTGATCAACATTGCCTTGCCAGCGCTTATAGGAACCTTATTTGTTTTCCGCCTTCGCTTTTTTGGTAAGCCAAATTCAGCCGTTAACGATGAGTAGCGATTGGGGGATGATACTGGCGAGTATTATTGCGTTTCTATACGTGCAGCTGATTATGCGGTTTACTTTTGGGTGGTTTTCTCTCGACACACCTTCAACTTCAAAAAGCGGGTCTCCCGGTTCAACTTCATTTTCTGTAATCGTTGCAGCCCGAAACGAGGAGCAATCAATCAACAGTTGCGTGGAAGCCATTGCTCATCAGGATTATCCTCCACATCTCTTCGAGTTGATCATCATAAATGATCATTCAACAGATTTAACATCATCTCTGGTTCAAAAATTTATTGAAGATCATCCTGAAATAACCATCCATTTGCTCAATGCAACAGGGGAGGGCAAAAAAAGTGCGATAACACAGGGAATAAATGTTGCAACAGGTAAACTGATTTTAGTTACCGATGCCGATTGTAGTATGACCTCCGGCTGGATCCGATCTTTTGCCGTAGAATATGAAAGAACAGGTTCAAGATGCATTTCAGGACCCGTTAAAATGGTTGGAAAAGGTTTCTTTGCAGGAATCCAGGGATTGGAATTTATGAGCCTGATCGGTTCCGGAGCAGGGAGCATCAGCGCCCGGATGCCTGTGATGTGCAATGGCGCCAACTTTTGTTATCAGAAGGCTGCCTTTGAAACAGTAGGAGGGTTTGAAGGCAACGACCACTATGCTTCGGGCGACGATGTTTTCCTGATGCTCAAAATAAATAAACACTATGGCAGTGGTACCGTCTCTTTTCTGAAAGACCGGTCAACCATTGTAACTACAACTGCACAACCCGACTTTCAGTCTTTCCTGAACCAAAGAATGCGTTGGACCTCCAAAACTCCGGGTTATACTGATTTCGCGATAATACTAACAGCTTTATCCGTTCTGCTCATTAACTTAGGCTTATTGACCGGTTGTATTTATGGCATCTTAACCGCCCGCTGGCAACCCTTCCTGTTATTAACAATATCAAAATTGGTCATAGATTTGCCATTACTACTTGCAGTCTCTACCTTCATGCATCAAAAGCGTTTACTGGCCTTTTATCTTCCCGTCCAGATCCTGATGCCCTTCTATATAACCTATACCGCCCTCGGTGGCCTGTTTTCAACTGTATCCTGGAAAGACAGACCGGTAAAATAACACCCGGAAGACTCCTCTCTGACCTATAGGTTAAGGTAAAGTCATGCTGCGTATATAATGCCATCATTGGAGTTAGTTTATCCCATGAATCTAACATAAAGTATCCACTATTCTGATAAGACTCTTCTCAGAGAGCTATTTGTTTGGGGTTTGCTCCGTGTTTCCTTGGGGTTTCCTTCGTATTATAGGTACCAAGGAAACCCCAAACAAACTCGGAACAAACCCCAAGTAAATACGGAGTTGCCTTAGCTATTAGGAGAGATATCCTTAAGTAATGGGAAAGTTGTATGTTTGATAAATCTCCTGAGATATTAAAAACATAACTAAGCTACTGAAGAAGAGATCTATTAATTCAGCCTAACTATATTATCACATTATGCTTAAATTGCGATGTTTGATCAGCGCCTCTGCGATGATGAGGTCTATGGGGCGGGTGATCTTGATGTTTTCGGGGTTGCCTTTAGTAAGGATGATTTTCTCTCCCATTTTTTCAAGGACGGAAGCATCATCGGTGTAGGAGGATGAATATCCTTGTTCGTAGGCCTTGCAAATCAGGTTGCATTTGAAGACCTGAGGGGTTTGGATCAGGTGAAGTTTGCTGCGGTCTATGATGTGGTTTCCGGTGGAAGTCTGTTCACGGACTGACTCGATTACCGGGATAACCGGGATTGCATTGCCGTATAGTTGGGCTGCATCGAAAGCGGTTTGGATGGTTTCGTGGCTTACCAGGGGTCTTACTCCGTCGTGAATGGCTACCAGGCTTTCATTGCGAGGGAGGATTTGTAAGGCATTGTTAACCGAGTAGAAGCGTTGGGGGCCACCTTTGACTATTTGATGGGGGATCGTGAAGTTGTGAGTCTTGCAAAGGGATTCCCATGTCGGGATGTGTTCTTCGGGCAGGACGATGATGAGAGACAGGGTTTTACTATAGCTGTAAAAAGTTTCGCAGGTATGCATCAGAACGGGTTTGCCGTTTAACAGGAGGAATTGTTTGGGGATGTCGGCATCCATTCTTTTGCCTGAGCCTCCGGCTACAATGATTAAATAGTTCTGATTCATGGGTTATCTTGGCTTTCCGGTTGAGTCTCTTGTGGAATAGTCCTCTGCAGGGGTGTAGCCCACCATCGAGGTAAAGGGGTTCAATAGTCCGGAGTAACCAATCAGTTCCATTTTTACTGAACCTACGATGACTGCTGATTCTGCCATGATGGGTATTTTGTTTCCATCATCAGAAACCCATAGCGTCATGGGGTAATCTTCCTTAAAGACTTTTCCTTTGGCTAGTAGTGGTTTTAGTATCAAACATCTCACCTTTCCAATCGAGGTCTTTATCGTCTCACGTCCAAAGAATTTTACTTTAGACAAATAGACTGAATCATCGAGAAAGAAGGGGAGGTTAATAATGTCACCGGGTTTTATGGATGTAGCATCCAAAGTACGGGCAAAATAAAAGGCCGAAATGATATCCTGAACATTTATTGGGATATGCGTGATCTTTTTACGACTGACTGCAGATCCACTGAAGTGATAAAAGTTTACCTCATCGTCTTTCTTGTAGCTGCCTTCGCGTGTTCTACGCGTAAACAGCCATGGGAAAATCCCTTCTTCGTCTATATAGCTCTCAAACTTGTCGTCTACTTTAAAGAACATGTTGAAAAAACCACTCGATTTTCCGGTTGCTATGATATGATAGGTATCCCTGTTATTGAATTTACGGTTGTCTTTTGTTACCATTATTGAACCATATCCTGCCGTGACATTTGGTGTAATCGCCGAATGATAATACACTCTAAAGTCCAGCTTCTCTCCTCTTGCAAAAGAAGCGTTCTTCACCGTTCGCATTTGCTGGGCCGGGAGCTGCGTAGAGATCAGTAAACCAAGTAGTAATGTCAGAATTATGTGTTTCATATTAGTTAAGACGTATTTGATGTTTAAATATTTTACCTCAAAGTTTAAACATCTATGATCTGTTTATGTTTCAATCTGACAGGCACTTTCAATGATAAACTTGCTTATCGGATGATTTATGCAAAATTAGTTCTTTGTTCCTGATATCCATTCCCTTTAACGTTTTTTATCAGTAAGTATAGAATATCAATGATTTTCCATTGAAATAATTTAATATTTCTTGTAGGTATAGGTTTTAGATTGTATATTTGCCAAATGGTTTAACCAAATGGTTAAATTAATTCAATCACCATGTCAGAGACTGATTTAACAACTGAACAACTCATCCTACAGGCCGCAAAAAAAGTGTTCATCAGCAAAGGGCTTGATGGGACCAGGATGCAAGAGATTGCAGATGAAGCGGGAATCAATAAGTCGTTGCTGCATTATTATTTCAGGAGCAAGGACAAGCTTTTCGAAGTGATATTCAAGGATATCGTGATGAGTTTTGCTCCCCGGATTGTTGGAATACTGAATTCTCCAACTTCTTTGTTTGACAAGATCGAACTCTTTGTCGGCACCTATATTGACCTTCTGTTGGAAAATCCACATATACCTGGGTTCCTGGTTAACGAGGTCGCCAAAAACCCTTCACGTATTGTGGCTGCATTGAAAATGAACGGAGTCAATCCGGATATTATGAGAGCACAACTCACAAAAGAGGTGGAAGCCGGAGTAATCAGGCCCCTGAAAGTTGAAGACCTGATGGCAAATCTTATTTCCCTTTGTGTCTTCCCATTCATGGCCAAAAACATATTCAGTAACATGCTCGACATGAGTGATAAAGATTATATGCTTTTTTTGGCAGCACGTAAGAAAGAAATTCCGACCTTTATTATCAATTCTATAAAGTTGAAAACAAATGCTTAGCCCGATTCATAAGGAAACAATGAAAGTCCTTGCTTTATTTCTGATAACACTATTCATCTGTTCACCGGTCTTCTCTCAGGAACAACCTGTTACGCTTGACCAGTGTCTGCAACAGGCTGAACTACAATTTCCTTTGTTAAAGCAAAAAGACCTGTATGGTAAGATTGCAGATTACAACCAGGCGAATATTAAGACTAATTTCCTTCCTCAAACAAATTTAAACGGGCAGGCAACCTGGCAAAGTGATGTGACTAAAGTGCCAATCAATATTCCTAATCTGAGCATTCCGATACCCAGCAAGGATATGTACAAACTAACCCTTGACGTCAACCAACTCATCTTTGACGCGGGTACGACCAAGCGGCAGGCAGAACTTGAAAAGATCAATCTGGAACTAAACCGTCAGGGTGTTGATGTCGAGCTATACAATTTAAAAAACCGCGTTAGTCAGATTTACTTCAGCATATTACTGCTGAAAGAGAATGAAGTGCTCTTAAAATCAACCCAAACCGATCTGAAATCGAGACAAGATAAGATAGCTTCACAGGTCAGCCATGGCATAATGCTTGCTTCTAACTTATCTTTATTGCAGGTGGAGGTGCTCAAGATTGATCAGGCAGTGTCCGAATTGCATTTCAATCAGGATGCACTGATTCAATCGCTGGCTGAATTGACAGGTCTGAAAATGACTACTTCTACTGTGTTGCAGCTTCCTGAACCCAATGTTGATGGGGGATCGGCTGACTTAAAACGTCCGGAAATCAAATTGTTTGAACTTCAGAAAGATAGATTGAACGGTATGGATAAACTGACTGAAACCAAAACAAAACCAAGGCTATCGGGGTTCGGTACTTTGGGATATGGTCGTCCAGGACTCAATATGCTTTCGAATGACTTCAAGGGATACGCCATGATAGGTGCTAAGGTGAGCTGGAATGTCTGGAACTGGAATCAGACTAACAATGAACGACAGGTATTTGGGGTGCAGAAAAGTATCATTGAAACACAAAAAGACTCATTTAATCAGAACCTTAAGATCGCATTACAAAACAACCGGTCTGAGATCAATAAGTACCAATCGTTGATTGAAACCGATAACCAGATCATTCAGTTGAGAAATGAAATCACCTTAGCCTCTGCTTCGCAGTTGGATAATGGGGTGATTACATCTTCGGAATACCTGACCCAGGTCAATGAAGAACTGCAGGCCCGACTCAATCTGAAGACACATTTGGTTAAACAGACTCAGGCTAAAATCGATTATCTGATGACCCTTGGTCAAAAATAAAAGGTCTATAAATAATTACCGCATAAACGAAACTACGTATTAACAGGAAAATAGTTACAATGAAAGCATCCTATCTTTTTGCAGCACTACTCCTAACGGCTGCCTGTAATCCGAATAAAGAACGCTCTGATGCCTACGGGAACTTTGAAGCGGTTGAAACAACCATCTCTGCTGAGGCCAACGGCAAGTTGCTTTCATTCAAACTTGAAGAAGGTCAGACATTGGGTGCCGGTGTACAGATTGGTCAGATCGATACTGTTGATACCCAGTTGAAGTTATTACAACTTAAGGCTCAGGTGACTTCAGTAAATTCAAGGACCGATAACCTGAATGCTCAGATTGCTGTTGTCGACAAGCAGACAGATAATCTGATGATAGATAAAAAACGGATCGAGGGAATGTTTAAAGAAAAGGCTGCCACACAAAAACAACTGGATGATATCAATGGCACCATTGATGTAGCGGCAAAACAAAAAGATGCGATCACAATTCAGTTTAAGGGTGTGAAAGACGACGCATCAGTAGTCCGTCGTCAGATTGATCAGTTGAAGGATCAGATCAGAAGATGTCATATCATCAATCCTGTTAAAGGAACCGTACTTGCAAAATATGTCGAACCCGATGAAATGGTGACAACGGGGAAGGCCTTATATAAAATTGCCGATATCTCTACACTCGACCTGAAAGTCTATGTGAGCGGAAGCCAGCTATCGGATGTGAAAATAGGGAAGGAAGTCAAGGTGCTCATTGATAAGACAAACGGAACCATTAAAAAGATGACCGGTAAGGTATCATGGGTATCTGATCAGTCTGAATTTACACCCAAGATCATTCAAACCCGGGATGAACGGGTTAACCTGGTTTATGCTGTTAAGATAAAAGTAAAGAACGACGGAAGTCTCAAAATAGGAATGCCTGCAGAAGTGAATTTTAATTAATAATAACAAAGCCAAATAAATATGAATAACATGAAAAATTTAATATTACTGGTTTTAGTATTAACTTCAGTAATGCCGATACTTGCCCAGAGCAAGGCGGATCGCATCACAGGATATTATCTGACCCGTGATGACAAAACCAATAAAGAGAAATCTCAGGTTCAGATATTCAAGAGTTCGGATGGTAAATATCATGGTAAAATAGCATGGATGGCTGAACTGCTTGAGAATGGTAAACCCAAAGTTGATAAAAATAATCCTTCAGATAACCTGAAAACAAGACCGGTATTTGGAATGGCGTTGTTGAATGACTTTACTTATGATAGCGATAAAGATGAATGGAGCAATGGAACCATCTATGACCCGCTCAATGGTAAAACCTACAAATGCTTTATACGGTTTTCGGATGCCAATACCCTCAAGGTTAGCGGATATATCGGGAAACAATGGATGGGGTTGAACAGGACTGTTATTTGGACAAAAGAAGCACAACTGCGTAAACAATAAGTTCAGACAACATATTATTTTGTCTGTAGGAAATAAATATCAATAGAAAACCAATGGATCTCCCAGTTGTAGTTAAAGACGTTCACAAAGCTTATGGACAGGTTAAAGCCTTGTCGGGATTGAGCTTTGAGGTAAGACCGGGTGAGCTGTTCGGCTTTATTGGTCCCGATGGGGCAGGCAAGACGACCTTATTTCGGATTCTGACGACTCTGTTGATCCCTGATGCAGGTTCTGCATTGGTGAATGGTCTTGATGTGGTGAAAGACTACAAGGCTATCCGGAAGATAGTTGGATATATGCCGGGACGCTTTTCACTTTACCAGGATCTGACTGTTGAAGAAAACCTGAATTTCTTCGCGGGCATCTTCAAGACGACTGTAAAAGAGAATTATCATCTGATCGAAGATATCTACAAACAAATAGAGCCTTTCAAAAACAGACCTGCCGGTAAACTGAGCGGGGGGATGAAACAAAAGCTTGCCCTTTCGTGCGCATTGATTCATAAACCCAAGGTCTTATTTCTTGATGAACCAACTACAGGTGTCGATGCTGTTTCACGCACAGAGTTCTGGGACATGCTTAAGCGGTTGCAACAACAGGATATTGCCATTTTGGTTTCGACCCCTTATATGGATGAGGCTTCGCTCTGCGACAGGGTGGCGCTTATCCAACAGGGCAAGCTGATGGATATCGATACCCCAAAAGCAATCACGGATAAACTACCCGGAAGGATGTTTGCAGTCAGCTCTCCGGCTATGTACAGCATACTGCTTGAATTGCAGCAATATACACGTGCCGTTTCTGCTTATCCCTTTGGCGATAGTGTTCATCTTCATATCACGGATCCATCATTCGCTATGAGTGATCTTGAAGTTTATCTGAAAGCTAAGGGACATCAGGGGTTTGAGATCAAAGCCATTCAGGCCGGAATCGAAGATTGTTTTATGTTTCTGATGGAAAAACATCATGCCCATGCCTGATATAGAAAAAAGTGCCGAAGTGCGCGAAACGATTATATATGTCAGGGACCTGGTAAAACGCTTTGGTAAGTTCGTGGCGAATGACCATCTTTCGTTTGATGTTTACAAAGGTGAGATCTTTGGTTTCCTGGGAGCCAATGGAGCTGGGAAAACTACTGCTATCCGGATTCTTTGCGGGTTATCAACTCCAACTTCAGGCCAGATCAATGTTGCGGGGTACGATGCCTATCTGGAGACCGAAAAGATCAAACAGAACATTGGTTACATGAGTCAGAAGTTTTCGCTCTATGAAGACCTCTCTGTTGAAGAGAATTTCTCCTTTTATGGTGGAGTATATGGATTGAGCCGTAAAAAGATCAAGGAGAAGACGACCTTACTGCTTACAAGGCTTGACCTGCTGGATGAACGGAAAACGGTTCTGAAGGCGCTTCCTCTGGGATGGAAACAGAAGCTTGCCTTCTGCGTTGCCATCATGCATGATCCTAAGATAGTCTTTCTGGATGAACCAACCGGAGGTGTCGACCCCATCACACGCCGTCAGTTCTGGGATCTGATCTACGAGGCCTCTCATAATGGAATTACTGTATTTGTGACAACCCATTATATGGATGAGGCCGAGTATTGCGAAAGGGTGACCATCATGGTTGATGGCAGGATTGATGCTTTGGATACTCCGGCTAATCTGAAAACCAAATACCATGCCGCCAGTATGAATGAAGTGTTTCTTCGTCTGGCAAGGACTGCCAAAGCCACAGGAGGATGATCTTCAGATAAAAAAATTAGCTCATGTATAAATTCATAGTAAAAGAGTTTCATCACATCTTCAGGGATTTCAGGACAATGATCATCCTTTTCGGAATGCCTGTTGTCCAGGTATTGGTCTTTGGGTTTGCCATCACAACCGATATCAAGGATGCACAGATTGGGATTCTGGATAAGTCGAATGATTACATGACCCATGAGATAACGAATAAGCTACTTTCATCGGGATACTTTATTTTGGGAGCTAATCTGGATAAAGACGACCAGATTGACAAGGCCTTTAAAAAAGGAAATATCCGTGAGGTGGTCATCTTTGAAAAGAACTTTGCCGAAAAGATCGAAAAGGATAAGAATGCCGACGTTCAGATCATTGCTGATGCCTCGGATCCAAACATGGCTAATCTGCTGTTTAATTACACCCAATCCATCCTGATGGACTATCAGCGGCAACTCTTTAAGGATAAAAAGTTTCCGATGCAGATTCAGACAGAGACACGCATGCTTTATAATCCGGAACTGAAGAGTGTGTATATGTTTGTGCCGGGTACCATTACAATCCTATTGATGCTAATCTCGGCCATGATGACTTCAATTTCTATCGCAAAGGAAAAAGAGATGGGAACCATGGAGGTTTTGTTGGTTTCTCCACTGAAACCTTTCGAAATCATAGTTGGTAAAGTGATCCCTTATGTCATTCTTTCTTGTGTAAATGCGATTGTAATACTTTTAATATCATTTCTGGTGCTGGGGATGCCGGTGCAGGGGAGCTTGCTGTTCTTACTTACTGAGACGGTATTGTTTATTTTCATGTCGTTATCGCTTGGCATATTCATCTCAACAGTGAGCCAGACTCAACAAATAGCAATGATGCTTTCGATGTTTGCACTGATGTTGCCTACTATCCTGCTTTCAGGGTTTATCTTTCCGATTGAAAATATGCCGGTGGTGTTGCAGTATTTCAGTATGATTATGCCCTCCAGATGGTTTATCATCATCATAAAAGGCATTATGTTGAAAGGTTCGGACATTTTCCTGCTCTGGAAAGAGACACTGATCATAGTCGGATTAACGCTGTTTTTCATCACCATGAGTGTGAAGAAATTTAAAGTCAGGCTCGCTTAAATTGCCGGAAGGCATATACAATCAAATCATTATGAGAACGATTCTCTACATCATACAAAAGGAATTCAGACAGTTGAAACGCAACCGGCAGATGTTGCCTATCATCTTTATTATGCCCATGGTTCAATTGTTGGTCCTCTCTTTTGCTGCTACCTTTGAAATCAAGAACACCAATTTATATGTCGTTGACAATGATCATAGTCAGTTGTCGCGTGAGTTGACTGCCAAATTCAGAGGGTCACCCTTTTTTACCATTACTGGTTATTCTGATGATTACCTTTCTGCTCAAAAGGCATTGGAACTGCGGAAAGCCTCACAGATCCTTGTAATACCCTCCGATTTTGAACGTGATCTGCATAAAGAAGACAAAGCGAAAGTCCAGGTTGTCACAGATGCCATCAATGGGAGTGCAGCAGCGCTTACCAGTGCATATGCCCTTTCCATCATCCGTGATTTTAATGTAAAGCTACTGGTTGAGACATTCCCATCTGTCGATCTCAAGGATCCGATAGATGTACGTTATTCATTCTGGTACAATCCCAAACTTGATTACACTACTTTCATGGTTCCTGGAATCCTGGTGTTGCTGATCACGATCATCGGGTTGTTTCTAAGTGGCATGAATGTGGTGAGGGAAAAAGAAATAGGGACCATCGAACAGATCAATGTTACCCCAATACACAAGTATGAATTTATTGCCGGAAAGTTGATCCCTTTTTGGATCATAGCATTAGGTGAACTGGCTTTTGGTCTCACGCTTGCCAAATTAGTCTTCAATATTCCGATGGTTGGGAGCATAGGCCTTATATTTGGTGTGGCTGCAGTCTATCTGATCGCAATCATGGGATTGGGTCTGTTCATCTCAACGCTGGCGGATACCCAACAACAAAGCATGTTCCTCTCCTGGTTTTTCATGGTCATCTTTATTTTGATGAGCGGATTATTCACTCCAATAGACAGCATGCCGGGGTGGGCCAAGACCATAAATATCATCAATCCGATCCATTATTTTATCCCTGTGATGCGAAACGTAATGTTAAAAGGATCCGGCTTTGCCGATGTCAGTAAATATTTTTGGTCATTGGTTTGTTACGGGACTGTGAGCATTTCATTGGCAGTGTGGCGTTATAGAAAAACAAGTTAATTTGTAACCTCCTAAATCACTCTGAATTTTTACTTGTTGTGCCAAATATTAACTTTTTCCGCCTTTTTAAGCCAATAATTTAAGAAATTAATAATTTTTATGATATTGTGAAAAGGCAAGACTATCAATGTTTTAAGCAGATACATTGAGCATTCATATTGCATACTGATAGGCATAAGTGACGCAGTTAAGGATATTTGCACTATATTTGCCCCCGATTGCTCAACATATAGTATTATTTCAAGTTCAACAGACACGTTCTGACGCGCAGAGAAACACAGCTTTCTCATAACCTTCCGGGTTTATCTTTAAAACCCGATTCTTCAAAAAAACAAGCTGATCAACAGCATGTGATAGAATTGGTTGGGTGTAGAATTTCATCGGTCACACCGGTATACTGAATACCATTTCATAAGGTGGACCTAAAATTTAAATAATGATAAAAAGGATTCTTACTGTTCTATTTTTCTTCGGAACATTTTTAGCATTGATCATTGGGGGTTTTTCATGTAATCCTTCAGGTGGTGCAATTGCTTTACGTTCCCCTCAACAATCGGACAGCTTACTGGCTCAGATTCAGAACCGGGGAAAACTTATCGCCATTACTTCTTACAATTCCACAAACTATTTTATCCACCAGGGCGAACCCCTTGGTTACCAATATGAATTGTTGCGTTCTTTGGCTGATAAGCTCGGAGTTAATCTGGACATTATCGTAGAAAATGATGTGAACAAGAGTGTTGAAATGCTCAATAGCGGTAAGGCAGACATTATTGCCCGCGATATGGCTATTACAACTTCACGTTCCAAGGAAATGAGTTTTACTGACCCTATCCTTCAAACCCGGCAGGTGCTGATACAAAGAAAACCTATTGACTGGAGGAAACTTGACGACCAGGAAATAGATCATCTTCTTATTCGTGATCCCAGATCATTGAAAGGGAAGACTATTTTTGTACAGCAGGGAAGCAGTTATGACGAAAAACTAACCACCATCCAAAAAGATCTTCGCATTAAGTTTAAAATCAGTGCCGATGAAGACAGGGATGTCGAAGACCTGATTGCAGCTGTCTCTCATAAAGGAATTGATTATACAATTTGTAATGAACAACTGGCAGCCATCAACACTTCTATTTATAAAAATGTGGATATCAAGACCACACTGAGTGATACGCAGAATATTGCATGGGCTGTTAAAAAGGACAGCCATTCTTTACTGGATGAGGTCAATACCTGGCTCAGGGAATTCAAGAGATCTCCCCAGGCAAGCATGATTTACGATAAGTATTACAAGAACCCCCGTGGTATAAAGGTCGCTCAGACACAGCAAATCGATAAACGAGGACGACACCTCACACCTTACGATAACCTGCTTAAACGTTACAGCAAACAAATCGGATGGGACTGGCGTTTGCTGGCTTCTCTGATCTATGAAGAGTCACACTTTCAGCCCAAAATTGTATCATGGGATGGAGCGCAGGGTTTAATGCAATTATCAGCAAGTACGGCTCAAAAATATGGCATATCACATGCCTCAACTATTGAAAAACAGCTCTCTGCCGGCATCCGATACCTTAAAAAACTCAACAATATCTTCGTTAGTCATGTAAGAGATAAAGAAGACAGGAGTAAATTTGTGTTGGCCTCTTATAATATCGGAATCAGCCACTTAAACGATGCCAGGAGTCTTACTAAGAAATACAATCATAATCCCGGCAAATGGTCGGATAATGTGGAGGTTTACCTGAGGGATAAAACGAAACCTGAATTCTACAATGATTCGGTTGTTAAAAGTGGTTTTGCCAGAGGTGATAAAACCTGTGATTATGTAGATCGTATTTACGATCGTTACCGAACTTACCTCAATACAGTTAAGCGTTAGAGGATTTTAAAAGCTTATAAATTCTGCAGGCTTCAGCTACCGTCTCTTCAGGAGAGGTATAGTTGAAGCCTGTTTTTGTTTTCAGCTTATCACCTGAATAGTAGTACTGATGCCTGGACGTACGGGTCGTTTCTTTGGTGATAATAGGCGAACTTCCTGTAATCATACCTCTGAACTTCTCAATCCTCCACCATATAGCAAGCATCAGGTTGGGAATGGCAAAACGTGGTTTTGATTTATTCAGATTCAAAGCGATGAGTTCAAACAACCTGCGGTATGAATAGTTGGCTCCATTGAGGATAAATCTTTCATTTTTAATCTGACTTTCCATGAGGACAACCATCGCACGGGCTACATCTCTTACATCAACAAAACCATTGACCCCGTTGCTGTAAAACAATGACATTCCATCTACTGTAGAGATCAGTTTAGAACTCCCTTTACCCGGATCACCCATCCCAATGATGATTGAAGGATTTACGATAACAGCGTTAAGTCCTTCTTCAGTGCCTCTCCATACTTCACGTTCACCACCATATTTGCTGATGGCATAGTTTGAATTCTGTTTCGATGATTTCCAAGAGGTTTCTTCTGTTACGATATTGGTCTGTTCAGCTCTACCCAAAGCAGCAATGGAACTTACATGGCAAAGTTTTTTAATTCCTTTTGCCAGTGATATGTTCACAATGTTGGCAGTCCCTTCAATATTAATGTGCATCATCATATCGCGATCCTTGGGATCGAAAGAGACCACCGCAGCACAGTGATATACTTGTTCGATGCCTTCAAGCGCTTCTTCCAAAGAATAGATGTCGCAAACATCACCATTGACCCAGTCAATTCGTTTCAGGAGTTCCTCTGCATTGTCATCGTTGAATCTGAATATATTTTCGACGACACGTAAACTACTGTCCTGACGTTTCAGGGCACGTACTTTATTGCCCTTGCGGGTGAGTTCGAGCAGCAAATATGCGCCCAGCAGACCGGTTCCTCCTGTTACAAAAATCATATGTACAAAGCTAGTTTATTTTTTATTTCCATACCTGTCTCACAATGGAGTTTCTCAATGATTAGGAAAATCTCTACTTTTGCAAAAAATCAAACCATTACATGAATTTTGTTGAAGAACTGCGCTGGAGGGGAATGATACACGATATCATGCCCGGTACACTTGAAATGCTGGAACAGGGGATGGGAACCGCCTATGTTGGAATCGATCCAACGGCCGACTCACTCCATATCGGACATTTAGTTAGTATTATGATGCTGAAACACTTTCAGCTGTCGGGGCATAAACCTCTGGCTCTTGTTGGTGGTGCTACCGGTATGATTGGAGATCCATCGGGTAAATCTGAGGAACGGAATCTGATGTCGGAAGAGTCCCTGCGTCATAATCAGAAGTGTATTCAAAAGCAACTGATTAAATTTTTGGATTTTGATTGTGGCCCGAATTCTGCCGAAATAGTCAATAACTACGACTGGATGAAAGATTTCAGTTTCCTGGAATTCCTTCGCGATGTGGGCAAACACATCACCGTCAACTACATGGTAGCTAAAGACAGTGTAAAGAAACGGATGGAAGGGGGTAACGGCATCTCATTCACAGAGTTTACCTATCAACTGGTACAGGGATATGATTTTTTACATCTATACCAGGCCAAAGGTTGCCGTCTGCAGATGGGTGGTTCAGACCAGTGGGGAAATATTACAACCGGTACCGAGTTAATCAGGCGTATAGGTGGAGGTGAGGCTTATGCTTTGACTTGTCCATTGATCACAAAGGCCGATGGCGGTAAGTTTGGTAAGACCGAAAAAGGAAATATCTGGCTTGATCCCGAAAGGACATCTCCCTATACATTTTACCAGTTCTGGATGAACTGTTCGGATGAAGATTCTAAAAAATATATACGGATATTTACGCTCTTCACAAAAGAAGGAATAGAAGCAATGGAGCTGGAACATGAAGCTGCACCTCACCTGCGTATTCTGCAAAAAGCATTGGCCAGGGAATTGACCATTCGCGTGCATAGTGAAGAAGACTATAACCAGTCTGTTGAAGCCTCAGATATCCTCTTTGGAAAAGGAACGACTGAAACCCTTCGCAAGATGGATGAACGTACACTGCTCAATGTATTTGAAGGCGTGCCTCAATGTGATGTATTGCTTACAGATATTGAAAGCGGACTGAATATTGTCGATCTGGTTGCTGAAAAGACCAATATCTTTCCAAGCAAGGGTGAAGCCCGCCGGATGATGAAGGATGGAGGTTTACAGATGAACAAAGAGAAGATGAAAGAAGACTTCGTCGTTAAAAAAGAAAACCTATTGAATAACAAATATTTATTGATTCAAAAAGGTAAGAAAAATTACTATCTGATTAATTTCAGCTAATATTTAGAAAAAGTTGTTAAATAATCACATTCCTTGTTGCTATAAATGTACTACTGTTGACGATAATCACGTATTTACCATGGGTAGCCTTTTTAGAACTTGAAAGATTCCAGTTAATGATATTTTTTCCTGCAGCACATTTACCTGAAAAGAGATTCTGTACTAATTGACCCTTATGATTGTATAACCCAATTTCGACATGTTGTACCTCGGGTAGATTCACTGACATTGCCAAACCTTTGTTATTTGTATCGTGGATAATATTCAGATCATAATTCTGGCCTGTAGTTTTAGCGTTACCCGTTGCGTTACCCGGAGTATAAACAAGGTTCATATCCATAAAAAATGACTGCTTTGCAGGATTTAATTTGATGGCTTTGGTTCCTTTTGTAAAGGCAACTTTCATGATAGGGCCTTGCTTATTTTCATCCGTATACTCGGTTACGATTTGATATTGTCCATCCTTTACAACCGTTCCCGTCGTATCCTTGCAGTTCCAGGTTACCGTATGCGAAGTATGATCGTGCAAGGTTGGTCCTGTGATGGCGTCTACCGTATTTCCACTTGATTTAGCATTCCACGTATACAAATGTTGTTTCCTTCGGCCTGCCTGCATCTGGAGGGTCTTTACAAAGCTTTCAGCATCGTTTTCAACCCAGATGGCGAGTACATTATCAGGAGAATATTTTTTCTCGTTATCAATGGTCGTTATTGTGAAACTGACCGTTCCGGGTGTAGACTGGCTAAAAGTTAATACCGGGATAAACAATAAAATGATACAAAAGAGTGATCTCATAGGTAGGTGAGTTTTTGCAAACGTACAAATATAATATTATAGAACCTTACATTATTCCAAATCAATAGGCATACTTTTAGAAGATTTAACAGAATAGTTGAATCCAATCTTCTTTTCCTTTGCAGGGTCGATCTTTAAACGCCATGTGATCATATTGGTCGTTTCGTCGAGTGACCCCTCCTTATAATTACCCCTGTCAACCACAATATCCTTATTTGTAGAGGTTGGGAACTGGTCTTCAATCGTGATGTTAATGGGTTGTTGCTTTTTATTACGGATGGTGATTTCCCAACTGCGTTCATCGGTCTTACTGCTTCCGAGTACTTGGTTACGACTGAATTCTTTCAGCTTTGTCCTGTTCACAACAATGTTTTTATCCCGGCCCAGTGAGATTTCCAGTGTATCTTTTGTACTACGGGTATCGAGTGTGGCTTTTCCGAGATAGGTGCCTTCGTAGTAGAGATTGGCTTCCCCGGTGAGCAGGTTCAACTCTTCCCAGTTTGTTATTCTTGCCGTAAGGAAGACATCCTTATCTTTCTTGGGAATACAAAAATATTCGTACTCTGCATTGATTGTATTCTCCTGAACATCAACAGCATGTTGTTTATTATCAGAGGGAATAGTATAAGGTTGATCAATATCAAACTGGAATGCGGTCTGTCCTTCGGTAAGGGTTGCTCTTGGTATTGATGCAGGTGCAGAAATGGAATTTAATCCTCTTATCATTAGAGGTTTTACGTCTTGTTGCTCTGATTTCCGTAAACCATATCCAACAACAACTGTTTCATCGAGTCTTGCAGATTCTTTTGGATAAAGATTCCAGACATATAAAGTCGGTTTGGTTCCACTTTCTTTAGGATTACCCGAAGAAAGAGTAAGCTTCACATTGGTCCAGTCTTCACCCGAACCCTGTAAAACGTTTGCTTTGTATTTCAGATACATCGGTTTGCTGATATCCGTAACCCTCAGGTCGTAGGTAGGATACCAACTTGCGTTGTTAACAACGTAGCTTAGACCAAGTTTGGCAATGCCAGCCTCTTTAGCCATAACTGTTACAACGATCTCTCCCGAAGACTTGGTGTTCTTGGTACTGATCTCGTTGAGCTGTTGTTGTATTTTGGTGATATCCTGATTATAACCGGTTATCAGTTGATTGATTTCTAATTGCTTATTCTTGACTTCTGTCATACGGGTACGTTGAAAGTCAATGGCTTCCTTCAGGTCAGCGGCTTTCAGTATTACATTCGCACCTCCGATAGCCTGGTTTTTAATCAGCATGTTCTCTTCCTGCTGGAATACCTGCAGCATGGCCATTTCATAATTCAGTTTTTCCTTGATGGCTTTTAGCTGTGTTTCCAATTTAGTAATCTCTTCACGCTTACTGGGTTCTTCGATATAGTTAATCTGATGATTGACGGATAGAACGGTGATATCAAAATCGGTGGTCACCTGAATACTCTGTGGATTCACTGAAGTGGAAACATCATGAAAGACAAGATCGCTGGTCCCTTTCGGTATTGAAACAGTAGCCTTTCTTGAAACTTGTGCACCACTCAAAAAGACGGTTACATTATCAATTTTTGAATCAACCTGTTTTTTAGTCTCTTGAGCAGTTGCAACTGAAAAGAATGCAATTGAAATCGAAAGCAAAATTGTTTTCATAGATACAGTCATTTTATGAACGTTAAGTAACTAGGTTTTGAAACGGAAAAGTTTTATCTGAAAAAGGAATAGCAAATTAATGAGATGTTATTGAAAATCAAAAATAATCAAAAACTATACCAGATTTATTTTAAATTAAGATGAACAAAACAGGAATAAGAATCGTTTCACCTGCGTTATAAACCGTACTATAAAGATTAATATTCTTTTGTATGACCCTTACATCCTGAAATTCACCGATCCATTCAAGTTTATTATATAACTCCTTAATAAAGTTACCTTTTTTTCGTATTTTTACAAAACGACTTAGAAAATTAAGTTGACATTGCAGCAATTAAAATATTTTCGATGAACAATAAAAAGGTCATAATAACAACACCTAAGGAGAGAAAAGATCATTTACAAACAAATCTGAATCAGTTTCCGATTGTAGGTATAGGCGCCTCTGCAGGTGGGTTGGAAGCTCTTGAACAATTCTTTGAAAATATGCCAAAAGATAATGGGATGGCGTTTGTTGTAATCCAGCACCTTGATCCAAATCATGTTGGAATAATGCCTGAGCTTTTGCAGAGAATCACAACCATGAAAGTCATTCAGGCAAGTGATGGACTTAAAGTTAAGCCCAATTGTGTGTATGTGATCCCTCCCAACAAAAGCATGTCATTGCTGAAAAGAGCTTTGCATTTATTTGATCCTATTGAAACACGGGGTTTGCGTTTACCAATAGATATTTTTTTCCGTTCCCTGGCTGCCGATATTCAGGAAAAGAGTATTGGTGTCATTCTATCCGGAATGGGCTCAGATGGGAGCCTTGGCGTGAAAGCGATAAAAGAAAAAAACGGAATCGTGTTGGTTCAGGATCCTGAAACGGCTAAGTTTGATGCGATGCCCCGAAATGCTACGGCCGCTGTGATCGTTGATATTGTTGCACCAGCTGAAGATTTACCGGCCAGACTGATTAATTTTCTGAAGTTCAGCCCATCAATAAAAAGCGATTCTGATTTAGAAAATAAAAACAAAAGCGACCTCGATAAAATCATCATCCTGTTACGTGAACAATCAGGAAATGACTTCTCACAATATAAGAAAAACACATTATTTCGTCGGGTCGAAAGACGTAAAGTGTTAAATCAGATCGATAAAATTCAAAATTATGTCCGTTTCTTGCAGGAAAACCCTAAGGAGGTTGATATTCTCTTCAAAGAATTGTTGATCGGAGTAACCAGTTTTTTTAGGGATGCTGCTGTTTGGGACATGTTGAAGGAAACTATTCTTCCAGCACTGATCAGTGATTTACCCGAAGGTCAGATTCTTCGTGCATGGGTGCCTGGATGTTCTACCGGCGAAGAGGCTTATTCATTAGCCATTGTATTTAAAGAAGTTGTTGAAAAAAATAAAGTGCATAAAAACTTAATGTTGCAGATTTTTGCAACAGATCTTGATAATGATGCCATAGAAATTGCCCGTAGGGGAGCTTTCTCAAAAAACATTGCAACTGATGTCTCACCCGGACGGTTAAGTCGTTTTTTTACGGCTGATGCAGAGGGTTTCAGGGTGAATTCATCTATCCGTGATATGGTTGTTTTTGCGCCTCAAAATGTGATTAAAGATCCCCCTTTTACAAAGCTTGATATCCTTTCATGCCGGAATATGTTGATCTATATGGAACCTGAATTGCAGAAAAAACTGATGGCGTTGTTTAATTATAGTCTTAATCATGGAGGAATCATGGTATTGGGGACTGCTGAAACAATAGGAACCCATAAAGAAGGATTTGAAGAAATTGACACAAAACTAAAGATCTATAAACGCACTGTTTCTCTGATGAGTTCAGAATTAATTGAATTCCCAAGTTCAGTTTATGCCCCTAAATCAATTTTAACCGAAAAGAAAATATCAACTAAAGCTGTGGAGAATATTCAAGAAATTGCTAACCAGATATTATTACAACGCTTTGCTCCGGCTAGTGTGTTGGTAAATGAAAAGGGCGATATAATCTATATCACAGGACGAACAGGTAAATACCTGGAACCTATTGCAGGTAAAGCTAACTGGAACATACACGCAATGGCACGTGAAGGATTACAGCAAGTGCTTCCCGGTGCTTTCCGTAAAGCGCTTCAAATCTATGATCCTATTATTGTGCGGAATGTTAAGGTAGGAACCAACGGGGGAACTCAATTTATTGATGTTACAGTACAACGGATAGAAAAACCGGAAAAGATCAGGGGCATGGTGTTGGTTGTATTTGCAGATGTACCCTCTAATACTGAACCTGAAATAGCCGAATCTCTAACAGGGAAACGGAAATCAACAGGAAGAATGAAGGAATTGGAAACGGAACTGCAAAGAAGCTATGAAGAACTGCAAAGTCTCCGCGAAGAAATGCAGACCTCTGAGGAAGAGCTTAAGACGACCAATGAAGAGCTGCAATCGACCAATGAAGAACTGCAATCATCCAACGAAGAACTCATGACCTCAAAGGAAGAGATGCAAAGTCTCAACGAAGAACTGCAAACTGTCAATGTTGAGCTACAAAGCAAGATAACAGACTTCGTAAGGGCCAACGATGATATGAAAAATCTGCTCAACAGTACCGAAATAGCTACACTTTTTCTCGACAAGGAGCTGAACATTCGCAGATATACAGACCAGGTAACCAATATATTTAAGTTGCGTAATGCCGATATTGGCAGGCCATTTACTGATCTGGTAAGCGATTTAAACTATCCGGATATTGAAACTCATTCCAGCCAGGTGATCAAATCACTGATATCTTTAGAATCGGCAATGCAAACGCATGATGGCAGGTGGTTTAATGTCAGAATTATGCCCTATCGTACAGTCGATGACCGGATTGATGGATTAGTTATAACATTTATAGATATAACCTTAGCTAAAAAGCTGGAAATCGAACTTAAAGAAGTGAATGATGAGCTTCAGAAAACTAAGACGACTTAATGAATAAAATATGGTGAATCCGGAACGATTAATCGTTTTCTTTTACTCTACTAATGACATATTTTGTCATCCTTCTGGCAAATATCATCCCTAATATATTTCAAGAAAAGGCGGAGGAGACTATTCTATAATTGGTCCATTTGGCAAACATTTCGCAAGGCTTTTGAACCCCTTTCGCGCTTCATATAGTACGAAAGGTGTACGAAAGGTACGCCAAAGGTGTGCCAATCGTGTGCGAAATCGATTCTTCATTTTCTTTCCGTATATCGTGGGTTCTTCCTTTATCCGGGTTTCTAAAACCTTAGTTTCTTACTCTTTTGTAACAATATCTGGTTCAATTATTCCCTTTTTTTAATATTATGTTTAACTTTGTTTAGTAGGAAAATAAATTCTTTAAAAGGAAGGTGTAAAATTAAATTGGCCTTAAATTGAAAATAACCGGAATATGGAATGTCACCCTGACAGGCTTACCCCTTTGTCTACCAGGCGTCCACCTTGGCATCATACTAACTACACGGATAGCCTCTTCGTTACAGCCACCTCCAAGACCACGGATAACTTTAACATCGCCAACACTTCCGTCTTTCTGAATAATGAATTGTACAATAACAGTGCCCATTATGCTTGCTTCTTTTGCAACATGGGGGTATTTGATGTTCTCACCAAGAAACTTTAATAGTGCCTCAGTCCCACCAGGGTAGAGTGGTTTGTCTTCCACAATCTGGAATGGAGTAGGATCCTCAACATCGGCTTCTGCCTTTGAATTGGCACCACCACCTCCGGTAAGCTTACTGTTAAGAGAATCCAGGTCGTGCTTACTTAATGTATCATTAGATTTATTGATGTCATCAATAACCTTGGTTGCGATTTCATCTACAAGTGAGATGGTTGGTTGGGTAAACCCCTCGGGTGGAGTGGTTTGTTGCAGGAGTTGCTCCTGCATTATATCTTTTACCTTACCCATTTCCACCGGCATTTGCAATTCCATTGCGGTCGAAAAATACTGATCATGCGGCGAGAAAATATACATTAACCCTAAAAGAAAAATCATTACACAAATGGCAAAGAGAAATCCTAAAAGTAAATCATACTTTTTCCTGTATCTATGCCGTGAGTAATATGTTTCTTCGTTTACCATTTTCAATAATCTGGAAATAAAGCTAATAACGCAAAAATAACACCAAATATTTGATCTTGAAAGACGCTATTTCACAACTTCTGTTAAAGAATAGACGTTTGGGATGTTCTGTTATTGACGTGTAATCTGCGATTTATAGAATAGCTATATTATAAAAAGGATCCACTGTTTTTCTTTTTTTGAATGCAAAGGTACTATTTGTTTTTATTCTGATTGCTATAATGATACAACCTTTGTTGTTCTTATTCCGGTAGTCCCTTGATCAGTTCAACGATTTCCATTGGGTCATAGATCATTTTTTTTACTCCATATTCTGTCATTTCGTTTATATCCCTGAAACCCCATGCTGCTCCCAGAGCATACATACCGGCAGAATTTGCTGTTTGCATGTCTACACCAGAATCACCAAGATAAAGAAATTCAGATGGAGCCAATTTTGATAAACGGACAATATCGAGGGCAGCTGTTGGGTCCGGTTTCTTCGGAACACCGACTCTGGCTCCATAAACATATTCAAACCGATCTAACCCAAAGTAATAATCAATCATGACTTGGGTAAATTGATCGTTTTTGTTTGAAAGTATGGACATCTTTATTCCCAAAGCTTTCAGGGAATCGAATAGTTCAGCTATTCCTGGATAGGGTTTGGTTAAGTTGTGCCAGGTTTCACTGTAACGGTTTTGAAATTCTTCCAGACATGATGCAGCAATGCTTTCATCTTTACAGGTCGGGGGGAGGGCGCGGCGAGTAAGATTATCCATCCCATTTCCGACAAAATATTTATATTTCTCTACGGGGTGAATAGGGTAATTGTGTTGTTCAAGAATAAAGTTCATCGCATTCGCCAGATCGTCTATAGTATTAAGCAAGGTGCCGTCCAGATCAAAGATTATTGCAGCATATTTCATTTTGGAAGTTGAGTTTTGGAAACTGAATTTGTAAAACGATGGGATCTTTAGAGATCAAAATTAGTTAAAATGTCCGTGAAGGCCAAATCACAAATTTCAAAGACCAATATTAGTGGTTAGAAAAGATTTCTTGCATTTATTAATATGCTATCAATCAATATTTAATAATTCAATTAAAAACATTTTAAATATTTTAACAAAATAAATTTGCTTTTAGGTAATTTATTATTCTACATTTGTAGTATAAAATAACACAACGTAGAATTATGAAACTTTCAAAGACTGAAGAGCACCTGATGGAGATGATTTGGAGTAACGAAAAAGCTTTCCTAAAGGAATTGATCGATAGCTTCCCGGAGCCTAAACCCGCCATAACAACAGTGGCAACCTTGTTGAAGCGAATGCAGGATAAAGGCTTTGTAGGATACACCCTGTTTGGCAACTCACGGCAGTATTATCCACTCGTTAAAAAAATCGATTACTTTTCAAAACAGGTCAAGGGGATTATCAAAAACTACTTTGACGACTCAACTTTACAATTTGCCTCATTCTTTACGAAGACAAGTGACATGACTGAAGAAGAACTGGAGGACCTGAAGAAAATTATTGACCAGGAAATTAAAAGAAAGAAACAATGATAACTTACATCATTAAGACGGTTTTGTGTAGTGCATCACTCTTTTTGATTTACTACCTGCTCTTAGAGAGAGAAAAAATGTATAGGTTTAACAGGTTCTACCTGTTGTTTGGACTTATATTCCCCTTTTTTGTCGCTTTTATTACAATAAAAGTAGTTGCTCCGATAATGCCGGTACAGGAAACTATGGTTCTAGCCAACAATAGTTTACCTGCCTCTCATACTACACCGATCTACACACCAACTGAGACTTTCAATTATCTACCTTACCTGTTACTGGCATTTTACTTCATTGTTTCCGGGTTTCTTTTTTACCGGTTTACGCGCAACCTGACTAGACTAATTTCAAAAATTAAAGGACAGAGATCAATTGTTCATTCAGGAGCAAGGCTGATTTTGACCAATGACAATGCGATCCCCCATAGTTTCCTCAACTATATTTTCGTTAACAGCGATAAATATGAAAAGGGGGCCATTGAGAAGGAGGTATTGCAACACGAACTGACTCATGTTAAGCAGATGCATTCGCTGGATATTATTTTAGTTGAACTCATGATTGCATTTGCATGGTTTAATCCTCTGTTATACTTTTTCAGAAGGTCCATATTGCTCAATCATGAGTTTCTGGCTGATCAATCCGTCGTTGAAACATTCAATGATACGGAATCCTACCAGCTTTTGTTATTCGAAAAGGCTAACCGAAAAAACAATTTAATTCTATCAAGTTCATTTAATTACCTCATCACTAAAAAACGACTCATCATGATGACCCGGAAAACATCTCAGAAAGTAGTAGTCATTAAGCAACTTGCAATTATCCCGTTGATTGCAGCAATTGGTTTTCTTTTCAGTACGAAAGTAATTGCCGAAAATACCATCGTACCCTTAAAACAACAGCAGACAGAGTCTGTGAAACAAGATGCTTCGCAAAACATTGTTGATCAATATCATGCTAAACTTATTGACTATGGGTTGATGACTAAAGAGGGTAATCTCATATTTAATACCAAAAAATTGAGTGCTTCAAAACAAAATGAACTCGCATTAATGTATATGAAGTTGAGTAAGAGCCAGCAAGCGCAACAGAAAATCGTTTTTTTCCTTAAACCCGGACCAAGCTCTAAAAGTATTCCAACGAAAGAGAAGCTGGAGTCATGGAAAAATCCGAATGTGTATGGTGTCTGGATTGATGGTAAAAAAGTAGATAATGCGGTATTGAATAATTACACCAATACCGACTTCTCACAGGGAGATGCAACATATGTTTCTAAAAATGCGAGGATAGGCAAACAATATTTCATGCAGGTTAATCTAATGACCAATGCATACTATCAAAAGTATCGTTCTGAAAGATTAAACCAATTGAAGAACGATGAATACGAATATATAATTGGAATTAAATCTTTTTCGAAGGCTGATGAAGCTACAATTAGAGCAAATAAGGTTTCAAGATTTAATGAAGAGATGGGAATCATGAAACGTACTTATAATGTGCCACAAAAAGACCCCCAATCAAAAATTAATGATCGAAAAGAAAAAGAGCAAAAAGCCAAATTGGATCAAGAGCAGGCAATGATGAAGAAGAAGCAAGCTGAAAAGGAATTGCAAAAGCAAAAATAGAGAAGGAAATAGAAGCAAAAGTTAAAGAAGAAAAGGCTAAACAGGAACAGTAGAATAAATAAAGGGACTAAGTTCCCGACCTCTTATTAAAACACCAAAAATGAAAAAGAGGCTGCCCTTTTGAGACAGCTTCTCTTTTAAAGAGTTGGTTATTGTAATTTATAATGGTTTTGTAACAGTATTCATTTGCATTGTTACAGCAGTTTGAGCTAGCAATCTACCATTGATAGAAGCGCCTGTCTGCAAATTAATCCCTGTTTGGCCTAATACATTACCTTCGAAATGACTTGTCGTTCCAAAAGTAGCTGCACCAGCAACCTGCCAGAAGATATTCTTTGCCTGAGCACCACCGTTAAGGGTGACCTTAACAGCTGAACTCATTGTGAGTGTACCGGCAACCTGAAAAATAAAGATATCGTTAGGTCCACCTGAGATAGTTATATTGGTTGGGATTTTAACTGAAGTTGTCCATTTATACAGACCAGGTGTTAGCGTTAAGCCTCCAATAGTTCCAGCTCCTAAATTCAGGAAATCAGGTTTCGAACGTCCGGCAGCATCAGTATAAGCTGTTTGCATATTACTAACGGCTGTGGTTAACATAGAAGGGTTCGTCAATCTACATGGAAGTGGACCTGCAGCATCGACTGAATAGATAGAACCTGCAACTTCTGTACATTTGACAAGAATAGCTGAACCTGAAATTGGACTTGAACCAACATCACCAGTGATAGTAGATTTGTATACATCGGTCACACCTGTTTTTGATAGAATTACAAAGTTGCCTGCAACACCAAGATTCACGGTTGCCTGTGATGATGTTGAAGTAGGAGGCTTATCAGTTTTTAAGCCCTTTGTTACTAAAGCTCCGGATTGGCTGGTGACCTGACTTGTTGTATTCGATAATGTACTTCCAGTCGGATTTGCTTCTTTTGTACAACTGCCCATTAGTGTTACTAAGAGCAATGCTGTTACAGGTAATAAATTAGTAAGTTTCATTTGTTTGTTTTGTTTAGTTGAATCTTTGTATGAATTCTTATAGGACAAAGGTGATATCAATTTTTCGGGAGGTTGTTACAAAATTCAAAGAATAAGTTACATAAATCACACCTTATTTAAAAAAAGAGGCATCTCATCGTATGAGATGCCTTCCAGATAACCCGCGCCTTCCTCTTTATAGTTAGGGTTGTTGTCAATCTTTACTGCCAGAATATTGTCCTGCCCACTATATTTAACAAATTTGGTGATATCGAATCCAACGGCAGTGATATCATTTTCATATTTGCCGATAGATTGACCATTCAGGAAGAAGTGTCCGGCTTGTCGTATCCCGTCAAATTCAAGGAAAACCTTTTGTCCATCACTTCCGGCCACCAGCTAAAGTTAATTCTCTCTTCCGGGAGTTAATCAGATACATGTTTGCCTTAATTAAGATGCTCTTGTGAAAAAAATCTGATTTATGATGACAATATCATGACAGATTATCCCCTTCTGAATCAGCCCAATCATCAATTGATGCATTAATTTATAATGGATTACTCCTTTTTTAGCTCTTTTATCTCCTGTGAGGAATAAATATTTAATTATTTTCAGAAAAATGTATTATTAATAGAAAATTAACTATTTTTGGGGCAAATCAAGTGTGATGAACCTTTTAAAAAAAAAAGGAATTATATTTATAAAGAAGAGGGGAGCGATTGGGCTCAATGCATCTCTTACAACCATGATACTTTTTGAAAGGGACTAAAACCCATTCAAGGAAAGTGGCATTTATAAATAAACAATAAGCAAATGAAAACTAACAACTACTACCTCAACTCCGGAATCCAAAATCCACTCGCGCTCTTTACCGCAATTTCATTTGTTTTTTATTTCTCCATTACATTTTGTTTTCAAAAACTTAAAGGATAATTGCTTTTCTTAATTCTTTTGAATTTAATTTTTTTATTCGAAGTTTCGAAAGAGTATTCTGACTAATAACTTTTACGGTATTTATAAGCTCCGATTATTTTAAAATTCATTTATTTTCAAATCATACTCTAAAAAACGAGGGGTATAATTGAAAAATAATAATTAAAATAAAAAAAAGAATTTGAAATAGGGGGGTAAGTGCAAAAAAATGTTATTTTTGAAAAATTTACTTTTGAAGAAAGAGCACATTCATTATCGGGGAATTATATTTTTATTGAATACTCAAATTGAACTGTAAAGGTGTAAAATATGAAAAAATTTAAAATTATTGAATTGCAATCCTTATAAATAATCACCAACCTAAATTTTATCTTATGCGAAAACGTTTATTAATTTTAATGCTTGTGCTTTTAAACGCTATCAACATAGCGTATGCGCAGGAAAGAATAGTTACGGGAACGGTTTCCCAGAAATCAGATGGGGCAACTTTACCAGGAGTTACTGTATCTGTAAAGGGGACTAAAATTGTGGTTACGACCAATCAGGCCGGAAAGTATTCAATTAAGTCACCCTCAAACAATTCTATTCTTGTTTTTTCATTCATTGGAATGGATAAAGTAGAAGCAACAGTAGGAACAAATCCTGCTCTTGATATTCAATTGGTCAGTTCATCACAAACACTTGATGAAGTATTGGTTGTCGGCTATGGAACAGCAAAACCGGTAGGGACAATTGTAAGCTCCGTTACCACTGTAAAGGCTGCCAAGTTGCAGGAAAAACCTTCTGCAAACGTATTGGATGCCCTTCAGGGTAAGGTTGCCGGTTTGCAGGTTTATACCTCTTCCGGTGAGCCCTCGCAATTGTCATCCATACGTCTGCATGGTACAGGCTCACTGGGCGCAGGTTCTACTCCATTGTATGTGCTGGACGGTGTTGCGATCTCTTCAGGAACTGTAATTGACCTGAACTCAAACGACTTTGAAAGTGTTTCGGTTTTGAAAGATGCTTCGGCAACTTCAATCTACGGTTCAAGAGCTGCCAATGGTGTCATCTATATTACCAGTAAAAAAGGCACTACCAATACCGATGCTAAAATTATTGTAAGTTCTCAGTATGGTATTTCAAATTTAGCAAATACCAAATATTTTGATAATATGATGAATACGAAGCAGCTAACCGATTTCTGGATCGCAACAGGATATCGGACTCAGGCTCAGGTCACCAGTTTATTGACTACCTATCCAAACGATACGAAGTGGTATAAATATTATTATAAAGAGAATGTCCCTACTGCACAGGGTGATTTATCGATTTCTGGTGGTGGTGGAAAGACTACCTACTTTATTTCAGGTTCTTATTTTAATCAGGAAGGGCTTGCAGCTCGTTCTAAATTTGACCGATATACCCTGCGTTCAAATATCACTTCGAAAGCGAATGATTGGTTGACTGTAGGTTTAAATTTGACTGCAGGTTATGATTTGCGCGCTACTAATCCTTACACATCAAACAGTTTGAATGGTGGACTTTCCGTACTCGCGCAACCATTTTATTCTCCTTATGATGCAAGCGGTGTTGCTTATCCTAACCTGATTCCGGGATTAGGACTATATAATCCTGAATATTTGGCTACTGAAGCAGCATACTATATTTCAAAAAATGCACAGGTTAATGGAATGACATTTGTTCAATTAACACCATTTAAAGGATTAACCATCAAATCACAAGTAGGTATAGATGCATACGATTACAGGAATACACAGAAAAGACTTCCTTCCTATGTGGGATCGTTAAACAATGGTATGTCATATGAATACTTTAACCGTAGCGTCACCACTACCATCACAAATACAGCTGAGTATAAATTTGATGTAAACACCAAACACAAATTTACTTTACTTGCCGGTCAGGAAGGTATAGTAAATGACTACACTACTTTTAACGGACAATCTTCAGGTCAGACTGACGATAGACTTACGCTGTTAAATGTAGGCCCTTCAGCAATTTCTGTAGCATCTTCAGAAACCCAGTATGCTTATCTTTCTTATTTCGGAAGAGCAGAATATTCATTTGAAGATAAATATTTTGCCGACTTTTCTGCACGTAATGACCAGTCATCACGTTTCGGTAAAGATAACCGTTCTGCAATGTTTTATTCAGGTGGTTTGATGTGGAATGTTAAGAAAGCATCTTTCCTGCAGGATAATAACATTATTTCAGGACTTAATCTAAAGGCAAGTTTAGGTACCAGTGGTAACTCAGATATTGGTAACTATGCAAATTTAGCTACTGTTAGTACGAACTTATATTCTGCAGGTACAGGTTGGGCTATTAATACTTCAGGTAATCCTGATTTAGGCTGGGAACAACAAACGCTTTTGACATTGGGTGCTAAAATAGGGATTTTGAAAGACAGATTCCGTTTAAATGTTGAGTATTACAATCGTAAGACTGCCAATATGTTGATCTCTGTTCCTTACCCATATACTTCAGGGTTTGGTACGGTTTTATCCAATGTTGGCACTTTGAGTAACTCAGGTCTGGATGTTACTTTTGATTTTGACCTTATCAGAGGCAATGATTTTTACATCACTCCATACGCCAATCTCAATTATAACAAAGAAAAAGTTACCGAATTGTTCCAGGGAAAAAATTTCTGGATTATTCCTAATACCGGAGTTTGCTGGGTAGTCAATCAACCAGTTATGTTCTTCTATCCTATTTTTGCCGGTATCGATCCTGCTGATGGAAAACCAATGTGGTACACTCAGGGAACTGATAAAACGGTTAAAACCGAAACTGCAACTACAAAAGTTTTTGCTTCTGCAAACCTTGAGCAAAATACAGGTATAAAACGTTATGCACCATTTACTGGTGGATTTGGTTTAAATGGAGGTTGGAAGGGTTTCACTATACAAGCCGATTTCTCTTTTGCACTGGGTAAATATCTGATCAATAACGACCGTTATTTTACAGAAAATCCTAACGTATTTACAGGTTATAACCAGTCAGTAACTGTTCTTGACTATTGGCAAAAACCGGGAGATGTTACTGCGTTCCCTGCTTACACCCAACAATTTACACAGTTTGATTCAAGGTTAATTGAAAACGCTTCCTTCATGCGTCTGAAGAATTTAAGTATCGGTTACTCAATACCTTCATCGATTCTGAAGAAAACCAACGTGTTTAAAAATGTAAAAGTATTCCTAACTGGTCGTAACTTGCTCACGTTTACCAAATACACTGGTCCTGATCCCGAAATCGATGCCAACTTGACTACAGGAGCAAATCCAAATACGAAACAATACACAGCTGGTGTCGAAATCACATTTTAATTAACCACAAAACCAAAATGATTATGAAAAAATATCTAAAAATAATGTCATTGGCGGTGGTTATAATTGCTACCGTATCTTCTTGTGATCTGAATAAGTACCCATTCGATTCGATCGAAACTTCACAAGCTTTCTCCTCTGTTAAAGATGCCACAACGCTCGATAATGGATTGTATGCACTTTTAAGGGGTAGGGTTTATGGGCTCTTTACTTTTTCAACAGATGTTCAGGCTGACCTCTTGAATGCAACACTGGATTATGGAAACAGAAATGGCTTCCCATATAAATGGACTGGCTTTTTGGCCGATGATTACACGATCCGCGATACATGGTCACCTTACTACTACGCTTTGACCAATGTGAACAATTTCCTGAATAATGTTGGCAATATTAATACCACTACTCAGGCTGATGCTGATTTGATTACCAAATACAAAGGTGAAGCATACTTCATGCGTGCATATTACTATCATCAATTGATTTTGAAATGGGCAAAAGCATACGATCCTGCTACTGCTGCTTCTGATCCAGGTGTTCCTTTGGTTTTGGATTTCAATATTCAGTTCCAACCAAAACGCGCTTCCGTTGTTGAGGTCTATACTCAAATCATGGCCGATATTGCTCTGGCTAAAACAAACCTTGCCAATGTTGCCGGTGCTCAAAATTCTATTAAAATCACCAAGGATTGTGTTACTGCTTTAGAAGCACGTGTTGCCCTTTGTATGCAGAACTGGACGTTGGCTGCTACCGATGCCAATGCCTTGATTACGGGTGGTGCATATCCATTGGGTATAACTGCAGCTGCTATGACTTCAATGTGGGTTAATGACATAAGTACAGAAACAATTTTCCAACTATATTGCGCTCAACCTAGTGAGTTACCGAATACCAACAATATTTATCAGGGCTTTGTTCCGGCTAAAAATTATTATACTCCGGATTTCTTACCTGAGCAATGGGTAATTGACCAGTATGCAAGCACTGACTTACGTAAAAATGTCTATCTTGCACAGAAAACCGTCTATATTCAAGGTGCTTCTTATCCAAATATTTGGATCGTAAATAAATATGCAGGTAATCCTACTTTATTTACTGCAGCTACAACCAATTATGCTCAGAAACCTAAACTGTTCCGTATTGCTGAAATGTATCTGATCAGCGCAGAAGCTTCTGCAAAGACTGCAGCAGGCGAAGCTGCTGCTTTGGCCACATTGAACCAGCTTAAAGTTGCCCGTGGATTAACAGCTTTAACCGGCTTAAGCGGCGCTGCGTTGATGACTGAAATCCAGAACGAACGTGGACGCGAATTGTTCTGCGAAGGGTTCCGTCTTGATGACCTGAAACGTTGGAAAATGGGATTCACAAGAAAACCTGCTCAGAATGTAAACCTTACAATCGTTGGTGCTGATTATGATCAAAAGACAGTGCTTGCCACAGATCCTAAGTTTGTTTGGGGTATTCCTGCAAATGACATCAGTACAAATCCAAATCTGGTTCAAAATCCGGGTTGGTAATCAAAGTCAAGCAAAACCTATAAAAGCTTTTAAAATCTTGTTTGTGTTTAAAAGTTGAATAAAAAAGTGCCTCTTCATTGAGGCGCTTTTTTTTATTTTAATTCTGATCATATATTTAACCTCTTTGTTGTCCATATACCATTCAACACAATATCCATCCTGAACAGGATCACTCATCTTGTCACCCATCTCTTTCAGAACAACTTGCTACGATATCCCAAACAAAATTCAAATACTTTAGACCAAAGGTCAATTTTGTGATCATTCTGATATAACTTAAGGATAAAGGGAATTCAATTCGGAAATAATATGAATATAATCCGGATATAATTCGGGTCCTAGATCCGAGTTATACTCAGCTCATACTCAGCTTATACCCAAGTTATACCCGGCTTATCTCTAAATTGTCCCTGAATTTTGTCATCAGTTTGTTTTGAAGATATTTTTATTCTTTTGGAGGGATATGAAATAAAAGATGTAACGGTGCAACCAAACTCAAACAATCAAAAATTAGTGATAGAAGAATTTATTCTTTTTCTTTGTTGAATAATCGGAAAGGAGAAATTTCTCATTCTCCATCATAATTCGGAAAACTTTAAAAAATATAATTACAATGTTAGATCAATTGAAAACCAAGTGGATAGAGAATTATAAGACAGCTCCTGAGCAACTGAAAAAGATGGCCGGAGTAAAGGGTTTGATCAGCGCTTTCAATGTGAACATCGATGCCGTGATCAAAATTACAGGGGCAAAGATTGAGAAGATCATGAAAGAACATTCACTTGATCAGAGTCAGATTTTGGAAGACGGGAAGAAAAGAATCAATACAAAAGAGGACGCTATAAGAGGGATTGTCCATTGTTTCAAAGGTGGTATTGCAGAAGAATGGTTGATTCATGACAAGGAGATGTTCTTCTGGCTAAATGAATTTATCGGTTACGATAAAATGCAGATGGGTGGACAGGGCGGTATCGTTGCCAATGCCATGGCGGTGTGTGGTGTCGATCCTGTTTATGTGCATTGTGCCTCGTTGCCAAAGGATCAGGCAAAATTATTTCTGAACCTGCCTAACCTGGTTACGTTGGATGAGGAGGGGAAGATCGCACAGGCCTCCAAAATAGAACGCAAGGCCGATCTGCCTTTGATTCACTGGATCATCGAATTCAACGCAGGAGACAGTGTCACAGTCGGAGGCAATAAGTTTACCTGCCCCAAAGCCAATCGCTTCATTGCCACCTACGATCCGCTCAACTTCAAACTCCATATCGACGAGCCTTTTGCAAAGAAAATGGCTGAAGAAGACATCAATCACGAATACATTATTTTGTCGGGATACCAGATCCTCATCATGCATAACGATGAAGGCACCTCAGGGATAGACCGGATTGAAGCTTCAAAAAAAGTCATTGAGCAATGGTATCATCAAGGTAAAAATTCAGTTCTTCATCTTGAAATTGCTTCAACACAGGATAAAAAAATCAGGAAGTACCTGCTGGATAACATTGCAAAGAATATCGACAGTGTTGGTTTTAACGAGCGCGAATTGATCGACATCCTTGAAGTCATCGACGCGCATGAGCTTGCCGATATCTGTGATAAAGACACCCATAGCATCAACCTCTTCAGGGGTATGCTGAAGATCTTTGGTTACCTGAAATGCTCACGCATGCAGTTGCACATGTTCGGGTTGTATGTCACCCTGCAGAAGAAAGGATTCAAGATCTCGCCCATTCAAAATCGTAACGGGATGCAACTGGCTGCAGTCGTTGCGGCTGCCAAGGCCGGAACAGGGTCTATCGACTCGGCAGATGTATTGCTCTGGGCAAAGGATCGGGAGGTTTCAGAAGTGGGACTTAAAGAATTGACGCACCTTGCTGATTTTGTAACCAAAGAATTTGGAAAGAACAATCTGGTTGAAGAAGGCATATTCATCAACGATCAGATTGAAATCATCGCCGTTCCCTCCATCATTATCGACAAGCCTTTAACGCTGGTCGGGATGGGGGATACGATTTCTTCTATTTCACTGGTTGGAGCCCGCTAAGTTTAAATTTATCTGATGGCCAAGTCCCAGACCTTAGAGCGTCTGGACTTGCCATCGGGGCCTTCGATATAAAGCGCTACGATGTACAGTCCCGCCTTTTCATAGGTGTGTAGGGGATGTTGTTCATTCGATGTCTTACCATCTCCAAAGTCCCATTTCCAGGAGGTTATTTTCCCCACAGACTGATCCTGGAAATCAACCAGTCTTAAATTCGTTTCAGCGTGGTTATTTTGTGGTTTTTGAATTGATATAAACACATTCTGACTAGAACTTCCTTTTATAAAATTTTGTAACATCAAAGATTAATTTATAAATTTACAGGTAATTAAAACCAATAATAATTTATGAAAAATATTTACCTCTTTGTTGTTCTGTTATTTACAATCCATCTCTTGCCTGCCCAGACCCTACAAGAGAAGATTGGTATTGCGGGAACAGTGTCTGATTTCCCCAATGACAATGTATTGGTAGTGTTTGATAGTACATCCGTTGACGTTCAGGAAACGGGGCTGAGTTTTTATAGCATGCACCGGTTATACAAGGTGCTTACCCAACATGGGGCGCTCGATTTGAATGTCGTAAAGATAGACTATGATCCATTGTCAGCGTATGTTGAGATAAAAAAAGTGGTGATTTACAGGAAAAACGGAACGGTTGAAAACCTGGATATCTCGAAAACGTTGGACTATCCGGCTCCTGCAAGAATGATCTATTGGGGAGCCCGCGAGAAAATGCTGGGAGTAGGCCGTCTGGAACCCGGTGATGCCCTCGAGGTCAGCCTGTTCAGGAAGGGCTTTACCTATGCACTGTTACAGACCGATGACGATGATAAATATATCCCTCCGATGAAGGGTCATTTCTACGATATCGTCGAGTTCTGGAGCGCCAATCCTGTTTTGTCAAAAGTTTACCGGGTTACGGTACCCAAGAATAAACCACTCCAATATGAGTTTTATAACGGGGAATGCTCCTCAAAACTAGATTTTAAAGGCGAAAGGATGACGTATTCGTTTGTGAAGAACAATATTCGTCCTATTGCACAGGAAGCCCGCCAGGTAGCCCTATCTGATATCGCTCCTAAACTGCTCATGTCAACCAGTCCCGACTGGAAAGCCAAGTCGTTGTGGTTTAATAAGGTCAACGAAGATTATGGAAGCTTTGCAGCAACACCCGAAATAAAGGCAAAAGTCAACGATTTACTCATTGGCGCAACTTCAGAAATTGACTCCATCTCTATATTAACCCACTGGTGTGCAGATAACATCCGTTATTCCGGCATTTCGATGGGTCCGGGTGAAGGCTTCACCCTCCATAAGGGTGAAATGACGTTCCTGGATCGTTGCGGGGTATGCAAGGACAAAGCCGGGATGCTGATCACCATGTTGCGTGCAGCGGGGTTTGAATCTTATCCTGCCATGACAATGGCCGGTTCCAGAATTGACTATATCCCTGCCGATCAGTTTAATCACAGTGTCACAGTTGTCAAGTTGCATAGTGGCAAGTATAAAATGCTTGACCCTACCTGGGTCCCCTTCCTGCGTGAGCTCTGGTCGAGCGCTGAACAACAACAGGGTTATCTGATGGGAGTACCCGAAGGAGCCGATCTATTGTACACACCTGTATCCCCGGCTTCTGATCACTATTTCAGGATAACGGGAACCTCCGAAATCAAACTGGATGGGTCCCTTGAAGGCGAAATCACTGTTACAGGAGAAGGACAGAGCGATGGAGCAATCCGGCGTAATTTCACCGGTAGCGCTAAAAGTGACTGGAAATCGAATATCGAAAAGGAATTGTTGAGAATAGCGCCACAGGCACAGATGCTTGCATTGGATTATGGACAGGATCCCTATGATTATATGGCAGGGCCGATCAATTTGAAGATCAAATACCGGATTCCCGATTATGCCATTGTCACCGCCAACCAGATCATCTTTACTCCCTTTGTTGCCTCAAATCTCTTCCGTGGGGTACAGGGTCAGCTGAGTTTCAATACTGCGTTGAAGGATCGGAAATATAGTTTCACCGATCGTTGTTCACGTTTAGTAGAATTAAAGGAAACCATTAAACTACCTGCCGGTTTTAGATATGATAAAGGAAAGGTGACCCTTCAGTCCGACGATGTTGCTGTCTCTTCGGCCGGAGAGCTTGTTCAGCAGGGCCAGAACCTGGAATTTACTTTTACCGGCAAGTATAACAAGCGGATCTACGAACCGCGCGACTGGGAGCCCTTCAGGAAAGCGGTCGATAATCAGAATTTCTTTGCCCTGAACCCGGTAGTCCTGAACAAACAATAATTCAACCCGATTAAAAGCTGAATCATGAAAAAATCTATTATATCCCTCTTTATCGTTTTCTGTTTAATAAATAGGTTAACCGCACAGGATGAGAATGCAGATGCACTTTACCTGAAGCAAAAGAAAGAATTTGTGCTGAATACCGATGGCACTATGGATTACAATTATTCGCATCAATTAAAGCTCATTACCTATATCTCTTCCGACAAGCAATTCGGAGAGTCATTCATTGTGTTTAATCCAACCTATCAGCAGCTTTCCATCCATAAAGCCCAGACGACCATGGTTAACGGGCATAAGGTGAAGTCTCCCGAAAATGCCTTCAATGAAGTGCTGCCTCAGTTTGCACCCAATGCCCCTGCTTTCAATCAACTGAGAGAAATGGTTGTGACCCATACCGGAATAGAACCTGGAGCCACGATCGATTTTGCTTATACCATCCATTCAAAACATGATTTCATGCCGGCCATGATGGGGAATGAGTTATTAACTTCAACGGCGCCCGTCAGAGTGTTGGAGATCGTTGTCAAGATCCCGTTGACGCAATCACTTTCCTATCAGTTGTTCAACACCAAGTCCACTCCTGTTGTCATGAGCGATGGAGTCTATAAAATCTATACCTGGAAATTCACTAATATAAGAGCCCTATCGCATGAGATTTTTCAATCGAAAGACAACCGGTTACTACCCCGCCTTGTCTTTATTGTCGGCAAACAGACGGTTGAAAAGATAATCGCGCAACCTGCTTTTGTTTTAACCGTCAATGATGAAATGAAACGGGCAGTAGAAAAGGTTAAAGCCAACGAGAAAGATCCATTGAAGATTGCTTTGGGATTGCAGGATCTGGTGATTAACGACTTAACTACTATCGCAGTGCCCCCTGCTTGTACCGGGTTCAGGTTCCGGACACCTGTGGAGGTATGGAACAGCAATTACGGGACAGAACCAGAAAAAGGTCTTTTACTCTCGGCATTGTTAAAACTGGCCGGGATCAACAATAACCTGGCAGCTGTTTCATTTGCAGGTCTATTGAATGGACAAGTGACCAATCCTTTGTTGTTTTCGGATTATTATGTGCAGCTCGATTTTGGGAAAGCAGGCAAGATAGCGCTTTCACCCGTTCGTTTTTATGACCAGGATCCTCTGGTTTCACAATCCAACCGTTCGTTGACTTTGCTTATCCCGGGTAAGGCTATAAAGTCAGAAAGTATCGATTCGGAGAAGAACCAACTTTTCCTGAATGCCAAACTGAACCTGGATGCAAACGGTAAAACAACAGGATCATGCACCGCTTCATGGACTGGAATCCTGCAGCCCTATTTACGCGTTAAAAAGAATGAGAACGCGGTTTCAGGCCTGTTCTCAGATGGTTTTGATGTTCAGGATATCAAGGAATCTGTCGTTAAAGAGAATAAACCACTATCCTTAAAAGTCAACTACACCGTCGAGAAAGGTAATGCGCTCCATGAAAGCAGCGGCTTACTTTATATTGCTATTCCCCAATTGCTTGGAGGCGCAGGAAACTGGGGCCTTACCGAACTGCCTTCGGTAAGGACCGAGAGTCTTGAATTGCCGGCTGAAATTGACCAGGAGTATAGTACAACTTTGACTCTTCCAACTGCCCTTGCACTGGTTTCACCAGAGTTGAAAAAGAACCTGAAAAACAGTGTCGGTTACGTTGAAATCAGTGTTAAAAAAGACGGTCAGAACGTTATCATCATGCGAAAACTTACTTTGAATAACCTACTTCTAAAACCCGAGCAGGTATCTGATTTGAAAGCATTGATGAATATATGGTTGAATAAAAATTATAAACAATTAATATTAAGGAAGATCTAGTCTTCAATTGAGTACTTATGAAAAATTATGCATTATTATTGTTGTTATTGTTGTGTGGAATAACGGGTTTTAGTCAGGAGACCAAAACATTATTGCCACTTATTCAAAATGTTTACGGCCGGGATCATCAGGTGCTGAATGGTTACTGGCATTATCTGATCGACCCACTGGAAACCGGATATTATGATTATAGACGTAATCCTTCACCAACCGGTTTCTTCATGGATCAGAAGACCGATAATGTGAAAACATTTAAAGAATATGACTTTGATTCAGCTCCCGTGATGCCCATCCCGGGTGACTGGAACACGCAGAATCCTGAGTTGTTCAACTACGAAGGCACCCTCTGGTATAAACATACGTTTAATTATGACCCTTCAGATAAAAAGGCCTTCCTCTATTTCGGGGCTTCTAATTACGATACCAAAGTTTGGGTCAACACGAAAAAAGTGGGCGACCACGAAGGAGGCTATACGCCTTTTAACTTCGATGTTACCTCCTTGCTTAAAAAAGGATCCAACACACTGATCGTTAAAGTTGACGATAAAAGAAGGATTGATGCCATTCCAACCAACAATTTTGACTGGTTCAATTATGGGGGGATTACCCGCGATGTGTTGCTGGTTGAACTTCCACAGACTTTCGTGCAGACTTACAGTATTCAACTGAAGAAAGGTTCACCAACCATCATCAGCGGATCGGTTAAACTCAACTTGGCACAGGCTGATCAGAAAGTGACCCTTGAAATCCCTGAATTAAAGATTAAAAAAGAAGTCACCACCGACGTAAATGGTGAGGTTTCGTTTGATATTAAATCCAATCCTGTCCTATGGAGTCCTGAAAACCCTAAACTCTATGCAGTTACGCTGACTACACACACGGATAAGGTATCGGATCAGATCGGATTCAGAACGATCGAAACCAGGGGAAGAGAAATCCTGCTGAACGGGAAACCCATCTTCCTAAAAGGAATCAGCATTCATGAAGAGGCCGCTTTTCGTAACGGCCGCATCTTTTCTGTTGAAGAGGACCGCACGTTGTTGAGCTGGGCAAAAGAACTGGGATGCAACTTTGTACGTCTTGCACATTATCCACACAACGAGCAGATGGTCCGTGAGGCTGAGAAAATGGGCATCATGGTATGGTCAGAGATTCCGGTTTACTGGACCATCCAGTGGGAGGATCCTAAGGTATATGCCAACGCACTGAACCAGCTGAGCGAGATGATGGAACGTGACAAAAACAGGGCTAATGTGATCATCTGGTCGATTGCAAACGAAACACCACATAGCGGACCCCGTGATACTTTTCTTTCAAACCTTGCCATATATGCCCGCAAGAAAGACAGCACACGCCTGATCAGTATGGCTATGGAGCGAAATGATAAATCGGCCACGACCTTGTCGGTAAAAGATAACATGAGTAAATATGTCGATGTGATCAGCTTTAATGAATACGTGGGCTGGTATGATGGCACTACCGAAAAGATTGACCGAGTTAAATGGGAGATCGATTATGATAAGCCACTTATCATCAGTGAGTTTGGGGGAGAGGCTATGTTTGGCAATCATGGCAGTGTGACGGACCTCTGGACTGAGGAAAATCAGGCTGATCTGTACACCAAAACCTTGAAGATGATTGATGAAAGGATGCCAAAGATCTCGGGTATGTCTCCATGGATTCTGAAGGATTTCCGTTCCTCACGCCGTTTACTGCCGAATGTGCAGGATGGCTTTAACCGTAAAGGTGTCATCTCTGATAAGGGACAAAAGAAGTTGGCGTTTTACGTTCTTCAGAAATGGTATATGTCGAAATAACATAAATTAAAAACGGTGCAGGAAATTAATCCTGCACCGTTTTTGTGTTATACTAGATAATTAAGTTTTCCAAGTTGAAATAGCGGGGTCTGGTTGCTATTGTAGTAGGTGTATTTGTTGACAAGTATATTTAAAAAGACAATCCAATTGAAAGCGAAAGCATTACAAAAACGATTAAACTTTTCATGGTTTGAATAGTCTTAAATTATAATCTGGTACGAAGTTAGCGCTCTATTCCTTAAGAGAATCTTAAATCGGGTTAATAAAACGTTAATAACTAAAGTAATGTATTTAAAAAATATTAATTTCGCTGAATGAATAAGAAACTGTTTATCGGATTGGTTGTGTTAATGACTCTGGCGTTACTGGGGATCATTGGCATGCAGTATTTCTGGTTTCGGAATTCTATCAGGGTTAAACAGACAGAATTTAATCTGAGTGTGAATGATGCTATGCGGACATCCGCTTTGAAACTTGAAAACCGTGAAACATTACAAAAACTACTCTCTTCTCTGAACACACCTGATACCCCCGTGATCAGGAAGATAACCCGTAGGGCTCCCCAAAGGAATGAACCTCCTGTTTTCGTTAACAATCAGAATCAGCGTAGACCCGATGGGGATGTGCCGGAACAAATTGCAGGATCTACAGGTATTGTAAATGATAAAAACTTACCAGCCACACCGAATGCCAGCAAAGATGTTGCATTAAGTAGCGTTAATTATAAATACAGCGCAAATATAGATTCCATTGCTTTCGCTGAAGAGATGGCTCAACAGGTTTATCGCTATGCTGAACATTTGCGTCATGATAATGATCAGAAACAGATAGAGGATAGAATTGCAGCCCAAAATGATTCGATCCAAAGACTGAACAGAATACGTTCAGGTGGAACATCTGCTGCAGTAAAACCACCCGCTCCTCAGAAAAAATCAAAGATCTTTATCGATGGTAAGGAGATTCGTGAGCCTTCGCTGAACGATATCATGACTTTACGCAATGTAATCGGAGATTATTATCGCTCAAGACCTAACAGCCAGCCTAATCCAAACAGGCAAAGTCCGTTCGATGTATTCAGGGCACAGCTCAACCGTTATCCGGGAAGGATCTCTGATTCACTTTTAAAGGTTAAAACGGATTCATTTATCAAAAAGAATTACAACAATCCGGCTAATCACCTTACCCATGCTGAATATGACGAATTTGAGAAGCGTTTTTACCAGCAAATCAAAAAACAAGGCTTAAGCCTAACCAATGTCAGGTTCCCCTTCTTTAATGATGACCGTTTCAGAGACAGCAGAACAATCACCCGTGAGGATACCCTGGTTCAAAACAGGGTTAAGCATTTAACCGGGATCATTGATCAGATCCTGCTTGAAGTTTCTACCGATCATTCAATAGTCAGTAAACGAATCAGTACAAGGCAGGTAGATTCTGTCCTGATGGCCGAATTAAAGAATAACGGGGTTAAGCTGAAACCTGAATATGCGGTTTATAACGATTTAAAACAAAGACAGTCCTCCATCGCTTCTCCAGGATTTGACTCTACACAGGTGTCCGATTATGTCACACGCCTTTTCCCGGACGATCTGTTTGGGTCATCTTACTCCCTTAAGCTGCAATTTAAAGACAAGGATGCTTACATTCTGAAGTCGATGACTCTCATGCTTTCCGGATCAGTGCTGTTGACCATCTTCCTCATCCTTGCATTCATTATCGCTATGTGGGCCATCATCAAGCAGAAGAAAATTTCCGAGATCAGGTCCGATTTTATTAATAATATCACGCACGAATTCAAGACCCCTATTTCGACGATCGGACTGGCCATAGACGCTATCGATAATCCCAAAATCATCGAAAATAAGAAGCAGGTGCAGTATTTCACCCAGATCATCCGTGAAGAGAATTACAGGATGAATCAGCTGGTTGAAAACGTGCTGCGTGCAGCGCTGCTTGATAGAAAGAACCTGAAACAGAATATTGACGAAGTTGATTTACATGCTTTGATTCAAAAAGCAGTCAATCACACCCAGTTGCAGATCGAATCGCGCAATGGTAAACTCCGGGTTCTCCTCGTTGCAGAAGACTCCATCATAGAAGCCGACGCAGCCCAGGTGTTGAATGCAATCATGAACCTGATTGATAACGCCATAAAATATTCAAAGGATGCTCCCGATATCATCATTTCAACCCGTCAGTCCGGAAACCGGATTATCTGCGCGATTGAAGACAAGGGAATCGGGATGAGCCATGAGGTTCAACGCAAAATATTTGATCGTTTCTATCGTTATACCGAAGGAAATATCCACGATGTGAAAGGCCATGGACTTGGACTCGCATTTGTAAAAGCAATTGTTGATGCACACAATGGCCGTATATCGGTTGAAAGTGAACTGGGTAAGGGTAGTCGATTTGAAGTAATCATTCCATTAAAGTCAGCAGCAAATGAAGAATAATGATCGAACAAAAGTATTTTTGGTTGAGGACGACCGTAACTTTGGATCCGTACTCAAAGCTTATTTAGACATAAACGACTTTGATGTGGAATGGGAAAATGACGGGGGTAAAGCCCTGGCTCGTTTTGAAGGCGCCAACTGCGATATCTGCGTGCTTGACGTGATGTTGCCCGGACTTGATGGTTTTAGTATTGCCAGAGAGATCCGGAAGTCAAAACCCGAAATGCCTTTCGTGTTTCTCACAGCCAAGACCTTGAAGGCCGATATCCTGCAGGGTTTCGATATTGGCGCTGAGGATTATATCACCAAACCTTTTGACTCTGAAGTTTTGGTAGCAAAGCTTCGCGCAATCATCAACAGGACTAACCGTTCGAATGTGACAGATCGTGCAGCCGAATCTTACTCAATTGGCGAATATACCTACCACGCTACACACCGGTTGCTTTCCAAACCCGGATTTGAACAAAAACTAAGCCCTACCGAAGGAAAGTTGCTCGAACTGTTGTGCGAACATAAAAACACGCTGTTATCAAGATCCAAGGCATTGAAGGTGATCTGGCAAAACGACAACTACTTCACCGCCCGCACCATGGACGTCTATATCACCAAGCTCCGTAAGTACCTCAAAGAAGATCCCCACATAGAGATAGAAAACCTGCACAGCAGTGGGTTTATTCTCTGGGTAAAGGAGTAAGACTCCTGCCTCACTTTTTGGCCATGTAAACGCTATTTTGGGACGACTCATCGCTGAACGTTTATTTTTGGGTGTTTGAACTGTCTTTGAAGGGTGTTTAAATGGTGTCCGGAACCAGTTATCTTTAATGGGTATTTTCGCTATTTTAATACTTCTGGGTAGTGAAATTGGAGGTGTTTAGGAAAAATGGGGTCAGCCACCATTTATTTAAAATTGTGCCTGATCCCATATTTCCCTTTGAAAAACCTTAATTATTGCAACCGCATAACATAACCTCCACCAGGGCGGAGTTCTACATTGATGTTGTCGGTCTTCTTCACGGTGGTTACTTTTCGATCAAAACCATTTAACACATCCTTTTTATCGGTTAAGATAATTGCTTTGGCAGTTGATTTGATGAAGTTCAGGTTGAATGATATATTGTTGGTTTCAGCGCCATTCATGATGCCAATCCACCACTCGTTGCCTTTCCTTCTTGCAAACGCAGCTACCTTTCCAACTTCAGAACAAGGCAGGACGATTGTTTCGTCCCATACGGTGGGTATATCCTTTAACAGATCCTCGGCAGGATTGTCAATATAGGCATAGTAGGCATCTGCAAAATGAGTCAGGGGGGAAAGATAAACTATGGCTTGCGACAGTTCATGCGTCCAGGTATAGCCATTCAACTCCTTCTCGGTAAAAATGACCGGGGTAAGGTCGGCAGGTCCTGCAATGAAGCGGGTAAACGGTTTAATCTCATCCTGATTTTTGGGCATTTCCCTTCTGTAACGGGTCATCTGATACTCATCACCACGTACACCCTCGCGGGTTAGTTCATGGGGCCATGTTCTGCGTATCCCTGTAGGTTTAGCACAGCCATGAAAATCGATCATCAGTTGAAGGCGATAGGTTTCCTCCCGGGCTGCTTCATACCATTGCATAATTTCGGGTGTTGCAGCCGGGATAAAGTCGATTTTGATTCCGACTGCACCAGCCTGTTTTACTTTTTCGAGATAGGTCTTGATACCCTCGCGGGTGCGCATCTCTTTAGAATCAACCCATACAATACTTTTAACCCCTTTCGTATTTCCATAATCAATCACCTCTTTCAAACATTGCCATTGATCCTTACCCGGCTGTTTCCAGTTGCGCCAGCCATCATCAATGAGGTAATATTCCCAGGTAAGGCGGGCTGCGGCATCAAACCATTTATGCTGATCATCCAGCTTGGGTGCACCCACACTCCACCATTGCCAAAGTACGCGACCAGGCTTGACCCAGCTGAAATCCCTGGATGGATCTGGTGCCGGACATAAATTCATGATGAGGTCACTGTTGACTAACTGGGTTAAATTATCGGCAATAATGGCCAAACGCCAAGGTGAAGTGATGGTTCCTGCCTCGACATTCCACCCGGTTTGATTGGTTGTGAAATTTGCTTTTAGCTGATTACCTGATTTTATCCAACTCAGATCCGGAAACTTTTGACAATCGGCTTCAGAAAATGAAAGGTAAAAATTATCGGTTTTCATGGTTAAGGGGGCTATTAATGCTTTGTTTTCAGGAAGATCAGCAAGCGTAGTGTTATTATGGAGTTCTTCGTTGGCGTTTGTATATAATGACCAATAGCATTGTGCCGAAGCAGGCAACCCAAATGAGGTATTGTCTTTTTTAATTTTAACCGGTTTATCTGAATCGATGATATATCTGACAGCCACTCCGTCATCATAGGCTCTGACCAATAACCGGTAAGAAATGTTGGCACACTTTAATGGAATAGTAACCTCACTACACGCGTTTACCGAAAGGGAGTGATTGCCCATCAGGGCATATTTTTCTTTGATTTCATTTACTTTGGATTTACCGGTTATCGAAACATTTTGTCCAATATCGATGCTGTCAATCACTAATCCGAGTGAGGATTTTTGAATTGCTTGCTGATTGTTTTTTTTAACGGTAAAAGACAAACAGTTATCATTTATCCCAATCTGAACCACTACTTTTTTGGAGGGGCTTTTTACCGAAATAGTATTTTCTTTTTGAGCGAAAGAAAACAATGATACAATTGCAAACGCAATCATAAATAAGACACTTTTTTTCATAATGGTTATTAAAGTATAAGAACAAATCTGTATATTTCACACCAAATAAAGAGATAGTTTATTGCCTTGCTGATACTTAATGTCTTTTGATTATTGAAGGCTTCAAAACATTCAAATGTATTTTGCAATAGCAAAAATATGAAAGAAACTGGTTTATAATACACAACCGGTTATATTATAAAATATCTTCTTTTTGCAGAGATGCAAAATATTGCGTCTCTACACTCCATTCCTCACATGTTATAAAAAATCATAAACCATTTGCGACATAATGCAACAGACTTTGTTGTATCTTTGCAATTGAAAACTGAAACAATTTTCTTCGGGGCAGGGTGAAATTCCCGATCGGCGGTATAGTCCGCGACTCCTTCTGCAGAGAAGGATTGAACTGGTGAAATTCCGGTACCGACAGTAAAGTCTGGATGGAAGAAGAAAATATCATTTGAAGTATACGGGGCTATAAATAGATCTATTTATGGTCCCTGTCAAACGATATTTAATAAAGCCCCGGGAGTTGATTCATTCGGGGCTTTTATATTTAACGCAAAATGACAAAAGACGATATCAGGTTCATGCATGTTGCACTATCACAGGCTGCAAAGGGTTTAGGGAAAGTAAATCCCAATCCTTTGGTTGGCGCCGTTATTGTTCGTGGAGAGAATATTATCAGCACTGGGTATCACGAACTGTTCGGGGGACCCCATGCTGAGATCAATGCGATCCGGAATGCAAACGGGAGTGTTGAAGGCGCTACAATGTACATCACCCTTGAGCCCTGCAGTCATTTTGGAAAGACCCCTCCCTGTGCGGATGCTTTAATCGAAGCCGGTATTAAAAAGGTTATCGTTGCAATGAAAGATCCCAATCCATGGGTATCGGGAAGAGGGATCGATAAGCTAAAAGAGAACGGAATTGAAGTGGTTGAGGGATTGCTTGAAAATGAAGCAATGGAACTGAACCGTATATTTATCAAATACATCCAGACAAAACTTCCTTACGTAGTGATGAAATCTGCCATGTCGCTCGATGGAAAGATAGCGACGGCAAGCGGAAATTCGCAATGGATAAGCGGTCTGGAGTCAAGACAATATGTTCATCTTCTAAGGAACGAACTAAAAGGGATTCTGGTTGGAGTGAATACAGTCATCAAGGATGATCCTGAACTGACCACACGCATTGATGGGATCATCGGTCGTAATCCTATTCGGATTGTGGTTGATAGCACGGGACGTATTCCTTTGTCGGCCAGTATGTTGAAGGATGGTGCCGGTAATCCCGTGATCATTGCTACAACAACTAAATTCCCTGAAAATAAAAGAGTACAACTTGAAGCATCGGGTCACAGGGTAATGACATTACCCGATTGTGATTGCAAAGTTGATCTGAACCGGCTGATGGTAGAACTGGGCAAACTGGGGATAGACGGCATCTTGCTTGAAGGTGGCGGAACCCTGAATGAATCGGCACTCAAAAGCAATATCGTTGATGAAGTGCAATTTTTCATAGCCCCTAAATTGATTGGTGGACGGAATGCCCTCACTCCGGTTGAAGGATCCGGGTTTGATAAGGTTGAAGATGGAGTCAAGTTGGGGCAAATGAAGACTCAGATGATTGGAGAAGATATTCTGGTAACAGCAAGAGTAATAACAACTTTAAACGAATAAGATGTTTACAGGAATTATTGAAGAAATTGGAAAGCTGAAATCAATCAGGCACGGACATAAATCAGCAGCTCTTGAAATAGAGGCAGTAAAGGTACTCTCAGATACAAAAGTTGGGGACAGTATCTCTGTAAATGGCGTTTGCCTGACAGTCACGACAATGAGCCCTATTTCTTTTACGGCTGATGCCATGCCTGAAACACTCAAAAGAAGCAACCTGGGCAGCCTGCATGCTGGCAATCCACTGAACCTTGAACGCGCTTTACGTCTGGGTGACCGGTTTGGAGGTCATATCGTGAGTGGCCATATCGACGGGGAAGGCACTATTCAGAATTTTAAGGAAGACGACAATGCCATCTGGATTACTTTAAAAGCCGAGCCTTCTTTGCTGCACTATATCCTGGAAAAAGGATCGATTGCCATTGACGGCATCAGTCTTACGGTGGTGAACTCGGATGAAAGTACTTTCAAGGTTTCAATTATCCCTCATACCCGGCATGAAACTACATTGTGTAGCAAAACTCCCGGTAGCAAGGTTAACCTTGAATGCGATATGGTCGCAAAATATATTGAAAGGTTTTCCGGTTTTGGAAAACAAACACCTGCTGAAAGTTCATCTTCCAAAATCAGTATGAGCTTTCTGGAGGAAAACGGATATTTTTAAGGAGAATAAGAAATGAGAAATTTTAATACCATAGCGGAAGCTATCGAGGACATTCGACAGGGTAAGATGATTGTGGTTGTGGACGATGAAGATCGTGAGAATGAAGGCGATATTATCATGGCTGCCGAAAAGGTGACTCCTGAAGCCATTAACTTCATGGTGAAACAGGCAGGTGGATTAATCTGCATGCCGATCATGCAAAAAAGACTGGATGAACTGCAGATCGATATGATGGTTCGTCGCAACACCGATGCCAAGCAAACCGCTTTCACGGTCTCGGTTGATTATTCTGGTGTCACTACAGGGATCTCGGCATCTGAACGGGCAGAAACAATTCGAAGGGTTGTTAATCCTGCTTCAAAAGCGCTCGATTTTAACAGACCGGGGCATATATTTCCTCTCATGGCCAAGGAAATGGGTGTATTGGAGCGTGCCGGACATACCGAGGCAGCTGTTGATCTTTCACGTCTGGCCGGATTATATCCTGCTGGAGTGATCTGTGAGATCATGAAAGAGGATGGATCGATGGCCAGGGTCCCTGATCTGATGGATTTTGTGGATAAGCACGATCTGAAAATCATTACGATTGCTGATCTGATCAGTTATCGCCGTAATAAAGAACATATTGTAGAACGACAGGCTGTTGCAGAATTGCCAACCATAAATGGTGATTTTCAGGCTTATGGTTTTGTGGATAAGATCAATGGGGATCATCATGTTGCTTTGGTCAAAGGTGATCTGAGTGGTGATGAGCCTGTGCTTGTAAGGATTCATTCAGAATGTCTGACAGGTGATGTCTTCGGATCCAAGCGTTGCGACTGTGGTGAACAACTGCATGAAGCCATGCGAAGGATTGAGAAGGAAGGGCGCGGAGTATTGCTTTATTTAAGGCAGGAAGGTCGTGGTATCGGACTGATCAACAAGTTAAAGGCTTATGAGCTTCAGGAAAACGGGATGGATACAGTGGAGGCAAATCTTGCCCTTGGCTTTAAAGCTGACTTGAGGGATTACGGGGTGGCAGCAGAGATTCTTGCAGACCTTGGAGTGACAAAGATTACGTTGATGACCAATAATCCGATGAAGATTACCGGTTTGTCAGGGTACGGACTAACGATTGTGAGCCGCCAGTCGATTAAGATGAATTGTAATGAAACAAATCAGTTCTACATGCAGACCAAGTTTCAGAAAATGGGTCATTTGATGCATGAGGACTTAAAATAAATAGGTAATTTTGATTCCTGCTCCACGAAGGATGAAGGAATAATCTCATACTTAAACAGACAATTATTATATGAAAACATTCGAGGGTAAACTGATTGCTGAAGGACTACGCTTCGGGATTATTGTAGGTCGTTTTAATGAATTTATTGGTGGGAAATTGCTGAGTGGAGCATTGGATGCCATCAGCCGACATGGTGGAAGTGATGATGATGTTGATTTGGTCTGGGTCCCGGGGGCATTCGAGATTCCTGTAGTAGCCAAGAAGATGGCTAAAAGTGGAAAATATGATGCCATTATCTGCTTAGGTGCAGTTATTCGTGGCGCTACTCCACATTTCGATATGGTTGCCGGAGAAGTGACCAAAGGAATTGCACTGGTAGGTCTTGAGACAGGGCTGCCGGTAGTATTTGGCGTGCTGACTACTGATTCCATCGAACAAGCCATTGAAAGAGCCGGAACAAAGGGAGGTAACAAGGGTTTTGATGCAGCAGTTACTGCTATTGAGATGGCAAATCTTTTAAAACAGATTTAAAGACCTTACATAAAAAAACTGACCAATAGGCCTATATTCAATGCTGTTACGATCGCTGCGATCAGATACAAAAATATTTTAGTCCTGAGTTTATTGGCGTACTTCCCCATGATCTGGGGTGAGGAGGTCAGATGTATCTGCAGAAAAATGGTGATGGGCAGTTGAATGCTGAGGATCATCTGCGAGATGATCAGGCTCTTGAACGGGTTGCTGATGAGAAAGATGATCAGTAATGCTCCAATCAATGAAATCGAAACCCCGACTCTGGAGTGGTTGTCCTTGATATCGAAAGGTTCTTTATAAACTCCTGCAAAGATAGACCCTGCCGCCATACCGGAGGTAATGGTGCTTGCCAATCCTGAAAAGAGTAAAGCTACAGCAAAGATGGTTCCTGCATGTGCCCCAAGTAGCGGAACCAGTAGATCCTTGGATTGCTGCAATTCTGAAACCGGAGTTTTGTGGATGAAGAAAGTTGTTACGGCCAGTAAGATCATGGCGCTGTTGATGGCCCAACCCACTATCATGGAGAACAAGGTGTCGAAAAACTCATAATCCAATTGTCTTTTGATGACGGATTCGTTTTTTAGATTCCATTGACGGCTCTGGATGATTTCAGAATGAAGAAACAGGTTGTGTGGCATTACAACCGCACCCAGAACACTCATGATGATCAGCATGGAGCCCTGAGGAAAAGAGGGGGTTACCCAGCTTTGAGCAGCGGCTCCCCAGTCGATGTTGACCAATGATAATTCGTAAATAAAGGAGAGACCGATGATGGATACAAAGGCGATAATCCATCTTTCCATCAAACGGTAGGTGTTGGTATAAATCATGATGAGTGTAAAGCTGACTGTCAATATAGACCCAACGATGATCGGGATATTAAAAAGCATATTCAGTGCAATAGCTGCACCAATAATTTCAGCCAGTGAGGTTGAAATGGAAGCAATTATGGCAGTAGAGAGGATGATCCTTGAATTGCGGGGTTTCATGTACATTGTTGCAGCTTCAGAAAGACACAAACCGGTAGCAATGCCAAGGTGGGCAACATTGTGTTGTAAAACGATCAACATGAGGGTGCTCAGTGTGACCATCCAAAGCAACTGATAACCAAATCCGGCACCTGCTGCAAGGTTGGAAGCCCAGTTACCGGGGTCAATAAATCCGACCGTTACTAACAAACCGGGCCCTATATATCTGATCAGATCTAGGGCTCCAAAACGTGGTTTATGTATTTTTTTCCTCATATTTGATATTCCTTACAATGTCAGAATATAAAACCAAAGATAACACTCAGTGTTTACATTCGCTAAAAAGTTGTTACTTTTGCATATAAATTGAATTACCACCTTCGGTATGGATAACAATATACTCATTTATAATACGCTTAGCCGCAAAAAGGAAGAGTTTGTTCCTTTGAATCCTCCATTTGTCGGCATGTATGTTTGCGGACCAACGGTTTACGGCGACGCACACTTAGGCCATGCACGCCCTGCTATTACGTTTGATGTGGTATTTCGTTATCTCACGCATCTTGGTTTCCGGGTCAGATATGTACGCAATATAACCGATGTAGGTCATCTGGAAAATGATGCTGATGAAGGTGAAGACAAGATTGGCAAAAAAGCCCGTCTGGAAGAGCTTGAGCCCATGGAAATCGTTCAGTATTATAGTGATCGGTATCATACAAACATGGATCAGCTCAACGTTAGGAAACCCAGCATTGAGCCGCGTGCTTCAGGCCACATCATTGAACAGATAGAATTGATCAAAAAGATACTCGCTGTTGGTTTGGCTTATGAATCGGCAGGATCGATTTATTTTGATGTGGCAAAATACAATGAATCACATCACTACGGGATCCTTTCTGGAAGGGTGCTTGAAGACATGCTTTCGAACACCCGTGTATTGGAGGGTCAGGATGAGAAACGCAACAGTTTCGATTTTGCACTCTGGAAAAAGGCACAACCCGAACATATCATGCGGTGGCCTTCACCCTGGGGAGATGGCTTCCCCGGATGGCACATGGAATGCTCAGCGATGAGTTGTAAATATCTGGGTGAGCGTTTTGATATTCATGGTGGAGGTATGGATCTGATGTTCCCTCATCACGAAGCAGAAATTGCACAGAGTGTGGCTGCCAATGGCAAATCACCGGTTCACTATTGGATGCACAATAACATGATCACCATCAACGGACAAAAGATGGGGAAATCACTGGGGAATTTTATTACCCTGGATGAGCTATTTACAGGCAAACATGCTGCATTGGAACAGGCTTACAGTCCTATGACAATAAGATTCTTTGTTCTTCAGGCACATTATCGTTCGACTGTTGACTTTTCTAATGAGGCGCTGCAGGCATCCGAACGAGGTATGCAACGGTTAATGGCAACTGTCGCTACCCTCAAAAAATTGAAGGCTTCCGGTATTTCTACTGTTGATGTAAAAGCCGTGAATAAGGCTTGTTATGATGCGATGAATGATGATTTCAACAGTCCGCTTGTGATCGCAGCCCTGTTTGAAGGTGCGAGAATCATCAACGTGGTAAATGATGGAAAAGAAACATTGACCGCTGATGATATAACACTTTTGCAACAAACTTTCGACACCTTTATTTTTGAAGTACTGGGATTAAAAGATGAAGTGAGTTCAGCCGGACAGGATAACACAGTTGAAGGATTGATGGGACTCATTCTCAATATCAGACAGAATGCACGGACTACCAAAGATTGGTCTACTTCGGACCTGATCCGTGACGAATTGAAAAAGCTGTCCATACAAGTCAAAGACACCAAAGACGGAGCAGTTTGGACTGTCGGTGAATAATGATTTTGAGATTTTTAAGTTGCGGATGCAATAATTATTTAATTTTGTGCAATCGTTTCCATTAACATTTCCTGCATATCTTTATTCGTGATATTACAACTTATATCCTGATAAATGAAAACAATCCTGAATCACCGCTTGCCGGTAATCATCTGTGCAATTGTATTACTATTCACTTCTTTGAAAGTCACTGCCAATCCTTTGGCTGGCGACACTATAACAAAAGCAAGTGTTAAGAGTGATATGAAAATGGTTGCCGACTGGCAGATTGCACATACGTTTAAGTATCCGGAATATGACTGGACCGCCGGAGCATTGTATGCTGGGATGGCAGAGTGGGCAAAGATTGCCGGAAACGATACTTACTGGAATTATTTGAGAGGGGTTGGTACAAGGTTAAACTGGGGAACCGGTACAAGGCTTTATCATGCTGACGACCTTTGTGTGGGCCAGATGTATATTGAGTTGTATCGTAAGTATGACAAGAAATATATGATTCAACCGACTTTGAGCAAGATCACCTATATTACAGATTATCCTTCCAAAGTCAGTCTCGAATTCAAGGATAACAATAACTCTACGGATCGGTGGTCATGGTGCGATGCCATATTCATGGGTCCTACAGTGTGGGCCAAAATGTATAATGTGACGAAGGATAAACGCTATTCGAAGTTCCTGGATCATGAATTCAAGGCCACTACCGACTATCTGTATGATAAAGATGAGCACTTGTATTATCGCGACAGCAGGTATTTTACACAAACAGAAAAGAATGGTAAGAAGGTATTTTGGGGTCGCGGAAATGGTTGGGTGTTTGCAGGTTTATGCTGTATTCTGACTGAACTTCCCAAAGACTATAAGAACCGTAAGATGTATGAGAAAGTCTATCTGGCAATGGCTGAAAAGTTGACTTCGTTGCAGGGTCCCGATGGATACTGGCATGCAAGTTTACTAGATCCTGAGAGTTATCCCAATCCCGAAACCAGTGCAAGTGGATTTAATTGTTACGGCTTAGCCTGGGGTATTAATAATGGTTATCTTCCAAAAGAAAAATATCTGCCTGTAGTCATGAAAGCATGGGATGCATTGGTGCATTCAGTAGATCCTGATGGAAAACTTTGCTGGGTTCAGCCGATTGGTGCAGATCCTAAAAAAGTAACACGTGAAATGACAGATATCTATGGTGTAGGTGCTTTTCTGCTTGCCGGAACTGAAATGGTTAAGCTGCTTAATAAGTAACCCGTAAGGAAAGATAAAGACAGGTTTAAAAGAGAATTTAAAGAATAATAAAATAGCTATAATATAATGAAAACGTTAATCGAAGAAAGGTTTGGAACTCATCCCGGAGATTTTAAAGGCTATACCACTGAAGTCATCCGTAAAGAATTCCTTGTTGAAGGCCTGATGCAGCCCGATACCGTTAAATGGGTTTATTCACATAATGACCGTTTAATGGTTGGTGGGATCATGCCCGTTAAAGAACAATTAACACTTGAAACCCTTGATCTCTTGAGGGCAACTTATTTCCTGGAACGTCGTGAACTGGGTATCATCAATACAGGTGGTTCAGGAGTTGTTTATGCCGACGGACTTGCCTGGAATCTTGAGAATAAAGATGCTTTGTATATTGGAAAAGGAGTGAAGGACATAATGTTTGAGAGCATGGATGCTCAGAATCCTGCCCGTTTCTATGTCAATTCTGCAACAGCTCATACCACATATCCTACAAAACGCATCAAGCGTTCTGAAGCAATCAGTGTTCAGATGGGATCACTGGAATCTTCAAATGCACGTTTAATCAATAAGCTGATTGTTAATCAGCTGCTTGAGACTTGTCAGTTGCAGATGGGATTAACCGAACTTCAGCCGGGAAGTGTATGGAATACAATGCCTGCACATACCCATTCGCGCAGGATGGAAGCTTATTATTATTTCGATGTACCTGCTGATCAGATGGTTTGTCATTTCATGGGACAACCTCAGGAAACACGGCACATCTGGATGAAAGGCGAAGATGCAGTTATTTCTCCAGCGTGGTCTATCCACTCTGCAGCAGGAACATCAAATTATTGTTTCATCTGGGGTATGGCCGGAGAGAATTTGGATTATGGTGATATGGATATTGTTAAACCTCAAGAACTAAAATAAAATGGTAAATAATCTATTTGATTTAACGGGTAAAGTTGCACTTGTTACAGGTGCTACCCATGGATTGGGAATGTCGATGGCTATTGGACTGGCCAGCTGTGGTGCTAAAATCGTTGTAAACGATATCAATGCTGAAAAGCTTGCTTCAGCTAAGGCTGCTTATGCACAGGCAGGTTATACCATTTCAACCTATATATTTGATGTTACCAATGAGAAACAGGTTATAGAAGGACTTGCTATTATCGCGAAAGAAGTAGGACCTATTGATATTTTGATCAACAATGCCGGTATCATCAAACGTATTCCTGCAGTGGATATGGATGTTGAAGATTTCAGACAGGTGATTGATATTGATTTAGTCGGACCTTTTATTCTTTCTAAACATGTGGCAAAAAGCATGATCAGTCGGAATGCAGGTGGTAAGATCATCAATATGTGTTCGATGATGAGTGAACTGGGACGCGAAACTGTTTCAGCTTATGCTTCGGCTAAGGGTGGTTTGAAAATGTTGACCAAGAATCTGGCAACGGAATGGGCTAAGTTTAATATCCAGGTTAACGGTATTGGACCGGGCTATTTCGCAACTGCACAGACTGCTCCTTTAAGAGAAAAAGGACATCCTTTTAATGATTTCATCATTAGTCGTACTCCGGCTGCAAGATGGGGTAAACCGGATGATTTGCAGGGGGTTGCTATATTCCTTGCTTCAGCTGCTTCTGATTTTGTAAATGGTCAGATATTGTATGTTGATGGTGGTATTTTAGCTTCATTGGGTAAAGCTGCTAACGAATAAATTATATAATACTTTTTCCTTGGAATGTCATATTGCATTACTGTCTGGATTTAAGAAAAATGCCATGTAATTAGTTACATGGCATTTTTTATTTCCACCTCAATGTTTCAATCAAATGATCAACATCCTTGGCTACATGATCAATGACCGGGGCCAAAGAATCATTATTGGGTTCTGAATTAAAGTAAAGCGCTCCCCTCATAAAATGATGGATGCTATCGGTCACGTAAAACTGATATACGGATGCGGCTTCAGAACCCTGGATTCTGAAAATTGTTCCATACATGTGATGTTCAGGATTGTTGATCTGGCTTTCTTCAATGGCTGTTGCCTTTGATATATGTTTAGAGACCAGCATGTGTGTGTCGTCAAGATACTTTGCCAGATTATTATTGATCGTCTTATAACTCAGATGGAGCTTTGCATTTAACTTAGGGAATTCAACATTGATCCAGTTCTTTTCATTGGGTGAGTAAAGGTCTGGAGTAATCTTACAATAAACCGGATAGCTAAAAGTATAGGGCAATGTAGAATCCATGTCTTTATAAGCTCTCTCCGGCATGTCAATTCTAAAATATCCCCTAGGTTTAGGGACATAATTCTGCTGACAGGCTGTAGCCAGAAGTGAGAACAGCAAAAGCATCACTCTTGATTTTGTCGTAAAATATTTTAGTTTATTCATTGCGTAGTACATCGAATTTTATTCTTCACTCATGGTCAAATCGGGAAGCTTAACCCTGATACGTCTGATCCTTCTTTTGTCAACAGATTCAATGATGAAATGCATGTTGAGGAAATCAACTTCATACCCGACTTCAGGAATCCGTCCGGCAAGTTCAAGTATTAATCCTGCAAGGGTGTCGGGATCACCGGGGAGATCGTCAAACATATCGTCTTCCAGTCCAGTGATTTTACAAAAGTCATTCAGTGTCACTTTGGCTTCAAACAAATAATCGTATTCACCCAGTTTGTGGTAAATCAGTTCATCTGCTTCATTATCGTATTCATCGTTTATCTCACCGACTATCTCTTCAAGCACATCTTCCATAGTAACGATTCCGGCAGTGCCTCCGAATTCATCCACAATAATGGCCATATGGGTTTTCTTCTCCTGGAATTCATGTAACAGATCACTGATCTGCATATTCTCGGGAATAAACCAAGCCTTACGGATGAGCCTTTGCCAATCCTTGACTTCAAAACTCTTTATGTAGGGCAATAAATCTTTGGCATATACGATACCGCGAACCTGATCAATGGTTCCATCATAAATAGGGATACGGGAATAACCTGAACTGATCACGGTCTGTATCAGGCTATCAAAAGATTGTTTGATTTCAACAGCGGTGATATCCATTCTGGACCGCATGATTTCTTTTACTTCAATGTCTCCGAAACGAGCAACGCCTTTCATGAGTTGTTGTTCTTCAACTGTTGTATCTGAAACTACAAGCTCAGTGATGGTCTGATGCAGGTCTGTGGAGGTAAGATTTGTTTTCCCTTTTATTTTTCGACGGATTAACTCTTTTATAAGATCAAATAGGGTTGTGTTGAGCGGATATAATAGCATAGTGACAATTATTATCAACAGCACAATGAATAGTAGGGGGATAATTAAAAAGGATACCTCAGTGAAGATGATGCCGGGAAATACAGGAATCTGTTCGGTAATATGACTGACGGGTTCCAACAACACTTTATTTATTGGTTTAGGACACAAAATTACATATAAAAAGGGCAGTCTCAACTGACTGCCCTTAAGATTATGATGAAGGATGTTTAAAATGGCAGATCGTCATTGGCAGCATCATTCGTAAAAGCAACATTGTTCTCCTCATTATTGTCGTTCTGATTGACAGGTTGTGTTCCGAATTGTCCTTTTTGTTCAGTGACAATAGGTGCAGGACCTGTAGGTTTACCACCTCCTAGCATTACCATGTTATCACAAAGCACTTCAGTAATATTCCTCTTATTGCCTTCCTTGTCGTCGTATTGTCTTGACCGGAGACGTCCTTCGATATATACCTGGTGACCTTTTCTGAGATATTTTTCAGCTATGTCAGCAAGTCCACGCCACAAAATGATGTTATGCCATTCCGTGTGTTCTGTTTTTGTACCATCCTGAGTTGTCAAAACCTCTGAAGTAGCTAATGAAAAGGTGGCTTTTTTGACACCATTACCAATATCCTGTGTGATTGGATCTTTGCCGAGATGTCCAACCAGGATGACTTTGTTGATTCCTAATGCCATGACTAAATGTTTTTAAGGTTACTAAAATACGTTTAACAAATATAGCCTTTTAAAAGGCTGAATGAAAGGAAATGTCATTTTATTTATCAATAAAAGTATTCAGGAATTTATTGATTAAACGAGATACCGGATAGGTGTGAAAGTTAGTTTCCGAGACCAAAATCCATTCAGGTCTGAGCTTTTCAATGATCACATTTTGCAATAGCACCATAAAGAAACGGGTATGCAACTGCTGATGGGTTAGTTGATGCACAAAATCTTTCTGGTTTGATGATAAAATGGGTTGATGAATCAAAATATCATTCTGCCACAGACCGGTGTTGATTAAGGCATCCGAATCCAGTAAGGTTGTATCCTCTATCATGGGGAACTCGTATAGACCATGCCAGATGTCTCCCTCGCCACGCCTTTGCAACAGGAAGTTTCGTTGTTTATCCTTATCCTCGGTAAAAAGAAACAGATAATTGAAGTATCGTTTTCGGACAATTACCTTTTTACTCTTAAAGGGAATCTCTTTAATGGCATCCATTGCATAAGCCTTGCAAATGTCTTTAAAAATGCAATTCACACAATCAGGATTGCGGGGAACGCAGAATAGCGCTCCAAACTCCATCAATGCCTGATTAAAAGTTCCTGGATCGGCATCTTCTAAAAGTGACAATGCCAGATCACCAATTAATTTCTTGCCCCGGTTAGTGTCAACCGGTTCTGTTATTCCTGCCAATCTTGAAAGGAGGCGAAGCACATTACCATCGACCACCACTTGTCGTTCACCGAATGCTATACTCGAAACGGCCGCAGCAGTATAGGTGCCTACTCCTTTAAGCCGAATTATTTGTTCAAAAGTATCCGGGAAAGCGCCATCGAATTCAAGCATAATCTGTTTTGCAGCTAAATGCATGTTTCTGGCCCTACTATAGTACCCAAGTCCTTGCCATATATGCAGCACTTCCTGTTCTTCAGCATTGGCTAATTGTTCGACTGAGGGAAACCTATCGATAAATCGACGCCAATAATTAAAGCCCTGATCTATTCTGGTTTGCTGGAAAATAATCTCAGAAATCCAGATATGGTAAGGATTACGGGTGTTTCTCCAGGGGAGATCACGTGCATTTAATCTGTACCAATTCACGAGTTGATTACAAAATTTTATCATCGAATGCAAACATAATAAACAGAGCGGTTTAAGTGAAAAAAAAATTAAAATTCTTTTCGCATTCACTGAAAATGTTTTATCTTTGCAGTCCTATTAAAAAATTTATTATCAAATTATTAAACCGATAATGATATGACAAAAGCAGAAATCGTAGCTGACATTGCTAGCAAAACAGGAATTGAAAAAGTTGCAGTTCAAGCAACAGTAGAAGCATTCATGGAAACCGTTAAGAAATCACTTGAACAAGGTGAAAACGTGTACCTCAGAGGATTCGGAAGCTTCACAATTAAAGAAAGAGCAGAAAAGACAGGTCGTAATATTTCTAAAAATACTACAATCATCATTCCAGCTCATAATATCCCAGCGTTTAAGCCTGCAAAGAGCTTCGTGAACGAGGTTAAGACAAGTGTAAAATAATTAAAGTTACAGAATTATGCCTAGCGGGAAAAAGAGAAAAAGACACAAAATGGCGACACACAAGCGCAAAAAACGCTTGCGTAAGAACAGACACAAGAAGAAATAATTATTCTTTTTGTCTTTTTTCAGAATTTAAAATTACATAATGTCCTGAAAGGGACATTATGTAATTTAGTTTTGGGAATAAAGGTTTGTTTGTTCAATGAACGACAAAGTAAAATTAAAATGGAATTATCCTAAAATCCAATAACCGGTGAACAGAGAATTAATCATTGATTCAAGTGCTACAGATGTGAGCATAGCTCTACTCGAGGATAAGAATCTGGTTGAACTCAATAAAGAAAAAAACAATAATAGTTTCGCGGTTGGAGATGTATACCTTGGTAAGGTAAAGAAAATAATGCCCGGGCTTAATGCTGCCTTTGTAGATGTTGGATACGAGAAAGATGCTTTTTTGCATTATCTGGATTTAGGACCCCAGGTAAATTCTCTGAATAAATATCTCAAACAGGCGCTCGGGGGAAGAGCAACACAGCTGACTATGGCTGATTTCGAGGCAGAACCGGATATCGAGAAAACTGGAAAGATTTCTCAGGTCCTTACTCCCAATCAGTTTGTACTGGTTCAGATTGCCAAAGAGCCCATCTCGACGAAGGGTCCAAGAATCTCATCAGAAATTTCTTTTGCAGGACGTTTTCTTGTACTGGTTCCTTTTTCAAACAGGATCTCTATATCTCAGAAGATAAAGAGTGTAGATGAACGGAACAGGTTGAAACGTTTGATTCAAAGCATTAAACCTAAGAATTACGGAGTCATTATCCGAACTGTTGCTGAAGGTAAAAAAGTTGCTGATCTCGATGCCGACTTACAAACGTTGGCTGTAAAATGGGAAACAGCCTTACGGAAGCTCGGAACGGCTAAACCTCCTCAAAAAGTAATTAGCGAACTCGATCGGACTCAAGCCATTCTTCGTGATCTACTCAATGAATCGTTTAACTCAATTCACATTAACGATTCAGTGATTTATGAAGAAGTTCGCAACTATATAAAAACTATTGCTCCTGAAAAGACTGAAATTGTTAAGTTATACAAGGGCAAAGTACCAATATTTGAGAACTTTGGGGTTGATAAACAGATAAAAAACTCGTTTGGTAAAGTTGTTACCATAAAGAGTGGCGTCTACCTTATTATCGAACATACCGAAGCTTTACACGTAATCGACGTCAATAGTGGTCATCGTGTAAATTCAGGGAGTAATCAGGAAGAGAATGCTGTTTCAGTTAACCTTGAAGCAGCTTCAGAAATTGCAAGGCAATTACGGCTTCGTGATATGGGTGGAATTATCGTGATCGACTTTATTGATATGCACGAAGGATTGAATCGTCGCAAGCTGTATCAGAAACTTAAAGATGAAATGGCAAGAGATAGGGCTAAACATTCTATCCTGCCACCTAGTAAGTTTGGGCTTGTGCAGATTACACGTCAACGTGTACGTCCTGAAATGAATGTCGAGATTCTTGAGAAGTGTCCTGTCTGTGATGGAACTGGAGAGATAAAGCCTAGTATTATACAGGTTGATGAGATTGAAAACAATCTGCGTTATTTAATCAGGGATCAGAATGAGCAAAAACTAACCCTGACTACGCACCCTTTTATTTTTGCTTACCTTACCCATGGGTGGTACTCCATCCAAATGAAATGGTTTTTTAAGTTCAAACAGTGGATCAGAATTAAAGAAGTACCGTCACATCATATGCTTGAATATCATTTTCTTAACAAGCATGACGACGAAATCAAAATCTGATTTTTATCTTATTCAATACTAAAACTGACCTTTATAGGTCAGTTTTAGTTTATAGTTTTTATCTTTGCATAAGTACACGAAACCCTTATACATTGAAAGATTTAAAAATAAGCATCATAGGTGCTGGAAATGTTGGTGCGACTGCTGCAACAGCTATTGCCCAAAAGGAACTTTGCAATCAATTGGTCTTACTTGATATTAGAAAAGGAATCGCTGAAGGGAAGGCGCTCGATATGTGGCAATCTTCTCCATTGGCATTATATGACACACGCAGTATCGGTGTGACAGATGACTTTAGCGCAACGGCAAACTCTCAGATCGTGGTGATTACCTCCGGTAGTCCCAGGAAACCTGGTCAGAACAGGGAAGATTTGGTTTCTCAGAATGCACGCATCGTTCATCATGTAACCCGTAATGTGATGCAGTATTCACCGGAAGCAATTATTTTGGTAGTCTCCAATCCACTTGATGTAATGGCTTATTGCGCTTATCTTACCGCTAATGTCGATCGCAGGAGAGTAATCGGAATGGCAGGGTTATTGGATACCGCACGTTACCGTGCATTTATTGCTGATGCTGTAAACTGTTCGGTTAAGGATATTCAGGCTGTAACAATGGGTGGTCACGGCGATACAATGGTTCCTTTGCCACGTTATACAACAGTAAGTGGTGTTCCTTTGAACCAGTTTCTGGATGATGACACGATACATAAAATATGCGAACGGACCCGTCATGGTGGTGGTGAACTGGTTAACCTGATGGGTACATCAGCCTGGGTTGCTCCGGGATTGGCAACTGCCCGTATGGTAGAATCCATAGTACTGGATCAACGTAGAATTCTGCCTTGCAGTGTTTACCTCAACGGGGAATATGGTATTAAAGATATCTTTTTTGGGGTGCCAGTAAAACTTGGTCGCAATGGAGTAGAACAAATACTCGAAATTGAATTGAATGAAGAAGAACGTTCAATGGTTGATCAGTCAGCCATCAGCGTGAAAGAAACTACGGATCTTTTCCGTAATATGAACTTGTTTTAATCTTTTAGAATATGGAAATAGTTGTCAGTGGAATAAGACCAACCGGGAGTTTGCATCTGGGTAATTACTTTGGTGCTATACAGAACTTTGTCAAGATGCAGGAACAAAACAGATGTTTTTTCTTTATCGCCGACTATCATTCATTGACCACTCATCCTACACCGGGTGATTTACATGGAAATGTCAGAAGCGTATTGGTAGATTATCTTGCAGCCGGTCTCGATCCGGAAAAGGTTACCCTTTACTTGCAGAGTGATATTCCTGAAACGGCTGAACTTTATCTATTCCTCAATATGAATGCATACATGGGTGAACTGGAAAGATGTACTTCTTTTAAAGATAAAGCCCGGGTTCAACCTGATAACATCAATGCGGGTCTCCTGACCTATCCAACACTTATGGCTGCGGATATCATTATTCATAAGGCACACAAGGTGCCGGTGGGGAAAGATCAGGAACAGCATCTTGAAATGACCCGTACTTTTGCAAACAGGTTTAACAGAATGTATCACGTAGATTATTTTCCTGAACCTGTTGCATATAATTTCGGAGAAGAACTGGTCAAGATCCCCGGTCTTGATGGAAGCACCAAGATGGGAAAGTCGGAAGGAGAGGGGAATGCAATCTTTTTATCTGATACTCCGGAAGCAATTAAGAAGAAAGTGATGAAGGCAGTTTCCGATAGTGGCCCCACTGAGCCCAATCAGCCAAAGCCTCAGTCTATCCTGAACCTGTTCAACTTGATGAATGTAGTTTCAACACCTGAGACCGTTGCACATTTTGATGGTTTATACAATAGTTGCCAGATCCGTTATGGCGACTTAAAGAAACAACTGGCTGAAGATATGATCAACTTCACGGCTCCTTTCCGTGAAAAGATAGCAGAGCTCTCATCCAATGATGCCTATTTACGTCAGGTAGTCAGCATGGGAGCCGAGAAGGCACACGAAAGCGCAGCCAAGACAATCCGGGAAGTCAGAGAGATTATTGGATTTAAGGCTTTTTAAGGAATATTTTTAATTTGTAGAGACGCAATATTTTGCGTCTCTACAAATGTCAATAATTACAACAATTTTCTTTGTTCCATCCAGCCTTTCAATCTGTCAGGCCATGATAATGCTGTACCTGTAGTTTGGTTCATTCCAAAACCATGTCCACCCTTTTCATAGATATGCATCTCAACCGGAGTGCCGAATTTGTGAATGGCAAGATAAAAATTAATGCTGTTTTCAGTCTTTACTGTTCTGTCATCAGAGGCATGTACTAAAAAAGTTGGAGGTGTTTCAGCCGTTACGTTTTGTTCTCCTGAATAGTAAATGACTTTAGTTGTATCGGGGTGTGGGCCCAATAAATTCATTCGTGATCCCATATGTGTCAGGTCGAATGCCATCGATACAACCGGATAAATCAACACCATAAAATCAGGACGACAACTCAATTGTTCGACAGCATCGGTAGATTGTGCATTCCCTGCATCAAAATGAGTTCCTGCGTTTACAGCAAGGTTGCCACCTGCCGAGAAGCCCATAATGCCAATCTGATTGGGTTTAAGCCCCCATTCTGCAGCTTTTGAGCGGATGTGCCGTATTGCTCTCTGTGCGTCTGACAGTGGAGCCTTGTCCTTCTCAGTGATGCCATCAGCACGCGGGAGACGATATTTAAGCACGATACCTGTCACACCAAATGAAGCAAACCATTTTGCTACATCATGTCCTTCTTTGATGGTTGACTCTCCTGAATATCCGCCACCCGGACAGATAATCACAGCAGAACCATTTGATTTTCCCGGTTCAGGGTGATAAACGATAATGGAAGCCTCTCCAATATTGGTAATGGAACCTTTGTTATCTTTTTCGGGGGTTGTCTGACCATTTGAGTATGGGGCCTGAACCGGCCATAGTTTCATTACTTCGGGCGTTTGTGCAAATGCCATAAATGGGATGATTAATAGGAAGACAATAATTCGGAATGTTTTCATGATTTGATAATTGGTTTTTGAGTTGCCAAAGTAAGCGTATCTATTGTTTAAAATCAATAGACAAACGGTATTTATTGTATTATCTTTATACTTATAAATATCTTAAAAAACCTATGATCATGAGTATCGGACAGGAATTTAAACAATTTGCAATGCGGGGTAATGTTATTGACCTGGCAGTAGCTGTAATCATCGGAACTGAATTTGGAAAAATAGTCAACTCGTTTGTAAACGATATTTTGATGCCACCCATAGGTGTTCTTGTTGGGGGACTTGATTTTAAAGAATATAAGATTATTCTGTTACATGCTGCGAATAAGACTGTTGCTATAAGTTACGGATCATTTGTTCAAAGTATTGTTAACTTTGCGATAGTTGCTTTTTCTATTTTTCTGATGATTAAACTGATGAATGCTACAAGGAAAAAAGAAATAGTAGTACCACCACCGCCCCCTCCAACTAATACAGAGCTTTTGCTTACTGAGATCAGGGACCTTTTGAAGTCAGAAAAAAAAGATTGATTTTTCTATAATATCGTTAAGGGCGCCCAAAGGGGTGCCCTACATTTGTAAGCAAACCATTTTATTTACAGATGCTTCAGGATTGTAGAAACAATCAACGGATAATTATCGTCATAATGATGTCCCCCGTTTAAAACGGTAACCTCGGAACCCATGTTTTTAAAAGACTTTGACATGGCATCATCGTCTTCATCCGTTCCAAAAATGCAGAACCTCTTAGTGAAATTCACCTTCTTAACCTCCTTTAATACATCGTAAGTATCTTCCTGACCAAGATCCAACATACTGCTGATCGTAACTTCAAAATCAGTCTTGTCATCTGGAGAAAGCATGGCAATCAGAGACAATCTGCTTTTTAACTCTGCCGGTAAACGATTGGCAATAAAAGGAATTACATCTGCCCCAAATGAATAACCTGCAAGAATAAAATTGGTCTTTTGAAGGCGGGGCATGTAATATTCCAGCACTTTGGTGATATCCTGAGCAGTAGTTTCAGGTGTTTTGGCCTCCCAGAAATATTTTTGAGTATCCAGCCCTACACAGGTAATACCATTTTTAGCCATGGTCTCAGCGATAGACTGATCAAAATCTGTCCAGCCTCCATCACCAGAGATCAGCATACACAAAGGTTTGTCGGTATTATCAGGTGCCTTTAACAAATAAAGGGGTAGTTGTGCAATAGCAGAAGTATTCACTCCCGGAGTAGATTCTATTGGAGCCTTGTTTCCAAATGACTCGAAATCGATAATCTTTTTAACTGCTTCTTTCATCTGAAGGATCCATTTGCTTTGAACGACAAAACCATGACCAACAGTAGGCAGGTTGTAAATCTCTGTATTCTTCATTCCTTTGACAAATGTATTGACATCATCGCTATTACAGACCATATCTCTTTCACCCTGAAAGACAATAAAAGGAGCAGTAAATTTCTCATACGGGTCCAGGAGATAGCTTTTGCCCGGTTTCAATACATGCCATTTCAATCCATTGCCCGAGCAGAAGGGCTTTATTGATTTCACATCAGGACAAAACCCAATGCTGATGGCTCCTTTGAAAGTATTTGCGGGAGCCTGTGCCAATAGCGCATAGGCAAGTGTTGCTCCCGAAGAGAAACCTACTAATATAGGCTTGAAATATTTAGTGAGTTTTAATTTTTTTTGCACCAGCATACTCAGGTTTTCAAAGTCGCCTGCAGGATAGAGACATTTTTCATTGCTGCTGTTCAGCGACCGCATGAAGTGTACATAATTGACACCAATCACCACTACATTCATATCTAGGAAAGGATGGACCATATTGATTGCCCCCCCGTTCCAGCCACCATCTCCTGAAATGTATATGAGCACACCTTCTGGTGGATTCGCATTCCTGTATATGTGTACAAGCCCGAAATGACTATGCGTAAGACTATCTTCGATGGTGACATTTGAAGCAAAAAGGCTTAACGGGAAAAGAAGAACCAAAAAAACAATATTCTTCATCTATATAAACAGTTTACGGTTTGAATACTTTCGATAAGATGACCGGAGCTTGCAATAAGTCGTAATCATGCTCATAAATCAGATACCGGTTTTGCCATTCAGGATCAAATTTCTCTTTAAAACCCCTTAACCCTTTATAATGAGAAAAAGAACGAATTTGTTCATAGGCAAACTTGATCGTTTTTTCCGGAAAATCTTTGCCCTGTTCAATTCCCGACATAGGAGCCAGACCCATATTAACATGCTGGAACCCTTTTGATTTCATGTAGTCGAACATTTCAATCATTAAATAGTCAATGCTATCCTTGGGAGCATTCTCGGCTTTCCTGATCAAATCATAGGTCGTCTCACCAGGGGCATAATCGGGAATAATATTGGCAAAGGCCGCGACTTTCTCTTCCTCGTTTTCTACCGCAATGATGGTTTGATGCTTTAATTCCTCGATATTGAATCTTCCCTGTGCAAAAACCAGCTCTGAATATTCCTGTTGGTTGAGCCAATCTTCAGAAACCGATTTTAATTTCTGTAATAAGCCTTCCTTTATCGGCGGTTCATAAATCCGGATAGACCAACCCTCTCCTTTCATTGTATTGCATGAATTCCGGAGCGACTTTCTGGAACGTCCTTCCAACGAAAACTCGTTCAAATCCAGGATAGCCTCCTGTCCTATAATCAGTGACTTTTTCTTCATCGCGTGATAGAGAGCCAGACTATGTTCGGGAACCCTGTAATAAAGCGGCTTCAGACCGTGATCTAAACAAAACTGGTCAAATTCAATCAGGATTTTCTTGAGGGCCTCTTCATTTTCACAGACTGGATTTTCAAGAACTACTGCAAATGTCCCTTTGATTCTGTACGAGACAAATCCGTTAGCTGAAGCAGCAAAATAGAATAACTTGTCATAATAGGTCTTGAAGTAATCGAGTCCTGAGTGTCCAAATTGTGTGATCAGGTTTGTTGCTTTTAAGTGTTCGTCACCATTCGATTCAACCTTAAAGACATAAGGTCTGATCAAAGTATAGAAGAGGAACGACATAGAAATAAAACCTGCAATATTGATAGAAACCAAGAAGTTCTGTGCAAAATGTCGATGAACAACCAAGGTACTTGGAATCAGATCGCTTGAATGAAAAAGGAAGAAATTTTGTAGCGTATATCCAATTGATTGCCAAACACCGAAGTCGATATTGAAATATTTTTTATCCAGGTAATAAAAGCCAATTATGCCATAAAGCAAAACAGCTCCTATAGCAATCAATGCAGATTTTATACCCAGTTGTCTAAGTTCCGGATTTCCTTTCACATAATATTCTTTCCGGGTCATCCAGAGCGAAAGACACAGGAACAATGCCAGTGAAGCTTCTTCATAATCAATAGCCTTCACAAGATGTCCGACCATTGACACAATACTCAGTACGAATGCAAAAAGCCATGCTGTTTTAAGGCCACGGATCATGTATGCTGTCAATCCCAACAAAAACATTCCGGAAGTAAGGGTGAAATAGTTACTTGCATGAATAGCCTGTAAGGGCAACAAGTCTGAAATGATAGCAAGACGTTGTGGAATGGCAGGGGTGATGGCAGAGATAATATTGACTATCCCAAGGGTAAAAGTCAAAACAACCGGAATAACCCGCAATACAATATGGTTTTTTACAAATACAAAACTCTTTAGCCCGGCAGCCAATGGAATCCAAAACTCAAATATTCTATAAAGCAGAGTTATTGAAACAGCCTCAATCATCGGAAAACCATATCTTGTAAGGATAAAAGACAAGGAAAATTCAATAGCTCCCAGACCACGCATAAAAGGTGAAAGGATCAGAAACATGACCGAAACGATATAAGCAATCATAGCAGCTTCAAGGTCAGGCTTAAAACCAAATGCTAACATTGCAATCATCAAATGTGCAATACCGCAAAACTCTATAAGAATAGAAATCATTACATTCCAAAAGAAAGCTTTGCGGTTAACTTCCTGAGAATTGATTTCATCGATGAGTAAAGAAACCTCAGGATTTAGCTTTAAAATGAAACGATATGCTACTCCATGGCGTGTAATCGATCTGAATGCCCATATCAACAGGCCGGTTAAAGCCAACAAACCAATCAAAGCAGATATTTCACCAGATGAAGTGGTCTCATTGATGAGCGTAAAGATGATAGCAGGAATAGCAACAATCAGGACAGATAGAATACCGATAAAGGCGTAAATGGTTGAAGCAAAGTGGATCTTGGTCTTACTGATGTTCTGTTCTTCAAGCGGTTTCGTAAAGAAAGCAAGTGATGATACTCCACCTGCGGGAAGAAAGACACTGATGAAATTTCGTTTAAGGAAGAGCAACAGCGCACTCTGGAAAGTGATTTTTTTACGTATTGCCCTAAAACTAAAAACATACATCAGAGCCTGTAAGACGATATATAAACTGGTAATGCCTATTCCCAACAAGACCCAGAGTGGTTGGGCTGTATTCAGTGTCTCACGAATCTGAGCAAACTCGCCTTTTTCATGTTTCACAAAATAAATTCCCATCCCGATGAAGAATACCGAAACGATAATCTGTACTATGGTTTTCCGGTTTTCTGCAAAGAAAGTAAAGACACCCGGAGTCCAGGTAGTCAGGGTTTTGAAGATATTTCGTTTATGTATTTTTAGTTCAATCATAACGCGCAATTAGATAGCAATATAAGTCCATTCGTCAGGAGGTTAAAAACCAATCGTCATAAATAAACAGTCAAAATGTAATTTCACTATAAAGATAATAAACACCAAGATAAAATCAATAAAATAGCGATTAAAAAACAACCTCTGATTTTGAATCTGGTATCGGCTAAGATAAAAAATGTAAGGATGGCCCTTGTAGCCATCCTTACCGGTAATGAATTCTTTCTGTATCGCCAGAAATTATTTCAAACTAATATCAAACTGAACAAGGTCAATAAACAACTGCAACCTGTCTTCAATCTGTTTCTGATCCAGCCCAATAATAGCCTCTGTCCCAAATTTCTGCACTGCAAACGAAGCCAATGCCGAACCATAAATGATGGCGTTTTTCATATTGTCGAAGGAAATGTTGTCTGTTTTAGCCAGATAACCAATAAATCCCCCAGCAAAAGTATCTCCGGCACCGGTCGGATCAAACACATCCTCAAGTGGTAATGCAGGAGCAAAGAACACATTATCAGCATCAAACAACAAGGCGCCATGTTCACCCTTTTTGATGATCAGGTATTTAGGTCCAAACCCAAGAATGACCTGTGCAGCCTTTACCAACGAATATTCTTTAGACATTTGGCGTGCTTCTTCATCGTTGATGATCAGGACGTCAACCATGCCGATGACCTCCATCAGATCATCCCAACACGAATTCATCCAATAGTTCATCGTGTCCATAGCAATAAGGCGTGGACGCTTTGGAAGCTGTTCGATAACCTGTTTTTGAATTGAAGGGGTCAAATTACCAAGCATCAAATATGTACAGTCTTTGTAAGCTTCAGGTATAATAGGATTGAAACTGGCCAGTACGTTGAGTTCTGTGACAAGTGTATCACGGGTATTCATGTCATTGTGATATCTGCCTGCCCAGAAGAACGACTTCTCACCCTGGATAACCTGAATGCCATCAATATTAACACCATGATCTTTAAATAACTTGAGATAGGACTCCGGAAAATCACTACCCACAACCGATACAACATTAATGTCTTCGGTCAAGCCTGAAGCCGCCAGACTAATATAAGTACCGGCACCACCAAGAATTCTATCTGTCTTACCAAAAGGAGTTTCGATCTCATCAAAGGCAACCGAACCAACAACTAATAAACTCATTATACTGAAATTTAGAGAAATGTGAATTAAAACCAATTTATTTTTGCAAAGATATTGCATATTTCGAAACAATTCGTAATTTTGCCACCGCTTTGAGAGATACATCAAGCAAAACAAACCAAATTCCTCCTTAGCTCAGTTGGTTAGAGCATCTGACTGTTAATCAGAGGGTCGCTGGTTCAAGTCCAGCAGGGGGAGCCTAAGAGACAACCACTTACAGAGAAATCGGTAAGTGGTTTTTTGTTTTCAACATACAAATCAATATACAACATACAAATATTAGATAATCCAAAATCACGATGAAATTGGACAATAAGAAAAAAGACTTTTAAGAAATGGTATTAGAAGTTGTTAATATTTACTCCATATTTTGTCAACCAAATATTATTTAGTTTTCCATAATTTCTCTGATTATTATGAACCCTATGTTTTAGAAGTGGTATCATTTTTCCTTGACCGACAATACCTGTCTGATCATGCAGTGCACCCCCTTGCCCTGAAGGTGTATAAATGCAAACAATGTTTATATTGGGAAACGCTTTATTTATGTGATTAATTTGAGTTGTCCAACAGCCGCTCTTACTTCGAGTAAAATATATTTTATTAATGCTTGGAGTTTTATTCAGATACTTAATAATTTCCTGTGTATTCCAGTTCACTTTTTCTATTCTGTTTAGCTGTTGGATAATATAATTTTTTACTGTAAATCATAAGGATATAATATGTTACTACTAAAAAATTTACTTGTTTTAATAATAGCAGGTAGCCTTCTTCTTTTTTCGAATGGTTGAAAGAAAATTCAAAGTGGATTGAAAGAAACTATTTTTGTCTTTCAATTTTATTGTGGATAATTTTTCTTATCTGCCCTCACAATCAGGATAAATGAAAGTTAATTTACTCAAAATAGGTATAATTAATCCGAAACTGATTGAACCTGTCCAAATGGGTCGCTTATTACTGAAGTTTTAATTGTGAATAATGAATTTGTTTAAAATTAATTTCACGAAGTGTTTTTAAATTAACAGTAATTCAAATTTCTGACTGGATTACTCGCCCGTTACTGAATGCGGTGCATCAACGGGTTTTGATTGCGGGGAACCGAATTCTCTTAAATAAATTGAAAGAAAAATGATGGCAAAG